>ENA-ORUG01000001-ORUG01000001.1-human-gut-metagenome-genome-assembly--contig:-NODE-1-length-528973-cov-20.338809_pt1 | contig 528973 bp, 464 predicted proteins | sample MGYA00242079_ERZ509207 | MGnify/ENA primary metagenome ERZ509207 (study PRJEB26280, sample SAMEA2338780) | human gut metagenome | biome: human gut; feature: human-associated habitat; material: faeces...
ACAGCCCCGTCCTTATAACAGAAGGACTTGCCGGGGTGCGTGGCAAATACGGCAGCAAAATCGAAATCAGATATAATGGGCCGGATTTATGTGTGTAATAACCATAGATCCGACCTATTCATGTGGTTTTGATAACACAGTTTTCAGAAGGGAGTTGATACTATGGAATTGAACACCATTGTCAGTGAAGTGGGTACGCTGGTAGACATTCGGGATGTCTCTGTCAACAAAGAACTTTCTCGTGATGAACGGATTGCAGAATTTGTTCAGCAAATCAAAAATCCATACCATTTTAAGTGTGGACGTTTTACTGTACAAGCCAGTTTTTCTGCTGAAGGTGCTACCCTGGAAGAATGTATCAAGGGTATTTTGCGATAGCTGCAATTTTAAGAAAGGGGCTGACTTTTCCGTAAAAGCATGGTAGAATAAGAATCGGAAAAGGAATTGAATATGGAATAACCACACTTCTTGAATTGCGGGGATTTTTCTGTGCAACGAAAGGAGTGTTTTTTTATGCAGGTTTACAAAGCGATTAAGTACATCCGTCTTTCTTATACGGATGATAAAACAGTAGAAAGTGACAGCGTTGCTAACCAACGGCGCCTGATCGATGACTACATAGCCCGACACCCGGAAATTGAGGTTGTGGCAGAAAAAATTGACGATGGTTATAGTGGTGTTTTGTTTGATCGCCCAGCATTTCAGGAAATGATGCGGATGATCGAACAAGGCGAAGCTAACTGCGTGATTGTCAAAGACCTCTCCCGCTTAGGTCGTGAGTACATAGAAACAGGCCGTTATATGCGCAGAGTATTTCCAGCCTATGGAGTGCGTTTTATCGCAATTAACGATAATGTGGACACGGAAAATGACGCTGCCGATGATCTCACGGTTTCTGTCAAAAACATTATGAATGAGGCTTACTGTCGGGATATTTCCGTTAAGACACGGAGCGCCCTGGAAGTAAAACGACGCAGCGGGGATTTTGTAGGTGCTTTTACCATTTATGGTTATGTGAAAGTCGGTGATAAACACAAGAGCCTGGAAGTAGACGAATATGCTGCTAATGTTGTGAGGGATATTTTCAGAAAACGGCTGGAGGGATTCAGCGCTTCCCATATAGCGGATGAACTGAACCGATTAGGAATTCTTTCGCCTTTGGCGTATAAGCGCAATCACGGAATGCCTCATGCAAAAGGTGGCTATACAGACCGAAAGGATTGCAAATGGTCTGCAACTACAATCATCCGCATTTTGCAGGATGAAACTTACACCGGAACACTGGTCCAGGGCAAACAGACAACGCCCCATTTCAAATTAAAAGAGCGCGAGGACAAACCTTCTTCGGAATGGATTCGTGTGGAGGGAACCCATGAAGCGATCATACAGAAGCATGATTTTGATTTGGTGCAACGCCTCCGCAGGATTGACACAAGGACTTCTCCCAAATCGGATAAAGTTTACCTGTTTTCCGGTATTTTGATCTGCGGCTGCTGTGGCTGCCGTATGACCCGCAAGACGAACCGCTATAAAGATAAAGAGTATCACTATTATTACTGCCCGACCGGCAAAAAGAATGGCTGCACATCGTCGGTCATGCTGAAAGAGTCGGATCTGATTGAATGTGTGCAGGACAGTTTGAAAGGACATATTGAAAATGTTGCTTCTCTGGATGCCCTGCTGTCCAGTATCAGTCAGGAACGGATCAACCGGGAATTGGCGCAGGAATATGCCGCACAGATCAGAGTAAATGAAAGGCGTGTGGCACAGACCGAGGGCTTTAAGGCAAAACTCTATGAAAATCTGGTGAGTGGAATTCTGACAAAGGAAGAATTTCTCTCTTATAAGCGAAAATACAATGCAGATATTGAACTGTTCCAAAAGGCAATCGCTGAATGGAACGATAAACTTACAGATGTATTGGAAAACCGAAGCGAACGAAACCGTTGGATCAACCATTTTATGAAATTTTCTACTATGGAGGATATTGACCGCCGGGCAGTCATGCAGCTTATCCGAAGCATACGGGTAATGGGTAAAGATGAACTGCATATTGAATTTAATTACCAGGATGAATATCAGAAAGCAATCTCTTTGGCGGAACAGATTGCTACAAAAAATGAAGAAAGGATGGTGGGCTAAATGGCAAGAAAAAGCAGAAAACAGACGGCGGCACCTATGCCGGCACCATCTTTGTATGTACATGTGGCTCTGTATATCCGTCTTTCTGTGGAGGATAACAAAAAGCGGGGCTGCTCAGTAGAAAACCAAAAGCTGGTACTGAATGACTTTCTTTCAGATAAACCGGACTTCGTTGTGTATGATACCTATATCGACAACGGGGCTACAGGGACAAATTTTCACCGCCCTGGATTTCAGCAAATGCTATCTGATATTGAAGCAGGCCACATTAACTGTGTGATTGTTAAGGATCTTTCCCGATTAGGGCGAAATTCTATTGACACAGGTTATTATATCGAACAGTATTTCCATGCACATAATGTTCGCTTTATTGCTGTTACGGATCAGTTTGATACAGCGGATTCCGGAAATCTTCATGGCGGTATCATGCTGCCTTTGAAAAATATGATCAATGAAGCCTATGCTCTGGACATTGGACGAAAAATCAAAGCACAAGCGCGGCAGGCTATGAAAGATGGCGACTATATTGGTGCACGGGCACCTTACGGTTACAGGAAAGACCCTGATAATTGTCATAAACTTCTGATTGATGAAAATACTGCCCCTGTGGTAAAACAGATTTTTGAATGGGCACATGAGCATGTGTCTCTGAACCGGATTGTCCGCAATCTAAATGAGATGGGGATTCCGGCACCGAGCCATTATAAAAAGGCCACTGGCGAGATTACCAGTCCGGGCCTGATTGGAAGCGGCAAATGGCAGACCCGTACAGTGATGAAAATTTTAGAAAGCGAAGTCTATACAGGTGATCTGGTGCAAGGAAAAACAAAGATTGTAGATCATCAGCAGGTCAAGGCTGGAGAAGATAATTTGATTATTGCCAAATGCACCCATGAACCGATCATTAGCTATGAATTGTTTAATGCAGTTCAGGAATACAGAAAACAGATCTGTGAAGAAAGCAAAGCAACTCCAAAACGCCCCTACACGCCAAACATTTTCAAAGGCAAAGTGTTCTGTGCTGATTGTGGCAGAAGCCTTCACCGGCAACGTGCCGAGCGCCGGAAAGGCCCCGATACTTATTGGTTCCACTGCCTTACAAACAGCCGGGTAGAAAAAGATAGCTGCAAAGGCGCAACGATGCAGGAAAAGGAACTGATTTCTACTGTTACGGCTATTCTTGAAAAAGAGCTGACAGTTGCGCTGGGAATGTCGCTGCCACTCTTTCAGTTGGAGGCAAGACAAAAACAGGAAAAAGATAAGCTGAAAATTCAGATGTCGGCCAAACGGCAGGAAATTGAAAAAACACGCCGGCTGATCCGTGGTCTATATGAAAATTTTGTGCAGGGTATTTTGACAAATGATGAATACTTTGAATTGAAGGCGGATTATGAATATGCTATCAATGCTCTGTCTGGTGAGATTGAAGTATTTGAAAAATCTATGGACTCCCTAGACAACCAGCTTGCCCGATACCGTGCAATGGAAAAGGATGCAAAAACACTGGCACAGGATCATGTGCTGACTGCAGAACTGATTGAACGGCTCATTGAACGAATTGAGATCGACCACGAGCGGAATATTCATGTAACCTTCCGTTTCAAAAATGAATTTCAGGGAAAGGCGGTGGAACCGTGCGCAACTATGTGATTGCCCTTTATATCCGTCTTTCTGTGGAAGATTTCAAAACCGAAAGTTTGAGCATACCAAATCAAAAACTGATTCTCCGTGAAAAAGCTATGTCTCTGCCGGAATGGGATAACAGTGAGATTTTGGAATTTATTGACAACGGTCATACAGGGACAGACTTTGAGCGTCCGGCGGTGCAGGAACTTTTAACAATGGTTCAGGCCGGAAAGATCAACTGTATTATTGTAAAAGACCTTTCCCGATTTGGACGTAACAGCATTGAAACCGGCTATTTTATTGAGCGGGTCTTTCCTCTTTACCACACCCGTTTTATTTCCGTCAGTGATGATTTTGACACAGCTAATTTCAAAGGTGATACTGGAGGGATTGATATTGCTTTCAAGTATCTTATTAGCGAGTGTTATAGCCGGGATATGTCCTTGAAAACCAAAAGTGCAAAATACGCAAAGATGCGTCGTGGAGAATATCAGAGTGTCATCTGTCCTTACGGCTATCGCAAGAGTGCAGACGGACGTATGGAACCGGACGAGGATGTTGCCCCGAATGTGCAGATGATATTTCAATGGGCGTCTGAAGGCAACACCGCAGCCGAGATCACAAGAAAACTGTATGCCATGAATATCCCCACCCCTGGGGAATATCGCAAACTTAAAGGCAAGGACTATTACAATGTTTCCCGAACAAACGGCGTTTGGAGTACATCAACGGTCCTGCGTATTTTAGAAGATCAAAGATATATCGGTACCTATGTAATTGGCAAGAGAAAGGTAAAAGAGATTGGCAGCCGACATACACAGTTAAAGGATGAAAGTGAGTGGTTCAAAATACCGAACCATCATCCGGCTATTGTAAGTGTGGATCTATTTGAGAAAGCCAATGCTTCAATTAAGCGTTTCTCTCTGTCAAATAAAAAACCGCGTGATTATCTGCTCCGTGGTAAGGTGTTCTGTGGATGCTGCGATCATGCAATGTCTCTACGAAATGGTGCGTGGTTTTATTGCCGTCATTCCGAGGTGGCTGAAACGCTTCCTTGTCATGGTGTGCGCATAAAGATGGCAGATCTGGAGCAGGTTGTATTTGAAACAATTCGGGCTCAAATGTGTCCGGCATTGGGAATTGATAGCAATAAGGATAAATTGGATTTGCAGACAGTCCAGCAGGCCGAACATGAAGAAAAACTCCGTTCTATTCAAGACAGCAAGCGGCATCTTTATGAGCAGTATGCACTCGGAGAGATTGATTTGGAAACCTATCGAACACGAAAAGCGGTTTATGACACGGAGCTGGTACAAGCCAAAAATGTTCATGCTGTCATTACTGCACAGACAAAGCAGATAAAAAGTGATTATGAGATTAAGCTGAAACAACAGGAAATTGTTCAGGAAGTCGGAAACGCCAACATGCTGACAAAAGCTCTGATTGACCGGCTTATCAACAAAGTTTACGTCTTTCCAGGAGATAGGATTGAGATTGAATATGCAACACAGGATTTCTTAGAAACTAAGGAATCCGAAAAGGAGGTATAACCGTGAACACCCATTTGAAACAGCTATGGGCAGCTATGAAGCTGCCCGAAAAACTTCAAAAAAAGTTATAAATTTTTTTGTCGTGGGCTTGACATACGGGTGTCGTAAATCGTGAAAGCGTATTCTCGGCACACCTGCTCTGTCTTGTATTCTGTGTAATCTTCTTGTTACGGCTGAGGTATCTCGTATCTCTCCTGTTACAGATGATGGAAATATGTACTTTGATTTCGGTATTTGATTTGCTTTTAATTCGCTTAATAGTCTAATGCACTCATCACATAATCTTATCGTTCTGATAGAACTTTTTGTTTTCGGTGTGTTGATTTTTACCTCTCCTTTGATTTTTTGTACCGCCTTGTTTACTGTTATCGTTTTGTTTTCCAGGCTTAAATCATTCCATTCCAACGCACAAATTTCACCTAATCTCATACCCGTTGTCAGTTCAAGGTAATAGAATTCATAACAACCCGAACGCTTGGTTTCTTGAAGAAATGCTGTTAATTCTTCTTTCTTCAGCGTTTTCATTTCAGGCTTTGTGCAGTTCGGCAACTTCACTTTTGATATGGGATTCTTTGGAATTAAATCTTCATCCACCGCTTTTTGAAGGCAAGAACTGAGTGTTCTCTCTATCCCTTTTACCGAGTAATATGCCAATCCGTTACCGTGTTTTTCTCTGCCTCGTTGCCTGCCGTCACTGAATAATCCCACCAAAAATTTCTGACAGTTTACGGTAGACAGCTCACTTAATTTCATATCACCCAACGCAGGTAAGATATTGGTTTTGAACCTTTGCTCGTAACCGTTTACGGTATAGTCCTTGATCACATTTCTGCAAAATGTGTTTATCCATATTTCGTACCATTCATTAAGCGTTGGATCGGAATTGGTCAAGTAAGTATGAGAAGATAACACAGACTGTTCTTTCAGATATTCTTCTTTGGCTTTGTTTAGTTTTTCTTGACATTCGGATTTGGTTTTTGCGGTAACACTTTTTCGTTTTGTCTTGCCGTTTTCATCTTTTCCGATGTTAAACCAACCTTCCCATCTTCCGTCTTTTCTTTTGCGAAGTGTTCCTTCGCCTTTTGTTCTTCTTGCCATTTTTTAGCCTCCTTTCTGCTTTTGGCAACTAAAACATTACCACAAGCCTTTTTCAATAGCCAGATAATTATCTTTTAGATTTTTCGTCAATCCATTCCTTGAGTTGTTCTTTTGGAATGGATTTTCTTCTGCCTAACTGAACAATGGGGAACGATTTATCTTTTTCAATCAGCTTATACAAGCTGACATTGGATATTCCAAGCACCTCTGCTGCTTGAATGACCGAAAGCATTACAGGCATTTCATCAAAGTTTTTATACACTTTATCACCTCCGTTTCTTGCTCACAGGTTTGCACAAATCGCCTGTAAGCCATTTTTAGTTTTAGCCCGACGAGTTTGCTCTGTTCTTGAGCGAACTCGTCAATTTTTGCTCACAGCGTTGCCTGATTTTTTCAAAAATATGTTTATCATACCGCAACACTCGAGTGAATACGCAAAAGCCTTGATTTTCTGCGAAAAACACCCCTAACTGCATACGAATTTGGAATCATACGCAAAAGTATTACGAATCGAAAAGCCGACAGGCTTTGCCGGACGGCGTTTTCGGGCATTTCAATGCCCGAAAATCATACCCCTTTATCCTGCTTTAAAATCGACGGCTTGAAATCCGCCTCAAAATCGATCCAAAAGCCGCAGATTTTCATTAAAAAATCATCGTTTTTTTCATTCACTTTTTTCATTCCGGGCTTTTATATTGTTTATGCATCAAAAATGCAAAAGTAGAAAGCAAAATCAAATCAACCGATGCACAGTATAAATATTTGAATTTTTTTTACCGTTGACCGAGCAGTGTTCTACATCAATCAAGCATTGATCCTCAAGAGATTTTATTGCTCGTCTTACACTTTCGTAACTCATATTGCATTGCTCAGCCATTCTTTTTATTGACCAATAACTTTTTCCTTTTTTATCTTTTTTAGAAACCAAAAAACAATAGACCATAAAGTCACGACTGTTCAATTTATATTTTTCAAAAAAGTCATTTGGCATAATCCAAAATCTTCCGCTTGGAATTTTTTGATATAACATTTTTCATTCCCCTTTCTAAAAATAAAAATAAAAAACCTATACGCATCTCAAAATAAAAAATGCATATAGGTTCATCATAGTTTTATTGAATTTTCTCTCCGTTTTCATATTAGCAAATTCATAATTTTCTGTCAAGACCCCTTGCAGATGAAAAAATAACTTGAATTCAAATTCAAACAGAGTTAACATCACCACAACCTAAAACGAAAGGTGGTGAGGATATGAAAGAGATGACTGAACTTAAAATGGTATATGAGTTAGTAATTTCAAGAGCTAACCCTCTTGACAATCCAAGATATGAATTACTTAATCAAGCACAACGAAAAATGAAGGACGAAATTTTAAATGTCATTAGACAGACCAATCCAAATTATCCCGAAATGGATTATGACGATGATGTGTTTAAGTATATTGTGCAGTTCAATGATGAGTATTGCATTGATGCATTTGCTAAAGGAATTGCGTTCGCTTTGAACTTCAAAGAGCAAGCCGAAAGATTTATGAATAAAAAATATGATTATTAAAAAAAGGAACTCACTTCAAATTGAAGTGAGTTCAAAAATCGGGTTCAACAATATCATCACCGGTTATATCATCGATGGGTAGGCTTAATAAAAGGCTACGGCTGGTATGACGAAACAAGCGGAACTATTAAGTATGGAACAAACAGTATGAAAGATGTAACTGCTGATGGTATGTTTAATGCTGCTGTTGAAAAAGGACCTATAAGTACCATGCCTGATATACCCGGTATAGCGGTATGGCATCAAGGACATATAGGTGTGTATATCGGAAACGGTTATGTGATTCACGCAGCAAATACATACGATGGTGTAATCAAAACTCCGATTACTTCAAGCGGTTGGACACACTGGCTTAAAGTTCCGTATATTAACTATATTGAAGAAACGGATGCTGATTCAAATTGAATATTTAAAACGAAAAGCGGTATCAATCACGATACCGCTGATTTTTTATTAAGGAGGTATTATTTTGGTTATAAATACAGTTATGAGAAGAAAAGATTCTCAAGTTGATTTGCAAAAATGTGTAGTAGAAGCATACGCTGTTAATGAACGAGGCAATCGTACTGTTAAGTATGCATCGTCTAAAGAAGTATACTCGAAAAATATCCACATACTTCAAACAAAGAAAATCGACCATATGCACCTCCCGGTGAATACAGTGAAAGTTCTGCACCGCCTGTTAGCGTTGCTATTTTGAACGCTGTTAAGCAAGAACTTGATAAACATGATACTGAATTAAGAACACAGAGTACATTTGAACAAATTAGAAATTCAATAAAAGCTAACTAATATTTGCTTTAATGTCCTTATTTTTGTACCACTAAATCAAATTGATTGAAATCACTATTTTACTGTGCTATAACAGAATTGTAAGGTTCGCAATTTCTCATACGAATTTGCCGTGCTGAGTAAAAATAAAATTCTGAGAGATTTTTGAGAGACGCAAAGTCTTAAAAATGGCTTAAATAGGCGGTTCTCAAAAAAGATTGCAAGCCTCTAACTCCCGTATATCCGATTTGCGATATTGAATTTTCAATACCGGGAGAATTCAGCTGTGTTCGCTTTGTTTCAGACAATTCCTATCATTTTGACACAGAAGATAAAAGACGGAAAAACAACTGTAAAAGTCGGAAAGACAGAGATTTTTCAAATCTTTGAATTCAGTAACGAACAATAGAATATATACAAAAAGGGCTTGAAGCAAAAATGTTTCAAGTCCTTGTTTCGTTTTATGCTTATTTCAACAGCGGAATGATATTTTCGGATACAACCTCAAAGCCTTGAGCGTTTAGGTGCAGACCGTCATAGCAATACTCTTTTGCGAGTCTGCCTTTTGCAGGACAGTCGCCGTTACATTTGTGGTTGTCCTCATACCGAGAATGAATTATCAGCTTTGAGTCCTTGACATCCACCATATTGGACCCCAATAGCAAGCCTGCTCGGGCTTGTTTTTATCATTGCTTTCCCAGCGGATAGCGTGCGGAGAGTAAGTCCAAATTTCCTTGTTGCCGTTGTAACTTTCGCCGATTGATATTCTGGTTTATTCCGTCTCCGTCAAAATCGTCCTCAAACACAAGATACCATCCGTCCTCATTTAAGGTTGGAAGCGACAAATCATATTTTTCATTTGTTTTCCGCTGTCATCATGCTGTTTAAGATTATCGCTACTGCAGTAATAGCGGCTGTTACTGCGATAAGTGCTATAATTTTTTTCATTTTCATTCACTTCGTTTCTGCTATTCGTTAATGCTATGGCAAAAGCGTATAGCAAACCATATTACCGTCAAAAGTGCCTGCATAAAGCTTGTTATCTTTTACAAAAGCTTTTCCCAAAACAGCAGAGCCCGCATTGAACTTTTCCACTTTTTTTCCGCTTTTTGCATCCACGCAATAAATATTTCCGTCGTTTGCACCAAAGATGATTTTATCATCTTCTATAATCGGAGAGCTTTCAACGGTTTTTGAGCCCTTGCCCATATACGGTGCCGAAAACAGTATGTTGTCCTGTGTTTCGAAATTCCACACAATGCTTTTGCTTTTAATATCAAATGCAACCAAGCCTTTGTTTGATGTCGGAATGTATGCAATTCCGTCAAGAACGGCAGGCTGTCCGCTTGACGAAAAGCTGTAATCTTCAAATGTTGTTTTGTCGGTTATACTGCCGCCATCAAGATTAACGAGCATAATTGCATTATCGTCAGCAATAAGCAGAGTATTTTTATCGAGGAGTGTCGGTGTGGAACTTCTGAATCTGATGTCCTCATCGTCATTGCTCCAAAGCTCATCGCCTGTTTTTGTATCGAGTGCAACAAGAGCATCCCAATGAGAATTAACAATCAGTTTATCGTTTGCAACAATAAACTCGGCTGGGGATTTTTCACCTTTGTTTCTGACCTTTGTCCAAATTACATTTCCGTTTGCCGTGTCAACAGCCGTTATCTGCGACGAGCTGCCTGCAAATAACACACCGTCATTTACGGTAATTGCGCTGCTTGTTCCTACATTACTGCCAAGACCTATTTTCGTTTTCCAAAGAATATTGCCGTTTTGCTTGTCGATACAATAGACATTTCCCTCTGTGTCCATTGCCAAAATTCCGTTTGACGTAATGCACAAATTGTTTTTTATGGAATTTTCGGTTTGGCAATACCACTTTATGTTACCGTTTTCTGCATCAAGCCGATATACACCGCAGTTATGGGGATAATCGTCGTCAATTGTTGCAGTGTATATGCTGCCGTTATCGCAAATGGTATCACAATAGAGCAAATTACCTTGAAGCTTTGTGCTCCAAGCTGTATTTTGAGGCTGTGATGATGCCAAAGTATAATAAATCATATTGGTCGAAACGGAGTCGTCTGCGCCGATATTAACCAATCTCACGCCGGCAACAGAAGAATCTATACCGCCGCAATCGGGACGGGCAGTGCTGATATTCAAAACTCCGTCGGTATCATTTACATAATTATAATGGTAGTGTCCGTATATCCAAGCGATAAGATTATGCTTTTTCAAATCAAGCTCATCCTTGCCAAAGGACAAGACAAAATCGTCACTCGGAGCTTTTGTGTGATTAAACATAACAACCTTTTTATTGCTGTCAACATTGTCAAGGTCGTTTTTCAGCCATTTCCATCTGTCGTTTTTATTATAGCAGGATTTGAAATCGCTTCCTGTTTGGAAAGAGGTTACAACATAATGAATGTTGCCGACATCAAAAGAATACCATACCGGACCGTAAATGCTTTCATAAAGCTCTTCGCCATACTTTCCTTTTACGTAATCGTGATTGCCGATTACATATCTGACTGTACAGCCCATAGTTTCGGTGTTCATATCCTCAATATGCTTTTTGAGTCCGTCCTCATAGCAAATGTCGCCCGTATGTATCAAAAATGCAGGATTGTTTTGCTTAACGATTTCTTTGACATTATCAAGCCATTCGCCCGTGCCCGAAGCACCGATTTCCGTATCTGAAATTTGAACAAAGCTATGCTCCGTTTGGGCAGTTATATCCGATTTGTTAAGAGTAAAATCATAGCTTTTCGTGTTTTTGTTTACGGGGATATAATAATCATCTGTTTGATAACCCGACGGAACGGTAACGGTAACAAAATGGCTTTTTCTCCAACCGTTCAGTTGAAACTCGCCGTTGCCATTTGTTTTAACAACATTCATACCGTCTGTTACACATACATTTGCAATAGGCTCGCCTGTGGCGTAATCGGTTACACGACCGGAGAACGGTCCTTTATTTGAGCCGAGCACAGAAATTGCCGTTATTGCCGCAACAAGCAAAATTGCACAAACAACAGAAGCAACAAGTGCTTTGATTTTCTTCTTTTTCATATTTTCACCTACTAATCTTCAATATATCTTTCAACGGTGTTTTTAATTCCGTTTGAAACGCTGTTAGAATTGTCCATTGTTTTGTCGCAGCCGAGACGAAATACCATTACGTCTCCGCAACCGCTGAACAGAGCATAGGCGGTTTTGTCTCCGGCAAGGGCAGGGAAACAGAAAGTTCCGTCATATGATTGCTGTGCTCACGCTCCATATAGTACAGCTTTATTCCTATATTTTTATAATCGGCATGCTGCATGGCTTTTTTGAGCCTGTCAACCTCATAAAACGGATAATTGATATACGGCATAATCATATTGCCCTGATGAAAGGTAACATAATCGAGTCCGTGTTTTGCCGCCCTGTCTATTTCCTTGTACTCGTCTTTCAGCTTGCTGTTATGGTCGTAGCGAACGGAAAAAGCCTTTTTTGTAGTCATACGGTTTAAGCGGAGTAATATGCAGCTGAAAATCAAATCTGCGCTGTTCGCCTTTTTTGAATTGGTATCTGCCTGTTGAGAGAACCATGTGTAAGAACAGGATTTTCAATAACGATTTTTCTGCGAAGCAATGAGCAACCCCTTGCTTCAAGCGCCGCAAAATGAAATGGCTTTGTTAGATAATCATTTGCACCCAGATCCAAACCCTTTACTTTATCCTCAATTTCGTCAAGAGCCGATAAAATCAGAACAGGTATTTCTTTGTTTTCACGGCGAATATTTTTAAGAACTGTAAAGCCATCAATTATTGGAAGATTAACATCTAATATGATTAAATCATATTGCACAGTGTAAGCAAGTACATCGGCTTGTTCCCCATCTGAAGCAGCATCAACTGCGTATCCTTTTATCTTTAAGCCGTTCACTAACGCTTCTCTTAAAACTTTTTCATCTTCAACAACGAGAAGACGCATTTGAAGACCTCCGTTCATTCGAATATTGAGTGTTAATTTTTTTGCTTTTGGTATAGAATTGGTTTACTTGTGAAATCACAGCCGTCTGTTAATGTGAATTTATAACATCCGTCAAGAATGATTTTGTTGCCATCGTTATTTGCTGAAGTAAGATATTCGCTTGTTATTTTAAATGTTATTGTTTCTCTCTCACCGGGTTTTAAACCGATTCTTTTAAATGAAACTAAACTTTTTTGGGGATTCGGATATTCCGTTGGCGGATATGAAACATACAACTGTAACACAGTATCGCTTTTCTCATTTCCGATGTTGCATATTGTGGCTTTAATTTCTTCGCCGATGAGAGCTATATCCTCAAGAGAAAACTTGGTGTATGTGCGGCCGTAGCCAAATTGATATTGAACATTGCCTTTGAAATAACGATAGGTTCTGTTTTGCATGGAATAATCGCAGAAATCAGGCAAATCATCTGTTGAATTGTAAAATGTTATGGGCAGCTTACCGCTTGGCGAACATTTACCGAACAGTATGTCGGCAATAGCTTTTCCGCCCTGTGCACCGGGATACCAGCATTGTAATATGGCATTAACACGGTTTTTAAATTTTCCAAAATTGATACAACCGCCTGAAAAATTCAGCAAAACAACTTTTTTACCGATCTTAATAAGTTTTTCAATATATTCTTGCTGATTAATCGGTAAATCTATGTTTTCACGGTCCCCCTGTTTTCCGATGCTTCCTCCGCCTCCTGCAAGAGCACCGCCGGCTTCTTCGCCTTCTATTGAAGAATCAAGCCCTGTGCACATAAGGATAATATCGCAATTTTTAGCCTTTTCGAGAGCGAGTTGTTCATCACTGTTTTTTTCAGAATCGTACAAGTGAATTCCCCTGATAAATTCTGTTTCACTGTTATATTCGCAAACGGCATCCGTAACCATAATAAAATGTGATGGGTCACCGAAATAATTTCCGAGATATGCTAACTTATTATCAGCGTTATAGCCTGTAATCAAGATTTTTTGTGCATTCTCTTTAAGCGGCAGTGTGCCGTCATTTTCCAATAGCACAATTCCTTTTTCTGCCATTTTTATAGCTTGTGCTTCGTGTTCAGGTGTTGCGTTTTCTTTTATTGTGATTTTATTGAAATGACAATTATTATCAAACATTCCCAATGAACTTCGAATTGCCATAAGTCTTGCAACAGAGTTTTTTATAGTTTCTTTATTTATATAACCCAATTTTACCGACACAGGCAAAAGAGAATAAACAACACCGCATTCAAGGTCGCATCCTGCTTTCACTGCCATTGCGGCACCTTTTGCAGGATTTAGTGTTTTTTTGTGCTTATAGATAACATCAAGTATCGCAGAACAGTCTGATACATAGTAACCGTCAAAACCCCATTCATTTCTTAAAAGCTTTTCTATCAGCTTGTCAGACGCACAGCAACTTTCTCCGTTGACTTGATTATATGCTCCCATAACGCCGCTTACCTTTGCTTTTTTAACAGCAGCTTCAAATGCCGGGGTATATGTTTCGTAAAAATCTTTTTTTGACACTTCGGCGTTAAAGGTGTGTCTTAAGGCTTCCGGACCACTGTGCACACAGAAATGTTTTGCACAAGCAGAGGCTTTCATATACTTTTCATCATCGCCCTGTATACCTTCAATGAATGCACAACCGAGTATAGATGTTAAATACGGATCTTCACCGTATGTCTCATGACCTCTGCCCCAGCGTGGATCTCTAAAAATATTTATGTTAGGCGACCAAAGCGTAAGCCCTTTATATATGCTATAATCCTTATTCTTTTGACTTTCATTAAATTTCGCTCTTGTCTCTGTTGAAATTATATCTGCACACTTTTTTACTTCATCTTTGTCAAAAGAAGCTGCCATACAAATCGCCTGCGGAAAAACGGTTGCAATACCGGCTCTTGCAACACCGTGCAAGCCCTCGTTCCACCAATTATACTGCTTTATGTTAAGACGCTCTATTGCCTTTGATGAATTACGCATTTGAGAAACTAATTCAATTAGTGACATTTGATTGGCGAGTCTTTCACCATTTCTTTTGTGCTGTGAGTAATTTTCCTCAGTCATCAATTTTACCTCTTGACAATAATTTGTATTTGGGTTATTATTACTATGCGTCGTGCTCGTGCACGGCATCAATATAACTACTATATAACATTTGAAAATAAAAGTCAAGCGGAGGTTAATATGGCTATAACCGCACAAAAAATTGCAGAGCTTGCAGGCGTAAGCAGAGGTACGGTTGACCGCGCCCTCAAGAATAGAACCGGCGTTAATCCTGAAACCAAGGAAAAAATTCTTGAGATTGCGAGGAAATATAATTACAAACCTAATTTAATAGGAAAGGCATTGGTATATTCCAACCGCTCTGTGCCTGTTGCGGTTATTATGAACAGTATCGGCAATTCCTTTTTTGAAGATGTAAAAAAAGGAATGCTTGCCGCCGAGCGTGAATATTCGGATTACGGTATAAAACTGAATATAAAGGAAATAAAAGGATATAACGCTTGTGATATTATTCAGGCTGTTTCCGATTTGCCCGAAGACCAAAAAAATGTAATTCTGACCCCTGTTGAGGATAAAGCGCTTTGCGAAAAAATTGATGAAATGACCGACAGCGGCATAAATGTGATTACGCTTTCAAGCGATATATCCGATTCCAAGCGTCTTACATATGTAGGCTGTGATTATCTGAAAAGCGGCGAAACGGCAGGTCGGCTTGTCGGTCTGTTATCAGGCGGGAATGCAAAGCTTTGCATTGTTACGGGTAGCTCGCTACATAACGGACATAGAATGAGAGTTCAGGGGGTTCAAAATATTACCCATGAATATGAGAATATCAGCATTGTTGATGTAATTGAAAATAATGATGATAATGACAGAGCATATAGTGCAATGAAGGATGCTTTGCAAAGAAATGAGGATATAGATTTTGTCTGTATAACTGCTGGAGGTGTTACGGGAACGTTGAAAGCGATTAAAGAAAGCGGGCGGAATATAAAGGTTTGTTCCTTTGACGATACCGAAACTACAAGAAAAGCTATGCAAAACGGCGAAATATTAGCAACAATTTGCCAGCAACCGTATGAACAGGGCTACAATGCCGTTAAGAGTATTTTTGAAGCAGTTGTCGCAAAAACGGACGTACCTGAGTATCAGTATTCCCAATTATATATAAAGGTTGACAAATCACTTTAATAAAATGCAATGATATTGCATTTTATTTTTACACATCGGCGTGCACGAGAACGGAGAGCGTTATGGACGAAAATTTACGAACATTTTTACAGCACCACAGCAACATAAAATATTCGCTGTTTTTGAAAAAATTAAAGTTTAGTGTTTACACACCGATTGCACAGTTGAATGCATTTGTGCATAAATCTGCTGAGCCGATACCTTTTGCTGAAATGAAAGACGAGCATTTCAGTAGTATAAAAATCGGCGATAATTGGGGCGGATTTTTTGACTGCGCTTGGTTCAAATTCACGGCGGATATAGATAATATGCAGGAAAATCTTGTTGCTGTAATTGATGTCGGCGGCGAGGGATGCATTTATAGTAAGGATGGTTCTGCTATTCAGGGAATAACAAATGTGCTCGGAATGGTAGACAGATTTCAATCGGTAAAAGGTAAGGCTGTAATTCCTTTGAATCGAATTGATAACTTCAAAGACGGCAAAATATTGTTTTATGCTGATTGCGGTAACAACGGCAAAGGTGGAAAAAGCGCCGGTCAGGCATGCTTTAAAAGAGCAGATATTTGTGTCTTTAGACAGGATATATTAGATTTATATTATGATATTTTAGCCTGTTATCAGCTTCTCTGTGCAGTTAATAATAATGCACAGAAAAAAGAAATTACTGCTCGCATAAACAAGGCAATATCAATTGCACACAATACGGAACCGGAAAAAGTCATTGAAGCAAGAAATGTATTGTCTGAAATGTTTGACGGAAAGTATAAGCAAAATTTTACTGTTTACGCAGTAGGTCACGGTCATCTTGACCTTGCATGGCTGTGGCCTGTTCGTGAAACAAAAAGAAAAGCGATAAGAACATTCTCGAATGCAATCTATGAAAGCGAACAATGCCCAAGCTATGTTTTCAACGGCAGTCAACCACAACAATATGAATTTATAAAAGAAAAGTCGCCCGAGCTGTACAATAAAATAAAGTCGGCTGTTGCAAACGGAAATATTGAACCACAGGGTGGTATGTGGGTTGAGCCAGATACAAATCTGCCTTGCGGAGAAAGCCTTATCCGTCAGTGCTTTTACGGTAAGGCCTATTTCAGAAAAGAATTTCAAAAGGATGTGAAAACCCTTTGGCTTCCCGATGTTTTCGGTTACACAGCAGCTTTACCTCAGATAATCAAAAAATGCGGTATGGATACCTTTATGACGATAAAGCTTAGCTGGAATAATATAAACGATTTTCCGCATCACACATTTATTTGGAACGGACTCGACGACAGCAAGGTGCTTGTTCATATGCCACCCGAGGGCGATTATAATTCAAATGCCACACCTTATGCTTTTGAAAAAACCTATCGGCAGTATAAGGAAAAGCAAGTAAGTGATATTGCACTTATGTCGTTTGGTGTCGGTGACGGCGGAGGCGGTCCCGGAGAATATCATATCAATATGGCAAAAAGATGCGAGAGTTTAAGGTATATTCCTAATGTTAAGATGTCCTCGTCTGAAAAGTTTTTTGATGAACTCAAAAAAGATGTATCAAATTATCCTGAATATAAGGGCGAACTTTATTTAGAAAAGCATCAAGGTACTTACACCACACAAGGAAAAGTCAAGAAGAATAATCGTCAATGCGAAGTGCTGCTTCATTTTGCCGAGTGGATTTGTACTATGGCATATATGCAGGGTAAAGCATACCCACATAAAGAATTAGAGGAAATTTGGAAAGAGGTTTTACTCTATCAGTTTCACGATATTCTTCCCGGCTCATCAATTCACAGAGTTTATGAAGAGTGTAACGCAAGATATGAAATTATCAAAAAAAGGTTAAACGATATTATTGATGATCGTGTTTACTTTTTATGTAGTGATGACAATTCGTTTGTTGCACTTAATTCTATTGATTTTGAACGAACAGGATACTTAAAGCATAATAACGAATGGTACAGATATTCACTTGCACCCTATTCTTCAGGTAAATTGGAAAAAGCTGATTTGCCTGTTTTGCTGCAATACTCAAAGAACATTATTGAAAACGAGTGTCTTAAGGTCGTGTTCAATAATAACGGACAGATAAAAACAATACTCGATAAGCAAAGCAATTACAACTGTGTTGCTTCAATAATTAATGTTGTTAGGGTTTATAAGGATAGATTTGTTCATCCGTACAATGCTTGGGATATAGATATAAATTATACAAAGCATAAGCCAAGGAATATGAAGCTTGCCCAAAGCAGAGAATACTGCGACGGTAACAGCGTTGTTCGTGAAAACAAATTTGTTTACAACAGCTCCTCATTAGTGCAGAGAATTATTCTCACCGAAAACTGCCCATACATAAAGGTTGAAAATGAGGTTGACTGGCACGAAACGCATAAAATGCTTCGAATTGATGCTTATCCTAAAAATTTCAGCGACAAAGTATTGTGCGACATTCAGTTTGGTAATATTGAACGCAGTACAAAAACCGATAACAAAATCGACTATGCACAGTTTGAAATTCCTGCTCATAAATGGGTCGATGTTTTTGACGGAGAATACGGCATCGCAATACTAAACGATTGCAAATACGGACACAGAGTAAAAGATGGTTTAATCAGTCTTAACTGCTTGAGAAGTCCTGTTTATCCCGATAAAACTGCCGACAGAGGCGAGCACAGCTTTACCTATGCAATCTATCCGCATAAGGAAAAGCCTATGGAAAGCGAGCTTGTTAAAATCGGCTACGAGCTGAATAACCCTGTCAGGATATACAAAGGCTCTACTGATATAAAGCCGCTTGTCACCTGTAATGCGGAAAATGTAATTCTTGAAACGGTTTTTGTGAATGACAACGGCAATATTGCCTTCAGAATGTATGAAACCGCAGGAAAGGAAACGGACACGGAGATTTGCATAAATACGGATTATGAAAGCATACATGAAACGGATATGCTTTTTGAAAACGCAAAGGAAATGGATTTAGGCAACCTGCATTTCAATCCCTTTGAAATAAAAACCTTGGAGGTAAAACGCTAATGAAAAAATTTACGATTACTGTAATAAGCCTGTTTATGGTACTGCTGATTTCGCTTTCGGCAGTCGGCGAGGCTATGGGCACAAGCTCAAAATATGCGTCCAATCAGGACTACATACAAAGTGAAAATCTTGCACTCAAGGATAAAAGCAATAAGATTACGGACGGCAAAGACAGCTCTGCTTACCGCTTTAAAACAAGAAACGGCGGCGAGGCGGTGATTGACCTTGGCGAAAGCTGTGACTTCAATACCATTATTTTAAAAGAAAAAGGACTCAATGTACAAAAATTTTCTATATCGGTATCGGACGATAACGAAAGCTTTACGCAAATTTATGCGAACGATAAAATTGAATTTCACCGCCTTTGCACCTTTGATACGGTAAAAGCACGTTATGTAAAGTTGACGGTGGAGAAAAGCGATAATCTGCCTAAAATCCGTGAGATGGAAATATATAACGCCATTCCCGAAAAGAAGAATGATTTCCGTGTTTCAGCTTACAGTACCTTGGGCGGTTCCGTATTTGACATCATTGACGACACAACGCTGTCAGACACTGAAAAGGACGCAAAAATCAAGGAGCTTATTGACGCAGATTATTACGATACCGTAACCGATTACATTGATATCGGTAATGTCCGCTGGAAAGAGGACGGTTCAATCACAATAACAGGCTGGGACGGTACAGAGCATGACGAGGAGAAATACTATGGTGTAATGATGAAAAATCTCCACGAGGTACTCGACGAAAAAGGTGTAAATCTTGTGATTACCATTCTCAACCCCTCAGGCGAAAACGGCAATCAGAGAGTTATGAAATCAATCACGGAAAACAGGGATACCCTGATTACCAATATGATTGCTTTTTGCAATAAATATGAATTTGATGGCATTGACCTTGACTGGGAATTCCCGATGTCACAGGACGAATTTGACGCTTACAACAGCTTTTTGCAGGAGCTTAAAGCAAGAATGAAAGATGAAATGTGGAACAAAGAGGAATCAACGCTCTCTTTAGCCCTTGGCACATGGGCATTAAAATACACGCCGGAAGCAATCGAATGTATTGATTATGTTAATGTTATGGGCTATGACATTCTCGATCAGGACGGACAGCATTCCTCCTTCTTCAGCAGCTGTGTTCAGGCGGCAGACTATATTGAAAGTCAGGGCTTTTCAAAGCAGCAGATAAACATCGGCTTCCCGTTCTACGGAACATGGGAGGGCGGCAGAATGGAGCAATATGCGTATAACGCAATTACCGAAGAAATATCTCCATTCAATAATTTCTACACAATGAAAAAATATGACACGCAGGAAGACAGATACACATATTTTAATTCGCAGGCAATTATCCGTGACAAAACAGCCTATGCATATTTAAAAGGCTACGGCGGCGTTATGATATTCAGCCAGTACTGCGATTTGCCGTCAGGCGATGAACGCTCGCTGACAAAGGCCATATCCGATTATTTACAGGAGGTTAAAAAATGAAAAAGCTTACGAAATTTTTAACATCTGCAAGCATAGGCATTTCTCTGTCCTCGGTCATTTTTCTGATTAAGGATTATGTGTATGATTCTGCAATGAAGGAACACGAAATATTTACAATTATGATTGCAATATTCGCGCCGCTTTTTGCTGTTGGCACTTTGCTTTCTGTTTTACTTTCTAAAAAAATTGATAATCAAAAGCTTCTTACCTTCGGACTTCTGTTTTCAGGCATTTTTATAATACTGCTTACATACTTGAATATCTATCATCTGCAAATGCTTATGCCTTTGATGAAAACCAATTCTATAACCTTGGCTGTTATGTGGATAGCAAGAATTATGGGCGGTTTAACGGGGCTTTTTGTCGGTATCTCATTCGGTGCAGCTGTGAAAAACGGTGTGCTTCATTATATATTGCTCGTGCTTTTCGCCGCTGGAATTTTTGCTTTGGGCAGATTTATGCCGGAGCTTATCAGCTATGAACCCGTACTGTATGCAGCAGGCGGTCTGTCACTTGCCTGTGCGTTATTGAATTCTTATATAGAAACGGAGAAAAAGAAAAATGAGTAAAACAATTAAAGGCTTGATTATGGGCATAAGCATATTTTTAGTTATCGTTTTAATCGTTGTATCTGTATTGATGTTCCCTTTGAAAGGAAAAACATACGATTACGACTATTGGTACAGAGATAAACCTTATGATATAAATGATACGGTTGTCCTTGAAAAGGAAGAAAATAAGGATTTCAAAATTCTTGTTATTACTGATTTGCAATTTAACGATGCTTTGGATTTATGCGGACGGTCTGATAACGTTTATGAAACGATTGACACGCTTGTTACAGAGCAAAAGCCGGATTTAATAATTATAACCGGTGATTTGGTTTGGGCAAAATTCACTAAATTTTCTGTTATTAAGGCAATCAATAAAATAGACAGCTACGGCATTCCTTGGGCACCGATTAACGGCAACCACGACGGCGAGGGCAATGTTGATTTGGCATGGATAGCCAACAAATATGAAAAAGCAGAAAATTGCCTTTTCAAACAAGGACCTAATAATATAGGTGGAATCGGAAATTACATAATAAATATTAAAGAAAATGATAAAGTTATTCAAAGCCTTATCCTGATGGATACGCACGCAAGCCGTCACTATGATAAAAACGACGAGAGTATGCATTATGATTTTATTTATGACAGTCAGATTGAGTGGTATAAATGGGCAATAAATGGAATAAATGAATATAACAACTCAAAAACAGACTCTATGCTGTTTATACATATTCCGCTTCCTGAATTCAAAACTGCCTATGATTTATGGCAGCAGGAAGGCGGAAAGCAAGGCGAAAATTTCGGCATTAAAGGTGAAGAGGAATGCCCGTCATATATAAATACAGGTATGTTCAATGCAATCAAGGCGCTTGACAGTACAAAATATGTATTTGCCGGTCATGACCATTTGAATAATTACAGTGTGATGTATGATGGAGTAAGACTGACTTATGCAATGAAAACCGGCGACAGATGCAGTCAGACACCCGGTCAGAATGGTGGCACACTCGTAACAATCAGCGATAAAATAACAGTGGATCATATATATGTTGAAAACTAAGAGTTCAAAAAACATCAACATAATTAATTACAGACTATTTTGAAAGGTTTAAAATGAAAAAAAATTATATAATTATATCTATATCAGTTATTTTGATTATTGCAATTGTTCTGGGTGTTCTGGTTTACAATGCCGTTACTGTACCTGAAAATAAAAAGTATGTTGTTGAAACTGTAAAAGCAAAATCAGAGGATGTTGTTAAAGTTGGAATTATCTCCGATATCCAACTGCCCCAGGAAGAAAAACATCTTTATGGTTGGGATTACAGTACTGTTATGAACGGTGCTGAGCACTTAATAAAAGCACTCAAATATTTTAAAAGTCAAGATGTGGATTTGCTAATCCTTAATGGAGATATCGTTAATTCAACAGGTGATTATGCAGGCTACAGTGCGTACAATAAAGTTTTAGATTATGTATATGGTGAAGAAAGGACAAATGCGCCGCACATAATCTATCCTATGGGAAATCATGAATTTTACGGTGGAAATCAGGAGCACGAATTTTATAAGGCTACAGGGCTACCGTTGAATACAAGAACCGTTATTAATGGATATAGCTTTATTTCCATATCCAATTCAAAGCTTCAAAATGGCGATGAGGAACTTGCAGAGAGCAACGGCACTCTTGCTGACGGAACTTATAATCAAGACAGAATATCTTTTTTGAAGGAACAGCTTAGTGTAGCATCAAAAGACGCACCGGAGAAACCTATATTTGTATTTCTTCATATGCCGATTAGCGATATAGTAAACGGTGGTCAATGGGCAACGCCACAATATGAGGAAATATATGATATTCTTAAGAAATATCCGCAAGCTGTTGTTTTCACCTCTCATTCTCATTATTGTATGAGTGATGAAAGGAGTATAATGCAGAAGGATTTTACCATTGTTAATACCGGAACTGCAAGTTATTTTGATTTTGATTGGTTTAGTAATGAAGATGAAAATACAGAAAACGATATTCCCTCCCACATATCTCAAGAAGCGTTTGCTTTCGGAAAAGACGATTCCCTCCGAAATAAGGATTATATGGTGAATCCACAGCTTCTTGGCATTGAGGAAAGTGGTGATGTTCCTTACAGAAGTAATGTTAATAATGGTTATCTGATGCGTATTGATACAACTAAAAATTCTTTCAGCTTAAAAAAGATAAATCTCAATACAGGTTTAGAGTTTGGGGAAGAATTTACGATGGATTCTTTTGATAAAAGTACGTTTACAAGAACCAAAAAGATACTCGAAACTGGAGCATCACCTACATTTAGTAGTGACAAAGCTATTGCCGAAGTGAAACCGGAGTGTGTTGAAGTGACTTTTGCGTGTGCCCAGCAAAATATGCCTATAAAATATTATATCTATGAGCTTACAAAGGAAAACGGTGAAAAGACATATGTTCGCTTCTTTGGAAAAAATTATATTTTAGGTGATGATGTAGCATATACTGAGCATAACAGGCTTGTTGGTTTGAAAAAAGGAAAATACTCTATGAAAATTTATGCTGTAAATTCCTTCAATAAAATCAGCACAGATTTTTTAATATCAGAGTTTGAAATTTTATGAATCTTGCTGCTCTGAATGTCATATTAAAACATCAAATAACCAAAGGAATTTAATGCTTCAATCGTTATAAGTATAATGGCATTGAGCGTATACATCAGGATTATTCCTGTGAGAAGTACGAGGATTTTGCGGTCGGTCCGTCCGGTTCATCACTTAAAAACAACATCATTATTTCAAGGAAAAACAAGGTCGGTGAAATTGCAAAGGCAGTCAACAAATATTCTGTTGCCGAGAACAATGTTATAGGCGGGGGCAATATGGGCTTTTTGTTGATGCATGATTTAAATTACGGACTTGAAGATATTACCGTTCAAAACAATCTTGTTGATACCGATAAAAAGTTTATCAACAGCTACAAACTTGATAAGAATGTGAGATGGTCTTCTCATTCAAAACGAAATCTTGTTGTAAGAAACAACTATACAAGTTAAATTCAAAATGGAAGAAAAACAGAGAAATGATTATCGAAAATGCAGGCAGACGCAGTAAATAATAAGAAAGGAAATCTTTATGAAAAAGAAAATCATAATTTCCGTAATGTCTGTGGTATTGGTTGTTGCCATAATTGGAGCATCGGTGGGTGTATATATGTCTTACATAAATAAATATGAGCCCATAGCGTCCCCAACATCACTTGCTTACACAAAATCTGACAGTCAAAAAGAGCTTGTTAAAAATGCGGATTTTTATGTATCCGTAAACGGTGATTACAACGGCGACGGCACGCTTGAAAAGCCTTTTAAGACAATTAAAAGAGCACAGCAGGCTGTCCGTGAATCTATTGAAAATTCCGATGAAAGCAAAACATCAATTACTGTTGCAATAATGGCCGGCACATATTATGAAACGGGTGTTGAGTTTGACGAAAGAGATTCTTCGAAAAGCACATCCGTTAGCTATACGGCCTACGGCAACGGAGAAGTTATCCTTTGTGGCGGCATAATTTTATCTTCTGCCGATTTCTCTCCTGTCGACGGTGAAACCGCCAAAAGGCTAAGCAGTAATGCGAAGGATAAGGTGAAGATGATTGACCTGAAAAAATATGGCCTTACAAAATCGGATTACGGCAAAATCAAGGCAACAGGAGGATTTAATACGGAAGAGTATTATGACAATGCAGCAGCTGAAAATCCCTGTGAATTGTTCTTTAACGATAAAAGAATGACTGTTGCACGCTATCCTAACGATTCGTATATAACCGTAGGCAAGGTGAGCGATATCGGCGACTGCTATGAGCCGAATGCTCCCGGTCCTACCGACGAATCGTGGCTTGAAAGGCGAAACCAAAGAGGCGGTACATTTGCTATTGATGAGGATGCCTACAATAGAGTGAAAAGCTGGCAGAATACCGACGATTTGTGGGCGTTCGGTTACTTTTACTGGGACTGGGCAGATATGTCTACACCGATAAAAAGTATAAATGACGATAAAACAATAACTACTGAGTATTGCAGTAAATACGGCTTTAAAGAGGGAGGGTATTATTATTTCTTCAATGTTCTTGAAGAACTTGACATACCGGGTGAATATTACATAGACCGTGATGACGGAATATTGTATTTTTATCCTCCCGATGAAAATGAAAACAGCAAAATTCTTCTTTCAACAAGCAATGAAAACATAATCAGCATTACGGAAAAAGCGTCTAATATAACCATAGGTGGTCTTACATTACAGGGTACAAGAAACGATGCACTCATGGTTGCAGGTGAAAACTGTAAAATCGTAAACTGTGCGATTAAAAATGCGGCTGAATGTGGAATCAATGTTAGCGGCAAAAATAATCTTGTTGAAAATTGCGAGGTTACTTTTATCGGTAAGGATGCGGTTATGCTTTCTGGAGGCAGTGAAGAGGGCTTCATATATGGCAATAATACTGTTACTAACAACAGCCTGCATGATTACGGTGAAATTCAGAAAACATATATTGCAGGTGTAAATATAAGTGGTATCGGTAACACTGTTTCCCACAATGAAATTTATAACGCTCCACATATGGGCATTTACTATATGGGGAATGAAAATGTAATGGAATACAATTACATTCATGATGTAGTTTTACAATCTTCAGATGCAGGTGCGATTTATACGGGCTACAGCTACAGCACCTACGGAAATGTTGTCCGCTATAACTGCATTGCCGATATTGGCTCAAGCGATTTTACACCAAGCGGCATTTACTTTGATGACAATTCCTCAGGTCAGACGGCTTACGGAAATGTGCTTATCAATATACCTGGTTACGCTTTTCTTATCGGCGGCGGCAGGGATAATATGATTGAAAACAATCTTGTCATCAATGCAGGAAAGCAAATTATCTATGATGACCGTGCATATGACGGCTATCACAATGACGGCTGGTATGCTAAAAACTGTAAAAAGCCCGACAGCCGTTTGTGGCAGCTCATGAATGAGGCAAAGGAATTTAATGCTTCAATCGGTCATAAATATGACGGCATTGAACGTATGCATCAGGATTATGAAAGGGAAGAAGATGAAGGCTTTGCAGTTAATCCGTCAGGCTCATCACTTAAAAACAACATCATTATTTCAAGGAAAAATAAGGTCGGTGAAATTGCAAAGGCAGTCAAGAAATATTCTGTTGTTGAAAACAATCGGACATTCACATTGCACAGTGTGAAAAGCTCCTTTGTCGATTACGAAAACGGCGATTACAGAATCAAGGCAGATAGTAAAATTTCAAAAAAATGCCCCGATTTCAAGGAAATTCCTTTTAACGAAATCGGCAGAAAATAAGCGGAGGCAATAAAATGTATTTTAAAAATATCGGAACAATTAAATTTGAGGGCGAAAATTCAAAAAATCCCCTGTCGTTTAAATATTACAATGCGGACAAAATTGTTGCAGGCAAAAAGATGCGCGAGCATTTAAAATTTGCCATGAGTTACTGGCATACAATGTGTGCTGACGGAACAGATATGTTCGGCAGAGGAACAATCAACAAATCCTTCGGCGGAAAAACGGCTATAGAGATTTATGAGCACAAGGTATACGCCGCATTTGAGCTTATGGAAAAGCTGGGGATGCAATACTTTTGTTTCCACGATCGTGATATTGCTCCCGAGGGTGCAACCTTAAAAGAAACAAACGAGAATCTTGACAGAATCGTTCCGATTATCAAGTCAGAAATGAAAAGAACAGGCATAAAGCTTCTTTGGGGAACGGCAAACTGCTTTAATAATCCCAGATATATGTGTGGTGCAGGAACATCACCAAACGCTGATGTTTTTGCTTATGCGGCTGCACAGATAAAAAAAGCCCTTGAAATCACCGTAGAACTTGACGGTCAGGGCTATGTGTTCTGGGGCGGCAGAGAGGGCTATGATACGCTTCTGAATACTGATATGACAAAAGAGCAGGACAATATGGCTTATCTTATGCGAATGGCTGTGGATTACGGCAGGAACATCGGATTTACGGGTGATTTTTATATAGAACCGAAGCCCAAGGAGCCTACAAAGCATCAGTATGATTTTGATGTGTCAACCGTTCTTGCTTTTTTGAGAAAGTATAACTTGGATAAAGATTTCAAAATGAACATAGAGGCTAACCACGCCACACTTGCAGGACACACTTTCCAGCATGAGCTGAGAGTTGCAAGGGATAATGGCGTTTTCGGTTCCATAGACGCCAACCAGGGCGATATGCTTTTAGGTTGGGACACCGACCAATTTCCTACGGATTTATACAGCACAACAATGTGTATGTACGAGGTTTTGAAAAACGGTGGTTTTACCAACGGTGGACTTAATTTTGATGCAAAAGCAAGACGAGCAAGCAACACATACGAGGATGTTTTCCTTTCCTATATTGCAGGTATGGACGCTTTCGCTTACGGTCTTATCGTTGCCGACAAAATCATTTCAGACGGCGTTATGGATAAGTTCGTCGAAAACAGATACAGCTCATATACCGAGGGTATCGGCAAAAAAATTGCTGACAGGCAAACCTCCCTTGCAGAGCTTGAGCAGTACACGCTGAACAACGGAGAGCCGACAGCAGAAAGCGGAAAACAGGAATATCTTGAAGCACTTGTTAATCGGTATATTATTTTAGCAGGTAAGGATTTATGAGCTATTTTATCGGAATTGATGTGGGGACATCTGCAACAAAATCCGTACTGTTTGACGAAACTGGAAAGATTATTATTTCGAACAGCAGTGAGTACGAGCTGATTCAGTCTCATAACGGTTGGGCACAGCAACTACCTAATGATTGGAAAAATGCCGTTATTAATACTTTGAAAAAAACAGCCGAGAATGTTAATTCCGATGAAATCAAGGGCATTGGTGTTTCGGGTCAAATGCACGGTCTTGTTGTGCTTGATGAAAATAATGAGGTTTTATATGACAGCATTATTTGGTGCGACCAAAGGACAGAAAAAGAGGTAAATCAAATTATTGATACTATCGGAAAGGAAAGATATATTGACCTGACCTTAAACGCTCCAAACACCTCTTTTACATTGAGTAAGCTTTTGTGGTTAAAGAATAATGAGCCTGATATTTTTTCAAAAATACGAAAGGTGCTTTTGCCAAAGGATTACATAAATTTTTGCTTAACCGGTAATTTTTCAACCGATGTTTCGGACGCAAGCGGAACAGGATATTTTGATGTTAAAAACAGAAAATGGAGTAAAGAAATTCTTGCCGCATTCAATATTGACAAAGAATTGTTGCCGCAGGTTTATGAAAGCTCACAGGTTGTTGGAAATATAACTGAAGATATTGCAAAACAAACTGGTTTATCAACAAATACAATTGTCGTTGCAGGAGCAGGAGACCAAGCGGCAGCCGCAGTGGGAAACGGTGTTATTAAACCGGGTTGCACAAGCATTTCGCTTGGAACAAGCGGTGTTGTGTTCACAGCAGTTGACAAGCCTGTATATGATAAATTCGGAAGAACTCACACCTTTTGCCATGCTGTTGAGGATATGTGGCACATTATGGGCGTAACGCAGGGCTGTGGTTTGTCGGTGAATTGGTTTAGAAAGAACTTTGCACAGGCGTACAGTTATGCCGAGCTTGATGAAAACGCAAAGGAAATCACAAGTGACGGAATAATCTATTTGCCTTATTTAATGGGAGAAAGAACACCTCATCTTGACCCTAATTGCAGAGGCTCTTTTACGGGCATTTCAGTCAATCATAACTGTTTCAACTTTTATAGAGCTTTGTTGGAGGGCGTTTGCTTCAGCCTCAAAGATTGCTGTGAGGTCATTTGTGAATCGGGCATTGATTTGAATATGGTAAAAGTCGGTGGAGGAGGCGCAAAAAGCAAGTTGTGGTTGCAAATTCTTGCCGACATTACAACGAATAATCTATATTCATCTCAATGTGTAGAAAGCGGAGCGTTAGGCGTTGCTATTCTTGCAAGTGTAGGAAGCGGTTTTTATAATTCAGTAACCGAAGCAAGTGAAAAAATGACTGTTTGCGATTTGACAGTAACAGAGTTTAATGCTGAAAAAATTGATTATTATAATTCAATCTTTAAAATATATAAAAGTCTCTATCGTGCAATAAAATCGGCACAGGAGTGAAAATATGAAAAAGAGAGTCAGGTTATGATGCAAACTCATTGATTGCTGACCCGATGTTTACCAATTCTGAAAGTAATGATTTCTCTTTCAAAGAAAATTCGCCTGCCTATAAGTTGAGAATAAGCGAGATTGATACGAACAGCATCGGAGTTCAGAGTAACCGGTATTATTAAGGAGAAATATTATGGAAGTCGCATACAGAAAACAGCTTGATGAATATTTAGAAAAAATCGATTCCATTATAGAAAACGGCAGGTACAAGGATAATTGGGAAAGCCTTTCGGCATACCCTGTACCTACTTGGTACAAAAACGCTAAATTCGGTGTGTTTCTTCATTGGGGCGTTTACAGTGTTCCGGCATATTACAGCGAGTGGTATCCAAGACTTATGTATTACAAGGGCAACCCTGTTTATTGGCATCATAAAAAGAAATACGGCAAGGATTTTAATTACCGTGATTTTGTGCCAATGTTTAAGGCAGAAAAATTTGATGCAGAAAAATGGGTCAGCATTTTGAAAAGTGCTGGTGCAAAATACATTATGCCTGTGGGAGAACACCATGACGGATATAAAATGTATGACAGCGATTTATCTCAATGGACCTCCGTTAAACAAGCACCACATTGCGATATATTGGGAGAATTAAAAAAAGAATGTGACAAACAAGGCGTTACATTTGCTACATCAAGTCACCGTGCAGAGCATTTTTGGTTTTTGAACGGCGGTAGGACTGTGGGCTATGATAACGAAGTGCTTGATGAAAAATATCGTGATTTTTACGGACCTGCACATAACATTCATAAAATCAACAATTTGCATAATCTTCTCAAGCAGGAGCATGGAATAACTCCTACAAAGGAATGGCTTGAGGATTGGCTTGTTAATTCCTGCGAATTGATTGATAAGTATCATCCCGAAACACTTTTCTTTGATTGGTGGGTAATGAACTATGCTTTCAGACCTTATATGAAAAAATTTCTTGCCTATTACTACAATCGGTCGGTGGAATGGGACAAAGAGGTTTGCGTTCAGTATAAGTCTGACGCTATTATGTATAATGTGGGTATTTTTGATCGTGAAAGAGGTCAACTTGCTGCAACTTCACCGTATATCTGGCAAAGCGAAACATCTACTGCCTATAATTCGTGGAGCTACTGTACGACAAACAAATTCAAAACAGCAGGTAAAATTGCAGGAACATTTGTTGATGTTATCAGTAAAAACGGTAACTTTGTTTTGAATTTGGGTCCAAAGGCAGACGGAACTTTTTGTGAAGAAGAAATGCAAATATTGGAAAAGTTGAGTGACTGGACTGCCAAAAACAAGGAAGCAATATGGGGAACTCAACCTTATAAGGTTTTTGGAGAAGGGAAAAAACACGGTAACGGCTCATTTAACGAAAAATATAATTACTCTCGTAAGGATTACCGCTTTACATACAAAACGGGTAGCATTTACATATTTGTATTAAAGCCCGACAGAACAACATTTAAGATTAAATCGTTAAAATACAGCGGAGATATGTTTGCTGCCGATATTAAAAATGTTGAGGTTTTAGGATATAATCAAAATCTGCATTATGAAAGAAATAACAGATTCTTAAAAATAGAACTTGACAGTCCTATTGAAACAGATATGCCTTTATGTTTTAAGGTTTCAATTGATTGATGAGGTGTAAAATAAAAAGCGAATAAGTAAAGCGATTATTTGCTTGATGTTGGGTTTGAAATTGATTGCAGTGGGTATTTTGAAAGGCGGTGTGATTTATTTACCGTCATATATGACATTTTGTCTATAAAAAACTGTGGATTTGCTATTTATTCTTTGACCATTTATTGACCACTTACGAACGGAAAGCGGGATAAAAACACAGCGCTAAATTAAAAAGTAGTCATTTCACGGTATAAAAGAAATGGCTGTTTTTCGTTAGTTTGGGTGTATTTTATATTTTTTCATCTGTTTCGTAATCAGCAGGTCGCCGGTTCAAGTCCGGCCAGTAGCTCCAAGGGCAGAGATAATCTCTGCCTTTTATTTTTTCTTTTTCTGAAACGCATTTCAAAATTCAATTCGCAATAAAAAATCTCACTCTTTTTTTACGGAGTGAGATTTTGTTTATTTATTCGATTTGAAATGCTTCAAAAAAATATCTAAAATCTCCTGTATGTAGGGCTCTTTTACAACACATTCAAGCTCATCGTCATCTCCGCTTTTATTTAAAATCACATATCTTTCTGTTATAAAATCAGATAAATTTTCAGCTGATATTTTATACGGATGATTTTTAACGCTTTCATAAACAAAGTTGACGGATTCTCTTTTGGCAAAATGAATTTCAAGTGAAGAAAAATCAGCAAAACTATCTATAATGTAGGGCAAATTTTCAGAATTCAACGGAAATGAGAGCTCAGGCAATTTGTACGACAAAAAACCCGATGGCTTCATCTGTTTATAATCATAATCCGTCTTAAGATAGTTGGTTGTCTTTAAAATTGTTTCTTCATCAGCCCTTATAAAAACAATCCCGGAAAAACGATTATAAAGTAAAGAGAGAGCTTCGTTTAGAATTTCAGTTATGCAAGACTCCGGTGCACATACGGCCGTTCCTATCATTTTTTTGGCGTGTAGCTCATCTATACACCCTTCGGACAAATAAAACGGAGCTATATCGTATAATAGTTTTTTCATATGAACACCTCTTTAAGCTGAAGCTGTTTTACCTGTAACGGTCAAAGCTGCATATTCAAACACATTATTACTTTAATATTTTTATATAGTAGATGATGAAAAGCAGCAAGCCTGTCAGCGAGAAAATCGTTGTACCCCACAAAACAGGAGACGGATTTTGATGTAAAGCAAAATACTCAAATAAAAGATTCAGCGGCGGTCCGAGACAAACCAATATCATTAAAATCAATGTCGTTATATTATATTTTTTCATAAAGGCACCTCATTTTAAATAATTATCGCTCGGTTAATACGCAACAGGGCAAAAGTGAGCTTGTGCTGCAAAAAATATTAAGTATTGGACTTTGCTTTTTGTCAAGAGACCCTATTTATCCGATTCTTTAATGCGTCTGTTTCCTTTTCATACAAGGATTTATCAAACAGAAACTTACGCTCTTTGTTGTCGCCGTCCGTTAAATAAAAATAATAAATACAGACAACGCCGCCTCTTCTCATTGACGTTTTCTGTCTCTACGGTCTTTGCTTCTTTCTCAATTCCATAAAACACTGCAGGTTTTCCATTTACTGTTTTCTTATCGCAGAGTTTATCATCATCTCCATTTAAAACCGCAATTCCATCCGGTGTCAGATGTGCAAAGCTTTCTGTTTTTGCCTTTAAAACTCCATCTCTGGTATGTAAATTTTCCAAATGGCAAAGGCCAATATTCGTAATCACACAAATATCCGGATATGCCATCTCCGCTAAACGATGCATCTCTCCAAACTCAGATATTCCCATTTCTAAAACTGCAACCTGATGCGCTTCCCTGATTTTAAAAATTGTAAGTGGTAATCCGATTTCATTATTTAAATTTCCTTCTGTTTTTAACACATTATATTTCTGTGCCAAAACCGATGCGATCATCTCTTTTGTACTTGTTTTTCCGACACTTCCCGTGATCCCTACTACCTTAATGTCAAGTTTTCTTCTGTAATTCGCAGCAATCTTCTTCATGGCAAGTAATGTGGAATCAACAAGTATGTATGGTCCCGCCGGATTCTCTAATTTTTCTTCTGAAAGAACTGCCAATGCCCCTTTTTCAAAAACAGCTGGGATAAAACTATGTCCATCTACCTTTTCTCCACGCACTGCTATAAATAAATCATCTTTTTCTACTAAACGGCTGTCGATAACTGCTCCTGCAATCTCTTTTGCGCTGTCAGCTTCCGTTCCTATGTAAGTTCCGTTGCACACATCTGCAATATGTCCAAGTGTCATTCCTGTCATTTTTTCTCTCCTATAATAAGCAAACAGCCACCAGTTCATCCCAATTTAAACCAGTGGCTATGCCTTTTTATTTCTCGTACTTTTTCAGGGAAATCTCTATTAATTTTTCACATAACTGATTAAAGTTGATACCAAGGACCGCTGCTTCCTGCGGAAGTAAGCTGGTAGGTGTCATTCCCGGAAGCGTATTTGCTTCCATACAATAAATCTCATTATTTTTATTTAAAAGGAAATCAGATCTTGAATAGGTATCCAGTCCCAATACCTCTGCCACACGTTCTGCATAATACTGCATCTTCTTTGAGATCTCTTCTGGTAATTCTGCCGGGCAGGTTTCCACTGCACTGCCTGCTTTGTATTTATTTTTATAATCATAAAATCCCTGGATCGGTGCAATCTCAATAACAGGAAGTGCCTTATAATCAATGACACCGATGGAGAACTCTCGTCCTTCTACATACTCTTCAATGATCAGATTGTCTTCCCATTTAAAAGCTTCATCCAGTGCGTTCTTAAATTCATCCTCTGTCCATACGATCGTAACTCCGATGCTGGAACCACCACAGCATGGCTTCACAACACATGGTAGCTTTAATCCTAATTCTTTTGCAGAATCACCACGGTTCTCTTTTTTCATGGAAATTCCCTGTGGCGTTGGGATTCCTCCTGCCAAAAACAGCTGTTTTGCCATTCCTTTATCCATAGCAAGTGCACTGCTCAAATATCCGGTTCCTGTATACTTAATTCCAAACAGGTCAAAGGTTGCCTGGATCTTTCCGTTTTCTCCATTTTCTCCGTGCAATGCCATAAAGACAATATCTGCCATCTGACACATTCTGATCACGTTCGGTCCGAAAAAGCATGCTGACTGATCCTTTCTTGAAGCTTTTACCTTTTCAAGATCCGGTGCAGTCTCTGGAATATCAGATACCTTTACACTTACTTCCTCTGTCCGATCAAAAATTCCGGTAAGATCTTCTTCCTTGTCACTGTATCCCATAAAAACATCCAGTAAAATTACCTTGTGTCCATTCTCTCTTAATGCCTTTGATACCATATCTCCAGTTTTAAATGAAACATCTCGTTCTGTACTTAATCCTCCTGCCAAAACTACTATATTCATGATATAAAATCTCCAATCTTTCTCACATATTTTCGATTTATAGTAAACCTTTTTTGTTCTGTGACAAGTCATAATCCTTGTCAATTTTCTCAATAAGAAAAGAAATTTCATCATATTGACACGGCAAAAAATAAAATTTTTTTACTTCGCCGCTCGGGGTTCTGTAATTCAAATAGTTCTGGCTCGCACCGTTTACCGATTTACCTGTGCTTTCCCAAACTTCTGATATATCTGTGTACTTGTATTCCTTTTTATCCCAAGGTGATTTGCAATGGCAAAACGAGTCTTCTCCTATCAAAAGTTTTATAAATATAAAACGATAAGCAGAACAAAGAGTCAATGCAGCCATTACTATTGTAAATACCAAGGTGATAATAAACCCATGCAATACTGCCGTAACAGCAGCGAATATGACCGTTACTATCAGAGACAAAAGTACACTTATTTTATCGTTTTCAACTTTGTATAACCACTTTTTTTCCATTATTATTTCCTTTCTCGGCTGACTTCAATATATAAATAATGTTTTATAAAATCAATACTTATAAAACGAGATTTACTCGACTGTTTAATGATAATTCTTTTTATTTCGTTTGCGGATAAAGAAATTTCAAGGGCTATATATCCGCTGTTGTATTCATATTCCGCATTGCTAACGCCTTAAAATTCTTCTTCTTTTTTAAATATATAATCGCAAGCGGAATGTCCGCAAGCAGCCATGCGGCAGGGGCTGCGTAGCATACTGCATTGAAGCCGATAAGCGGAGTGAAAATAAGCGCTATTGATATTCTTCCTATCAGCTCGCCGGCACCCGCAACCGCATTTGCATACGTAAAGCCGAGACCCTGCAGAGTGTTCCTTAAAACGAACAGCACCGCGACAAGACTGAAGCACTCCGCCGTGGCGATAAGATATTTATTGGCGGCAAACAAGACGTCTTCATTAGGCTCTGTCATAAACAGCCTGACTATCGGCATACCTGCCGTCAGAAGAGCAACGCTTAAAGCGACGGAAAGAAGTATGTTGAGCGTAAATATTTTTTTAACCGATTTAATTATTCGATCGTACTTTCCGGCCCCGTAGTTTTGCCCGACGAAGGTTTGTGTGCCGACGCTGAGTCCGCTCAGCGGTATATTTGCAATATTCTCGACTCTTCCTGCGGCGGTAAAGCCTGCAATAGTCGCCGTGCCGAATGAATTTACCGCGCTTTGAAGACACATCGACCCGATAGAGGTAACGGTAAACTGAAGCGAAACGGGTATTCCCAATTTTAACTGTATGAATGCTGTTTTGAGGTCGAGTTTGAGCTCTTTTTTTGAAATGTGTACGCTTGTATTGCGCCTTAAAATGTAATTTCCCGTAAGGACGGCCGCCGTAATGTGAGAAATAAGCGTAGCAAGCGCAGCTCCCTCAACGCTCCAGCGAAATACCTTTATGAACAGCATATCAAGCGCGAAATTTACAAAAATACTTGCCGTAAAATATATGAGCGGTTTTCTGCTCTCACCGACGGCTCTTGAAATTGCGGTAAAATTGTTTGAGAGCATCTGAAACGGTATTGCAAAGTAAAGAATGTTTACATACGCCGAGGAAAGACCGAGAATTTCGTCCGGCGTGCCGATAAGCTTCAAAAGAGGAGTGGAAATAATGTGCGCGACAACAACAAGTAATAGGCCGAGCAAGAACGACACCGTAATGCTGCTTCCGGAATATCTGTTGACCCTGTCTTGGTCCTTTGCGCCGTAAGCATGCGCCACCGGTATTGTAAATCCGCTTGTAAGGCCGAGTGCCGCACCGACAATAAACGAGTTTATCGAGGCGACTCCGCCGACTGCGGCAAGAGCGTCCGTGCTTACATATCGCCCGACAAGTATATTGTCGACCAATGTATAGTTATACTGTAAAAGCGATGAAACCATAATCGGCAGCGAGAATTTAATTATACTTTTTATCGGCTTGCCGGTAAGCATAGAATTTTGTTTTGCCATTTGCCAACTCTTCCAAAGTGTTTTTAAAAATTAAATTCAATTAGAATTGCTTAAATTTTAGCACTTGTGCAGTATTATGTCTATAAAAATATTTTGCCGGGAGAGCTTTAACAACAGCAGGATAAAACCAGTGGCGGAGCGGCACAACGGCAGAACTGCTTCGGGCTTATTGAAACCGTGGAAAAAGCGGCGCAGATTTATATGCTCACCTGCAATATGCCGAGAGTGAACACAATAAGGGACAGCGAAATGCAACAACTCGCTGAATTCTTCGGAGTAGGTTACAGAAAAGACTTTTTGACTTTGTAAAAAACAAGGTGCAATTCATTCGGAATTGCACCTTTCTTTATTTTTTCGCTTTAATGAAGTGCCTTTGTGGGGCAGTTTTTTGTACACTCGTAGCAGAGAATACACTCTGTTCCGTTTTTTCGCTTGCGTGAATCCTTGTTGACTTCAACATTCATTGGGCATACTTTCAGGCACTTGCCGCAATGAACGCATTTACTCTCGTCACAGTGGACGCGCAGAAGCGAAAAATAACTCATGGGCTTCAGAAATACTGTGATAGGGCAGAGATATTTGCAGAATGCGCGGTTATCCTTAAATATAAAGGCAAGCGCAATTCCGGATATATAGTAAAGCGCATTTCCGGCGAGAAACAGCCAAAACATAATTTTCTCAAGATTTGCGACCTTGAACAAAAACAGACCCGCCACAAGAGCCAATGATAACGCAAACATCACATAGCGCAGAATTCCGAGCTTTTCTTTTCGCGGCTTCCGGGGCTGCTTATAAGGAAGAAAGTCCAAAACCATAGCCGTCCAACAGGCATAGCCGCACCATCCGCGTCCGAACAGCAGCGGTCCGAAGATTTTGGCCACGGCATAGTGAATGGTTGCTGCTTCAAAAACGCCGAGGAACAGATAGTACCAAAAGCCCTCAATCTGCATATTTTCTCGGGAAATTATGCCGAGATACAGCAGCATATAGCTTCCGACTGCCAGCTGTACAAAATGACGCGCATAGCGTTTCTCGGCGGTAAAAAGTGCCGTCCCCAATGCGAGACAGGTGCCTATGTAGCTGAAATTCAGCAAATAAAACAGATTATCCTTTATTAGCCATAGTGTGATTGCCACCGCTTCGAACAACAAAAACAGTAATGCCGACACAAGGTATCTCGATAAACCCTTGTTATTTCCTTTCTCTTTTTTCTTTTTCATTGTTTTTTCCATCCTTTTTTCGTGAATATGAAACGGCTGATTTTATTCGGATTTATACCGATTCTTGTGCTGCTTTTAATGCCTGCGACAATATAACTATATACTGTAATTTTAAAGGTTATGAGCAAAATGTGCAACTGTAATTCTGTTAAAAAACGGTAAAAGCGCCGCAAATTGTGAAAATCGGTAATCGGTCTGAGGAAGCTCGGCCGTTTGGCATCGCCGAATATGCCGCAAACAATATCGACGTATTTATTATCGACTTGTTTAATAGAATAAAATAACGGACAAATAGGCATAATCCGGGGATTGTAAGATCGGCGGTATAATATAATAAGCCCAAATACGGCAACACGTACAAGATTTACGGATATTTTTTCGCATTTAGTTGCGAAAACGTTTCCGCTGTGATAAAATTCTTTTGTATTTTACGGGCGCGGCGGCTTTGCGCCTTTGCCTGCTTTAACGGAGTTGAGATTGATGAAAACTGCAGTTGTTACGGGCGGTTCGAGCGGAATAGGACTTTCCTGCTGCCGTAAGTTTCTTGAAAACGGATACAGGGTGTATGAGCTGAGTCGCCGCGAGCCGAAGATTCAAACGGTCGGCGTTAAGCATATCTCGTGCGACGTCACGGATGAGCACTCGGTTTCCGAGGCATTCAAAAAAATATATAATGACAGCGGAAGCATTGATATACTTGTGAATAATGCAGGCTTCGGCATCTCAGGGGCGGTTGAATTCACAGAGCTTGCAGAAGCTAAAAAACAGTTTGACGTCAATTTCTTCGGCTGCTTTATTTGCTCAAAAAACGTAATTAAATATATGAGACTTCAAGGCGGCGGAAGAATTGTTAATCTCAGCTCTCTCGCGGCTCCGCTTGCCATACCGTTTCAGGCGTTTTATTCGGCGTCAAAGGCGGCTGTAAATTCGCTGACTCTGGCTCTTGCAAACGAGGTGCGACCGTTTAATATAAAGGTCTGCGCCGTAATGCCGGGCGATGTTAAAACGGGTTTTACCGCGGCAAGAGAGAAAAATACCGCCGGTGACGAATTTTACGGCGAAACACTTAAAAGAGCGGTTGCCGGTATGGAGCGCGACGAGCAAAACGGTATGTCACCGGACGATATAGCCGATGCGGTGTATGCTGCGGCAACCAAAGCTCGTCCGAAGCTTTTGTCTACAAAAGGCACTAAATATCATCTGTTTTTGGCACTTTCAAAGGCATTGCCGGTTTCGCTTGTGAACATCATAGTCGGAAAGCTTTATTCTTAATAATTCGGGGCGTAAAGCAATACTGTTATTAGCTGCTTTTGCCCCGTTTTCTTGTTATTCAATAAAAACATATTCGGAGGTACTATGCAAAATTTTGTAGAGCTTATTCAAAATGTAAACAGTAAGGTAAACAGCGTCGTTTGGGGGCCTCCGATGCTCATATTGATGCTGCTTACCGGTCTTTATCTCACGTGCGGTACGCGATTTTTTCAAATACGCCGTTTTTGCTACACAATTAAAAATACGGTTGCCGCAATTTTTAAAGACCGCAAGGTAACAAAAACCAAGGACGAAAAAGCCATATCGCAGTTTCAGGCACTTGCAACGGCTCTTGCCGCAACGGTAGGCACGGGCAACATTGTAGGCGTAGCCACCGCGATTTCCTCCGGCGGAGCGGGTGCGGTATTTTGGATGTGGATTTCTGCTTTGCTCGGTATGATGACGAGCTTTTCCGAAAATGCGCTCGGCATATATTTTCGCAGAAAAAACGAAAAAGGCGAGTGGGTGGGCGGCCCTATGTATTATATCGAAAAAGGACTCGGCCAAAAGTGGCTTGCGGTTATATTTTCTGTTTTTTGCCTGTTCGCGTCGTTCGGAATAGGCTCGGTAGCTCAGGTCAACGGAATATCCACGGCACTTAAGGGTTCGTTTAATATACCGGGCGTTGTCACGGGGATAGTCGTTTGCGCCCTCATAGCCGTTATAATTTACGGCGGACTGAAAAGAATAGTCACGGTGACGGAAAAATTTGTGCCTTTTATGGCAGCGTTTTACATAATAGGCGCGCTTATAATAATAATCGTAAACTTCCGCCATATAGGCGACGCTTTCGGCGAGATATTTTCGGGGGCGTTCAGTATGCGCTCCGTCGGAGGAGGCGTTATGGGATACGGTATTTCAAGAGCCATGCGTTTCGGTGTGGCGCGCGGAGTATTTTCTAATGAGGCTGGCCTCGGCTCGTCGGTAATGGTCCATTCCTCCTCTGATGCCAAGGAACCCGTAACACAGGGTATGTGGGGCATATTTCAGGTGTTTTTTGACACCATTGTTATATGCACCCTTACGGCACTCGTAATACTGACTACCGGGGCAAATCTGCAAAGCGGACTTGAGGGAGTCAATATAACAATATATGCCTTCGAGAGCGTGCTCGGCAAATGGGGCTCTTATATAGTATCCATAGGTATAGTTATGTTCGCTTTTTCAACCATACTCGGCTGGTCGGTGTACGGCTCGCGCGCCGCAGAATATATAGGCGGAAAAAAGCTGACTGCGGTGTATAAAATAATATTTCTCGCAATGACATTTATAGGTGCCGTGTCGAGCATTCAGCTTGTTTGGGATCTTTCCGATACGTTTAACGGTCTTATGGCTTTGCCGAATCTTATAGGTCTGTTGCTTTTGTCGGGGACGGTGTTTAAAATAACCAAAAACTACGAGCAGAGAGTGATAGGCGGCAAAAAGATAAAGCCGATGCTGTCTTTTTATGACCGTGAGAAATAATTTTCGGTATTCACATTTAACTCCGAATTTGATATAATATACGGGATTTAAAAAGATAAAAGAGGAAATTTATGTCAGGTAAAAAGGACTACATCAGAAATTTTTGCATAATTGCCCATATCGACCACGGCAAGAGTACGCTTGCCGACCGTTTGTTGGAGCTTACGGACTCAGTAGCGAAGCGCGATATGGAGGCGCAGCTTCTTGACAATATGGATATTGAGCGTGAACGCGGTATAACCATTAAGGCACGTGCCGTAAAGCTTGATTACAAGGCTGCCGACGGCAAAAAATATGAACTGAACTTAATAGACACTCCCGGTCATGTTGACTTCAACTATGAGGTGTCACGTTCCCTTGCGGCATGCGAGGGAGCTGTGCTGATAGTTGACGCGTCACAGGGGATAGAGGCTCAAACTCTTGCAAATACCTACCTTGCGCTTGACCACGACCTTGAAATTGTACCGGTAATAAATAAAATCGACCTTCCCGCCGCAGAGCCGGAGCGCGTTGCCAAAGAAGTGGAGGACGTTATAGGCATACCGTGTATGGATTCGCCGCGAATTTCGGCAAAAACGGGCGAGAATGTCCCCGCTGTGCTCGAGGAAATCGTAAACCTTGTGCCGCCTCCGGATGATAACGATTCAAAGCCGCTCAGAGCGCTTGTATTTGACTCCGTATATGACAGCTATCGCGGTGTAATTGTCTATGTCAGAATAGTTGACGGTGTGGTAAGGCCGGGGCAGACCATGCGTCTTATGGCTACGGGTGCCGAATTTACAATTGTGGAAACGGGATATATGCGCGCCAAGAGCTTGGAGCCGACAAAGCAGCTGTCCTCGGGCGAGGTCGGTTATATCACCGCTTCGATTAAAACCGTAGGCGATGCGCGCGTAGGCGATACCGTGACTCTTGCCGAAAATCCGGCTTCGGAGCCGCTTGCAGGATATCGCAAGGTAAATCCGATGGTTTTCTGCGGAATTTATCCGGCGGACGGAGCGGATTATGAGGCTCTTAGGGATGCTCTTGCCAAATTACAGCTGAATGACGCCTCGCTCTCGTTTGAACCCGAGACGTCAAGTGCCCTCGGATTCGGCTTCAGGTGTGGTTTCTTGGGGCTTTTGCACCTTGAAATCATACAGGAACGCCTTGAGAGAGAGTATGACCTCGACCTAGTAACAACAATACCTTCGGTTGTTTACAAAATACATCTTACCGACGGAAACGTAGTCGAAATAGACAATCCGTGCAACTACCCCGACCCCGCAACAATCGATTTTGCGGAGGAACCCATGGTTGAGGCGCACATCTTTTCTCCTAAGGATTATGTGGGAGCTATAATGGATCTTTGCCAGGACAGACGCGGCGAATATAAAGAAATGACGTATCTTGACGCCGACAGGGTGGACTTAAAATATATACTTCCGCTTAACGAAATAATCTATGACTTCTTTGACGTCTTAAAATCGCGTACGCGCGGCTATGCTTCGTTTGACTATGAGCTTTGCGGCTACCAAAGGTCAAGCCTTGTAAAGCTCGACGTTCTTTTGAACGGCGATATGATAGACGCCCTCTCGTTTATTATTCACTCCGAAAAGGCTTATCCGAGAGCGCGCAGAATAGCCGAGAAGCTTAAGGACAATATTCCGCGCCAGATGTTTGAAATTCCCATTCAGATAGCCGTGGGCGGCAAGGTAATAGCGCGCGAAACCGTAAAGGCAATGCGTAAGGACGTGCTCGCTAAATGCTACGGCGGCGATATAACGCGTAAAAAGAAGCTGCTTGAAAAGCAAAAAGAGGGTAAAAAGCGTATGCGCAAGTTCGGTACGGTAGAAGTTCCGCAAGAGGCGTTTATGGCTGTGCTTAAATTAGACGATGAATAATATAGGACTGTATATTCACATTCCGTTTTGTAATTCAAAGTGCCCGTATTGCGATTTTTACTCGTTTCGCGCCGATGACGATACAAAAAACAGATATGTTTCGGCTGTTTTGCGAGAGCTTCGGAACAATTCAAAACAGTTTAATTGTAAAGCTGATACACTTTACATTGGCGGCGGAACTCCGTCGGTTTTGTCGGCGGATTATCTTTGTCAAATCATAAACGGCGCAAAATCAACGTTTTTGACCGATGATGCGGAAATAACGGTAGAGTGCAACCCGTTTTCGCTCGGCGACGAATTCTTTGAAAAAGCAAGCGAGTGTAAAGTAAATAGGCTTTCCATAGGTTTGCAGTCGGCAAATGACGGCGAACGTAGGATTTTAGGCAGACGAGCCGACAAAAGCGAGGTTCAAAGTGTCGTTTCACGGGCAAAAAAAGCGGGAATAAATAATATTTCGCTTGATGTAATGCTCGGCGTGCCGGGTCAAACTAAAGAGAGCCTTAAAAGCACGCTTGATTTCTGCATTTCTTCGGGTGTGCCGCATCTCAGCTGCTACATTCTCAAAATAGAGGAGAATACGCCGTTTTTTCGTATGAGAGACAAATTGCCGTTCCCCTCTGACGACGATACGGCCGATATGTACCTTTTTATGTGCGAATACCTCGAAGAACACGGTATTATGCAGTATGAAATATCAAATTTTGCGGTTCCCGGCTTTGAGAGCCGCCACAATCTGAAATATTGGCACGATGAGGAGTACATCGGCATAGGTGCTTCGGCACATTCGTTTTTAGGCGGAAAACGCACATATTATCCGCGTGATATTGAGTATTTCATAAGCGGCAATGAGCGTTTAACTGAGGGCGACGGCGGCGACGAAGAGGAATTTTGTATGCTCGCTTTAAGGCTTCGCGAGGGGCTTACTCAAGAGCGTTTTTACGCCCGTTTTCATCATGAGATACCGCAAAAAATGCTTGAAAGCGCAAAGCAATACGAAAAATACGGGCTTTGCAGCTGTGAGAGCGGCGGAATTTCTCTGACGCGGCGCGGATTTTTGCTCTCCAACTCCGTAATATCCGAAATTATCTTATAGATATAAATATTTCAGGGCTTGTAATTTGCTTTACAAGCCCGTTTTTTTGTGCTTTTCGGGCGTTTGTGAAATTAAAACGGCTTTTTGTTACAATGGCGTTTTTTTGTCGCACAGCACGTGATAAAATCAAGAGGCTAAACGGAAGAGTTCTATGAAAGAGAATTGATTACATAGAATTTCCGGCGTATAATTTGTAAAAGATTACCAAAAACGGCGGCAATTTTTGTCGAAGTGTGCTCGCAATCTAAAATTTTACATATTTTCATTTCATAATGACAAAAGAATGTCAAACTGCGTTCACAATTTGTTAACATTTGGTTTAAGGACTATTTAAAATGTGTTTTTAAATTAGTTAAAAACTCTTTACACCAAAGCATTTTTAGTGTAAACTTAAGTATAAATATACGGTGTAATAGTGTACCCATTTGCGCCTTAAAATCGGTAAATAGACGCTCTTTCGCAAAAAGATGAGAAACAAGCGTTAAAGCAAACCCGAAGCGGTGCGGATTTATCGTATACTATTATATATAGCGTTTTTAATCAATTTATCGGAGGTTTTTTATTTGGCAGATCTTATATTTCGGCATCTTGCCGGAGCCGATGGCGAGGGCGTTTACAAAAACGGCAAAACCGGCTTCTCGGTTTCTTATTTCAAAAAGAAAGAAATAGACTCGCGCTATCCCTCGGGCGGCTATATGGTTGTCGGTCAAATAGGCAAGGGCAAACGCGAAATCGGTGATTTGCAGTCTGACGACGGGCAAACCGAAAAGGTGTATGCCGCAACGAAAATGCCTCATACCGCGGTAGTCGGCTACATAGAGACAGAGGCTGACAAATTCATTGCGATAGTTAAAGACAGACTCTTGCTTTGGCTTTTGTTTGCGCTTTTGATAGCGGCACTTATAATAGGTCTTATATTCCTTTTAAAGGCTGTTATACCGACAGGCGGCGATGGCACAACCACAACGACCCCCGCAGGCGTAATCGACCAAAATGCCATATTGGGCGAGGGCGAGATTTCCGTACCCGATAAAACAAAAACAAAGGGCAGGCAGATAAAGGTCAACGGTATTCCCGAGCTTCCCTTGGCGGCAAATACCAAGGAGCAGAGCTTTGTATTTTCAAACCCCGAGGAAAACCCGTGCTTCTTTGTTATAGAAATAGAGCTTTCAGATACAGGCGAGGTTATATATACCTCAAATCTCTTGCCGCCGGGCTATTCAATATCAAAGTTCACGCTGAACCGTGAGCTTGCGGCAGGAACTTATCCTGCAACAATCCATGTTAAGACATACAGCTTTGATAAAGAGCAGCGTAAACTTAACAATATGGATTTAAAAACGACCATCGTGGTTTCATAAGAAACTATATTCAAAATACAGATTTTGAGGAAAGGAGTTGCAGTTTATGCAAAAAATTTCAAAGATTAAAATCGGAAAAAGCATAACTGCTGTGCTGCTTTGCGTAGTGCTTTTGGTAACGTCGATTCCCATGGTTCTCGCGGCCGGCGAGGGCGAATATGACCCGATACCGACCTTTACCGAATCGGATAAAAGGGAAGCGGCTGCAACACTTAATGACGACGGCGGAATTACGGTCAGCTTCCCCGCGGCTAAGGTTAGCGAGCGCAAAACCGGCACAAAAACAATTGACGGGTATATGTTAGAGCTTGTTGATCTCGGAACATATACCGAAGTTCACACAAGCACGGTTTTGCTGCGCAAGATGGTTAGTCCCACCGGTACCGCACCGTACACGGCTGAGATTACGGCAGACGAAATCAAAACGAAGGTGCCTGCGGGTCTGTCTGACGACCACCGTTACAATATTACGATAACGGCGTACGACAGCGACGGCTGGTTCTCGGAGGCTGTTAACGCATACGTTTCGGATGTTCCGACTTATGTATACGATGCGTCCGCTTATGCCCCCGTTACAAACAACGTTCTCGCCGTGCGTGAAATTCTTACCTTTGATAAAAAAGGTAACGCAGATGACCACGGTTCGTTTTCGGATACCGGAATCAACGAGAGAACCGCCGAAGTCAACAATGTACGCAGTACGTCAGGCTCACTTGACTATATGCAGGAGGGTAATCACATTTCATTCGAAGGCAGAACCGATGGTGTAGGCGTTAAAGACACGGGCAATAGCTACGGCTACGCAATGCGTATCGAGTCCGCCGCAACCACCGACAGCCCTCAGTCCTTTGATACGTCATGGAGCCGTCAGACTTGGGACCCGACGGGTGCTTCCGAGATTTGGTACTATCTCGACTTCTCAGAGGTCAGCGTAACGGGGCTTTCATTCCGCCTTCGTTCAAACGAAAAGTATTTTGTACAGGATTTTGACAACAGCTACAGTGAAAGCAGTAATGCTTTTAACAGATACGGCGATATAATTTACTCAACAGTCGGCACCACAAAAGCAGGCTATATGGGTGAGGCCCCATATTTATTCCTGCAGCAAACGGACGGCAGCTGGAAAAAGGTTATGTTAAAAGACGGTACTGTTGACCTTGACCATTTCAAGGGATATGTCCGCATACCGCTTCAGTTTATGTGCTCCGAAACCGACTCCGTTGTCACGGATTCCAACGAGGATTTCGGTGTAAACAAGCCTGTGTCAGATATGTATGTATGGAACAGCTCGGATAAAACTAAAGCAAATGCCAACAAGTATTATAACGAGAAAATTAAGCTTTCGCAGTCGGTAGTTGTTGACCCTGCCGGTACTTCGATATCCGATGCTCTGCTTATTAGACGCTATTCCTTCAGAATTAACAAGACGTCGACTCTTAGCGGCGAATACTATATCGACGGCGGCACGATGCTCGCTCCGTGCATGACTACGGCGGACGGTGGCAAGACAACAGCCGATTCGCCCAAAAGAGCTTATATCGATAAGACCAAAATCGGTACGGGTGAAGATCCGGTAGTTAATCGTACAAATGCTTTTAAAGCTATCGAGGATATTATGTCCGCAGGCTTTAAGTTTACGGGTTGCACATATGATCCGGCTTCTACGAGCCTTGAAACCAACAACGGCAGCGTAGGTAAAAAGATTTTCCTTGATAATGTATTGTTCTACCGTACAGACGGTCAGAAATACAGCGGAAATACCCTTAACGGAGAAACAAACACAGGCACGCCCGTTAAGACATATTATGACCAGGAAACAGAAATTCCGCGCGCTATTTTCAATGCCTGCCAAAAGTACATTGAAGATCCGAACTCCTACGATTACCGCGCCGTTAAGTATATCGAGGACTTGATAGCCGGTTATAAAAAATCAATTGAGGAATATAACAAATCCGAAGAAGCCGGAAAATCCGGTATAATCGATGCATCTTTCCTTGAGGATTCTGCGCTCGATACCAAGGCGGCAGCACTCGGTATGACCGAGGCTTGGGAAAAGTTCAAGACCGCCAAGCAGGCTTGTATAGACGGTAAAACCTACGGCTCTGCTAACTCGGGTGCAGAGGATTTCATTCCGATGATTTCAACGAAGCTTGAGCAGCTTCCCGATTTCGACGAAAATACTCTCGCGGTAAGCGATGAGGATAAAGCCGTTGTTAAGAGCCTTTATGAGGTATATATCCGCCTCAACTTAAGCCAGCTCGCTATGCTCGGCAGAGCGGAAGAGGAGAAGCTCTTAAAGTACTTCAGCTTTATAGAAGAAGAGCTTGCCGACAACTCTGTTGTAATAGGCCAGGCGCTTACAAACAACAAGGTTATACCGTTCGGCGACTTCGATTCCTTGGAAAAAGGCACCAGAAGCTGGCAATTTGAAAACTCAAAATATACCGGCCAGGTAGGTAAGGATTACTACTATTCTAAGGGATATTTGACATATCAGGTTCCCTTTGCTTCACTTTCGGCGCACTCTCAGGATACCGCAACGCCTACACTTATACCGACAGGCGCTCTCGGTAATGACCCGCAGAGAAACGGTATTACAAGCTATCGTCAAAACGGTACTTCGGCAATCATTACATCAAACGGCCTTGAGGGCAAAAACGCCGCAACGGTTACCATAAATAACCAGTATGCCGAAGACAGAAAAGGCTGGTATAACTGCATAAGCATTACAAAGGGGCTTGTTGACGAAGACCCGAGCAGCAGCGGCGATTACTCCGCGCTGAGAGCCAACAATATGTCGTCTGAGAGTCTCGGCGATTTTGCTAAGTCGTATACCAAAAACGACATAGGCGAAACCGACCGTCTGGCACTTGTATTCTACGCAGACTTCTCTCAGCTTGACACATTCTCAATGGCGTTTAATATCAGCTCATACTATGAAGGCGCCGCCGAGGACTACACCCTCGACTTCGGCAGCAACAACGCGGCTTCTTACTTCTATCTCATTAACCCCAAGACGGGTGAATGGGCTAAATGTACTCCCAAGGATGAAAGCAAGAGAAGAATTTACGCTTACACCTCGGAGTACGGCATAGATACGGGAGACGGCGATTACCTGACCCTTTCTCACTACAAGGGCTATATTATGGTTCCGCTCTTCCAGTTCTCGAGAGGCGTTCAGGGTATTTCGGCAACCTCTAACTATCGTATAGATGAAAAAGCCGAGTCCCTTAACAACATTTTCCGTGTTACCATAGGTATAGCGCCCTTGTCAAATTACGACGATTCGACCGTAAACGCAACGAGCGCAGCCGCATTGAACGGTAAGAGCTTTACAATAGGCTCTGTCGGCTTTACATACAGACAGGGTACCTCGGCATACGGCGCAGGCGTACAAAACAGAACCGGCGACGTCTCGTTCGACGATTATGCACAGGTTAAGTCTCTTACTTCAATGCAGTTTGAAAACGCGGTAGCGGATGTTGATATTTATAAAGCGAACACTCGTACCGAAAAGATAAACACGGCACTTGCTCTTTATGCGCAGCTTTCGGATTATCAAAAGACAATACCTTCCGTTGCAAGAGCATACAGCGTGCTTCAAAAGTACAAGAGCATCGACGACGGCATCACTTTGCTCGATCAGCCGCAAATTGCGGTTGCCGATTTGAAACCTTTGATTGAGGCTATGCCGGCTGCAGCAACCGGCGGTTCTGTAACAGACAGCAACGCCTTACCTTATCCCGGTTTTGTTATCGGCACCGATGAGAGCGGAACAGAGAAGCCGCTTATAAATTACGGCGCATATTCTCTCACCGCAGCTGACGTACAGAACATAATCAATTGGTATGAGCAGTCTTATGAGCGCTATACCGACGAGGCGATTGCGGCGCTCGGTGCGGAGAACGTCACAAAAATGGAAAACCTTTATAAGGTTGCAAAACGTTTGAGACTTCTCGAAAATTACCGTGACGGCTACACGAGTGACTCCGGTACCGCTATAACCGGTATTAAAGACCTTAACGCTCTTGTTGCTTCAATGTACGGCGAGACCGGTAAAGCGACCGACCTTACGACCGACTGCAAGCTTATGCCTACCGGTCAGACCGCGGCGCTTGAAAACTACCTCGAAAAGTATAACGACCTTGATTATTACGCTAAGTATATCTTAACTGATAAGGCCGACAAATTTGCAAGTGCTCCTCAGTATAAGAATTATGCTAAGGCGGCCGAGGCGGTTAACAAGGTGCTTGCCAATATCAAAACTTACACCGACGACATCACCGGTAAGACGGTTAAGGGCGGCGTTGTTAGACTTGAAGAAAAGTACACGGCTCTTTACAATACCGTTAAGGGTCAAATGGACAATAGCGGTATTCAGAATCTCACCGCAATAACGGAAGCGGTTGAAGAGTACAATTCGTTTAAGGGCTATATAAGGCAGGTTCAAGAGGTTAACGACGGTAACACCGTTAATTCTTCGGACGGCGAAGCTCTCCACGGTATTATAGATACCCTCCGTATTTTCCCGAACTTTGCTTCGGCGGTAGACAAAGACAGCGTCGCTCTCAATAAGGATGCAACAATGGGAACCGCAGTCTTTACTCTTTCAAATGCCGTTAACTATCCGGACGGAAGCTACACACTTCGTGTAACCTCTAAAAACGGAGGCCTTAAGGACGCTTCAGGCAACATCCTCGATTACAACGTTGCAATGACGGGTGCGATTGAAAAGACCGTAACGGCAAAAGCTCTTAACACTTCTCCCGAAACCGCGGATGTCGCAAATAACACCGCTTCGGCGGCAGCTCCCAAGGCAATAAACTTTACGTTTACCGTCACGGGCGTTACCGTAACGAGTGAAGATGTTATTACAATAGAGCTTATCGATAATGCTACCGGTGAGGTTGCTGTTGACAAGACAACAAACGAGCCTGTCAGAAAAACAATCAATATTCATTTTGCCGCAGACGACTTCTTTGAGGTTACAATTCCTGCGGAAATAGATGTTCCTTGGGGCGAGACGGAAGCCGTTGATGTTTCCTATAAGGTTACGTCTTCGCTTGATACGGGCAGCAAGGTTGGTGTTTCCGTAGCACGCAGCGCTTCTGTCGCAAATGACACTCTTACCAATGCAGCAACATCGACATACGCTCTTCCGTATACTTCACAGAACTTTACTTCCACAGAATTTACAGGTACAAATGAGGGAGCGCTTCCCGCTCAAAAACCGTCATTGACAATTTCCGGTTGGACGGACGCTCCGATAGCCGAGTATTCGACTACTCTTACTTATACCGTAGATTACACTAAAGGTTAATTAACAAATTAAATGCTTTATCAAGACCATAAGGAGGTGGTTCTATGAAGAAAACATTATCAGTTTTGCTCTCAGTGCTTTTATTGTCGCTCGTGACTGTTCCGTCTTTCGCGGCTCCGGCTACGCTGAACAAAGAGAACCCCGTAGGCTCCGTAAAGATTTTTACCGGCGAGGGCAAACAGGATGAGTATGAGCTTACAATTCCTGCCGATACCGAAATACCGTGGGAAGCTACTTCTTACGCAATAGGTAAGGTTACGGCAACTAAAATGTGGCTGTCTCCCGGCAAGACCGTTAAGGTGACTGTTTCGTCGCTCAACGGCTCAAAGCTTGTCAACACTTTGGACAGCTCAAAGACTATCGCCTACACGCTTACAGGCGCAGAGCAAATGGCGTTTTTACCGGGCGATTATATGAAGTCTTATGACCTCTCCGTGAAGATCGCAGAGGCTGAATGGCAAAAAGCCGCTTCGGGTGAGCATACAGATGTTCTTACCTTTACGGCAGAATATACTAACGCGTAATAAATATAAGGAGATAAATTATGAAAAAGCTTATTTCTATCGCACTCGCAGCGGCCATGCTCGCAGCTGTTTCGGTTCCCGCTTTTGCAGCTAATCCCATAACCAAGGAAACAGAGCAGACCGGCACAACCATAATTAAGACATCCACAAAAACAGGCCCCGATTCGCCTGAGGATGCTGCTGTCAGATACACCGTTTCTATTCCGGCAGATACAGAAATTTACTGGGGCACAGAGGAGACAGATCTTGTTTACTCTGTTGAGTCTCACCTCAAGAGAGGCCAGGCTCTCAAGGTTACCGTAGCAGGCACAGGCTCTATGAAGACCGATGCCGCAGCAGGCGAGGTTTACACTCTTCCCTATACTCTTTCGGGCGACACCGCTTTCACGGCAGACAGCCCCGTAGTTTACGGCAACAAGGAAACTCCGGCCGTTGACAAAAACCTCAAGGTTACAATAAGCAGCGAGGACTGGAACAGAGCTGTTGTTGATGTTTACAACGACACCCTTACCTTTACCGCTGAGGTTTAATTATTGAAAGGAGACTACTATAATGAAAAAGCTTATTTCAATCGCACTTGCAGCGGTTATGCTTGCAGCAGCTTCGGTTCCCGCTTTCGCAGCTAACCCCATAACCAAGGAGACTGACAATACCGGTACAGCTATTGTTAAGACCTCCACAAAAACAGGCCCCGATGCTCCCGATGACAACGCTGCTAAATACACCGTTACAATTCCGGCCGATACCACAATTTACTGGGGCGCAGAGGAAACAGCTCTTGACGGATTTTCTGTTGAGTCTCACCTTAAATACGGCCAGAAGCTTAAAATCGGCGTTGAGGGCTCAAGACTTATGAAGCTTACCGAGGATGCAAACGAGACATTGGCTTACGATTTCTCGGCTGACTCTAACCTCGAATTTATAGCTGACGGCCCCGTTATCAATCCTGCAAAGGCACTTACCCTCAAGGTTAAGGTTGCCGCAGACGATTGGAACAACGCCATCGTCGGCGAGTACAGCGATACTCTTACCTTCACCGTAAGCCTTTGATTTTGAAAGGAGATAACCACAATGAAAAAATTACTTTCAATAGTTCTTGCGGCGGCAATGCTCGCAGCGGTTTCCGTTCCGTCATTTGCAGCCGACAAGACGCTTACAAGCGACCATACCTCCGATACGGCTAAGGTTATTACTTCTACAAAAACCGGTCCCGACGGTCCCGAGGCTACTTCTTACACGGTAACCTTCCCGGCAGAAACCACTATTTACTGGGGCGTAGAAAGCACAGACTTTACATACAACGTAAAGTGCCAGCTCAAATCAAACGACCGTCTTAATGTTACGGTAGCAAAGGAAGACGGCACAACCGACCTCAAGGCTATCGCATCAGGCAATACCGCTACTCTTCCTTTCAGCGTAGCAGGCACCACAGCTTATACTTCAGCCTCTGCAGTTGTTGCAGATGAAGCTGTTAACGCTGCAGTAAACATTGCCTCAGCTGATTGGGCAAAGGTTCCGGTAGATGAGTACGAGGGCAATCTTACACTTACGGTTTCGATAGCTCCCGCTACAATCTAAGAGTCGGAAACCCTTCCAAAATACAAGGAGAACCAATTATGAAAAAAATTCTTTCAATAGTCATTGCGGCTGCGATGCTCTTGGCTATATCGGTTCCCGCTTTTGCTGCAACTGCGACAATAGATCAGTCTACTTCCGGTGGCGTCGGTAACTCCTCGGTAGTTACCGACCGAAGCGGAATAAGCGGTACCTTTACCGTTTCTTATCCCGCCGAAACCACCATTTATTGGGGCACCGAAAGTACCGAAATCGGTTACACTGTATCGAGTACGCTTGTGAGCGGAAATAACCTTCGTGTTACTGTAGCTCAGGACAGCGCAAATCTCCATACAGGCGGCGGCAGACTTCTTCCTTACACTATAGCCGGTGATACCAACATAACAACCGGTCACGAGACAGTTACCAACAGCGCATATTCGGTAAATGTCAATATTACTAAGGAAAACTGGGGATCCGTTTCCATTGATGAGTATGAAGATACTCTTACATTTACAGCTTCTGTTGAAGCGATAGCTTAAATTTTCAATCCTAAAAGGAGTTATATTATGAAAAAGTTACTTTCATTAGTTCTTGCGGCGGCTATGCTTGCGGCAGTTTCAGTTCCGTCCTTTGCAGCTGAAATCAATAAGGATACAGCGGACGGCAAGGGTGTCGCAACCGTTAAGACCGATACAACAAACGTTCCCGCAGACGGTTATTTCACAGTAACATATCCTGCTGAAATGAGCGTTAAATGGGGCGCTGAAACCACAGCCTTCACCTACAATGTTACGTCAACTCTCAAGACCGGCAAATGTCTTTCCGTTTCGGTTGCTTCTGCCGACGGCAAAATGAAGCCCGCTACCGATAACGGCTATACCATTCCTTACGCCTTCAGCGGCGACACTTCCGTTAAGACTGCTGCCGAGGTAGTAAATCAGGAGTACAACATTAACGTTGACGTTGCAGCAGCAGCTTGGAACGCTACCATCACCGATTACAGCGATGCTACCGTTACCTTCACAGCAGCAGTTGTTGACAAATAATTTATTTAACATTAAACATTAAGTACATCAAGGAGTTATAATTATGAAAAAGATAGTATCAATTCTTCTTGCTGTTATGATGATAGCCGCTATTGCGGTTCCATCATTCGCAGTTGACCCCATAACCATAACCGAGAAATCAGACCCCAAGACTGCCGAGGTTCAGGTTATGACAAAGACAACCGATAAGGATAACAACGATCCCGAAAACTACACCGTTACCATTCCTGCTGAGATCGCAGTTCCTTGGGGCAAGACGGAAGCTTGGGACGCTCATTACACCGTTAATTCTCAGCTTAAGCTCGGCGCTAAGCTCAAGGTTTCGGCTGCTGCTGAAAATGAAGGAAAAATGACAAACGCTGCTACCGATAAATTCCTCACCTTCACCGTAGCAGGCGGAGAAGTTGCTGAATATCCCGAGCTTAACAAAAATGTTGACTCTTCGACAACCGTTACAATCGCTGACTTCAACGCTCCCATAGCTGAGTATGCCGGCCATATGACTTATACCGTAGAGTACGTTGCTGCATAATTATTGCCAGATTTTGATTTTTAAAATTTTTAAGGAGGTGGTTTCATGAAAAAGGCTTGCAGTGTGCTGTTGTCTGTTTTGCTTATATTCACCATGCAGCTTTGCGTTTTCGCCGAGGCAGGTGAAATCGGTAAAACACAGCTTAAAACTGTAGTCCCGAGTACCCATGAAATTACCGTAACGTATAACGACGGAGGTTATGTCCTTAAAGACGGCAACCTTATTGCAAGCGGTGCTAAGTTCGCCGTTGACCGTTTTGATTCGCTTTCTCTCGGAGCTGTTGCAAAGCTTGACAGCCACCTTGAGCGTGTCACGGTAAACGGTAAAGATTATACCGGTAAATTGCAGTACGGTATGTTGAGATTTGATTCGGTTACCACCGATATGAACATTGTGTTCACATTTAAAAAATGCTTCGGACCCACAGAGCCGACTACAAATCCCACAGAACCTACCGAGCCGACAAGGCCCACAGAGCCGACAACTCCGACGGATCCGACAAGACCCACAGAGCCGACAGCTCCTACAGATCCCTCGGGCACTACAAATCCCGGCGGAGATCACGAAGATCCTTGTGTTCGTATGGGTATGAATGGTAATGTGTATCGCGGTAAAAACCTTTTCCCGGGCGCTAAGCTCGACATTGACCTCGGCGAAATCAAGGCTGAGGCAGGAAAAGACGGTGCATACAGCGTTGACGTTATTAAAGACGGCTTCCATGTTGTAACAATCACCGACGAAAACGGTGAAGTAGCCGGCAAGACTACTTTCTCGGTAAGCGTAAGTGATACGGCAACAGAAACAACCGTTATTAAACTTGATGACGGCTCGCAGATTGCAGTTGTTCCGAAGGGCACCAATACCTTATGGCTCGACTTTGTCGTTAACGACGACGGTACTATTAATATTGTTCCCGGCACACCCGTAGAGGAGCCGACAAACGAAGTTCCGGTAACCAAACCGAGCGACAGCGGCAATCCGATAATTAATAACCCGGTAATATCCAAAACCGGTGAACTTATCCGTGAAAATCCGCTCGCCGCAGCTGCTGTTTTCCTTTGTGGATTGTCACTTATATTCTTCATAATTCTTCGTAAAAAACGTAAGGATGACGAGGAAGAGGAAAACACAAAACCCGTTTGCTGATATAAACGGTAATAAATAAGTTTAAAATACCCCGACTGCGGTCGGGGTATTTTTATGTGTATCGGCATTGCAAACGGTGATGTGTTATGTTATAATACTTTGTCAGAACTTAAACGGGTAAAAGACCGAGGTTCGTCTTCTTGAAAGAGGTGGCTGTATGCCCATAAAAATAGATAATCAGCTTCCGGCGCATCATAGCCTGGAGCTTGAAAATATATTTGTTATGACGGAGGACAGAGCCGTCAAGCAGGACATTCGTCCGCTTAAAATTATAATACTGAATTTAATGCCTACAAAAATCGAGACCGAAACTCAGCTTTTAAGGCTTCTCAGTAATTCTCCGCTTCAGCTTGAAATAGACTTGCTGCAGGTAAAAAGCCATATTTCAAAAAATGTGTCAAGGGAGCATATGCTCAAATTCTACAAAACCTATGACGATGTCAAGGACGAAAAATTCGACGGTATGATAGTTACCGGAGCGCCCGTTGAGATGATGGACTTCGAAGAGGTCGATTACTGGGACGAGCTCTGCAAAATATTTGATTGGGCAAAAACAAATGTGTATTCCACATTTAATATATGCTGGGGAGCGCAGGCTGCGCTTTACTATAATTACGGTATTCCGAAGCACCTGCTTCCCGAGAAGGTTTTCGGCGTATTTCGCCATCAACCGCTTGATTTGTATCATCCGCTTTTGCGCGGATTTTCCGATGTCTTTTATGTTCCGCATTCACGTCACACGGAAAACCGAAAAGAGGATATAATAAGAGTAAAGGATCTTCAGATTTTGTCTTATTCCGAGGAAGCCGGGGTTCATCTCGTGTCGGATATGGCGTGTCGCAATTTTTACTGTTCGGGTCATTGCGAATATGATAGCGACACCTTGGCTCGCGAGTACTTCCGCGATTTAAAAAAGGGTCTTGACATAAAGATGCCGCACAATTACTTCCCCGATAACGACATCAAAAAAACGCCCGTAGACACCTGGCGCGGTGCGGCAAGCCTGCTTTTTCAAAATTGGCTTAACTACTTTGTGTATCAAAAAACGCCTTATGACATAGCCGATATTAAATAGTCGGCGAGGCACTAAGCTTTGTAAATATATAAAAATTATAAGTAAAGGAATTATATTTATGCTTCAATACGAAGAATTGAGACTGCGACTTATAAATCACGAAAAGACTCTTGATGACCTCTCCGAGGCTCTGGGTCTTGATAAGATGAAAGAAGAGATAGCGCAGCTTGAAAAAGAGCAGACTGTTGACGGCTTTTGGGATGATATAGCAAATTCTCAAAAGGTCGTTCAGCGCACAAGCAACCTCAAGAGCAAGGTAGCGGCTTATGAAAAGCTCAGGCAGGATTATGACGATGCGCTTGTTATGATTGAACTTTCAAATGAAGAAGAGGACGAGGGTATGCTCGATGAGTGCACCGAGAGCGTAGAAAAGTTTGAAAGTGATCTTGACACCATGACCCTTACAACCCTTTTGAGCGGTGAATATGATGCCAAAAATGCAATTCTTACCTTCCACGCCGGTGCAGGCGGAACCGAGGCGCAGGATTGGGCGCAGATGCTTTTCAGAATGTATTGCCGATGGGGCGAGCGTCACGGCTTTAAGGTTACTACGCTTGATTTCCTTGACGGCGACGAGGCAGGGCTCAAATCGGCAAGTATCCTCATAGAGGGCGAAAATGCCTACGGCTTTATGAAAAGTGAGACGGGCATACACCGTCTTGTAAGAGTTTCCCCGTTTGATGCGGCAGGCAGACGCCATACCTCTTTTGCTTCGGTTGAAGTAATGCCCGAAATCGACGATACGGTCGAGGTTGAAATAGCTCCGGAGGACATTAAAATGGATGTTTACCGTTCAAGCGGTGCAGGCGGTCAAAAGGTAAACAAAACCTCATCTGCCGTAAGACTTACTCATATCCCGACGGGAATTGTTGTAGCATGCCAGGTTGAGAGAAGTCAGCATCAGAACCGAGAGGTTGCCATGAGAATGTTAAAATCCAAGCTTCTTGAAATCAAGGAGCGCGAGCATCTTGACAAAATTTCGGATATTAAGGGCGACCAAAAAGAGATAGGCTGGGGCAATCAGATACGTTCATATGTATTTATGCCGTACACACTTGTCAAGGATAACCGCACGGGCTACGAAATGGGTAACATCAATTCGGTTATGGACGGCGATATTGACGGTTTCATAAATGCGTATCTCAAAATGCAGTCTCAGAAAAAGCTTGAGGAATAAACGCTTTATCAGTGCGGTAAGGCAGTATATCAATATGTTATTAAAGCGCGGAGTGTGTAATTTCGCGCTTTTTTGTTTGTTCGTATTTGTATAATCACTAAAACACAGACCGGCTTATAATACTATTTCTAAAAATGTGTGCATTGAAAAAATATGTAGAATTTGTTATTATTTATATGTAAAAACGGTTTTTTAGGAAAGGTAGATCTGTATGCAAAAAACATCAACCAGGATTTTGAGTGTTTTGCTGTCTGTCCTTATGCTGTTGACTTTGGTTCCGTCTGCTCTTGTGAGCTACGCGGCAGAAGTCTCGCTTAACATTACGGACGAAAACGGTAATGACATTACCGAAATACAGCAGTTGACCGAGTATAAAACGCTTCAACTAAAGTATACCACGACAGGCGAATTGCCTGAGGGTACTACGGTAAAGTGGGAGAGTAACCTACCGCTTCTTGCCGACGTAGACGATAACGGTAAGGTTACGGCATATGATTCGTCAAAGACGGCTATAATTCAGCTTTGGCTTGATGAAAACGTGCGCGTGCTTCCTCTCGTAGGCGATAAAATGGCTGACGAGATTATGAAACAGCTTGAAAAGTCGGGCGTTAATCTTGACAGTATGAACGATGACCTGATAGTTTCTATTGTCAGAGGCATTGCAGGTGATACTCTTGCGGACAGCCTTGCGTCTGCTCTTGCCAATATGAATGTCGAAATAACGGCTACTATATATGACGCAAGCGGAGCAAAGCTTGCAAGTGACAAAATTAAAATAAAGGTTCAAAAGAGTGTTGTTGCGAACATCTTTCCGACAGGAACTCATATAACCAATAAAAAGAGCGTTCCTCTTACCGTTGCCGTGGGCAAAACTGTTCAGCTTTACGCGGCGGTAACACCGGTAAGACTTAAGCACTCTGTAAAATGGGAGATGGGCGGCAGCGTATTTGATACAAGCTCCGGCAAGCGTGCAACGATTTCCGATACGGGACTTGTCACATTTACTGCAGCAGGCTCGGTAACGGTTAGGGCATACGACGCGAGCAATGTAGCTTTTGTCGATACCATAACCTTTAATGTAGTTGAGCAGAAGGATCTCCCGGTTGAATCCTTTGATATTATAAGCGGCACAAAAACCGTAACAGATTCATCCGTATCCGTAAGTGAAGGCTCCACAACGCAGCTTGCAATTACAAATGTTGTTCCCGCAGGAGCATATACCGGCGACCTTACTTGGGATATCGCCGATAAATCGATTGCCGTGGTTGATGCCTCCGGTACGGTCACCGGCCTTGACGGCGGCGACGGACTCGTTGAATACAGTAAATCCACAACCCTTACCGCAACGGTGGGCGGCGTTTCCAAAAATGTTACAATAAAGGTGTCAAGAGCCGGTGTTGTCGGCAGTATCTCCTCTGTTAAAATTGAGGGTAACAGTGCCGTTCCCAATGATACGCCGACTACCTTTAAGGCAAATGTGTTGCCGTCAAGACTTAACACAAACTCGTCGGTAAAACGAGAGTGGGGACTTACAAATCCCGATACAAATGAAATAATATGGGCAACCGCCGAGGCACCAGCCGAGACAAAGCTTGCTACGCTTTCGTCCGACGGTGTATTCACCCCGAAATCGAGCGGTATTAGTGAAATACACGTAAGAGCAACTCTTAACGATAAAACAGTTGAGGACTCTCTTACCGTAACGGCGGGCAAGGCGATAACAGATTTCAGCATCGGCGGCAGCACAACGGTTAACGAGAGCAAGACCACGCAGCTTTCAATCGCGAATATAGCACCGTCCGATTACGACAAAGCACTTCTCGGAACTGTCGTATGGACTTCTTCCGACCCGTCAATAGCCACTATTGATGCAAACGGTCTTGTAAAAGGTCTTGATTCGGGCGGAACGGCCATTTGGAACACCAAAAAGGTCACAATAACCGCAACCATCGGAAGCGTGTCTAAATCCGTAGAGGTAACGGTACGCGGTAACTCAATAAGACACCTCACGGGAGTTACCATAACTGGAAATGATTATGTAATCAAGGATTTTCCGGTTACCTACACCGCTAAATTCTCTCCAGAGAGAATTTCGGTTGATAAGCAGCGCTGGGGTCTCACTAAGGATGACGGCTCGGCTCCCTGGACCTCCGACTGGAATATCGGCGACGTAAATCAGAAGAACGCATATGCTTCGGTCGATTCAAACGGTGTTGTCACGGGTATTTCGGCAGGCGATACAACACTGCATGCATTCGGCAGGAACGGCGTTACAAAGGTTGACGGCGCATACGTAGAAACTCAAAAGAATATAACGGTAGTTGAGGTTGAGCCGGTAAGTATTGCGTTTACCGCGCCCACTAAGACCGATTATGTAGAGGGTAGCACAGAGCTCGATCTCACCGGTATGGAGGTTAAGCTTACATATAATCGTGCGGATATTGCCGAGTATTACGGCGAAGAGGCGGCAAACGCCTATACCGACGAGCAGCTTTCCGTTCCGGTAACGGATTATACGGTAAGCTCCGTCAACACTTCGATACTTGATTCGGTGCAGTATATTATAGTTAACGTAGTAAGAGCCGGCAAAACATATCACGCAATATTCCCGATAACCGTTCACTCTAAGGCGGTAACGTCAATTGAACTCGAAAATCCTAAAAAGGATTATCTCGAGGGCGACAAGACCCTTGATCTTTCGGGCCTTAAGGTTAAGGCAAATTACAGCAACGCCGAGTCCGAATACGTCACCGATTACACGGTTGACACATCGTCATTTGACCCGGAACTTTACGACGTAGAGCAGAATATAACCGTTACATACACACATGCGGGGCGCAGCGCTTCGGCTACATTCCCCGTAATTGTATACGGTAAACCCGTTGTCAGCGTTGATAAAGGCGATTATAACGGCGGATGGACAAGCAAGGACGTAACCTTTACTCTTTCATCGACTCACGAGCTTGACGGAGTTAAGTATTACTTTAAAACCGATTCCGCAGGCGTGGAAGCACCATTGGACGGCAACACGCTTACCGTGAATGTGAACAGTAGCGATACATATTATTTTAAGGCTGTAAATTCCAAGGGCATTGAGAGCGATTACACAGAGGGCTACACCGTTATGCGTGATGATATAGAGCCTTCGTTCACTCTTACTCCCGCCGTAACCGAGCTTACAAATAAGAGCTATGATGTTACAATAGGAAGTCTTAACGTAGGCGCTTCGGGAATAGCCTCCGTTACATTAAACGGTGAGGATATAACCGCTTCTCATGATTCGTTTACCGTTGCTGAGAACGGAACTTACAACGTAGTTGTAACTGCGGGTAACGGCCTTACGGCAGAAGAAAGCATCGTTATAAACAATATCGATAAAATTGCTCCCACCGTAAACAGCATAACCGTTTTACATAAGGACATAGGCGGTGTCGCAAGAGAGGTTTCCGGAAACTTCTTCAGCAAGGCGGACACTTTATGCAGATTCTTTAACAAGACTGTTGAAATTACCGTTGATGCGTCGGATGAGGGCGTATCGGGAATAGACAAAATTGAATATCGCTTTGTAGATGGAAACGGTCAGCCGACCGGCTCCGACTGGAGCGTCTACGACAGCGAAAACAAACCGGCTAAAGACCCCGATTTCAAGGGTTTTGTAGAGGCAAGAGCTACCGATAAGGCAGGCAATGTTTCCGCGATACTTCGTTCGGATGGCGTGGTTATAGACGGTACGGCTCCCACCGATGTCACTGTTTCCGCTGTATACGGCGGTGATAAGGAATATCAAGAGGGTGCTTGGAGCGCAACAGATGTAAATATAACTCTTTCCTCCGAGGCTTATTCGGGAATTTATAAATATTATTACCGTGTTGACGGCGGCGAATGGCAGGAGCTTTCGGGCAATACCTTTACCGCAACCGAAACAGGTGAGCATAAATACGAATTTAAGGCCGAGAGCTATGCGGCTCTTGAGAGCAATGTCACCGCGTTTACGGTTAAGATAGACCGTCAGGTGCCTGTTATCCGCGTCTCGTTCGAGGGTACCTTCGGCAGATGGACGGGTGAAGGCGTTACATTCAACTTCTCTACCGAGGAAGCTTCTCTTTCCGGTATTAACTATTATTATGACAACGGAAACGGCTGGACTCTTATCGACAGCGGCACAAGCATTGAGATAACCGATACAACCAACGCCGTTTACAGATTTAAAGCCGTTAACAATGCCGGCACCGAGAGTTATCCCTCTGACAGCTATCACGTAATGATAGATGCAAAGGTTCCCGAAATAACTCTTACTCCCGAGGTTACCGATGTTACTCCGAATCCTTATAAGATAAACATAAGCACCGAGGTAGGCGAGTCGGGACTTCGCGAGGTTACCTGCAACGGTCAGGATATAACCAATGAAGACTCTTACACCGTGTCACAGAACGGTACATACGTATTTACCGTAGTAGGCAAAAACGGCAGAGTTGCAACAAAGATATTTACGGTTACAAATATCGACGGCGATAAGCCCGTGCTTACCGTATCTTCTTACGGTAAAACAGGCGAGTGGACAAGCGGCGACGTTACAATAGTTCTCTCGGCTACAAGCAATACCGGTGTTACATATTACTATGACGACGGATCGGGCTTTAAGGAGATGAACGGCGGCGTTCTCAATATTGCCGAAAACTGCAATAAGACTTATACATTTAAGGCTGTTAATAAAGCGGGCGTTGAGAGCGATGTGTCGGACGGTGTAGCCGTTATGATTGATAAGAGCGTTCCGACGGACGTTACGGTAACGGCATCTTGCGGTGAAGAAAATGTGGCTTCCGGTTCGCTTGTAAGGCAGGATGTGACATTTACTCTCAGCTCTTCGGCTTCGTCGGGCGTTAAATATCAGTATTCGCTTAACGGAGGCGAGTGGACAAATATTGAGGGCAACACTCTCACCACAAACGGCAGCGGAGCATATAATTACAAATTCCGCGCTGTCAGCGGCTCGGGTCTTGTCAGTGATAAGAGTGAATTTAACGTACAGGTTAAAATACGTTTGTTCGGCGATGTGAACGACGACGGCAAGGTTGACAGTACGGATTACAACCTTATCGTATATCATTCGCTCGGCATTGAAACTCTTACCGATGATCAGCTTGCTGCGGCGGACCTTAACGGAGACGGTGTTGTTGATCTCTCCGATGCTTCCGTGCTTGACCTCGTTATGGCAGGCAAATATAAAGCAGGCGAATAAAGTAAAGCAAGCCCAAAATAAAACGCTTATTCCGATTTTTCGGAATAAGCGTTTTTTGTTTAGTAAGTAGCCGGAGTTTTTATCAGAATTTGTTGTGAACCTTTTCGCAGAATGCGTACATATCTTTAATATTAAGCTCCGTGCCGTCGTCGAGAACGACCTTGCCGCTCCAAAGACCGTGAACCTGATGCGTTTTCATACCGAACAGGTTGAGCGGAAGCAGGTTTGTATAGTGGTCGTAGTACGGCTTCATAGTCAAATCAAGTCTGCCGTCCTCCGAAATAAAATGCCATTCATTCATCCATCCGGCATCATCTTCAGGGTCTTTCTCAAGATGCACCGCGCCTATTTTATGGCATTTACCGTCATAGAATATAGCTGTTTCGGTTGCATTTGACTCGTCGCCGAAGCCCCATGTAAGCTCGAAGCCGAAGAGCTTGCTGTCAAGATAAGTGCTGCCGTTTCCCCAGTACCATGTATTCGTGTGCGGCCACACACCGCGCCCCCAGTCAAGAACCGTAAAGGTTTTATCCTTTGTAAATGTGTATTTCTCGTTCCCGGCAACAACGGTGCCTTCTGTCGCAAGGCAGTTGAGCTTTTGAGTAAGGAAGAAGCACCCCTGCTCCTTAAACGGAGTCGCTATTGTTATGCTTTCGTGCTCAGGAAGCTTATAGCAAGTAACGTCGAATTTAACCTTTTTGCCTGAAGCCGTGCCTTCAAAATAGAGGCGTCTCTCCGTTTCGCGAACGTCAAATATAAGCTTTGTTCCTCCGCGCTTATATTCGGTATAGTTCGGAACGTCGCCGTTTTTGCTGAGTCGGTTTTTGTGCGGCGTGAAAAGCTCAGTTGCCATACCGCTTATTTTTCTGCCGGTCTTGAGGTTAACAAGTCCGAAAGTGGCACAGGTGGCAAGCGATATATTAAAGAAATTGAGCTGTATCATTATATTTCCGTCGCTTATCTGGTAATAATCCCATTCCTTAAGGCGCATGGTATTTTCACGTTTTATCATTTCGGGATTATATCTGAAAAGGTTGTGCTTACAATAGCCGGGTCTTGCAAGGTTCCCGTCCGGCATAAGAAGGACGGTGCTTTCTTTTATTTCGGTCTGTTTGTTCATTTTATCCAAAATCTCCTCGCTTTATAAATTTTATATTATTATACTCCAATATAAATACAAATTCAATCTGCGTTTTTTTGTCGGAAATACACAAATACCGCTCGTGCGATTATAGACAACTGTTAAGCTGCTTGACATAATATGTAAAATGTGATTTTTTCGCAAAAAAAAGTTTATTTCTAAAATGATTTGTATTATACTATTTAAGTAAAGTTTGTATGGAGGAATACTTATGGCAAAAAACAAAATGAAAAAAACCAACACCATACATTTCGGTATTCAGCGCAAGATTGTAGCCAATATGACGACCGAATCGTGGGCAAATGTTCCTCACGTTACATACAACTACGAGCCGGACGTCACCGAATTTATGATAGAGTATAAAAGGCTTAATGAAGATTGTCCGCCCGAGAAAAAGGTCACTTTAAATACTCTTATGCTCAAAATAATAGTTGAGGGGCTCAAAGCGGATCCGATTATGAATTCTCATATCGAATTTGACCGCAAGCTTGTCAGAGGAGAAATACATACCTTTGAAAATATTGATATTTCTATGCCGATGGTCTTGCCGAACGGCGAGATGATGACAATAAATCTTCACAACTTTGAAAATAAAAACCTTGATGAGATGGTTGCGTATATCGCGGACGTAAACCGCCGTGTCGCAAACACAAATCTTGACGAGGTTATGTTTGATGTCTCTCTTGATAACACGCTTACAGCTTTAAAGCAGGGCAAAATCAAACAAACCCTTTATCGTCTTATCGGCTCAAAGACCGGTAAGCACAAGGTTAAGACCCTCAGCGGAAAGGAAAAGAGCAATTATTATAAAATTCCCGAAAATGACAGGCTTACAAAGCACGATATCGAGCAGGGTACGATAACCGTTTCAAATATCGGCTCGGTTTACCGTGCGCAACGCGGCGAAACCTGCTTGCTTGAAATTGTTCCGCCGCAGGTTTGTGCCATAGCGGTCGGTGCCGTTCAGGATAAGCCCGTAGTCGTTGTAAATGAAGCGGGTGAAAAGGAAATAGCCATTCGTCAGGTTATGCCGCTTTGTATTGCTTTTGACCACAGAGCGCTTGATTTCGGCGAGATTGTTCCGTTTATCAAATGTCTTGATGAGATATTTGCCGCTCCGGAAATAATCCATACTTGGCGCAACACCGGTATCAGCGAGGAGCATATGGCTGAAATAAAGGTTGAGCGTGAACAGCGCGAAGCAAAGTACGAGCAGAGCAAGGAGCGTGAAAAAGCGCGCAAGGATGCAGAAAAGGCCGCCGAAAAAGCCCGCAAAGATGCCGAGAAGGCACGTAAGGATGCGGAAAAGGCAGAGCGTGACGCGGCGGAAAAAGCCGAGAAAGCTCGCAAGGACGCAGAAAAAGCCGAGCGTGAAGCGGCGGAAAAAGCTAAAAAAGCCGATGAAAAGGTGAAAAAAGAGGCTGAAAAGGCACGCAAGGATGCAGAAAAGGCCGAGCGAGATGCCGCAGAAAAAGCCGAAAAGGCACGCCGAGAGGCAGAAAAAGCAAAAATAGAAGCCGTTGCCAAGGCGGAAAAAGCAAAACGCGATGCCGAGGAAAAGGCACGCAAGGAATCCGAAAAAGCCCGTAAAGAAGCCGAAAAAGCAAAAGCCAAAGCGGCAGAGGCAAAGGCAAAAGCCGAAAAGGCTCGTAAGGCAGCGGAAGAAATTAAGACTGATAAAGCCGAAAAGGCGGCACAGAAAGCCGAAAAAGAGGCGAAGGAAGCCGAAAAAGAGGCTGAAAAGGACGAGGCAATAGCCGAGCAAACCGAAAAAGAGGTAAATAATAAATAAAACGAGCCAATGGGGCTAAAGGAGAAAAACAATGGGTAAGGACATAACTTTGGTTGTTATGGCTGCCGGTATGGGCAGTCGTTTCGGCGGATTAAAGCAGCTTGAGCCGATAGGAAAAAACGGAGAGGTAATTCTTGATTTTTCGGTTTACGATGCGGTAAAGGCGGGTTTTAATAAGGTCGTTTTTGTTATAAAACACGCAATCGAGGATGATTTTAAACGTATCGTCGGCTCGCGTATAGAAAAAAAGGTTAAGGTTGAGTACGTTTTTCAGGAGACAGATGCTCTTCCGGAGGGCTTTACCTGCCCTGCAGACCGTCAAAAGCCGTGGGGAACCGCTCATGCGATTCTCTGCTGTAAGAATGTTGTAAAAGAGCCGTTTGCGGTTGTAAATGCCGATGATTATTACGGCAGAAGCGCATTTAAGAAGATTTATGACGAGCTGTCATCGGCCTCAGAGGATTATTGTATGGTCGGCTTCAGACTCAAGAATACGCTTACCGAAAACGGTACCGTTTCAAGAGGCGTTTGTGTTACAGATAATGACGCCTTGGAGAGCGTCACCGAATATACAAAGATTCGCAGCGATTGCTCATTTACCGAGGATGACGGCAAGACTTGGAATGCGTTGTCGCCGGATACGGTCGTTTCTATGAACCTTTGGGGATTTCGTCCCGACGTATTCAAATACATAGAGGATGGGTTTGTTTCTTTTCTCAAAGAAAAGCTGAATGTGCCGAAATCCGAGTATTATCTCCCGTCCGTCGTATCTTCTCTTATCGAGAGCGGAACAAAAAAGGTTAATGTTCTCGTCGCCGAGGATAAGTGGTACGGCGTAACGTATAAGGAGGATAAGCCGGCTGTTGTAGCTTCGATAGGCGAGCTTATCGACAAAGGCTATTACGACGGAATATAAAAAAGAACAATAAAATTAACGGCTGTAAGATTTGCTCTTACAGCCGTTTTGTATTGCGTTTATTTATTCCTTCCAGAATTTTCGGTCGAGACTTCTGTATTGTACCGCCTCGGCTATATGCTTGGTGTCTATCACGTCGCTGCCGTCAAGGTCGGCTATTGTTCTTGCCACTCTCAGCACCTTGTCATAGGCTCTTGCCGAAAGACCCAATTTGTCGAATGAGAGCCGCAGTATGTTGGCCGCTGCCGTGGTCATAATACAGTATTTTCTTGTGAGTGCAGAATCCATTTTAGCGTTGCAGGTGACGCTTGTCCCCTTAAAACGGCGGCGCTGAATTTCTCTTGCCTTGTTGACTCTTGCCTTAATTTCGGAAGAGCATTCTTCGGAGCCTTCCTTTTGCGAGAGAGCGTCAAAATCAACCGGCGGAACCTCAATATGTATGTCAAGCCTGTCAAGCAGAGGACCCGATACCCTTGACAGATATTTTTGCGGCGCGCCCTTCGGACAGGTGCATTTTCTTGTCGGATGTCCGAAGTAACCGCACGGACACGGGTTCATGGCGCATACAAGCATAACGCTGCAAGGATATGAAAATGTTGCGGCAACGCGCGCTATTGTTATTTTACCGTCCTCTATCGGCTGACGTAAAACTTCCATTGACGTTCTCGAAAATTCGGGCAACTCGTCAAGAAACAGTACGCCGTTATGCGCTAAGGATATTTCACCCGGGCGCGGTACCGTGCCGCCTCCGGAAAGTCCGGCAGGGGAGACGGTGTGGTGCGGCGAGCGGAAGGGACGCGCTTTTATAAGGGATATTCCCTTGGGCAAAACTCCCGCTACCGAGTATATGTTGGTTGTTTCAAGCGATTCTTCAAATGTCATATCGGGCAAGATTGACGGTATGCGTTTCGCGAGCATACTCTTACCCGAGCCCGGAGGCCCTATCATCATAACATTGTGTCCGCCTGCGGCGGCAACTTCTAAGGCTCTTTTAGCTTCGTGCTGACCCTTGACGTCGGAGAAATCCGGCAGATTATCGGGTAGGCTGTAAGATTTGAAATCGGATTCGGAAACGGGTGTTATTTTTTCTCCGCCCGTGAGATGTGACAGCAACTGCCCGACGTTTCTTACGGGATATACGGTTATGCCGCGCACAACAGCACCCTCGGCAGCGTTCGGAGCGGGTATATATATTTTTTTAACACCGCAACGCTGTGCTTTAATAACCATCGGCAAAACGCCGTTAATTCTGCGCACCTCGCCGTTTAACGACAGCTCTCCCAAAAAAGCCGAGCTGTCGGTATCGCAGGACAGCTGCCCCGTGGATTTAAGTATTGCTATCAGAATGGGCAGGTCGTAAATCGGCCCCTCTTTTTTTATGTCCGCCGGTGCGAGATTTATTGTAATGCGTGACGGCGGAAAGTCAAATCCGTTATTTTTAATGGCGGAGCGGACTCTTTCGCGGCTCTCGCTGACTGCCGTATCGGGAAGTCCTACAACGTCAAAGCGCGGCATACCGCCCGAAATATCCGCTTCTACGCCGGTCATATAGGCTTCCATGCCGAAAAGCCCGACGCTTATGATTTTAGCAAACATTTATATACCCCTTTTTGATACCGCGGTAATTACGGTATATAGTCGAATTCGAGATCGTAAATCGAAACGGTGTCACCCTCTTGAATTCCCTGCTTTACAAGCTCGTCGATTATTCCGCTCGACTTTAGAACCGTTTGAAAATACTGAAGCGACGCGTAGTCGTCAAGGTCGGTCTTTGAAAGTATCCTGTAAAGCCAGTCCGCCTCAACAGAATATACGCCGTCATTCACGGTAACTTTAAAGCCGTTGTTCTTTTTGCTCTCGAGTACCGAAAGCGGTATTTCCTCCGCCTCATATTTTTTTACGGGAGGCAGGGTAGAGAGCTTTTCCGCAACAGCATTTATAAGCTCCTTTGTGCCGTATTTTATCGGTGCGACTATCGGGTAGTAGGGAAGTCCCTTTTTCTCAATGAAGCTCTTGAAATCCTCAAGCTGCTCGTCGGTTGCAAGGTCTATCTTGTTGCCGGCCACTATCTGCGGACATTTTGCAAGCTCGGGATTGAACTTTACAAGCTCCTCGTTTATCTTTTCGAAATCCTCCTTCGGGTCTCTTCCCTCGCTGCCGGCGACGTCAACTACGTGCACCAGCATACGACAGCGTTCTATATGCTTTAAAAATTCGTGACCGAGACCCACACCGTCCGCAGCACCCTCTATAAGACCCGGAATATCCGCCATTACAAAGCTCTGCTCGGGACCCATGGTGACAACGCCGAGAACGGGTATTATAGTTGTGAAATGATAATCGCCTATAATGGGCTTCGCCTCACTCACCACAGACAAAAGCGAGGATTTACCTACATTCGGAAAGCCGATAAGACCAACGTCGGCAATGAGCTTCAGTTCAAGCGAAATATCCCACTCCTCGCCCGGAGCGCCGCTTTTCGCAAAGCGCGGAGTTTGGCGTGTCGAGGTGGCAAAATGAGAATTGCCCCATCCGCCCTTACCGCCCTTCGCCGCTATAAACGGCTCGTCGGTTGACATATCCGCCATAATCGTTCCGCTTGTTACTTCGCGTATTACCGTGCCGCGCGGAACACGTATTATAAGATCTTGACCTTTTTTGCCGTTTTGCCTTGCGCCTCTGCCGTCCTCACCGCTCGGAGCCTTATATTTTCTTTTGTATCTGAAATCGGATAATGTGGCAAGACTGTCATCTGCCTGAAATACTATGTTGCCGCCTCTTCCGCCGTCGCCGCCGTCGGGACCGCCCGCAGCCACATATTTCTCCCTGTGAAAAGCAACCGCACCGTTGCCGCCGTTGCCTGCTTTAATATTTATTTTAGCTATATCTACGAACATTTCTTTTTACCGTTCCTTACTGAAATTACATATATTTGACCGTATTATTGTACCATAAATATTATCCATAATAAATACCGAACAAGCAATTATTTGGTCGTTTTATGTATAAATAGCATAAGTTGTGCCTAAAGTATTGACTAACACAATATGTTGTGGTATTATGCGTTTGGAATTAAAAAAGTATTAGCTCTGCAACGCAAATGTCCTAATTTTAGGACTTATATACCGAAAAAATCCGAACATTTGTATTGACAAAATATAAATTGTTGGTATAATAAGGGTGTAATGAAACACAAACAAATGTTCTAAAGAACCGGAGGTCCTGTATATGTCAGCATTCACAGCCATTTCTTCTATGATAGAGCTCGCAGTTATTATCTTTCTTATATACGGATTTTATAAGGAGGATAAGTTCATCGCCTTTGAGCAAAAGGTCAAGATGATTATAGTTGTCAATTACCGCAGATACAAGAGAAAAAAGCGTATTGAGCAAATGCGTAAAAACCGTGAATTCAAGCTTGTTGACGGCGGCAGAAAGGGTGCCGAGAGAGGTAGCTTTCACGTAGCTTAATCTTCCATTTCTATATAAAGTCTTAAAGCAAGAAGCCGTGGGTATTATCCGCGGCTCCTTGCTTTTTTCGCAGTCTTTAAACTGCGGAAACGCCGTATGGATTTTAGCACATAAAACGACAAAATCAACGGCTTTTCAAAAGTGTACAAAAACAGAGTGCTGTGTTTGTGCAACTTCGTCATTTTTTCGCGACTAAATTTCGGCAATTTATTGACAAATCCTATTTTTGCGTGTAAGATAATTTTCATCATAAATGATTTATTGCAGGATTCGCTTTTAAATCTTGCAAAATTAGCTACAGGAGGTCATTTTATGAAAATGTCATTGAAAAAGGTTCTGGCAGCAGTTCTTGCTTTGACTTTCCTTGCAGCTTGCTTTACGGCTTGCGGCAGTAAGGGAACCGGCAGCAGCTCTTCAGACGGTAAAACACTTAAAATAGGTTCCAGCGGACCGCTTACAGGCGACGCGGCAGCTTACGGTATTGCAGTTAAAAACGGTATACAGCTTGCTGTTGACGAAATTAACGCTGCAGGCGGCGTAAACGGTATGAAGCTTGAGTTCCAGATGGAGGACGATGAAGCCGATGCCGAAAAAGCAGTAAACGCATACAATACTCTTAAGGATAACGGTATGAAGGTATTCATAGGCACCGTTACCACAGGTGCTTGCCTTTCTGTTGTCAGCCAGACTAAGGCTGATAATATGTTCCAGATAACACCTTCTGCTTCGGCAGCTAAGGTAATAGCAAATGACAACTGCTTCCAGGTTTGCTTTACAGACCCCAACCAGGGTACTGCTTCCGCAGACTACATCGCAAGCAAGGGTCTTGCTACAAAGGTAGCTGTTATCTATAACAGCTCCGACGCTTATTCTTCGGGCATTTACGACAACTTCAAGGCTGAGGCAGCTGCAAAGGGTCTTGACCTTGTAGCTTCCGAAGCATTCACAGGCGACAGCAAGCAGGACTTCTCTTCTCAGCTTTCAAAGATTAAGGCTTCCGGCGCAGAGCTTATATTCCTCCCGATTTATTATCAGGAAGCTTCTCTTATCCTTTCTCAGGCTAAGAACGCCGGTATTACCGCTAAGTTCTTCGGCTGCGACGGTCTTGACGGACTTCTTAACATCGAGAACTTTGATAAGTCTCTTGCAGAAAACGTAATGCTTCTTACCCCGTTTGCAGCTAATGCTACCGACGAGACAACCAAGAAGTTCGTTGCCGCTTACAATGCAAAGTATGACCCGTCTACTCTTAATCAGTTTGCGGCAGACGCTTATGACGCTGTTTATATTGTAAAGGCAGCTGCGGAAAAAGCAGGCATTACAGGCGATATGAGCGTTTCCGATATTTGCAATGCTCTCAAGGGAGCCATGACCGAAATCACCGTTGACGGTGTAACAGGTTCAGGTATGACCTGGAAAGCAACAGGCGAAGTAAACAAAGAGCCGAAAGCGGTTAAGATTGAAAACGGCGAATATCAGCCGATGGACTGATTTCTTCGGTTAAAGGCTGAATACGGGTCGGCAGCTTACGGCTGCCGACCCTTTTTGTTTCCTACATTATCGCTTTAATTGGGTGAAATATAATGAAAAGCGCGCCGCCCGATTATTCATTTTTGCATATTTTTCTCGTTGTAATGGCAAAGAGGATATGTTATACTATTTGTATTTTAAACAAGAAACATTTTTAGTTTGGGGTGCAGTAAATTGACTTTTATAACAAACCTTATAAACGGCGTCAGTCTCGGCAGTATATATGCCGTAATAGCGCTCGGCTACACCATGGTTTACGGTATCGCCAAAATGCTTAACTTTGCGCACGGCGATGTAATAATGGTCGGTGCATACATAGTATTTGCGTTGACCTCATACGCCGGGGTAAATCCTTATCTCGCACTCGTTATATCTATGGCGGCGTGTACCTTGCTCGGTATGGCAATAGAAAGATTTGCCTATAAGCCGTTAAGAGGCGCTTCTCCTCTTGCCGTTCTTATAACCGCAATAGGTGTCAGCTACTTTCTTCAGAATATGGCACTTTTGATTTTCGGCTCGCAGGCGAAGAGCTTTACCTCTATTGTAAATCTACCGGCACTTACGCTTGCCGGCGGTAAAATAACAATAAGCGCAGAAACTATAGTTACCATAATAGTTTCGCTCATAATAATGGTTTCGCTTACTCTCTTTGTAAATAAGACAAAGCCGGGCCGCGCAATGCTCGCAGTATCCGAGGATAAGGGAGCGGCTCAGCTTATGGGCGTAAATGTAAATGCGACCATTTCTCTCACATTTGCCATAGGCTCGGGGCTGGCGGCCGTTGCAGGCGTACTCCTTTGCTCGGCTTATCCCACACTTTCGTCGCAGACAGGCGCAATGCCCGGCATTAAGGCATTCGTAGCTGCCGTTCTCGGCGGTATCGGTTCTATTCCGGGCGCCGTAATCGGCGGTGTTCTTATAGGCGTTATAGAAATACTCAGCCGCTCTTATATTTCTTCGCAGATGGCTGACGCTATCGTGTTTGCCGTACTTATAATAGTGCTTCTTGTTAAGCCGACGGGCATTCTCGGCAAGAAGTATATTGAAAAGGTTTAAGGAGGGTACAAAGATGGCATCAACAAAGTCAAAACTGATTAAAAAAAGTACCCGAAGCGACCTCATAACCTATGCTATGGTTTTAGTTGTATTTGCCGTAGTCGAAATACTCAAGTCCACGGGAAATATATCGAGCCTTTTGAGGGGCCTTTTGGTTCCTCTGTGTATGTATTCCATACTTGCCGTTTCTCTTAACCTTGTAGTCGGTTATCTCGGTGAGCTTTCGCTCGGCCATGCGGGATTTATGTGCGTCGGTGCGTATGCAAGCTCGATTTTCTCGGTAGTTACGCAAAACACTCTTACAAATGCATGGATTCGTTTTCCGCTCGCCATACTTGTCGGCGGACTTTGCGCGGCAATATTCGGCGTGCTTATAGGCATACCCGTTTTAAGATTAAAGGGCGACTATCTTGCAATAGTAACGCTTGCGTTCGGCGAGATAATTAAGAACATACTCGGAACAATATACGTCGGATATGACAGTCACGGTATTCACGCTTCCTTTACGAGTCAGTCGTCGTTAAATCTTGAGGCTGACGGTACTGTTCTTATAAACGGGCCGCTCGGTATAACCGGAACACCCAACGATTCAACATTTATAATAGGCATAGTTCTTCTTCTTATCACGCTGTTTGTAATTCTGAACTTTATTCATTCACGCGCCGGCAGAGCGGTAATGTCTCTGCGTGACAATCGTATAGCCGCCGAATCGGTGGGTATAAGCGTGACTAAATATAAGCTTATCGCTTTTTCGCTTTCCGCATTTTTTGCAGGCATAGCCGGCGTTTTGTATTCGCATAACCTCAGCGTGCTTGCCGCAACATCAAAGAATTTCGGCTACAATATGTCAATAATGATACTCGTATTTGTAGTTCTCGGCGGCATAGGCAATATACGCGGCTCTATAATCGCAGCGTGTGTGCTTACGGCTTTGCCGGAGGTTCTCCGCGGACTTCGCGATTACAGAATGCTCATATATGCGGTAGTGCTTATTGTTATGATGATAATGACCTCAAGCCCCAAGGCAATCGCTTTCTGGGAGACTCATTCGATAAAAAAGTTCTTCAAAAAGGGAAACGGTAAGACCAAAAAGGAGGCACGGTAATTATGGCATTGCTCGAAGCTAAAAATTTAAGCATAACCTTCGGCGGTCTTAAAGCCGTTGATGATTTTAACGTAGAAATAGAAAAAGGCGAGCTCTATGGTCTTATAGGACCGAACGGCGCAGGTAAAACGACCATATTCAACCTTCTTACGGGCGTATATAAGCCTACCGAGGGTCAGGCTACTCTCGACGGCACCGTTATAACGGGCAAAAAGACCATTGATATATGCAAGGCAGGCGTTGCAAGAACCTTCCAAAATATCCGTCTTTTCGGTCAGATGTCGGTTCTTGACAATGTTAAGGTAGGACTTCACAATCATTATAAGTACAATACGGCAGCAGGTATTTTCAAGCTTCCGTCATATTTCAAAAAAGAGCGTGCAATGGACGAAAAGGCCATGGAGCTTTTAAAGGTTTTCGACCTTGATAAAGAAGCGTCTTATCTTTCTTCAAATCTTCCGTACGGAAAGCAGCGCAAGCTTGAAATAGCGAGAGCACTTGCGACTGAGCCGAAGCTTTTGCTCCTTGATGAGCCGGCGGCGGGAATGAATCCCAATGAGACAGAGGAGCTTATGGAGACAATACGCTTTGTCCGCGATGAGTTCGATATGACCATACTTCTTATAGAGCACGATATGAAGCTTGTTTCCGGCATATGCGAGGAGCTTACGGTTCTTAACTTCGGTCATGTCCTGTGTCAGGGCAAAACGTCCGATGTGCTCAATAATCCCGAAGTTATCACAGCATATCTCGGCGAATAAGGAGGAGCAGCTATGGCATTACTTGAAATTAAGGATCTTGAAGTTAATTACGGCGTTATAAAGGCTATTAAGGGCGTTTCCTTTGATGTAAACGAGGGCGAAATTATTGCCCTTATCGGAGCCAACGGCGCAGGTAAAACAACCATTCTTCACACGATCACCGGCCTTATTCAGGCTAAAAAAGGCTCTATTGTGTTTGACGGCAAAGAGCTTACTAAAACTCCGCCGCACAAAATAGTTTCAATGGGTATGGCACACGTTCCGGAGGGCAGACGTATTTTCCAGCAGCTTTCGGTACTCGAAAACCTAAAGCTCGGCGCATATACCCGCAAGGATAAATCCGAAATTGCCTCAACTCTAAAAATGGTTTACGAGCGTTTTCCGCGACTTGAGGAACGTAAAAATCAGGTTGCAGGCACGTTGTCGGGCGGTGAGCAGCAGATGCTTGCAATGGGCAGAGCACTTATGTCCAAGCCGAGAATTATTTTGATGGATGAACCGTCCATGGGACTTTCCCCGTTGCTTGTTTCGGAAATCTTTGATATAATAAAGGTGATCAATGAGAGCGGAACAACCGTTCTTTTGGTTGAGCAAAACGCCAAGAAGGCTCTTTCGATTGCCGATAGGGCATATGTACTCGAAACAGGTAACATAACTCTTTCGGGAGACGCAAAAGACCTTATAAACGACGAGTCGGTTAAAAAGGCTTATCTCGGCGAATAATATCATATCGTTTTGAGAGGTTCGGTGAGCTTATGAACGAAAAATTTGTAATTACCATCGCAAGAGGATACGGAAGCGGCGGCAGAACAATAGGCAAAATGCTGTCAAAAAACCTTTCGATTCCCTTTTATGACCGCGACCTTGTCTATATGGCGTCGGAGGAGAGCGGAATAAACGTAAAGCTGTTCGGCCAAAACGATGAGTCCGTGAAAAAAAGTATTTTTTCTCCGGCAAGCGACAGATATACGGGCGATTTGATTCCGCCGGAGAGCAGTGCTTTTGTTTCACATAAAAACATCTTTAATTATCAGGCGAAAATAATTAAAGACCTTGCCGTAAAGGGCTCGTGCATAATAGTAGGCAGATGTGCCGACTATATACTTCGCGATATGCCGAATGTTGTGAAGGTGTTTGTTTGGGCACCCATGAGCGATTGCATTAAGAACGTCAAGGTGCTTGAGCCGTCGCTCAGCGATAAGGAAGCAGAGCGTAAAATCAAAAAGATAGACGCTCACCGCAGCGATTATTACCGCTACTATACCTGCCGCGAGTGGGACAGCTTCAAAAACTACGACCTGTGTATAAACAGCTCGTCGGCGGGATTTGATAAGACCGCAAAGTATATAGAGGAATTTGTAAAAATTAAACTCGGCAAGTAAACAAAAAAATAAGCTCCGCAGTTTTGGCTTGTGACCTTAACTGCGGAGCTTTTTTATTATTCTGTCGGGATTTAATATACGGCAAACTGGCTGTTATAGAGCTTTTTGTAAAATCCGTTTTGCTCTATAAGCTCATCGTGACGTCCGCGTTCTATTATTTTCCCGTCGCGCATTACAAGGATTGCATCGGCATTTTTTATGGTGGAGAGGCGGTGTGCAACGATAAACGTTGTTCTGCCCTCCATCAAAAGGGCAAACGCCTTCTGTATTCTGACCTCTGTTCTTGTATCAATGGAGCTTGTGGCTTCGTCTAAAATGAGCATAGGCGGCTTTGTCAGCATTACTCGTGCTATACACAAAAGCTGCTTTTGACCTTCCGAGAGGTTATCTCCGCTCTCCGAGATATAAGTGTCATAGCCGTTTTCGAGCCTTTTTATAAAGCTGTGAGCGTGAGCCGCCTTTGCCGCCTCAATTACCTCCTCGCGTGTGGCGTCCGGCTTTCCGTAAGCTATATTGTCAAATATTGTGCCGGAAAACAGCCAGGTGTCCTGAAGAACCATTCCGAATCCGGAACGCAGCGAGTCGCGCGTGACAGAGGCTATATTTACGTTGTCTATGTCAATTTCACCGCCGGTGACATCGTAGAATCTCATTAAAAGGTTTATGAGCGTTGTCTTGCCGCAGCCTGTGGGCCCTACTATGGCTATTGTTTTGCCGCTGTCAGCCCTTATATTAAGTCCCTCGATAAACGGCTTGTTTTTGCTGTATGAAAACGAAACATTGTTAAATTCAACCGTGCCGTTTTTGGCTTTAAGCTCCTTTGCTCCCTCGTCCGACGGTTCATCATTGCAGTCAAGAAGCTTGAATACACGTTCGGCGCTTGCAAGTGCATTCTGAAATTCGGCAACAACGCTTGATATTTCGTTGAACGGCTTTGTATACTGTGTGCAGTATGTGAGGAAAGAAGAGAGCTTCCCTACGGAAATACCGCCCTTTACCGTGAGTATCGAGCCGAGAACAGCAACAACGGCATATATCATAGCGTTAACAAATCTCGTGCAGGGATTGGTAAGTGCCGCATAGAAATGCGCGGTTGTACCGACCTTCTTAAGCTTTTCGTTTATTTCGTGAAAATGACGGTAAGCGTCCTCTTCGCCGTTGAATGCTGTTACTATATCGGCTCCCTCTATCATCTCGGCGGCAAATCCGGTTATTTCACCGCGGTATTTTGCCTGCTTTACGTAATTTTTGTGCGCGTGCTTTGCTATAAACGAAGCGACAAAAAACGAAAGGGGAGTCAGCACCACAACTGCGAGCGTGATATACCAGTTTATCGTGAACATAAATATCAGCGTACCGAGTATTGTCACAATGCCGGAGAATATCTGGGTAAAGCCCTGTAAAAGACCGGTGGAGACAATATCTATGTCGGTGACAACAGTATTTATTATGTCGCCGTGTGCCGTGGAGTCAATATATGAAAGCGGCACCTTTGTAAGCTTTTCAAAGACCTCGGTTCTCATTTTTTGAACGGTTTTAAATGAGAGCTTATTTGAATTATACGTCATTATCCATTGGAAAAGCGCCGAAACAACAATGCATATCGCGAGAACCGCGCCGACCTTAAAAAGCCTTGCGAAATCGACGTCGCCCTTAGCCGCTATGCAGTCTACGCCTTTACCGATGAGAATGGGTACCATAAGCGACAGCGCAATGCCGACAAATGCGGAAAAAATCGCCCCGAAGAGATTGGATTTAAACGGACTTATATATTTTATGAGACGTTTTGTGTTTTTCATACGGAGGCAACCTCCTTTTCTGAAAGCTGTGACAGACAAATGTCGCGGTATACTTCATTTGTTTTGTATAGCTCCTTGTGCGTACCGGTTGCCACAAGCTCACCGTCGTCGAGAACGAGTATTTTATCGGCATTCTTTACCGTGTTGACGCGTTGCGATACCAAAAATACGGTTGTGTCATTTAAGTTTTCTTTCAAAGCTTTTCTCAGAGCTGCGTCTGTGGCGAAGTCAAGCGCGCTTGATGAATCGTCAAAAATCAATATCCGAGGATGCCCCATTATTGCCCTTGCTATGCAAAGACGCTGCTTTTGGCCTCCCGACAGATTTTTGCTCTTTTCCTCAATTAAGGTGTTTGTGCCGTCCTTTAGCTTTGATACAAATTCCGCGCTTTGCGAAACCTTGAGCGCAAAATCAATGTCTCTGTCATCGGCGGAGCGGTCACCCATCAGCAGGTTGTCCTTTATTGTACCCGAAAAAAGATTGCTCTTTTGCGGTACAACATGTATGACGTGCCTTAAATACCCGAATTTACAGTCTCGCACATCGTGGCCGAATACCTTGACGCTGCCGTTTTTAACGTCGCTGAAGCGCGGTATCAGATTTACGAGTGTGCTTTTGCCTGCGCCCGTACCGCCTATAATTCCTATCGTTTCGCCCTTTTCGGCTGTAAAGCTGATGTTTGACAGGGCGTTTTCGTCGGATTTTGGGAACGCGTAGCTGACATCGGTGAATTCGACCGCCGTAGCGGCTTCATCGCCGTTTTGATATGCCGCGTCGTCATCCTTTATGCTCGGCTCGGCGTCCAATACCTCTTTAACGCGCTGAACGCTTGCGAGTGCCTTTGTAAATACGACTATGACATTTGCAAATACGATTATTGAAAGAAGTATTTGAGTCATATAGCTTATGAGAGCTATTATTTTTCCCTGCGACAGCTCGCCCGAATATACGTTTTTTCCACCGAAATACAGCAAAATTACTATTGCGAGGTTCATCACGGCAAATGTCATTGGGTTCAGAAGTGCCGAAAGGCTGCCCACACGGAAGTTTATTCTTGTCAGTTCGTCATTCTTATCGCCGAAGCGCTCTTTTTCGTGATTGCTTTTTGAAAATGCGCGTATAACTCTGACGCCGGAAAGATTTTCCTTGACAACAAGCGAGACCTTATCAAGTACCTTTTGTATCACCTTGTAAAGCGGCAGGCTCTTAGTCAGAACATAGTACATAATAAGACTGACCAAAAGACCTGCGGCAAAGAAGATTATTGACATTTTAAGATCAAGCTTCATTGCCATAATAAGCGAACCGGCTATTAAAAACGGCGAGCGAAACATAAGACGTATAAACATTGCAACGCCCGACTGTATCTGGTTTACGTCGTTCGTAATTCTCGTTATAAGCGATGACGAAGAAAAGGCGTCAATATCGCTTTGTGCAAAGGAATTTATCTTTTTAAACATATCGTTTCTGATTTCCGTGCCAACTCCCTGTTGGGCAACGGCAGCGCTGTATTGACATACTATGGCACACAAAAGGCCCAGTATACCGAGGCTTGCCATCAAAAGCCCCATTTTTATAATGTATGGCACATCGCCGTTTTTGATTCCCACGTCAATGATTTTAGCCATAACGAGCGGGACCAAAAGTTCAAGTATGGCCTCGGCGAGCTTAAACGCCGGCCCTAAGATAAATTGCTTTTTATAAAGAGCGTAATACTTTTTCATAGTTGCTCCTTTTGAATGAAATTTTGATTATAATAGTATATCACTTTTATTCTCTTTTTCAATCTCTTAAGTATATATTCGCTTTTTTATCGAAAAAACAGCCGCCCGAGAACTGCTTTTGTCTCTCGGACGGCTGTTATGTTAAATCTCAAAATCGCTTTTTGAAAATTCGGGCGCTGTCGGGTGTAGTTTCGGTTCGCGTTTAAAAATATCATACTTGTATTTTTTACAGTACCAATCTTTTGACACAACGCCCTTTTTGGGGCAGAGCACCGTATCGCCGTCATTTGTCGGCGTTGAAAATTCACAGTATTCACATTTCGGAGAAATGTTTCCGCCAAGCATCTTATCCTTCATCCGTTTCACCCCGATTACATTGTGTATTACTATGCTAACACATTTTTTTATCCGAATCAACCTCTAAGATGAGCAGCACGCTCATTATAAGCAGTGCCGCAAGAGCCGGTACGGAAACCGAATAGGCTGCCGGAGTTACGGAGCTGTCGGTTGCAAAGACAGATACCTCGCATGGGAAGACCTTTAAAAGCTCCATACATATTATTGCCGAAAAAGACGCGCATACCGCTCTTGCCGTGTAAAAATACCGCATTTTGAGCTTTGTGTATCTGAGATACGACATTATCTGGCAGTGTACCGACAGACCGCCGAAGGATATTATTGCGGCTAAGGCGGGTATCGGAGCTTTTCCGGCGGCAGCGCGGCAGCCGTTTGTGACCTCGAGGATGAATTCAAAGAAAAGAGCAGCTCCGGGCGGTATAGGTAAGGTAGATAAACCGTCGCATACGGTTTTAAAAATAACTACCCAGGCGCATATTTTTATTACGTCGTTTGTGGCGTCGCCCACGGAACGTACAAAAGCTCCGACAGGGTCGCAAAGTGTAAACGGAATTTCGCTTTTACCCTTTTCCTCCGCCGCTTTATCATACAGAGCCATTGAAAAGATACCGGTAAAAAATGATGCCGAAACAGTGGATATGTATAACAGCACGCCGGCTTTGACGCTTCCGAGCATCTCCGAGCCAACCGTCCCTATCACAAAGGCGGGGCCCGCGTTTATGCAAAAAAGACAAGCTCTTTGCGCCTCGTTTTCGGTTATCGCATTTTTCTTGAGCAATTCATATGTCATTTTTGCGCCTATGGGAAATCCGCCTATCTGCGACATAATAATAACCGGAGCCAAAACGCCCGGAAGCCTGAACAGCTTTTCGCACACCTTATCAAACGGTTTTCCCGCGGCTTCTCCGAGACCCGAGCGCAGAAGAAAGGAGGCCACCGTCATAAACGGAAACAGGGACGGCACGACCGTTTCCGCCGCCAAAAGTATTCCGCTTCTGACGCCCTCGGAGCATATCTCCGGCCTTGTAAACAAAAACAGGCACACCAAAGCAGTCAATATAACCGGAACTATGTATTTTCGGCATTGCTTTTTATCCATTCTTTTCACCCTTTTCCGTAATTTAAATATATGAGGCGGCATATTTATATATGAGCTTAAAATGACTTTTCGGAGGGATCGGTTTTGACCGCAAGAAGAAAGCAGCGAAAAAAAGCGTCCGAGCAAAAAATTGTCGGCGCGCTTGATATGCCTAAAATTTTGAGCCCGTCCGTGCCGCATATTGAGATGGAGGGCAATAAGGAGGCGGTCGTTGACGGCTGCTTCGGAATAACGGAATATGACAATGACAGGATATCGCTTAATGCAGGCTCTCTGACCGTTACCTTTTGCGGCAGCGACCTTACGCTGTGTTCTTATTCCGATGAACAGACGGTGATAAAGGGCAGTATAATTTCGATTGAATTTACGGGCTGAGGTGATTTTATGTCGATAATACGTTTTTTGAGATTTATTTTCGGATATGTTGAATTTTGCGCGGAGGGTGGTTTTCCAGAACGCTTTATAAATCTGTGCTCCGTTTATCACGTAAGATTGTGGGATGTAAAACGAGTAAAAGACAAGCTGTATGCAAAAACTATGCTTCGAGACTATAAAAATATTAGGGAGGCGGTAAGGCGTTCCGGGGTAAAAACAAGAATAATCAAAAAAACGGGTTTGCCTTTTTTTACATTTAAGCAGCGAAAGAGAGTGGGACTTGTAATAGGCGTTGCCGCGGCGATAATCACCGTTTCGTATTTATCGACTATGATATGGACTGTATCCGTCAGCGGAAACGAAAACATATCAGACGAGCAAATTCTCAATGTATTTTCTTCATTGGGAGTAAAACCCGGAGCAAAGCGCCGAGATATAAACGCAAAAGAGATTTCAGACGAGGCTTTAAAAATATTTGACGGTGATTTGTCGTTTGCGGTTGTCAATCTGAACGGCTCTAATGCGTCCGTGGAGGTGCGTGAAAGCGTGCCGGCACCGAAGATAGAGGACAACGAAACCCCATGTAATATAGTTGCGTCGGAGGACGGCGTTGTGACCAAGGTACAGTTGTATTCGGGTCAAGAGGAAATAAAGGCAGGCTCTGCCGTGCTGAAGGGCAATCTTCTCATATCCGGGGTAAAGACAAATCAAGACAAGACCGAATCTCTTGTACATGCGGCAGGCAACGTGTATGCGGAAGTCGAAAAAAACATTTCTTCCGATTTTGAAAATTCGGAATTTTGCGCGCCTTCGCGTGAAAAAATAAGGTATGCGCTGTATTTTTTCAATGTTAAAATTCCGCTCGGAGGTGTTCCCGATTACGGAGAACAATATGCGGTGAGCTTTCTTGCGTCAACGGATAAAACCGTCTTGCCCATGGGTATAATAAGGGTACGTTCTACCGAATACAACAGAGATTTTTTGTTAGAGGATGAAAGCTGTCGGGAGCTTTTGTCGGCAAAAAAATACACAGACCTTTGCAGGAGCGAATTGAAAAATTGTAAGATTATTTCCTCTGACATACAAAAAAACGGTTCAAGACTCAGCGGAGCATACAAATGTGAAAAACAAATAGGCGTTGAGAGCGAGATTTTTGTTGAAAAAAATTAGTGACTAATCACAAAAATTGTGATACTATATATTAAATATCGACAGAAAATTATCTAAGGTGGTTTTTCAGTGTTTGAGCAGGTCCTCAGTATTGACCGTATGGAAAATGCCGTAAGCTTATTCGGCAGTTTTGACGAGAATATAAGACTTATAGAAAGTGAATTTTCGGTTACGGTTTTAAATCGCGGCTCCGACCTTAAAATAAGCGGCGAGGCGGAAAATGTGGCTAAGGCCACAACCGCCATAGAGCGCCTTTTAGCCCTCATAAATAAGGGCGAAGCTCTTTCCGATCAAAACGTGCGATATGTCATATCTCTTGTTAAGGACGGCGAAGAGGACAAGCTTATGTCCTTATCGGGCGATTGCGTCTGCATAACATCTAAGGGCAAACCCGTAAAGCCGAAAACGCTCGGTCAGAAAAAGTATGTCGAGGCAATACGAAAAAATACAATAGTTTTGGGTGCGGGTCCTGCCGGCACGGGTAAAACATATCTTGCCGTCGCCATGGCTGTCACTGCCTTTCGCGCAAAGGAGGTCAATCGCATTATCTTGACACGTCCGGCGGTTGAGGCAGGCGAAAAGCTCGGATTTTTGCCGGGCGATTTGCAGCAAAAGGTTGACCCTTATTTAAGACCGCTGTATGACGCGCTTTTCGATATGCTCGGGGCAGAGGCGTTCGCCCGTTATCAGGAGCGCGGCTCTATTGAGGTGGCACCGCTCGCGTATATGCGCGGCAGAACTCTTGACGACAGTTTTATAATACTTGACGAGGCGCAAAACACCACTCGCGAGCAGATGAAAATGTTTTTGACCCGTCTCGGCTTCAACTCTAAAATGGTAGTAACCGGCGATGTTACCCAAATAGATTTACCGGATGGGAAAAGGTCGGGGCTTACCGACGCTATGAGAATACTCAGAAATGTTCCGGATATTTCAATAAATACGTTCACCGAAAAGGACGTAGTAAGGCATAAATTAGTACAGGATATAATCAAAGCATATGAGAAAAATGAGGAGAAAAGAAAATGACAGACAAAATTAAGGTAATCATCTCAAACAAACAGAAAACGGTAAAAATACCTACGGGTGTGCGTATGCTCGTACGTCGCTGCTGCAACGCGGTGCTCGCAATGGAGCAATTTGAAGGCTCCGCCGAAATCAGCGTGTCCTTCGTGGACGACGCCGAGATAAGAGAGCTTAACAAAAAACACCGTAATATCGACGCGTCAACAGATGTTTTGTCTTTTCCGCTCGGTGAAAACGGCGTTTACGATATAAATCATGACACCGGTGCAAAAATGCTCGGCGACATAGTTATATCAATCGAGCATGCAGTAGCTCAAGCAGAGGAATACGGACACTCTCTTCAGAGGGAAATCGCGTTTTTGACCGTCCATTCTCTTTTGCATCTTCTTGGTTATGACCATGTGAACGGCGGTCTTGAAGCGGTACATATGCGTGAAAAAGAGGAGACTGTGTTAACACAGCTCGGTCTCAAACGCAACGGCAGCTATTATATAGACCAGAGTGAGGATAAAATCTGATGCGCGGGCTCATAAGGAGCTTCGGCTATGCTTTCCGCGGAATATTTTACACACTTAAACACGAGCGCAATATGAGAATACATTTTGTCTGTATGATATATATGTATTCTTTTTTGCTGATGGCGGACTTTTTTGAGATTACAAGAACTCAATTTGCGATAATATTTCTTGCAAACGCACTTGTTGTGTCTCTTGAGCTTGTCAACACCGCAGTTGAAAGAACCGTCGATTTGGCAAGCACCGAATGGACGGATAACGGCAGGGCGGCAAAGGATACCGCGGCAGGAGCCGTTTTGGTATCGGCAATATTTGCCGTTCTCACGGGAATTATGATAATGTGGCAGCCAAAGGCCTTTTCGGCACTTTATGTTTATTTTAAGGAACACATATTATATTTTGTGCTGTTTCTTTTAAGTCTTGTTGTCGCTTTTATTTTTATATTTAAAGGTTTTCCGCAAATTAAGAAAAAATCTTCCGACAGAGCGGATAAGGAGAAAAAATGAACGAATCAAAATCAGCTTTTGCAGCCATAGTCGGCAAGGCAAACGTCGGCAAATCTTCGATACTCAACCGACTTATAGGCAGTAAAATAGCCATAGTATCCGGTAAACCTCAGACCACCCGTACAAAAATTATGGGCGTTTTGACTACCGATGATAATGTGCAGCTTGTTTTTACCGACACTCCGGGATTTTTTAAACCTAAGGACAAGCTCGGCGAATATATGGTTGAGGCGGTAAACGACAGCATATCCGGCGTTGAAGAGTGCCTGTTTGTCGTCGATGCGACGGATAAAGAGCTTAACGCCGCGGAAAAGGAGCTTATAAATAAATTTCGCTCGGCAAAAATGCCTGTTATAACAGCTCTTAACAAAATAGATATGATAAGCCGTAAGGAAGAGCTTATCTCTAAAATTGCCGCTCTTTCGGAGCAGTATGATTTTGAAGCGATTGTTCCCGTCAGCGCAAAAACGGGCGAGGGTATAGAGGCTTTGCTCTCGGAGCTTAAAAAGCACGCCGAAAACAGCCCGCACTTTTTCCCGGATGACACGTTGACCGATCAGCCCGAAAGAGTGCTTGCAGCTGAGATGATACGCGAAAAAATGCTCCGCCTGCTTGATAAGGAGATACCTCACGGTGTTGCGGTTTCCATCGAGCTTATGCGCGAGCGTGATACGAGCGATATTATGGACGTAGAAGCCACTATTTACTGCGAGCGCGAGTCCCACAAGGGAATAATTATAGGCAAGGGCGGAAGCATGTTGAAAAAAATATCGACCTTTGCCCGTGAAGATATGGAAAAATTCTTCGGCATAAAGGTCAATCTCAGATGCTGGGTCAAGGTTAAAGAGGACTGGCGTAACAGAGAGGGACTTATACACAATTTTGGTCTTGATTGACAGACATAATACCGCCGCACACGGAGAATTTAAATATATAAGTTTTCCGAGGGCGGTGTTTTTTATCTATAACGAGATTTATTGGAATTTGTTTGCGAAAAGCGGTAAAATCGAGGACTATCTTATATACCGCCGAGAGCAAAACAGCGTCGGTTGTTCAGCCGAAAAGGGCAAAAGCGATGGGTGTGAATGTAAAGGGGCTTATCTTAAAAGAACAGAATATAGGCGAGAACGATAAGCTTGTAACGGTGCTGACTGACAGCCTCGGAGTGTTACGCGCATTTGTCAGAGGCGCCAAAAAGTTAAGCAGCAAAAAGCAGTCGGCAACTGGGCTTTTGTGCTATTCCAAACTGTCGCTTTACAAAACTAAGGATAGCTACATAATAGAAGAGGCCGAGAGCATAGAGAGCTTTTTCGGCTTGCGAAACGACATAGAAAAGCTGTCGCTCGCACAGTATTTTTGCGATATAGCCTTTGAGCTGTCGCCTAAGGAGGACGATGCGACGGACTTTTTGCGCGTGGTGCTCAATTCGCTGTATTTTTTGGCAAACGGAAAAAGGCCTCCGCTTTTGTTAAAGGCAATAACCGAATTAAGACTTGTTTCTCTTGCCGGCTATATGCCGAACCTTATCGCCTGCGAAAGGTGCGGAGCATTTGAGACGCCGATAATGTATTTTGATATGGAAAGAGGCTTGCTTTACTGCGATAACTGTGCCGACGAGAACGCTCTTTTCCCTCTTGAGATAGGCGTTGTCAGCGCAATGCGCCATATAGTTTTTGCCAAAATAGATATATTATACAATTTTAAGCTGTCGCCTGAAGCAAGCGAGGACCTCAGCTACATCACCGAGAAATACCTTGCCTCAAAGACGGACAGACCGTTTAAAACACTTGATTTTTATTATTCTGTAAAGGACTAATTATGAATAAATACCACATTTCACTTGAGCTTCCGAAAATACTTTTAACTCTTTCGGAAATGACCTCCTGCGAGGAGGCAAGGCTTGCGGCGTTGTCGCTGCAGCCGAGCGGCGATTTTTTTGAGGTGCAAAAACGCCTTTCCGAAACGGAGGCTGCTCATATACTCATAGCAAAATTCGGCGCGCCCTCGTTCGGAGGCCTTATAAATGTTAACAATCAGCTCAGCCGTGCGTCGTCCGGAGGCACGCTGTCCATGCGTGAGCTTTTGGATATTTCCTGCGATTTGCGCGTGATACGCGGTATAACCGAGTGGCGCTCAAAAAGTGCCGGTATGGATACCGCGATAGACGACCTATTTAATTCGCTCTACACAAATAAATATCTTGAGGATAAAATAAACAATGCTGTTTTGTCCGATACCGAAATGTCGGACAATGCTTCACCTGCACTTAAAGATATACGCAGGCACAAAAGACTCGAGGAGTCCAAAATACGCGACAAGCTTGACGGTATGATACGCTCTCCGAAATACAAATCAAGCTTGCAGGACGCTATAATCACACAGCGAAACGGCCGATTTGTCGTTCCCGTAAAGGCCGAGCACCGAAGCGAGGTCTCGGGTATGGTTCATGATACATCCGGAAGCGGTGCCACGGTATTTATTGAACCGGCGGCTGTAATAGAGGCAAATAACCGTATAAAGGTGCTTGAAAGCCGTGAACGCGATGAAATAGAAAGAATTCTTTCGGAACTGTCAGAGGAGGCAGGGAGCTTTGCCGATACAATAAAAATAAGCTGCGAATCGGCGGCGGAGCTTAACCTGATTTTCTCAAAGGCTCAGCTTGCCTATAAGATGAAGGCTACAATGCCGATTATAAATTCGCGCGGTGTTATCGAGCTTAAAAAAGCTCGCCATCCGTTACTTGACCCGAAAAAAGCCGTGCCTATAGACGTGTCGCTCGGTGACAAATATGATTCTCTTGTCATAACAGGCCCCAATACCGGCGGTAAAACCGTCTCTATAAAAACAATAGGGCTTTTAACTCTTATGGCGGAGTGCGGTCTTTTTATACCGGCAAACGAAAACAGCAGTATAGCCGTATTTAAAAACGTATTTGCCGACATCGGCGAAGAGCAGAGTATTGAGCAGTCGCTCTCCACTTTTTCGGCACATATGACGACAATCGTAAATATAAGCAATAGCGTTGATGAAAGCTCTCTCGTTTTAATCGATGAGCTCGGAGCGGGAACCGATCCCGTAGAGGGCGCAGCTTTGGCTGTTGCGGTGCTTGAGGATCTCCGCCGTAAGGGTGCCAAAATAGCGGCGACAACCCATTATTCCGAACTTAAGGAATATGCGCTTCGCACGGGCAGAGTCGAAAACGCATCCTGCGAGTTTTCTGTCGATACCTTGAAGCCTACATATAAACTGATAACGGGTATACCCGGTCGTTCCAACGCATTTGCGATATCTCAAAAGCTCGGCTTGTCAAAAGAGGTCATAGATGAGGCGGCAAAGCTTATCTCGGAGGAAAATACCAGATTTGAGGATGTTGTTGATACGCTCCAAAAAACACGCCTCGAAATGGAAAAGGAAAAAGAAAAGACCGCCGAAATGCAAAACGAGATAGACGAGATAAAGAAAAAGGCGGAAAACGAGCTGTCACTTGCAAAGCAAAAGGGCGAAACGCAAATACTTATGGCTCAAAACGAGGCAAAACGCATACTTGAAAACGCAAAGCGTGCCGCAGCGTCTCTTATGATGGAGCTTGACCGCCTGAAGCGCGAGCAGTCGAATGAGAAAAACGCTTCAGAGATGGCACGCAAGGCAAAGGCGGCGTTAAAGCAGCATCTCAACACCATAGATGATATGACATACGAGAAAAACGATTTTGACGGCGATGACGACGATTACGTTTTGCCGAGACCGTTAAAGACGGGTGATAATGTATTTGTTAAAACGCTCGGCACCGAGGCCGAGGTCGTATCGCTTGATAAAAACGGTAACGCCGAGGTAAAAGCAGGCGTTATGAAGATGAAGGTCAAGGCATCGGAGCTTCGTCTTTTGGCTCCGAAGAAAAAGCCGAAGAAGCAGAGCCTTTACCGTTCCGTAAAGGAAAAGTCCTTGCCGAGCGGTAAGTCAAGCGTGGATTTGCGCGGTGAATCGGTTGAGGAGGCAATAGCCGACCTTGATATGTTCATTGACGGAGTGCTTCGCTCCGGTCTTAATGAGCTTACAATAATTCACGGTAAGGGAACAGGTACGCTCAGAAGAGCCATACAGCAGCACTTAAAAGACCATCCGAACATAAAATCGTACAGAACGGGTGTATACGGCGAGGGTGAAGAGGGCGTTACGATAGCCGAATTAAAGTGATTTCGTCATATATTATTTGTAAGATTATTACGGTGTGTTGCATTGAAATGACGATTGTGCTAAAATAATTTCAGCAAAAGCCGCAAAGGAGAAAAATATGAATAAAAAAATTATTGCTGTCGCACTTTTGATACTTATGATTTCGGTGGTGTTTATTTCCTGCGGAAAAAAGAGAAGCTGGGAAAAGGACGATACTACAGCCGCCCCCTCCGAAACAACGTCCATTGAATACACAACCGATGAATCGGGCGAAAAATTCGTAACAAACATAAACGGAGAGCTTATTCCCGTAACCACCGGCAAGGACGGTTCGGTTGAGTTCTACGAAGACCTTATAACCAAGACCTCCGAGCAGGCTGCCGAGACCGAGCCGAACGGCAAGGATGAGCCCCAAAAGCCGAATGACGCTCCAACCAAAAGCGAAAGCGGTACCGTAAAAATAGGAACAGGTGATCCTGCAGATGAGAGCCATGCGGCTGTTATTGATTGGAGTGCTCGATAATAAAAGGAACTAAAATGAAAAAACTATTCAGTATTCTGTCAGCGGCCGTAATTGTGCTGTCGGTTGCGGCGGTAATGGCTTTTGCTGTCGGCGACGGTAAAAACCGCGGAGACGTTAACGGCGACGGTAAAGTTGATTCGGCAGATGCCATGCTTGTTATGAAATGTGATGCCGGACTTTTGAGCCTCTCAAATGACGAAATCAAAAGAGCCGATTTAAACGGTGACGGTAAAATTGATTCGTGCGACGCCGTATATATTTTGCGTATAGCGGCAGGGCTCAAGGTTCCCGATGCCGAGACTACGGCAAAAGAGACTTCGTCCGTATCCGAGCCGACAACCGAAAAAACAACGAAGCCGACAACGGAAAATACAACGAAGTCCACGGAGCCTGTAACCGAGCCCACCCGGCCGGCTACAAAACCCTCTGAGCCCGTAACCAAGCCCACCGAACCCGCCACAACGCCCACAACCGCCGACTCCAACTGGGACCCCTCAAAGAACGCCGTTATTGACTGGGGCGGCGGAACAACCAAGAAGAACTAAACTTTTTCTTGACAATTACAATATAATTTAGTATAATATGTCCTTGTAAAGTCGCTGGCTTTACAGGGACTTTTTCTTTAAGGAGTGGTAGTTTTGGCAAATAATGTTGAAATAACGATTTTGCTTGATTTCTACGGTGATATGCTTACTGCGAAACAGCGTGATTTTATCAATCTTTATTATAACGACGACCTTTCTCTTGCCGAAATTGCCGAGAACGAGGGCATAACCCGTCAGGGTGTGCGCGATGCAATAAAACGTGCCGAGGGGCAGCTCTACGAGATGGAGTCGAGACTCGGATTCGTAAAAAAATGGAATGGCATAAAAACCACACTTGGCGATATTATAAACTGTGCCGAGGAAATCAGCGATTATAATTTAAATCACGGGCTTTCTCGAGAGATAAACGACACTACGGTAAAGATAAAATCTCTTGCTTTGTCTATCATAGAGTAATTACAGAGGTAAGTTTATGGCATTTGAAGGATTATCGGACAGACTTGAAGCCGCTTTTAAAAGGCTTCGCAGCAAAGGCAACCTTACCGAGAGCGACGTTAAAGAAGCTATGCGTGAGGTCCGCCTCGCTCTTCTTGAAGCGGACGTTAACTATAAGGTTGCAAAGGATTTTACAAATAAAGTTACCGAGCGCGCAATAGGCTCACATGTTTTAGAGAGTCTTACACCGGCTCAAATGGTTATAAAAATAGTCAATGAGGAATTGACCGAGCTTATGGGCGGAACCGGCTCAAAGCTCGCATACGCTTCACACGGACCCACAATCATTATGATGTGCGGCCTTCAGGGCTCCGGTAAAACAACTCATTGTGCTAAAATAGCATTGAAGCTTAAAAACGAGGGTCACAGACCGCTGCTTGTTGCGTGCGACGTGTACCGCCCGGCTGCCATAAAGCAGCTGCAGGTAGTTGGCGAGCAGGCCGGAGTCACCGTGTTCGAAGAGGGTCAGGGCGACCCGGTTAAAATAGCGAAAGATGCAGTTTCCCTTGCCAAGGATAAGGGATATGACTACGTTTTCATAGATACGGCAGGCCGTCTACATATAGATGAAACGCTGATGAACGAGCTTAAAAACATTAAGGCCGAGGTTCATCCCCACGAGATTCTTCTTGTTGTGGACGCTATGACCGGTCAGGACGCCGTCACGGTGGCAAGTGCATTTGACGATGCGCTCGGCATCGACGGTATGGTACTTACAAAACTTGACGGTGATACAAGAGGCGGCGCGGCGCTCTCCGCGAGAGCTGTTACCGGTAAGCCTATAAAGTTTGTCGGTATGGGAGAGAAGCTCACGGAGCTTGACTATTTTCACCCCGACCGTATGGCTTCGCGAATTCTCGGTATGGGCGATATGCTCTCCCTTATCGAAAAGGCGGAAATGGCTCTTGACGAAAAGAAGGCCGCCGAGCTTGAAAAGAAACTCAGAAAAAACAAGTTTGATTTAAACGACCTTCTGTCTCAGCTTCAGCAGATAAGAAAAATGGGCTCTATGAAGGATTTGCTCGGTATGCTCCCCGGCGTCGGCAGTAAGATAAAGGATATGGACGTAGACGAGAGTCAGTTTGACCGCGTTCAGGCAATCATCTTTTCGATGACATATAAGGAGCGTTCCAACCCCGATATTATAAATCCGTCACGTAAGCGCAGAATTGCTGCAGGCTGCGGTATGCAGGTTGAGGATGTCAACAAGCTTTTGAAGCAGTATCGCGATATGCAGAAGCTGTTTAAACAGTTTAATTCAAAATCCGCACGTCGTCGCTTCAGTAAAATGGGAAATTTCGGCAATTACGGAATGTAACTTTTGTTAATCGCACTTTATAAGTGTAGTTTATAAATTTAATAATTATATATTTGGAGGAAAAAACAATGGCAGTAAAAATCAGACTTCGTCGTGTAGGCGCTAAAAAAGCTCCTTTCTATCGTGTAGTTGTTGCAGATTCAAGAGCTCCGCGTGACGGCAGATTTATCGAAGAAATAGGTACTTTTGATCCTATGAAGTCTCCGGCTGAAATTAAGATTGACGCTGAAAAGGCAGAGCAGTGGCTCAAAAACGGCGCTCAGCCCACAGAGACCGCTAAATCTGTATTAAAGCAGAGCGGAATCATTAAATAATAGGAGGTCTTTTAGTTGAAAGAGCTTCTCGAACAGATCGCTAAAGGACTCGTTGATGAGCCGGACTCGGTTTCCGTTACGGTAGATGAGACTGATGACAGAGGCGTTACGGTGTATCACCTTCACGTTGCCGAAAACGATATGGGCAGAGTTATAGGCAAGCAGGGCAGAATAGCCAAGGCTATCAGAACCGTTGTTAAGGCTCGAGCCACAAAGGACGGCACAAGAGTTCAGGTTGAGATCGACTGACAGTAAACGAGTACAGGGGGGCTTCCTCTTGTACTCATTTTATTTAGTGCCGTTTTAAAGCGGCAATCGGTGAATTTATATGTTAAAACAATTTCTTGAGGCCGGTAAGGTAGTCGGTATGCACGGCGTCAGAGGCGAAATGCGCTTTGACGTATGGTGCGACGGCGCGGACTTTTTGAAAAAAATCAAAACATTGTATCTTGATGCCGACGGTAAGGGGGCAGTCGGCGTTGTCTCGGTGCGCCCTCATAAAAATGCAGCCCTGTTAAAGCTCGACGGCGTTCTTACAATCGAAGAAGCAGAGAAATACCGCGGCAGAGTGTTGTATTTTGACCGAAAGGATGTTCATCTTGACAGCGGCAAAGCGTTCGTTGAGGATGTAATAGGCTGCGCTGTGTATGACGCGGATAATACCGATGTATTGTACGGAACAGTTACCGATGTTATGAAAGGCGTTGCAAATGACGCTTGGACTGTCAAAGATAAAAACGGAAAAGAGACGTTGGTTCCCGTAATTCCCTCAGTGGTAGTGAAACTTGATGTCGAAAACAAAAAAGTATATCTTCGTCCGCTCAAAGGCCTTTTCTCCGATGAGTGTGCAATAAGGGAGGACGGAGAATGAGAATAGACATAATGACGCTTTTTCCGGAAATGTGCGAGTCGGTGCTGTCCGAAAGTATTATAGGCAGAGCGCGAAAAAACGGCTACGTCGAGATAAACTGTGTAAATATAAGAGACTTTACACTTGATAAGCATAACCGTGTTGATGATGCGCCGTACGGCGGCGGAATGGGTATGCTGATGGGTCCGCAGCCCATATATGACTGCTATAAGAGCCTTTACGGTGACGGCGAAGAAAAACCGCACCTTATATATATGTCGCCGCAGGGCAAAACTTTGACGCAGCAGAGAGTAAAGGAGCTTGCCCTTACAGACCGGATTGTGCTGCTTTGCGGTCATTATGAGGGCGTGGACCAAAGAATTCTCGATGAGATAGTCGATGAAGAGATTTCAATAGGCGATTATGTCCTGACGGGCGGCGAGCTGCCTGCGCTTGTGCTTGCCGACAGTATTTCACGTATGCTCGAAAATGTCCTGCCGAATGACGAAGCTAAGGAGCTTGAAAGTCACTATAACGGACTTTTGGAATATCCGCAATATACAAGACCGTACGAATGGCACGGGGAAAAGGTTCCCGATATACTCTTGTCGGGGCATCACGCGAATATTGACAAGTGGCGACACGAAAAGGCACTTGAGACTACATTAAAAAAACGCCCTGAATTGCTTCTTGATGCGGAACTCTCGGACAGGGATAAAGAGTATTTGAAATCGATTAAAAAATGAGCTGCTCGAATTGTCGAAAAAAGCACGTTTTTATTGTTGATTATTGCTGTTGAATTAAAACCGTCCCGATGTTAGAATAATCATACAAAATCATTAAGCCTTCGCTGATTTTATTGTTCAAAACAGCATATTATTTTATATGCTGTTTTGTCGCAATAGCTTTTGCGGCGGCATTATTTATTTTGCAGGAGAAATGTATTCGAGAGGATACGCGCATTGGGAGGATAAAATGAAAAAGGTATTAAACATTATTTTATCGGTAATTCTTTGTTTATCGGTGGTTTCACCGTGCTTTGCAATTCAGAGCTTTGCCGAAACAGGGGATGAAACTACGCTTAAATTTAAAGACGGTAAATTTCGTATACTCGTATTTGCAGATCCGCAGGATGATGTAAATCCGTGCGAAGAGACGCTTGATCTTATGTATGCTTCGATTGAAGCTGCAAAGCCCGACCTTGTTGTATTTACCGGCGATAATATACACGGCCCGTCGCCCGTGCTTTACGGAAGCAAAAAGCGTGTTGAAAAGGCAATCAGGCAGATTATGGAGCCGGTTACCTCACAGAACATACCGTTTGCAATAGTATACGGCAACCACGATGACGAGGGTAAGGTCTCCAAACAGTTCCAAATGGCGGTCTATAATTCTATGCCGGGCTGCCTCGCTTCCGAGGGAGAAGCTATGACCGGCTGCGGCAACTATAATCTTCCTATAAAAAGCTCGGACGGCGCAAAGAACGTCTTTAATCTTTGGTTTATAGATTCCGGTACATATGATGAAGAAAACGGCGGATATGCCCACGTCGCCGAGGATCAACTTGCTTGGTACAAAAAAACGAGCGATGCCCTGAAAGCTGAAAACGGCGGAGAACCTATGCCGTCTCTCCTTTTCCAGCATATACCCGTTCCCGAAATATATGAACTTTTAAAGGAGGTTCCCAAGGGCACGGACGGTGCGGTAAAAAAAGACGGTAAGTATTATGTGCTTAATACGGATATTGCAAGCGGTCATCTTGACGAGGGGCCGTGTCCCGCAAAGGTGAACGGCGGCGAATTTGACGCTTGGAAGCAGCAGGGAGACATTAAGGCGGCGTTCTTCGGGCACGATCATAACAATGACTTTTGCGGCACGTATGATGGCATTGATATGGTGCATACGAGCGGAGTCGGATTTTATATTTACGGTAACGGACCTCTCCACGGGTCGCGCGTTATAGATATAGACGAAAACACTCTCGATTACAGCACTTATATGATGTATTATAATGACCTTGTCGGTTACAAGAGCTCAAACAAGGCAAGATATTATGAGGGGCAGTATGTACATAACATTAAGATAGCGGCTTTTTCGGCAGGCGCTGTGATAATTGCCCTGACGGCCGGGCTTATAACGCGCGGAGTCAAAAAGTCCAAAGCGAAAAAAGCTTTAAAAAATAACCAAAAATAACGGCTGAGCCGGGCGAAAATTCTCGCTCGGCTTTAGTTTTTGCATAAAAATTCACGAATCAGGTTAAATATTGCATAAAACAGGGTGCGTAATGTATATTTATGTCGTTATATCGCACAAATATACACAAAACTTGAATATTTATGCAAAAAACACTTGATTTTAAATGTGATTGGTGTATAATCTCTTCGTAATCAAAAATTAAAGGCTTTTGCCGATGCTCGGAGGTAACATTTATGAAAAAGGACAAGAAAGACATCAAAAAAGTCGTACTCGCTTATTCCGGCGGACTTGATACGTCAATCATCATTCCGTGGCTTAAAGAAAATTACAACAACTGCGAAGTTATAGCGGTTTCCGGCGACGTAGGTCAGGGAACTGAGCTCGACGGACTTGAGGAGAAGGCTCTCAAGACCGGCGCTTCAAAGCTCTATGTACTCGACCTTAAAAAGGATTATATCGAAAACTATATCTGGCCTTGCCTTAAAGCAGGTGCCGAGTATGAAGAGTATCTTCTCGGCACATCGCACGCTCGTCCCTGTATCGCAAAGGGTCTTGCCGATATAGCAAAAAAAGAGGGCGCAGACGCTATTTGCCACGGCTGCACCGGCAAGGGCAACGATCAGGTTCGTTTCGAGCTTGCTCTTAAAGCACTCGCTCCCGAGATGGAGATTATAGCTCCCTGGCGTGAGTGGGACATAAAATCGCGTGATGAAGAAATAGACTACGCCGAGGCTCATCAGATTCCGCTTAAAATCAATCGTGAAACAAATTACTCAAAAGATAAAAACGTATGGCATCTCTCTCACGAGGGACTTGACCTTGAAAATCCGGCAAATGAACCGCAGTACAATAAAGACGGCTTCCTTGAGCTCGGAGTTTCTCCCGAAAAAGCTCCCGATGAGCCTACATATGTTACAATCCATTTTGAAAAGGGCGTTCCCACAGCTGTTGACGGCGAAGAGCTTGACGCTGTTTCCCTTGTCGAAAAGCTCAATAAGCTCGGCGGAGAAAACGGTATAGGCCTTCTTGACATAGTCGAGAACCGTCTTGTAGGTATGAAATCACGCGGTGTTTATGAGACTCCCGGCGGAACAATCCTTTACAAGGCTCATGAGCTTCTTGAAATGATAACTCTCGACCGTGACACATCTCATTACAAAAAACTTGTTGCCGAGAAATACGGCGAGCTCGTATACAACGGCAAATGGTTCTCACCTCTTCGCGAAGCTCTTGCGGCTTTTGTCGACAACACTCAGCAGACCGTAACCGGCGACGTTAAGCTTAAGCTCTATAAGGGCAACGTCATAAACGCAGGCGTCACCTCTGTGTATACTCTTTATGATGAAAATGTTGCTTCGTTCGGCGATGACGGCGGCGCATACGATCAGACCGACGCTACCGGATTTATCAATCTCTTCGGACTCCCCACAAAGGTAAAAGCTTTACTTGACGCAAAGAGAGATAACAAATAATCATTGTAAACCGCTTGAAAAAATAAACAACAGTGCTTAGCACTACCGCGTGCGACAAGAGATGTTTCTGTCTCTTGTCGCTGTGTGGTATTTGATAGGAGTAAAAAAATGCAGCTTTGGCAGGGCAGATTTCAAAAGGCTTTAGACCCCAAAACCAACGATTTTAATTCGTCAATAGCGTTTGACAGCAGAATGTATAAGGAAGATATAGACGGCAGTATTGCACACGCCGCTATGCTTTGCGCGCAAAATATCATATCGGCGGACGACCTTTCAAAAATTGTTGACGGATTAAAAGCCATTAAGGCGGAAATCGAAAACGGTACGTTGGAGATAGACCCGAATGCAGAGGATATACATACCTTTGTTGAGGGTGAGCTCACAAAGCGCGTAGGCGCGGCCGGCAAAAGACTTCATACCGCGCGCAGCAGAAACGACCAGGTAGCTCTTGACGTAAGGCTGTATTTGCGCCGCGAGTGCAACAGCGTTTATTCGCTTGTCACGGAGCTTATAGGTGTTCTGTGCAAAAAGGCTGAAAAGTATGCAGACGCCGTTATGCCGGGTTACACTCATATGCAGCGCGCTCAGCCCATAACATTCGGCCATCATCTTTTGGCGTATGCCGAAATGCTTCTGCGTGATCGCGAACGTATTGCCGACGCGCAGAGAAGAATGAATTACTGCCCGCTCGGCTCATGTGCACTTGCCGGTACAACATATAATACCGACCGCGAAATGACAGCCGAGGCACTCGGCTTTACGGGACCTATGCTCAATTCGCTTGACGGCGTATCTGACAGGGACTTTTGTATGGAGCTTGCGTCCGCTTTGTCAATACTTATGGTTCATCTCTCGCGCTTTTCTGAGGAGATAATCCTCTGGGGCTCGTGGGAGTTCAAATTCGTTGAGCTTGACGATGCTTTTTCAACAGGCTCGTCAATAATGCCGCAAAAGAAAAACCCCGACATAACCGAGCTTATCCGCGGCAAAACCGGTCGAGTTTTCGGCGACCTTATGACACTTCTGACAATGATGAAGGGATTGCCGCTCGCTTATAATAAGGATATGCAGGAGGATAAGGAAGCTATATTTGACGCCTTTGACACCGTTAAAATCTGCCTTACCACATTTATCCCCATGCTTGACACAATGACGGCTCTTCCCGATAATATGCGTAAAGCCGCGGCAGGCGGATTTATCAACGCTACCGACTGCGCCGATTATCTCGTCGGCAAGGGATTGCCGTTCCGTGACGCATATAAGGCCACAGGCGAAATAGTGGCTCTCTGCATTAAAAAAGGACTTACGCTTGAAACGTTGCCTCTTGAAGAATACAAAAAGATATGCGATTTGTTTGACGACGGCGTTTATGACGCCATAAATCTCGACAAGTGCGTAAACGGCAGGACTTCGCTCGGCGGACCCGCACCGCAGAACGTGCTGAAAGAGGCAAAGAGAATAGAAAAAATATTGAAAGAACAAGACAAATAGTGTGAAAAGTTACACTTCTTAAATTATATTGCCATCAAAATTTGTCTGCGGCATAATTTTGAGACGGCGAAAATCACCGGTTGCGCCACGTTAAGGCTTCAAAGAATATACGGTGATTTTTAATAAACTGTTTGGTGCCTGAAAGGCTATGGTGAATAATATGAAAAAAGTATTTATAGACGGCAGTCAGGGAACTACGGGTCTTAAAATATTCGACCGTCTGAAAAAAAGAGATGATATTGAGCTTTTAACTCTTCCCGATGAGCTTCGCAAGGACATAAAATCAAGAAAGGAAGCTCTCAACAGTGCCGATATAGCTTTTCTCTGCCTTCCGGACGCTGCGGCAATCGAGGCGGCAGAGCTTGTTACAAATGACGACACGGTTATTATAGATACATCAACCGCTCACCGTACAAGCGAGGGGTGGGCTTACGGTTTTCCCGAAATATTTAAAGACGGATTTAAAACCGTGGCTTCTTCAAAGCGTATAGCGTCGCCGGGCTGTTATGCAAGCGGATTTATAGCGCTTGTAAAGCCTCTTTTGGACGAGGGTATTGTTTCTCCGGACCACGGATTTATCTGTCACGCCGTTTCGGGTTACAGCGGAGCCGGCAAAAAAGGTATCGCTATGTATGAAAGCGACGAGAAAGCACCGGAGCTTTTTGCTCCCCGTGAATACGCTTTAAATCAGGAGCATAAGCACCTCAAAGAAATGCGAAAAATTTCGGGCCTGTCAGTTACACCGATATTTTGTCCGTATGTCTGTGATTATTTCAGCGGTATGCTCGTCACGGTTCCGGTGTTTAAAACGGATCTCAAAGACGGAAAAACCGCAGAGGACATTAAAGCGGTTTACCGCTCAAAATACGCTTCGGACATAGTTAAATATAAAGAGGCTTTTGATAACGGCGGCTTTGTCGCGGCAAATTCTAAAGCTGAGCTTGACAGTATGGATGTCACCGTAGCCGGAAATGACGACAGACTTCTTCTTATGGCTCTTTACGACAATCTCGGCAAGGGTGCGTCGGGAGCGGCTTTGGAATGTATGAATATTGTTATGGGTTTACCTCCCGAATACGGACTTGACCTGTAAGATTATAAATGAAAGGTAAATTATAATGGAATTAAGTTTTATCGGCGGCGGTGTCGCCGCACCGAAAGGATTTACCGCAAACGGAATCCATTGCGGTATCCGTAAAAATAAGGAGAAAAAGGATCTCGCACTTATTTACTGTGAAAAGGACTGTGACGCGGCGGCTGTTTATACGCAAAATCTTGTGTGCGGAGCACCGATAACCGTCACACGTGAAAATATAAGCGACGGCAAGGCGCGCGCAATTGTCTGCAACAGCGGCATAGCCAATACCTGCAATGCCGACGGAGTTGAAAAAGCGGAGGAAATGTGCAAAATAACCGCGGACGCACTCGGCATTTCAAAAAGCGATATTGTGGTAGCCTCCACCGGAGTTATAGGTCAGCCAATAGACCTTGAGCCCATCAAAAACGGTATGGCGAAGCTTGTTTCGGGCCTTAATAAGGACGGCTCTGATTCTGCGGCAAATGCGATAATGACAACGGACACCGTAAAAAAAGAATTTGCCTGTGAGTTTTCTCTCGGCGGCAAAAAATGCCGTATAGGTGCCATTTCCAAGGGCAGCGGTATGATTCACCCGAATATGGCAACGATGCTTGCTTTTATTACAACGGATGCCGACATTTCTGCGGAAATGCTTAAAAAATCACTTCTCGAGGTGGTTAAAGACAGCTTTAATATGCTCTCCGTAGACGGCGACACATCCACCAACGATACCGTGGCTGTTTTGGCGTCGGGACTTTGCGGAAACGAGAAAATAACCTCCGAAAACGCAGATTATAAAGCCTTTACTTGTGCGCTTGCGGCAATTTGCGAAAAGCTTGTAAAGCTTATGGCGAAAGACGGCGAGGGTGCAACAAAGCTTGTTGAATGTATTGTTTCCGGTGCCGATGACCAAAAGACGGCAAAAATATGTGCAAAGTCGGTTATATGCTCGTCGCTTGTTAAGGCGGCTATGTTCGGAGCGGATGCAAACTGGGGCAGAATTCTCTGCGCTCTCGGTTACAGCGGAGCCGATATTGACGTTCATAAGGTTGATGTGAAATTCAGCTCGGCAGGCGGAGAAATAGAAGTGTGCAAGGATGGCTCTGGAATTCCGTTTTCCGAAGAACTTGCGAAAAAAGTCTTAGTCTGTGATGAGGTGTATATCCTTGTCGATTTAAAATCAGGCAGCTTCTCTGCCGCGGCTTACGGCTGTGATTTGACATACGATTACGTCAAGATAAACGGCGATTACCGCACCTGAGCGTAAAACGCATAAACGCAGCATTCACAGACATTTATCGGAGGAGAAATATGGAAATATCAAATATAACAAATTCGGACCGTTCCGAGGTTCTTGTTCAGGCTTTACCGTATATTCAGAAATATCAAAATAAAACGGTCGTCATAAAGTACGGCGGCAATGCCATGGTAAACGAAGAGCTTCAGGATGCCGTAATGACCGACATAGTTCTTCTTCGTTCCGTCGGAGTAAATATTGTGCTTGTTCACGGCGGCGGACCGGAAATATCCGATATGCTCAAACGTGTCGGAAAGCAGAGCCGCTTTGTAGACGGACTGCGCTATACCGACGAAGAGACAATAGATATTGTTCAAATGGTTTTGGCAGGCAAGGTGAATAAGCATTTGGTACAGCTCATTTCAAAGCACGGCGGCAAGGCGATAGGCCTTTGCGGTATCGACGGCGAAATGATGAAAGCCGTAAAATACACAAAATCGGACGTCGGATTTGTAGGCGAGATAACCGAAATCGATACCGACGTTATAGATTACACTCTTGAAAATAAATATATCCCCGTTATTTCCTCCGTTGCAACGGGCGAGAACGGCGAGGTGTTCAATATTAACGCCGATACCGCCGCGGCGGCAATAGCCGCAAGTCTCCACGCGGAAAAGCTTTTGCTTATGACCGACATCAGCGGACTTTTAATGGATAAAGACGATGATTCCACTTTGATTCACGACGTTCAGGTTTCCGAAATACCGTCGCTCAAGTCTCAGGGTGTTATCTCCGGCGGTATGATACCGAAAATCGACTGCTGCGTAGAGGCCGTCCGCCGCGGAGTTCTTCAGACCAACATAATCGACGGACGTATACCGCATTCTATTCTTATGGAGTTGTTCACGGATGAGGGCTTCGGCACAATGTTTCACGGGTGATTTCGTGTCTTTTTTCCGTTATACTTCGTTCTGTGCAGCTCGCAGTATATACATACAGTTTCGCCGCACACGCCTTGTCTGACGAAAAAAATACTGAAAAATCAAGATTTTGCGCTTTTTTCTGCTAAACTTCGTTTTGTGCGATTCGCGGTAAATACATACAGCATCGTTTTACACGCCTTGCCTAACGAAAAAAATTTCACGAAATCAAGATTTGTGCCTATTTCCGTAATACTTTGTTTTGTGCAGACAGCAAGTATATAACATACAGTATCGCCGACAACAGCTTGCGTTAAACGGCAATTGCATTTTTCGGACTTTGTATATATAATAAGATTAGTTTATTAAGGACTGATAAAATGGATTTTAACGAAATTAAAAATACTGCCGACAAATATTTAATGCCGACTTACGGTCATTTTCCGATAGCCTTGACTGGCGGCAAAAATGCGTCTCTTACGGCATCCGACGGCAGAGTGGTAATTGATTTTACTTCGGGTATAGGCGTTAATATTTTCGGCGTAAACGATGATGGCTGGAAAAAGGCTGTTATCGGGCAGATAGATAAAATTCAGCATACATCAAATCTCTATTATAACGAGCCTGTTGCCAAGGCGGCAAAGCTTCTGTGCGAAAAGAGCGGATTTGATAAGGTGCTTTTTTGCAATTCCGGAGCGGAGGCAAATGAGTGCGCCATAAAGCTTGCGAGAAAATACAGCTTTGACCGCTACGGTGAAAACCGAAATACAATAATATCGCTTGTGAATTCTTTCCACGGCAGAACCATGGCTACAATAACCGCAACGGGGCAGGAGCACTACCACAAGTATTTTATGCCTTTTATGGGCGGCTTTAAATATGCCGAGGCAGGCGACAAAAAAGCGTTTTCCGAGCTTCTCGACGGAACGGTTTGCGCGGTAATACTTGAGGTTATACAGGGCGAGGGCGGAGTCGTAATAACTCCGCGCGATTATATAGAATACATAAGAGAGCTTTGCGATGAAAACGATATTGTTCTCATATTCGACGAAGTGCAGACAGGCGTCGGCAGAACAGGTAAGCTCTATGCTTGGGAAAATATCGGCGTAAAGCCGGACGTTTTGACATCCGCAAAGGGCCTCGGCGGCGGACTGCCGATAGGAGTGTGCCTTGCAAAAGAGCAGTTCGGCAGCGTTTTGACTCCCGGCACTCACGGTACCACCTTCGGCGGAAATCCCGTGGTTTTATCGGGCGCGGTTGAGATATTAAATCGCCTTGACGAAGAATTTTTAAAGGACGTCCGTGAAAAGGGCGAATACATAAGAAACAAGGTTTCTTCGTTTAAGGATGTTTCCGAAGTGCGCGGTATGGGTCTTATGATAGGTATAGACCTTAAAAATCAAAAGGCGGCGGATGTGGCGGCGCGCTGTGTTGAAAACGGGCTTCTTATTTTAACCGCCAAGCAGTCGCTTCGTATGCTTCCTCCGCTCACCATAACATATGACGAAATAGACAGGGGACTTGAGATTCTCGAAAAGACCCTTTCTGAATAAACTCCTATGCGGTTTTTCACGCCTTGCACGGCTACGGCAGGGGCAACGTGACTATATTTGTAGCCGGAAAGGCTCTGTGAATTAAAATGAAGCATTTGTTAAGTCTTTTATCGACAACTCCTGGTGAAATATCTGACCTTTTAAATCTTGCCGATCAGCTTAAATATGAAAACAAGCACGGCATAGCGCATCAAAGGCTCAAGGGTCAGACCCTCGGTATGATTTTCCAAAAATCCTCAACAAGAACAAGGGTTTCTTTTGAAACCGGTATGTATCAGCTCGGCGGTCAGGCACTCTTTCTTTCAAACCGCGACCTCCAGATAGGACGCGGCGAGCCTATACAGGATACCGCAAGAGTTCTCTCTCGCTATATCGACGGCATTATGATAAGAACCTTTGAGCAGTCCGAGGTTGAGGCACTCGCGAAGTACGGCTCTATCCCGATAATTAACGGCCTTACCGATTTTTGCCATCCGTGCCAGGTGCTTGCCGACCTTATGACGGTACGTGAGCACAAGGGGCACCTTGACGGCCTTAAAATGTGCTACATAGGTGACGGCAACAATATGGCAAATTCTCTTATAGTCGGCGGACTTAAAACAGGTATGCAGGTATCGGTGGCTTGCCCCGAGGGGTACAGACCCGACAGCCGCGTGCTTGACTTTGCAAATAATTATGCGGGATTTTCGATGTTTACAGAGCCTATGGAGGCTGCAAGCGGTGCCGACGTCATCTTTACCGACGTTTGGGCATCAATGGGGCAGGAGGGTGAAGCCGAAGAACGCAAAAAAATATTCGGCGGCAAATATCAGGTCAATAAGGAACTGCTTGCGGTTGCAAACAGCGGCTGTATGGTTCAGCATTGCTTGCCTGCTCACCGCGGTGAAGAGATAACCGCAGATGTGTTCGAGTCTCACGCGGATGAGATATTTGATGAGGCCGAAAACCGTCTCCACGCTCAAAAGGCGGTAATGGTAACGCTCATGGAGAAGTAATTGTTTGACTTTTTTGTTGCAATGCGGCTTTTGAAAAACGGCATGCCGCATTGCAATGTAATTTTTATTTTGTCATAAATAAACTATTGACAACCGGCACACTTTATATTATAATATCAAAGCCGCTGAAAAAGCGGCATATATGGCGGCATAGCTTAGTTGGCTAGAGCGTCCGGTTCATACCCGGAAGGTCGTAGGTTCAAGTCCCACTGCCGCTACCATAACGGCCCGGTGGTCAAGCGGTCAAGACACCGCCCTTTCACGGCGGTAACACGAGTTCAAATCTCGTCCGGGTCACCAAAAAGGACTTAGCGTAGGCTGAGTCCTTTTTTTGCAATACTGTTTGGCGTTCCTTTGTGTATACACATTTTATTTGAAATATTTGTTTTTAAGATATATAATATTCTTAACAGTACGATACCGTATGTTTATGAGGTGAAAAATAATGGCTGATAATAAGTGCGACTGTAATGCCGTTATGCAAGAGGTTGTTGACGATATAAAAAACAATATGTTTTCTGAGGAGGAGATAAACGGTGTTTCAAACCTGTTTAAAGTCCTCGGTGATCCCACGAGAGCCAAAATAGTTATGGCACTTGATAAGCGCGAGGTGTGCGTTTGTGACCTTGCCGCAGCACTCGGTATGACTAAGTCAGCCGTGTCTCATCAGCTTGCGCTCTTAAAGGCGAACAACATAGTTAAGGCTCGCCGAGACGGCAAGCATGTGTTTTACAGCTTTGACGATGAGCACATTACAACCGTTATCGAAATAGCGGATGAGCATATCCGCCATCAGCACTTGGGCGATTAAGGCTTCTTAAATATACATGACATAAAATCGGCGATTATATTGTCGATATAATATTCCGTCACAATTGAATAATTTATAGGGTCCCGAATATGCGAAAACATTATTCGGGGCTTTTTTCATTTTCTATGTGAAATCGTACAGACAGATAGACTTTTATCCGTGCGAATTTTCGCTTTAGAAATGATGCTCCACCAAAATAAAAAAATTTAAAATTTTTAAAAAACATATTGACAATTGAGCATATGTTCAACTATAATATAGACAACAAATGAATGGTTGCTCAACTGTTCCGAAAGAGAGCAGCCGAAGAAAGGGTTGTTATTATGAAAAAAACATACAATATAGAAGTCGATTGTGCAAACTGTGCCGCAAAAATGGAGGAAGCCGCTCAAAAGACCGACGGCGTTCGTGAAGCCGTTGTATCTTTTATGACACAAAAAATGAAAGTAGAATTTGACGACGGTGCCGATGAGGCAGCCGTTATGAAAAAAGTCCTCAAAAATTGCAAAAGAGTAGAGGATGACTGCGAAATATATATCTGATGTTATGAGATGCCGCTTTCGGCAAATAAATAAGTGAGGGAGATATTTATGAGTAAAAAACAGAAAAACGTTCTGTGGCGGATAATTGCTTCGGCTGTGCTGATAGTATGTCTTTCCGTCCTCGGCAAATTTATAACTCTCAATAAATACATTTGGCTTGTTTTAAACCTGATACCGTATTTTATAATCGGCTACGACATTCTCAAAAAGGCCGTTAAAGGCATTTTTAAGGGTCAGGTTTTTGATGAGAATTTCCTTATGGCGGTTGCTACCGTCGGTGCCATAGCACTCGGCGATTATAAAGAGGGCGTTGCCGTTATGCTCTTTTATCAGATAGGTGAGCTTTTCCAAAGCATAGCTGTCGGCAAGAGCAGACGCAATATTTCCGCCTTAATGGATATAAGACCCGACTATGCAAATGTCGAGGTTGACGGAAAACTCGAAAAGGTCGATCCCGACGAAGTGGCGGTCGGTACCGAAATAATCGTAAATCCCGGCGAGAAAATCCCGATAGACGGCGTTGTTACAAACGGTGACACATCGCTCAATACAAGTGCTTTAACCGGCGAGAGCCTGCCGCGAAATGTCAAAACGGGCGATGAGGTTATAAGCGGCTGCATCAATATGACCGGCGTCATCAAGGTAAAAACCACTAAGGAGTTCGGCGATTCAACCGTATCAAAAATACTTGACCTTGTTGAAAATTCAAGTATGAAAAAGTCGCGCTCCGAGAATTTCATAACAAAATTTGCAAGATATTATACTCCGGCGGTTTGCTTTTCGGCACTTGCACTCGCAATTTTACCTCCGGTTATAAGGATTATTGCCGGTCACACGGCCATGTGGAGCGATTGGATATTCAGAGCGCTTACCTTCCTTGTCATCAGCTGTCCGTGCGCTCTTGTAATATCGGTTCCGCTCTCGTTTTTTGCGGGTATAGGCTGTGCTTCGGCGAACGGTATACTTGTAAAAGGCTCCAATTATCTTGAGGGGCTTTCAGATACGAAATATGTTGTGTTTGATAAAACCGGAACTCTTACAAAGGGAGTCTTTGAGGTAACCGGAGTATATCCCGAAAACGGATACACAAAGGATTCCATTGTACGCTTGGCGGCGTATTCCGAGAGTGCTTCGAGTCACCCAATAAGCCTTAGTCTTAAAAAATATTACGGCAAGGATATTGACGAAAACGGTGTTACAGATATAAAAGAGATTGCAGGCCACGGTGTTTCGGCTGCAGTTGACGGTAAAAAGGTCCTCGCCGGAAATTTAAAGCTGATGAAGGAAGAGAATATCGCTGTCTCAACCGAGCATAACGAGGGTACGGTTGTGTATGTTTCCGAGGACGGAAAATATGCCGGCTGTATTGTAATATCAGATGTTGTAAAGCCCAATACAAAGCTTGCTCTCAGCGAACTCAAAAAGCACGGTGTCAAAAAGACGGTAATGCTCACGGGCGACTCCAAGGCCGCTGCCGACAGGGTAGCCGCGGAAATAGGCATAGACGAGGTTCACTCTGAACTTCTCCCTGCCGATAAGGTATCGGAGGTTGAAAAGCTCCTTGACAAAAAAGAGCCCAAAGAAAAGCTGGCGTTTGTCGGCGACGGAATAAACGACGCTCCCGTGCTCTCAAGAGCCGACATAGGCATAGCGATGGGCGCGCTCGGCTCGGACGCGGCAATAGAGGCGGCCGATATAGTGCTTATGGACGACGATCCGGCAAAAATATCTCTTGCGAAAAAAATCTCGGTTCACACGCTGAAAATAGTAAGAGAAAACATTGCGTTTGCCCTTCTTGTAAAAGCCGTTTGCCTTGTGCTCAGCGCAGTAGGCATTGCAAATATGGGAGTCGCCATATTCGCCGATGTCGGAGTTATGGTTGTAGCGGTTATCAACGCCACAAGAGCACTTCGATTAAAGAATAAAACCGAATAATATTGACATAAATCGACTTTGTGATTATAATATTCAATGCTGTTAAAAGCACACCGTTCGGGGCTTCACCGAGGTGTGCTTTTTATATCGTAGGGAAGAAAACGCAGGAAGAAAAAATGACGGAATTTCAAAACAGTTTTAAAAAAGGCCTGAAGGACGGTTTGCCGATAGCACTCGGCTATCTTTCGGTTTCGTTTACATTTGGTATGATGGCTGTCGAGGGCGGCTTGCCCGTTTTTACGGCGGTGCTTATCTCTATGACAAATTTGACCTCGGCAGGTCAGTTTGCAGGGCTTGATTTAATTCTCGCCGGCGGTGCTTATCTTGAAATGGCACTAACACAGCTTGTCATAAACATACGCTATGCGCTGATGTCGGTTTCTCTGTCGCAAAAGCTTCACAAGAGCGTAAATTTGCTTGACCGATTTTTAATAGCGTTCAGCAATACCGATGAAATATTTGCCGTAGCCTCGGGTCAAAAAGGGGAGGTCGGCAAAAAATATATGTATGGGCTTGCCCTTTTGCCGATAGTAGGGTGGACTCTCGGCACTCTTATAGGTGCTGCGGCGAGCACCGTGCTTCCGCTGTCCGTGCGCTCCGCTCTCGGCATTGCGATTTACGGTATGTTTATAGCTATATTTATTCCGCCCGCAAAGCATAATAAGACTGTGGCTGTTGTGGTATTATTGTCGGCGGCGTTGAGTATATGTTTCAAATACGTGCCGGGTCTTTGTAAAGTCTCTTCGGGATTTGTAATAATCATTTGTGCCGTTCTTTCCGCGACTGTCGGTGCCCTCTTAAAACCCGTAAAGGAGGACGAAGCAAATGAAAACGGCTGAGAACATATTTATATATATAGCGGTTATGGCGCTTGTCACATATCTTATAAGAATGCTGCCGCTTGTGATTTTTCGCAAAAAAATCGAAAACAGATTTATAAGATCGTTTCTTTATTACATTCCGTATGCAGTCTTGGCGGCGATGACATTTCCCGCGGTATTTTCTTCCACGGGGAGCGTGTGGTCGGCTGTGGCAGGGCTCATAGTGGCGCTGCTGCTTGCGTTTTTTGAGAAGGGCTTGCTCACGGTTGCGCTGTCCTCCTGCGTCGCTGTTTTTGTAATAGAATTTTTAATTAAAATCATCTCTTGACATATCGGAAAAATGAGTATAATATAGAGCCAAAGTAAAAAGGTTAAACCGTTGACGGAGAATGACGGCAAGTCGTTTGCACATAAGAGAGCTCTTTCGTTGGCTGAAAGAAGAGCGTGCAGAGCTGCCCGATACCGCTCCCGAGCGCGCGTCGAAAACAGATGATTAAGGCGTGACGTAAGCTTGCGTTAAAAGCAGTTGAGCGGGCGATTTTTATCGTCAATTCGGGTGGAACCGTGGAATGCATAGCACTTCATCCCAGAGTACTGGGATGAAGTGCTTTTTAATTATAATGGAGGTAGTTTTTATGGTAAAAGTTACATTGAAGGATGATGTTGTAAAGGAGTTTCAAAGCGGCACGACCGTAATGGATATAGCAAAGTCTATCGGCATGGGGCTTTACAAAGCCGCCTGCCTTGCAAAGATTGACGGCGAGACTTGCGACCTTCGCACTCCGGTAACAAAGGATTGTCATGTAGAAATACTTACCTTTGACGATGAGGACGGCAAAAAGGCATTTTGGCATACAACTTCGCATATACTCGCGCAGGCTGTTAAACGTCTTTATCCGAGTGCCAAGCTTGCAATAGGACCGTCAATAGCAAACGGATTTTACTATGACTTTGACGTGGATTTTTCTTTCACTCCCGAAATCCTCGAAAAAATCGAGGCTGAAATGAAGAAAATCGTAAAGGAAAATATTCCGCTTGAGAAGTTCGACCTCTCCGCAGACGAGGCTTTAAAGCTTATGGAGGAAAAGGACGAGCCGTATAAGGTTGAGCTTATTAAGGAGCATGCCGGCAAAGGCGAGAAGATTTCATTTTATAAGCAGGCGGAATTTACCGAGCTTTGCGCTGGGCCGCATATTCCCGACACAGGCCGGGTAAAAGCGTTTAAACTCACGTCCATAGCAGGTGCATATTGGCGCGGCGATGAGAAAAATAAAATGCTTCAGCGTATATACGGTATATCTTTCACAAAGCAGTCCGAGCTTACGGAATATCTCGAAAGAATTGAAGAGGCTAAAAAGCGCGACCACAGAAAACTCGGTAAGGAGCTTGGGCTTTTTGCACTTCGCGACGAGGCTCCCGGAATGCCGTTCTTCCTTCCCAACGGTATGATTCTCCGCAATACTCTCATTGATTATTGGCACGAGGTTCACGAGAGATGGGGTTATCTTGAGATATCCACTCCTCAGATAATGAAGCGTTCGCTTTGGGAGACTTCGGGTCACTGGGATCACTACAAGGATAATATGTATACAACCGTTATCGACGGTGAGGATTTCGCCATAAAGCCGATGAACTGCCCCGGTAGCATACTTGTTTATGAGCTTGAGCCTCATTCATACAAGGAATTGCCTCTTCGCTACGGTGAACTCGGCAGAGTACATCGCCACGAGCTTTCAGGCGCGCTTCACGGACTTTTCCGCGTGCGTTGCTTCACTCAGGACGATGCTCATATACTCCTCGCTCCCGACCAGATACGCGACGAGGTTGTAAGAATATCACAGCTCTTTGACGAGGTTTATAATCTCTTTAAGCTGCCGTATACCATAGAGCTTTCAACCATGCCCGAGGACCATATGGGCACAAAAGAGGAATGGGACAAAGCCACAAAATCGCTTTCCGACGCAATTGAAAGCATCGGTAAGGAATATACCGTAAATGAGGGCGACGGTGCGTTCTACGGTCCGAAGCTTGACTTCCACATTGAAGATTCGCTCGGCAGAACCTGGCAGTGCGGTACTATTCAGCTTGACTTCCAGCTTCCCGAGAGATTTAATCTTGAATACACGGGTGCCGACGGCGAAAAGCACTGCCCCGTTATGATTCACCGCGTTGTTTTCGGCTCGGTAGAGAGATTTATAGGCGTTCTTATAGAGCATTTTGCAGGCGCGTTCCCGCTTTGGCTGTCACCCGTACAGGCCGTCGTTCTTCCGATTGCCGACCGCCATGCAGACAGAGCGCATGAAATCGAGGCAGAGCTTAAAAAATACGGTATCCGCGTAAAGGTTGACGATCGCTCCGAAAAAATCGGATATAAAATACGTGAGGCGCAGCTTCAAAAGACGCCGTATATGCTCGTTGTCGGCGACAAAGAAGTTGAAAACGGTACTGTTTCCGTTCGCCATCGCGGCGAGGGCGATATAGGCTCCATGGAGCTTTCGTCTCTTTGCGACCGCCTTGCAGACGAAGTTAAGACAAAAGCGATAAAGTAATAAAAGGGGGTCGGTAAATTTGGCAAAAACACCTCTTACCGTGACCGTGATAACGGACACGCATTACTATTCAAAAAAGACCGGCACTAATGGTAAGGCTTACGATGCGGCAAACGCCAAAAGCCAAAAGCTTTTAAAATACAGCGAGGAGCTTTTAAGAGCTGCCTTTAAGCAGATAAAAGAAGATAAACGAACCGATATCGTTTTGCTTTCGGGCGATACCACCAACAACGGTGAAATTGAGGCACACGAGGAATTTATCGAAATGCTCCGCGATTTAAAAAAGAGCGGAAAACGCGTTTATGTTCTTACGGCAACCCACGACTATCAGGATGACGGCTTGACAGACAGCTTTGTAGGCAATGAAAAGGTGAAAATCCCTGCCGCAAAGCGTGAGCAGCTCTATGATATGTATAAAGAGTTCGGCCCCGATGAAGCGATTGCTGTTCATCGAGACAGTATGTCGTATGTAGTGCAGCTTGCCGACGGTTACAGGCTTTTTGCACTTAATGACGACCGCAATCTCTCGGGAAAAAGCGGCTTTTCGGATGAGTGCTTCGAGTGGATAAAGGCTCAGGCGGAGGATGCACGCAAAAACGACCAGTTTATTTTGGCCATGACTCACCATCCGCTTATAGCCCCGTCTCCGATTTATGAGCTGATAGGCAAAAACGATATGCTCGGTGACTACGAGACGCGCAGAAACGAGCTTGCCGACTTAGGCATACAGTTTATTCTTACGGGTCATACTCACGTACACGATATAGACGTGATAACGAGCGACCGCGGAAATACGCTTTACGATATAGCAACTGCCGCAACCGTAGGTTATCCCGCACCGATACGCACCATTGTTTTGGACCCGGATGTAAAAATGGTTTCAACCACCACCGACCTCATAACCGAAACGGTGGACTTCGATTTGGAGGGCAAAACCCTTCAGGAGTATCTCAAATATCAGCTTATCGGTATGGTAAGGGATATGATAAAAGCCGCCGGAACGGATATTCCGACGCTTGCCGATATGGCGACGGCAATGAGCATAAAGAAAAAACTCATTTATAAAATCGGCTGGCTTATAAAACCGTTTGCCAAAAAGCTTAATGCTCTTACAATAGGTAAAGTCGCAAAGCTGACCCGTGCCGAAACAGGGCTGAAGCCCGAGGATTATGCCGATATTGCCGATAAAAGCGTTGTTGACTTTATCTGTGACCTTGTAGTTAATTTGTACGGCGGAGAAGACCTTTACAGTGTTGACGATAACGAATATAAAATAACCATAGGGCTTCTTCACATTGTAGATTCGATTTTTGCCGCACTTCATATAAAGCCGCGCAAGCTTATAAAGGTTGCTGATTCGTTTACCGATTTTGCGGAACCGCTTTTACATAATTCGGGCATACCGTCATATGACGCCATACTTCCTATAAGACCGTTCTATAAAGAGGGCGAGCAGGGGAAGAAGCCTCAAAAAGAGAAAAAGCCCGAATGCAACGTCAAAAAGAGCAAAAAAGGCGTTCCGATTGTCGTTTGCGGTATATTGGCTCTTATTATACTATTGATTCCGCTTCTGCTGATTCTCGGTGTAGGCTTTGTAGTTAACAGAATTAAATACGGCAAATACATTAAAGAGAATTCTTGATAAAAAAATGAGCTGTAAAATGCTGAGTGTTTATAAGGAAGTATTCTAAAAACACAGTAAAATCGGCATTGCAAGGGCGAAAATAGGCACTGACCAAATTGGTTGGTGCCTATTTTTCTGCAATCGGCACATTGGTTTTATTGAAAAATCTTTTGTAAAATGTAATTACACAAAAACAAAGGAGGATTTTCAATGAAATCTATTTATGAAAATCTTGGCGGAACTTATAAAGCAAGCGGTGATTACAGTCTGCCGACATTTGTACTACCAAAGGAAGAACCATTTGAAATTGGTGTGTGGGGACAGCGATATCTAAGACATCTGAAAGAAAATCACCGCATAATTTACTACAACTATTTAACAAAAGGCATACTTAACAAGCACATTACAGAGGTAGATATACGAGCCGAAAAAATATTTCAGCAGCTTGTGAAATCACTTGCCGAAAAAGAAAATGTTACAGAAAGTCTGAAAGCCAAAGATATGATGTTATGGGTTCAGAAGATGAATAACATCCGAAATCGAGCAAGTGAAATCGTTAACACGGAAGTGATATTTGTATGAGAAAGTATCATATTTATCTCACACCGGAAGAACGAAAACTAATAATCGAAAGCCTTATTTCAGAGAAAAACACGCTTATCTCAGCTGGCAAATATACGGACTGTATTGATGATATTCTGCTCAAAATTCTGCAAGCCAAGAAGAAAAAAGTCAAAGTAATTTATACATAATATAACGAAAAGGCACAGCCTTCGGAACAAAAGAATCCGTTGGTTGTGCCTTGTTTTGTATGAGCCGAAGTTTTCTGCTTAATCTTAGCGAGCAGTGTATTTGGATAACCACGGTTACCAAATACCTCGTTAGGGGGTGCACCCTAAGACCTTGCTGTACACTAAATGGTTTTAACTTAACTCTTATAGCTAAACGACACTGTTTTCAGCAATAGCGGTTTTTCCTATTTCTGAGATATTCAAATCTACAATTTCCTTTAGCACAAGATATGCATTTTTGAAAATCAATTGCCATTCTTCGTTTAATGGGTCGATAATTTCGTGAAAAAGTGCATTCCTTAAACGATAGACAAAACTTAAAAACCAAATTACGCTATTTTGATTTCTTGTTTCGTATAGCTTTTTATACCACGATTCTTCGCTGGCTGTCAAAACTCGATTAGGCTGTAAATCAACTTCCATATGATATTCAAAATAATTCAAAGGGTTTTGCCTTATAACTTCGTATGAATTGCGTGACCGAATCATTTCATCGTACGTTTTATTGCTATCATCCTTTGCATTAAGCGTAAATATAGACCATATAATTGAGAGTGCTCGTTTTTCCAAACTCTGAATTTTGGTTAATTGTCTTGAAGCATATGTCGTATGTTCATAATGTTCTTTGAATGCCTGAATTATACTATGACTTACTTCGCTGTTAATTTCCCTTAGAATCCAAGACAAATAGTCTTGTTCGCTTGTCTTTGGGTGCTTGCTTATGTAATCGGTTGATTGAGATAAAACATCTGAAATATTACAAGCAAATTGTACATTTTCATTATATTCTACGCCGTAATGTTTACCGAACAATCGTACGAACCCAGTAATGACGAAACTCCATTTTGTACCGCGATTTCGGTTCATCTTCATACCGACAATCAAACACTCTGATTTGTCAGGCGGAACATCACGATAAGTATACTCGAAGTCTTCGTTCGCTCTGTAAAAATCCCAAAAATAATATTCCGGATAGTTCTCCATAATCATCTTTCTGCCTTCACGATACAAAGCTTCAATATGTCCCATTATTGTATCGTCTACTATAAACTTCTTTCTGCCTTCTTGGAGGTAGAACTTATTGTAGGCATACAAATATTTGCCGTCTCCTCGAGTGTTTTGTGCTTCAGGAAACATTACTCGTAATGTAGAAATATAGGCAAACCAAGTCTTGATAAAAAGTGACACGAAATCAGCTTCAGTAACAGCCTTCCAATTCTTATATGTTTGTATCTCTGACATAGTTATACCTCCGCATTTTTACCTTTCAACCATTTCATAGCTTTTTCTTCTCCCAGCTCAATAGCAATCTCAACTGCTCGTTTTGCATTTTCAAGAAGTTGTTCAGATTGATGACGCAGGGCAAAGGATTCTTGCACTTTCGTGGCAATCTGTTTTTGTACGGATTGCTCGATTTTCGGCAAAGGCATACTCAAAAACTCGTCTTTTGTAATAGCAGTCAAAATTGTGCCCGAGCAGCGTTGCTTTAATAACGCTTGAATCGGTTTAGATTTAAACAAAACAAGAAGTGATTCCGGATTGATATAATCAGAGTCAACCACATAAAACCCTGTAGAGCACAATGCACCACTATATTCATCTGTAATTAGCGCACAACTTTGTAAGGAGCCTTCAACAGATGCAATAATAACCTGACCTGATTTTACCTTTCTACGAGCTCTTGATGGAAGATTTTTCCCAAGCACACTATCAACATCATTTATGTCACCAGAATTGCCCACGTTTGCAAGTTCGATGTAAGCATATTCAACGTCGTCTTTAGGAACAAAATTTTTATCATATAGATTACACAGGGTATATACGGTATCTTCCGTTTTCAAAGCCGCCTTATAGTCATCGTATATGGGTTGGTAGTATTCTGCGTCCAAACGACCACTTGTCAAAAAACTTTCCGAAAGAGATTTGAGCGACGTTATGATTTTAGTTGAACTTCGATCTACCATATCAATAGTGGAAACCAGCATCTTTTCGGCGTAACGGTATTTTTCTTGAGATGCTGCAATTAAATTCTCACTATTGATTATGAGATTACTTATTACTTTATAAAAAGCATCTGAAAAGGTGGGAATCGGAATTAAACACATATCTCCAACATTAAGTTTAGGTTGAGCATTGCCACTTGTTCTTCGAGCTACTAACTTTTGAGCAAGTGAGCAGTTAAGATAAGCAACTAAATAATGCTTGAAACTTTCTTGATACTTTTCTAACTTAATACCAATATTGTTTTCACTAATATTACAATAGGGTATTCGCTTATCTATACGTGCAAAATATCCAATGCTATTTCCTACTTTTGACAATACTATATCGTCCACCCTTAATGCGGAATTTTTAATACGATTATTGTCTTTTTCAGAAATATACATAATGTTTAATGTATTAACATAAAATCCACCTTTTATATTTTCAATTCTAATAAATGGAACAGGTCCCTCAGACAAATAAGATGCACTCTTTAATGTTGAACCAAAGGGGCCACTTACAACATCTTCTTTATTTAAACAAAGATGTGACATTTTTCTAATCTGTGTATCAATAGTGATAGCTCTCTTGTTGTAAAACTCTGCATCAATCCTAAAGATTGGATTCCAATTGTGAATTTCATTAAAACGAATTTCACTGCATTCCAGCCCATCCATCAAAGCCTTGTACTTGGCTTCATTAAAAGGTTTAACAGATGGGCTCATTGAAAAAAACTTAAACCTTCTTTTTTCGCAAATTCTATAAAGGCTTCTGCGATACCGTCTTCTGTCATTCCATCGTGATTGTATAAGTCGTGGTCAACAATAAAGTGATTATGGTGATCGAGTAGAATTTCGCCGTTTTCATTTTTTACATAGATTTTTTCACCAGAATTATCCTTGCTTGGCTTTTGCATTGTTGCAAAGAAAATAGGATAATCTTCTTTTTTAGGGCATAGCTCATCATCCCATTTCTGCACAAACAAAACCGAGGTTTTAGTTCCAGTATGGGGTTTAAAAACATTCCCGTGCAAACCTACGACAGCAAGAATACGGCAACGTTCAGCGATAAATTCACGAATATACTTATCACTGGAATTGTTAAAACGACCTTGTGGGAGAACAACAGCCATTCTTCCGCCCGGCTTCAAGAAGTTTAGGTTGCGTTCAATAAACAGAATATCTCTGCCAACTTTTTTCTGCCATTTGCCTTTATCGTTCTTTGCAAGTTCGTAATGGGAAAGAATAGTTTGCTCTTTGATATCTCCTGCGAATGGTGGGTTTGCCATTACAAGGTCAAAATTGAACTTGCTAAAATCACTGCTGCCCTTTGGCTGCAGCTTTTTCAACTTTTTAAAACCTTCATTATATGTATCGTTCCAGTCTTCTTGCTTTGTTACCTCATTCCAGCGAGAGTAATCGAGTGTATTTAAATGTAAAACATTAGTCTGCCCATCACCAGCAATAAGATTAAGGGTGCGAGCTACACGCACAGTTTTTTCGTCAAAATCAATCGCAAATACATTATCACGTACAAAGTCTCTTTCGTCATTTGTTCTTTCTGAAGCGGTGAAATCTTCGCCAGGTTCAAGACCTTTAGAAAGACGAATTTCTTTCCATACCTTAAAAATGCTGTGAACAGTAAAGCCGGAGCTACCGCAAGCAGTGTCAATAATTTTATCATTGATTGTTGGATTCATCATTTTTACGCACATATCAATGACATAACGAGGTGTAAAATATTGCCCTTTTTCACCTTTTTGCGCTTTGCTCATCAAATATTCAAAGGCATCATCAACAACATCCAAGTTGTTATTAAAAAGCTTAATATCTTGTAAAGTTGATACACAAACTGCAAGGTGAGAAGGAGAGAGTAGTATTTTACTTTCTTCAGCAAACACACCTTCCCACTTCTTTTTTGCATCGTCAAACAGGCCTTGGATTTTTTCTTTCAATTCAAAGTCAGTATCACCACTATTACGGAATTTTAAATATGCCGTTTTATCGTTGGCGCAAATCAGCTCGTCATACAATTTTGCAAAAATGAGCTTGAATATTTCCTCGAAAGAATCTACGCCGGCACTTGCAAGCACTTCATCTTCCATTTCTTTTATAAGATTTCTAAGAGAACGTTTCTCTTTACTGATTTTATCTCTGCTGCGTAAATCGTCATAAGTGTATTTCTCACTTAAAATCTCTGATAATTTTTGATTAGCTTGCGGAATATCACTAATCATTTCAAAGAAGTTTGGATCTTTGCGGTTATAGCAGGAAACCTGCTCACCGTTTGTCCAAACGCCAATAGGTGCACCTGTTGCATTGCAGTATGATTTGAGTTGTTCTTTTCCGTCAGTTAATTTAGGCTTTTTAAGTTCAACAATTATATACGGAACCATAGGACGGTCTTTGTCCATAATTGTAATATCTGCACGCTTAACTTCACGTCCAAAATGTATAGGTGTTTCAAGCTGAATACGACTGGTTGGATAACCATAATCGTGTACTAATTTCCAAATATATAATTGACGAATCGCTTCTTCCGGTGTTAATTTAATATCTTTTTCTCGAACAAGGCATTTGAAATAAGGAACTTCTTTCCCTTTTATATTTTTAGTAAATATCCCTTTTTCAATGGTTGTGATTGCTTCGGAAGAAAACAATGTATCATCATAAGACGTGTTTTTGAAAAGTTCATTTAATTTCATTATATATCCGCTCCAGTCTTTTTTAATTCTAAATAACGCTTATAGGAAATAACAACATTCTGTGGTTTATTTTGTTTTTGCACAATTAAAACTTTATCGTTATCAGCTACTTCTTTGAAAATTTTTGACGCTTGCCCTTTCAAGAACGGCGTAACCGATTCATAATCAGGCAATACAGGCTTTTTTTGAGACAATCGCTACGCCTCCTTTAAACTATTTATATTAGTGTATAATACCACAAAGTCATTACTTTTGTCAATATAAAAGTAATGACTTTATGGATGAACCTTGCTCTCTTATATTTAAATGATATGCTTCAACACGCTGAGGTGTCGTCAAATGGCGACACCTCACTACGAATTTGAAAATAGCTATTGAAATTCAGAATTAAATGATGTAGACTTGTAATATCAAATGAATATTTACGATTTCTAATCGAGCAAGCGGAGATAGTTTTTAAGAAACTAAGCTACCAAGCGCCGTACGAAACCGGATATACGAAGGGATAATTGTACCCTTTTGTGTATCTGTTTCTGCGGTGCTTTTTTGTTGCTCGATTTTGTTTCGTACAGTGTTAGGGCCTTTCCTGCTTGTTCGGGAAAGGACCTTTTTGTGTTTTTTAATGCATTATAACGAACTGATTTTGAAATATCCTTGAAGGAAAATATTATTTTTTGAAAATGAGAATATGTGATTCTCTTTCAGGTCTTAGGGTGTCCCTAAAGAATAAAATTACCGTTTGGATATACAAACGGTCTGCTCGCTAAGATTGAACATAATAGAATTTCGATTTAGATTTCCGAGAGATTTTTTCGGGGATCTTTTTTTATTTCACGCAAAAAATTGAAAGTTTTTAGAAAAACACCCTGACTATTTCCTCTCACAGTTCAAACAAGTGAGAGGAATTTTTTTAGTTTGTGGTTATTTTGGGTGTGCATTTTGGCACCCTTTGTCCAAATGAGTAGAGAGGCAAATATTAAAAAATATAAATTTTTCAACCCCCAAAAAAGCGTTCCCGCTTCTAACAAGTGAAGGGGTAATAAAAAAATATTTGGCAGGGGTTAATTTTTGACCGTTTTCGTTGCCTACCAAGTGAAAGGAGTTTTTATAATGTCGAGATTATCAAAGAAAGCAAAACAAGAATGGGCGTTCTTCCTAAGTCCCATCACCGACAGAAGAACTTACAACAATCTATGCCGTAAATGCTTAAACCAATGCAAACAAAGCTTTCGAGCGGTTGTTGTCAGTTGTCCAAAATATCATTCCAAAAGAGGTGTCAAAAACGCACCCAACGGCAACGATTTTAACGACACAGGATGAGGCAAGGAATTACACTTATTCAAAAATCAAACGGCTTACAGAGGGAAAAATCAGAAAAATTAGCACCTTTTTCATACAGAAAAAGTGTGACTATAGGTTGGAAGTTAATTTCGGAAAAAACAACACAGAAACCCTTCCCCTATAACTATATAAATAAATATATATTCTCTCTACCAGCCGGAAAAGAAATTACTGATTAAGAGAAAGGAAACATTATGATAGCAAATAAAGTATATAGCTGTGCAGAAATGTGTGAGGAAAGAATTTACACGGGAGATTACAGATTTATAGACAAAGAAGGTGAATATATCGCCACATTGATAATGCGAGCAGAAGCCGGTTCAGGAATGCTCCGCCTATTCTTCCGGCTGGTAAACGGAAATAAAATCATCACTCCGGTGTTCTGGTGGCAGAAATATCTTGGATTTTATGACATAGATAACGGAACAAAATTAAAGCTCATATACGAGAAAAATACCAAAGGCATTTATCTGAAAGCCGTAGAGATTTTGAGCTAAAGAGAGGTACTTACAATGACAGAAAGAATTGAAAAGATAAAAATAGACGCCCTTATCCCCTTCGAAAATCATCCGTTCAAGGAAAGAACCGGCGAGGAACAAGCGGAACTTGTGGAGAGTATTCGTACAACAGGTATGTTGGTGCCGGTAATTGTCCGCCCGCTTTTAAGGGGCAAATATGAAATCATCAGCGGACACAGACGAGTGGCAGCTTGTAGGGAGTTGGGCGTTGATACCATTCCCGCAATAGTAAAGGAACTCACAAAAGAAGAAGCGGTTATCACAATGGTGGACGCAAATTTACAAAGAGAAAATCTGCTACCCAGTGAAAAAGCTTTTGCTTACAAGATGAAAGCTGCGGCGATGAAGGCACAAGGAAAAAGGACGGATTTAACTTCGTCGCAAGTTGCGACAAAGTCGGATACTGCAACTACAATCGGTCAGCAATTAGGCGAAAGCCGTGACCAAGTTTACCGATATATCCGTCTTACTTACCTCATCCCCGAACTGCTAAAAATGGTGGACGAACAGAGGATAGCGTTTACTCCTGCTGTTGAAATTTCATATTTACCCGAAAGAGAACAACGAGTCTTGATTGATGAAATTGAATATACCGACGCTACTCCGTCACTCTCACAGGCTCAGCGTTTGCGAAAATTCAGCAACCAAGGAAGATTGTCTGTTGACACGGTATTTGCTGTGTTAAGTGAGGAAAAGCCAAACCAAAAGGAACAAGTCAAATTTATGACGGAGGATATACGAAAGTATTTCCCAAAGAATTATTCCAACAAAGATATGCAGAAAACAATCATAAAACTATTGGAGAACTGGCAGAGAAAACGAGAACGCAACGCAAGGGAGGAACGATGATGAATGACAAATTTATTGGATTAGAACATAGTGATATATTTCCGTTTCAATATGAAGCCAACAAACCTACTATCCATAAAATCGGCGGCAGATATTTTGAAGTAAGCTCCCGCTTTGATGATAAAGGAACGGAAAGTGTTCTGCATCAGTTTATCGAACTATTAAAGCAGGAAAATCTCATATAAGCAAAATTACACATTCGACAACAATGGCGTTGCAGTATATACTTGCATTATCTTGCAATGCCCGGTTGTCGGAAAGGAGCATTTAATTATGACAACTAAAAACAATAATAACGGGCAGGAAAAAGAGAAAATAACAGCACTCTATTGCCGCTTATCTGTTGACGATGATAAAAAGGATATGGAATCCAACAGCATAACCAATCAAAAGGAAATTCTTTTGGATTATGCTAAGAAACACGGATATTTACATCCGCAATTCTTTGTGGATGACGGCGTAAGTGGGACCACCTTTAATCGTCCGGATTTTCAGCGTATGCAGCGAATGGTAGAGAATGGCGAAGTCGGAGCAATCATCGTAAAAGATGTTTCCCGTTTCGGTCGTGAGCAAGTGGAAATGGGCAGATTGACACAGGTTGTTTATCCGTCATTAGGCGTTACCTTTATCGCCATTCAGGAAAATGTAAACAGCACCACCGGAGAGGGTATGGAAATGCTTCCGTTTTACAGTATTTTCAACGAATGGTATGCAGCGCAGACAAGCAAGAAAATTCGTGCAGTCAACGAACTCAAGGCTTCACAAGGAAAAAGAGTATCCGCAACAGTTCCCTTTGGTTACAAAAAGATTGAAGGAAACAAAGAACAATGGTATATTGATGAGCCTGCAGCAGAAGTTGTTCGTAAGATTTTTAATTTATGTTTAGCAGGCAAAGGACCATTGCAGATAGCTAAACAGCTTGAAAAAGAGAAAGTGCTTGTACCGTCTGCATATTATGATTCGATAGGCAGAAAGCACAGTAATCCAACTCCGGCTAATGTGTACGGATGGGACTGCACAACGATAAGAAATATTCTTGAAAATCAGCAATACACAGGATGTACTGTAAACGGAAAGTCCAGTACCGTCAGCTACAAGGTGCATAAAAAAGTTCATAAGCCAAAAGAGGAGTACCAGATTATCTTCAACACTCAAGAAGCAATCATTGATGAGCAGATATGGCTGAGAGTTCAGGAACTGCGAAAAAACAAGCGAAGAAATACGGCAACAGGCAGACAGAGCTTATTTGCGGGATTGCTGTTCTGTGCTGATTGCGGCTCCAAGCTTCATTTTTGTGCGGCAAAATCTTTGAAACGAAATCAGGAATTTTACCGCTGTGCCAACTATAAAGACGGCAGAGGTTCCTGCACAATCCATTATATCCGTGATGTGGTTTTGCAACAGATTGTGCTTGATGAAATATCGGCTTTGGCGGATTTCGTTCGTTGCTATGGTTCGGTATTCCGTATAATTCAGCAGAACAAACAATCCTCATTACACAAAAAGAGAGTTCACGAATTAACGCAAACTCTCGAAAACAGTAAAAAACGTATTGCAGATCTGGACAAGCTTTTCACTCGTATCTATGAAGACAATGTAATCGGCAAGCTACCTGATGACAGGTATTCCAAAATGGCTGTTGCATACGAAAAGGAGCAAAAGGAATTGGAATTGCTTATATCCGATTGCGAGAAAGAACTTCGTGACGCTGAGAAAAAGACGGTGGATATGAAAACCTTGTATCAAGGCTTAATGGAATTCACAGAGATTAAAGAGCTTACGCCCACGATTGTAAACAAGCTGATAAAACGAATAGAGATTCATAATCCCGAAAAGAAACACGCTCACAATTCCGTAAAGGTTGATATTACCTTTACCGCTATTGGTCTATTTCAAAAACCGGACGAGGCAGAACTTAAAAAGCTTATGCAGGCAGTTAAAGAAAATTCTAGTGAATACAAACAAATATCTGCATAAAAGCAAACGGAGTAACACCCCGAAAAGTGTTACTCCATCTACATTTCAAAAAACTTCCTTATGCGTAGTCAGCAAAATTTACAGCTCTTTTTTTCTTTGTTCATTTTGCTTTTTAATCCAAAATGTTTCCGTCGGTCGATATCGTCACCACGTGCCACGGTATAAATTTTCCGCTTCTCTTTACAGCCTGTTTTGCGGCGTTTTCAATACCTCCGCAGCAGGGAACCTCCATTCTCACAACGGTAACGCTTTTGATGTTGTTGAGCGCTATGATTTCCGTCAGTTTTTCCGAATAATCCGTGTCGTCAAGCTTCGGGCAGCCTATAAGAGTTATACGATTCTTTATGAAATCTGCGTGGAAATTTCCGTATGCGTAAGCAGCACAGTCGGCTGATATGAGTAAATCCGCATTCTCAAAGTACGGAGCGGTTACCGGAACGAGCTTTATCTGAACGGGCCATTGCCTCAAACGGCTTTCCGAAACCGTGTTCGTGCTTTTTGGGACTTCGTTTTTGCGCTCAATTGCCCTTGAACGTGAACCGGGGCATCCGCCGTGAAGCATAGCCGCCGCTTTGTGCATTTTTGCCTTTTTAACGGCTTCTTCGTTGTATTCGGGAGCTTCTCTTTCTTCAAATGTTATAGCTCCGGTGGGGCAGGCGGGAAGGCAGTCGCCGAGGCCGTCGCAGTAATCCTCGCGCATGAGCCTGGCTTTGCCGTTTACCATATCTATTGCACCCTCGTGGCAGGCGGCGGCACAGGCGCCGCAGCCGTTGCACTTTTCTTCATCTATTTTAATGATTTTTCTTATCATGGTATATCCTCCGAAATTTATTTTTCTTGACTTGTGAGGACATTATAATATAATAAAACCGAATTGTATGTTGAATTTTCAACAAACGGAGGCAAAATGGAGAATTATTTTGAAATACTCAAAAAGTGTCGTATGTTTACGGGACTTGATATAGACGACATAAAGTGCCTAACCGAGATTTTGAACTCTAAGGTTGTTAAATACTCTAAAGGCGACGTTATTTTCTCCGAGGGCGAAAAACCTGAGCATATAGGTGTTGTACTTCACGGTAACGCGCAAATAGAGCGGACGGATTACTACGGCAATCGCAGCATAGTCGCTGTGTTGGAGCCTTCGGAGGTGTTCGGTGAAGCGTTTGTATGTGCCGGAATAAAAAGTATTCCGGTAGATGTCGTTGCCCTTGACGAAACCGTTGTCATGCTCCTCAGTCTGCCGGATATTCCTCTCAAAAATACGGATATATATAACTGTTTTATTCTGAATTTGCTGCGAACGTCATCGGTGAAAAATCTTGTCCTTATGAAAAGACTTGAGGTGACAAGTAAACGCTCCACGGAGGAAAAGCTGATGACATATTTAATGCAGACGGCTAAGGAGCAGGGGAAAAGCAGCTTCCACATTACCTATGACCGTCAGCAGCTTGCGGATTATCTCGAGGTTGACCGTTCGGGACTGTCCGCTGTTATAGGTAAGCTTAAAAAAAGCGGAAAAATCAAATGCCGTAAAGATCTGTTTGAACTTTTGTGAAGATATGCGGAACAAAGGCTTTCCGGCAAAATCACAGCATAAACCCCCGATAGGAGTAAAAGACCTCTATCGGGGGTTTGTACAATTCGGCTTATTCAATTTGCTTAATGCTTATTTCACGGTTTGTAAAACCGTAAAATAACTAATCCTTCGGCTGCTGCTTTCTCGAAGACAGCAACGATTTCAGCTTTTTAAGTGCAAGCGTAAGGTTTTCCGTAAGGAACTTTTCCTTTAAAATCAGAAGCAGAACAAAATAAATTCCAAAGAACGAAACCGCACCGATGACAAGCCGTAAAAATGAGTTTGAAACACCCATATAGTGCTGTATCACGATTCCGGCACCCGTGGATACGGCAGCACTTAAAAGAATGGGCAATGCCTTTACTCCGCGTATGACTTTGCCGAGATGGTCCTTTAAGAAGAATGTCTGTACCACCAAGACCAAAAATTCCGTAAGAAGTGTCGAGAGTGCCGCACCGGCAGCTCCCATTTTCGGAATTACGAAGAAGTTTAAAACAAAATCAAAAACAGCACCTATGCTTACCGACAGCATTACAGCCTTTTCTCTACCGAGCGGTACCAGCATCTGATTGCCGGTCATTCCGCTGAGGGCGCAGAAAAATACCGTGGGCATCAAAAGTCTCATTGAAAGGGAGGCGTCTAAGAAGGCTTCGCCGGAAAGCAATATAATGGAATCTTTAACGTAGAGCGTAAAGAATAACGTCAAAGGTATAGTTATCAAAAGCAGAAAGTTCAGAACTCTTGACAGCGCCTCTCTGAATTTACTGTAATCATTGTCGTGTATATATACCGACAGCCTCGGTAAAAGAACGTTTCCGAGTGAAGAGACCACGGCGAGCAAAACGGTTTTAACCTTAACGGAGGCACTGTATAAGCCTACCTGTGTGTCGTTGGTCATAAAGCCGAGCATAACCGTGTCAAGGTTTGTGTAAATGCTTATCGCAATCGATGTCGCAAAGAAAATGAATATCGGCTGCAAATGCTGCTTAAAATCATAATGCCCTACGGGTCGCAGAGAAATATATTTTTTCAGATTGATAAAGTTCAAAAGGTTCGAGCCGCCCGATGCCAAGACCGCAATTACACCGTAAATCACATAATCCGATGTGTTGTGGACGAATATGAACATCAATATTACGGAGACAAGCTTGCAGGCAATGTTCCTTACCGTGATATACGAATATTGCTCAAGAGCCGAATAAAGCCATGTAACGCCCAAGGTGTTGAGTATAATCGAAACGCTGGTTACGGTGAGCAGTGTTTTGTCCTGATAGAACCTGTCAACGGTAAAGAGCAGTATAAAAAATACAGCGTATGTTATTGCCGAGGTGATAAGGTTTATTATTATAAGTTCCTGTGCGGTTTTTGTGAGCTTTTCGCGGTCGTCGCGAACTCTTGCGCACGCGCGGATACCGTATGTCGGTATACCGAGCGAAGCGAACATGGTAAAGTATGAAATTACCGACGTTGCGAAATTCACCTTTCCGATACCGTCTACCAAAAGAGTACGCGAAATATACGGGAACGTTATCAGCGGAAAAATAAATGAAGAAACGGTCAGTATGGCGTTCATTATGAAGTTGAACTGAACCGAATGCATCTTAATATTTTTTTGTGCTTTGTCCTTCATATAAAAACTCCTATAAGATAAGGCTTGTATCATTACTGTTGCAATACAACACGCCTTACCGGAAACAGCTGCATTTGCAGCGAGTAATTAATGTGTCATTTATCGTTATTTTTGGAATAAATTATACAGTATTGCGCGGTAAAAAGCAAGAGTATGTATTGTGTCGGCAGGCAGTCATATTTGCAAGGGGTTTTAAACCCGTTTTCGCCGAGTGCTCTTAATTACCGATTCACCGAGAAACGGGTTTTACAAAGTTTTTTAAAAATTTTTAAAATTTGTGTTGACGAAACCGACCTTTTATGATAATATATTCAAGCGTTCGAAACGCTGGTGTAGCTCAGTTGGTAGAGCAGCTGATTTGTAATCAGCAGGTCGGGGGTTCAAGTCCGTCCACCAGCTCCATTTTACGCATCATAATTTAATATGGGAGAGTTCCCGAGCGGCCAAAGGGAACAGACTGTAAATCTGTCGTCACTGACTTCAGTGGTTCGAATCCACTCTCTCCCACCAAAATCGGTGAGTATCTTTTGATACTTGCCGATTTTTATTTTCCGATGGGCTTTGTAAATGTTATAAATGCTGTGTCTCCGACGGTTGCAAACAAAAAAGAATAATGGTACAATATTTCATATTTTTTCTTCGGGGAGAAGTATTATATGATAGCAATAATAGATTACGGCGCCGGAAATTTACAAAGCGTAAAAAAAGCTCTTGATTTCATCGGAGCCGATAGCCTTGTTACGAGCAGAGCGTCCGAAATTGAAAATGCAAGTGCTTGCATTTTGCCGGGTGTCGGCTCGTTCGGCGATGCCATGAATTGTATGACCGAAAGCGGGCTTTGTGAGGTTGTTAAAAAGGCGGCACTCGGAAGCAAGCCGTTTTTGGGAATTTGTCTCGGGCTGCAGCTTCTTTTTGACTCCTCCGAGGAAAGCCCCGGCGTTTCCGGGCTCGGCATATTAAAAGGAAAGGTGAAGCGTTTTCCGTCGGATATGGGGCTTAAAATTCCGCACATCGGGTGGAATTTCGCAGACATCAAAAAGCCTTGCCCCATATATGACGGCATTGCAGACGGCTCGTTTGTCTATTTTGTTCATTCCTATTATCTCGACGCCGAAAATTGCTCGGACGTCGCTACGAAAACGGAATACGGAATTTCGTTCGATTCTTCCGTGGCGGTCCCCGAAATAAACCTCTATGCTACGCAGTTTCACCCCGAAAAGAGCGGCAGAGTAGGACTTAAAATACTTGAAAATTTTGCGAAGCTCGGAGGTGACACACTTGTACGCTAAAAGAATTATCCCGTGTCTTGACGTTAAAAACGGCAGGGTTGTCAAGGGTGTCAGCTTTGTAAATTTACGCGACGCCGGCGATCCCGTGCAATGCGCCGTGGAATATGATAAAAAGGGCGCAGACGAGCTTGTGCTTCTCGATATAACCGCTACCAATGACGGCAGAGGCACAATGCTCGATATAGTCTCACGAGTAGCAAATTCTATATTCATTCCGTTTACGGTGGGCGGCGGAATCCGCTCTACCGACGACTTTAAGGAGCTGCTAAGAGCCGGTGCCGATAAAATTTCGGTGAATTCCGCGGCTGTCAGAAATCCCGACCTTATAAATGACGCGGCATACAAATTCGGAAGTCAATGCGTTGTCTGCGCCATTGATGCAAAGCGTATAGGCAACGGAAAATGGGAGGTCTATTTAAACGGCGGACGAATCCCCACGGGAATTGACGCGGTCCTTTGGGCGACTGAGGCGGAAAAGCGCGGCGCAGGCGAAATACTTTTGACGAGTATGGACTGTGACGGTCAAAAAAAGGGCTATGACCTTGAGCTTACAAGAGCTGTCTCCGAAAGCGTCGGTATTCCCGTTATCGCATCGGGCGGAGCGGGTGAGCTGAAACATTTTTACGATGCTTTTACGGTAGGCAAGGCGGACGCTGTTTTGGCGGCGTCGCTTTTCCACTTTAATGAAATCCCGATAGAATCGCTGAAAAAATATCTCAAGGAGAAAAATATTCCGGTAAGACCTGTTTAAAAACGGCCTTTTTAAGGTCAAAATACGATAATTTACGATACGGTATTCGGCTATTATGCTGAATACCGTTCTTTTATGCCCAAAAATCATGTCGAAAATTCATTTAAATTTAACAAAGTTTTTTTTGCTTTAGTTATTGCAAAATGGGTGAGTATGCTTTATAATTACAGTCAATAGGTGAGAAATGTTTAAAAAACCCATATTTGGGGAGTAAAAACCCACACTTTGGAGCAGAAAGGAGGAATGAATAAAGTGGCTGACGAAAATGTTAAAGAAAAAACTACCGAAACATCGGCGGCGCAAAAGCGTACCGAAAGCTTCGGCAGCTATAAAGAACACACCATAGACGCCAAAAACCGCCTTTTCATTCCTGCCAAGATGCGTAATAAGCTCGGTTCTACCTTCAGAGTGTTCTGCCCGATAGACGGCAGCGATTGCCTTTATATCTATTCCGACGAAGAGTGGAGCAAGATAGCCGAGTCTGTTATCAATACTCAGAATTTTGATATGCAGCGTCTTTTCTTCGGCGGTATGGTTGAGGTTGAGCCGGACAAGCAGGGTAGGATTACCATTCCTACCGAATTTTGCGACTTTGCCGGGCTCAAAAAGAATGTTGTCGTTGCCGGCGTAGGTAAGCGCCTTGAAATATGGGATGCAGATAAATACTACAAGACCATGGAACGTGCGAGAAACATTCGTCAGACCTTCGACTATTCGCAGATTCAGTTCTGATAGGTATTTAAAATGGATTTTGAACACATTCCCGTATTATTTAACGAAACTGTCAATTCACTCGAAATAAAGCCCGACGGCCTTTACGTTGATTGTACCGCGGGCGGTGGGGGGCATTCCCACGCTGTGGCTCAAAGGCTTTCCGATAAGGGCAGGCTTATAGCCATTGACCGCGACCCTGAGGCTATAGAGGTATTGAAGGCGCGCTTTGCGTCTTTTCCGAATGTTGAGATAGTTCACAATACATTTGATAACATATCCGCAATATTAAACGGCAGAAAAGCCGACGGAATTATGGCGGATCTCGGCGTCAGCTCTCACCAGATAGATACTGCCGAGCGCGGCTTTTCGTTTCATATGGACGCGCCGCTTGATATGCGTATGAGCAAAGAGGGCAAAAGTGCCGCGGATGTTGTTAACACTTATTCCGAAAATGAGCTTTATCGTATAATCAGAGACTACGGTGAAGAACGGTATGCAAAGAGTATAGCTAAAAATATAGTAAAAGAACGTGAAAATAAAAGAATTTCAACAACATTTGAGCTTTGCGATATTATTAAAATGTCAATGCCTCAGCGTGCAATGCGAGACTCGCATCCGGCACGCAGAACTTTTCAGGCAATCCGTATAGAGGTAAACGGTGAGCTTACAAAGCTTGATTCGGCACTTGATGATATGTTTTCGTCGCTTAAGGTCGGCGGAATCCTTTCGGTAATAACATTCCATTCTCTTGAGGACCGTATGGTGAAAAAACGCTTTGCACACTTTTGTGAAGGCTGCACTTGCCCAAAGGATTTTCCAGTTTGTGTTTGCGGAAAAACGCCGCGCGGTGAGATTACCGTAAAGGGTGTTGCGGCAAGCGACGAAGAGCTGGCACGTAATCCTCGTTCGCGTTCGGCGCGGCTTCGTTCAATAAAAAAGATTAAAGATGATTAGATTTTAAGATAAATTTCCCGGAGGAGAAAAAATGGCAGGTAATTACGACAAGTACGGTAATTATGATTTTTCCATGTTTGAGCCGAAACCCGTCTCATTCGATCATAATGCCGCGAGAAAAATAGCTACCCTGCCCGGCGTCGGAGAGCGTACGGCCGACTCCGGTATGCGGCTTGTAACACGAAAAAAGAAAACAACAGTCGAGGCAAAAAACGAAATGCGAGCCACGGCTTTGCGTGCGGCAAAGGTGCTTACGGTTGCCGCTGTTTTGCTCTCGCTTTTTGCGGCTCTGCTTTACAGCAAACTGCGTGTGGACGAGCTTGACCGTCAAATCGCCAAGACTGAGTCAAATCTTACGGCGGCGCAGGCCGAGACCGTCAGACTTAATATGCAGCTCGATTCGACAATATCTCTTGAAAAGGTCGATGATTATGCACAAAATGTTCTCGGAATGGTAAAGGCGGAAAATTATCAGATAGAATATATAGACCTTTCCGGCGATGATAAGGTAACTGTTTCCGGAGGCAAAGCATCGTCCTCCGACTCAAAAGAGTCAAAGTCGCTTATAACCAAACTTTTGGAATATATACACGTAAAATGAAATAAAATAAAACGAGGGTTAAGGTAGCTATACTTAACTCTCGTTATGCTATTTATTTTGCCTGAATCGCGCGCCTTTTGCACCTTTTTCGCTCCTCGTGTATCAAAAATACAAGTCGTCGCAAAAATGCATAAAATGCACACGATTCAGAATAAGAGGCAGAGAAAGCGCGCCTTTGCACCTTTTTCGCTTTTCAATTCGACAAACGGAAAACAAAATCAGACTTAAATTTAATGAAAGGAGAAAAATATGCAGACCGGACCTTCAAAGAGAATGGGTAAAAGAGCTGTTACGGTGCTGTGCTTCATCGCCGCAGCTTTTCTTGTATGTGTCGGCTCGCTCGCATATATTTCTCTTATTCACGGCAACGAATATAAGCTTAAAGCCGAGCAAAATCAGCTTTCGGACACCACGGTTTCGGCTCAGCGCGGAACGATTTACGATTCAAATATGAAAGCTCTTGCCAAAAGTGCTTCGGCGTGGCTTGTCTATATAAATCCGTCAAAGATAACAAGCGACGAGCAGCGCGACCTTGTGGTTACAAATCTCAGTACCATGCTCGGTGTGGACGAAGAGACGGTTCGCAAAAAGGCGGAGCGCACAAGCAGCGGCTACGAAAAAATAGCCGGCGAGGTTGAGACGGATGTTAAGGACCGTCTTAAAACGTTTATTTCCGAAAACAAGCTTTCCTCAATAATCGGTGTTGATCCAGATACAAAGAGATATTATCCTTACTCGTCGTTTGCTTCCACAATAATAGGCTTTACGGATTCCGATGATTCGGGCAGGCTCGGGCTTGAGCTGAAATACAACGACGAGCTTACCGGCACCGCCGGCAGAATAATAACGGCTAAAAATGCCAGACAGGGCTCTATGTCCACGGATTATCAAACCACATATGACGCTAAGGCAGGCTACAGCCTTGTGCTTACAATAGATGAGGTAATACAGTATTACCTCGAGCAGTCGCTCGACCAGGCACTTACGGACACGGGCGCGAAATATGCTTACGGCATAATAATGGACGTCAAAACCGGCGCTATACTCGGTATGACGTCAAAGCCTGACTTTGATTTGAATTCTCCTAATAAGATTTCAAACAAGGTGCTTGCCGAGAGCATATCCGCAATATCCTCTCCCGACGAGCAAAAAAAGGCTACGACGGACGCTCTTTATGCTCAGTGGCGAAACCGCGATATAAGCGATACATATGAGCCGGGTTCGGTATTTAAGACGATAGTCGTTTCGGCGGCTCTTGAAGAGGGTGTTGTGGACCTCAATACAACATATACCTGCACCGGCGGTATTCAGGTTGCGAATAATTATCAGAAGTGCTGGAAGCCGGGCGGCCACGGTACGGAAAATTTGACGCAGGGACTTATGAATTCCTGTAACCCGTTCTTTGTGACAATAGGGCAAAAGCTCGGTAAAGATACTTTTTATAAATATTTTGAAGCGTTCGGTTTTACCGAAAAAACAGGCATCGACCTGCCTGCGGAGGCGACTCCCGTAGCCGACGTGACATATCACTCTCTCAATAAAATGGGTATTTCGGAGCTGTCTTCAAGCTCGTTCGGTCAAACCTTCCAGGTGACGCCCATTCAGATAATAACGGCGGTTTCGGCGATAGCAAACGGCGGTAAGCTTATGCAGCCGTATGTAGTATCATCTATGCTTGACGGTGACGGCAATGTCATGAAAAAGACGGAGCCTATAATCAAAAGACAGGTCATATCCGAAAAAACCGCTTCGATAGTATCTAATATGATGGAGCAGGTCGTATCCGTGGGAACAGGTAAAAACGCATATGTTGCGGGTTACCACGTGGCAGGTAAAACGGGTACCTCCGAAAAAATCGGACACGAGGGAGCGTATATTGCCTCCTTTGCCGGCTTTGCCCCCGCCGATGATCCGCAAATAGCAATACTTGTAGCGATAGATGAGCCGACAGGTGCTCACGGTGGCGGCGCGGTAGCAGCTCCCATAGCAGGCGATATACTTGAAAAGGTGCTGACCTACTTGAATGTTGAGCCGAGATATGACGATAAGGAAATGGCAAACGTATCGTCCGTAGCTCCGAGTCTTGTCGGATTGTCTCCTCAGGATGCAAAGACAAAAGCCTCGGGCTATACCGTAAAGGTTGTCGGAGACGGTGCTAAGGTAGTTTCACAGACGCCTGCGGCAGGCCAGCAAATGAGGTCGGGCGGAGTAATAGTGGTATATACCGATTCTTCGTCGCAAAAGGCAGTTGCCACCGTTCCGAATCTTTGCAATATGTCAATCAGCGCAGCCAATAAGGCCGCTGTTAACGCAGGCTTTAACATAAAGGTAGCCGGCAATTCTTCTTCAAATGACTTTGTGTCCTATAAGCAGAGCATTGCGGAGGGCACCGAGGCAGAGCAGGGCTCTGTAATTACAGTTTACTTCAAGTCGTCCGTAAACGTACAGGACGGTCCCGCATAATATTAAAGTAAAAAACAGGAGGAAAAAACCGATGCTGTTATCAGAGCTTTTAAAGGGCATTGATACAAAAAGCAATTTTAATGACACGGAAATTACTGATATTACCGATAATACCGCAAAGCTTTGCAAGGGCTGCGTTTTTGTGTGCATCAAGGGCGCACATTTTGACGGCCACTCTGCTGCCGAGGAGGCTGTGAATAAAGGAGCCCGTGCGGTAGTGGCGGAGTATGATACCGGTGTTGAAAATCAGATTTTGGTTAAGAACACAAGAGATGCATATTCTTTATTGTGCGCCAATTTTTACGGTAATCCGTCCGAGAAGCTTCATCTTATAGGCATTACCGGAACAAACGGAAAGACTACAACAACCTTTATTTTAAAAGGAATTTTCGATAATCTCGGAATAAAATCCGGACTTATAGGCACGGTTAAAAACGTAACGGGCGACAAAGAGTACCCGTCGTCGCTTACCACTCCCGACAGCAAAGAGCTTCAGAGACTCTTCAGGGAAATGGTTGACAGCGGCTGTAAATACTGCGTTATGGAGGTCTCTTCCCAAGCACTCGCGCAGGGGAGGGTAGACGGATGTCATTTCGACATAGCATTGTTTACCAATCTCACGCAGGATCACCTTGACTATCACAAAACCTTTGAAAACTATCGAAACGCCAAGCGCAAGCTGTTTGAAATAGCGGACACGGCTGTTATAAATATCGATGACGAATCGGCACATTATATGGTAGACGGACTCCCGATAAAGGTCGTGACGTTTTCGGTTAAAAACAATGAGGCGCAGTTTGTGGCAAAAAATGTTGTCTGCACCTCCTCCTCTGTGCAGTACGAACTCCTTTGGAACGATAAAATCGGCAGAGCAAACGTAGGCATACCCGGTCACTTCACCGTTTATAACACGATGGGCGCCGCAATTTGCGCCATACTTACGGGACTTGATTTTTCCGATGTCCTTTCTTCGCTCAAAAAGAGCAAGGGCGTGCCCGGCAGAGTTGAGGTAGTTCCGACGGATACGGATTATACCGTTCTTATAGATTACGCACATTCTCCCGACGGCCTTGAAAATGTAATATCATCGGTCCGTGAAACCACAAACGGCAGAATTATAGCCGTATTCGGCTGCGGCGGCGACAGAGACAAGACCAAACGCCCTAAAATGGGCAAGATAGTAGGCGACCTTGCAGATGTTGCGGTTGTAACCTCTGATAATCCGCGAAGCGAAGACCCGCAGCTTATAGTTGACGATGTTTTGGAGGGTATGCATAACTGCAAAGCGAAAATCAAGGTTCTTGTTGACCGTACCGAGGCCATAAGATATGCACTCGGCGAAGCGAAGAAGGGCGATGTCGTTCTCCTTGCCGGCAAAGGGCACGAGACGTATCAAATATTAAATACCGGCAAAATACACTATGATGAACGTGAAGTTGTGGCAGGTATATTAGCAGAAGGAAAAGATAAGTAATGGAATTAACTCTTTCGCGTATTGCAAAAGCCGTAGGCGGCAGGCTCTCGGGCTATGATTGTATCGTGACATCGGTTTCGACCGACAGCCGCGACATACCAAAGGGGTGCCTTTTCATATGTCTTGAGGGAGAAAAATTTGACGGGCATGACTTTGTGTCGCAGGCGGCTCAAAACGGAGCTGCGGCGGTGCTTGTCCGTAAAAAGGTTGACAGCCGCATACCCGTAATCACAGTTAAGGATACCGGCAAGGCTCTGCTTGACCTTGCGGGGTATTACCGCGGTACGCTTGATAATTTGACGGTAGTAGGCCTTACCGGCTCGGTTGGCAAAACGACGACAAAAGAAATGACCTACGCCGTGCTTGCCGAGCAGTTTAAAACGATAAAGACCGAGGGTAATCTCAATAATGAAATCGGAATGCCCAAAACTCTGCTTCGCCTTAAAGATGATACCGAGGCGGCGGTTATTGAAATGGGTATGAATCATTTCGGCGAAATCGAGAGGATGACAAAAAGCTCTCGTCCCGACATCGGTATAATAACCAATATCGGCGTTTCGCATATAGAGTATCTCGGCTCACGTGACGGAATCCTAAAAGCGAAGCTTGAAATTCTCGAGGGTATGAAAAAGGGTGCGCCGCTTATATTAAACGGCGATAACGATAAGCTCGTTACCGTAAGGGAGCCCGACTATAAGATTGTTTTCTTCGGAATCGAAAATCCGAATGTTGATTTCAGGGCAAAGGATATTGAAGAAAAAAACGGTTTTACATCCTTTACGGTCGAATTTTACGGCGCATCACAGCGCGTCACCGTGCCTACCGTCGGAATTCACAACGTATATGACGCTCTTGCGGCGTTTGCCGTGGGGTATGAAATGAGAATGGAGCCGCGGAAAATAGCGGCAGGGCTCAAAAGCTTTGCCCCGTCAGGAATGCGTCAGCGTATTAAAAAAGTCGGCGGAATAACGGTTATAGAGGATTGCTACAACGCAAGCCCGGATTCGCAAAAAGCGGCTCTGGATGTGTTGTCCTCGTTTAAATCAAACCGCAGGATAGCAGTTCTCGGCGATATGCTTGAGCTCGGAAAATACAGCGATGTTTCTCATGAAAATGTCGGAAAATATACCGAAAACAAAAATATCGACATTCTTTTTACATACGGCGCAAAAGCAAAACACATTGCCGAGGGAGCAAAAGGATTTGTCAATGAAATAAAATCATTTGACGATAAAACCGAGCTTACAAAAGCGCTTCTCGAAACGCTTAAGGACGGCGACGCAGTTCTTTTCAAGGCGAGTCGCGGAATGAAGCTCGAGGATGTTATAAACAGCTTATACAGAGAGTGGGAAGAGTAAATGAAAATTTGGGTTGCGTTAATATTCGGCGTTCTGCTTAGCTTTTTAATAGCTTTTTTGCTCGGATTTGTTATAATTCCGTGGCTTAGAAAGCTTCACTTCGGGCAGACTATTCTTGACATAGGTCCTGCATGGCATAAATCAAAGCAGGGTACTCCCGTAATGGGCGGTCTTATGTTTATAATAAGCATAATCGTATCGTTCGCTGTCGTCCTGATAACCGATAAGCTGCTCGGCGGTCATATTCTGACTTCGGGAAGCGTTGTCATAGGCGACGATATGAAGGTCAAAATATTCGCGGGACTTTTAATGGCTGTCGCTTTCGGACTTATCGGCTTTGCGGACGATTATATTAAGGTTGCCAAGAAACGTAATCTCGGTCTTACCATAGCGCAGAAAACCGGCGCGCAGATTCTTGTGATGCTGGCGTATCTTGCGGCGCTCTATATGTCGGGAAACACGTATATGTTCATTCCGTTCGTCGGAAATGTCGACCTTAAATTTTTCTTTTGGATATTCGGAATTGCCGTTATTTATCTCACGGTAAATGCCGTAAACTTCACGGACGGCGTAGACGGCTTGTGTGCAAGCGTTACCTCCGTGGCGGCAATTTCATTTATAGCGGCGGCACTTATCAGAGGTTTCTTCGGTGTAAGCCTTCTTGCGGGCTGCCTTCTCGGCGGATGTCTCGGATACCTTATTTGGAACTGGTATCCCGGAAAGGTTATGATGGGCGATACCGGCTCAATGTTCCTCGGCGGTATGGTTGTAGCCCTCGCTTATGCCATAGACTGTCCGCTTATAATCTTGCTTTACGGAATAATCTATGCAGTCGAAATGTTCTCGGATGTGCTTCAGATATGCTACTTCAAGGCAACGCACGGCAAACGAATTTTCAAAATGGCGCCCATACACCACCACTTTGAAATGTGCGGCTGGAAAGAGCGCAAGATATGCGTCGTGTTTACACTCGTTCAGCTTTTCGGCGGAATTATAGGAACCGCTCTTTTGTATTACGGAATGAAATAATTGCATTTGTCGATTTCGGCAGGTGTCCGTTTTAATTTTCAGGAAAAGGAGGAAGAATTATGGCAGGAAACGCCCAAAATGCAAAACCGCGTCCTCAAAAGACAAAAAAACGCTCGCGAAGACCCGATTTTCTCGCACTCGGCGGAATTGACGTATTCTTCCTTCTTCTTGTAATCGCAATACTTACAATAGGACTTGTAATGCTGTTCTCGGCAAGCTACACCTACGCCTTTTACAACAAAAAGGGGGACAGCACATACTTTTTTAAGCGTCAGCTGATTTTTGCCGTTGTCGGCGTTATTTGTATGCTCCTTATCTCAAAGCTCAGGTATGATTATCTTAAAATACTTGCTGTTCCCGGTCTTATTGTCTCATGGGGTCTGCTTGTTATAGTTCTTATACTGCCGGCGTCGTTCGGTGAATTCCACCGATGGATAAATCTCGGCTTTTTTACCTTCCAGCCGTCGGAAATAGCAAAGCTTGCCATAATTTTGTTTTGCGCATACGAAATGGACAGAAATCATAAAAAAATAGTCGGAAAGTCAATAAACCGTTCCAAATTTGCAGACGGAGTAAAGGAACTGTCGGGCGGACATATCGTCGTGTATAATTCGTTTTTGCAGCTCCTTTTCTATGCCTTGGTTATAACGGTTACGGCGGGTCTTGTCTATCTTGAAAATCACCTTTCCGGCACTATTCTTATTCTCGCCATAGGAGTAATTATGATGTATCTCGGCGAGATAAAGAGACATTGGTTTGTGCTTATAGCGGTAATTGCCGCCGTGGCAATTATCATATTCGTGCTCAATCCGCAGCTTCTTGAAAAATACGCGGGCGCGCGAATTACGGCGTGGCTCGATAAAAGCTACGACCCCAAGGGAGCAAGATGGCAAACCAACAACTCGCTCTATGCCATAGGTTCCGGCGGACTTTTCGGAACCGGTCTCGGTAACTCAAAACAAAAGCATCTGTATGTTTCCGAACCGCAAAATGACTTTATTTTTGCGATTGTCTGCGAGGAGCTCGGCTTCATCAGAGCGGTAGGAATAATTTTGCTGTACGTTTTGCTTGTTTGGCGTGGGGTCGTTATAGGACTAAAGGCAAAGGACCGCTTCGGTGCCATGCTTGCAATGGGCATCGTCTTTCAGGTGGGACTTCAGACGGCGCTTAACATCGGCGTTGTTACTGATACGTTGCCGAATACGGGCATAAGCTTACCATTCTTCAGCTACGGCGGCACCTCGCTTATGATGCTGCTTGTTGAAATGGGAATAGTGCTGTCGGTATCAAGGTATTCGCGAATAGAAAAATAAAAAGCCTAAGAATAAGGAGTAAACATATGAAAGTCATATTCGCTGCCGGCGGTACCGGCGGACATATAAATCCGGCGCTTGCGTCCGCAGGCGAGCTCAGACGCCGCCATCCGGATGCCGACATACTTTTTATAGGTACAAAGGAGCATATGGAGTCAAAGCTCGTACCTGCGGCGGGCTTCGCCTTTAAAACAATTGAAATTACCGGATTCCAGAGAAAGTTTTCCGCTAAAAATATAGCTAAAAATATTAAAACACTCTTTCTTATGATAAGCTCATCGAGAGAGGTCAAAAAAATAATCAAAGAATTTAAACCGGACGTTGTAGTAGGCTTCGGCGGATATGTCAGCGGTCCCGTTGTCAGAACGGCCTGTAAGCTTGGCGTAAAGACAGCCATTCATGAGCAAAACGCCTATCCCGGCGTTACAAACAAGGCTCTCGCCAAAACGGTGGACAAGGTAATGCTCACGGTTAAAAAGGCAGAGGAACACCTTGAATGTAAAAATGAGCCTGTAGTTACGGGGCTTCCGGTAAGAAGCGAAATCATAGAAGCGGACAGGGAATTTTCACGTGCAAAGCTCGGTGTCTCGCCCGACAGCATAATGGTACTCTCGATGGGCGGCAGCCTGGGTGCAAAGGCGATAAATGAAAATATGACTGCCTTGATAGCCGAGCGTTGGCAAAATAAAAATCTGTTCTTTATGCATTCTACCGGAAAATACGGTAAATGGGTTCCCGAAAAGCTTAAAGAGCTCGGCGTGGACGAGAACAAAGCAAGCAACGTGGTAATACGCGAATATATAGATGATATGGATGTCTGTCTTGCGGCAAGCGACCTTGTTATCGGCAGAGCCGGTGCGTCGTCACTTTCCGAGATTGAAGCAGTCGGCAGAGCGTCAATACTTATTCCCTCACCGAATGTTGCCGAAAACCATCAATACCATAACGCCATGGCTCTTGTGGAAAACGATGCCGCGCGCGTTATTGAGGAAAAGGATTTAACCTCCGAAAAACTCATATCCGAGTTTGACTCACTTGTTGCAGACCGCGAGACTCTTGTAAGACTCGGCAGGAACGCAAAAAAAATGGCGGTTGAAAACTCTTCTGCGATGATTTGTGATATAATAGAAAAGTTAGCGGAGAAAAAATAACAGCTGTCGTTTCCAAAACATACAGCCCTGCATAATATGAAAAAGGGTTACCTTTTTCTTTAAGGGGTGTGTATGTATTGGATAAGATAATAATAGAGGGCGGACGAAGGCTCTGCGGTGAAATTGAAGTTCACGGCTCGAAAAACAGCGCGCTGCCGATTTTAGCGGCTACGGTCTTGACCGGTGACAAATGCAAAATACATAATTGCCCGGCTCTCTCGGATGTAGACGCCGCTATTCAAATACTTCGGCATCTCGGCTGCAAGGTGATACGCGACGGTCACACGGTAGAGGTGGATTCGTCCGTTATTACCGTAAGTGAAATTCCCGATGATTTAATGCGTGAAATGCGCTCATCGATAGTCTTTTTGGGTGCTGTGCTCGCACGTACGGGAAAAGCGGAAATATCTTCGCCGGGAGGCTGTGAAATAGGCCTCAGACCTATTGACCTGCATTTATCATCGATGCGAAAGCTCGGTGCCGAAATTACCGAAGAACACGGCAGACTGTACTGCTCGCTCGGCAAACGTCTTCACGGTGCCGATATTACGCTTTCTTTTCCGAGTGTCGGAGCCACAGAAAACATAATGATAGCCGCCGCCGCGGCGGACGGAACCACTGTTATTACAAATGCGGCGCGAGAACCGGAAATCAGCGACCTTGCCGATTTTTTAAACGGCTGCGGCGCTAAAATTTCCGGCGCCGGCGACAGCACGGTAGTAATAGAGGGCACTAAAAAGCTTCACGGCACATGCCATACCGTTATACCCGACCGCATAGAGGCGTCGTCTTATCTTATAGCCGCATCGGCAACCGGCGGCAGAATTTGCATAAAGGACGTAATTCCGGCACATATCGGCGCGCTGATTCCGGTGCTTTCCGAAGCGGGCTGTGATATAACGACGAGCGGCAGGTGGATATGTCTGTCCGCACCGCCGAGACTTAAAAGAGTAAAAATGATACGCACCATGCCGTATCCGGGCTTTCCGACCGATGCTCAGGCAATAGTCGGAGCTATGCTGTCTGTAGCGGACGGCACGAGCGTAATAATTGAAAATATATTTGAGAGCAGATTTAAACACGTAACTGAGCTTATGCGGCTCGGCGCAAAAATAAGCGTCGAGGGCAGAATGGCGGTTATAGAGGGTTCAAAGTATCTGACGGGCGCAAATGTTGTAGCTCCGGATCTTCGCGGAGGCTTTGCGCTTATAACGGCCGGTCTCGCCGCAAACGGCAAGACGGTTATTACAGGTACGCAGCATTTGGACAGAGGATATGAAGCTCCTGAAAAGGTGCTGAAACTGCTCGGAGCAGACGTGAGAAGGATAAATGAAAATGACGGGACCGAAAAACAAGAGACAAGGCAGCTCGCCGAAAACGTCGGGAAACCCGCGGGGGAGTCGGCAGAAGACTGCACCGACCCGCACTCGCAGGAGGCAGACGACCAATATAACATACGGCGGGGCAAATGAGCGCACGCAGGGCGGCAGGCAGCAGCTCTCGCGCGATGAAATGCGCCGTCGCAGCAGGCTCATTAAAATGAAAAAACGCAAGATAAAAAAGCTGATTGCTCTTATCCTGGGTATTATAATTATAATTGCCGTCGCAGTAACTCTTTCGCTTACGGTCTTTTTCCGTATAGACAATGTTGCGGTTACCGGTGACGAGATATACAACAATGAGGATGTTATAGCTGCGTCGCAGATAAATATAGGCGACAATATGTTTATGACAAGCAAGAAAAAAACAGCCTCCGGAATCGAATGTACCCTTCCTTATGTTGAGTCGGCCGAAATAAAACGCAATCTTTCGGGAACAATAACGATAAAAATCACGGCTGCAACCGCAAAGCTTGCAATAGACAACGGCGACAGCTTCACGTTGGTTTCTGACAAGGGCAAAGTGCTTGAGGACGGACTTATGACTATCGGCGACGGTATTATCATAATTGATTCCTCACCGGTGATTTCGGCGGTACCGGGGGAAATCGTGGAATTTCAGGATAACGACGACCTCGGCATTATAAAAAATGTACTGACATTGCTTGAATCAAATGAACTCAGCGGAATAACAAGTATAGATGTGAGCAACCATTCCAATATTAAAATGGTATATAAGGAGCGCGTTACCGTGCTTTTGGGACTTTCGTCCTCCGTGAACGATAAAATGGACTTTGTAAAAGCTGCCCTGACAAGGCTTGACAGCGATAATCCCGATTTTACGGGCAGTATAGATTTCACAATCGATAAAAAGGCATATCTCAGTCCTCAGCGTGAGGATAACACAACGGTTCCGTTTATATCTCCGTAATTATATACAATATAAATGTAAAAAAACGTTGAAAATAACGGGATAATATGATATACTAACCTAAATAGGTATGAGTTTAACTTTATTTAGGTGTGAAATAAAAGACTTTACATAATGGAGGATGTTCTCAAATGGATTTTGAAATGGACAACGAATTTAATGACGTTACTAATATTAAAGTTATAGGCGTTGGCGGAGGCGGCGGAAATGCTGTCAACAGTATGGCAAACAATGACTTCGGCAGAGTTCAGCTTATAGCTATAAATACCGATAAGCAGACGCTTGCTTTTTCAAAAGCCGGTCAGAAAATTCAGATAGGCGAAAAGATTACGCAGGGCAGAGGCGCCGGGGCAAAGCCCGAAATCGGTCAGAAAGCTGCCGAGGAGAGCCGCGACGCAATTATTGAAGCGCTCAATGATACACAGATGGTATTTATTACCGCAGGTATGGGCGGCGGAACAGGCACAGGCGCAGCTCCCGTTATTGCCGAGATTGCTAAGGAAAAGGGAATACTCACCGTAGGTATAGTTACAAAGCCCTTCGATTTTGAGGGGAAGGTACGTATGCAGCAGGCAGAGGCAGGTATTGCAGAGCTTGCAGGCCATGTAGACAGCCTTGTTGTTATTCCCAACGAAAGATTAAAGCAGGTATCCGAGCAGAAGATTACTCTTCTCAATGCGTTTGATATAGCAGATGATGTTCTTCGCCAGGGCGTTAAGAGCATTTCCGACCTTATTATTAAGCCGGCTCTTATAAACCTTGACTTTGCCGATGTAACCGCAGTTATGAAAGATGCGGGCCATGCTCATATGGGTGTGGGTACCGCCAAAGGCAAGGATAAGGCTGAGCAGGCGGCTCAGAGAGCTATTTCAAGCCCTCTTCTTGAATCCACAATCGACGGCGCTAAGGGCGTTATAATAAGCATTTCCGCATCCGAGGATATCGGCCTTGACGATATCGACACCGCGGCAGGTATAGTTCGTGCAGCGGCTGATGAGGATGCTAACATCATCTTCGGCGTAGATCTCGATAAAGAAAAAGAAGACGAGATGACAATTACCGTTATCGCAACAGGCTTCGGTACTGATGAGAACGGTATGCCTAAAAAGCCCAATAAGACCGATGACTTTTCGTTCGGCGGCAAGGATGACGGCTTTGAGGATGTAAGCAGCACTACCGACAACGGCAAGGGCTTCGGAAGCGACGACGGATATATGGACGTTCTTGACATTTTCAACGGTAAGAAGTAATTTTTTGCACAGTATCTTTTCTTATTAAATCCCTTAAAAAACGGGCTGTAAAAATTTTACGGTCCGTTTTTTGTCGAAAAAATATCCGCACTCGATATTTAACGAATGCGGATATTTTAGTTGTGCCATTCTTCTCTTTGTGTGGCTTTACGATATTATTACGGGCTCAGTCTGTTTGCCGTTTAAAGCATCCAAAACGGTTATGGGTATTTTTTCAAAATCCGCAACTATGGAATTCGGTTTGTTAATGCAGTCATCCTGCCTCATCGGTACGAAGTAAATATATTTGCAGTTCATTAAAAGACCTATGTTTTTAGCGGTGGCACCGAGCGCGTCATTTGTGGAAACGGCTATTACCACCGGACGTCTGTTGCGAAGGTGCGCTTTAGCTGCAAGCGTTACGGTCGTATCAGTTATGCCGTTCGCCATTTTCCCGAGAGTGTTTCCCGTAGTCGGCGCGATAATAAGTAAGTCGAGCAGCTTTTTGGGGCCGATCGGCTCAGCCTTCGGCAGAGTACTTATAATATCGTTTCCCGTTATTTCGGTTATTTCGTCGGCGAAGTCTTTAGCCGAGCCGAACCGTGTATCGGTTGTAAATGCTGTTTCGGACATTATGGGCACTACGTTAAACCCGTCGCTTTTAAGCTTAGCCATGATCGGAATCACCTTTTTAAACGTACAGAACGAACCGCACATTGCAAATCCTAAGTTCAGCACATTTTTCCCTCCTTACAGAAGCGGTTGAGCTTTCTTAAATATCAGCCTGCCGGCTTCTTCGGGGGCGTATTTTCCGGGAAGCCCCAATGCTCTGACAGTGTTTATCCCGTAAGAGTCGGCAAGCCCGATATCCACTCCGAACGGGGGGGAAGCTATATCTATAAGCAGAACGTCCTTCCTCAATCGACTCAAAATATTTTTATCTATTATTTCAGCGGGAACGGTGTTTATTAAAATATCCGCGTCGTGTGCTATGCAGTCATAATCTCTCAGCAGGCATATGCTGTATCCCTTTTTGACCGCGTCTGCGAGTGCGTGAGGGTCTCTTGCCGTTATCAGTACCTTTGCGCCGTTTTCCTTCATGAATTCGGCAATAGCCTTCGCGGTTCTGCCGTATCCGGTAATCGCCGTCTTTTTGCCGCTGAAATCATATATTCCGTTTTCATTTAACACAAATTTAAGACATTGCGCGGTCAAACGGGCATTGTCCGTAATAAATTCCTCATCATAGTAATCATATACTTTTGTGCCGTTTGCCGACAAGACAGTTAGACTGTCGCCGATGATTCCTCCTGCTACCGTATCGCTTTTTCCGAGACATTCGCCGATTTCCGATAGCCTGACATCTTCGAACGCTTTGCCGGTGTTCAGGTGAATTTTATCGCGGCTTACGGGGAGCGGCAGTATCAGCAGTATATTATTGTTTTCGCGCAGATAACAAAGAAACTCGTCTTTGGTAAGACCGCCGTTTACCGCATATGACGCGAAAGAATACCCGCTGTTAAAAAGCAGCTCGGCGAGACAGCTCATCCTTTTGTCTCCGCCGGCAATAACGATTTTTTTCATTTATTTCCCTCCTTTTTCGGATGGATATCTATACACTATAATATGAATACAGAAAATATATTGTGAAAGATAATTTAAGGGTTTAAATTTTTGCCGAAATGCAATATAATATATTTTAGTCGGAGATACTGACACAATAAACCGAAAGGTATGACTTATATGAAAGACATAGATACACTTTTAAAAGAAGTAAAGAGAGTACACTTTATTGGGATAGGCGGCAGCGGTATGTGCCCGCTTGCCGAGATACTTCACAGCTGGGGCTATGAACTCTCCGGTTCGGACAATAACGAGAGCGATACGCTTGACAGAATACGTAAGCTCGGTATCCCCGTTACCATGGGTCAAAGGGCGGAAAATATAAAAGGCGCCGAGATGATAGTTTATACCGCGGCTTTGCTTAAAGATAATCCGGAGCTTGTAGCCGCTAAGGCAAGCGGAATACCGACCTTTGAGCGTTCAAAGCTTTTCGGCGCAATTTCGAGAATGTATAAAAACTGCATAGGCATTTGCGGAACTCACGGCAAGACCACAACTACATCTATGACTACGCAGATAATGATAACCGCTAAGCTTGACCCGTCTGCCGTAATCGGCGGAAAGCTTCCGATGATGGGCTCAAGCGGCAGAGTGGGCAAGAGTGAAAATTTTGTCTGTGAAGCGTGCGAATTTGTCGATACATTCCTTGACTTGTCACCGGATGTTGCCGTTATACTCAATATAGACGAGGATCATCTCGACTATTTCAAAACACTTGATAATCTGATTAAAAGCTTCCATAAGTTCGCTTCTATGGCGACAAAGGCGGTAATTTACAACGGCGATGATGCCAACACATTAAAGGCTATGGAGGGCATTTCAGGCAAGGATCTTATTACCTTCGGTATGGCTGAAGAAAATGATTATTATCCCGAAAATATCGCTCCCGTACACGGCGCTTATTATGAATTTGACGCTATGCACAAGGGTGAATTTCTCTGCCACATAAAGCTCAGAGTTCCCGGGCTCCACAATATCCTTAATGCACTTGCAGCCTTGGCGGCTTCAATGTATTCCGGCGCGGACGCCGAGTCTTGCCGCGGGGGACTTGATGCATTCAGCGGTGCTCACAGACGTTTTGAGCTGCTCGGCAAATATAAAGGCGTTACTTTTGTAGATGACTATGCTCACCACCCGGCTGAGCTCAAGGTTACCATTGACGCCGCTATGGAGATGGGATACCACAGCGTTTGGGCGGTGTTTCAGCCGTTTACCTATTCGCGCACATATATGCTGATGGATGACTTCGCAAAGGTACTCAGCATACCCGACCATTGCGTTATGACCGAAATAATGGGTTCGCGTGAAGTTAATACCTATAATGTATACACTTCTCAGCTTGCCGCTAAAATTCCGGGTTCCGTGTGGTTTAATACATTTGAGGAGGTTGCCGATTATGTTGTTAAAAATGCCGAGGACGGCGACCTTGTCCTGACTCTCGGCTGCGGTGATATATACAAGGCGGCTCATATTATGATAGATAAGCTTAAATAAGTTAAGATAAAATACAATATAAAACGGGGTTGTAAAAACGAGAAATTTTTACAGCCCCATTTTTATAGCTTTTATCAGTGTCTTTGCGACATATCGTCGTAGATTTCGCAAAACCGCGCGGCAAATGCGGGCTCTTCGTTCCCTGCGTACAGATGAGAAATATCTCCGAATGAGCTGCAGCGCCATACCGCTATGCCTTTTTCTCGCTCCTCGGTGTACAGTGTAGTGACCGAGGTCGGAGCAGCGCAAAAGCCCTGCCACAGGCATACGGGCGAGATGTTGAGAAGATGTGAAAGCATTACACATTCCACGCCGAAATGACAAAAGAACACTATTGTGTCTTTGTTTGCATTTACGGCCTTGTAGTATTTATCTTTTCTCTCGTATCCGTGCGCTTTAAGTACCTTGTCAAGACCCTGAGAAACTTTTCTGTACTCCTGCTTTACTCTGCCTTGCTTCATAAACTCTGTGTCCGCCCATTTTTTCACATCGTAAAGGTCGTCCTCTTTAGTGAAAAATGACGGCATAAGATCCCACGGACCGCGGAGCTTTTTTGTCTTTTTATCATATATCGGCGCGTGAAATTCCCTGAGCCAATGATAAGTTTTTGCATTTCTTCCGAGCCTTTTAAGTGTAACGCTTGCAGTGTCCTGCGCTCTGCCGAGCGGAGAGACATAAAAAGCCGTAACGTCGGTCTTTTCCATTTTGTCCGCAAGAAGCTCGGCCTCGTGCCACCCCTTTTGAGTCAACGAATCCTTTTCGTAGTCGGGGTCACCGTGCCTTATAATGAGAATCCTCATTTTTCGTCACCGTCGGCAGCTCTTTTTTCAGTAATATAGCTATGAATTTTTTCGGCAAGCTCACCGTGAATTTTAAACTTGCTGCGGAAAACTATCATTGAAATTATTATAAGTATCGGCGGTATTCCGAAGGCTATTGTGCCTATCGCATTTTTGGTGGCGCTGTTTATAACGCCCTCTTTAATTTGCTCGTTGTAGCCGAATATACCAAGACCGCCGAAAAGAATAACAGTCTGAATGGTATATGCCATTTTTTGTAAAAAGCCCTTCATAGAGAAGGTTATACTCTCGCTTCGCAAACCGTTTTTGTACTCGCCGTAATCGACTATGTCCGCAAGGAATACAGTTTGCGAAACAAACATCGAACTTATGCCCACCGAGGCCAAAATATAGCAAATATCAAGTGCTATTGCGATTTTAAGCACCGGGCCGAAGGGGAACATCAGGGCGTATCCCAAAATAGTCATCGAGAGCGATATGGTGTATATTGAGCGCATGGTAAATTTTTCCGAGAGCATGGGTATTACCAAAAGGCCGACTACCGAGCCGACTGCGCCGATTGTTTGGAAAAGCGATTGACCCTTAGGCTGGCCCAAAACATCGGTGAAATAGTAAACAGCCGTAGAGCTTGTCAGGTACCAGCCTGCATTTGAAAGCATGGCGAATATCATAAATACGACGAGCTGATCGTTGTGAGCCACGGTTTTGAATATCTGCTTGAAGCTGAATTTTTGCTTTTCGTTGTAGACAACGTTTGTCTCTTTTGTATTGAATACGCATGTAGCCGAAAAAAGTATAAGTGCTATTCCGCATATCATAGCCCAACGCGAAAATCCGGTTGCGCTGTAACCCTTTTCTGTGGTCATGCCTGTTGAGAGCAGAGGAAGAATTATGGGAGTCAATATTGTTATGATTCCCTGGCCGAGACCCGAGAAGGTTCTCGCGATTGTTGCTACTAAGCTTCTCTCTTTAGCTTCGCTTGTAAATGAGGGTATCATCGACCAATAGGGAATATCCGCCATGGTGTTGGTCATTCCCCAAAGAATATACATGACGGCTATATATATGTAGAGCTTTGTTCCGCTCATACCGAAGGATGTAAAGAGGAGTGTAAGAACCACCGCGTTCGAGAATGCACCTATGAGTATCCACGGGCGGTATTTACCGAATTTTGTGCGCGTGTTGTCAACTATCGTTCCCATCATCGGGTCGTTAATACCGTCCCAAATACGTGCTATCGGGGTGAGTATCAAAAGAAATGCGGGTTTAAGTCCGAGTACGCTTGAAAGGTAGTAAGACAAAAACGAATAGAACATTCCATAGCTGAGGTCAAGCCCCACGGCACCTACGCCGTAGCCTATGTACCCCGGTAATTTTTTCAGTAAACTGTTTGATTTTTTCACGCCGTCATCCTCCGATTTCAGACAAATACAAATAATTATACTATATATAATAAATGTTTAAGAGAAATAAGTCAAATAGAAATATGCGGTTTGACCGCCGAAAAGGGCATATCATTTCCGAATGTGAAAAAATAACGGTCACAAACGAGTTTTGTGTCTTTAATCAAATAAAGATGAAAAATATGTTGTATTCAAATTGACTATTTTAAGTTTCTGGATTATAATATTTTTTATGACTTTTGAAGTTGTATAAAGTTGTAAAAAAGGAAAAGGAGTTAACTTAATGGAAAATCAATCTGTTAAGAGAGGTTTTTGGCATAAGCTGTTCGGCACCACGCCGAATGACGGTAATTTGCAGCCGCGCGAAGCTATTGCGTACAGTATTACCGGTATAGGCCAAAACTTTATCTGCACCATCATCGGCTCATATCTTACCATATTTATGACCGATGCACTTTTAATGGCGGACGCCAGGATCGGCAAAACTACAGGTGCCACCGCAGTAGCGCTTCTTATGCTCTTCACGAGGGTGTATGATGCTCTCAATGACCCGATTATGGGCTCTATTGTTGACAGAACAAGAACCAAATGGGGCAAATGCCGCCCGTATCTTAAATGGATGGCTGTTCCGATAGGCTTGGTTACCATAGCCTGCTTCCTGCCTGTTTATAACAGCACGGCAAAATCATTCATCATTATTTCGGTTATCTATGTCATTTGGTCAATGGTATTTACCGTAGCCGATGTTCCTTATTGGGGCCTTTCAACGGCTATGACAAATAACACAACCATTCGCGGTAATCTTCTTACTGTTGCGCGTCTTTGCTGCACCATAGGCGCAGGCGCCGTAACGGTATTTGTACCCGTAATTACTTCGGCTGTAACCGCAAAATATAAGGATGCCGACGGTGTGCTTATAGCGGCTAATTCCGTAGCAAACGCAAACACGCTTAAATGGACATATTTTATTTGCGCAGTTGTTCTCGTTATTGTGTCATTGCCGATGTTCTTCTATGGCTTTAAAAACACAAAAGAGAGGTATACCTCCGACACAACTCCGCCTTCACTCGGCCATAACCTTGGGCTTCTCTTTAAAAACGATCAGCTTTTGCTCATACTCATTTCCGGTATTTTGGGTGCGGCAAGAACCGTTTATATGTACACGGGCTCGCTTTATTTTGCAAAGTATGTTCTCGGAAACGAGGCAGTATACAGTATTCTTACAATACTTGTTGTTCCCGGCGGAGCAATTGCAACCGTGCTTATTCCGTGGTTCACAAAGCATTTCGGAAAGAAAAATACATATATCTATGTACATGTACTCGGCGCCGTAGTTATGTTCGCTATGTACTTTATAGGCAGAAACGGCGGCTATAACAATTCCTCAAATCTCCTTTGGCTTGCCATAGGTTTTGTTCTCCTCGGACTTCCGCAGGGTATCAATAACGTAATAACCTACGCTATGATAGGCGATACAGTTGAATATCTTGAGTGGAAAACGGGCGAGAGAGCAGAGGGTATCTGCTTCTCAATGCAGACCTTCATAAATAAAATCAGTATGGCTGTCGGCGCATTCATAGGCGTTATGGCATATGGAATTTCCGGCATTTCTCCGTCAGACCCGTACAATACCGTAACTCCGGAGGGCTCTGAAAAGCTTTGGGCTGTGCTCATACTTTCGGGTGCTATTTCGATGGTTGCCACCATTATCCCCATGCTCTTCTACAAGGTTACCGAGAGTAAGCAGAGAGAGTATGTAAAAGAAATAGAGGAAAGAAAAGCCGCTAAGGCTGCAAAAACCGCAGAATAATTCATTCGGAAAAATTTAAGAAACCGTTACCGTTTGGTAACGGTTTCTTTTTTTCTCCCAAAAGGGCAAATTTTTTCTTCGTATATAGGTGCAAGCAAGCAAATCACCGCAGCGACTGTCTTTCTCGTCAAACGAAAAATGCAATATTGAGACAAAAGGCTCATATATGAATTATTACCGTAAAAAAACAGACCTTGTGAATTGTACCGACAAGGTCTGCTTTATCTATGCCTTTAATTTATAAAAATACCGCTTGGTTATGAAACGCTTTATGAGCACTCGGTAAAAGCAATTTTCCGTATTTCAGTCTGTCAGAGTGTAACGCCTCAGACCGATTGAATGCTTGCCGTATTCAATGGCATTTGTGGGACAAAAGTTAATACACGCCATACAGTGTGTGCAGCTTTTGCCCCAAACAGGCTTGCCGTTCTTAAGCTCAATGTTGTTCAGCACACAGCTTCTTACGCATTTTCCGCAAGCTATGCATTTGTCGGTGGCGTAGAATTTGTCTGCGGATACGATGAATTTGTAAAAGACCGTATTTACTATGCCGCTTTTTAGTCTGTCCGCAATGCCGACTTTAATATCGGGGAAAGGCTTTTCGGCTTTGATGTATTCTGCTGCGTCAAGAGCCGCTTTATCCGCTTTTATTATAAGCTCCTCCGCGGTTTTTTCATCAGGTGCGCTGTAAAGAGCCGTGTAATTTTCGGGCATTACAACCTCGTAAACACCCATAAATTCGAAACCCTTGTCAGAGCAAAGCGCTTGTAATTGTTTCCTTGCATTTCCTATTTCGCCGCCGCAATCCATTATGAAATATGCTTTATCGGAGCCGTGAAACACGGATTCCCTTATGAGCTTTTCAAAAATGTGCGGTATTTGCCAAGCGTAAGTCGGGCATACAAAAACATAGGGGGTATCGCTGTCAAAGCTGCCTTTTTTACACTCCTTTATATATTCAAATGAGTTGACCGGAATTTCGTTTATTGCTTCTCCGACCTTTTTTGCTAAATGGCGGCTGTTTCCGGTGCCTGTAAAATATATTATCACTTTTATCGCTCCTTCAAATATGTTTTGAGGCTTTTATTACTTAAGCTTTTTGCCGTTTTTTCCGAGCAGGCGGTCAATAACAAACGACAGATAACCGAGAGCCAAAAACGCCGCCGTAATAAAGACAATTATAAGCGCAACCTTGTTTTTGCCGTAAAGGTCTGTGTCGAGAAACGGATACGGATAACGGCTGCTGCCGCCGAAGCCGGAAAAGATCTTGCTGCCGAATTTAGCGCAAATCATTGTAAATGCGATATACAGATAGGGCAAAATCAGCCAGCAAAGCGGGTGCAAAGCCTTGTATAACCCTTTAGGGAAAAACAGCAGATAGTCGAGTATCACCATAAGAGGAACGATATAGTGCATAAGAATATAGCCTGTGTAAAAAGCCTTATCGGAGGCCGCTGCCTCTTTGGCACCGTTCGGCATAAACAAATAGGCTATTGCGGTCACGGCTATACACATGGTTACGGCACCTCTGATAACGGCCTTTTCCTTTTTAGGACTGAAAACGGCGAGAAAAAAGAAGTATAAAAAGCAGAGTATGCCGCTTTGTACCGTGTAGTAATATAAAAGCGTGTCGGCGTTGCCGCGTCGCAGACTGTCAATATATTGTAAAATCATCCCTGCCTCACAGCACAATAAAAAAATTATGCGGTAGAGCTGTTTCAAATTCTGACTTTTTATATACATAAAAAATGCCACCCCGAAAAACTATTGATATAAACTCCATTTTAACACAATAAGTCGTTTGTATCAATGTATTTCGGAGCGGCAAAAGCGAAATGTACTTTGGGGATGTTAGTTATCGGTCTGTCTTTTTCGCTTTTAGCTTTTCCTTGAACGGAATGCATTTGCTCTCGTGATTTTCAATCTTTCTGTTGAGTCTTGCGAGAGCGCTTTCAAGCTCTGCGATTCTCTTTTTGCGCCATTATTCTTCAAAAGTTTTTGCAATTTGAGGCATAAGCTCGCTTACCTTAATGTGCTGCGGACACGCTTTTTCACATTTCCTGCACTTTATGCAGTCCGAGGCTTTTCCGTATTCCTTAGCGAGATTTTCGTAGTATTGGCCGTTAACCGAAAAATCTTTATATGTAGCGCGTTTTTCCTCGTTATAAAGAGCAAAGTACTTTGGTATCGGAATGTGCTTCGGACAGCCTGCCGTGCAGTAGCTGCAGCCTGTGCAGGGCACGGTTATGGAAGCTTTTATAATGTCTACTGCCTTGCCTATGATTTCGAATTCTTTCTTTGACAAGGGCTTGAAGCTTTCCATGTATCCGGTGTTGTCAAGGAGCTGTTCGTATGTGCTCATTCCGCTGAGTACCGTCATAACGCTGTCGTGACTTGCTGCAAATCTTACCGCCCAAGAGGGAATTGACGCGTCCGGAGCATAATCTTTAAACAGTTTTTCGGCTTCGTCAGGTATTTTTGCGAGTGTTCCGCCCTTTACAGGCTCCATAACAATTATCTTTTTGCCGTGCTTTACCGCCGTTTCATAGCACAGGCGCGACTGAATACCCGGATTATCCCAATCGAGATAGTTTATCTGAAGCTGAACTATCTCAATTTCGGGGTGCGCGGTTAAAATTCTGTCGAGGAGCTTCGCGTCATCGTGATACGAAAATCCGACGGTCTTTATTTTGCCCTCTTCCTTCATGCGAGCCACGAAATCAAAGCAGTCGAGCTTTGTTGCCGTCTCGTAATTTGATACGTTCAGGTTGTGAAGAAGATAGTAGTCAAAATAATCAACACCGCAGTTTTTGAGCTGCTTTTCAAATATGCGGCTGTTATCATCCTTTGTTTTCAACATCATAGTGGGCAGCTTTGACGTGAGTGTGAAGCTGTCACGCGGGTGGCGGTCAACTATGATTTTCTTTGCGGTTTCCTCGCTCTTGAAATCGTGATACATATATGCTGTGTCAAAGTACGTGAAACCGCGCTCCAAAAATTTATCTACCATTTTTTCGGCTTGCGGAATATCTATTTTAGAGGGGTCGTTACTGTCAAGAACAGGCAGTCTCATAAGACCGAATCCGAGCTTTTTCATATTATTCATCCTCATAGTTTTAATTTTTTCTTTTATGGCTTTTAATGCCGTGTCGGCGTCGTCTATGCCTTCAACGGTTTGCTCCATCGGACAAATCCCCGTGCCATATCTGTTTTTTATGCTGTCGGTTACGGTGCCGAAAGAATACTTTATACCGTATTTTTCGAGTATCGGTATGGCTTTGCGGCTTAAAACCTCACCGTACACATTTTTGATTTTAAGCAGCGCAAAAAGCAGGGCAGCGGCTTTTCCTATGATTTTGTCGGCGGCGCAAAAACGCGATAAATCGTTTTTTTCGCTGAGCAGCTTCAAAAGAGGGGACAGCCCCTTGCCTTTTTCTTCGATGAACTCTTTGCCGTCATACAGCACGAGCGAAGCACCGTTTTTAAGACGTTCCTTTGCTTTTTCGATATTATTCATAGAATTTGTTTAACCCCTTAACGCGGTATATAAGAAGCGGAAGCAGCGTCCATTGTAAAATAAGACCCGGCAGACCCGAAGCGATGCTTGAAAGTATTATTGTCGGTGAAACCGCCGTGCTTTTAAAGCCGTAAAACGCGATTAAAATAGCAGCCGCGCGTATGGCTCTTCCGAGTATTTGAGCCGTGAGTACCTTTAAAATGACGGGCATTTTTTTGTTTTTGAGGAGTCCGCATACGACGCCGTATACGGTAAGCTCTATCATCATAAACGGAAGAAGTGCCGCCGACGGCATACCCGTGAGCGCGAAGCTCAAAAGGGGACTTACCGCTCCCGTTACGGCGCCCACCGCAGGACCTGCCAAAAGAGCTGTGAAGAATACGCCGAGATGCATCGGCAGAAATGCCGAGCCGGGTAAGCTGCCGGTACCGCTCACGATACCTATAACGTGGAACAGCTGAGGCATGGAAACCGACAGAGTTATTCCTATTACCGTCGTGAGAGCTTTAGCTGTTATGATTTGCTTTTTTCTTGTCAAGGTGTTTTCCATAAATATCGGTCTCCTTAAATTGTTTTAAACGTTTTTGCCCATATTGTAGCATTCTTTGTATTCCGATTTGTCTTTGATTTCGCCTTTTTCAAATACACCGGCACCCCTGATTATTCCTTTTTCCTTTGCACTGTCAAGGCAGTCAAGCGTAAAGCCCCTTATGCATTCTATCGACTTGTCAAATGCCGATTTATCGGAATCCGCCGCAGTCAGAATATAATAGAAATCCTTGTCCGACATCTCTGTGTAACGCGGCACACACCTGTCTATAAATGTTTTAAGCTGTGCGTCAACAGTATAGAAGTACACGGGGGAAGACAAAGCTATAACGTCGGCTTTGACCATTTTGTCATTAAGCTCCGCCATATCATCCTTTTGAACGCATTTATGCGTAGAATTACATATTCCGCAGCCGCGGCAGTAATTTATGCTTTTGTCGGCGAGAAAGACCTTTTCGACCTCGTTTCCTGCGTCTTTTGCTCCGCGTGCGAATTCATCGCAGAGTAAATCCGAGTTGCCGTGCTTTCTCGGACTTGATGAAACAATGAGAACCTTTTTATTCATTGCAGTCAGCTCCTTTTGCAGTATCGTCATAGCCCATTGCGGGCGATGATGTTAAGCGTGCTTATCTTTAAATATAATTTAACACTTAGAGTTTACTTTAAGTCAAGCCTTTTTTTGAAAAGTTTTGCCCAAAACAAAATAATAGAATTTTGTCTGTTAATATGTAAACTGTTTATTAACTCTGTTTGACTTTTCTTGACTTTTAATTTTGCGGTGATATAATATTATTACTCTTTGAAAAAGGGCTATTTTTATGGAAACAGGTGATTTGTATGCGTACAAAACAGTTTAAAGCCGAATCAAAGAAGCTGCTTGATTTAATGATAAACTCCATATACACGCATAAAGAAATATTTTTGCGAGAGCTTATATCAAATGCAAGTGATGCCGTTGATAAGCTGTATTTCCGTTCGCTGACCGACCAAAATGTCGGAATGTCGCACGGTGATTTTGAAATCAGAATTACTCCGGATAAGGAGAACAGAACTCTGACAATTTCCGATAACGGTATAGGTATGACCAAGGAGGAGCTTGAAGCAAACCTCGGCACTATCGCAAAGAGCGGCTCTCTCGCTTTTAAGCAGGAAAACGCCGACGCAAAGGATATAGACGTTATCGGTCAATTCGGCGTAGGCTTTTATTCGGCATTTATGGTGAGCGACTGTGTAACCGTTGAAAGTCGCGCTTACGGCGAAAGCGAGGCTTACCGCTGGCAGTCTAAGGGCGTTGAGGGCTATACCGTTGAGGAATGCGACAAGCCCGACGTCGGCACTACGATAACTCTCCATATAAAAGATGATACGGATGAAGAAAAGTATTCTCAGTTCCTTGAGGAATACACTATCAAGACAATAGTTAAAAAGTATTCGGATTATGTTCGCTATCCTATCAGAATGACAGTAGAGAAGAGACGTCTTAAGGAGGGTACCGAGGACGAATACGAATCTGTAAAAGAGGACGAGACATTAAACAGTATGATTCCTCTTTGGAAAAAGAATAAAAAAGAGATTAAGCCCGAGGAATATGAAGCTTTTTATAAAGATAAGTTTATGGACTATGAAAAACCTCTCAAGGTTATTCATTATAAAACCGAGGGTCAGGCAACATATGACGCGCTTCTTTTCATTCCGTCACACGCTCCGTTTGATTATTATACAAAGGAATACGAAAAGGGCTTGCAGCTTTACTCAAAAGGCGTTTTGATAATGGACAAGTGCAAGGACCTCTTGCCCGACCATTTCAGCTTTGTTAAGGGTCTTGTAGACAGCGAGGATCTCTCGCTTAACATTTCGCGTGAGGTGCTTCAGCATGACCATCAGCTAAAGCTTATTGCAAAAACCATAGAAAAGAAGATAGATTCCGAGCTTAAAAAAATGCTCGAAACCGACCGTGAAACTTACGAAAAATTCTTTAAAGCGTTCGGTATGCAGATTAAATTCGGCGTATACAGCGATTACGGTATTCACAAGGACAGCCTCAAGGATTTGCTATTGTTCTATTCGTCGAGCGAAAAGAAGCCCGTAACCTTAAAGGAATATGTATCCCGTATGAAGGACGGCCAAAAGGACATTTATTACGCAGCAGGCGAAACAACCGACAAAATAGATATGCTTCCGCAGGTGGACTCGGTTAAGGACAAGGGCTATGAAATACTCTATCTCACCGATTATGTCGATGAATTTGCCCTTCGCGCACTCAGCGAATATGACGGAAAGACCTTTGTTAACGTTTGCACGGAAGATGTTGACCTCGGAACCGAAGAGGAGAAAGAAGCCCTCAAAAAGGAAAACGAGGATAACGCCGATATGCTCAAAGAAATGAAAGAGGCTCTCGGAGAAAATGTCCATGAGGTTAGATTTACTGATAAGCTCAAGGACCATCCCGTCTGCCTATCGAGCGAGGGTGCTATTTCTCTCGAAATGCAAAAGGTGCTGAATGCGATGCCAGACGGTAAGGACGCCAAGGCTACGGTAGTGCTTGAAATAAATGCAAATCACCCAATAGCCGAAAAGCTCAAGTCTCTTTATAAGGACAATAAAGACAGTCTTTGTGATTACGCAAAGATTCTTTATGCTCAGGCGCGTCTTATAGGCGGTATGTCGGTTGACGACCCGGTGGAGCTTTCAAATCTTGTTTGCAATCTTATGACAAAGTAATGTCGGAATATTAAAGTCGCCGCAGAAAGGGACACTCCATAAGGAAGTGTCCCTTTACACTTCTGTCAGCGGGCCAGAATACATGATAACTAGCCGAAGCAGTATTGTTTCTATTATGATTATGTGCTACACTTATAATATGATAAATAGAAATTTTTATTAGGGAAATATATGACTGAAATTTATTGCATGACCCAAAAACACAAATATTGGAACGAAACCATTTGTTTAGCTGAAAAATGCCCGTGGAAAGCGGGTCCCTATTTGGCTCAAAAGATGAAAAACAATGACTTTAATACATGGGAAAGGGTGTTTGTTGCTTGCGTAAATGGAAAAGTGGCGGGATTCTGCACATTTGCTGAAAAGGACGAGCTGCCGGAGGAATACAAGTTTACACCATTTATAGGATTCGTTTTTGTTGATGAACCATACCGTGGTAAGAGATTATCAGAGTTGATGATTCAAAGCGCAATTTTATATGCGCGTGAGCTGGGATATGAAAAAATATATATCATGAGCGGAGAAATCGGTTTATATGAAAAATACGGCTTCGAAAAATTAGGTGATTATGAAACAATATATGGCTCAATTGACCAGCTATTTGTTAAGTCAACAATATTATAGTTTTAGGTAGTTGGCTTAGAGGTTAACATATGAGCTCACTCTCAAAATAACTGTGTCCACAGGTTTAGCAAGCATCGGATTGTGACACCGTAAAAGTAAGAGTCCGTACCCTTTTCAGGGTGCGGACTTTGCTGTTTCATGTATTTTTGGGTAATTTCCTTATGTAGGGGGCCCCGAGGGTAAGCTTCTGCGGCGACTTTTTATAATTGATAGTATCTAAAGTCTATGGTAAAATAATTACAGTATCTGACCGATGGAGGATAAAAATGGATATAAACGAAATATTATCGCATTGCGACCACACAAATTTAAAACAGACCGCCGTTCCGAATGACATAAAACGTCTGATTGATGAGGCAGTTAGGTATAATACCGCAAGCGTTTGTATTCCGCCGTGCTATGTAAAGCTTGCTTCGGAATATGCAGTCGGTAAAATGCGTATCTGCACCGTTATAGGTTTCCCTAACGGGTATAACACGACCGAGGTCAAGGCATTTGAAGCAAAGCAGGCACTGCTTGACGGTGCGGACGAAATAGATATGGTAATAAACATCGGCGCGCTTAAAAGCGGAAATGCAGACTATGTGGAAAATGAGATAAAAACGCTGAAAGAGGTTTGCGGCGACAAATGCCTCAAGGTAATAATTGAAACTTGTCTTTTGACCGAGGACGAAAAGAAAACAATGTGCCGCATTGTAAGTGCGGCCGGAGCGGATTATATCAAAACCTCAACGGGCTTTTCCAATGCCGGCGCAACGCATGATGACATAAAGCTTTTTAAAAAGTATGTGTCTCCGTCCGTAAAAATAAAGGCGGCAGGCGGTATTCACACGCTGGAGGATGCCGCGGAGTTCCTTTCGGAGGGAGCCGACAGGCTCGGTACGAGTGCAATCGTCGGAATAGCCGAAAAAGAGTTAGATGAAAATTAACTAACGCTTATGTAATAGCCTGATATAAAAAGACGGACCGTATGTTTTACAGTCCGTCTTTTATCTTTTACGCTTGATTCAAAAACTGTTTATCAATGACCTTACCCACAAAGTCGTTTATATATTTAATGCTGAAATCGTTTTGCTTGAGTCTCGAAGCTTGGGCTTTTGCGAGCGAATCGGTGTATTGCGAAAGGGGATAGATCTGAGCATCGTGGCTGCCCCGCACATAGTGGGTCACGATAGGCTCAAAAACCACATTGTCAACCGTTGTTTTTCCGGTGTCATAGTCCTTTGTCAAGTCGTAGTGAAGCATACCGCCTATAACTCTCGATGCCGTGTTTTGCTGCGAGATGAAATTGCCGAGAGAATATGCCACAAGTGTTTTTGTGCCGTTCCCGTTGTCTATCCATTCTACGGGCTGTATGACGTGAGGATGATGCCCTATAATTACGTCTGCACCCCACGACGCCATTTTGCTTGCAAGCTCGCGTTGGTCGTTGTTGGGGGTTGTCGTGTACTCTTCACCCCAATGAACGTTTACCAAAACAATATCGCATTCGGCCTTGGCTTTCTGAATTTTTGATTTGATTGTGTCCTCGTCTGAGGTGTATATTATTTTCAGAGCACTGTCTTTAGGCAATGACAGACCGTTTGTATAGCGGGTTATGCCTACAAGGCCTATCTTAATGCCGTCTTTTTCTATGTATTCAAGGCGGTTCATATCGTTTTCGTCCTTGTAAGCACCTGTCATTGTGATGCCGCCTATGTTGTTCCAAAAATCAATAGCCTCCGAAAGTCCCTTAGCACCCTTGTCAAGCATATGATTGTTTGCGAGGTTTACAACGTCAAAGCCTATTTTCTTAACTTCTTCGCCGACCTCCTGAGGAGAGTTGAAAAGCGGATAGCCGGATGGCTCATAGCTTTTTGCTATTATCGTTTCCTGATTTATGGTAGCCAAATTAGCTTTTTCTACTGTTGAGGCAATATTTTTGTATGCGTATGAAAAATCATAACCGCCGTTTTTTGAACGCTTTTTTGCCTGCTCGTAAATTCCGTCGTGTATGAGATTATCCCCAACGGAGAGCATACTGATTTTAACCGGTTCTTTTTTCTCCGCAGTCACGGTTTCATCGGAAACCGCGGCAACAGGTGTCGCTTTTTTGGTTTTCGGCTCTTTGGTTTCTTTAACAGACGGCTCCCAACCGTTTTTTGAAGAATTTACTATTGCAACTGTGCCGAATATGGCTACGACCGCCACAATCAGCACCATAAAAATTTTTACAGCCTTGTTTTTCACTTGTTCACCCCACACCAAAAACTACTTTTCAAATACCTGTGTATAGCGCTTTATTGAATCTTCGACAATATCAGCTGCTGCAAAAGCGCCTTTTGTCTCGTCAATAACCGTCTTTTTGTTTTCGAGTGTTTTATAAACTGAGAAAAAGTGCTTCATTTCATCGGAAATGTGGGCAGGAAGCTGAGTTATGTCGGTGTATGAGTTATACATCGGGTCATCAAACGGAATCGAAATGATTTTATCGTCCGGAAAACCGTTGTCAAGCATGGTTATAACGCCTATCGGATAACATTTGACGAGGGCCATCGGCTCTATCTGCTCAGAGCAGAGAACAAGCACGTCAAGAGGGTCGTTGTCCTTTGCGTATGTTCTCGGAATAAACCCGTAGTTGGCAGGGTAGTGGGTGGATGTATACAAAACCCTGTCAAGCCTCAAAAGACCGGTTTCTTTATCAAGCTCATACTTCATTTTGCTGCCCTTGCTGATTTCTATAACCGCGTCAAACGAGGTTTTTGTTATTCTGTCCGGGCTTATGTCATGCCATATATTCATAGTGAACCCTCCGTAAAATTATTTAATGCCCTTAAATTTCTCTATAAGACCGTTTCTTTCCGCCCAAAGATTTTTTGAGAGATCGACATAGTATTTGTGAGGATTTTCAAAACGCTTTACTTCGTCCCAAAGCGTGTCTGTCTGTCTCAGGCAGTATTCGCGTATTTCTTTGAGCGATGGCTCCTCGTAGACCTTTTTGCCGCCCTCAAATATCGGTACGAGAAGCTTTCTCGTTACAAAGTTTTCTATTTCTTTTCTCTTCCAGGTGAAATCCGGGTCAAAGAGTACATACGGCTTTGTTTCGTCGATTATTTCGTCATCAAGAGTAAGTACGTCCGCTATCGCTTTGCCTGAATCCTTGTCTATAAGCCTGTATACCTGTTTTGATGACGGAATGGTAATTTTTCTGACGTTTTCCGAAAGATTTATTTTCGGCACCGTTTTGCCGTCCTTTTCTATTGCGGACAGCTTGTAAACGCCGCCGAAAAGGGGAGAAGAAGCCGAGGTTATAAGTCTTTCGCCGACTATGAAGCAGTCCACCTTTGCACCCTGCGAGACCATATCGCTTATGAGGTGCTCGTCAAGCGAATTTGACGCCATGATGTCGCAGTCCGGATAGCCTGCAACGTCGAGCATTTTTCTGACTCTTTTTGAAAGATATGTGATGTCGCCCGAATCTATTCTTACGCTCTTCGGCCGTTTGCCGAGCGGAGCCAAAACATCGTCAAAGGCCTTTATTGCATTTGGAATACCGGAGCGGATGGTGTCATATGTGTCAACCACAAGAGTGCAGTCGTCGGGGTGACGTCTCGCATATTCGCAGAATGCGTCATATTCGCTGTCAAAAAGCTGTACCCATGAGTGTATCATTGTATTGACCGACGGTATGCCGAATTCCTTTTCGGGTATTACGCCTGAGGTTGCGACACAGCCGCCGATGTAAGCGGCTCTTGCACCGTAAACCGCTTCGTCAACACCCTGAGCGCGCCTTGTGCCGAATTCCGCGACCGCTGTTCCGTGCGCCGCTCTTACAAGCCTGTTTGCCTTTGTGGCTATAAGACTTTGCTGATTTATTGAGAGCAAGAGCATTGTTTCAATAAGCTGAGCCTCTATTATCGGGCCTCTTACCTTTATGATAGGCTCGTTCGGAAAAATCGGAGTGCCCTCGGGTATTGCCCATACGTCACAGGTGAATTTGAAATCTTTGAGATAGCTTGCAAGCTCGTCGGAGATGCCCTTTGATTTGAGGTATTTTATATCTTCCTCGCGAAAATGCAGATGTTCAAGATAATCGATAACCTTTGATAGGCCTGCCGCGATAGCAAAACCGCCGTTATCGGGAACGCGCCTGAAGAATAAATCAAAATATGCTACGGTATCTTTCATACCCGCGCCCATAAACCCGTCTGCCATGGTAAGCTCATAGCCCTCGGTCAGCAGAGCAAGATCGGAAGTCTTTATATAATCTTCCAAAATAATCACCTCTCATATAAGTTATAAATATTGTATCATAACAGCTTATCTTGTGCAATTAAATATTGTCCGCACTTAAAGCTTTTTTACTGTTTTATTTTTCGCCTCGATATGTTACAATAGCGATAGGATTTTTGAGAAAGTATGAGCGAAAACGGGAGTGCATAGCCAAATGAGCTTTTCTGGATTTGTCACGGTAGAGGTATTAAGCTTTGTGCTGTTTTATTTTTTCAGCGGCAAGGCACGTCTTCACACGTGCGTACTTGGCCGAAACAAAAAGAGTACAAACATCGCATTTGTTTTTCTTTGGCTGTTGTGTATTTTATTCGGAGTTTTCATATATGCCGGTATTTTCAAGCCCGCGGCGACGTATCCGTTTGAAACGCTCTACAATAAAAATGCTTATGAGCAGCAGTTCGACGCCTTTTTAAAGCATCGGCTATCTATTGATATTGAACCGGCAAAGGAACTATTGGCTCTTTCAAACCCATATGACCGAGCGAGCAGAACGGGTATACGCTTCCTGTGGGACAGAGCATTGTACGACGGTAAATATTATTCTTATTTCGGAATAACACCTATTATAACGGTTTATTACCCGTATTACTTTATAACAGGAAAGGTGCCGTCAGCGGCGACGGTATGCTTCATACTGTTTACGGCGGCTGTAACTGCTGTCGCGCTTACGTATTTAAAAGCAGTCGGAATATTTTGCGAAAAACCGAATAAAGCTCTTGTGTTTTTCGGATTTGCCGCGGTAGAGTCGGGAAGCCTTTTGTTTATGCTTTTAACAAGTGCCGATATGTATTATACGGCTGTGATTAGCGGAGTTTGCTTTTTATCTCTGTTTATGATGTTCTCGCTTGCTGCTTACGAGAAGAAAAAGACGGCGGCAAAATGTGCCGATTTCTTTTTTGCGGGTATTTCGTTGGTTCTTACGGTTATGTCAAGACCAAATATGGCACTTATGTCTGTTGTTATGGTGCCGCTTTATTTAAATGTCCTTTGCCGCAAGGATATAAAAACGAAAGTGAAGCTATTATCCGTTTTATCTTTTGCGTTACCGGTTTTTGTCGGAGCGGCATTTCAGATGTGGTACAATTACGCGCGCTTTTCGTCGGTGTTCGACTTCGGCTCTGCATATCAGCTGACCGTTGCCGACGTTTCAAAATATGCTGTGACCCCGGTCCTGTTTTTGCCTGCGATTTATCATTACTTTCTGCAATTACCGGACTTTAAAACCGAATTTCCGTTTTTTCACCTCAGCGCGAGTGTGTACAAAGGCGGCTATAAAGGATATATCTATTTGACAAGAACTATGGGTATATTTAATTTGCCCGCTTCACTCGGCCTTTTTGGATTTCCGTGTGTTCTTACGAAAAAAACGGAGAATTGGAAAAGAGCGACGTTTTTGCTCGGCGTGATAATGCCCATTGCGGTGGCTTTTCTCGATATGTGCTTGGGAGGCGTCAATATACGGTATCTCGCCGATATTGCGTTTATTGCCGTGCTTTTCGGAACTCTTATAATTATAAATCTCTATTCGGCTGTGCCGGATAATCAAAAGACTCTTAAATTCACGGCTTACATTATATTTACTCTTATTCTGTACGTTTCGGCATTTGTAGGTTTCCTTACTGTGTTCGAAAATGAGCGGTACAGCAATTTTTCAATATTGAGTTAAAGGTTCGGAGTGTTAAAATGGAAAATCATTCTTTCGGTAAAAAAATAGCGACCCTGCAGAAGCAGCATGGCATAACCAAAACCGCTTTGGCTGATATTCTCGGCGTCAGCGTGAATACCCTCTCAAGTTGGGAAAAGGGTGAGACATCCCCATCGTTTGATGCAATATGCAATCTTTGCAGCGCATTCCATCTGTCTCTTGATGATTTTGCATTCGGCTCGGGTACACAAAAAGCCGAAAAAGAGCTGTCAAAGGGGCTTCAGTCAATTAGGCAGATGTATAAAATAGGCAGAGGACCCTCAAGCTCGCATACTATGGGACCGGAAAAAATCTGCCGCATTTTTAAGAAGAAAAACCCTGATGTCGATAAATTCAAGGTGATATTATACGGCTCCCTTGCCTTAACAGGCAGAGGTCACGGCACCGACCGCATAGTCAAGGAAACATTGTCTCCGATTGACACAACCGTTGAATTTGATTTTGCCAAAACCGACCTTCCGCATCCGAATACTATGGAGCTTTTTGCCTATAAGGATGATAAGCTTTGCGACAGTATGCTCGCTTGTAGCATAGGCGGCGGCGAAGTCACAATCAAGGGTATGAAAATGGCTGAGAGCAAGCCGATATACGAATTCAGCACATTTAAGGATATTGCGGAGCATTGCCGCAAAAACGATATACGTATATGGGAGTATGTCGAAAAGACCGAGGGGAGCGATATATGGGATTTTCTCGGCGAAGTCTGGGATTGTATGCGTGATTGCATAAAAGATGGACTTAATACAGAGGGAATTTTGCCGGGAGGACTCGGCGTGTCGAGAAAAGCGGGATTTTTATTCAGGCAGAACCATATTGACGAATCTCCCGAAACTCGTGAAAACCGCATTGTTTGCGCGTATGCTTACGCTGTGGGTGAACAAAATGCCGCGGGCGGCCGCATAGTTACCGCGCCCACGTGCGGTGCAAGCGGAGTCTTGCCTGCCGTAATGCTGTATTTCCAAAAAAAGAGGGGATACAGCGACAGAGAAATAGAACAAGCACTCGCTACGGCGGCGATTATCGGGCTTTTGGTAAAAACAAATGCATCGATAAGCGGTGCAGAGTGCGGCTGTCAGGCAGAAATCGGAACGGCGTGTGCCATGACCGCAGCGGCTCTCGGCGAGCTTTTCGGAATGAGCCTTGAGCAGATAGAGTATGCCGCCGAAAACGCCATAGAGCATCATTTGGGACTTACGTGCGACCCGATATACGGCCTCGTGCAAATTCCGTGTATAGAGCGGAATGCCGTAGCCGCAATGCGTTCCATAAATGCCATTAACCTTGCCAATTTCCTTACCGCAACGCGAAAGATCTCGCTTGACCTCATAATAGAAACAATGTATGAAACAGGCAGAGACCTCTCCGCTAAGTACCGCGAAACAAGCACCGGCGGTATGGCTAAGCTTTATCATCCCAACATAAAGTGCGATTAACGGTATTTCATGCCGCGGCGGTTGTCTGTACTTAATATTGTTTCGGCGCGGCACAGCAGTACCATGATTGATTAAGCCTGCCGTTTTCCTCTTGGATTTTACGGCTGCCGTTGTCCTATTTAATCTTGTAATTTAGACAATTTGGATTTTTTAAAATTACCGTAAAAAAATGTTGACTTTGTCTGTGCCTCATAGTATAATATCATTCGCAACGAAAAAGAAGTTGTCGCTATTGGGGAATTGTGTAACGGTAGCACGACAGACTCTGACTCTGTTTGTTGGGGTTCGAATCCCTATTCCCCAGCCAATACCTCGGAACAATTTGTTCCGAGGCTTTTTTATGCCCGAATACCGCTTTTTACGGCGGTATTCGGGCATTTTTTCTTTACCTTAAAATCTTGCGAGAGCTTTTGAGAGATTCTAAGAGACAGCTAATTTCAAAATTCCAAAGTCATTTTAGTGCGATTTAAGGCATTTATGACTGAGACTTTTGAGAGACATCGCTTAAATCGATTTTTTCATTTTCAGGTCAAAATAATTCGGTAATAATGTCCACGCACTTATCAATTCCGAGGACTCCGCTGTCCAAAGTCAGATGATAATTTTGAGCATGACCGCTGGAATGGGAGTAAGAACGGAAACTTATTTGAAAGTAACTTCTTCTTTTTTGGCAGACCTAATCGCATATTCGTTTAGGACAACAATGTATCCGCTTGCTTCCATATCATCAACTTTTTTATCAAACCCTTTTGCATTTTCTGCATCAATGGTTTTTCCACCAATAGGAATCAATAGGCGGGGATTGTTTTCTGATGGGGCATACGAATGATACAAAATTTTGATTGTTTCAACCTTTCCCTCTAATACAAATATGTTTTGCCAATCAGAACTATGGGCTTCGTAACAATAGTTAATCGCCCCTACATTAACAGGAGTGTTCAGTTGTTCTGCTTTGAGAACAAGCCATTTTACTATATCCCCTACGGAAAATGGCGTTCCACAACATTCCATTTGCCAACTATCATAAAACACAGTACATTTCATCACTCAATCTTACCTCATCAAATACGGGATTTATCATTGTTTGAACGAGGAAAGTATAACACAGAATTTCAAATTTTTCTACCGTCTATGTGACATGACAAGCCTTTTTTGAAAAATCGTCACTTTGACGGGCGATAAAGAAGCAGAAACCACTACACAGACCGCCGCTGCCAAACTCACGGCTGATGGTTATAACTCTGTTTTTCATATGCTCTGCGCTCCTTTCGTATTCAATTCTTTATATGTTTTCACGATGATAATTGCCGAGATGATAAAGGTTAAAATATCGGACACAGGCATTGAATAAAGCACTCCGTCCAAGCCGAAGAACACAGGCAAGAGCAATGCAAAACCCACACCGAACACAACCTCTCTGAACATTGACAACATAGTTGAAGACAATGCCTTGCCGACTGCCTGCAGGAAGATGAAGCAAGCTTTGTTGACGCAAGCCAAAATCATCATACAAAGATAAATTCTGAATGCCTTGATTGCGAATTCGGTATAATAAACACTCTCATTTTTTGCACCAAAAATGGCGATAAGCTGATGAGGAAAGCCCTCTGCCAACACAAGTGCAACAGCACCCACCAACGCTTCGGCAACAAGCAACTTGGTGAACAGTTCCTTTACACGCAATTTTTTCTCTGCACCCATATTGTATCCTATAATAGGTATACAGCCTGCCGCCATACCGACTACTATTGAAATGACAATCTGGAAGAATTTCATAACAATTCCAACTACCGCCATTGGGATTTGCGCATACTGTTCCTGCTTGAAAACAGGGTCTTGCGCACCGTATTTGCGAAGCATATTGTTGATTGCAGCCATTGCCGCAACAAGACTGATTTGAGACAAAAAACTTGTAATTCCGAGCAACAACATTCTTCCGCAAATGTTCCATTGCAAAGCAAAATCTTTGCGTGAAGGCTTGACTGTTTTCATATGCACAATATACCAAACGGCAAGAATTGCAGTCACTACCTGACCGATTACCGTGGCAACAGCCGCACCCATCATTCCCCATTTGAAGCAGAAAATAAAAATAGGGTCAAGAATGATATTGATGACCGCACCTGCCAAAGTTGAAGCCATAGCAAATTTTGGATTTCCGTCTGCACGAATTACAGGATTCATAGCCTGACCGAACATATAAAACGGAATACCCAAAGTGATGTAGAAAAAATATTCCTGCGAATGGCGAAATGTTTCCTCATTGACTGTTCCGCCAAACATAGCAATGATTTGGTTTGCAAAAATCAAATACAGTGCCGTCAAAATAACACTGCCTGCAACGGTCAGCACAACAGCATTGCCCACGCTACGCTTTGCTTTGTCTGATTCTTTTCTGCCAAGCGCCATACTTACAAAAGCACAACAACCGTCACCCACCATTACGGCGATAGCGAGAGCCACAACCGTCAACGGAAAAACGACTGTGTTGGCAGCGTTTCCGTAAGAGCCGAGGTAACTTGCATTTGCAATAAAAATTTGGTCAACAATGTTGTAAAGCGCACCAACCAACAATGATATGATGCAAGGGATTGCGTACTGACGCATAAGCTTGCCGATACGCTCCGTCCCTAAAAATTGATTTCCTGTTCCCATATTAAATCACCTTTCTTTCAAAAAATAAAAACACGCAAGCCCTAAAATCCGGACTTACGCATTTCTGCTACTCGATTTTTAATGTAATTGTGCTTTATTTATCGTTTCTCACACGATTTCATAAAAAAAGCGTGTGACTTCTGCAACTGGATTTACGCAGAAATGCCACACGTTATATTTTTATTATAGCAGGAAAAAATCGCAATTTCAAGTGATTTTATTTCAACCTTTTAATCTATATGCTATCCCGTGATTAAAACCAACAATAGACATCAATAAAAAACTAAAGCGATCCGTAATGAACAGACCGCTTTTTACCTGCAATTCATATTAGGTCAACTAATATAAATGTTTTAGTTTTTCCTATCAAATTACAGTTAATTAGTCTCAAAACAATCATGCCGTTTGAACAAACAATATGTTCACGCAAGGGGGGAGTTTGGTTCTATTCGGACGAATACGACAGCAAAACTTTGTAGGACGCAGACGAAATAGCCAACAACTACCGTATTCTCGAAAAGACAAACAATCTTATGGCAATAAATCTGCCTCCGAACAAAAACGGCAGGCTCGTATAGAGAGACGTGAACAATTTGATGCTCATTGCTGACAAGCTGGGAATAAGAAGAAAAATCGGCGGAGAGCTATAATTTTGAACTGTCTCGTTTGGCAATTATAGATTTTTTATACTCGTTTGGGCTGATATTGAATTTCCGTCTAAACGCAGCGGCAAAGGAACTTAGGCTTGTATAGCCGCATTTTGCGGCACATTCATTTATAGTAATGTTTTCGCTCTCAAGGAGCGATGCTGCCATAGCCATCTTTGATTCATAGCGCAGCTTTCTGAAAGATGAACCGTAATAATCTTTGATAATTCTTTCTGCCTGACGGGGTGACACACCCATACCTCTGGCAAAGTCATTAAGGGTTACATCACTGCAATCCTCCAGCAAAAGAGTATCAAGTATCCATGAGCGATTTTCATTCAGGTCGCAATCTTCAGGAGGGAGCAGAGAGCTGGCATTGTCGGGATAGTAGAGGCGAGTCATCTCCGTAATCATCTGTAGGGTAAGGGCGGACAGAATGCTTTCTCTCCACAGACCTGTTTTTGAATTTTCGGAGACGAGCTGATTAAATATCCTACGCAGCTGAGGACTGCATTTTCCTATCCAAAAAAACTTGGAGGCAAAAAATCGTATTGCCGCATCATCGGTATTGCCGAGAATTTTCAGATAAACACTGATTTCAAACACCGGGGCATCCTTACTGGAAAGTTGTTTGTGGAGCACATTGGAACCGGTAACATAGAGAGAATCTTTCTTTATGTCATACCGGTCTTTTTCTGTTTCGAGTACACCTTTGCCTCTGGCAATATAATGAATCTCGTACCCGTTTTTTGCGTGAGAATGCATCTGAACCACGGAATCGAGCGTATCTGAAAATATTTTGAAAAGCTGAATTCGGCAGCCGTTATAATTAAATGATAAAATCATATTAAAGTCCTCTCTGTCTATACAAACAATATAATACAAACCGAAATTTATTTCAATAAAAACTTTATATAATACGACACAATATTTAATTTATTGTCGTATTATATTCTTTTATTGGCGGCACAACAATACTATAATTATGTATATAGAACAGCAGCCGGAGGTATATGTATATGAAAATAACAGTCATCGGAGGGGGCGGAGTCCGCTCAATGTTCCTCGCAAAAAGCATAGCACAAAAAGCAGAAAAGCTGCGGATAGACGAGCTTTGCTTTATGGATAACAACAAAGAAAAATTAAGAATTTACGGCGGTATGGCGAGTCATGTTGCAAATCTCCTTTGTCCTAAAATGAAATTTATGCTGACGACGGACAGCATTGAGGCAGTAAAGGATGCCGACTATGTTATAACCACAATCCGTGTAGGCGAAGATGAAATGAGAGCAAAGGACGAAAGAATCGCACTCAATCACGGTGTCCTCGGTCAAGAAACAACGGGAGCGAGCGGACTTTCTTTTGCAATGAGGAGCGTACCGGCTCTTGCCGAATATTGCGAGCTTATCAAAAAATTTTCAAAACCCAATGTAAAAGTTTTTAATTTTACAAATCCTGCCGGTGTAGTGAGCCAAACCCTGCGTGATATGGGATATGATTTTACATACGGAATATGCGACGCTCCATCGGGAATGCTTCGCACCTTTGCACTCATGTACGGCGAAAGTCCCAATGACATAACGGGTGAATGTTACGGCCTTAATCACCTGTCATATTTCAAGAGTATAAAGCTAAATGGCAGAGAAATAATGCCGGAACTGATTGAAAATGACGAGGCATACAAAAAGAGTGATATGCGTTATTTCGAAAAGGAGCTTCTAAGAGACAGAGGCTGCGTTTTGAACGAATATCTCTATTATTTTTACTATCGTGAAAAAGCTGTTGAAAACATACTCAAAGCCGCCCAAACCCGTGGCGAACAAATACGAGATATAAATAAATCCATGACGACGGAACTTTCGCAAATGGATATAGAAAACGATTTTGAAAACTGCTTAAAGATTTTCAGCAAATGGTACGGTATGCGTGAGGGCAGTTATATGGCAAGTGAAACAGGTGAAAAGCGTACTCAGCCATGGCACTTTGACATTTACGAAGAAGATGACGGCGGATATGCCGGCGTTGCACTCAAGTTTATCGAAACTGCTCAAAGCGGAACAAAGGGTACTATGATTATGTGTATTCCGAACGACGGCTCTATTGACGGTTTAAGGAACGACGATGTGGTCGAAATCACCTGTGATGTCGATAAAAACGGTTGTACACCGCACCGTATCGGCAAGGTAGACGAGCAAAATCTCGAGCTGATACGCAGAGTCAAAAACTATGAAAGACTCTCCTCCAAAGCAATAAGGGAGCGGAGCCGCTCTGCCGCAATTCAGGCGCTTACACTCCACCCTCTCGTAAACAGCTACTCGATAGCGGTAAAACTTGTGGATGAATTTATAGAGCACAATAAAAACTATTGCGGCGGATGGAAATAAAAAATCAGATAAAAATTATTGAACGGAGCTAATTTTTATGGATAAAGAAACAAGGTATGTAGGCGTAAAAGAAACGCTGTCATACGGTCTTGCAAATGCAGGTCAGGTGTTCGGATACAATCTGATAGCCGGCGGATACCTTTCGCTGTTTTTTACAAAGGTTTTTGAAATTCCTCCTGCTGCAGTGTCAACAATGATTTTATTCCTGGGCATTTGGGACACAGTAAACGATCCGCTTATGGGCGGAATAATTGACAAAACGAGAACGAGATACGGCAAACTGAGGCCTTATCTTTTGTTTGTGCCGCTGCCTCTTGCAATAACTACGATTATGTTGTTTGCCGGTCCCGAAATATTGGCAGATGCAAAATCGACGACCGTAAAAATCATTTATATGTATGTTTCCTATTTCATATGGGAACTGTTTTATACTCTCGGTGATGTTCCGTTTTGGAGTATGAGTGCGGCTATTTCGCCGTCGACGAGTGACAGAACAAGGGTTATTTCAACTGCAAGATTTTTGTCAGGCCTTATCGGCGGCCTTTCGACAACAATGCTTGTGGTTATGATGGATTTCAGTAACAAAGGTGTTTGGAATATCACACTTGCACAGGACTTCTTGATTCTCGCTTGTATAGCAGGTGTGTTCGGTATGGGGCTGTTCTCTCTTGCAGGACTGAAAGTAAGAGAAAGAGTAAGTCAAAGCGTAAAGGAGCCGTCACTGCTTGATAACTTCAAAGTTCTCATTAAAAACAAGCCGCTGCTCCTAATTATTGTTGCGAATGTGCTCGGAAGTCTCGGCGGTATATCAAATGTTTTTCAGACCTACTACTATTCGGAGGTACTCGACCTGAACTCTGCTGTTTTGTGGATAACTCTGCCGGGTACTCTGCTTGGCTTTATATCATATTTGCTGATACCAAAGCTGAAAGAAAAAATGGACAACAAGCATATAGTTATGATGAATATTATTTTCAACGCTGTTTTGGGCACGGCAGTATTCTTCTGCGGCCTCGGATTTTATAAAACAAATGTTGTTGCCATCTCTGTTCTGCTTATGCTCCAAAACTTTTTCTTTGCCTTTTTCCAAACTGTCAACAATGTCATTCCTACTGAGATGATAGGCGACACGGTAGACTATATGGAATGGAAAACGGGAAAAAGAAATGAGGGAGTCAGCTTTTCCGTACTCACCTTTGTAGGCAAGCTGACCGGTTCTCTGTCCACCTCTATTGGTACTGCACTGCTGCCTCTGATAGGTTTAACTTTCACTAAAGACACAGTCGGTAATTCGGTAGCCGTAAAAGGAGAACACACTGACTTGTGGATATGGGCGCTGTTTATTCTGATACCTAAACTGTTAGGTCTTATTACTCTTATTCCGTACGCATTCTACAATCTGAATGGCGAAAAGCTAAAGCAAATTCGTGAAGACTTAAAAAACAGACGAGAAGAAAAAGCAAAAGTTCAGGCGATAGGAGGCAACGAAAATGAGTAACATGTGTCCTAAATGCGGTGCCAAGTTAAGCCCGTTTTATCTCAAGCCAAACTGTCCGAGCTGCGGCGTGAATATCGTGCAATATGGCTTTGACGAAAGGCTCGAAAGCGACAAAATAAGGGCAGAAAAAGAATGGGAACGATTCGATAATTTTTTGAACGGACTCAAGAAGTCCTCCATCGGCTCGCCCATAGCAATCGTCAGACTCATTTCGTTTTTTCTGCCGATAGTCGTACTGCTGATACCTGTATATAAAGTGAACGGTGCAGGCGTAAATCTTATATCAATAATTAAAATTATCATTTCGGATTCCGCATCGGTGTTCCAAAACAAAGCGATGCTGCTTTGCTTTATATCATTTGCGGCAGTTATTTTGACTTCGCTGGTTTGTGCGGTTATATCCCTGTTTTCTTATACAAAAAACGGATATAAGCGAAATATAATTTTGTCGGGCATACAAATCTGCACATTTATAGCTTTAAGCACAGCCGCTGTTATAAACGGGGCAAGCATTTTTGCAGGGGCGGCAGCAGTAATTCTGCTCCAAATACTCACATTGTACCTACACAAAAAGTATAAAAAAAGTATCGAGGAAAATAAAAACAATGAGCAATAAAAAGAAAATCTATACAGTCGCAACCGCACATCTCGACACCGTTTGGAGCTGGGACTTTGAAACTACTGTAAGCAAATATATCTACAACACACTTGTTGACAACTTCAAGTTGTTCAAAAAATATCCTACATACACTTTTTCATTTGAAGGCTCATACAGATACGAGCTGATGGAGGAGTATTATCCGGAACTTTTTGACAAAATGAAAGAATATATAAAACAAGGAAGATGGAATGTTTGCGGTTCGTCATTTGAAAACGGAGACGTAAACATTCCGTCACCCGAGGCTTTGTTTAGAAACATTCTTTTCGGTAACTCATATTTTGACAAAAAATTCGGGAAAAGAAGCGTTGATATATATTTGCCGGACTGCTTTGGCTTCGGCTGGGCATTGCCGAGCATCGCAAGTCACGCCAATCTGATGGGATTCACCACCCAAAAGCTCGCTTGGGGCAGTGCCTACGGAGTGCCGTTTGACATAGGTCGATGGAGAGGCGTAGACGGCAACGAGATATATGCGAGTGTAAATCCTCACGACTACTACTTTACGCTCAAAAAATTGCGTGACTGGGATTTTGTCCAAAACAAACTGAAAGAGAATGAAAAATACGATCTCGATATGACTTATATTTTCCACGGAATCGGTGACCGTGGCGGCGCACCCAAGGAAAAAAGCGTAAAATTTGTTGAAGAAGAAATAAGTAAAAACAACAGAAGTGATATTGAGGTTTTGGCATCTTCAGCCGACCGAATTTATCACGATATTGACGAAAATTTCACACCGGAGCAAAAGGCGAAGCTCCCTGTCTGGAACAATGAGCTGGTCATGAAAGACCACGCAGTAGGCGGTTACACTTCCAGAGCGGTGGGAAAACGCTGGAACAGAAGATGTCAGGAACTGGCTGACATTGCAGAAAGAGCAAGTGTAACAGCATCTTATCTCGGCATCAAAGAATATAACAAGAGTGCTATCGACATAGCCTGGAAAAGATTCATTGCTCACCAATTCCACGATGATATTCCGGGTACAAGCTGCCAAAGAGTTTACAAGCGTTCATGGAACGACTATGCCGTGTCAATGAATCAATTTGCAAATGAGCTGGAAGCTTCTGCATCGGCACTGGCACTGAATATGAAAACAGATTTTTGCAAGGGTACACCTATTATGGTATACAACCCGATTGAGTCCCAAAGGCAGCAGACCGTAACTGCCCGACTGAGCGGTATAGGCAATAAAAATGTGAGAGTGTTCGATGATGACGGAAACGAGATTAAGAGTCAAGTTATAAACCGAACCAACACTTATACCGAAATTCTGTTCATCGCAGATGTAAAGAGTCTCGGTACAAGAATTTATGATGCGAGAGTAAGCGATATACCGTGCGGCGCAGAAAGTGCTGTTTCCATCTCAAAGAACAGAATGGAAAATCAAAAGTATATCGTCACCCTAAATCCAAACGGCGATATTGAGTCAATTATTGACAAGGAACAAAACAATTTCCAAATTCTGAAAGAGCCTGTTTCTCTCGGGCTGCTCAAGTACAACGGCTCACGCGTTTGGCCTGCGTGGGAAATGGATTATAACGAAAACAAAAATGCGGCAGACAGAATCCCCGTTAAATCTAAAATGCAAATAATCGAAAACGGCCCATGCCGTGTCGCATTCAAGGTTACACAGCGTGACAAAAAGAGTACCTTTACAAACATTATTGCACTTTCGGACGGCGGAAAATGTGTAGAGGTATATTCCGAAATAGAATGGCAGTCTCTGCGCACATTGGCAAAAGAGCAATTCAGCTTTAATGTAAGCAACGGCACAGCCACATTTGACCTGGGACTCGGTGCAATAAAAAGGCAGAATATGTGCGACAAACTCTATGAGGTACCTGCTCAAAATTGGGCAGACATTACAGACAAAAACGGAAAAAGCGGTGTATCCGTAATCAGCGAATGTAAATATGGCTGGGACAAATTCAACGACAGCACGCTGAGATTTACCGTTTTGCACACGCCTATGCACAACTATCGAATCGACTCTATGCAGTCAATGATGGACTTGGGGCTCAACAGATATTCATTCGCAATTTTCAGCCACAAGGGAGATGTCGGCACAGACACACAGCTTGAGGCACGAAAATTCATTACTCCTATGACTGCATATATTTGCAAAAAGCACAACGGAGCTTTGGGTACAAATTATTCTTTCGGCAGTGTTTCTTCCAATGATGTCATTGTTCGTGCTATCAAAAAAGCCGAAAACAGCGATGAAATTATCATAAGGCTCAATGAGGGCGCAAACAAAACCATAAACAAATTTTCGCTCACACTCGGAAACGGCATAGAGGATGCAAAAGAAGTTTTTGCAAGTGAAGAATACAAGGGCAAGGCTGAAATAAAGGACGGAAAACTTATTACAAGCTTTAAACCATACGAAATCAAAAGTTTTGCACTCAAGCTAAAGAGCGGTGAAAAGGTAAAAGCGGAAAAGGCTGTACCGATTGAACTGCCTCTCGACAAAAATATTATCACAAAGCAAGGCAAATGCGGCGACTATGACTACACTGTTCCGTTTGAAATTGTGCCTGATGAAATCAATTCAAACGGATACAAATTCATCATTAACAAGAATGGAAACAACGCTCTTACTGCCTCTGCACAAAAGATAAATACGGGCAGTAAAGATAGCAAAATTGCATTCCTTTGTGCCTCATTGGTCGGGGATAAAGACGCCGAATTTGTCATAAACGGCAGAGAAGTAAAGGCAAAGGTAAATTCCTGCTTTGAGCGTTTTGCAAGATGGGATTTGTACGACTTCGGTGAAACCGCATACATCAAAAAAGGCAAAATCGCATATGAAGCAACCCATTGTCACAAAAACGGCAAGGATGAAATTGCAAAAAGTATGTACTTTTACATTGTCGAATTTGATGTGCCTAAAAACAGCACCGTCATTTTGCCTAATGACAGCGACATTGTAATTTTGGCGGCTTGCTCACTGCACGACGGAAAAGCAACTCTCGCCGCTCCTGTCTATGACGAAATCCAAAACAACAGACCTTTTACATTCAAAATGAGCAAGAAAGAAAAGGTTGAATACATCTTAGGTAAATGTGTATGGAATCTAAACGACAAAGACGAGTTCATAAAAGCCAATAACAGAGGTAAAGAAGAATGAATGATGAACTTGAATTCACGGTTATCAGCGACATCCATTACTATTCAAAAAAGAATTTTGTGGACGGCTTTGACAAAAACAAAAAGCCAAAGCCTGGTCAGCTCTTTTACAGCAGGAGCGAAGAAATCGTTGAGCACACCTTTGACTGTTTGTGCAAAAATGATACGCCGGACATTGTTCTCATAAGCGGTGACCTTACATATAACGGCGAAAGGACCTCTCACGACGAGATGAAAGCCGCTCTGAAAAAGCTGCAGCAAAAGGGCAAGAGAGTGTATGTCATAACCGCAACCCACGACTATACCACTCCTCGTATGCCCACATACGGCATAGACAAAAACGACAAGTATATAGAGGTTGAGTCAGTAAAACGAACACAACTTTTGAAATATTACGGCGATTTTGGCTATAACAACGCCATCGCAAAGCACAAAAGCACAATGTCGTATGTGGCACAGCTTGCAGACGGATACCGCCTGTTTGCACTCAACGATGACTACGGCGATCCCGATTGCGGATTCAGCGACGAACTGATGAACTGGGTAAAAACAGAAGCGAACAATGCAAAAAGAGACGGTCAATACATTATAGCAATGACACATCACCCTCTTGTGCCGCCGTCGCCTATATATACGGCTGTTGCAAAGGGTGATATGCTGAATGAATATGAGCTGCGCAGGAAGCAGCTTTCCGACTTAGGCTTTGATTTTGTGCTTACCGGTCACACGCATATGCACAACATTTCTTATTGCAAAATAGGAAACAAAAAGTTTTATGACATTTCTACAGCGGCATTAACGGGATTTCCGCCGTATTATCGCCAAATAGTGCTGAACAAAGAACAGAAAAAAGCAGAAATAAAAACCATTTGTGCAGACTGCGCAGACAGCATCGATACAAACGGGCTTGCCCTCGAGGAGTACACAAAAGACTTGTTTTTGGGCGTTGTATCAAAAGCACTGTACGATGCCGAATATGACTACGACAATTTTGCCGACTTTGCCGTAGGCATGAGTATCTCTAAGGAAACGAGTAAAAAATACAAGCCCATTATTCACCGTTTTGCTAAATTTCTAAATCATCTTACATTCGGAAAGGTATGGCACTTCGTTCGTTTTTCGAGTGGTATAAGCAAGAGCAAAATAAGCAAAATCAGCTCAAAAAAAGTAGTCCCCTTTGTTATCAACATTGCGGCAAATCTTTACAGAGGCGACGGAAACATACCTACTTCCTCCGCAGAATACAAAATGACATGTTCAGTGTTGAAGAAAGCCGACCGTCTTGCAAAACCGTTCGGTAAAAAGCTCAATTCAATCGGCCTATCGAGTATTAGTGAGGTTGTTTTGCCGCTGGTAAACAGAGGTGCGGACAGCGACAGAAACGCTACTGTTTATTTTGGAGAATAAAAATGGATAATCATTCAAAAACAAACAAAAAATTCGGAAGCATATTAAAAGATTCCGAGGCTAAAACCCCGTGGCACATAATGCGGCTGATCTCTTTTTTAGCATCCCTTGCTGTGTTGTGCCTGCCGATGTTTTATGCAGGTCACAAAAATGTTTCGCTAATCACTTTTGCGGCAAGCATACACAACCACGGAATAGACCTAACCGCCATATTGAGCGACAGGGCATATCTGTTTGCTGTGTCGGCAATACTCTGTGTTGTGATTTTTGGTATTGCAGAAATAATTTGCTCCTTCTTCACTTCCGCCAAAAGCGGATACAAGCGTGATATTATTGCATTCAGCGTAAATTTCGGTGTGACGGTACTGATGTCATTTTGCTCTGTCGGATTTGGCGCAAGGGTAAAGGCAGGATTGATTTTGACTCTTTTGATATATTTCATTAGATTCATTTTGCAGAACGCAGTTCACAAAAAGGGAGTCAATACCTACAATACCGTAGTGGCTCTGATAATCGTCGGTGCTGTTATCGCTTCTTCTTGCTTCGTTTATCGTTCACCTAAAGTGACATATACACCTCCGAAAAACGCTGACTGCGACATAAGCGCAGTAACATTCAATGTTGCTGCCGCTTTTGGTGAAAAATTAGACGGCACTTCAAGTGCAGAACGCTGCGACCGATTTGCAAGCTATATGAACAGTATAAAACCGGACATAATCGGCACGCAGGAAATGAATTCTATTTGGCTGGAAAAGCTCAAATCTACTATGCCGGATTATGAAAACTACGGAGTAAAGCGAGGCGGCGACAGCGAAGAAAAGAACAGCGAAATGAATGCTGTATTTTGGAACAAAACCAAGTTTTCCGCTGTGGAAAAGAACACAATCTGGCTCAGCGAAACTCCCGAAAAGGAAAGCAAATACACCTACACCGACAAAGACGGTAATCACTGTGAAGCCGGATGCTACAGAATTTGCAGCTATGTTGTTCTGCTGAATAAGCAGAACGGCAAAAACATCATTTTTTTAAACACTCATCTGGATAACGCATCGGAGCAGGCAGCTGATTTCGGTGCAAATGTAGTTATGAACAAACTCAATGAGCTAAAAGAAAAATACAACAATACCGACGGCACCGTTTTGACCGGTGATTTCAACGAAACCCAAGACGGAACGGCTTATAAGCTCGTTGCGTCCAAGCTGAACGACTGCACGAACAGAGCAAAAAAGACAGCCACATATCAAGAGTGGGGCTATCGCTCTACCGGTAATGAGCCTATCGATTTTATATTTACTGACGGAAAAGCAGTAGATTATACCGTGCTGAACGACCTGAACAACGGGTATGTGTCCGACCACTACGGAGTATATTCAGGTATTAACTTTTAAATTGACTGACAAGAATAATATTTATATAATAAATTCGAAAATTTATTCATTAGGAGCTAATACTGTATGAATATCAGAAGAGCGGAAGAAAAGGATATACCGAGGATTATCGAGTTATTGAAGCAGGTGCTCCAAATACACGCCGACATACGCCCGGATATTTTTATATCCGGCACCACCAAATACACGACTGACGAGTTGGTGAAAATGATAAATTATGACAAAAAGCCGATTTATGTTGCCGTAAACGGCAGTGGCATCTGTGTGGGCTATGCCTTTTGTCAGTTACAGGAACAGTCTGTTTCTAACAATACAGTACCGTTTAAGTCGCTGTATATCGACGATTTGTGCGTAGACAAGGAACAAAGAGGAAAGCATATCGGCGAGGCTTTGTTTGATTATGTCAAAAAAGAGGCAAAAAGGATGGACTGCTACGAAGTAACACTGAATGTATGGACAGGGAACACTCCGGCAGAAAAATTCTATGAAAAAATGGGGATGAAAACAAAGAAAAGAATGATGGAATACATACTGTAACCGAACGAAAATTATCTCAATCGCAGGTGAATAAAGTGTTGAAATACGGAGTATACGCAAAGGCTGTGGAGCTGCTTTGCTTTAAGCCGGCGTTTAATAACAATGGTACTTTTTCAATAGAGATTGCAAAATAGAAAAATAAAGTAGTAGACTTTGTGTTCGAACGACACCTCATTGTAAGGTTTGCAATTTCTCATACGAATTTGTTGAAAACTTGTGATACACAATTGGCAGAGATTTTTGAGAGACATTGCTCAAATCAAAATCGTAATACGAATTGAAAAGAGCAAAAAACTTGAGAGACATTTCAAAAAATAAAGAGGGCTTAAAGTAATAAAACTTTAAACCCTCTCTTTAAGTTTGCCCTTTTATAATCTTGTGTATATTGAAAGCAAGGCTAATATCAATATGGACAGTTACAAACTTTTGATGATGAATCAGGGTAAGGCTTATGGGGCAAAGGCTGCTGAGGAGGAAATTATTTCAACTGCTAAAATTGAGAGCATTGATTACAACAGGGATAGTGTTCGCAGTATCCTTAAAGGCTATGCACCTAAAGATGATGAAGAAACTCGCATTTTCGGTATAAAAAAGGCTTTGATTTCATTGTTGATAAAAATAATATCATTACAGAAGAAAATATCTACAAGCTATATATGATGACAGTCGGCGATTTTTTTGATGAAGAGAACAAACTGCTTAAGGGTAACAGTTATCGTTACGACTGCGTGCATATTCAAGACCTTGCAGGCGAGATTGCGCATATGGGAATTAACTGTGATAATTTGCCGAATGCAATGAAAAATTTTGTTAAATTTATCAATACAAATGACGGTATGAACGAGCTTGTAAAAGCTTCGATTATTCACTTTTATATCGCATATCTGCACCCGTATTTCGACGGAAACGGTCGTATGGCTCGTTTTGTTCATTTGTGGTATTTGGTGCAGCAGGGTTTTAGCAATACACTGTTTATTCCGTTTTCGAGTTATATAATGAAAAGCGTTAAAAAATACTATGAGGCATACACTTTGATTGAAGAAAATCAAAAAATAACAGGTGTAATTGATGTCACTCCGTTTATAATCTATTTTGCCGAAAATGTTTACGGCAAGTTTGAAAATCGGGAAATTTGTGTTGACGTTTTCGATTTGTTCAAACAAGCATTGTCAAAAGGTGAAATAACCGCAAAAGAGGAACAACTGTGGCAGTTCGTTGTAGCAAATTACGGCATATCCGACTTTTCAACAAAACAACTTGAAAAAGATTTCGGTAACGCGCCTACGCAACCATTCGCTCTTTTGTGCTGAAATTTGAAAAGCTGGGATTATTGAAATCTAAAAAATATGGTAATATGGTTAGGTTTGCAAATCATACTTGCAAAATCTATTGTAAACTGATATATTTAAAATGAAAAGAGAGTAATGGAATGAAAAATAGAATAAAAGAACTTAGGAAAAAAAGAATTACACAAGCAAAGCTTGTCGAAAATATGGATATTTCAAGGCAATATATAAGTTTGCTTGAAAAAAATGAAATAGAACCATCAATGAAAGTTGCAAATGAAATAGCAAGAGAACTGGGGACTTGTATTTATTCGGTTTTCGACTTGGATGGAATAGGAACTTATAAGTGTCAGAACTGTAAGTGTCAGAACTGTAAGTGTCGATAGTAATCAATAATTTGTTTCACTGATTAAAATGAAAAAGAGAGATGAGATTTTATGTATTATAGTAATCCTCAGAGGTACAAAAATGGAGATAGATAATTGGCAGACTATGATTCTAATTTTTGAGGTAGTGTGTAGAATTTTCAAAAAACAAGGAGGAAAATATGGAGCGGTTTATTCGGAAATTATTTGGTTTAACCTTTAGTGCATTATTGGCAGTTGTGCTTTTAGTAGGTTGTATTTCGAATAATTTAGGAGATGAAAAATCTATGAACATAAAGATAGATGGGATAGAACAGATTACAGTATCAACTCAAACTACTGGACAGAAACAAGATGTTATAATAGAAAAAGAAAAATTTGAGGATTTGATAAGTAAACTTAATTCGTATTCGTTAAAAGAAATAACAGATGAAAAAGATAAAGGATGGCAGTATTTGATTAAAATAGAAAAAAAGGGGGGAGAAATTACTCTAATATCTTTTATGGATAATAAAGTCAAAGTGAATGACATCGTTTATGAAGTTAGAGATTACAATATTGATGACTTTTCATATCTGTTTGAGTGAATTTTGAAACGAACGTAAATATGCTGTAATGGTATATTTAAACGATGTATATCTGGAATAACATGAAGATTTTCAATAGGATGAGCTGAAAGATTATCAGTAAAAAAATGATTTATTAAACAATAAGATAAGAAAGGCTACATATCTTTTGGATAATCAAAGTTCTTTAGGGTTTGTCGATAGGGTCTGGCATTAAAAAAAGCATAGTTTTTTAGGGTTCTTCGATAGGGTCTTTTATGAGGGTCTGGCTGGGTAGCCAGACCTTTTATTGTTAGGGCAAGGCCCTGTTGAGCAAAGCTCAACAAATAAACCACTTGCTATGCGAGTGGTTGAAGACGCTTTAGCTTACAGTAAAAAACCTCCAGTGATATAGTAAATGCAGGTTCGCCAACCGCATTTAATCACAGGAGGTATCCATAATGGACAATAATAGTTTATCACATACAAAATGGAACTGTAAGTATCATATTGTATTCGCACCAAAATTTCGTAGAAAAATAATATATGGGAAGTTACGTCAGGACATAGCCAATATATTAAGTGCTTTATGTAAGCGAAAAGGTGTCAAAATAGTGGAGGCAGAAATGTGTCCGGATCATGTTCATATGTTGGTAGAAATTCCGCCAAGTATAAGTGTATCAAGTTTTGTGGGATACTTGAAAGGAAAAAGTACACTAATGATATTTGCCTAATGATATTTGAGATGCATGCAAATTTGAAATATAAATTTGGAAATCGTCATTTCTGGTGTAGAGGATATTATGTTGACACGGTTGGAAAGAATGCAAAGAAAATACAGGAGTATATTCAAAATCAATTAAAAGAAGATTTAGAATATGATCAAATGACGTTAAAAGAGTATATAGACCCGTTTACGGGTGAGCCAGTAAAAGCAGAGATAATTTGCGACAAGCCGGAGAACAACAAATTTATGATATTATCGACCAAGTGAATTCTCGATTATATGATAATCCAAAGATAGAAGCTTTGTTGGTTTCTTTATCGGAGTACCTTTCTGATTATGAAGGTAAAAAGGTATATGGCTATTTCAGTACAAAAGGTAAACGCTTAGTAAATTCCATCGTAGACGAAATGAAAAAGATCCAATCATTTCTGATTTGTATGATACATGGTATTCATATAAAGAACAGATTATTGATATTTACAGCAATCAAAAGCTGGTTCGTGTTCCCCTATCGCAGAATAAGGATTTCAAGACGATAAAGAATGCAATTATTGAGGTTAAGTCATAAAAACGGAATCTTTGCCAAAAGGTAAGGTCTCTCAGACTGTCGATAAAGTGGCTAAAACGCGCCGCGTTATAATAATTGTCATAGAGGCTATATCTTATAGCAAAGATGACTCTTGCCAAAGCAAAACGCAGAATTCATACCACCTTCTCAAAATCTACCGGCGTGTAGAAATTTAAAATTCGGTTTCCCTACCTGCTGACGGCACTTTGCTAAAAGTAAAGCGCTGTTTTTATCTGCCGGATTCTTTTTTTATTTCTCTAAAGCTTTTGCCATAGTATTTTTTTAAAAGTCTTTGTGTTTGCCTGTCACACAAACCTATCATCTGCGAAAGCTTTGTAAGAGTAATTTCGTTTTCGTACAAAAATGCTTGCTCTATTATTGCAAATCTTTTGTCATTCAAGTTTTCTTTATTAGCAAATTCTTGAAAATCTTTTGGCAAAAGCAATCTTGTAATCTGTGTTAAAATAATTATCATCAATCCCGATATCACACTTTCGTAATCAGGATTTTTATTTTTCCATTCACTTAAAAGCATTTTTGCAAATTTGTTGTCAACATTTTCAAGATAACAAAAATTATGCTGTGTAAAAATACTTGAAAATACATTTTTGCTTTTATCGTTTTTAATTTGTATCAATACAAATACATCTTCAATAGGGCTTTGCTCATCATAATTTTGGCTATGCCTAATATTCGGCCCTGTAATGAAAAAATCGTTTTTCTTTAATTCAATTTCTCTGCCATCGGCTATAAGCGTGCCTTTACCTTCGGTTATAAAATGCAGTTCATAGCAGCCTTTTGCGTGAACGTGCATCGGTATTTTTTCGCCGAGTTTGCCGCCACCCAAATCTGTTATTACAAATTGTATTTTGTTCCAAATGAAATCCATTTAAATCACCTTGCTTATTATAACATAATACGACATTTACATAAAGATGATGTCGTGTTGTTTTTATGCCTGTATGTTATAATTTTTACGAGGTGAGTTTATGAATAGATATTTAAAAAAATCACTTTGTGTGTTATTAACTGTAACTTTTGCTTTTTCGTTGGCATCTTGTTCAGGGGGCAAAGTCAGCGAAGGTGATATTAAATCTCTCTTTAAAGATACTTCTAAAATTTCATTTTCATATAATTATACCGAGCTTAAAGATTCGAGGGAAAATAAAACTAAATCTTGGAGGCAGGGGATGGTGTCCGGAAACGGACTTCAAGGGTTTATTACAAGCGGCAGTCCGTACAGCGACACATTTATTTTTCAAAATATGCATTTTATAATGCCTAATGAAAATCAGCGTACTTGTCCTCAAACTTATGATGAACTTGAAACAGTAAAGCAAAGTATTATTAAATGTAAAGATATTACGGATAATGCAAACTATGATGACGTATACCGTTATCACCCGGGCGGCCAATTACGGCTTGATTTTGATAAGAAAAGCACTAAAAAATATATTCGCTATACAGATTATGAAACATCGCAGGTCGGTGTTGACTTTACGGATAAAAACGGCACTTGGAAGCGTACATCATTCACTTCAATGGCAGATGATGTTGTGATTACCAAGCTTAATAAATCATCTTCCGGCAGTAAGCTTAATTTAACTTTATCATTTGATAACCTTTCAACTCTTGCAAATTTCGGCGACAGTGACGAAGCTAATATGAAGTATAAAAAATTAACTGATGATAATGCAAACTACCTTGCGCTTGTTTCACACTATCCTGATTATGAAAAAAGTGAACTTAAAAACGGCGGTTATGCAACAGTAACTTATGTAATTACTTCAGGCGGAAACAAAGAAAAAGTGTTGATAGATAAGAAAACAGACGAAACACAGTTTTTGGGTGAAAATACAGGCATTAAAATAACCGATGCCGACAGTGTTTATCTTCTTACCGTAAGTGACAGAACTTACGATATGGGAAAAATTGATGATTTTGAAAAGCAAAATGGTTTCAAACTTGTCGAAGATTGCATAGCAAAGCTTGAATGTGTAGCTGCAAAATATGCAGGTAATAATGATTTTGATTATGATAAAGCGTTAAATAATCACTTGGAAATTTATCAGCCGCAATTCGACAGCGTTACACTTTCGTTGGGTGATGATAATTTTGAGCCAAATGAAACACTTTTAAAAATGCAAAAGGGCAAAAAGAAAATAAATTCCGCTCTTGCCCAGCGTACATATTATGCCGGCAGATATGCGTATCTTTGCTGTTCGGGTTATTCCACAAGCCGACTTTACGGTATGTGGACAGGTGAATTTAACACCGGCTGGGGCAGTAAATATACAATGGACGCAAATGTTAATTTGCAAACTTCTTCAATGAATACGAGCAATATGTCACGCAGCCCTATCGGCTATGCATATTTCATTTTGCGACAACTTCCTGATTGGGAAGAAAATGCATATGCAACACATGGGTTTAAAGACGCTATTCAGGCTCCGGTCAATACCGATGGTGATAAAGCAGTAATTACCGAAACCTGCTATCCTTATCCTTTCAGATATTGGAACGCCGGCACATCTTGGATGATTAACCCGCTTTATGAAACTCTTCTTTCATATGGTAATATCAATATTCCTTTAAGTGATGAATTCGACCTTGAAAATCTTAAATCGGTTCTCTCCGTTACCGAAAAAGACTTAACAGAAAGTCAAATTGAAGAAATTAAAAAGCGTGGATATTTAAGGCTTGAAGAAGATATTTTATATCCGCTTTTGGTGAAAAGTGCAAATTATTGGAGTCAGCTGATGAGCCCTGAATATTATACCGCAAAAGACGGTTCTATTCATTATGAAGAGGGCAAAACATCATTAAATGACGGTGAAACATATTGCATTTTGCCAAGCTATTCGCCTGAAAATAATCCGTCAAATTATAACAGCCCATCGGATGCTAACTGTGCTATTGATATTTCTGCCTGCCGTGATAATCTTAATATGCTTATTAAAGTTATGGGCGACATTGATAAAAATGCTGATACTTCTAAATGGCAGGAACTTGAAAAAAATCTTCCGCCATATCTTTATGATGAAACAGGCGCTCTTAAAGAATGGGCAACAACTTCATTTGATGAAAATAATAAACATCGTCATTTAAGTCATCTTTACGGTGTATGGCCGCTTTTTGAAACGCAGGGAAATGATGAACTGTCAAAAGCCTGCAAGCAGGCAATTGCAAACAGACAGAGTGAAAATGAAGCGTCACACGCACTTGTTCACCGCAGTCTTATTGCTTCAAGGTTAAAGGATTCAGATTCTTTAACAGATGCCCTCGTTAAACTTATGAACCATAAAATCAGGTACGATTCACTAATGACTAACCACGATTATGACCAAGGCAGTTGCTATTGTACTGATTTTGCGATAGGCTATCTCGGAATTATAAATGAATCTCTTGTTTATTCACACAATAATGATATTGAGTTTCTTCCGGCCCTCCCGAATTCGGGTTTTGAAAACGGAACGCTTAAAGGGATTAAAACCCGTAACCGTGCTACCGTAACTGAATTAAAATGGGCAGACGGCGGTAAAACAATAAGTGCAACCGTTACTTCGGATATTGACCAAAAGCTTAATGTTAAAGCCGGCGGTAAATCACAAACAGTTGAATTTAAAGCAGGGGAGAGTAAAACATTTAGGTTTTAAGTGCTTAAAAAGATATAGCCAAAGCTATATCCTTCAGTTTGTCGAAAAGGGTTCGAGAAATCAACCCTTCCGGATTTTTGTCGATGGTGAAAATTGCGATCCTTATCGCTTAGCTGCTATGTTTGATAGCCTTAATGGTTATAAAATACAGAAGATTGATAAAGTAGTAGTTTATTATGATGAACTTAACTCATCAAAGGCTTGGCTGCAACTGAAATTCTTTACATATAATGTGGAAGTCGGAACCGTTGTTGTTGAGCGTATTAAAGAGGACAAGTCTCTTGTAGATCACAAGCTCTTGCCGGTGTTTCAAAAGCAGTATATAAGGATGATGTGGATTCTATAATTCTTGCTTCAAGTGATTCTGACTTTTGGTCTGTTATCGAGGATGTTGATGCAAATTATTTTATTCTTCTTGAAAAGACAAAATATGGTTCTGACTTTGGAATAACATTATTTTCTATTGCTATCTTGATAAGTTTATGACACCTGAAAAGGACAAGTTTTTTGATACAGTGTTCAAGAAAGAACTTGAAAAAGTAATTGCAAGCTCATTTGTTTTGCCAAATGCAGAGCAAATCTTTAGAGAAGCACTTACGCAAACTCGTGCCTCATTATCGTCTACGGCGAGAGACCACCTTTATAACACTACAATGAACAATCTTAAGTTGGTGCTTAATAGCAATGGTACTTTTTCAAAAGAAATTACGGATTAAAAATTTGTCTTATGATTTTTTCACATACAAGATAGAGTTGGGGACAGCGACACCTGTGGTATATCAGCAATCACAAGGTCCCTTGTATGCCGAGCTACTGACTACCAACAAGCTGAGCGATTACCATACAGACCTTAACAAGCAGGCGGAAACAATGTTTTCTCGGACGGTTTACCCGCTAAATAGAAAAGTCGCTGTCACAGACGGCGGCTTTTCCTTTTCGGGAAGTATTCAAGAAGTCATACAGTTCCGTGAGTAATGGAAGAAGGCAATGATTTGAGAAAAAGAGAAGTGTAATATTCTGAAAACCTCTTGAGATTTCGGGAAAAATCTGCTATAATATTTTTGCGTAATTATATAGTGGAGGATTTATATCCTTTTTTCCTTAGAAATTATGGAAGGAGGATTTGACTATGGCAAACGGAAATGCGACAATCATTGTCGGCTCGGCTCGGCTCGGATGGGCAGGAGCATAGCGCCGTTTTTTCAGTGTGTCAAGTCTTATTTCGTACAATTTATAACGAACCAGTTGCCGGAGACAGGGCGCATTATGCCTTGGCTTCGGCTTTTTGCGTTTGCCGGAAGGATGGTGGTTTGATATTGAAGTCCTAACCACGACCGGCAAATCGATCTTTTCAGGTTAAACCTTCTATCTTCTCTGGCGTGTCCGCTGTCGGAGAAAGTAAATAGCGGATAGAATTATTTTGGAGGAATAAAAATGAAGAAGAAACTTCTAAGCCTTCTGCTTGCGTTGTGCCTTGTGATGGCACTTGTTCCGATGACAGCGTTTGCTGAAGGAACTTCAGTAGATAGTTGGGACGGTACGGCAGATACAAGCTGGTACACCGACCATAAGACGGATACTGAATACCATTTCACCACTGCCGAACAGTTGGCTGGTTTAGCGCAGTTAGTCAATGACAAAACTGCATCTGTATCATTTGAAGGAAAAACGATTTACTTAGATAATGACCTCGACTTATCCGGCACCCAGTGGACCCCCATTGGAAATGGCGGCAACTTTGGCAGATATTTTGCTGGTACTTTTAATGGACAGCATCATAAAATCATGAATCTGAACCATCACTATACTGGGGACGAACTTGTTCGAAATGGACTTTTCGGAGTTGTTTCTGACGGTGGTACATTAAAGAATTTACTTGTTATAGACGCTGATATTGACTCAAATGATGGTTCATTAATTGCCGGCATTTTGGCGGATTGGGTCAATGGCGGCACCGTTGAAAACTGCTATACAAGCGGAAAAATAGAAAACAATGTTGGCAACAAGTTCGTTGGTGGGCTGATTGGTCAATGCACTTGGAGTACACAGGTAAAAGGCTGTGGCTCAGACGCCAAGGTTATCAGTACAGAGTCCAATGAAGATGATGTTGATACCGTTGGCGGGCTGATTGGTCAGTGGGAAAACTCTGCGGACAGCTCGTCGATTACCGATTGTTGGTTTGGCGGTTCTGTTTCCTGCAATAATATCTATTCAGCTGTAGGTGGTATTCTCGGTGCAAACTTTGAAAACTTCTCTGGGAACAAGCCTGGCGTAATAATCAAAAATTGCATAGTTGCAACAAAAAACATCACTTGCGCTGAGCCTGGCAATATCACTTGGATTACAGCTGTTGTAAAGACCCATGTTACCGACTGCATTTGGCCGGATACCCCTCCTGATGGTGTAACGCTTGATGAAGAAAAATATCCTGATAATAAAGGCAATTACTTAGCCGTTGCTAAGCTGGTGGTTGATTGGGATGCAGGTACTGCGAGTGCCGACCCGACATTTGATCAGTCATCGTGCGGCACTGCTGTCTCCAAATTCACCTCCGCAGATGTCCTTGCTGGCTTGCAAACCAATGCCGGTGCAGGCGTTGAATGGGTTGCAGGAATCGGTCATCCAACTTTTGTGTGGGATGACAATAACATCCCCGCTGATTACACAGCTGTCGATGCAGCCATCGCAAGGGCAACGGCTCTTGATAGCAGCCTTTATACAAATTATTCTGCGGTAAAAGATTCCATTAACTCTGTTGACCGAGCAAAAAGCAAAGCCCAGCAAACAGAGGTTGATGCAATGGCAAAGGCTATTGAAGATGCCATTGCTGCCCTGCAATACAAGGATGCAGATTACACAAAGGTAGATGCAGCCATTGCCAAAGCAAATGCACTGAACAAGGATAACTACAAGGACTTCACCGGCGTGGAAGCCGCTGTGAATGCTGTGATCCGTGGTAAAAATATTACGGAGCAGACCGAGGTTGATACAATGGCTAAGGCTATTGAAGATGCCATTGCTGCCCTGCAATACAAGGATGCTGATTACACTAAGGTTGACGAAGCCATTGCTAAAGCAAATGCCTTGAACAAGAATGACTACAAAGATTTCTCCGGTGTGGAAGCTGCTGTCAAAGCTGTTGTCCGTGGTAAAAATATTACAGAGCAATCCGAAGTAGACAAGATGGCAAAGGCTATCGAAGATGCGATTGCTGCTCTTGAGAAAAAGCCTGCCAGTACTAAACTGGGAACATCAGATAAGAGTCCGCTGACTGGCAATACAAGCAACCTTGCACTGTGGATTTCCCTACTGTTAGCCAGCGGCGGCGCAACCCTTGCTACAACGGTTGCCAGCAGAAAGAAAAAGTACAACAGATAATTGAATAGCATTCCCTTGCTCCATCTTTTGAGTAAGACAAAAGCGTCGTAGAAATACGGCGCTTTTTTGTTACCTAATTATTGAATAGAATATACGAGACTTGAGTTTGGATTAAATCTGATTGAATAATTAGCTTTTATATTCTTCGTCATTAAATTGCACAGTACCCTGCTGTAAATAATAATGCGGATTTAGAGTTTCTTTCGACACCTCAGTGTAAGATTCGCAATTCCTCATACGAATTTGCTATGCAAAGCAAAAATAAAATTCTGAGAGATTTTTGAAAGACGCAAAGTCTGAAAAATGGCTTAAATAGGCGGTTTTGAAAAAAGATTGCGAGGCTCAGACTCCGTCATTTAAGGTTCGAATCCTTATTACGAGCGAAGCGAGTAACAAGGTTATCGGGACCCATTCAAAATCTGTGATTTTGTAAATGGGTGATGTTCTTATTACGGGTTTATAATGCAATTAAACCCGTAAAAACGTTCTGTCAAGTCTTTAAGGTGGAGATTTGCAAAGCAAATACTACCGTGACTTGACAGGTTGTTATACCTCTGCCAATACCTCGGAACAATTTGTTCCGAGGCTTTTTTATGCCCGAATACTGCTTTTTACGGCAGCATTCGGGCATTTTTTCTTTGCTTCAAAATATCGTGAGAGTCTTTGAGAGATTTTAAGAGACAGCTAATTTCAAAATTCCAAATCCGTTTTGGTGTGATTTAGGGCATTTATGACTGAGACTTTTGAGAGACATCGCTCAAATCGAAATCGTAACACGAATTGAAATAAGCAAAAAATTTGAGAGACATTTCAAAAAATAAAGAGGGTTTAAAGTAATAAAACTTTAAACCCTCTCTTTTAAGTTTGCCCTTTTATATTGTTTATCCATCAAAAATAGAAAGGTAAAATTATATTTCTATCAATTTTCTGCCGTAAATATGTTTAATTATCTTTTTTCTTCCGAACAAGCAATACCGTCGCAAAGGAAAGAGCCGCTAAGGCTGTGAAAACACCTGTGTAGGTTTCACTGCCTGTCATGGGCGAAATAACGCTTTCGTTTTTGCTCGGTTTGTCGGGTGTTGTGCCGCCGCTTGTTTTATCTTGTTCGAGATTGATAATCGGTTGTTTCGGCGTCTTTTCTTCAAGTGCATCTATCGCCGCAAGTATCGCTTTTGTTTGGAGGTCTACCTCCTCCTGCTGCGTGATATTTCTGCCGCCGACATCAACAGCCAATTCCTTTTCAACCTGCGAGAAATCAACATATTTCTCTTTATCAAGTCCTTTGGCTTTGGCAACCGCTTTGTCGTATTCGGTGTAATCCGCAGGCTTGTATTCAAGCGCAGAAATTGCGTTTTGCAGTTGTTCGGCGTAAGAGTCTACTACCTCCTGCTTTGTAATATCCAAGCCGTAATCAATGCCGTTTAATATTTCATTCAAGGCATTAACGGTTTCATCTGTGTAATATTCCAAATGCTCGGGAACGGTATTGATTTGCTCATTAACCCGTGAATAATCGGCAGGCTTCAAAACAAGGTTATCCAAAGCGGCTTTGATTTTTGCCGTCTGCTCGTCAACGATGTTTTGCTGTGCGTTTGACAATCCGCCTATGTCAGCCGAAAGGGCTTCGTCAAGCTCGGTCAAATCCGTGTACAAGCTGCGGTCAAGTGCATTTGCCTGTGCCACAACTTTGTCGTATTCCGAATAATCAGCGGACACAAATGTTGTGTTCTCCGTTACATTTGTACGAATTTCAATGGGGTCATAGCCTACATCGGTACTTGTTACAACACAATAATAATACTTTGCAGGGTAATCGGCAGGGTTAAACTCTTTGCCTGTTGCGTTTGGTATTGGAGTACCTGTGGTGTTATCATTCGTATCATTTGCGTACCACTGATAAGTGCGGTTGAAGCCGATTACATCTGCGGTTAAAACTGCGTCCGCATCGGTATATTTTTCGGGCAGTTGAGTAAGCACGGCAGTGTCCTGTGAGACTTCAATAAATGTGTGTCCGTTTTCATTTGCCCACTGCTCTGCATAAGTACCTTTAGTGCCGTACACCTTGTAATTTCTGCCTTTGGTGTCTTCGGTACACTCTCTAAATGTTGAGGGCATAGAAATTATACAGCCCTCTGTCTGTGGCAGGCTTTTTGCTGATTCCAGATGTGAGAATTCTATACGAGATGTGCGGTATTTTCCAAAAGCGTTTTTACCGATATTTTTTGTTTGGTCAAAACAATAAATACGCGGCTTTGAATTTACATTATAGCCGCCGGCAAAAGCACTATGTGGTATCGAAACTATCGATGGCAAATCAATTGTCGTTAAATAGGAACAATTGGCAAATGTATCGGATCCTATTATTTCTAATGACGGAAAGTTAGCTTCGACGATCCCGGTATCTTCAAAACTTGTATAACTCAAATCTCTAATTGCCTGCATTTTAATACTTATAAGACGATTGCAGTCGTAAAACATCTCCGAAGTCGAAGGTAAAAACTCTGTGCATTGGGGAAGATAAATTGTTTCAAGCCTGTCGTTGTATATAAATGCACCATCATATATTGTTGTAACTGCCGGTCCGTCAAATGAAATGATACCGGATTCTCCGAATACATAAGACTCTATTTCTTCAACATTCGTAAAGTCCCCGCAGCAAAAATAATGTGTGCAGGAAAAAGCAGCTGCGCGAAGTATTTTTGCATTTGGAAATTCGGCATACATAATACGAGAATGATCAAATGCACTCTCCCCGATTTCTGCAACTCCTTCTCCGCTGATAAACTCTAATGACTGATTTTTATAAAATGCAAGCTGGGGAATCTCTGTTACGCCTTTAGGCAAGGTTAAACCCATAAGTGTGGATGTATCAAACGCTCCCGCCTCTATGCCGGTTACGGTTATTCCGTTTATCATATCGGGAATAAATAAATCAGCAACTGTACCGTTATATGCTGTTATTATACCGTCATCGCTAATGGTGAATTTTTCGTCATCGTCTATGTATTGAATACGCGGTGTAATCTCTGTTTCACGGCTGTAATATCCACCGTTTTCATAGTAAGCTACCGCGCGAATTCTTGTTCTTTGTGTCACAGAAAAAGGTTTTTCATAGACGAAAGCATTTTCAAGTGCAGGATATGTACCGTCTGTGGTATATAAAATCGTAGCATTTTCGTCCGCACACTGTATGGAACAGTTTTGTTCACCTACATACAGCGTATTTTCCAAATTGAATTCAGGAGCAGCAAGCTCCGACAAGCCTAATGCATTGCAAAACTGAATAATTCCTGTACCGTCCCAAAGAGAATGGAAATTATCCAAATTATCACCTTGAGAAGATGCAGATTCGTTAAATCTTTTCACATCAAACGAGGTGTTTTTCAGGCGTTCCTTTATTTCATCAACTGTTATATTCGGTTCAACCCATTTAAGAATTGCTCCGAGTGCGGCGGCACAGGGAGAAGAAAAGGAAGTACCTTTCCAATATATATACTGATTATCGGAAATGGCAACTATAACATCTTGACCGGGCGCGGAAACATCCGAGTTTAAAGTTAATGTATTCCAAGTGGGCGTTGTGTTATCTCTGTCTGTGGCAGATACAGCAATACTTTCCGATAAATTTGCCGGCAACTGCACGGTGTCAAATCTTCCAGTATTTCCCACACACGCAAACACAGGAATGTTTTTAGAATACGCCTGCTGCAAGCAAGCTCGGATTAATCCGGAATCATCGCTTAGATGTGTAATGCTTACATTAATAATATCAGGATTGTTTTTAATTGCTGCGGCATATCCGGCGGAAACTTGAGAAATCGTAGTCGTTAAATCGTCATTGAAAACCTTATATACTGACACTTTTACATTCTTTGGCGTATTATCTAAAACCACGCTGGCTACGGCTGTTCCATGACTTTTTTGAGCACCGTCCAATTCATCATCAGAATTACCGTCAACAGAAGAATTAAAATAAGAACGGACAAATCTACCCTCGAAGAACTCGTGATTATAATCGAGTCCGGAATCAATCAACGCTACAACAATTTCTCGTTCAGGAATATCTTGTGTTTCAAGATAATCTAAAAGCCGATCTGATTGTGTTCTGTCACAGCTCCAGTCACATAAATGTTTTTTGTTGTTTAACTCAGATTCTGAAAGGGTTTCGGAAATATCTCCCTGCAAGCCGTCTATAACTACATCGGGAGCAACATTTGTTACATTTTTCTCTGCTTTTAGATTTATGTAAGCTTCCATAGCCGTTTCCGGACTTTCATATTGTAAAATATGAAAGTCCTCAAAGCCACTGACGTCCTCTAATGCGCCGCATTTATTAAATTTACTGTCGGCACGGACAATCAGTCTGGCGGTCTGAAAATCCTGTAAGGTATATTCAGTTTCAGTGCTGTCTGTGACTTCTTCTGAATTTCGAGCAGAAAAAGCTTGAATTTGTGCCGTTTCATCCTCTTCGGGGGCAACAAACTCTTTCTCCGAATCATATTTCCTTGCCAAGTCTGCAATCCCGTTTGTAAATTCAGTTATCTTTTTTGATTCATTTGTATCTGCTGCACAAATCGTAAATGAGGGCATAAATAACATAATTATAATAATTGCAGACATTATAATACAGATTAACTTTTTCATAAAAGGCCTCCTACTTTACAAAAACATATAATCATTTATTCGCATAAATAATTATTGTTGTATTGTTTAACGAGATTTACAATACAGAAAAAATAAGAAAATAAAATCATAATAAGCGGCGGAAAAACGCCCAAAAACAATGCTGAAATTTTATTAAACCCTGCCATGTAGGCATCTGCTTCCCAATGTATAATATCATCGATAGCGAGTCCGCCAAAAACCGTTATTAACAAAATAAAATAAATTGTCCAAATAACCATCTGAGAAAAATAAAACTTCTTTTTCAATAGCTTATTATATAATACAGAAAATTCCTCTTTTCTAACTTTTATATTTGAGCTTTGAACAATTACGGGATGCAAACATTTAGCCCTTATATAAAGGAAATTATTATAATAGCTTGTTTTAATGGCAATTTCCAATTTTGCATTACGATGAATATGCAGCATGTATGTTACTTTGAAACAGGATAAATCATATCTGAAAGCAAACAAATGATTCAATATTCTCTTTTGAAATGATTCGGATAAAAACGAAAATCTCAATTTTCCTAATTGATTTTTCTCAAAAGGAATGCTTTCAAATGTTAAAATATGATTTCCGACTTCTGTTTCAAATACATAATTGATTGCTTTTCCCGTATTTTCAAAGTCCATAGGTTCTTTCCCGTCTAACAGAAGCCGAAATTTATTATACTCGTTAAAGTGCAAGGTCAATGACAATTTGACCTTACCATATTCCGCATTTACCATCGAAGCTACAATCCATTCTGCACATTATTCGCAATAGTCTTTAAAATATATATGCTTATTTCCGCCGAACGGCACGGCTCAAATTTTATTTTTCTAAATATTTTTCAATGAAGTTCTCAACCGTGTTCCAATAAAGCTCCGGCTCAACCGAGGATGAAAGCGCGTGTCCGGCACCATTGACGGTCAGACATTCCTTTTCGCAGGCCGCCGCCGAATACAGCTTATCGAGCATACTGTATGGAACAAGCTCGTCATCGGAGCCGTGAATAAACAGAGTCGGAATACGGCTTTGTTTGACCTTCTCAAGAGCGCTCGCTTGCTTGAAATCATACCCGTCGCGAAGTTTTGACATCACAGATGCGGCGTTGAGTACGGGGAACCACGGGATATGCAGAGCGTTTGCTTCGCATTTGAATTCATCCCATTCCGAGGTGTAGCCGCAATCCGCAATTATAGCCTTGACATTTTCGGGCAGCTCTTCTCCGGAGGCCATAAGCACCGTCGCCGCTCCCATGGATACGCCGTGGAGGATTATTTGTGCATTCGAATCCCAAGAAATAATAAGCTTTATCCATTCGATAACGTCAAATCGCTCCGGCCAGCCCATTCCTATTTTCGTGCCCTCACTGTCGCCGTGTGCACGTGCGTCTGCTGCCAGAACATTATACCCGAGTGAGTAAAATTTGTTTACAAAACCGGCCATATGTTTGGCCTTGCTTGTGTATCCGTGGCAGACAAGTACATATTTTGAACTGTTGTTTTTAAACATCTTACCGTGCAGACGAAGAGAGTCGGACATAATGTAAACATCCTCACCGTGCTCATTGTACCATTTTTTCATTTCGGGCGTACCGGTAAGTCCGCTGTATTTTTCGCTCGCGTCTTCTTCACTGCCGGATGTGTTCGTGACCTTTTGAACGAGATTGTTGAGCTTACTCATATGTATAGGTGATTTTGTGTTTATCGAGAAATCATAAAATATTTCAGCCGACATTGCGGTCAATGCCGTCAGTCCGCAGAGAGTGCCGAAAACCGCACCTGCATTTTTTCTGTTCATAGAAATTCCTCCGTCTTTTTTTAAAATTATACCATACTCACGAATTTTGTTTCAAGTCTTTTGCTATTTATATATTTTACACGGCAATTAAAACTGCTTTTTTGTTAAAAAAGCAAAGAGGCTCAAGCAGACCGTTTCAAGCGTTTTGCTTCGTATCGAAAATGTTGTGCGGTATTGATTCCGATTTATCGCTTTGATATAATAAGATAAGAGTAATAGAGGTGGATTATGAAAATAACATACATTAACCACAGCGGATTTTTGGTTGAAACCGAGAACTGCTACTATGTTTTTGATTACTACAAAGGCGATATGCCGAGGCTTGACAAAAGCAAGGAAATTGTCGTCTTTTGCAGTCACTTTCACCAAGACCATTTCAACCCGAAAGTATTTGGAATTCTTGATGATATGGGTATGAATTATCAGGCTGTTTTGGCAAAGGACATCGGCAAAAAGAAGTATCCTGCCGGTGTAAAAATCACGACGGCTTATCACGATCAAACCTATATTCTTGACAACGGCACACAGGTTAGTACGCTTCTTTCAACCGACAGCGGTGTGGCTTTTATCGTCAAAACAAGCGATGGCTTAATTTATCACGCAGGTGATTTGAACGATTGGCATTGGGAGGGTGAGACGGAAGATGACAACCGCCACATGGCCTCCATGTACCGTGCCGAGATTGACAAAATCAAGGGCGCTCATTTTGATGCTGCATTCGTTCCCCTTGACCCAAGGCAGGAGATACATTATGCCGACGGTATGATTTATTTTTTGAAAAATGTCGATTGCAACGCCGTTTTTCCTATGCATTATTGGAACGAGCCGAGCGTGATTGATAGGTTTATCACCGAATATCCGCAGTATAAATCACGAATAAAAAACACAGAATTCGCAAAGGGAGAAGAAATATGAGCTTTAGAATGATTCACGAAAACTATAATGTTTCCGATTTGGATAGGTCGATTAAGTTTTATGGCGATGCGCTTGATTTGCACGAGGTCAGACGAAAAACCACCGACGATTTTATTATCGTTTATTTGAGCAATGATTCAAGCGATTTTGAGCTTGAACTTACTTGGCTTAAAGAACATCCGCAGCCGTACGATTTGGGTGAATGTGAATTTCATTTGGCATTTAAGGCGGATGATTTTGATTCGGCACATAAAAAGCACGAAGAAATGGGCTGTATCTGCTTTGAAAACCCTGAAATGGGTATCTATTTCATCGAGGACCCGGACGGCTATTGGCTCGAAATTTTGCCGTAACACAGAATAAAAGAAAAAGCGTCGGAGAAAGCAAATCTCCGACGCTTTTTGCGAGTATATATTCAGGTGTTTACGGGAAACCCGTTGCCCGATTGCTTTTACAATTCTAAAATCGTATATATGAAATTGCCCATTTCGTCTATCACGTCCTCTGCTTGCGGAAAAACTCCGGTCGCGTTTAAATATCCGTGGCCGAGTCCGTTGTAAACGACAAGCTTTGTTTTTACATTTGCGTTTGCAAGCTTATGAGCCCAAGCGACGGCGTCTTTTTTCAGATAGTCAAGCGCGCCTACTGTAATAAATGTCGGAACATTGCCGCTTGCGTCGAAAATGTACGGATTATTGTATTCGTCGGGCGAGAGTATGCCTATCTGCTTAAAATTGCAGTGTGTAAGCATTTGCATTTGTTTTATTACGCCTTTTGAAACAGCCTTTTGTGACGGCTCAAATTTGTAGTCGGAATATCCTTTTTTATAATACTCGTCGGTAAAACCGAACATATTCAAGGTAGGATAGAGCAGAAGCTGCGCTTTGATTTTTCCGGTACCCTTGTATTTGGTAGAGCACGCTTGAGCAATGTTTCCTCCGGCACTGTCACCGCAGACAAAAATTCTATCCTTGTCTATTTTGAATTCGCCACAGCTGCGGCTTATATATTCCAATACGTCAAAGCAATCGCTGTACGGTGCGGGATAGGCGTTTTCGGGTAAAAGCCTGTAATCTATGCTGATTACCTTAACGGCGAATTTATCAACGAGCATTTTTAAGCTCTCGTCATACGGCGCGAGCGTTCCGCCGACAAATGCGCCGCCGTGAATGAAAATCATTGCCGTCCTTGTGCCTTCACATTCCGCATTTTCATATATTCTGATCGGAATATCAAATCCGTCGGAAGCTTTAATGTGCTTGTTTTTGATTGAAACGCCTTTTATATGACAGTTTGCATAAGAAATCCTGTCGCAGCCCTTTCTGAAAAAACCGAGGCTTCTCTCGGTTATTTTTAAATGAATACCTTTTAGAACAAAATCCGGGACAAGCCTTAGTTTCCTTGCCATTTTGCCTATGGGTCCGCCGAGCATGCGCGGATCTATGCCGTATTTTGATACGGCGTCGGGCGCATACTTGGCTGTGTAAGTTAAATTTCCGTCGGCTTCCGCGTAGGCTGTTCTCTTTAATTCGTTTAAGAACTCCTCGCTGTACCATTTTTTATCAAAGCTCTTTTTATTATTATTCATAATACACCTTCTGCCGATGATATGGTATAACTATATCATAATAAGGACGGTTGTCAATAAAATAAGTTAAGTGTATAATTATTAATATAAAGATTATGCGAAAGGTTTTTTATGTCTCATATTATCCCAACTCCGTTATTTGAAAAAACAGATGAAACAAAAAGATTGTTCATAAAATCTTTGTCGCTTGACGAAAGAAATGTCAACGGTTCTGTTAAAGATGATTTTTATGATTTTATACGTAAACTCAAACTGCCGGTCGGGAATGATGTTGTTGTTAGTTTTACGCATGATTTTTCGCTTGAAAATGAAGAATACCGACTTGAAGTAAATGAGAAAATCTCCGTGTATTCGAGTGGGGAGGCAGGAAAAGTGTTTGCTCTGCAAACACTCAAGCAACTACTGTTTGAATACGGCCGAACGATTCCGTTTATTGAGATAAAGGATAAGCCTAAGTATAAAATCAGAGGCTTTATGCTTGATGTCGGGAGATATTTCTATCCCGTTGACGATGTCAAGCTGTTTATTAGAAAAATGTCTTTGCACAAGCTTAATTTTCTGCATTTGCATTTGACGGAGGACCAGGGATGGCGAGTTGAGATTTACAAATATCCGTTGCTGACGCAAATCGGGTCGGTAAGGAAAAAGACAAATTTTAATCATAGGCAACATAAGGGCTATTACACAAAAGCTCAGATTAAAAGTATAGTCAAATATGCGCATGATTTCGGAATTTCGGTTATGCCTGAATTTGATATTCCGGGACACAGCAGAAGTGCTCTGGCTTGTTATAATTACCTCGGCTGTTTTGAAAGAAATTTGCCGGTTGCAGACCATTGGGGAGTAAAGCATGATGTTTTGTGTGCAGGGAAAGAAAGCACATATGAATTTGTCGAGGATATAGTGGATGAACTTTGTGAGCTTTTTCCGGATAAGTATTTTCATATAGGCGGCGACGAGGTGCCGAAACACAGATGGCATCTTTGCCCGCATTGTCAGGCAATGATGAAGAAGCTTGGCTTAAATAATGAGGATGAGCTTCAGTGCTGTTTTATGAACAGAATCAATGATTATTGCGCAGGCAAGAATAAGCAGGCGTTTATGTGGAGTTGGGATTTGAAGGATGATAAGCTGCTTTCCGAAAATTTGGGCTTTACGAAATGCGGGGACATAAACACGGGCAGCAGACCGTTTATCGATACAAGTTCAAAAGCATATTATATAGATTTGCCTTACGGCTACATAAGTCTCAAAGATACCGCCAACCATAAATTATACGACGGAAATTGCCTCGGTGCGGAAGCAACGTTATGGACGGAATATGTTCCCGATATGAAAAAAGCGGACAAAATGACTTATCCTAGGCTTGGAGCTATGTGCGAAACTGTTTGGCACGGAGAAAATTCATATGAGCAGTTTCATAATAAGCTTGATTATTATTACTCATATCTTGATAAAAACAGAATCGGATATTCAAAGCTGTATTTTGCAAATCCGAACAGGGCTCTTGGTTTTTTACAGAGGATTTGGTTTGAAAAACGACAGCTCACATGGGAAGGATTATCAAATATTTTTGACGATTTAAAAGTTAAGTATATTGCAAAAAAGAACAGTAATTTATAATTTTATACGGAATCAGACGAGTGTGACGCTGATTAAAAAACTGTTCGCTTTTTCGCTTATGTATGAAGACCGTTACATTTATTAAGCCGGAGGAGCGGCTCGACGAGATAACAGCATATCAAATAGGAAAATCGGATAAGTATACATGGGGCATAGTAAGAGTTTAATAATAGAGTAAATCATATGAAAATCAGAGGACATATCTCATTACCGGATATGTCCTCTTGTTTTTTTGCCATATAATTTACAGTGTGTTGGAAAGTGTTTTTAGTTGGATTCCTTGAATTTTACAAAAAATAGAAACAAATATCCTTTTACATCTAAAAATAGTATTTAAAATTATTAAATACTATATTGACAAATTTGCAATCTAATTATATAATGTAAACATAAGAGGTGATTGTAAATGAATAAACTTATTTCAAAATGTCCCGCATGCCACGGAGCGTTACAGATTACTACCCTGCGGTGTCCCGATTGCGTAATGGAGCTCAGAAATGTATTTGACATCAGCGCTTTTGATCTGCTCGACAGCAATCAACTTGATTTTCTAACAGCTTTTTTAAGGAACAGAGGAAATATGAAGGAGGTACAATCCGATATGCAAATATCATATCCGACAGCTAAAAAGAAATTGGATAACTTGCTTGAGGCCCTAAATCTCGGTGACGCGGCGAATGATGCGTTCCCCAAGGAACCCGATGTGAGTTGTATGAATGTAGATTATACAAGCAACCTCGCGTCCGAAATCATCAAAGCAAAGTTGAAAGAACACGGCGGTCATGTAACCGTATATACAGCAAGAGGACTTCCTTGTGAGATTTACGCAGAACCGGACGGAACAACATTTACAAGCGATAAGCTCCCGATTAAGCCTGCGTATGATTATACGGTGTTTGACGATATTGTTGATTTGCTTTACAGACAGGGCGGCAGCGCAAAAAAAGGAAACGGCAGAAACTGCAAGCTCGGAGAAGCGGGTTGCGAGGAAAATACCGTGGTCGGAACGGTAGCACTTCACAGAGGACGAAAAACGGGTGATTCTGTTTTTGATCCCGTATTTGTTTTAGCAGCGGTTTTAGAGTGGGCAGGTATAGCCGAAAACGGGCGCGGCGAGTTGATTCTTACCAAGGAGTACGCAGAGAAATTATGATATGTTTTTTACTTACTCTCTTTCTCAGATTTTGGTATGATATTTTGTTTAAAAATCCGTATTAAATCCTACTGTGTACCATTTGGGCGTGGGGCGGATATTTTGCTTTAACAAATAGAAAATCGTATAAAGAATTTCACAAAAATATAAAAGGCGGTTATTATATGGATAAATTGGCAATAGAATTTGAAGAAGAATTACGGTCCAAAATGATTGAGGCGAAAAAAACGTGCGGATATAATCCGACACGCTTTAATCAGATGTTATCACGATACGGCGGTGTTGAAACTGCACGGCGGCTGATAGCAAATGCGCAAAAAAGGGGAAATCCGGCAGAGGGACTTTCCACACTGTGGGCTCACAGGCGTTTAGACTTATCTATGGAAGCTTCTGTCTGTAACCCTAAGTATGCACCGCTTTTTTCAGAAGCTGAAATCAGATATTGCAAAGAAATACTTGAAAAATTGAATCAGTAAAATCAAGTTATAGATATTCTGCACATAGGATGTGTATTATCTAAAGCGGCAGTAGCATTAAGGCTTATAAACATACAGTCATTTTAGATTTCCTCCTCTTTGAAAATTCTTGACTTTAATTACAAAAGTTGATACAATACAATAGCTCACTCGGAGGGCTGGTTATCGTATGGAAATAACAAGCCGGATAAGGTGCAGGCTGAAATGCCCGTTCCATATCCGGTCTTTTTTAATATTCAAGGAGTAGGTATGGATCTTTTAAAGGATAATGTCGGTAAGCTTTACCGCAAATTTTTTATAGCTTCATTCGGAAGTGCACTGATAGCGTGCATTTACGGACTTGTGGATATGGCTATGGTAGGGCAGTATCACGGACCGGACGGCTCTGCCGCAATGGCGGTAATTGCCCCAATTTGGAATATTATATACAGCTTTGGGCTTTTGTGCGGTATAGGCGGCTCGGTGATTTATGCCGTCGCAAGGGGAGAACGCGATGACGTAAAAGAGGCAAACGGATATTTTACCTCTGCATTTATACTCGGAGCCATATGGGCGTTGATACTTTGGGTCTTGGTGTGGGTCTGCGAGGAACCGCTTCTCAGGCTTTTCGGCGCAAATGACGCACTTATGCCGCTTTGCAAAGAATATATGGTAGCCCCAAAGCTTACTGTTCCCGTATATGTATTTATAAATCTGCTCTCGTCGTTTCTCCGTAATGACGGTGACCCCGGCAGAGCCACAAAAGCCGTTATTTTCGGCGGTATATTCAATGTGTTCGGAGATTATTTCTTTGTGTTCACATTGGATATGGGAATTAAAGGCGCGGGAATTGCAACAGCAATGGGAGCTTCAATGTCCGTTCTTGTGATGCTTACGCATTTTATCGGCAAAAAGAATACGTTGAAATTCGTAAAGCCTCTCAGAATACTTAACAGCTTTAAAATGATAAGCGTCAACGGATTTTCTTCATTTATAGTTGACGTGGCAATGGGCATAGCCACAATGCTGTTTAACCGCCGTGTAATGGAGTATCTCGGTACGGACGCACTTGCGGTTTACGGAGTAATAGTTGTTGTAGGCACTCTTGTACAGTGCTGCTCTTACGGTATCGGTCAGGCGGCACAGCCCGTAATTTCGCGTAATTTCGGTGCCGGATTTACAGACAGAATTAAGACAATGCTTAAGTACAATATCATAACCGCCGCCGTTTTCGGAGCAATTTGGACGGTTCTTTCTATGGCTATACCGCAGGTGTTTATAAAGCTGTTTATGACGCCTACTCCCGAGGTGCTGTCAATAGCTCCCGGAATAATCAGAATTTATGCGATTTCATTTATACTGCTGCCGTTCAATATCTATTCAACGTACTATTTCCAGGCTATTATGAGAGCCAAGATATCACTTATCGCATCCGTTGCAAGAGGTATTGTAATAAGCGGTGCTCTGATACTTTTATTGCCTGTTGCTTTCGGCGGAAATGCAGTTTGGTGGGCTATGCCTATAACAGAAGCCGTTGTATTTGTGTATTCGGCTGTTATGATGAAAAAAGTGAAGCTGTCAAGATAGTATTCTGCTGTCGAGCAAAAACCGAGTCATTGCAAAAGCAGTCAAAAGGGTGTATGCTTATCTTGATTTTTACTGAAAAGAGGAGTTTTCGGTTGACTGTTGACGAAGCACTCTCAAGGCTTCAAAAATCTGCTTTCAGAGCTAAATTTCATCTGTCCGATGAGGACATAAATTATATCGACAAAAAAGGCTTGGATACCGTCAAAAGCCATGCGGAGGATTTTATAAAGAAACGTCTTGCACCGGCGGTTATACCAAACGACGGCAAGCAAACGCCGATGCGCGGTCACCCCGTGTTTAAGGCTCAGCATGCCTGCGCCTGCTGCTGTCGAGGGTGTTTAAATAAGTGGTATCATGTAGAAAAGGGCAGAGAATTGTCTTATGACGAGCAAAGGCGGATAGTTAATCTGTTAATGGCTTGGATAGAAAGAGAATACCGCAGTTATAAAAATAATACATAAAAGCAGTCCCGTGAAGGAGAGTAAACTTCACGGGACTTTTTCTTTATTCAATTATTCGCTTACTAAGTTCTTAATGACCTCAACCATCTTGAGCATAGCATTTACAGGTATTGCTTCATAAATACTGTGGAAGTTCATTCCACCGGTTGAAAGGTTGGGGCAGGGCAGACCCTCAAACGAAAGCTTTGCACCGTCGGTTCCGCCGCGTATCGGTGTAATTTGCGGCTCCACACCGGCTTTACGCATTGCTTTTTTTGCTCGTTCTACTATGTCTATATGCTCTTTAATGACATCAAGCATATTGTAATAGCTGTCTTTAATTTCAGCCGAAACCGTGTTTTCTCCGTATTTGCGGTTGAAAAATTCAACAAGTACGGTAATAAATTCCTTGCGCTTTGCAAAGCTTTGCTTGTTGTGATCTCTGATTATCATATGAAGAGTTGCCTTGCTCTCGTTGCCGTTAACCGATGAAACGTGATAAAATCCCTCGCGATTTTCGGTGTGCGCGGGAGCTTCGGCGGCAGGAAGCATATTTATAAATTCAGCAAGATACAAAACAGCGTTTTTCATCTTGTTTTTAGCCGTGCCGGGATGCGTGTTGACTCCGTCGAAGGTTATTTTTGCACCTGCTGCGTTGAAGTTTTCATATTCTATTCCGCCAAGCTCTCCGCCGTCAACGGTATATGCAAAATCCGCGTCGAAAGTTTCAAAATCAAACTTGTCGGCACCTCTGCCTATTTCTTCATCTGGTGTAAAACAAATTGAAATTTTGCCGTGGCAAAGCTCTGCGTCATCGCAAATTTCGCGGCACGCCTCGATTATTTCGGCAACACCGGCCTTGTCATCCGCGCCGAGAAGCGTTGTTCGGTCGGTAACTATAATATCCTCTCCCGAATACTTGGCATCTATCATCGGCGCATTTGTGCCGTCAAATTTTATTATTTTTGCTTTGACGTCTTTTCCGCTGACATCGGGGGATGTGTCCATATGAGAAATCAATCCGATTTTGGGAAGCTTCTCAAATCCTTTTGTCGCAGGTATATGTCCGTAAACATAACCGTATTTATCACGGTAAGCGTCACTTACACCTATGCTTTTCAGCTCTTTTACAAGGTAATCCGCAAGAACTGTTTGTTTTTCCGTTGACGGTATGCTCTCTCTGTTTTCGTTTGAGGTCGTTTCGAATTCGACGTATCTTAAAAATCTGTCAATAACACTCATCTTATTCATTCCTATCTGAAAAAATTATGCCTTTTCGGTACAAAATGATTTTAACATACGGCTATTATCTTTTCAAGCATATAAAAACCGCCCGTACCTTAAACGATACGGGCGATCTGTTTTTGTGCTTAGTGTCTTAAGAGAAATTACTTCTCAAGGGTAGCATACTGGAAGTACCAATAGCCGTACGGGCTGTGCCATACGCCCTTAAGCTCGGGCTTCTGGAGCCAGAAGTCATTGTAATAAGCAACGGGGATGCAGGCGTAATCTTCCATCATGGTCTTTTCAGCCTTGTGGAGAGCCGCAAAGTGAGCTGCGGAGTCTGCAACCTTAGAGTTAGCAATGTCAGCGTCAAAAGCAGAGCTGTTGTATTTACCGTCGTTGTTGCCGTTGGTAGAAACGAAGAGCTCAAGCATATTTGAGGCGTCATTATAGTCCATTACCCAGCCGTTGCGGGCCATATCGTAATTGCCTGCACGACGCTGAGGAGTGAATGAAGACCATTCAACAATGTCAATCTTCATAGTGATACCGAGCTGAGCATAAGCACTCTGGAGATACTCTGCAACAGCCTTGTGGTAACCTGCATCGTTTGTTGAGTAGGTGATGGTCGGGAAGCCCTTACCGTCGGGATATCCTGCCTCTGCGAGAGCCTTTTTAGCCTCCTCGAGATTAGCCTGATAATCCTTGCTGATATAGGTCTCTCCGCCGTTTTCCTTAACTGCGTTATCGAAGAACATACCCTCGTTATCAACAACGCCGGGACCTGCATAGTTATAGGCGGGGGAGTATGTGCCCTGCATTATGGTGTTTGCAATGTAGTCGCGGTCAATTGCAAGGTTAAGAGCCTTGCGGACATTCTTGTTGTTGAAGGGAGCCTTGTTAAGGTTCATGCTGAGATAGTAGGTGCCGAGAATGGTGTCAACATAGAAATCTCCGCCGTCAGCAGCCTTCTTGAGAGTCGGGATTTCCTCGGTGGGAACATCCTTAATGAGCTGAGCCTCGCCGCTGTTGTATGCGGTGAAGGAAGCACTTGAGTTTTCGAGAAGCAAGAATGTGAGCTTGTTGTTAACTATGCGCTTTGAATCCCAACCACCTTTGTAGTTCGGGTTCTTTTTGCATACAATGCGCTCACCGGGAGTCCATTCGGTAATCATGTACGGACCGTTGCAGACATAAGTATCGGGTTTTGTAGCCCAAGAGTCACCGTTAGCTTCAACGGTAGCCTTCTGTACGGGGCTCATAGTGCCGAATGCAACGATTTTGTCAAAGTAAGAGCAGGGGTAAGCAAGCTTGACTGTAAGAGTTTTGCCGTCCTCGCTTGCTACAACGTTGAGCTTGTCGGGATCGGGAGTAGTAGTGGGCTTACCGTCTTCATCCGGATTGCCGATAGCGTCCTGATAGCCCTCAACCATACCGATAACGGTCTCGGCATAGGGAGCGGCAAGCTCTGTGTTTGTAAGGCGCTTAAAGGTATACTCAAAGTCCTTAGCGTTAAGCTCGGTGCCGTCAGACCATTTAAGACCGTCACGCATTGTGAAAGTCCAAGTAAGACCGTCTTCGCTTACAGTGTACTTTTCAGCCTGACCGGGCTGAACCTTGTTGTCCTCATCAATTATGAGAAGTGTCTCATAGAGTGTGATGAGCATATTGCCGCCGTCAACAGCACTGTTAAGAGCGGGATCGAGCGTTTCGGTGTTAGGTCCTATCTGAACCGTTATACCGGCGTCATCCTTTTTGCTGTTGCCGCATGAACTCAGGAGTGCCATTGCCGACAGACACATGACAACTGCGAGTATCGCAGCAATAAGTCTTTTGGTTTTCATTAAATACATCTCCTTCTTATAGCAACTCGCGCTGCTTAAAAATATATCCATTGTGCTCCAGATGCACAATAAACAACTATTTTACCTTGTCAAGGTGATGGCAAGCTGCAAAATGGCCTGCCGAGATTTCGCGAAGCTCCGGGCATTTTTCGGCGCAAAGGCCGTCGGCATACGGGCAGCGGGTCCTGAAACGGCATCCGCTCGGGGGATTCAGCGGACTCGGAACATCGCCCTCAAGAGGAATTCTGTGAGAGGAGCGTGCAATTATCGGATCCGCCTCCGGTATAGCCGAAATAAGGCTCTTAGTGTATGGATGCGCGCTGTGTGTTATAAGCTCGTAGCTGTCGGCGAGCTCAACGAGCTTGCCGAGATACATTACGCCTATACGGTTTGAAATATGTCTTACGACGCTTAAATCGTGCGCTATGAAAAGGTAGGTGAGACCGAGCTCGGTCTGCAAATCCTCAAACATATTGACGACTTGTGCCTGGATTGAAACGTCAAGAGCCGATACAGGCTCGTCGCATACGATAAATTCCGGATTTACCGCAAGAGCTCTCGCTATGCCGACGCGCTGCCTCTGACCGCCCGAAAACTCGTGCGGATAGCGGTTGGCGTGCTCGCTGTTAAGACCGACGGTCTCAAGAAGCGATATGATTTTGTCGCGTCTTTCCTTTTTGTTGGCGGCAAGATGATGAATATCAATAGCTTCGCCGACAATATCTCCTATCGTCATACGCGGGTCAAGACTCGCATACGGGTCCTGAAATACCATCTGCATCTTTCTTCGATAGGGGAGCATATTCACCGCGATTTTTTTCTTTTTGTCAAATATGACGTCTCCGTCATATATTATTGTTCCGTCTGTGGGCTCGTAAAGCCTTAAAAGAGTGCGCCCTACTGTGGTTTTACCGCAGCCGGATTCGCCGACGAGCCCGAGAGTTTCGCCTTTTTTTATATAAAACGAAACATCGTCTACCGCCTGAACGTGTTTTTTCTTTTTGCCTCTGCCTCCGGCAGGAAAGTACTGCTGCAAGTGCTGTACTTCTATGAGCTTTTTATCGTCACTCACAGTCTTTCTCTCCTTCCTCAAATTCTTCTTTTTGAAGCAGCCAGCAATGGCTGTAATGTGTGTCGCTTAAAACCGTTTTCGGCGGCATTTGCTTTAAGCATATTTTCATGCATTTTGAACATCTCGGTGCAAACGGACACCCTGCCGGCGGGTTGAGAAGATCGACCGGCTGCCCTTCAATCGGTACAAGCCTTTCCTTACTTTCGACATTCAGCTTCGGAATGGATTTTATAAGACCCTTTGTGTATTCGTGCTTCGGCTCATAAAATATCTCGTCTGCCGTGCCGTATTCAACTATATGACCCGCATACATAACTGCAATTTTTTCGCACATACTCGCGACAACGCCAAGGTCGTGAGTTATCATAATTATGCTCATTCCGAGCTTTTTACGCAAATCCTGCATAAGGTCAAGTATCTGCGCCTGAATTGTGACGTCAAGAGCCGTTGTAGGTTCGTCGGCTATTAAAAGCTTCGGCTCGCAGGCAAGAGCTATGGCAATCATAACTCTCTGGCGCATACCGCCCGAAAGCTCGTGCGGATACTGTTTAAGTCGCTTGGTAGGCTCGTTAATGCCTACAAGCTCCAAAAGCTCCTTAGCGCGCTCATATGCCTGTTTTTTGTCTTTATCCGTATGCAGCCTTATAACCTCTGTTATCTGGTTGCCTATTGTGTAAACGGGATTAAGGCTCGTCATAGGGTCCTGAAATATTATGGAAACCTCGTTTCCTCTTATCTTTCTGAAATCCTTATCGGTCATCTTTTCAATTTCGTGACCGTTAAATCTGATTGTTCCGCCTATAAGCTTGCCCGGGTAGGCGGTAAGCCCCATTATTGAATATGCCGTGACGGATTTTCCCGAACCCGATTCACCGACTATTCCGAGAACCTCGCCTTCATCCATCGAAAACGAAACGCCGTTAAGTGCTTTGACTTCGCCTGCGGGAGTAAAGAACGACAGCTTCTCGTCTTTTATTTCCAAAAGTTTTTCACTCAAAATATTTACCCTCCTTTAGTTCTTGAGCTTCGGGTCGAACGCGTCGCGCAGCCCGTCTCCGAGAAGGTTAAAGGCAAGTATGATAACGCTTATCAGTAGCGCCGGTAAAAACAGCAGATATGGATAAGTGTTCATACCCTTTACGGCCTCCGTGGCAAGAGAACCGAGCGACGGCATGGGAGCCGTAACGCCGAGTCCGAGGAAACTCAAATAGCTTTCGGTAAATATTGCGGAGGGTATCTGAAGCGTGGTTGTTACTATAAGAGTACCTATGCAGTTCGTCAAAAGGTGCTTTCTGATTATACGCGAGTTGCTTGCACCGAGAGCTCTTGCCGCGGTAACGTATTCGGACTCCTTGAGTACAAGTATTTGAGAACGTGTTATTCTTGCCATACCTACCCAGTATATCAAAACGAATACAAGGAATATTGCTATAAGGTTCGGTCCCATTCTCTGCATCCAAGTAAAGCCCGGATTTGCAGAGAGCGCTTCGAGTCGCGGCTTTAGGGAGGTTGCAAGCAGAATTATTAAAAGTATATCGGGAATGGTATATAAAATGTCGGTAAAACGCATCATTATATTATCGACCCAACCGCCGGCAAAACCGGCTATTGCACCGAACAGCGAGCCGACTATAAGAACCAGCGCTGCGCACACAAGACCTACCGTAAGGCTTATTCTTGTGCCCATCATAAGGCGAACGGCAAAGTCTCTGCCGAGCTTATCCGTTCCGCAGATGTGAGGAAATACCTTTTGACCCGCGTCTATTTGCGCCTGTTCTGTTTCGCTGTACTGAAACGGGGAGAGGTTCTCGCTGTATTTTATTTGCTGCTCATAGCTGTACGGCCAAAAGCTGGGAAGAATGTAAGCAAAAACCACTATCAGTAAAATAAAGACAAGACTTATCATGGCAACCTTGTTTTTACGCAGACGTCTGAGGCCGTCCTTCCAAAAGTTGACGCTGTCTCGCATTACAACAAGGTTTTCTTTTTCCGTTGTTGTAGCCGGTATAAAATCGTCTGCCTTCAAATGCAGACTCGGAAATTTTTTGTTCATCGGCGATGCCGCTCCTTACTTAAGTTTGATTCTCGGGTCGATTATTTTATACAGTATGTCAACTATGACGTTTGCAACTATGATAAGTGTCGCAAGGACAATTGTTGTTCCCATTATCATGGTGTAGTCGCGGTTGACTATGGCCGAAACAAATTCACGGCCGAGACCGGGTATTGCAAATATCTGTTCTACTATAAACGAACCCGTCATAAGGCTTGCGAGCATTGGTCCGACGTATGTTATTACGGGGAGTATTGCGTTTCTGAGAGCATGCTTGAAGAGTATTTTGAAGTTTGAAAGGCCTTTGGCTTTTGCCGTTCTTATATAATCCTGCCCCATAACGTCCAAAAGACTTGAGCGCATAAGCCGCGTTATATATGCCGTAGGGTAAACCGACAGCGCCGTCACCGGCATTATATATGATGACAGCGTGTTAAGACCTACCGTTGGCAGTAGATTCAGCTTGCTGCCGAATGTATACAGTAAAATTACGCTGATTATAAAGCTCGGTATTGCGATACCGCACGTCGCGAGCACTATAATAAAGTTATCGGCAAATTTACCTCGGTTGTATGCCGAAAGACATCCGAGCGGTATGCCTACAAGAAGAGAGACGAGAACAGCTATTCCGGCGAGCTTTGCCGATACGGGGAATTTAGAAAAAATAATGTCCGATACGGTTCTTCCTCTTTGACGTAAGCTTACGCCCATATCGCCCTTGATAAAATCGGTAATATAGGTTATATATTGCTCGAATAAAGGTTTGTCCAATCCGTATTTTGCCGCGAGAGCTTCCTGTGCAGCCTTGCTTATGGATTTTTCCGCAACGAACGGACCGCCGGGAACAAGGTTCATAAGGAAAAACGTCAGCGTGGCAACAATGAAAATGCTGAGCAAGCCCATTGCTATGCGCTTGATGATGTACTTGGTCAAATGATAGACCCCCTGTTAATTTGTGAATTTTTTTCAAAAGACATAGAAGTCTTTTTATATTATTGTCTCAAATAACCAATTATTGCTAAATCACAGGTATTCTTGACGACATTATTTGTACATTTTAGCACAATGTCTCACTAAAATCAAGATTTTTGCCTTGTATTTATTTAATTATTCCGCAAAGCAAAGCATTTTTTCGTGATATGTACCGATATAAGACATTTTGCCCACTAAATAACGATTTAAAAATATTTGTAATTTTTTCTTGACAAAGAAAGAACGGCGTGATAACATTGTGGCAACATCTAAAAAACCTGTGATTAAGAAGAGTAGCTTTACTTAAAGCTTGCAGAGAGCGGTTGTCGGTGGAAATACCGCAGGGGAGAGTACAGCGAATGGACTTATGAGGGCGGCACGAAAGCGTTTGTGAGTAGCGGCCGACGGGTTCCGTACCCGTTATCAGAGCGGCTTATATGTAAGTATAAGAAACGAGCGGTCGGTTTTTCCGGCAATTTGGGTGGTACCGCAGGATTTTAAGTCTTGTCCCATATATGGGATAAGACTTTTTTTATTTGCTTGTTAAGGAGAAAAGAATGAAATATTATTTAAGACGATGGCGATTTTTAAAATATAACATTGTACACTGATTTATTTTAAAAATTAAGGAGTCATCATCATGAAAAAAGTAAAAATAACGGTAGCGATAATTTTAGCGGCAATAACAATATTCTTCGTAGGCTGTACGGCGAAAAAAGACAAGGTTCCGGTAATAGGCATCAGTCAGTACGGTGAGCACGCCTCGCTTGATAATTGCCGCGAGGGCTTCCTTCTCGGTCTTAAGGAGGCCGGACTCACAGAGGGTGAGGATTACACAATAGATTATCAGAATGCTTCGTTTGACAATGCCACCGCAACACAGATTGCCAATAACTTCTCTTCCAAAAACGTCGCGCTTATGTGCGCCATAGCAACCCCCTCGGCAACAGCTTGTTACGCTGCGGCAGAGGATAAGAACATTCCGGTTGTATTCAACGCCATAACAGACCCCGGTGAAGCAGGTCTTACAACAGGCAACATCACGGGCGTTTCGGATAAGCTTCCCGTTGACCCGCAGCTTGAGCTTATAAGAAAACTCCAGCCTGATGCAAAAACAATCGGTATCATCTACACAACAAGCGAACCGAATTCGGTATCAGCAATCGCCGAGTATAAAGAAAAAGCAGGCAACTACGGATTTACTATTGAAGCCATAGGTGTTGCCGATCAGGCGTCCGTTACACAGGCTGCCGATACTCTTATAAACAAGAAGGTTGATTGCATCACAAACCTTACCGACAATAATGTTGTAGGCGTTCTTCCGTCAATACTTGAAAAAACAAACGCCGCAGGTATTCCCGTATACGGCAGCGAAATTGAGCAGGTTAAAAAAGGCTGTGTGGCGTCTGCCGGTATCGATTATGTGGAGCTCGGCAAAATGGCAGGTAAGCTTGCCGCTCAAATTTTAAAGGGAGAAGCTAAGGCTTCCGACCTTCCGTACGAAACAGTGACCGAGTACAGCACATATATAAATTCCGACGCAGCAAGCGCTATGGGAATTACCGTTCCGTCGGATGTAGCCGCAAAGGCAATAGAATGTAAATAAGGTAGTGTAAAAGAATGCTGGATCTTATTATAAGCACGTTAACTCAAGGCTTTATATACGCTCTTCTCTCCTTCGGCGTATATATTACATATAAAATATTGGATTTTCCCGATCTCACCGTAGACGGCAGTTTCCCTTTGGGAGCTGCCGTAACGGCTGTTTTACTTGTAAAGGGCGTAAATCCGTATCTCGCTCTTTTAATATCTTTTCTTGTCGGAGCTCTTGCCGGATTTGTCACGGGATTTATCCACGTCCGTTTGAAGGTACGCGACCTGCTTTCAGGTATTATAACAATGACAGCTTTATTTTCAATAAATCTTCAGATAGCCGGTTCGAATCTTTCAATCGCGCGTGAAAAAGATACTATATTTACATCTCCCGCTACAATGTCGGTTTTCGGGTCGATGTCGCTTATTTTAAGAAAACTTATCGTTTCCGCAATTTTGATGATAGTCTGCAAGGTGCTTCTTGACCTTTACTTTAAGACAAAAAACGGCTTTTTGCTTCGCGCGGTAGGCGATAACAGCGTACTTGTAACCTCTCTCTCAAAGGACAAGGGCACAATAAAAATAATCGGACTTGTAATATCGAACGCTCTTGTGGCTCTTTCGGGTGCCGTTGCCTGTCAGGAGCAGCGCTCGTTTTCCGCGACGATGGGAACCGGTCAGATAGTGTTCGGCCTCGCAGCGGTGATTATAGGAACAACGCTTTTCAGGCGCGTAAGCTTTATAAAGGGCACCACCGCCGTAATATTCGGCAGCGTAATTTACAAAGCTTGCATACAAATTGCAATAAGCCTCGGCTTGCCTGCAAATCTTTTGAAGCTTATAACGGCTGTTTTGTTCCTGGCAATACTTGTTCTCGGCAATCTTCAGAAAGGCTCGGTGAAGAAAAATGTTGGAGCTTAAGCATATTTCAAAAATATATAATCCTGGGCTCGTTACGGAGATGTGCCTTTTCGACGATTTTAATTTTACCGTAAATGACGGGGAATTCGTCTCCGTAATAGGCTCAAACGGCAGCGGAAAAACCTCCATGCTGAATATAATATGCGGAAGTATACCCGTAAACGCAGGCGAAGTTCTTATAAACGGCAAGTGCGTGAATAAGAAAAAAGATTTTGAACGCTATGCCTATATCGGCAGAGTGTACCAAAATCCCTCAATGGGCAATTGCCCGAATATGACGATACTCGAAAATATGTCGCTTGCCGACAATAAAGGGAAGCCCTTCGGTTTGTCATTTGCGCTCAATAAAAAACGATATGATTTTTACCGCGAACAGCTTTCGTCGCTCGGTCTCGGACTTGAGGATAAATTGCACGTGAAAATGGGCTCGCTGTCGGGCGGTCAACGTCAGGCGGTTTCACTTGTTATGGCAACGCTGACACCGATAGACTTCCTTATCCTTGATGAGCACACCGCCGCACTTGACCCCAAGACCGCGGAAATAATTATGGAGCTTACCGATAAAGTAGTTAAGCAGAAAAAACTTACGGCTGTTATGGTAACGCATAATCTGCGCTATGCCGTGGAGTACGGCACGCGCCTTGTTATGATGGACAGGGGCAATATCATACTTGATAAGGCGGGCGAGGATAAAAAGGATACGTCGATAGATGATATTCTCGCAATATTTAATAAGATAAGCATTGAATGCGGAAATTAACATTTTTTATATAAATACGTATATCAAAGCAGCTTTGGATTTTAAAACCGGCTTCTCAATTAAAAATATATAAAAATGACCGAAAGCAGAGATTATTTTCCGCTTTCGGTCAAAATTTTGGTCGGAGTGAAGGGACTCGAACCCCCGGCATCCTGCTCCCAAACGCATTTATGATGGCACTTTCCGCTAAAAATAGCTTTTTCCGCCCCTTTCCGCTCGGAAAACCGCGCTCTTCGGCGCTCCCCAGTCCACTGTTTCCGAATGCTCCGAAACGGTAGGTGGTCTGTTATGTGGTCAGCAGGATTTTTTTGCAGAATAATACACACTACACGCCTCTCGTTATCATGCGAGAGGCGATTGCTTTTTATACGTTTATTATAACTCTGAACAACCCCTGATTCAAGTCAAAATTTGCACCGCAGTAGACAAAGAAAAATAGGATTTGCGAAACAAGCAAGATAGAACATCAGCTTTGTGACGAAAAACCGACAAATGCTGAAATCGCAGTATTTTTATGACGAAAACAGTTGATATTCGAGACGAGATGTGGTATAATGACAACAATGGTAAAATGCCTAAATTATAACTGTGTATGAGGTGTAATACAATGGCCGCAAGCTATAAAAAATTGTTCAAGCTTCTGATCGACCGTGATATGAAAAAGAAAGAACTCGCCGAAAAAGCCGGCATTAGCATCGCAACCATTACAAAGATGGGCAAAGACGGCGCCGTCGTGAGTAGCGAGGTTCTTGTGAAAATATGCACCGCACTGGATTGCAAGATGGACGATATCGTTGAAATAGTTGATATAAAGGAGCAGTAATAATGGCTACAAACAATACTGCCAATAATGGCTTTGAAAAACAAATATGGGATGCAGCTTGCGTATTGCGCGGAAACATGGACGCATCCGAGTATAAAAATGTTGTCCTCGGACTTATTTTCCTGAAATATATTTCGGATCGTTTTGATGAAAAGTATCAGGCACTTGTTGCGGAAGGTGACGGATTCGAGGAGGATGTGGACGAATACACTTCTGAAGGTATTTTCTTTGTGCCTGCAAATGCTCGCTGGAGTGTTATCGCATCTAAAGCACACACCCCCGAAATCGGTACCGTCATCGATGAGGCAATGCGTGCTATTGAAAAGGAAAATAAGCGTCTGAAGGATATTCTTCCCAAGAACTTCGCTCGCCCTGAACTGGATAAGCGTAGATTGGGCGATGTTGTTGATCTGTTTACCAACATTCAGATGATTGATGACGGAAGCGAAAAAGATATCCTTGGAAACACCTATCAATATTGCCTTAGAAAATTTGCAGAGAATGAGGGCAAACTTGCGGGCGAATTTTTCACCCCTGAATGTGTTGTAAAAACTCTTGTTGAAGTTCTGCAACCCTACAACGGTCGTGTATATGACCCATGCTGTGGTTCAGGCGGTATGTTTGTACAATCGGCAAAGTTCGTTGAAAACCATCGTGGTAATATTAACGATATATCCGTGTACGGACAGGACTCTAACCCCACCACTTGGAAAATGGCACAGATGAATCTTGCTATCCGTGGCATTGATGCCGATCTCGGCAAATTCAACGCGGACACCTTCTTCAATGACTGTCATCCTACCCTTCGTGCTGACTTTATTATGGCAAATCCTCCGTTCAACCTTTCTGATTGGGGCGCTGATAAGCTTGCGGACGATGTGCGCTGGCAATATGGTTTGCCGCCGGCCGGCAACGCAAATTTTGCGTGGCTTCAGCACATGATCCATCACCTTGCACCGAATGGCAAAATCGGTATGGTTCTTGCAAATGGTTCGCTTTCTTCTCAATCTGGTGGTGAGGGAGAAATCCGCAAAAACATCATCAATGCCGATCTGGTCGAATGTATTATCGCCATGCCGACACAGTTATTCTACACAACACAGATTCCCGTTTCCCTTTGGTTCCTTGCAAAGAATAAAAAGCAAAAAGGCAAGACGCTGTTCATTGATGCCCGTAAGCTTGGTACTATGGTTACTAGAAAACTGCGCGAGTTGAGCAATGAAGATATTACGAAAATTGCCGATACCTATAACGCATATGCAGACGGCACTCTTGAAAATATAAAAGGGTTTTGTGCGGTTGTGAATACCGAAGAAATTGCCAAGCAGGATTATATCCTCACTCCCGGTCGTTATGTAGGCATTGAAAAACAAGAAGTTGATGACGAAGCTTTTGAAGATAAGATGAATCGTCTTACCTCCGAATTGTCCGAACTTTTTGCTAAATCTCATGAGCTCGAATCTGAAGTAAAAAAACAATTAAATGGAATAGGTTTTAAACTATAAAGGAGCTTTCTCCTATGAATAAAGATGTTGCAATATTTATAGACACAAACATTGCTCAAACTTTTATTGGGGGAAATGTGTATTTTTCTAAATTAGGCATTCCTTCTCAATACTATGAATTGACTACTTTCATTGAGGAAAACAGATTGAATGGACGCATCGAAATATGTTTTCCTGAAACTGTTGTTAAAGAAATGAAATCCCACATGATAAAAGGATTCGTTTCTGCTAACAATGCAATAGTTGAATCAATATGTGGTTTTAAAAAAATATATGGAGATCTATTGGATATAGAGTTTCAAGTCAGAATTCCAGAAGAAGAATATCCTCAATATGTCGAGTCTCTATTCAAAGATTTCTTCTCTAATCCAAGAAACTGTTGCAAGGTTGTAGAGCATCCACGTAATAATGAACTCATTGATGTACTATTAGATAAAGCAATAACAGGAATCAAACCTTTCTTTACTGGAGGCATTGCAGGGAAGAAGCACTCTGATGCCGGGTTTAAAGATTCGTTAATTGCGGAAACTATTTATTCTTATTGTACAAATAATTCAAAAATTGGCGTGTTGATATCTGATGATGTTGATTTTTCTGATGTGTTTGAAAGAAGATTGCACAAGAAGAGCGATTTTGTAATTTTTCGTTCTATACAGGATGCTATAAAGGCACTGGAAGATTATTTTGAAACAAATACTGAAAAACGGTTAAAACGAGAATTCACCGAAAATACATATTGGCACGAATATTTACTTAATTCGGTAGAGCAAGAATATGATGCTTCGGTGACAAGCGTTACGGTTGATAGTGTGAGCCAATGCGAAGACAACGAATATAACATCAATATAACAATGATTGTTAACGAAACTACATATGAGTTTACTGTTAATTTTGATGCGGTTGCCAACGATATTATAGATTCTAAATGCCACATCGAAAACGATTGAGGTGTATTATGGATAAGTGGATAAAAGTTAAAATATCCGATTTAGGACAGGTTGTGGGTGGCGCTACTCCGTCTACTAAAAAAGATGAATACTATAATGGTGATATCGCATGGATAACGCCTAAAGATTTGTCTGATTTCAAATGTAGATATATTTCCAGAGGCGAACGTAACATTACAAAAGCAGGTATGGACAGTTGCTCTACTCAGTTACTACCGAAAAATACCGTGTTGTTTTCGTCAAGAGCTCCCATTGGCTATGTTGCAATTGCCGAAAACGAAATGTGCACCAACCAGGGATTTAAAAGCGTAATCCCTAACGAAAATATAGATTGCCTGTTCTTATATTATCTGTTGAAGTTTAATAAAGACAAAATAGAAGCAATGGGAAGCGGAACCACTTTTAAGGAGGTATCCGGAAGTACTATGCGCAATATTGAGGTGACGATCCCTGAATCAAAAAAGGTTCAAGTACGCATCGCTGCCATATTGGACGCCATTGATTCTAAAATCGAAAATAACATAAAGATAAACAATGATTTAGAGCAGCAAGCGATGGCGTTGTTTGACAACTACTATGAATGCTCTTCCACAGAAATTGGTTTCACTGACATTGTTCATATTTTGGGAGGAGGAACTCCGAAAACTGGCGAGAGTTCATATTGGAATGGCGATATTCCATTTTTTACACCTAAAGATGTTGCTTCTCCTTATACACTTACTACAGAAAAGACAATTACAGAAGAAGGGCTTACTCGCTGCAATAGCCGTCTTTATCCAGTAAACACTGTCTTTGTAACTGCGAGAGGTACTGTCGGCAAGATTGGAATGGCCGGCGTTCCAATGGCGATGAATCAGTCCTGCTATGCTCTTGTTGGTAAAGATGTTAACCAACTTCTCGTGTACTTCTATACTAGAAAAGCAATAGATTGCTTGAAACATAAAGCCAGCGGGGCTGTATTTGATGCCATCATCACCAGAGACTTTGAGTCCGAAAGGATTTTCAAATTGTCTAATGATGATACCGAAGCATTCTTAAGTATTACAGAGCCTATGTATGAGTTAATATTAAATAACACCATAGCAAATCAACGGCTTTCTCGGCTGCGAGATGAACTTTTGCCACGACTGATGTCTGGCGATCTTGATGTCTCAGATATCGACCTCTAAGCCGCTAAATTATTGTTTCGCAGAGGCTCGAAAGCAATCATAACAACGGCAAAATGGTGTAGTATTTTTTATGGTAATTTTAAATCTTCTTGGTAAAATAGAACCAACTTGCATATCCCAAAAACTAAAACTATATATTGCAAATCTTCCAAAAGGCGATTTCAATAATTGGAACGGTGGATTGGTTGAGAAAATGGAGGATACATTAAAGTATTCTTCAGTTCAAACCGAACGATTTCAAAAGAAGTTTTCCAACGTAAAATCTTTGAATATAAAGCGTATATTTGAATCTTGCTATCCAAACATTTCTGTCGAAAATATGACTGAACTAGAATGTATCCAACATATAGCCGATGAAATGATTTACATATATTTCGATTACAATTACGACGATATGCCGGTTGGAGACTGGACAAGCAATTGTTTTGATAGCAGATGTTGTGAACGCGACTACACCGAGAAAATCGTTGACTTTATTCGGTTTCTTTGCAACGAGGAAAACCATAAAAAGTATCCGAAGATACCAGATATAAAGTTACACTGTATTTATTCGGGGGACGATTATGGATTACCCGAAAACTGTCGCCTTATATTCAGCGGAACTACAAACATTGAAAAAACAATTAATGATCTTGTCGAATTTGGGGCTTTACTTGATAGTTTTTTAAATAGCGAAGAAGATTATTACTTTTTCGACTATTTATGTACTGAACTGTATGAGATCGATAGAAAAAATTTCACCCCAAATCATTGTCAAAAACTATATTCTTTATGTGAGTTTTTTCTCGAAAAAGATACGGACCATGAATTAGACGAAAAATTACCTCCGTTTATCAAGGAATACTATTCTCTTGAAGATAGAAAGAAAATTGCAATTATTGCACGCCAAATTCGAAACAAAGTTTCTCATGGGGATTTTTCAAAATTCAGGGATAAGATCGAAGAATATGCATCCGAAATAATGGAGAAAAACAACTATTGGTTTGATTATTCCGAGTACAGCAGACAAAACTGGGCAATTATGAATTTGTGCTTCACCCTATTAGCTGCAATACAAAATATGACCGCTATTATTTTGATAGATAAACCGATCATTATGGCTATAAAGCACAGAAAATAGTACAAATAAAATATTGTTGAATAATAACGGGAGGTACTTTATGAATCTGTTTGATGATGAAATTGAAATAGTACGACATTTTCAAAGCGTACCAACCAACTCCATATATATTATCCCAAAGCAAACACAAGATGCTATTGACGTTTTATTATCGATTTTAGATGAAAAATGTTGGTTGAAGTGGACGGATAGTTCTGGAAAGGGTGATCCTCCACCGGATTTTTATTGTAACGAGCTTCAATTGATGATGGATGTTATGCGTGTTGATGATCACGGTTTTATCAGCGAACGAGGGAAAACAGTTAATCCTACACGTGCAAAAGAGAATGAAATAATAAAAGAATTAAGAAACAAAAATGTGTTTGTTGCAAACCCCAATATAGAATTGCAGGTTCTTGCAAGCACTGATCTTCCAACAGAAGAAGATCATAATTATATTTTCTATAGAGACAGTTTTAAAAGAACAATCGAATCACATATTAGAAAGATTGTAAGATATAAAGAAAATCATCCCAATTTTAAAACTATCTTTTTTGTATTTGATGAATCCTCACTTTATTTTGAAATCGATTCAAAAGAGAGACAATTACAGGTTGGCGAGGCTTTTGAAGGCACTCCTCATCTATGGTTTGAAGATGAGGAATTTGTCAAAACTTTTTCTGATTCAGAAATCGATTATCTAATATGGTATACCCCCTACAAACACTGTACTGCCTATGCAGTTGAAGATGTGAGCCACCTTAATTTACCGCAAGCCGTAATATATGATTTGAAACATATAGACATACCACTAACTGTTTACAATTCAGCACTTATGGAAAGTGCCGAGTTTTAGGAGGAGAAAAATGTTGTTCACTGAAAACACATTTGAACAAGCGGTTATAGAGCTGTTACAAAACATGGGTTACTCTCATATCTATGCACCGAATATGGGTAGGACTGATTTTTCCAGTCCTTTGATGGAGTCTGCTCTTATTGACAGTCTTGTTCGTATCAACAAGAAATTGCCCATTGAAGCAATCAACGAAGCAGTATATAAACTAAATAACTTTGAAAGCGGAAGCCTGGTTCAAAAGAATAAGACCTTTATGGGCTATTTGCAAAACGGTGTCGAGGTGAAGTATGTATACAATGGCGAGGAGCGTAACTCTATCGTTTATTTGATTGACTATAACGAAGTCGATAACAATACCTTCTATGCGGTCAACCAATATACATACATTGAAAATTCAAACAACCGCCGTCCTGATGTAATTCTCTTTATCAATGGCTTGCCCCTTGTCTTAATGGAGCTGAAGAGTCCTTCAAAAGACGAAGTAGGCGCAGAGAACGCTTATAATCAGATTCGCAATTATATTCAGGATATTCCTTCAATGTTCATATACAACGCTATTTGCGTTATCAGTGACCTTTCGACCAACAAAGCCGGAACCATTACATCAGGTTTTGACCGTTTTATGGAATGGAAAACTAAGGACGGCAATTACGAAAACACCGCATATGCACAATTTGATACCTTTTATGAGGGGATGTTCCAAAGAGAACGACTACTTGATATTATCAAGAACTTTATTCTCTTTGCCGGTGACAGTCAGAATCCCATTAAGATTCTTGCGGGATATCATCAGTACTTTGCTGTTAGAAAAGCGATTGAAAAAGCAAAGGTTGCAACTACCACTGACGGTAAGGGCGGTGTATTTTGGCATACTCAGGGAAGCGGTAAATCACTTTCTATGGTGTTCTATGCTCATTTGTTGCAAGAGGTATTGGATAGTCCGACTATTGTTGTAATGACAGATCGGATTGATCTTGATGATCAGTTGTATTCTCAATTCTCAAAGTGCTCGGAATTTTTGCGTCAGACACCTGTACAGGCAGAAAGTAAGGAACACTTAAAATCCCTTTTAGAAGGCAGGAACGCCAACGGTATTATCTTTACTACAATGTTCAAGTTTGAGCGTGGAGAGGAGCCCCTCTCCAACCGTCGCAATATTGTTGTTATGGCAGACGAAGCTCATCGTGGACAGTACGGTATGGACGAGAGGATCATTATGTCCGAAAACGACGAGGGCGAAACTGAGGCTCGTATTGTTGTTGGTAATGCCCGCATTATTCGTGGTGCGCTCCCGAATGCAACATTTATTGGATTTACAGGAACGCCTGTATCTTCCAAAGATCGCAACACCCGTGAAGTGTTTGGTGATTATATTGATATTTACGATATGACTCAGGCGGTAGAGGACGGTGCAACACGCCCTGTTTACTACGAAAGCCGTGTTATTCACCTGAAACTAGATCAGAACACACTTGCGTTGATTGACTCTACTTACGATATTTTAGAGCAGCAGGCAGACTCCGTTACAATCGAAAAGAGTAAGAAAATGCTCGGACAGATGGAGAGCGTGCTCGGCGCAGACTCAACTATAGAATCTTTGTGTACGGACATTATCGACCACTACGAAAAGAACCGTGCAAATCTTCTGACCGGTAAAGCGATGATCGTTGCTTATTCCCGTCCTATTGCAATGAAGATTTATCGCAAGATTCTTGAGATGCGCCCGAACTGGCAAGAAAAAGTCGGAGTTGTTATGACAAGCGGCAACAACGATCCTGAGGATTGGAAAGAAATTATCGGAACAAAAAAGCACAAAGAAGATATGGCTCGCAAGTTTAAGGATAACAATGATCCATTGAAAATTGCCATTGTTGTCGATATGTGGCTCACTGGTTTCGATGTACCTTCTCTTGCTACAATGTATATTTACAAACCGATGCACGGCTATAATTTGATGCAGGCTATTGCACGAGTAAACCGTGTATTTAAAGATAAAGAAGGCGGCCTTATTGTTGACTATGTAGGTATTGCTTCTGCGCTCAAAGCAGCTATGAACGAGTATACCGCCCGTGACCGTGCAAAGTACGGTGATATGAACATTGCTAAGATTGCTTATCCGAAATTTAAGGAAAAACTTCAGGTCTGCAAAGACTTGATGTATGGTTTTGACTTTAGTGGTTTTGTCGCCGGTACACCGCTTGTGATGGCAAATCTGATTACCGGCGGCACAAACTTTATTTTGGATAGTGCTGATAAAAAGGATCTATTTTTGAAAGAAGCACTCCTTTTAAAACAATCTCATTCTCTTTGCTCCAGTATGACCACTGAACAGGAACGTCACGATGCTGCTTATTTTGAAGCGGTTCGTGCAATGATTATGAAGATTACCATGGGAGGTCAGGGCGGTAAACCGTTATCTCTCAATGAAATCAATAAACAGATCAATGAACTGCTCAAGGCCAGTATACAAAGCGAAGGCGTTATCAACTTGTTTGACAGCAAAACTGTCGGCGAAAACTTCTCACTGTTTGATCCTAACATCTTAGAAGAAATCGCCAAGATGAAGGAAAAGAACATTGCCGTTGAGATTTTGAGAAAGTTAATGGCAGAGCAAATTTCTCTTTACAAAAGAACCAATGTTGTTAAATCTGAGAAATTTTCCGAAAAGATTGCAAAACTGATGAATGCTTACTATAACGGACTCATTACCAATGAAGAAGTTATTAAAGAACTTTTAGAAGCGGCTCAGGAAATCGCTAATCTTCATAAAGAAGGCGAAAAACTCGGTCTAACAACTGAGGAATTAGCTTTCTATGATGCGTTAACAAAACCGGAAAACATCAAGGATTTTTATGAAAATGAAACCTTGATTGAAATGACGCGAGAACTTACTGAAATGCTGCGAAAAAACCGCACGATTGACTGGCAGAAAAAAGAAACCGCCCGTGCCGGTATGCGAAAGATGGTTAAGCGTTTGTTGAAGAAATACAAGTATCCGCCCGAGGGGATGGATAATGCAGTTCAAACCGTTATGACACAGTGTGAACTTTGGACGGATAATATGGAAGTATAGGGATAGAGGTGTGCAAAGATGACAAATGAAATAATTATCGCCATCATCAGTGCGGTGACAGGTGGCATTGTCACTTTGCTCACCACGCTGGCATTAGAACGGCGCAAAGAAAAGCGTGAGGACCGGTTGGAGACTAAAAAACTCCAGCGTGAAGCATTTCAAAATTGCCCGGAGATGCAGACTCGTATAAAGACTTACACCGATTGGACAGCGCAGATTATTCAACATGAAATAGACCATTGTAATGGGATATTAATATAAAATTTTATCAACAGTATTATCTATTATTGAGGTGTAACAATGCCAAAAACCATTTTTTCATTTTTTTCTGGAGCTGGTTTATTAGATTTAGGCTTTGAAAATGCGAATTATAATATTGCTTTTGTTAATGAGTTTAATTCGCAATTTTTACAAGCTTATCAATATGCTCGCAGAAATCAAAATTTTATACCTCAGTATGGATATCATCAGTGTGATATTAGAAATTTCTTAACTGGGGAATCCAATATTACGCTTCATCAACAAATTAATGATGAGCATGAACATGGGAATCTTGTCGGTTTCATAGGAGGGCCTCCTTGTCCGGATTTCTCTGTTGGAGGAAAGAACAAAGGACGAAATGGAGAAAACGGAGTTTTAGCAAAGAGTTATGTGGATTTAATTATTGATTGTGTTCCGGATTTTTTTGTGTTTGAGAATGTTAAAGGTTTGGTAAAAACAGCAAAACATCGAGAATATTATGAGGAGTTAAAGGCGGCTCTTTGCGATGCCGGATATTATATTTGTGACAAAACATTAAATGCATTAAATTTTGGCGTTCCGCAAGATAGAGAAAGAATCATTTTAATTGGCATTCGGAACAATATTCCCCATATTAATGCATGGTTAGATGAAAACAACAACATTGATTTTCCGTGGCTTAACAATGCTGTTTTCGATAATATTAATGAGATTAAAAATCTAGTGTGGATAGGACAACAAGAATTTACTGAAAATAATATTAGACACTGGCCGCGTAGATTACCAGAGCAATACAAGGAGTTGGCAGTAGAAACTTGGTTTAGAAGAAATGATGTTATACATCATCCAAATGGTAATGATGTATTTAGAGTTAAGGCGGGATTAAACAAAATGCAAACGATTGCTGAAGGTGATGTGAGCCGTAAATCATTCAAAAGGTTGCACAGATGGCGCTACTCACCAACTGCGGCATATGGAAATAATGAAGTGCATTTGCACCCATACAAAATACGAAGACTTAGCGTTGCAGAAACTATGGCTATACAATCGCTACCTGCATGGTTTTCTTTGCCGCCAACGATGACATTATCTAACAAATTTAAGGTCATCGGCAATGGCGTGCCTTATTTAATGGCTGAATCGATCGCCACCACATTAAGAGAAATATTAGATGAATTACAGGAGGAAAATCAATGAGACGAATCGTTATTGATCCACGAGTCGTAAAACATCTCGGTCGTGATCTTATTACTTCGCCTGAAGTGGCTATTATTGAATTAGTGAAGAACTCCATTGATGCGCGTGCCACAAATATCAATCTAAAATTATTCAACAATGGCATTCCGGATGTGTTACAGAATAGTCCCGTAGCCTCTGTTATTCCTCAACAGTATTTTCATATGCCTCTCTTAATTGTAGAAGATGATGGCTATGGTATGACTGATGAAGTCATTGATAGTGGTTTTTTGCGGATCGCAACTAATATTAAATCTAACCAAGAAGACACTTTAGGTGAAAAAGGAATTGGACGCTTAGCTACTCAACGTCTTGGTGCTACTTTGCTTGTTGAAACTTGTTCCGCAAAAGAAGACCATACTTCTTTCGTTTTTATCAATTGGGATGATATTATTAACGGTGCAGAGGAAGTGCCAAGTTTTGATGGCCTAGCGACCAAACCACATACACGTTTATGGATATTTGGCGTTAACTTAGAGGACTACATTGATAATGCAATGCAATTCTCCCAGATGAGTTTCATTGACACTGGCGCAGTTGTTCAAATAAACAGAGATTTAAAATCTGCATTAAACTTTTTGATTTCACCTTTTGAAAATACACCCAATGTTCCCCGTACACCCCAGATCAACTTTTATTTCAACGACCAACAAATTGATATAACTTTCCCTTATGATATGCTGGCTTTGGCAGAATCAATTCACGAGTTTAAGTTTTCGCCAAATGAAGAGCAACTGTTAAACTATGGTTTAAGTATAAAACCATGGTTTATTGAACGTGTTCACAGAGCGTTAGTAAAGGCTGAAGCGTTTAAAAGACTTAAAAAACCGCATGCCTATTATTCTGAATTGCTAAATAAAAGTTCCCAACGCATTTCCAATGTACTGAATGCAACATTGTCTGCCGAAGAACTGACAAAATGGTTTTACCGTATACTACTTGAATTTTACGCGGTTACAGATGATAAGAACAAACAAGAAGCATTTGATTCTTTTATAAAAAAACAAAGCGACATTAGTTATATCTGAACTTGTAAAAATTGCGCCTATTTCCGGTTCGATATATAGCTTTAAACAAGGTGCAGCAATAGGAGATAAAATTATCATCGATTCTGCTTATGAGTTAAAACATACGGATAGACGATACTCTCTACAAGAATTAAAATATTTCTTGGAAGATTACAATGGGATCAAATTGTATAGAGGAACCTATCGTATCGGTTTTTTAGGCAATAAAGAAAGCGACTGGATCAAGCTACAACAGTTTAGAACAAAAGGTCAACAATGGTATCGTTTTGATTTAGGAAATACCGTTGGCTTTGTTTCATTATCCGATGATGCACAGAAAAATATTCAAGAAATTAGTTCGAGACTAGATATTAGTGAAAACAAAACATCTGAAGCATTTAAATTGTTGATCAATGTTGTTTTCAACTATCTATTTTACGATCTTAATCGCAAAGCAAATGATCTTATCAAAGTTCTTCTAGCAGAAGAAGGACTTTTGGAAGAGAATTTATCGAAAAGGGTTAAGAAAAATGATGAAGCTTTAAGGGAAATGATGAAGCGTAATATGCGCATGCAAAAAGCCCTAATAGACGTATCGCAACATTTGGACCAAGGCCGAAAAATAAGTGAAACGGATGAAATCGCTTTATCAGAAAGTAGTTTTACATTTTTATCTGACACAATTAAAAAGATTGATGATGATATTAAAGCAGATTCATCCGTCCAAGAGACTACGGCCGTCTTGCTATCCGAAGCAGATGCACAGTTAAAGGCAATAGAGGTTGAATCATACAACAACTATAAATTGATGGCAAACGGATTAATTACTGAAACAATCACGCACGAACTGCATTCTTTAAGTAAAACAGGTATTATTCCAGACGCTAGTGGTCATTTTGATTACTTGAGGGATTATTTTGTGCAAAATCGTAGTGTTCCCACTTACAATCAACATGTGGTGCCTATACAAAACAGTTATAGTAATATTGCTGGAAAACTTGACCAAGTAGGAGATCTATACTCTTTTTTGGAAACAACGTTTATCAAAAAAGGTACGTATGATGAATTCATTTATCAAGATATAGCTGAAGTAATTAAAGATATTACAAACAACCTTATTGCAACAATCAAAAAAGAAAAAATTCAAATTTCTTGTAACTTTGAAGAACTTATTTGGTTTGTACCTAAAGGTGTCCTTCTACATGTATTTTACAACTTAATCAACAATTCTTTGTATTGGATTGATATTCGTAGGAAAAGAGCGCAGAGTGATCCTAGCTATGCATTTTCTAGCGGTGATAAAATTATTGTTGAGGAACATGGTGTGGATGGAGTTATAATATATGATACTGGAACAGGTGTATCAAAGAGCATGGAGGACATTCTTTTTGAGCCATTACAGTCTGGTAAACCGCTGTCTGAAGGCCGCGGTATGGGCTTGTATATTGTCAGAAAGTTGCTTAATTCTTTTGGTGGTGATATTGAACTTCTTGAAGAACGCAATGAGTACGGTAATAGGTTTAAGTTTTTGATTATGCGTAGCACGTCGGAGGAATTATAATGAGTTATAGACAATTATTTTCTTCGGTAGATTGTGAATCCATAATAATAATCGAAGATGATTTCAAACAAGGTGAATATAAAAAAGAGCGAGTGTTATATGACATAGTTCGTATGGCTTTAAGTGACCGTGAATCATATATACAGGAAATAAAGTCTATATCCGCCGAATCTGCTGATTTATTATCTTCATTTTTGGCTCTTTTTGATCAGTGTATTGATCAACTCGGGAGATGGGAAGAGGTTATCCCTAGATGGGATATTAGATGTGCATTTCCTCTTTTGGAAGATATCGATGATCAACTTAAAATTAGGATAGAAGAACAGTACAATCTTATTAATGATGAGCTGATGTTAACGGCATATGAAGCCGGAGCTAAATACGGTATAGGTGTAGATCATCCTTCGTATTTTGATGAGCTTTATGACGACTATATTCTTTTTGAGAATAGAGCTAAATCAATTAGAATTTATACGGATTTTTCGGCAGAAACACAAATGCTTTTTGTATCAGACATTGATCGTGCAACTGAAGACAAGAGTGTAGTTTGCATTGTCGATAATTACTTGGCGGGTACGAATCGAGCACAAGAAATCATTAATCTAATAAGTACGAAGAATACGCCCAAAAGAAAAAATATTATAGGTGGTGTATTTTCTTCAAAAGAACTTTTCGAGGAAATAAGTGACAAACTTTATTTTGAGTACGCTTCTAAAGAAACCCCCGACCGCCTTAAAGTGTGCTTGGCTAAAAGTGCTTACAACTATTTCATTTCGGTTCTACAAGAGAAAACGATAGATGGGCTAAACAAAGCTTTTGAAACCGCGATAAAAAATAAAGGAATTGCTTTCTTCCTTTCGAGAAAAGCACAAAAGGAAGGCATGTCGGAATATGAAATCATTAACGATTGGGTTAAGTTGTTGTCGATTACAGCACCCGAAGATTCAGATACAATAAAACGCTTAATCGGACTATCGAGAGTCATTAATATTTTGGATGAGGATGATTTGCCAGATGACTCGTTACAACGATTGAACACATTAGAAGCATTTGATTATTCGATAAACGATTATTATTTGCCTGTAGCGGCTGGTGATGTGTTTACGAATGATCAAGGCGAGTGGTTTGTCTTAATTGGTCAAGATTGCGATATGGCGCGCAGGCCAAACACGCCGCCACGGAATGCGTTGGCAGAATTATTATCGGCGAACATACGGAGACAAACATCTTGTAAAAAATGGGCAAATGATTTGGAAACCGCTTCAATCTACAGTTTTAGAAAAAGCCAAGAAGCTGAGAGCGAAATTCTTCAAGTGAATTATCAACAGAGAAAATTCATAGCTAATGAAATTATTAACCTTTGCGCATTTAACACAGACGGTCAATGCCGAATTCCTTTAATTGACCCCCCAAGTAAAGAGCAAGTGCAACTTATGCCTGGTTATATGATTACATACTACACGGAGTTGCAGAAGTATTTTTCATCTGTTAAGGTTTTAAAAGAACAAGTTAATGACGCATTTGAGACCGTAATTTCAAACGAATACGCCCCTAGATTGCTTTCCGTTGGGGACTATACTATAGATGCAGATGTTGCATTTTTTAACTTGAGGCGTGTGTGCAGATTGACTCATAGTTATGTCTACTACCTTTACAAACTGTTTTTGGAATATCGAGGCCGACAACCTTTTCAAACGATTAACTTAATTCGTCAAGAAGAAGTTACTCTCCCGGTCGTTTTCAATCGGACAGAATCCGGTGTATTTATGTCAATTCGATGTGTGCCAGTACCGGACAAGCCAAATAGAAGAGATTATTGTTGGATTATTTCACTAGATGAGTTGAATCGAGTCTTAGGTGAATTAGAGGATAATGTGACAGTCTGCGAAGGTGTGAAAGAGGATTTAATTATTGATTCTGAAAGTATTGAGTGGCCTCTTTCAAACCGGAAGAAACTAACACTAAAAAAAGCCAAAGAGAAGGTTGAACTGTCCGTTACTTGATAGCAAAAAACAAGGAATTTTTCTCTATTTTCTCTGGACTTCCGTGCCGTCCTGTGGTACTGTTGTGTACTGCAAATGAGGTGCGGATATGGCACAGATGAGTTTAGAAGAATTATACCGCGGAGAAGGTGCGGGAGAAAAGTACGGTATCTTGGGAGAAGTTATGAAAGACTTTCTCCAAAATGGGCGTCCGTCGGAATACGACGAGCGTACTTGGCTTGAAATGCTGCTTGTCAAGCACGCGCTGATTGCGGCAGAGAAAATGATAAATGAGGGCGACACGGTGTCGGGTATGACCGATGACATGTCGTCCTCTTCTTATGTGAGGTGGAATGAAAATGACAACGCTTGAAGATCTGTACTACGGCAATATCGTTCCGCACGAACACAGTTTTAAGGGCGGGAGTGTTTACAGCAAAGTGTTGAGCTATGTTATTCGGCATCAGGACAGCTTGATACCGACGCTTACGGCTCAGCAAAAAGAAACCTTTGAAAAGCTCAAAGACTGCGAGGCGGAATTGCACGGTATGAATGAGCGCGAAGCGTTTATCAGCGGCTTTAAGCTCGCGGCGAGAATCATGACCGAAGTGTTGTACGAGCCGTCAGAGGATTGAATAAGCAGAAACAAGGCCGAGCCGATTTTGCGGTTTGGCCTTGCGATTTTCAGTTCGACACAGCACGGTTAAAACCTACACCGCAAAAAACAAAGAAAACAGTATTCCCAAAAACGGCTGAAATATTCACATAACTGTTCAAAACCTTGACAAAACTTTCGCTATGTGTTATACTTCAGACAGTTAGGGACAACTGAATAAGTAAAAATCAAATTTTGAGTTTCGGACTCGCACTTACATAATCTCCGATGCAATGTCGCATCGTGATTTGTAGTGCGGGTCTTTTTGTTTTGATCCGCCGAAAACTGTTTGGAGGGTTAAATATGAAAACACCAATCTACAAAAGCTATGAAGATCTGCCGCTATACTTAAATGCCGAAACAATTTCAAAAGCTCTCGGCATTGCTATCTCTTCGGCATACGAGCTGATGCAGGAAAAAGATTTCCCGACATTCAAGGTAGGCAGCCGCAAGCTCGTTGAAAAAGAAAAGTTCCGCAAGTGGGTGGACGAACATTCGGGAGGCGGTAAATGAAATACAATCGCTATCCGAAACGGGACGCACTAAAGGATTATTTCCCCGTGCCGAATGAAATATTTTGTTTGGGACTGAGCAGCGGTGAGATTGCTGTCTATGCGTATCTGCTCCGATGTGAAAATCGAAAAACCTTTCAGTGCCATCCAAGCTACAAAACGATTGGCAACGCTGTCGGCATGAGCAAAAACACCGTCAAGAAATATGTAGATAGCCTGATTGAAAAGCAGTTAATTACTGCCGAGCCGACTTCCGTCATCACCCAAAAAGGAGAAAAGCGCAACGGAAATTTGCGCTATACAATCCGCCCGATTGCGGAAGCATTAGAGCAGTATTACGAGCAACAGCTGATACGGCTGTACGAAGAAAATCGGCGTCAGGCAGCCTTGAAAAAACTCGCCGAATTTGACCGCAAACACGGGAAATCGGCGGTTTAAGGGCAGTTTTACGGCTCGTCCGAAAACAAGCAGGAGAAAGCGAGGGGTTGCCTTGCTTTCCCCTCGCAGGACACAGCGGACGGCAACGCCGACCGCATAAGGGTTTGTACGGCTTTTGCAATCCGGTTACGAAACCGCAATTTAGGGTTGCTCGAATTTTAACCTCGCTGGTTTAGGGGTTGCGAATTTTACCGAAAATTTAGCTGGATATTGTAAAAAATATGTGGTATTGTGTTGTGCTGCAAGGAGGTGATACTATGGCAAAACGAAGACCGTCGGGAGACGGTATGGTGCGCAAGCGCGATGACGGACGGTGGGAAGGCAGAATCGTTGTCGGTCACAAAAAGAACGGAGCTCCGATTCACCGCTATGTGCTTGCCAAAACACAACGGGAGCTGACTGAAAAGCTCCACGACTGCATCGTGATGTACCGCGACGCCGACCTCACCGAGGATTCGAATATGACGCTCGGCGAATGGCTCGACCGATGGATCAATGAATATATGATCTTCACGATTCGCGAGAGCACGCTGGATTCTTACAAAGCGATGATTAAAAATCAAATCAAACCGTATCTCGGCGACAGACCTTTGTCGGCGCTGACCACGCAGGAGCTTCAAAAATTCTATAACACCGTCAAAAAGAAAGGTCGGGTGAAACCTGACAAGCTGCACGGCACCGAGCTTGCCGACAGTATGGTGCGCGGTATTCATATGATGCTGCACGAAGCACTCGATATGGCGGTGCGCCTACGGCTGATTGTTAAAAACCCAACGGTCGGCACAACGATTCCCAAAAACAATTATCCGCCGAAGCAGATACTCAATGACGAACAGCTTGAGCGATTCATGCAGCGCATCCGACAGGATGAGCGGTGGTACGATTTCTTCTACACCGAGTTGACAACAGGTCTTCGCCGAGGTGAAATCTGCGGACTGAAGTGGGAGGACTTCGATGCGGAAAACGGAAAGCTGAAAGTGAGGCGCTCGGTTGCTAAAAGAAAAGGCGGCGGATTGAATATCGGCGAAACCAAAACCGAGACGGGAACGCGCACGATTGTCCTGCCGCCGAGCACTGCGGAACTTCTGCGGAAACGAAAAGAAACGGCAGTCAGCGAATGGATATTCCCGAATATCTATGAGCCCGAAAAACCGATGCACCCCGACTATGCTTACCACCGATTAAAAACACTGTTAAAACAGGCGGAGCTTCCGCTGATTCGGTTCCACGATCTCAGGCATACCTTTGCAACGCATGCATTGGTCAGCGGTGTAGATGCAAAAACACTTTCGGGAATCTTAGGTCATACAAACGCCAGTTTTACGCTGGATACCTATACGCATGTGACCACCGATATGCAGAGAAACGCTTCCGCTATCGTGGGGAGCTTTATGGATGAGATTATGTTTGAAGGAGATGATACCAATCGCTAAAAAAAGAAAAAATGGTGAGGGCACATTACGCCTGCGTAAAGACGGTCGGTGGGAAGGAAGAATTGTTGTCGGGTACAATGAGAAAAGCCTGCCTATTACAAAATGCGTAACGGCGAAAACAAAAACAGAATGTTCCACTAAGCTCGAAGCGCTGAAAGAACAGTACGGACGCTCTTCCGACAGAATCAAGGCGGATATGCCGTTCGGGGATTGGATCGACTTCTGGTATCAGACCTACTGCCGACACACACTCCGTATTACCACAAGAACCGACTATGAAAATCGCATTTACAATCATATCATTCCCGAAATCGGAAAAATTCCGCTGAACAGGCTGTCACAATCGGATTTACAGCAATTCTACTCAAAGGAAAAGACAGACGGAAGAAAACTGCACGCAAAAACCTACGGAAAGGGACTTTCGGACAGAACGATAAGGGGGATACATGCCAACTGCCGCACAGCTTTACAGCGGGCGGTGCAGGAGGGCTTAATTCGCACCAATCCCGCCGTCGGCTGTAAGCTGCCGCCGAAGAAAGCACGGGAGATGCAGGTGCTGACGCAAAATGAGATTCTGCGGTTTCTGCATCAGGCAAAGGAAGAGGGATATTATGAGCTTTTTCTGCTGGAGCTCGGCACGGGAATGCGGCGCGGTGAGATATTGGCACTCAAATGGAGTGACCTGAACTTCAAAACAGGAGAGCTTCGCATTGAACGACAGGTATATATAATCAAGGCAGAGGTGATTATATCGGCGCCGAAAACAAAAGCCTCGATACGCACTGTTATTCTGCCACCGTCACTCATCAAAACTCTCGCAGTGTATAAAGAAACGGTGGATTCGGAATGGATGTTCCCGTCACCGACGGATAACGGCAGACCGAGAAATCCGTCATCGGTTAGAAAACGGTTACAACTGATCTTGGAACGGGCGGGCTGTAAAAAGGTGCGCTTTCACGATCTGCGGCACACCTTTGCGACCATGGTGCTGGAGCGCGGTATGGATGTGAAAACGCTCTCGGCAACCATAGGCCATGTATCATCTGCAACCACGCTTGATATTTACAGCCATATTACCGATACTATGCAAAGGCAGGCGGCGGTGCATATAGACCGCAAAATCGGCGGCACAGACGCCCAAATGCCGACGGCTCAGCCGTCGGCAAGGAAAGATACCGCCCCAATCGAATTCACGCCGTACAAGCCCAAAATACGAAAGCCCGGGACGGGCTGTGTCACCATGATTAACGACCACCTCTACGAGGGACGGTACACGCCGACCAACGCCTACGGCAAGCGGGAAAGGCACAATATCTATGCGAAAACGCGAGAAGAATGTGAAGAAAAACTTGCGAAAATGATTGCAGAGGTCAAGGCACAAATCAAGGCGGAAAAAGAGAAAATGACAGGGTGACCGAAAAAGTCACCCTGTCAAAATTTGAGATGCTGTAGACAAAGAATAGACATTTATACTGTATTATGCATCTATATCTGATTCAATAGAAAAAAGGCAATCAAGATTGCTAACGAAGTTTATACGATTCTGACAATAAATTTGGGATAGTATTCCATTTTGAAAGGGCAAATTCCTCTGCGATTATTTTTGTTTGTGTAACTGGTTTTGCATCCCAAATGGCTGGGGTTAAGTTTGCGACATTTTTTAGTTGATTTAAATCAATCCTTGATTGTATTTCTTTGGAAAAAAAGAAATCTTCACAATATAGAAAGATCAAATAATTAATGATACCTAGTTTTTCATCCTCGTTATATTTTCGAAATTGTTTGTAAAAGTTTTTATAGCGTTTTTCACCATCATTAATAAACATTATGATTGCTGTTTGAGTCTTTAGTGGAAATACACACAAATGTAATTCGGCTGGTTTATATTTAGGGTCCATATTGAATATATCATTAACGACTCCGCCTTCTAAATCAATTGAAACAACGATAGGTGCTTGCATAGCAACTGGAGTGACATAGTTCAGTAATCTATAATAGATAATATAAAAATCATTATTATTTTTGATAGTAAGCTTTTTTGCTCGCCTATATTCATTTGTATATGATTCCAAATCCAATTTACTTACTTTCAACCGAGTCTCAAACTCGATTGAAAGTAAGCGATATTCATACCCTTGTTTGGGACATTGCTCTATCATTTTTTCTAATAATGCAATTTCAAATTTTTTTTACTAATAAATTTTAAATAGTTTTTCATTGCAATTTCGGCTAACATTTTTTGAGAAGGTGGGTTAATACTAATATAGTTATTTGGATTTTCGTATTCTTTAAATATTTGGCTATCACATTCTCTGCAAATCAACTTAAAAGTTCCAGCTTCACTAATTCCCAAATGTTCTTTACCTATCGAAATGCCCATTTGGGGGAGTCCTAATATTGCATTCGGTCCACTCACTTCACCGTCTATTCCAATATTTTCAAGACAGAAACGAGGAACATTATGTGATTTGCAAAAGCTAGAGACTTGCTTTCCACAATAAAAGCACGTCTCTTCTTTGATTGAGTTTTTTACTTCTGATATTGTTTGAGACATTTTCTTGTTTAAAAATATTTCTATATTCTTCGGAATACTGTATTTATCTATACCATATCCAAGGCGTTCAAAAAACATTTTATTACCCCCCCTTAAACTTACCCAGTTATTAAAAATAAATACAAAAATCCTCTAGAACTAACTGTTTCAGAGGATTTTTGGTCGGAGTGAGGTGACTCGAACACCCGGCATCTTGCTCCCAAAGCAAGCGCGCTACCAACTGCGCTACACCCCGATATATTTGATTTTTTACTTTGTTATTTTTGCGAAACACAGCATAACAATCCGCTGCGCTTCCCTCAAAAACATAGTCGCACTGCTCGCTTGGAGCGCATCGCATTGCTCGTTGTTTTTTCACCTCGGAGTTTCGCCTGAATCGTCCGCAGGACGCGGCGAACCTCTTCGCCCAACTGCGCTACACCCCGATATATTTGATTTTTTTACTTTGTTATTCTTGCGAAACACAGCATAACAGTTCGCTGTTCGCACGAGAACGTATTGAATTCCGGCTGAATGCTTAGATATTATACATTTTTAACCCCTGTTTGTCAATGACGACTATTGCTATTTTGTTTTAACGGTTGTATTATAAATTCGGTGAATGAAATGAACAAAGAACTTACGCGCGAAATGATCAAATATTTAAACGGAGACGTAAAACGCATTAACCATATGCTTAAGGTGCGTGCTTTTTCCGAACTGATTGCCGACGGAGAAAAAACAGACGGAAAAATAAAGGATATTTTACTTTCTGCTGCCGCGGTGCACGATATCGGAATACATATCTGTGAGGAAAAATACGGCAGTACGGCAGGCACTTATCAGGAAAAGGAGGGACCGAGTGAAGCTCGTAAGCTTATGTCCTCTCTCGGCTTTTCTAAGGACGATATTGAACGTGTGTGTTATCTTGTGGCGCATCACCACACATATACCGATGACATGTCACCGGATTACAGAATTTTGATTGAAGCGGATTTTATCGTAAATGCATTTGAGGATTCGCTCGACAAAAAAGCCGTAAGTGCGGCAAGAAAAAATATTTTCAGAACGGAAACAGGCAAAAAGCTGTTGGACGAAATGTATTTGGAGAAGCATTGTGAAGAATAATATCGGATTTATTTGCCCTGTGTGCAAAAAACCACTTGTAAAAAACGAAAAAAGTTATATTTGCAAAAACGGACATAATTTTGATATTGCAAAGAGCGGTTATGTCAATTTGCTGACGGGCAGCAGTCGAAAAAATCACGGTGATAATCGCCTTATGACGGATTCGCGCAGAGAATTTTTGTCCAAAGGATATTATGAGCCGCTGAGACGTGCTCTGTGCGATACAGTACAGAAGTATGCCGCCCAAAAGGGAAATGTGCTTGACTGCGGCTGCGGCGAGGGGTATTACACAAAGGCTGTTGCCGATGTGTTGCCGCTTTCTTCGGTTTTCGGTACGGATATTTCCAAGGACGAGCTGACCGTTGCCGCAAAACGCGCCAAAAATGTCGATTTTGCGGTGGCGAGTTCTTTTTCTCTTCCATTTGCGGATTCGAGCATCGATATTTTACTCGAAATTTTTTCGCCGTACTGCGGTGCCGAATTTAAAAGAGTATTGAAAAAAGATGCTGTTTTTATAATGGTGATACCACTTGAAAATCATCTGTGGGAGTTAAAGTGCGCCGCATATGATACACCTTATAAAAATGAGGTTTCGGACACATACCTTGACGGCTTTGATTTTACAGACAGAATAGACGTAAAATACAAATTCGATTTAAATTCAGGCGAGGATATATCTTCTCTTTTTAAAATGACTCCTTACTATTACAAAACCGGAGTTAAAGAACAAAAGAGGGTAGAGGAGCTGGAAAAGCTTTCGGTTAGTGCCGAATTCGGTATACTTGTCTACCGCAAAATATGATGTTGCAGTTTTTTGAAATATAAAGTATAATAATGCTTGTAATAAAAACAGGGGTGTGAATGTCTTGGAAAAAAACAAGGTTAAAGTAACTATTGCCGGAGTTGACTATGCTCTCACGACTGAGGAGACTCCCGAATATACTACTATGCTCGCTGCCGAAATCGATGAAAAGATGAAAGAGCTTCGCGCTGCAAATCCGTTTATTTCAACGAATCAGGCGGCTGTTTTGATAGCACTTGATTATGCCAATAGCGCTAAAAAGGCAGAGCAGAGCGCCGATAATCTCCGTGCCCAGATAAAGGATTATCTTGAGGATGCGTCTCAGTCGAAGTCCGAAAGAGACTTCTATAAGCGCGAGATAGACCGCCTTAAAACAGAGCAAAAAGCCGGAGCGGCGCAGATAAATCTGTTCTCTTCCGAAAAAGAGCCGGATTCCGCTAAATGATAAAGCCCGAGATATTGGCTCCCGCAGGCAGCTTTGAAGCATTAACTGCCGCGGTAAGAAGCGGAGCGGACGCCGTGTATTTCGGCACCGGCAACTTTAACGCGCGCAGAAACGCCTCGAATTTTTCGGGGGACGATTTGCAGCGCGCGGTAGATTTTTGCCACGAAAGAAATGTTAAAGTTCATATAACCTTAAATACTCTTGTTAAAGACAGCGAAATGTCGGAGCTTAAGGAAAGCGTCAGGCGTATCTGCAAAAGCGGTGCAGATGCGCTTATTTTGCAGGACCTCGGCGTTTTGCGCGTCGTAAAGGATATTTGTCCCGATATAGAGCTGCACGCCTCCACCCAAATGTCGGTGGGAACGTTGGACGGCATACGTACTCTTGCCGATTTAGGATTCTCAAGAGCTGTTTTGCCTCGCGAATTATCAAAAGGCGAGATTAAATATCTGTGCGAAAACTCACCGATTGAGCTTGAAATGTTTGTCCACGGGGCGCTTTGTATGTGCGTTTCCGGGCAATGTCTCTTGAGTGCGTTTTTAGGGTCGCGAAGCGGCAACCGCGGTCTGTGCGCTCAGCCATGCCGGCTTCCTTTTGCGGCGGATAACGGAACGGGGCATGATTTGAGCTTAAAGGATTTATCGCTTATCGAGTACGCACCGATACTGTCAAAAACGGGAATATCGTCATTTAAGATAGAAGGCAGAATGAAACGCCCCGAGTATGTCGCAGCCGCTGTTACTGCTCTGAAAAATTCGCTGTCGGGGGAGTATTCAAGCGAGAATTCCGAAGATCTTTGCTCTCTGTTTTCACGCTCCGGATTTACAAAGGGATATTACGAAAATGCTCTGGGCAGAAATATGTTCGGTTTCCGCGAAAAGGAAAATGTAACCTCTGCTACTGCCTCGCTTCTCAAAAAATATGAGCGTATTTACGAAAAAGAGCGTGCGTTTTACAGGGTGCATTTTGTTCTCTCTGTGAAATCCGATAAGAAAATCAGCCTTACGGCTTCCGCAAATGATTTAAGCGTTACTGTTTTATCCGAAAGCTTGCCGCAAAAAGCCGTAAACAGACCTTTTACCAAAGAAGAGGCTCTTTTGAGACTTAAAAAATGCGGCGGAACCGTATTTTCATTCGGCGATGCCGACATCTGTATAGACGACGGCTTGAGTGTGTCGGCAGCAGAAATGAATGCGCTTCGCAGGGAGGCTCTGCTTCGCCTTGCCGACAGGCTTAAAGAACGAGCACCGTACCGCATAAGCAAAGCTAATATTATTTTTCAAAATCGCAAGCCGAATAAAAAGCCGCAGACGTATATTTCGTTCCGCGATACATCCGCCATTCCCCAAAATGTGGAATGTGATAAGCTTTTTATTCCGCTGTCTTCAAAGCCGGAGCTTTTTGAAAAGTATTCCGCAGGTGCAGTTTTGCCGAGGGGTATATTCGGTAATTTTGACGAGATTGTCGAGAGGCTTATAAAAAGCGGCGCAAGGTATGCCCTTTGCAATACGCTCGATTCGGTTGCAGCTGCAAAAAAGGCGGGTGTTCAGATAATAGGCGGACCGTTTTTAAATATTTTTAACTCGGTTTCTCTGTCCGAAATTCAAAAGCTCGGAGCGGCGGAATGTGTGCTCTCATATGAAATGACTTTGAAACAGCTGACTGCGCTTGAGGGAGAATGTCGGCGCGGTGTTTGCGTCTACGGCAGAGTACCGCTTATGCTCACAAGAAATTGTTCGGTAAAAAACGGGAAAAGCTGTCGCGAGTGCGGCGGAAAATCCTTTTTACGCGACAGAAAGGGCATTGAATTTCCGGTTCGCTGTACAAATGGATTTTCCGAACTGTTCAATTCAAGACCCATATATATGGCAGACAGAATGAGCGAAGTCAAAAACGCGGATTTTGTGCTTTTGGAGTTTACAACCGAGGATAAAGAACAGATAAGCTCGGTACTCAAAGCGTATCAAAACGGTTCTTCGCCGGATTTTGAATTTACCCGCGGACTTTTGTACCGCGGCGTGGAATAAAAGCAAAGAATTTTTTATGTGTAAAAATTAAAACGGAGCTGTAAGATTTTGCGTTTTACAGCTCCGTTTATTTTATGCTTTTTTACTTGTACTTTTCGCACAGATATTCCATAGCTTTTTTGTATCCGTCAAATCCGAGCCCTATAAAGTGCGCCTCGCACGCCATACCGGCGTATGAAATATGTCTGAATTTCTCGCGTTCGTTAACGTCCGAAATGTGTACCTCGCAAGCCGGTATGGAAACGGCTTTCAGCGCGTCGAGTATCGCAACGCTTGTGTGTGTGTATGCCGCCGGATTTATGACTATACCGTCGAATTTACCTAATGCGTCCTGTATTTTGTCTACTATATCGCCCTCGTGGTTCGATTGATAGCATTCAACCTCGGCGTGAAGCTCTGCGCCCCAGACGTTTATCTGATTTATGAGGGTCTCGTAATTTCTGTCGCCGTAAATCGCAGGCTCTCTTATGCCGAGCATATTGATGTTCGGACCGTTAATTACAAGTATTTTCATTTTGCAGCTCCTTTAAAATATTGTTCGCAACATTTTCTATCGTGTCATTTCCGTCCGCCTCAATATCACAGAATTTTCTGTAAAGCGGAAGTCTTTTTTTGAGCATCTCGTTAAGGTCGTTGCTCTGCGACAGAGGCCTGCCGTCTGTCGGCAGATAAGAGGTGCTGCGGTTTAAAAAGATTATCGTCCCGTTTTGTTTCAGAGCGTCGAAGTTATCATCGTTTACAACGACTCCGCCGCCTGTTGAAATTACCTTGCCGCTGAGCTTGCCCGCCGCAAGCACCGCCTCGTGCTCATATTTTCTGAAGAGCTTTTCACCGCCGTTTGCAAATATGTCGGGAATGGGTTTGCCGACGTTCTTTACTATCATTTCATCCGTGTCTATAAAGTCGCAGTTCAAGGCCTCGGCGATTCTTTTTCCGACAGTCGTTTTGCCGGAACCGGGCATACCTATTAAAATAATATTCTTCATCTCAAGTGAGAGCTTATGATATATATCGTCATTTTTACTGTCGGGTATTTTTGTATTCAAAAACAATTCGGCAGCTCTTTTGGCCTGAGCAACAAGCATTGAAAGACCGCTCAGCGCTTTGATATTTTGCTTTTCGGCGTCAAGTATCAGCTTGGTTTTTTGCGGATTATACACTATATCCAGAACACCGGAAAGATTTTTAAATCCGTCAAGCGATAAAGCCGATTTCAGATTGTTCGGATACATTCCCACGGGCGTTGTGTTTACGATTATGTCCGCGTCAAAATGTCTGTCGATATTTTCATAATTGTTTTCTCCCGAGCGTGAAATATTGACAATTTCGCGCGCTTTTTTATCCTTCAGCACCGCTATCACCGTTAAAGATGCGCCGCCGGAACCCAAAACGAGACATTTTTTGTTTTCTGCCGATATTCCGGAAACATCAATTAAATATGAAAACCCGTCGTAATCCGTGTTATATCCCGTGAGCGTGCCGTCCTTTTCGGCAACTATCGTGTTTACGCTCCCTATTTTCTCGGCGGAGGGCGAAAGACGGTCGAGATAGGGGATGACGGCTTTTTTATACGGAATTGTAACATTTATGCCATCCCAATTTCTGTTTTTAAAAAAGTCGTCAAGTTCATTCTTTTGCTTCTCAAACAATCTGTATTCATAATCGCCGAGCAGAGCATGTATCTGCGGCGAAAAGCTGTGACCTAATTTTTCACCCAAAAGTCCGTACATATAAGTCTCCGTTTCAATCAGTATTTAATAAGAAGCGACAGAGTACCCGCCACTATCAGCACAAGTCCCAGAAAAGCTTTTTTTGAAAGCTTTTCTTTTAATATTATATATGAAAAGGCTACGGTTACAACGATGCTCAATTTGTCTATCGGTGCAATGATGCTTGCGGGGCCGTTTTTCAGGGCTCCGTAATAGCAAAGCCATGAGCCGCCTGTGGTGAACCCCGAAAGGACCAAAAACAGCCAGCTCTTTTTATCAATGTTCTTGATTTCGCTCTGCTTCTTTTCCGCAAAGACCAAAATCCACGCCATCAGAAGAACAACCACGGTTCTTATCGCCGTGCCGAGATTTGATTCAACGTCCTCTATGCCGATTTTTCCGAAAATCGATGTTAAGGCTGCAAAAACAGCGGAGAACATGGCATATACAAGCGAAGCTCCACTCCTTTTGTCGGCGGAGGAATTATCTGTTTTTTTCTTTTCTATCATAAGAAATGTTCCTGTGCCGATAAGAACCATACCTATTATTTTAACTACGGTCAGCTTTTCTCCGAGAAAAATCAGGGCAAGTATCATTGTAAGTACCGTACTTGACTTATCGATTGGAGTTACCTTGTTTACGTCGCCGAGACGCAAAGCCTTAAAATAGCAAAGCCAAGAAGCCCCGGTGGACAGTCCCGATAAAATCAAAAATATAAACGTTTTTACGCTTATATCCTTTATTTCGGATGCTGATCCGACAATAAAAACCATCAGCCACGAAAACAACAGCACAACTATTGTGCGCAGAGCCGTGGCAAGATTTGAGTTGACGTTCCGTAAGCCGATTTTAGCAAGAATTGCCGTTATTCCGGCAAATCCGGCAGATAAAAATGCTAAAACGAGCCACATAAAAACACCTCTTATAAGCAGCTGTATAATTATTTGCCTGATTTTTCATTGTAAAAAAATCGCAGCGTTATGGTTTCGGTGTCATCAACGCTTGTTGCATCGGTTTTATAAGCCTTGTAACTTACAAGACAGCCGCCGTCAGTCCATATAACGTCTATATCTCCGTTCTCGTCTGCCATATCAACGACTTTTTTTCCGTTTCCGCGAGCGGACATAAGAAAAGGGGAGTATCGTCTGTAAACGGTCATATTCCATTCGCCAGATCCCGGTTCGCTGTCTACTATAATAGTATGGCGCTTGTCATCCGATGTGGCTTTTTTTACGGTATCGGTGTATAATATTCCGTCAATTGTAATACCGGCAAGGCAAAGCATTATGCAAATTATTATCGAAAGCACTCTTAAAAAAATCCGTGTTCCTTTGCTTTTAAAACGGCCTCGGTGATTTTTAACAACAAGAAAGCATAAGACCGTGAAGCTGACGGCACATACTATAATAAGTATACCGATATAAGAAATAAGCCGCTTAGAGCCTATAAAAAGCGATGCGGAAAAGACCTCAAGAAGCAGGTCCGAGAGCATAAGCAAAAACGATGCCGTTCCGATTCCGAAAAATACTTTTTCCTCTGTTCGCATAAGTGCCTCCTTTGGTTTTTATATACATTATATAGTTGTCTGTCTTTGCCGTCAACACAAAATCGGCGGAAACACCGCATCAAATCGGTTTTTTAAAACATTGACGCCGCAAAGTGTGGAATTATTAAAAAAACACCAAAATTGCGGAAAAATATTCTCTTTTTATAGTTGACAACCGCAAAAACATATAGTAAAATGTCATTAAACAATGAGTGACAACTCAAATAATTGAAATAAGAGGGATTTAATTATGAAAAAGTTCTTAGCAGTGTTGCTTTCCTTAGTGATGGCATTTTCATTCTGCCTCCCGGCTTTTGCTGAAGACACTACTGCAAGCGGCGGCGGAATCGGCGACATACTCGGCGGTATCACTCTTCCCGATGTTGATTTAGGCGGAGCTGTCGATACCATTAAGCAGCTTGTCGGCATTATCATCAACAGCAACGGCAAGATGGATGAGGCTGTTATCGCAGAGATCATTACTCTTCTCGGCAAATTGGCCGGCAATGAAAAGGTTGATCCCGATACGGTTCTTAAAATACTTAACGCTCTTACCAAGGGCGGCAATTCCGGCGGAAACACTCCGAACCCCGATGCTCCGGCAGGCGGTTCCGTAAGAAGTGCTCTTGACGCACTTACCGATGACCAGAGAGATTATATCAGCGGACTTATTGATGTATATCTTACAACCGACTTTGATAACAATGACTATAACGATAAAGACGGCAATCCTGCTTACAACCCGGCAAAGGTTACGGCTCTTATCAATGCTATGAGCAGAATGGATTATGCCGATATCCAGAAGGTTCTTGATGAACTTCATTCTTCCAAGAATGCCAAGGGCGAAGACATCACACCCGCTTTGACAGATGAGGCTTATGGGGTTCTTACAGCCGAGGTTGTTCGTCAAGAAGAGGTTTCCAAGAACAATGCAGCAACTGCAGGCCCGACAGAGGCTACCACAAGTGCTATCGACGGCGTTAAGGGCTTCATCGGTAAGGCTTTTGAGACAATTAAGGGTCTCTTCGGCGGCGGAAGCAACGGCGGAGATCCAAACACAACAACCAAGAAGTCAACAACTTCTAAGGGCGGCTCTTCAACCACAAAAGGTAAGATTCCGCAGACCGGCGACGTTGCTCTCTTCTCAGTAGCAGGCGTAGCTGTGGCAGCAGGTATTGCTCTTGTTCTCACAAAGAAGAAAAAAGAGGATAAATAATTAACCCTGTAATTATTACAAGCGGCTTTGTAAAGGCAAAGCCGCTTGATTTTTTTTGCCGGATGTATTAAAATATAAATGTCTCAAGATTTAAAAGCAATATGAAAGGAACGGCACATTTTGTGCTTTTGCTTAATTTATGATACTGACGATCGATATCGGTAATACTAATATTACCTTCGGAGTGTTTGACGGCGATAAGCTGAGCTTTGTTTCGCGACTTGCTACCGAGCGTAACAGAACTGACGATCAGTTTGCCGTTGAATTTCTTGCCGTGTTTAAAATGCATGATTTGGAGCCGGCTGAAATTACCGGAGCTGTTTTAAGCTCTGTTGTTCCTGAGCTTACCGGGAAAATTAAAACAGCGGTTAATAAGGTGTGCGGCATTGAGTCTGTTATAATAGCTCCCGGTGTAAAAACAGGGCTTAATATTTTAATAGATAATCCGGCAGAGCTCGGTGCCGACCTTGTAGCAGGTGCGGTAGGAGCTATGGCGAGATATGAAATGCCCACATTTGTCATTGACCTCGGTACAGCCACAAAAATATATGCAGTTGATGAGCATGGCGGCTATCACGGCGGCACAATAGCACCGGGCGTTGAAATCTCTATGAAAGCACTTTCGGGGCAGGCTTCTCTCTTACCGTCATTTTCACTTGCTTCTCCGCCGCATGCCTGTGCCACTAATACGATAGAGTGTTTGCAGTCGGGCATCATTTTCGGCACTGCAGATATGATTGACGGTATGCTTGACCGTTTTGCAAAACAGCTCGGTGAGCCGAAAACCATTGTTGCAACAGGTGGGCTTTCCTCCTATGTAATAGGATATTGCCGTCACAATATAATTCATGATGACAATCTTCTTTTATACGGGCTTAAAGCCATTTACGATAAAAACAATAATTAACCGTAATTAAAAATTAAATATCGTATCCAGTTTTTACATAGTTTATTATTTTGCGTTGCATCCGCTCTGCGGAGCAGCAGCAAGGAGGATTATATATGTCAAAAACCACAAACAAGGCAAGGATGCAAAAAACCGTTCGCTTAGTCGAGCTGGCTCTCCTTACCGCAATCATCGCCGTTATGACCTTCACGCCGATAGGCTATTTGAAGCTCGGGCCGCTTGAACTGACACTTATTATGGTACCTGTTATCATAGGCGCAGTTACTTTAGGGCCTGCCGCAGGAGCCTTTTTGGGGCTCGTTTTCGGTGCATCGAGCTTTATTCAATGCTTTTCTCTGAGCGCATTCGGCGCGATACTTATTTCTATAAGCGTATTTAAAACGCTTGTTGTTTGCGTAGTTCCTCGCGTGCTTGCAGGTTGGCTCACAGGTCTCATTTTTAACGCCGTGACAAAAAAGACAAAAAAAGACGGTGCCAATTACCTTGTCGCGAGTATCTGCGGCTCGGCTTTTAATACTATCTTTTTCCTTGGATTTTTAGCTTTGTTGTTTATAAATACAACCTTTACGCCCGAGCAGTCAGCCGCTCTCGGCGGAGCTGAAAATATTCTCACCACCGTTATAGGTATAGCGGCGGGAATCAACGCTCCCATTGAGCTTGTTGTGTGCGCCGTTCTCGGTTCTGCGATAGGTAAAGGCCTGTCTGTCGGACTCAAAAAAATCTAAGCAAAAATAAAGCGCTTTTAAGGATAACCCTTAAAGGCGCTTTTTCTCTCTTATAGATTATATTCTTGCTACGCCGGATTTTACGGCTGCGTCATAAACCGCTTTCGCAACGGTTTTCCCTATTCTGTCGTCAAATGCTTTCGGTAAAATGTACTCGGCTGAAAGCTCATCATCAGAGACAAGCGAAGCTATCGCTCTTGCTGCGGCTACCTTCATTTCCTCGTTTATTTCGGAAGCTCGGCAGTCAAGTGCTCCGCGGAAGATTCCGGGGAACGCAAGTACATTGTTGATTTGGTTGGGATAATCGCTTCTGCCCGTGCCGACAACGGCGGCACCTGCGGCTTTTGCCTTATCGGGCAGTATTTCCGGAACAGGATTTGCCATGGGGAGTACGATGGGATTTTCAGCCATGGAGGCAACCATTTCTTCTGTTACGATTCCGGGAGCCGAAACGCCTATGAATATGTCTGCACCTTTGAATGCGTCGGCAAGTGAACCGCTCTTGTGCTCCTTGTTTGTGATTTCCGCGATTTCCCTCTGTGCGGGATTCAGCTTTTCATCGCCGTCACAAATAATGCCGCGACTGTTGCACATAATTACATTTTTGATTCCCTGACTTATGAGCAGCTTTGCAATGGCTATGCCTGCCGCGCCCGCACCGGAAAAGACGGCCGTACAGTCCTTGAGCTCTTTTTTAACGACTCTGAGCGCATTTATTATTGCTGCGGCAACAACTACCGCTGTGCCGTGCTGATCGTCATGGAAAATCGGAATATCTGTTTTTTCCTTGAGTTTGCGTTCTATTTCAAAGCATCTCGGAGCAGCAATGTCCTCAAGATTTATTCCGCCGAAGCTGCCTGCGAGGAGAGAAATACAGTTTACAATCTCGTCAACATCCTTTGAACGCACACAGAGCGGTATGGCGTCAACGTCTCCGAATTCCTTAAAGAGAACGCATTTGCCCTCCATTACGGGCATACCGGCTTCGGGCCCTATGTCTCCGAGTCCGAGAACCGCCGTTCCGTCCGTTACAACGGCCACGGTATTCCAACGTCTTGTGAGCTCATAAGACTTGCTTATGTCCTTTTGTATTTCAAGGCACGGCTGTGCTACACCGGGTGTGTAGGCGAGCGATAGCGCGTCCTTACTGTCTGCTTTGGCGCGTGTTTTGATTTCTATTTTTCCGTGCCATTCATAATGTTTTTTGAGAGATTCCTTAGCGTAATCCATTTTTTTAAGGCCTTTCCGGCTACAGCTTTAATTAAGTCGGATGTCTTATGTAGCCTGATAAGACATTCGCGGCAGAATTATTCGGACTTTTTACGGCAAGTTAATACAACGGCGGCGATGCATATAAAAGCACCGGCAAGAACGCAGATGAAATAGGCGGTAAAGAATTCCCTGTTAAAGAAGAATCCTAAAAGTGCCGTAAATATTGCAACAAAAATCAAATATATGCCGAATATTCTGCACAGCTTTTTTGTATCGAAATTATTCCTCAGCTCATTGTCGGGCGAGGCGCTTCCGACGACAAAATTCTCCGCTTTGCCGCTCACCATCGGAATTCCAAGTCCCAAAAAGAGTAAACCTATTGCTATTGAAATTACCTTCATTACCCATCAACCTCTACTTTTGTATACGCATTAAAAATATATTTTAACATTTTTGCTTTTTGTTGTAAATGTGCAATCTAAATAAAAACCATGGAATTTGGGCTGAGTATATTCATCTTGCAGCACAGTAGTGGCATTTTATCTCGGATTCTGATATTTTAAGCAAGCGAAAGCCCGGCACAAAGCACCGGCCGAAAAAACGATTGTAAAATCGTACAAAAACCGCCGCGCCGAACCGCTTAATTTGTTTATGGCTATAAATGTTAAAATAATAACAATTTACCATTGACAAACATTTAACAATAAGATATGATTTTATCAGTAAGTAATTACTGATAGTGAGGTCAAAGATATGCGAGAGCAGGCTTTGCCTGTCCGTGAAATATCAAGGCAGGCACTTTATAGATTACCTTTTTATTTGTCATATCTCAAAAAGGCGGAGGCTGACGGGGTATTGTATATATCCGCGCCGAAGGTGGCGGCAGACCTTGACCTTAATGAGGTTCAAGTAAGAAAGGACATTGCAAAGGTAAGCTCCTGTGCGGGGAAGCCTAAAATCGGGTATGAGACCGCGAAGCTTATAAAGGATTTGGAAAAATTCCTCGGCTACGACAACACAACCGATGCCGTTGTAGTAGGAGTCGGAAGTCTCGGCAGCTCGCTTTTACATTACGACGGATTTTCCGAATGCGGGTTTCGTATAGTTGCGGGATTTGACGCGGTAAACTTTGACGAAGAGCCGTTCAAAAAGGAAAAGCCCGTCTTTCCCATGCGAAAGCTCGGCGAGCTTTGCGAAAGACTCAAGGTGCATATGGCGGTTATAGCTGTGCCGGCTGACAGTGCTCAGGATGTTTGCGACGAGCTTGTCAAAAGCGGAATACTTGCAATTCTTAATTTCACTCCGGTTCATCTTACAGCAGGTCCGGGCATACTTATACAGAATATGAATATTGCTTCGGCTTTGGCGGTTCTTTCCTCTCATATCAGAAAAGAACTTTTATAAATTTTGTAATATCTGAAAAGGAGATTATATACCTATGGAAACTCAAAACAAGCATGAGATTGTCGATTCGGTAGAAAAACTCGAAGCCCTTCTCGCAAGAGTCAGAGAGGCAGAAAAGATTTTTGCGACTTATTCTCAGGAGCAGGTCGATAAGATCTTTAAAGCGGCGGCTATCGCAGCAAACAAAGCGAGAATCCCGCTTGCTAAAATGGCTGTTGAAGAGACGGGAATGGGCGTAGTCGAAGATAAGATAATCAAAAACCACTATGCCGCAGAATATATCTACAATGCATATAAAAATACAAAGACCTGCGGTGTAATAGAGGAAGACAGCGCGTTTGGTATGAAAAAGGTTGCAGAGCCGATAGGCGTTGTTGCGGCGGTTATCCCCACCACCAACCCTACATCTACCGCAATTTTCAAGACCTTAGTTTGTCTTAAAACCAGAAACGGCATTATTATAAGCCCACACCCGAGAGCGAAAAAGTCCACAATAGAGGCTGCAAAAATCGTTCTTGAAGCGGCAGTTAAAGCCGGTGCTCCGGAGGGCATAATAGGCTGGATAGACGTTCCGTCGCTTGATATGACAAATCTTCTTATGCAGGAGGCCGATATAATACTTGCTACGGGCGGCCCCGGAATGGTTAAAGCCGCATATTCGTCGGGTAAACCGGCTCTTGGCGTCGGTCCGGGCAATACCCCCGCAATTATTGATGATACCGCCGACATAGTTTTGGCTGTAAACTCCATAATCCATTCGAAAACCTTTGACAACGGTATGATTTGTGCTTCCGAGCAGTCGTGCATCGTACACGAAAAAATATATAAAAAGGTTAAGGACGAATTTTTATATCGCGGTTGCTATTTCCTTAAAAAGGATGAGCTTGATAAGGTAAGAAAGACAATTATCATAAACGGCGCGCTTAACGCAAAGATAGTCGGTCAGCCGGCATATAAGATAGCTGCACTCGCAGGCGTTACAATCCCCGAAACAACAAAGGTTTTGATAGGTGAGGTCGAGAGTGTTGACATTTCCGAGGAATTTGCTCACGAAAAGCTCTCTCCCGTGCTTGCCATGTATAAGGCTAAGGACTTTGAGGACGCACTTTCAAAGGCTGAGCATCTTATAGCCGACGGTGGCTACGGTCACACCTCATCCGTATATCTTAATGCTGTTACCGAAAAGGATAAGCTTGCCGAATTCTCAGAGAGGATGAAAACCTGTCGTATACTTGTTAATACACCTTCTTCACAGGGCGGTATCGGTGACCTTTACAACTTCAAGCTTGCTCCGTCGCTTACACTCGGCTGCGGTTCTTGGGGCGGCAACTCGGTTTCCGAGAATGTCGGTGTAAAGCATCTCATCAATATCAAAACTGTTGCAGAAAGAAGGGAAAATATGCTTTGGTTCCGCGCTCCGCAGAAAGTATATTTCAAAAAAGGCTGCCTTCCCGTTGCTCTCAATGAGCTTCGTGACGTTATGGGTAAGAAAAAGGCGTTTATAGTAACCGACTCGTTCCTTTATAATAACGGTTATACAAAGCCTGTTGAGGATAAGCTTGACGAGCTTGGTATTCAGCACACTTGCTTCTCGGAGGTTGCTCCAGACCCGACTCTCCAGTGCGCTCGCAAGGGTACCGATATGATGCGTCATTTTGAGCCCGATACAATTATCGCAATCGGCGGCGGTTCCGCAATGGATGCAGCAAAAATTATGTGGGTAATGTATGAGCATCCGGATGTTGACTTCTCTGATATGGCTATGGACTTTATGGATATCCGCAAGAGAGTTTATACATTCCCGAAGATGGGTGAGAAAGCATATTTCATAGCTGTACCCACTTCGGCAGGTACAGGCTCGGAGGTTACTCCTTTCGCAATAATCACAGATGCCGACACCGGCGTTAAATGGCCGCTTGCCGACTATGAGCTTATGCCCAATATGGCAATAGTTGATGCCGATATGATGATGAATGCTCCGAAAGGTCTGACTTCGGCTTCAGGTATCGACGCCGTTACACACTGCCTTGAGGCTTATGCTTCGGTAATGGCTACCGATTACACCGACGGTATTGCAATTCGCGCTCTTCAGATGATATTTGAATATCTTCCGAGAGCATATGATAACGGCCCCAATGACCCTGTAGCACGTGAAAAGATGGGCAATGCTGCTACTATGGCAGGTATGGCTTTTGCCAACGCTTTCCTCGGCGTATGCCACTCCATGGCACATAAGCTCGGCGCATTCCACCATCTTCCTCACGGTATAGCCAACGCTCTTTTAATAGATTATGTTCTTCGCTTCAATGCCGCCGAGGTTCCTACGAAGATGGGTACCTTCCCGCAGTATGACCATCCGCACACACTTGAAAGATATTGTGAGGTTGCCGACGCTCTCGGTGTAAAGGGCAAGAATAACGAAGAAAAGCTTGACAATCTTATTAAGAAAATAGACGAACTCAAGGACCGCATAGGAATTAAGAAGAGCATCAAGGAATACGGCGTTGATGAAAAATACTTCCTTGACACACTTGACCAAATGGTTGAACAGGCATTTAACGATCAGTGTACGGGTGCTAACCCCAGATATCCGCTTATGAGCGAAATCAAAGAGATGTACCTTAAAGCATATTACGGTAAATAAGGGAGGATTATTTTATGGAACTCAAAAAAGTTATTGCAGTCAGAACGGCAAAAACAGTTTACAGAGACGGTGACAAAGCCATTAAGGTTTTCGGTGACGAATACAAAAAATCCGATATTTTAAACGAGGCCTTGAATCAGGCGCGTGTTGAAGAAACCGGCATTCCTATGCCGAAGCTCATAGAGGTTTGCAAGCTTGACGGCAAATGGGCAATCGTTTCAGATTATATCGAAGGCAAAACTCTTCAGCAGCTTATGGACGAAAATCCTGCTAAGACAGAGGAATATCTTGACCTCTTTGTTGATATTCAAATGAGCATTTTGGCTAAGACCTGCCCTATGCTCAACAAGCTCAAGGATAAAATGCAGGGTAAAATATCTCAGACCGACCTTGACGCAACAACACGTTATGACCTTCACACACGTCTTGCCGGTATGCATACCCATAACAAGGTTTGCCACGGTGATTTCAGACCGAGTAACATTATTATCGGCAATGACGGCGTGAATTACGTAATTGACTGGGCGCACGTAACACAGGGTAACGGAGCGGCCGATGCCGCAAGAACGTATCTTCTTTTCTGCCTCAGAGGCGATCAGAAGCTTGCCGATAAGTATCTCGATTTGTTCTGCAAAAAGACCGATACCGCAAAGCAGTATGTTCAGAAATGGCTTCCTATCGTAGCGGCTTCGCAGAGTGTGAAGGGGAACCCCGAAGAGAGAGAGTTCCTCTTGAGATGGGCAGATGTAGTAGATTACGAATGATTCTTTTCGGCGATTTTTCGCGATAGATTCACTTTGCTCACCCTCTTGCGTACCTTAACAGGCGCCGGGAGAGTCTGAACAAATCTTGCTAAAGTTATGCTTAAAACAAAATAATAACTACAAACAGGTACGGCTTGAATACTTCTTTCCGTACCTGTTTGCGAAATAAGAATTTTCCGAAAAAAACCTATATACTTTTTATTTAAGTTTTGGTAAAATGAATTAAAGTAAAACTCATATACAAAGTTTTACGGGAAAGGGATTGTAATAATATGAAAGTAGTAGTTTGCATCGGCAGCTCCTGCCACCTTAAGGGTTCGCGTGAAGTCGTTGAAAAGCTTCAGAACCTCATAAACGACAATGACCTGAAAGACAAAGTCACTCTCAGCGGAAAGTTTTGTATGGGTAACTGCCAAAACGGCGTCAGCGTTACCGTAGACGGGGAGCTGTTCTCCGTTTCTCCCGATACCGTTGAGGAATTCTTTAAAACCAACGTGCTTGACAAACTGTCATAAAAATCTTGCGTCGCAAGGAAAAAGGTGTATAATATGGCGGGGTACATAAAGCTTAAAAAATCAAACTGTAAAAACTGCTATAAATGTATCAGGAATTGTCCTGTCAAATCTATCAGTTTTTCGGTCAATCAGGCGCAGATCGTTGAGGATGAGTGTATTCTTTGCGGTATGTGCTTTGTTGCGTGTCCGCAAAATGCCAAAATCATACGCGACGACGTCTATAAGGCAAAGGAATTGTTGTCCGGTAACAGCGAGGTCTATGTTAGCCTTGCGCCGTCGTTTATTGCCAATTACGACGTGTCGTTTACCGCGATGAAAAAAGCACTTATGTCGCTCGGCTTTGCCGGTGTTGAAGAAACGGCGGTCGGAGCCGCAATAGTAAAGGACGAGTACGACAGAATAGTTGACGGTGAAAAGCAGGATGTTGTTATTTCGACCTGTTGCCATACCGTAAATCTCTTGGTACAAAAGCATTTCCCCGATGTAATACCCTATCTTGCCAAAGTGGTATCCCCAATGCAAGCGCATTGTACGAAACTTAAAAAAGAGCATCCGGGGGCTAAAACAGTATTTATAGGTCCGTGCATATCAAAAAAGGCAGAGGCCGAGGAGTATCCCGGCACGGTTGACTGTGTGCTGACATTTGAAGAGCTTTCCGGTTGGCTTGCCGAAACCGATACTGTTTTGGCGCAGGAGCCTGATGATGACGGAGTTGAAAAGGGGAAAACGAGGTTTTTCCCGACCTCCGGCGGAATTCTCAAAACAATGCTTTGTGATAACGACGATTATACGTATATGTCGATTGACGGTATGTCGTCTTGCATCCATGCCGTAAAGGATATTGAAAAAGGTAATATACACCATTGTTTTATAGAGATGTCTGCGTGTCCGGGGAGCTGTATAGGCGGTCCGGCTATGGAGAAAAATCACCGCGCTCCGGTGCGTGATTATATAACCGTGCGTCGCTTTGCCGAAGACGCGGGCGACAATGATTTTAAATATGACGCCTTGAGCGAAAACGAGCTTTCAAAAAATCTTATTTATCTTGCTTCTCCGCACAATATGGCAGGCAGCAGAGCGATAGAGGAGATACTTCGCAAAATGGGTAAGCAAAAGCCGGAGGATGAGCTTAACTGCGGTTCGTGCGGCTATAATACCTGTCGCGAAAAGGCTCAGGCAGTTTTTGAGGGCAAGGCAAATCTCGAGATGTGCCTTCCTTTCCTTAAAGATAAAGCAGAAAAATTTTCCGACAATATACTCAACAATACTCCCAACGGCATACTCATTTTAAATGAGGATATGGTGGTTCAGCAGATAAATGCCGCGGCAAGGGAGATTATGAACATTCGTTATGCTTCGGATGTTGTGGGTGAGCCGGTTGTGCGTATTTTGGAGCCTTTTGATTTTATAGATGTTCTTTCAAACGGCAGGGATATTCACGATAAACGCGTATACCTCGCCGAATATAAAAAATACATTGAAGAAACAATAGTATACGACCATGTCTACCATATACTTATGTGCATTATGCGTGACGTTACCGCCGAGGAGACAGAAAAAGAGAAAAAGGCGGAGCTTAGCCGTCAAACAATAGAAATAACGGATAAGGTCGTCGAAAAGCAAATGCGCATAGTTCAGGAGATAGCTTCTCTGCTTGGCGAGACTACCGCCGAGACAAAGATAGCCCTCACTAAGCTTAAGGAGTCGTTGAAGGATGAATAATCTTTGCACGGACATAGGCCATATGAGTCTTACCAAGTACGGCGAGGAGCTGTGCGGCGATATGGTGGAGGTTATAGAGCAGGGCGATGACGATTATGTTGTTGTGCTTGCGGACGGGCTCGGCTCCGGTGTAAAAGCAAATATTCTCTCTACTTTGACTTCGAAAATAATATCCACCATGATTGCAAATAATATGCCGCTTGAAATGTGTGTTGATACAATAGCGAAAACACTGCCTATATGTTCGGTACGTCAGGTGGCATACAGCACTTTTACGATAGTGCGTGTAATAGACAACAAAGAGGCAGAAATAGCCCAATACGACAATCCGCATGTCATTCTGCTGCGTGACGGAAAAAATCTTGTGTATCCCGAGAGCGCAGTGGAAATCGACGGCAAGATGATATATAAATCGAAAATATCGTTAAAGCTTAACGATACGCTCATTTTTACGAGTGACGGAGCGGTTTATGCCGGTATTGGTGAAAATATGAATTTCGGTTGGCAGCGCGACCAGATAATCGAGTTTATGGAGGAATATTATCGCCCCGATTTTACGGCTAAAACGCTTTCATCATTACTGCTTGACCAGTGTGATAAACTATATGGCGGAAGGCCCGGTGACGATACAACCGTTTGCGTTGTCAAAATCCGCGAGAGAAAATCCGTGAATCTTCTCATGGGACCGCCGAGGGACCCTGCAGATGTCAATAAAATGATGTCGTTGTTTTTCGGCAAGACCGGCAAGCATATTGTATGCGGCGGAACAACTTCAACTCTTGCGGCGGATTTTTTGGGCAAAGAGGTTAAGACGGATTTAAAATATCTCGACCCCGAAATACCGCCTGTCGCCGAAATTGACGGCGTCGATTTGACGACCGAGGGTGTAATTACAATGAGCCGAGTGCTTGAATACGCCAAGAGTTATCTAAATGACGATGATATTTACGCCGACTGGAGCGTCCGTGCGGACGGTGCGTCGCAGATAGCACGCATACTTTTCCAGGAGGCGACTGATATAAATTTCTTTGTCGGAACTGCAATAAATCCGGCACATCAAAATCCAAATCTTCCCATAAACTTTAACATCAAGATGCAGCTTGTTACAGAGCTTTCGGAGTATCTGAAAAAAATGGGTAAACGAATCAAAGTAAGCTATTTTTAACAAAGGGTGAATTGAATGAGAAAATTTGATACGAAGGTACAGCTTTTAAAATACAAGGTCCTTCGTGAGGTCGCAAGAATAGCCTTTGACGAGGGAGAGTTTTCCCTTGCCAACAATTTCAATGATATTGCAAAGACCGTAACGAGTGACAAGGCAACTATGCGCTGCTGTATATACAAGGAGCGTGCAATAGTTGCCGAGCGTATAAAGCTCGCCTGCGGAGGCAACAGAGCAAATCCGAACATAATAGAGGTTATAGATATAGCCTGCGACGAATGTCCCGCCAGCGGTTATCAGGTATCACACGACTGCCGTGGCTGTATCGCACACCGCTGTGAGAGTGCCTGCCGCAAGGGAGCTATTTCCTTTGACGAAAATCAGAAAGCGCATATTGACAAAACAAAGTGCGTAAACTGTGGTCAGTGTGCTAAGGTTTGTCCGTACAGCGCAATTTCAAACTATACAAGACCGTGTGAAAAGGCGTGCAAAATAAAGGCAATTTCTATGGCAGACAGCGAAGAAAATCCCGCTCAGATTGATAACAATAAATGTATAAACTGCGGCGCCTGCTCTTATGCATGCCCGTTCGGCGCAATTATGGACAAGTCGTTTATACTTGATGCGATCAGGATTTTAAAAGACAGTAATAAAGGCGACGGTTTTAATGTGTATGCAGTTGTGGCTCCGTCGATAGCGAGTCAGTTTGTGTATGCGAAGCTCGGTCAGGTTGTTACCGCGATTAAAAAGCTCGGCTTTTACAGCGTGGTTGAAGCTGCTCTCGGTGCCGATATTGTAGCATACAGCGAATCAAAAGAGCTTGCCGAAAAAGGTTTCCTCACAAGCTCTTGCTGTCCGGCGTTTGTTGACTATGTAAAGAAGTTCTATCCGAAGCTTACCGAGAACATTTCACACAATCTGTCTCCCATGGCGGCGATTGCAAAATATATAAAAGAGACCGACGAGACCGCAAAGGTTATATTCATAGGCCCTTGTACGGCAAAAAAAGCCGAGGCAAAGCAGGAAAGAGTCGCACAGTATGTCGACTGCGTTCTCACCTTTGAGGAGCTTCAGGCTCTTATTGACTCGCGTAATATAGAGCTTACCGAGCTCCCTGAGGATGTCCTTGACAATGCTTCCTATTACGGCAGAATATTTGCACGAAGCGGCGGCGTTTCGGAGGCTGTCGGCCAGGCAATTAAGGAGCAGAATATAGATTTCACCGTTAATCCGCTTCCGTGCGACGGCATCGAAGAGTGCAAAACGGCTCTTTTGAAGGCTTCAAGAGGAATCCTTAAAAATAACTTTATCGAGGGTATGGCGTGTGTCGGCGGATGTATAGGCGGCGCAGGCTGTCTTACCCATGAGGCAAGAGATAAAAACGAGATAGACAAATACGGTAAAGAAGCTCTTGAGAAGAGCATAGGCGACGCATTGAGTCAGCTTTAAACATCGAGTTTCAGGAACGCAGGGAAAATTCCCTGCGTTCTTTTTTTGTATAAATATGATTTTTCTTCCAATAATTACCTTACGAAAGGATGAAAAACATATGAAATCAAAAACAGAAAAGCTTATTCGAAGATTTGAAATATCGTTAGCCGCAGCATTTGTCATAACGTCGATTTTCAGCTTTGTGTCATTTGCCGCGTCGTGCGGCGATGTAAGACGCGACGTTTTGCGTATGCATGTAATAGCTAATTCCGACAGCGACGAGGACCAAATACTGAAGCTTAAGGTGCGCGATGCCGTGCTCAATGAGGGCAAGGAGATATTTGACGGTTCTTTGACAAGTGCGAATGCCGAAAAGCTGCTTATTCCGCAAAAGGAGCGGCTTGAAGAGACGGCGCGCGAGGTAATACGTAAAAACGGCTTCGATTATGATGTAAGGCTCGAAATAGGCAAGGACTTTTTTTCGACGCGAACTTATGATGATCGTATAACCTTGCCTGCCGGTGAATATGAGGCCGTGCGCGTCATAATAGGAGAGGGGAAAGGCAAAAATTGGTGGTGCGTTATGTTTCCGCCTATGTGTCTGCCCGCAGCCGAGTCATCCGATGATGCGAAGCTTCAAGACATTTTGTCAGAGGATGAGCTTAAAGTTGTAGAAAGTAACCCAAAATTTGAACCTCGGTTTAAAATTATAGAGATTTATGAGAAATTAACGCAGAAAATGAAATAAGGCTTTTAATATCCTTTTATTTTTGTTATAATTACCACAATGGTAATTTCTGAGATAAAAGGATATTATTTATTGCGAAAGGGTTATTGGAAATGCTTAAATACAATATTATTCCCAAGCCGAATAACTATACTTCAAAGGACGGTACATATGTAATTTCTTCAAATACCGAGGTCCTTTGCTCACCCGAGTTTGTTTCTGCTGGTAGATATTTGACCGATTATCTCAGAACAAAGCCCGTAAAAGGCGAGGGTGCAATTAAATTTCAAAAGGTAGCCGGAATGGAAAACGAGGCTTACTCTATTTCGGTTTCCACAGACGGTATAATGATAAAGGCTTCATCTTCTTCCGGTGCATTTTACGGGGCTGTCACGCTGAAAACCATAATAATGCAGGCCGAAAAAACAGACGGCAGGGCAGTTATAAACGGACTTTACATAAGCGATAAGCCGGCATTTAAATATCGCGGATTTATGCTTGACGAGTGCCGCCACTTCTTCGGCACGGAAGCCGTGAAAAAATTGCTTGACAATATGGCAATGCTGAAATTAAATAAGTTCCATTGGCATCTTTCCGATGATCAGGGTTTCAGAATAGAGAGTAAATTATTCCCGAAGCTCAACGAAATAGGCTCAAAGCGTGAATATGCCGGGCTTGAGGGACTCGGCTTAAAGCACCGCGGCGGAGAATATTTTTATTACTATAAGCAGGATGAAATAAAGAATATTGTGGCGTACGCCGCAAAGCTTAATATAGAGGTTATTCCCGAAATTGATTTGCCGGGTCATGCTTCGGCTCTGCTTGCCGCATATCCGGAATTTGCCTGTAAGCCGCGTGAATTCAAGCCTACTTGCGAAAACGGTATATTTGACGCTGCAATTTGCCCGGGAAACGAAGATGCGTATGATTTCATTGACAAGCTGTTTTCCGAGATTTGTCCGCTCTTTACAAGCACGCATTTCCATATAGGCGGAGACGAGGCCTCAAAGGGGCACAAGATATGGGATGATTGTCCTAAGTGCCGTGCGGCAAAAGAGAAAAACGGTCTTAAAAACTCAAAGGAGCTTCAGGGCTACTATATGACTCGCATAGGCGAGATTCTTAAAAAATACGGCAAAACACCCATTGCCTGGAACGATTGCATCAATGACAGCTTTTCTCCCGATATTACGTGTCAGTATTGGCTGCCGTCAAATTCGGGCGAGGTCAAAAGGCAGTCATATAAGCGTGATATTATTCTTTCTCCCACGGCGTACTTTTACTTTGATTGCAAATATTCTGTTATATCGCTTAAAAAAGTGTATAAATATAATACCGTCAAATCCGGGTTCGGAAAATCCGGGCAGCGCGTAATAGGCATAGAAGCCGAAATGTGGACTGAATGGGTAGATTCGGAGCGTGCATTGGAGTTTTCCGTCTATCCGCGTATTTTGGCACTATCCGAGGTCGCGTGGACAAATCTTGAAAACAGAAGATACAAGGACTTTTTAAGAAGACTTGAGTGGTATAAAACTTATCTTCGCAAAAAAGGCATAAACTATTCAAGGGTAACCGGTAAAAGCGGCATTTCCGTGAGCAAAACAATATATCACATGGGTGAAGACGGCAAGGAATTCAAGCTCAGCGAAAAACGCAGAGAAGCGGAAAACTGAGTATTTTAAAGGGGAAAAAATTTGAGTATTACTAATTATCTGACCTTTGCAGGCGGTCTCGGCTTGCTTTTGTACGGTATTAAGCTGATGGGCGAGGGACTTGAGCTTGCAGCCGGGTCGCGTCTTAAGCATTTACTTGAAAAAATGACAAAAAACCGCTTTCTTGCGGTACTTGTCGGCTTTCTCATAACAACGCTTATACAAAGCTCCTCGGCAACCACGGTTATGGTTGTGGGCTTTGTTAATACGGGTCTTATGAATTTAACGCAGGCGATAGGCGTTATTATGGGTGCAAATATCGGTACCACAACCACAAGCGTTCTTGTTTCGCTGAATCTTACCGGGATAGCTCCGATAGCTATATTTATAGGCGCATTTATGATTCTTTTTGCCAAAAAGAATTCGCTGAAATATGTCGGGCAGGCACTCGCCGGTTTCGGTATGCTGTTTATGGGTATGGAGCTTATGCAAAACGCCATGGATCCGCTTAAGGATTCCGAGGTTTTCCGCAACTGGATTATAAATGCGGACAATCCTTTTGTAGGCATACTCATAGGCGCCGGAGTTACGGGCGTTATACAGAGCTCTGCGGCAAGCGTAGGCATACTTCAGGCTCTCGCATCGCAGGGGCTTGTGCCGCTTTCGTTCGCGGTATATATTATTTTCGGTCAGAATATAGGTACCTGTGTTACCGCGCTTCTTTCGACAATCGGTACAAAGACAAATTCAAAACGTACCGCGGTTATGCACATTCTATTTAATGTAATCGGCACGGTTGTTTTTGTTGTCATATCTACGTTCCTTCCGTTTACAAAGTGGATACAGGCTATGAGTGACAACGTGATGATGCAGATATCGCTCGTTCATATCATATTTAACGTAGTTAGCACCATAATAATGTTCCCGTTTGCCGGCGCCCTTGTAAAGCTTTCCTGCATTCTTGTCCCCGATAAAAAGGGTAAAGAGGACGACGGAATGCACCTTCAGTTTATTGACGAGAGAATGCTCAATACCCCTCCGCTTGCCGTAGTGCAGGTGGGAAAAGAGGTTCTTCGTATGGCTGCTTTGGCAAGACGCAATTTCGATATTGCGTCAAGCGACCTTATAAACAAGGAAATTAAGCATTTTGACGAAGTAAATCACACCGAAAAGATTATCAATTATCTCAATCACAATATAACGCCCGTGCTGGTCAAGATAAACTCTCTTGATTTAAGCTATAAGGACGCTAAATATATCGGTCGACTGTTCCATGTTATAAACGACATAGAGCGCATAGGCGACCACGCGACAAACCTTGAGGAAGCCGCCTTGTCGCGTGTAAATGAAAATATAGAGCTTTCAGAGGAGGGTGAAAAAGAGTTAAAAACTATGCATAGTACCGTCATTTCGCTGATTGACGGCTCGGTAGATGCTTTTTCGGAGCAAAATCTGAGTGTACAAACGGCGGAAAGACTCAATTCCCTTGAGGCGCAGGTTGATAAAATGCAGGAGACTTTTGAGCAAGCTCATATTGACAGGCTCAACAGTCACGAATGTACAACCCGTGCGGGAATGCTGTTTATAAACACAATAACAGACTTTGAACGTGTGGCAGACCATGCAATTAACATAGCCTGGAGCGTTCAGAGCAAACCTAAAACAAAAATACCGGAAGTTTTACCGGTGACAGATACAGAAAATTAAGGAGTATATCTAATGTCAGATTATATTTTAAGCTGCTGCTCCACGGCAGATCTTTCACAGGAGCATTTTGATAAAATCGGAGTGCATTATGTTTGCTTTCACTTCAATATGGACGGTAAGGAGTATCCCGATGACCTCGGTAAATCAATGTCGTTCGCCGAGTTCTACAAGAGAATAGCCGACGGAGCGGAGCCCACCACTTCCCAGGTCAACGTCGGTCAGTTTAAGGAGTATTTTTCAGAGTTCTTAAAGGACGGCAAGGATATTCTTCACGTCTCTCTTTCAACCGGACTTTCGGGCGTATATAATTCCGCTTGCATTGCGCGTGACGAGCTCCTCGAAGAGTACCCCGACAGAAAAATATATATAGTAGACTCTCTCGGTGCTTCCTCCGGCTACGGTCTTTTAATGGACACTTTGGCAGAGCTTAAAAACAGCGGCAAGAGCATAGAAGAGGTTCGTGATTTTGCCGAGGAGCGTAAGCTCAATGTTCATCATTGGTTCTTTTCTACCGACCTTACAAGCTATTATCGCGGCGGCAGAATAACAAAGACCGCGCAGATTTTCGGCACAATGCTCAACATATGTCCTCTCCTCAATATGGATAATAACGGCAAGCTAATACCGAGAACAAAGTACCGCGGAAAGAAAAAGGTTATTGAAGAGATAGTTAACCGTATGGTCGAGCACGCAGACGGCGGTCTTGATTACAGCGGCAAGTGCTACATTTCCGAATCCGCCTGCTATGATGACGCAAGAGCCGTTGCCGACCTTGTTGAGGCAAAATTCAAAAAGCTCAACGGCAAGGTCGAAATCAACAGCGTTGGCACCGTTATCGGCTCACATACGGGCCCCGGTACCGTTGCGCTCTTCTTCTTTGGCGACAAGAGAGTAGACTGATATAATTTAATCGCTCATTTCGGCGCAGTATAGGGCAGTATTGTCTTATACCGCGCCGATTTTTGTTTTATATCGACAATTTGCCGTATTCGTGTTAAAATACATATGAAGGTGAAACTATGCAAAAGATACTTATAATTGAAGACGATAAGGTCATAGCGAGAACCCTTAAAGAGCATCTTTGCAAATGGGATTATGATGCGGATTTTGTTGTTGACTTTAAAAATATAACCGAACAGGTAGTGTCGTTTGCGCCGCAGCTTATACTCCTTGATATATCTCTGCCGTATTTTAACGGATTTTACTGGTGCGGCGAAATACGCAAGTTTTCAAATGTGCCTATAATATTTATTTCCTCGGCAAGCGACAAAATGAATATAGTTATGGCTGTTAATATGGGCGGTGACGATTTTATATCCAAACCGTTCGATTTGAGCGTTCTCACTGCAAAGGTGCAGGCGGTAATGCGCCGCACGTATTCTTTTTCGGGGACAACGTCGGTTATCGAACACGGCGGTGCAATACTCAACCTCAATGACGCGACGATAGATTTTAACGGCAAAAAAACCGAGCTTACGAAAAATGAGTTTAAAATTTTGCAGCTGCTTATGGAGAATTCGGGCAAGGTTGTCCCGCGCGATATGATTATGGATAAGCTTTGGGAAAGCGACAGCTTTATTGACGACAACACACTCACGGTAAATATGACGCGGCTTCGCAAAAAGCTTGAAGATGCCGGGCTTTGCGACTTTATAGTTACCAAAAAGGGTCTCGGTTATATAGTCAGGTAGGTTTTATGAAAGATTGGTTTAAAGCACTTTTCGGATATACGGCGGGCAATATCTTGTCCGTATTATCGTTTGTATTTGCAGCGGTGGTATTTTATACGGTGTTCTGGCTTTACGGAGTGGAAACGGAGCCGGTGCTGTATGCGACGCTCATCTCCGCCGTAATTCTTTTGATTGTATTTGTTCTGCGTTTTTCCTCGGTATACAAAAAGCATAAGAGACTTGAAAAAATTAAAAACGACGCAGAGTATGCCGTTCTTAAATTGCCGGATTATAATGACCCAATAAAAAAGGACCTTGCCGATATTGCCGAAAAGATGTCCGCACTCAAAACAGATGCCGAAACACGTATGAATCGCAAATACAGCGATTCGGCGGACTATTTTACTCTCTGGGCGCATCAGATAAAAACTCCCATAGCCGCTATGAGGCTGCTGCTGCAAACAGACTGTTCTCCGGAAAACGACGAGCTTGAAGAGCAGCTTTTTAAAATAGAGCAATATGTTGAAATGGTGCTTCAGTACATCCGTTCCGACAGCATCTCTTCCGACCTCGAAATAAAAAGCTATGATTTAGGCGGAATAGTCAGAGCGGCGGTTAAAAAATACAGAAAGCAGTTTTTGCGTAAAAAGACAAAGGTTATTGTGGGCGACATCAATTGCCGTGTGCTTACCGATGAGAAGTGGCTGTCGTTTGTAATTGAACAGATTATTTCCAATGCACTGAAATATACTTCGGATGGCGCGGTTGAAATATATATGGATAAGAGTGCCGAAAAGACTCTCGTTATTGCCGATACGGGCATAGGTATAAGACCCGAAGATTTACCGCGTATTTTTGAAAAGGGCTTTACGGGCTTCAACGGCAGAGAAGATAAAAAATCTACGGGAATAGGACTTTTTCTCTGCAAAAAGATACTTACAAAGCTCTCCCACACAATTACGGTGACATCCGAGGTGGGAAAGGGGACTGCGGTCAAACTTTGTCTTGACACCGTCAGCCTCGGAGTGGAATAACGCTACCTTACATAAATGTAAGCTTAAAAGGGGAATTGTAAGCCTTTTCGATGGCTTGCGATTCTCCGTTTTGATATACTGAACGTGCAATAAACAAAGGGATACATTCGGTACGTAAAATCACGCCGAAAAAGAAAAGCTATTCGGTTATGTTTTTGAGACAGACGAAATTCCCGTCACGCCTTGTACGGCTACAGCAAGGGTTAACCGTGTTTGTTTATGTAATATTTGTAGCAGAAAGGCTACGGTAATTATTATGCCGCTTTTAGAAGTAAACAATTTGAAAAAGGTTTATACGACCCGTTTCGGCGGAGCGCACGTTCAAGCTCTTTCCAATGTCAGTTTCTCCGTGGAAAAGGGCGAGTATGTTGCAATAATGGGAGAGTCGGGTTCCGGTAAGACAACCTTGCTTAATATTTTGGCGTCGCTTGATAAGCCTACGAGCGGAGAGGTGCTGTTGAACGGCAGAAGTCTATCAGCAATAGGAGAGAGAGAAATTTCGGCGTTTAGGCGCGATAATCTCGGATTTGTATTTCAGGATTTTAATCTTTTGGACACATTCTCTTTAAAGGACAATATCTTCCTTCCTCTTGTGCTTTCAGGCAAACCGTACGATGAAATGGCAAAGAGGTTGAGGCCTCTTGCCGAAAAGTTAGGAATTACCGATATACTCTCAAAGTTTCCATATGAGGTTTCGGGCGGACAAAAGCAGCGTGCCGCCGTCGCAAGAGCTCTCATAACAAATCCGCAGATTGTATTGGCTGATGAGCCCACCGGTGCGCTTGACTCAAAGGCTTCCGATGCTCTTTTAAAGCTGTTCGGCGATTTTAACGAGGAGGGTCAGACCATTTTGATGGTTACTCACTCCACAAAGGCGGCGTCCTGCGCCAACAGGATTATGTTCATAAAGGACGGCGAGGTGTTCAATCAGATTTATCGCGGAGGTATGGATAACGACGAGATGTTCTAGAAGATTTCGGACACTCTGACCGCAATGGCAACGAGAGGTGAGAGCAATGAATAATTTTTTCTATTCAAAGCTTGCCGTTCAAAATCTTAAAAATAATCGTAAAACATATGTGCCGTATATTTTGACGTGTATATTTACAACGGCTATGTTTTTTGTGGTCGGCACAATAGCAAACATAAAATGGGCAGATAGCGACGCTCTGCATTCCCTCTTGACGTTTGCCCTTGCAACAGTCGGTATTTTCTCTGCCATATTTTTATTTTACACAAACAGCTTCCTTATTAAACAACGTAAAAAGGAATTCGGATTATACAACATTCTCGGTATGGAAAAACGCCATATAGCGAAAATACTCTTCATTGAAACTGCCTATACCTATATTTTCGGAACTGCGGCAGGCATCGCCATAGGTGCGCTTTTTTCAAAGCTGACCTTTTTGCTGCTGCTTAAAATACTGAAATTCGGCGGAAATATTGATTTTAGATTTTATCAGTCAACAGTTGACATTACTGCTTTGGTATTCGGCGCAATAGCTCTTTTGAATCTTGCACATAATCTTTTATGCATCAGCCTATCAAATCCCGTTGAACTTTTAAAAGGTGGAAATAAGGGCGAAAAAGAGCCGAAGGCAAAGGTACTTACGGCTGTTTTAGGTGCAGCCTGTCTTGCTTCAGGTTATACCATAGCTCTCGTTGTAAAATCACCGATAACGGCGATGGGCGCGTTCTTTGCGGCGGTTTTGCTCGTAATAGTCGGAACCTTTATGCTTTTCTCCTCAGGCAGTATATGGATATTAAAAGCTCTCAGAAAAAATAAAAAATATTACTATAAAGCAAAGCATTTTACTTCTGTTTCAAGTATGATATACCGTATGAAGCAAAATGCGGCAGGACTTGCGAGCATCTGCATTCTTTCCACCGCGGTGCTTGTCACCGTGTCCACTACGGTATCGCTGTATGCCGGTACGGAGGACATTATGCGCACGCGGTATCCTCGCAATATTTATATCGACGTGCAAAACGCAACAACGGAAAATTGCAAAGATTGTGCCGATGTTATGACGACGCAGGCTCAAAAATACGGTATAGAAAGTAAGAACGAGCTTTATTACCGCTATCTCTCATTTTCGTCTTACGCTAACGACAGCGGCTATACGGCTACCGTAACCCCCGACTACAACGACGGACTCGGAGTAGACATTGTGACGCTGATACCGGTATCGGAATACAACAGGATAACAGAAAAAAACGAAACACTCCAAAGCGATGAGGTGCTGTCTTGTACGCCGCGCGGCAAGGCTTTTTCGGGTACGGTTAAATTCGGCGACGACTCGTATAAAATAAAGCATACCGTGGACGTTTTCCCTACTATTGACTCTTATTCGGCGTTTACCTCAAATTACAGCTACTATATTGTTTCCGATGAAAAAGCCGCCATGTCGATATATAATTCCATGGGTTACAAAAGCGAGGGTGCAGACGCCTCTCACACCGACTTGGGCTTCGCCTACGGCTTTGATACCGATGCGCCGAAAGACGTGCAAAAGGGGTATATGAAGGATATATCGCTTCTTTTTTGCGATATAAGCGAGACCTCCGCAGTCGATTTAAATTGTGCCGAAATCTCTCGCGACAGTATGATGTCTCTGTACGGCGGTCTGTTCTTTATAGGCATAACCTTGGGACTTCTCTTCCTTGTTGCAACGGTCTTGATAATTTATTATAAACAGATTTCCGAGGGCTATGACGATAAGCAGCGTTATGTAATAATGCAAAATGTCGGAATGAGCAAAAAAGAGGTCAAAAAGAGTATCCATTCCCAGGTGCTCACCGTATTTTTCCTGCCGCTCGTTACAGCCGTAATTCATATCTGCTTCGGATTTAAAGTAATTACAAAGCTATTAAAGCTGCTGAACCTCAGCAATGTTACGCTGTTCTTCTGGTGCACCGTCGCAACAATATCCGTATTTGCAATTATTTACGTTTTGGTGTATGCTGTAACGGCAAGAACATATTACAGAATAGTTGAGGATAAAAACCAATGACTTCGGAGCACCTTTTACATACTATACCGCCGATTTATGACCGCAATTCCAAAATATTGATTCTCGGTTCATTTCCGTCGGTTAAATCAAGGGAAGTATCCTTTTACTACGGGCATCCCCAAAATCGTTTTTGGCGTGTGCTCGCCGCCGTACTCGGCTGTGCGGTGCCATCGTCTAATGAAGAAAAAACAGCTCTTTTGCAGAGCCATAATATCGCGCTTTGGGACGTTATAAAAAGTTGCGATATAGTGGGTTCTTCCGACAGCTCTATTAAAAATGTTGTACCGAATGATATAGGGGTGATTTTATCCTCCTGCGGTATAAGACAAATCTACTCAAACGGCAAAACAAGCGAAAAATTGTTTAATAAGTATATTAAAGATACCGTCGGCAGAGATACCGTGGCTTTGCCGTCAACAAGTCCCGCCAATGCGTCATATAATCTCGAACGGTTAACAGACAGTTGGTCGGTGATAAAAAACAACATTCGATAAAAGAGAAAAGAATCGAGCAGCGTATATCTGCTCGATTCTTTTTTTGAAACAAATTCTGCTTTCAGTTGTCATCGTCGCTGAAAATCTCGTCGTAATCCGCCGTTTCGTCAATCTATCTTGGGTCATAACTGTGGTAGCTTTGATACGATGTCATTTCCGAGCCGCAGTGCGGACACTCTGTATAGGGCTTGTCGCTTTTGTTGCCGCAATTCGAGCATTCGTATTCGCTCGCTCTGAAAAGATGAGAACACTTTGTCAAATGAGCCATGGATAACCACTCATTTTTATATTTCTTCCACCGTAGCCACGATGCTTTGTGTTTGAGTGCCTCCGCCGATAAACAGCCCGCGGTTGATGCCGCAGTCCGCAAAGTCTCTGCCGTGGCTTAGCGCAAGGTACGTTTCATCGCACATCCTGTGATTCGTCGGGTCAATTCCGACCCATATGCCGTCGTCGTAAAACTCTGCCCAGGCGTGCGTTTCACCGGTTCCTTTTTGTATGCCTGCAACATATCTTGCCGGAACGCCCGAAAGTCTTGCCGCCGATAAAAATATATGCGCGTAGTCCTGACAAACGCCGCACCCGAGGTGCAGAGCCTCTTCCGCTGTGGTATTTATATTTGTTACGCCGCTTTTATAGCTGAATACTTCGCCGATTCTTTTTGAAACCGCCTGTGCGGTCTCAAGCGCGGTAAGGTTTGCCATATCACCGAGCCCCGACACGAGTTCAATGATTTTTTCTCCGGGTACCGTGTGCTGCGACGGATATTTATAAATGCAGTTAAGCTCTTCCTTTTCGCGCTTTGAAAAGTCTAAACTCGCTTTTCCCTCAACTATTGCGACGAATTTTGAGTGAGGCTCGATAATTCTGTCGGTGAGGACTCTGTTGCCGAAGCCGTCGGCCGTTTCGGTAAGCATGTTATGCGGCTCTATGTCCACATTTATGAGCTCTATCCTCTGCGACGGCGTATCAAACGGCAAGCATCTCAAAGAAAAGCAGTGCCTTATCACAGGGGACGAAAAATCAATTTTCATACTGTAAAAAAATTTGATGTGCTTCACGTTTATCTTCCTTTTTTGATCAATACTGCGGTGCCGTAATAAATACCTTAGACAACTCGTCGCGCACGGTATATAGGTCGTAGTCGCTGTACTCATCTTTTTCGAGAATGATGTTCATAAGGGTGTTGATAGCGTCTATGTTACAGTCTACGCCGACTTTGTAAAGACGGTTTAAAAGTATACTGAATTCCTTTTTGATGAGAGTCGGAGAAAAGGAAAACCGGGTATAGAGGTCAAGTCTTTCAACGCTTCTGCCGAACTTCAGTATATTTCTCGTTGTCTCCGATTCAACAAAGTCGTCGGCGCTGCCCCAAAAGGCAAATATGCAGTCAAATACCTCCTGCAATTTGAGCATCGGTGCGCTGCTCTCTCTGCCTTGCTCCATATAATTTACCGCCATTTGAATATATGACAGCGTTTCGGAGCTTATCTCGTTACGCATAACAACGGCGTTATCATAGGCGCAGAGTAAATTACTCATAACAGAATTTGGGTCGTTTTCATCAAAAAGATATTTCGTTATAAATTCCTGCTTGTATGAATATGTGTTTTCTATACCGAGCTTGTTGCAAAAATCAATATAGGCGTTTTCGTCTTTGTCTATCATTTTATCGTAATATTCCGAAAAAACGCGAAGAGTGGTAAAGACGCGCTCCACATATCTGCCGAGCCAAAAGAGATTGTCCGTGGATTTTATCGAGATAATACCCATGTGTCTTTAAATCCTCCTCCCTGAGATGAGTTCACAACAAAAGAATCCGGATCTTGAGAATAGCGTGTAAGACCGCTGTGCCAAACTTTTATTTCGTCGCCGTAGAGCACAAACGCGCGAAGATCCGCTTTCCTTTCGACTTGCCTGCCGTTTTCAAAAACCTTGAGCCCTTTAAAGTCTATTACCTCCTGCGCTATAAATCGGCGCGGCGACGTTTTAACGGCTTCTTTTATGGCAGAGAGTTCGTTTTTGGACAGAGTATTTCCGAATATGACTCCGTAGCCTCCGGACTCCGATACATCTTTTATAACCAGCGATGGCAGATTTTCGGTTATATAATCGAGATCTTTTTTTATTATCGGCAGATAGGTAACGGCATTGTTTAGTATCGGTTCTTCGCCGAGATAATATTTTATCATTTGCGGGACGAAATAATATACGCCCTTGTCATCCGCTATGCCGTTTCCGGGCGCATTTACGATCGCAACATTTCCGGCTCTGTAAGAATCTATGATATGCGGTACTCCGAGAAGAGAGCCTGCGTAAAATGTCATAGGGTCAATATATTCATCTGAAATTCGGCGGTAAACCGTGCCTACGCGCTGCCGCTTACCGGAATATTCACTGTAATAAAGCACGTTGCCTTCAACGAAAAGGTCCTGCGGCATAGCAAATACAGCCTTTGTGCGCTCCGCAAGGTACGAATGCTCAAAGAAAGCTGAGTTGTATCGGCCGGGGGTCAAAATCACGTTGATTCCGCCGGTGTTTACATCATCGAGAACACGGCGCAAAAGCCCGCCGTAGTCGCGGTTGTCGTCTACCGAATTGTTTTGGAACGTGTCGGGACTTGCTCTGCGGCAAAGCTCGCGCGCTATCATCGGATATGACGCGCCGGAGGGTATGCGTAAATTGTCCTCAAGTACATACCAGCACATATCCTTGCCTTGTACCAAATCTATACCCGAAATGTGATTATATATCTTTTTAGGCGGAGTCAGCTTGTCGCACGGTGCGGAAAAGCCCGGCGAAGTATATATGAATTCTTCGGGAATTATTTTATCGCGTATGATTTTTTTGTCGGAATAAATATCGTTTAAAAACAAATTAAGAGCGTAAACGCGCTGCTTCAAGCCTTTTTCAAGAAATTCAAATTCGTTTTTCGGTATTATGCGCGGTATGGTGTCAAAGGGGAAAAGCCGTTCATTGAATTTGTTGTTTTTATAAAGTCCGAATTTTACGCCGTAACGTGACATAAGACGGTTAATTTCTTCCTGATGATCTATAAGTCCGTACAAGTTCTCACCTCACTTGATGTATGTTTTGTACAAAAACAAAACCGAATAAAAGTCTGTTTTTATAATTATATAATAAATCTACGGATTTGCAATATGTAAAAGCGTCAAAAACATATAAAATTATGCGTTTTTACACAAGTTTCGGCGGCGAACTTCGAAAGGATAACTATTTTAAAAAAAGAAAAATTAACTCTTGACAATTGTGCCGTTTATATATATAATAGTCAAGCAGTTTAGATGCGGACCATTAGCTCAGTTGGTTAGAGCATCCGGCTCATAACCGGGCGGTCCGGGGTTCGAGTCCCTGATGGTCCACCAAAGAAACGACAATTTTCGTGAGAAGATTGTCGTTTCTTTTTGTTTTGTATGTTTATCTTTTCGTTTTTCTTTTTTGATTTGAAAGATAACTGACAAGAGAAAAATTATGCGGAAACCGGTTTTTGTCATCGGTAATGCATCATTCGATTGCAGCTTTTGCCGAGCAATAGCACCGACGCCGATTGTTATCGTTTTTTCTATTGTGTATTAGATTTCAAAAGAAGCTTCATAAAAACATTTCAAAATAATTATTGTTGACAAAATGATGCAATATATGTATAATATCAAAGTGATTTCCGCAAGGAAGAATTTAATATAGGGGTATAGCTCAGTTGGTAGAGCAGCGGTCTCCAAAACCGCGTGCCGAGGGTTCAAGTCCTTCTGCCCCTGCCAAATCGAAAACGGTTACCGAAAGGTGACCGTTTTTGTTTTGGCATTGAGTAAAATGATTTAGACTCCGAGGCACGCGGAGCGTGTTGAGGGGTGCGGGTCTCCGGTGGAGACCTCTGCACGAAGTGCAGAAGCACCGACCGAGCCGGCAGGCGAGACCAAGTCCTTCTGCCCCTGCCATTGATATAAAGCCATTTCGTAGTATATGGCTTTATTTTTTTTGCTCTTTTTCTAACATTTTTTCTAACACTTTTAATTTTTTGTGGTTGATTGATACAGCTTGAATTTTTAGTATATGCACTAAAAATCGTTGATATATCAAGGATTTACAAGTGATTAATCAAATCATTATAACACAATGTAAAGAATACAGTATGCAACCCCAAAACCGCGTGCCGGGCTTCGTCGCCGAGCGCTGCCGGTAGCAGATGCAGCGAGGCGAGGATGGCGCAGCGGTCAAAATATGGCGTAACACCGCCATATTTTGGGCACCGCAAGAGGGGTTGCGAAGCAACTTCAAGTCCGTTTGTATATCTTAGACAATCTTGTGGGGATAACTATTGCTTTTGTTTTACGGCGATTTTACTTACTTTTCCCATATAGATAAAACTACGGCGCACGGTCTTTTCCGTACGCCGCTTTTTCATTTTCACACCGTTTTTTGTTCACTTTGTGCCACACAATCCATGCAATCCGTTTGGTACATCATCAAAAAAGCATCAATCACAATTCAAATCCGTTTGTAACGCCCATCAGCATATCCGTGTTTCGCTTGACATAATACATTTCGGTTATTTCTGAAGTTGTGTGTCCGAGTAAGTCTGCCACCTGCCTCGGTGTTAATGCTTTTACCGTTCCGTCATCTGCTCGCACTCCTGTTACAAGCTTTGTTGCGAAGGTGTGGCGCAAACTGTGTAAGCCTTTTTTCTCAATTCCTGCCGCATCGAGTATGGAATAAAACTGTTTTCTTAAATTCAACGGTCTTGTAAAGTTTCCGTCTGCATCGGGTATCAACGGTGCGTCCTCACCGAAATATCGCTCGTTGCGTAATTCGATAATCGCTTGTATTGCAGTTTCGCTTAAGGGTACAATACGCTTGCTTGAAGCGGTTTTCAGCTTGCCAACGACGATTTCTCGTCCGCTTTATCTGCTTTTTCGTCAAAAAGAAACAGTCACCGTTGCGGTGACTGTTTCTTTAGATATGGTGGATTTCCTGCTCCAAAGCATTTTTCGGCCAAGATTTTCTCAGTGCCGCATAGGAAATTACAAAGTTGGCTAGCCAACCTGCCGGAACTGCAAGCCATACAAATGCAATGCCGAAATGCGGTGCAAAAATCAATGCTACGGATAACCGAATCGCAAGGTTGACCATATTTGCAGTCAAAAACGGGCGCATATTTCCAAGTCCGCGAAGAACACCGTCTGTTGCCATTTTGATACCCATAAATATGAAAAAGTATCCAATCCATTTCATATAATCACCGGAAACTTGATACGCTAATTCCGTTCCGTCTTTTCCTAAGAAAAGTGAAGATATTTGAGTGTGCATCGTTTCAATAATTACAAATGCAAGTACGGCAAAGCATACATCTAACAGCAAAGCGGCGCGGTAGCCTTTTTTAATACGGTCAATTTTTCCGGCACCGAGATTTTGCGAAACAAATGGTGACACGGCATTCCCGATTGATACAAATATCAGTGAAAAAACATTCTCTATTCTCATCGTTGCCGCGTAGCCTGCGAGTGCTTGCGTGCCAAACGGATTTACAACCGCCTGCACAATCATCATACCGATTGATACCGTGGATTGTTGAAGAATAGACGGAACGGCGATTTTAAGCATTAAACGCAGTCCGCTTTTGTCAAATCGATGAAACGGACTTGCGTATTTTCGCATTCGATAAAGAAAAATCAAAAGGGAAAGTACGGCAGAAATGCCCTGTGCAATAAGAGTGGCAAGAGCCGCACCGAATACTCCGAGTTTAAGACCGCCCACCATCCAAAGGTCCATGATGATATTCAATACAGATGAAAATATTAAAAGCCATAACGGAATTTTCGATTCACCGATTGAAGTAAACATGGTTGAAAGAATGTTGTACATAAATAAAAACGGAAAGCCCGCAAAATAGATGCGCAAGTACAGTACCGCATCCTCCATTATATCCGCAGGCGTTTGCAGTATGCTCATCATCCAATTAGAACCGAAAAATCCAAAGATACCGAGAAATATGCTTAAAAGCAAAAAGCTGATTAACGAGGTTGATACGATTGTTTTCATCTTGCCGTAATTTTGAGCACCGAAATAACGGCTTACAAGCACACCTGCGCCCACGCCTGCACCGAGTGCGATACAAATAAAAACATTTGTAAGTGCGGCACAAGCTCCGACGGCCGCAAGGGCAGAGGAGCCGACAAATTGACCGACGATAATTGAATCAGCCATATTGTATACTTGTTGAAAGAAGCTGCCTAAAATCATAGGCATCGCAAAAACAGTCAAAGCCTTGAGCGGCGGATCGGTTATTAAATATTCGTCCTTTGTCATTTTAATATTCTCCTGAAAATCACTTGCGTTATCCTTTTAATTTATGCATCCGTTTTCTTAGAATTGTAGCACAAAAGCAATGTTATATTTAAAAAGCCAAACAAGATACAGCTTTCTCAGTCTGCACCCTGTTCGGCTTACGTCTTTACTGAACAATCGCTCCCTGAGCGAACATTAGAAGTATATCATCGGCATAAATAAATGTCAATGAGTTATAGTCCTGAATAGCCTGACCGTTGATATTTAATAAGCAGTAAAAAGTGTTGTTTTAAATATAAATCAGAACAAAAAGCAGCACACAACCAATATCCGGTGTGTTGTTTTTGTCGGCATTTAGCCGCATATTGTTTTGTGACGCCGTTTGTTACCTTGAATGCGATGTTTTGTAAAAAGAATATAAAGCGGCGGAAATGAGGTTATGTGATAAATCAGCACAAATTCCGAAAAAAGCCGAAAAAGGTGATACAATCAAGCTCATAAAAGGGGCGGAGAAATGAAATGACAGCTGTTTGTAATAAAATAAAGTCAATAGTTGCATTTGCGGTTATTTGCGTTATATTGTCGCTGCCTCTCGATGCTTTTGCCTCGGGTGACAGCGACTTTGTGTATTATATTAAGAACGGAAAGGTTTGCGTAAGCGGCTACCGCGGAGTGAGCGATACGATTTTGGTACCAGAAAAAATTAAGGGCAAAACGGTGGCGGCGATTGACGATTACGCATTTTCGTCAAACGGAACCGTGGAATTTATCGGCTTACCCGATTCCGTCACCGCAGTCGGCAAAAACGCTTTTTCCGACTGCACGGCTCTGTCATATGTCAGCTTCGGCGCGAATTTAAACGAGATAGGCGACAATGCCTTTTCGGGCTGTTATTCCTTAAAAAAAGCAGAGCTTAAAAAAGGAGTTACATATATAGGCAAGGGAGCCTTTAAAGGGTGTTCGTCGCTTTCTTTCGCCGTAATTCCCGACGGAGTGGCATTTATCGGTGAGAAAGCCTTTTTCGGTTGCTCTGCGTTACAAAAAGTTATGTTGCCCGAGAGCGTTACGGAACTTCATACAAGCACGTTTGAAAATTGTTCGTCTCTTTTAAAAGCTGAGCTTCGCGGCGTAAAAACAATAGGGGATCGAGCGTTCTATAATTGTGCCGCACTTTCGGAGATAAGCTTTTCACCGTCTCTTAAAGAGATAGGGGCTTTTGCCTTTTCGGTAAATACTTCTTTGGAAAAAGTTACTTTGCCCCCAAATACTGAGCTTGTTTCAGACGAAGCTTTTTCGCGCTGTACGTCTTTAAAAACCGTTACCGTTTTCAGCGAAGCTCTGAAGATGTCGGCTACGGCATTAGACGGATGTACCTCACTTTATGCAATATACGGAAGCTCCGCGTTTTCATCCGAAGCGGCAATCGGCATAAGAAATGCAACGGTGTCTTTCGATTGTGTGTCCGAGGAGAAAGAAACCGGTGTTGTAAATACGGCAGTCGGTGTTACGGTACAAACGCTAAAGGAGATATTGGTATTCAAAGGAGTTATCGATGCTGCGGATGAATTGACCGTGTTTGATGAAAACGGCAATATTTTGCCTGATTTCGCCGTTGTCGAGGACGGTGCAGGTATTCGCATACGCAAAGGCAAAACGGATTATTATTACGTTGCGCGAGTGAATTTCGGCGATGTGAATTCAGACGGTAAAACGAACAGTGCGGACGCTGTTATAATGCTTAAATATTCGGTGGGCTTAACAGGCTTGTCTCCGATAAAACTCAAAGAGGCCGATTTAAACCGAGACGGAGCCGTAGATGAGAGCGACGCGGTTTTACTGCTTCGCAGGTCATGCGGTCTTATGGCATAATAAAAAAGCATCGCTGATTCTTTTTACCAAAATCGCGGTGCTTTTAATTATTTTGTATTTTCTTTCAGATATTCCAACAATACGTCTTTTCTGTTTTGGCACTTACCCTCTATAACGCCGTTAAGTAAAAAATCAAGCGAGCTTTTAATCTCTTTTCCCTCGGCAATGCCGAAGGCCTTAATATCATCGCCGTTTACTGCGAGAGATTTTAAATTATAGCACTCGTTGCTTGCCTTTATCTCCTCATAAAACGAACGCATATTTTTTAGCTTTTCGTCTATTGCGTGCGGATCGGCCTTTGCCATGTTATCGGCACGCTTGATTTTTATAAGGTTAAGGTATGCTTCGTCTCCGAGACTGCACATCATTTTTTTTGACTGAATTTTGTCGCGCGGGGATTTCATATCGTGTATCAAAACGAGCTTTGATACCTCGTTTATTGTATTGTTGTCAAATTTCAGCCTTTTAAGAATGTCTCGCGTCTTTTTTTCGCTTATCACGGCATGACCTTTGAAGTGCGAAGAGCCGTTTTCGTCAGTGGTTTTGGCGTCGGGCTTTCCGAAATCATGGAAAAACATTGTAAGACGCAAAATTCTGTCATTAAAATCTATTGCGTCTACGGCGTGAAGCGTATGCTCGAACACATCGTATTTGTGATATTTTGTGTGCTGCTCGCATTCTGCAAGAGGGGCAAGTTCCGGGATAAATACCTCTATAACCGCGTGATATTTCCGTATAACGTCGGTTGCGTATTTTCCCGTGATAAGCTTTGTGAATTCAACCTGTAATCTTTCTTTTGACACATCCGACAACAGCTGCCTGTTTTTCAGTATGCTGTCCGATGTGCTTTTTTCTATTTTGAATCCGAGCTCCGCCGAAAAACGGACGGCACGCATTATTCTGAGCGCGTCCTCCGAAAAACGGGTGTCGGGGTCGCCGACGCACCGTATTATTTTGTTGTTCAAATCGTCTTTGCCGCCGAAAGCATCAATTATTTTATCGTCGCAATTACAGCAAAGCGTGTTTATTGTGAAATCCCGCCTTGAAAGATCGTCTCTGAGGTTATCCGAAAATGATACCGTTTGCGGGTGACGGTGGTCTGTATAGTCGCCGTCTATGCGATAAGTGGTTATTTCGAGCGGCATATCGTCAATTATAACAGTTACCGTCCCGTGCTTTATACCTGTCTCTATTATCCGTTCGCCGCAAAACACCTTTTCGGTTTCTTCGGGGCGTGCGCTTGTTGTGATGTCCCAGTCAAACGGGACTTTGCCGAGCAGACAATCACGAACCGCGCCGCCGACGGCATAGGCTTCAAAACCGCTGTTTTTCAGCAGACATATCGCCTTATTCACTTGTTCGGGGAGCTTTATCATAATAATTCCTCAAAGTATGCTTTTGATTTCTGAGAGACTGTCGATTCTTATATCCGCGCCCACATTATCATACCCCGTGCCGTTGTGGTCATACCAACAGGTGGTGATTCCGAAGCTCTTCCCTCCGGATATATCGGCGGTAAGCGAATCGCCTATAAGTATAAATTTTGATTTGTCGGTTTCGTGCAGCTCATTGAGGCACCGCTCAAAAAATTCCCGTTGGGGCTTTTGTATGCCTATTCTCTCCGAAACAAAAAGGTGAGAGAAGCAGTCTATCATTCCGGCAAGTGTCAGTCGGTGCTTTTGCTGCTCAAAGGGACCGTTGCTTGCGGCACAGAGTATGTATTTTTTTGACAGATATTTAACCGTATCCACAGCTCCGTTTACAGGCTCGTGGCTGTCATATATCCCTTTTACGAATTCTTTTTCGAATTCGCGTCCGTCAAAAGTTATACCCATAACCGAAAAAACCATATTCCACCGTTTTTCGTGTATTTGATCCCTTGTGATTTCTCCCGTTTCGAGTCTTTGCCAGAGAGAGTCGTTGATTTTATGAAAAACCGACGGCATTTCTTTTTTGAAACCTACTCCGCAAGCTTTGCAAGCGTTTGTCATAGCTTTTTCGGCACATTTGTTGAAATCCAAAAGCGTATTGTCAATGTCTATCAGAACATATTTAAACATATCGTAATCCTTCCTTCATCATAATGAAATTATATGATATTCACTTAATATTTTCAAGTGTTGAGCCGCTCCTTTACTTTATTTAAAAAATATTATAAAATAATAAAAAATAACCTTTACGTGGTGATGATTATGGAGCAAAGTAAAATTGAGCGTATAAACTTCCTTGCCAAAAAGCAAAAAGGTGATGGGCTTACTCCCGAAGAAAAGGAGGAGCAGGCAATTTTGCGCCGCGAGTATATCGACTCTTTTAAAAGAAATCTTGTCGCAAATCTTGAAAATACGTATATCGTTGATGAAAACGGAAATAAACATAAGGTTAAAAAGCATACCGATGACGATAAAAGCTGACTTGAGCTGTCGGCTTTGGGCGTATGAGCCCTAAATATCCGTTTAAAAAGGCAAATAACTTGACTTGACCGCTATATATAGTGTAAAATATATGGCGGTATTTTTCGGCAGGATTTTCCTGCGTGCATTTTTTCCGCCGCTCGGAATTTAAAAGGTGGTTTATTTAAATGGCAAAAAAAGCGGTATACAATGAAGAAAGTATTTCGCAGCTAAAGGGTGCTGACAGGGTTAGGCTTCGCCCTGCCGTTATTTTCGGCTCGGACGGTATTGAAGGCTGTGAGCACGCTGTATTTGAGATACTTTCAAATTCCATAGACGAGGCAAGAGAGGGCTACGGTAAAGAGATAACCGTGACCCGTTTTCTCGACGGCTCCGTTGAGGTTGTCGATCACGGCAGAGGTATGCCTATGGACTACAACGAAAAGGAAAAGCGCTGGAACTGGGAGCTGCTCTTCTGTGAGATGTATGCCGGCAGTAAATATAATACAAACAACGGCGGAACATACGAGTATTCACTCGGACTTAACGGACTCGGACTTTGTGCCACACAGTATGCTTCGGAGTATATGGATGCCGAGGTGCACAAAAACGGTTTTCGTTATGAGATACATTTTAAGGCGGGCGAGCCCGTCAGCGAGCTTCAAAAGGAACCGTACAATAAAAAAGATACCGGGACAAGAATACGCTGGAAACCGGATATCAAGGTGTTCACCGATATTGATATTCCTCTTGAATACTATCAGGAGACTATATTAAGGCAGTCGGTTGTAAATGCGGGAATAAAATTCATTCTTCGCAATCAAACCGGCGAAAAGAGCTTTGATAAATACGAATACTGCTACGAAAACGGTATAGTCGATTATATAAAGGAATTTGTCGGCGACGATGCGTTTTCTTCCGTGCAGTTTTGGCAGGGTGAGAGAAAGGGCAGAGACAGAGCCGATTTGCCCGAATACAAGGTTAAGCTCAATGTTGCGCTGTGTTTTTCCAATAAAAAACAGCTTAAGGAGTATTACCATAATTCCAGTTTTCTTGAACACGGCGGCGCTCCCGAAAAAGCGGTAAAAAGTGCGTTCGTTTCGCAGATTGACAGCTATTTAAAAGCAAACAGCAAGTATTTAAAGAGCGACAGCAAGATAAATTTCCAGGATGTGGAGGATTGTCTTGTGCTTGTTTCGTCATCCTTTTCAACTCAGACGTCATACGAAAATCAGACCAAAAAAGCTATAACCAATAAATTCATTCAGGAGGCTATGACGGATTTTCTCCGCCATCAGCTTGAAGTGTATTTTATAGAAAACAGAATAGACGCCGAAAAAATTGCCGAGCAGGTGCTCATAAATATGCGTTCACGCGTCAAGGCCGAATCTACAAGGCTCAACATTAAAAAGACGCTTCAAAGCGGCAACAGTATGACTGACAGAATCGAAAAATTCGTTGACTGCCGCTCAAAGGACGTTTCGGAGCGTGAAATATTCATAGTGGAGGGCGACTCGGCTCTCGGTGCCTGCAAGCAGGCGCGAGACAGTGCATTTCAGGCAGTTATGCCGGTACGAGGGAAAATACTCAACTGTCTTAAGGCCGAATACCCCAAAATATTTAAAAACGACATTATAACAGACCTTATCAAAGTGCTCGGCTGCGGCGTTGAGGTAAGCTCCAAGGCAAATAAAAATCTGTCTCTTTTCAATATGAATAATCTTCGTTGGAGCAAGGTCATAATTTGTACCGATGCCGACGTTGACGGTTATCAGATACGGACGCTGATATTAACGATGATTTATCGTCTTATGCCCACGCTTATAAAAGAGGGTAAGGTGTTTATAGCCGAATCTCCGCTTTACGAAATAACTTGCAAGGACGAGACCTGGTTTTGCTACACCGAAAAGGAAAAGCAGGATGCCCTTCTTGAAATCGGAGACAGAAAATATACCATACAGCGTTCAAAGGGTCTCGGTGAAAACGAACCCGAGATGATGTGGCTTACCACAATGAATCCCAAAACCCGTCGTCTTATAAAGGTCGAGCCGGATTATTCACCCGAGGCTGTCGCCGATAAATTTGACCTTTTGCTCGGCGACAATTTACAGGGCAGAAAAGATTATATTGCCGAAAACGGTGCTCAGTACATTGATATGACTGACCTTTCTTAACGTTATCACGGCAAATCAGGAGAGTCGGAAAATGGCTAAAAGAACCAAGAAAAACGAAACAGACCGAAATTCGGAGGAACTTAACATAAACGCTCATATTCTCGGTGCAGGCGAGGTGGTAGAGCAGCATATAACCGATACACTTGAAGTGAACTATATGCCGTATGCCATGAGTGTTATTATGTCGCGTGCCATTCCCGAAATAGACGGTTTTAAACCGTCACACAGAAAGCTGCTTTATACTATGTATAAAATGGGGCTGCTTCAGGGAGGCACTATAAAATCCGCCAACATAGTCGGCCGCACAATGCAGCTGAACCCCCACGGCGACGCGGCAATTTACGAGACGATGATTCGTTTGGCGCGCGGCAATGAGTCGCTCCTTCACCCTTATGTTGAGTCAAAGGGTAACTTCGGTAAATCATATTCAAAAAATATGCAGTATGCGGCTTCGCGTTATACCGAGGCAAAATTAGCCCCGATTTCAGCCGAACTTTTCCGCGATATAGATAAGGACACGGTCGATTTTGTACCGAACTACGACAATACCATGACCGAGCCCACGCTTTTGCCCGTTACATTTCCGTCGGTGCTCGTAAATGCCAATATGGGTATAGCCGTCGGTATGGCTTCAAATATTTGTTCGTTCAACTTGAAAGAAATCTGCGATACTACCGTGGCACTTATAAAGGACCCCGACGCCGATATAACCGAAACGCTAAAGGCTCCCGATTTTATAGGCGGCGGTCAGATACTCTACGATGAAGATAAAATGAACGAGATATTCCGCACGGGTCGCGGAAGCTTCAAAATTCGCGCAAAGTACAGCTATGATAAAAAGAATAACTGTATTGATATATACGAAATTCCGGCGACCACCACTACGGAGGCGATAATCGATAAGATAGTCGAACTCGCAAAGGGCGGCAAGGCCAAGGAAATTTCCGATATCCGCGACGAGACCGATAAAAAGGGTCTTAAAATAACAATCGATTTAAAGCGCGGCACAGATGCAGACAAGCTTATGAAAAAGCTCTATAAAATGACTCCGCTCGAAGATTCATTCGGCTGTAACTTTAATGTCCTTATAGCAGGAACGCCGAGAGTCCTCGGAGTGCGCGAGCTGCTTTTGGAATGGATAGCTTTCCGTACCGAATGTGTAAATCGCCGCGTCTTTTTTGACCTTTCCAAAGCAAAAGACAGACTGCATCTTTTAGAGGGTCTTCAAAAAATTCTTCTCGATATTGATAAGGCAATAAGAATAATACGCTCAACGGACGAGGAGTCCGAGGTTGTTCCGAACTTGATGATAGGCTTCGGAATAGATAAGATACAGGCGGATTATGTGGCTGAAATCAAATTGCGCCACTTAAACCGTGAGTATATTTTAAAGAAAACGGAAGATATAGAAAAGCTGAGAGCCGAAATCGAGGATATGGAGGATATTCTCGCAAGTCGCTCAAGAGTTAAAAAAATTATAGTAAACGAGCTTTCGGATGTCGTTAAAAATTACGATAAGCCGCGTCGCTCGGAAATAATCTACACGAGTGATATAGATGATGAATCGGAGCCCGATGAGGAGATACCGAATTATCCCGTCACGCTGTTCTTTACCAAAGAGGGCTATTTCAAAAAGATAACTCCGCAGTCACTGCGTATGAGCGGTGAGCAAAAGCTAAAGGAAAACGATGAAATAATCGAGACCGTTGAGGCTGCAAACAATACCGAGCTTTTGTTCTTTACCGATAAGTGCCGTGTTTATAAAGCCAAAGCTGCCGATTTTGATGACAGCAAGGCGAGCGTTCTCGGTGATTATGTGGCTTCAAAGCTTGAGATGGAGCCCGATGAAAACGCCGTGTATATGGCGGTTACAACAGACTATAAGGGCTTTATGCTGTTCTTCTTTGAAAACGGCAAGCTTGCCAAAATAGACCTCTCCGCCTATGAGACTAAAACGAACCGCAAGAAGCTGATTAAGGCGTATTGTGAGAAATTCCCGGTAGTCAATATGTTCTGCGTGACTGAGGATAAGGAGTATGTTATGAAGTCCACCTCCGGCAGAATTCTTCTTCTCAATACCGGCGCAATAGCCGTCAAAACGACCAAGGATTCTATGGGCGTATCGGTTATGACTCTCAAAAAAGGGCATAGGGTATCTTCCGTAAAAGAGTATACCGATGATGAGTTTGTAAAGCCTGCGAGATACAGGACGAGAACCTTGCCTGCCGCCGGTGCGACTTTGTCGGCTGACGATGTCGGCGAGCAGCTTACACTTTAACATAGAAAATATACCGTGTTTCGAAATTCGTTTTTCGGAATTAGGTATATTTTTTTGTTTTCGGGTGTCAACCGAGAATGCATGAGTGTTGACTATGCATTTCGGATGTTGTATAATTCCGATATAAGTAAATGTCTGTTTCGGGGCTTAACGGAGGTTAATATGAAAAGACGAACTAAAATAATTTCGGCTGTTATGGCTCTCGCAATACTTGTATGCGTGTTCGCTGTACTTGCGACGTCGTTTGCCGTTGACACTTCTTCCGAAAGCGCATCCTTCAGAGTTGACGCTCAGATTATGGGCTATAACAGGGTAGAGGTAAAAATATATGCTCCGGCAGGGGCCGCGGGCGGCAGCTATACACTTAAATACGATTCCAAGTATATGAGTCTTGATAAGCCTGAAGAAAATGAAAAAGGCGAGCAGACGTCGGTTACTTCGTACGAAAACGGCGGTACGGCAATAACAAATTATAATTTTTCACAGGATTCTTTAAGATGCTCGGCAGCCGCACCGAAATCCTCTTCGACGGAGCAGCTGTACGGAAGTTATACTTTTTATTTTGACGGCAACTATAAAGAAGGCAGTATATCTGTAACTGCATTTGATATTTACAGCGGAGACGAAACTCCAAAGCTTCTCGGCTCCGATAAAACCGCAAAATGTGACTTTGACGTTAAGGCGGCTCCCGCAAACACAATATCGCTGAAATATATAGGAGATAAATATTACTATATGGTTAGCGGCAAAAATGATACTTCATACAGCGGACTTGTAAATTATTACGGCACTTATTATTATGTCGAAAACGGTGTGCTGAACTGGGATTACTCAGGTCTTACTAAGTATTATGGTACTTGGTATTATGTCGAAAACAGTGTTCTTAATTGGAATTATACGGGTCTTACAAAGTACTACGGTACATGGTATTACGTCGAAAACAGTGTTCTTAATTGGAACTATACGGGGCTCACGAACTACTACGGCACATGGTATTACGTCGAAAACAGCGTCTTAAATTGGAACTATACGGGGCTCACAAACTATTACGGCACCTGGTATTATTGCGAGGGCAGTGTACTTAATTGGGATTACACCGGTCTTACAAAATATTACGGCACTTGGTATTACGTCAAAAAGGGCGTGCTTGACTGGAATTATACGGGATACACCTATTATTACGGCACGCGTTACTATGTCAGAAACGGAGTCCTTGCGTAATACGCATTGTATTTGATTGTTTCTCGCTTGCTTAAAGACTGCTGCATACAAAATATTGCAAAACCGTTCATTAATTTGAACGGTTTTGTGTTTTTTTGAGAAATGTGTCAATACAACACTTTTGCATAAAAACTATTGCAATTATATACTGGTTGTTGTATAATTCGAATAAACGGCAGGGCTTTATGCCGTAAAAATCAGGGAGGATATTAAATTTATGAAAAAATTCAAAAAGTTGATTGCGGTTGTACTGACTGTTATTCTATCGCTGTCTGTAATGTCGGTCGTCGCTTTTGCGTCTACTACCGATTCACTTAAGCGAACGGATGACGGTACTTGGCTCTATATGGAAAACGGTAAACATAATGCCTACTACACAGGCCTTGTTAAGTATTATGACACTTGGTATTATGTGGAAAACGGCGAGCTTAATTGGAATTATACCGGACTCACTAAGTATTACGATACTTGGTACTTTGTAGGAAACGGCGTTCTTAATTGGGATTATACCGGACTTACTAAGTATTACGATACTTGGTATTATGTTGAGGATAGTGTTCTTAATTGGAATTATACCGGACTTACTAAGTATTACGATACTTGGTATTATGTTGAGAACAGTGTTCTTAACTGGAATAAAAACGGTCTTTATAATTACTACGGCAATGAATGGTGCTATCTTACAAACAGTCAGATCGACACTTCCTATACAGGACTTGTAAATTATTATGGCACATGGTATTACATAGATGAGGGTTTCCTCAATTGGGACTATTGTAGCCTTACAAATTATTACGGAACATATTACGGCGTGGTAAACGGGGTTCTTGACTGGAATTTCTCTGGTGTTTTAAGATACGGCACTACCCTTTATTATGTAAGAAACGGCGTTCTTGATTGGAACTATAAAGGCAAGGCGATGTATTGTACGGGCAAAACATACACCTTCAGAAACGGTGCCGCCATAGATTATGATGGCTATGTTGCCGACGCCGCACAGGCTCTTGCCCTCATGAAATATTATGAGGCTAAGGCGGGCAACACAGTTACATTGGTAGAAGCCGAGGGAATGCCGGACGATGTATACAACGGTGTGGCTGTTACAGTAAAAATAAGAAGTAACGACGGCTCGGAGGAATACTATACCGCTATTACCGGTAAGAACTTCCAACAGAACACACACCTTACAGGAATTATGGAAAACGAGGGCGACGGTTATCTGTATGTGATTGTTGTAGCCGGCAACCATGACGAGTATAACTCGGTGGTACTGTCAAATGACGCGATATTAGCTTATCTTGACGGAATGGATTCTTTTGCCCTGTTAAATCCAATTAGTGTATAATAATGTTTTATGATATCGGATATAAAGCCGTATCCGTCCGCTGAAATATTTAATAACAAACACAGAAGAAGGTCTGCCGGTTAAACCGACAGACCTTCATTTTGTCCGAAATTTATTGAAGAATCAGGGTATTTATACTTCTTATTTCATGCCGTCTTCATAAGCCTTGATCATCTTCTTGACCATCTGTCCGCCGATAGAGCCGGCCTGCTTAGAAGTAAGGTCGCCGTTATAACCCTGCTTGAGATTTACACCAACCTCATTAGCAGCTTCCATTTTGAATCTGTTAAGAGCTTCCTTAGCTTCCGGAACAACGTTCTTGGAACTTGACATTTGAAAACACTCCTTTTCATTACAATTTGCGTTTGCATTACTATTTTTTACATTGAGCGTTTTTATATTAAATAAAATAAATGCTAAAAATGTTATTTTTTGTAACTTAATAAGCGGATATTTCAAATGCGTTGTTTGATTCTATATAAAACTCTTTTAAAGACGAGCTTATTATATGAGAATTGATTTTTCGTATTTTCACTTGTTTCGGTGTGATTCTCATAAAATCGGCGGCTTGAATTTCGCTTCAAAACCCACCCAAAAGCTGTCAATTTTCGTTTCAAAAATCATAAAATTTCAAAATCAAAGTCTTTCATATTCTTTGCCGATAAATCCTAAAGCACGGTGCATTAAATCTTGTTGACCGTGTATAGATTGCTCTTTTGCTCGCCGCCGATAAACCGCTTCGAGATAGTTATGTACCCGCCGCTTTCAAGCGAACGCAAACTTTTCTGCAAGTGGATGCACACATCGAACAGCTTTTTGCAATCATAGGCACCGACCAAAAACTTTGCCCTGCCGAGTCCTTTGCCCGAACAAGAAAAGAATAAACGATAAACTCGTTGGTCGATAATCGTTCATCAAAAATCCTGTTCGGCAAAAGAAAAAATTGCCCGCTGCAATTTTTACGCATATGAAAACCTCCTTTAAAATTATTCGAGAGATACTTTTTCAAAAAGAAAAGAGAGTAAAACCAAATTTGAAAACAAAAAACTTACCCATAAAAAAGTCCCTCTACTATACAGAGAAAAATTCCCATTTTGTTCGGGTGTTTTCAGAAAAAATTTACAAATTATTTTCACGCAAAAGAAAAATCCTCACCATACAGGCAAGGATTATCAATATCATTTTACAATTTAGATATTTAATTTTTTAGTATATCCAACAGTTCGGGAATGTCGTTTTACGAGAACTTTCTCAATTCTCAAGTTTTTTAGAACATTCATAATTGCACCTCTGATTGAAAAAGGATACCGTTGCTTAATAATTGGGCTGTAAGATGATTTATGACTTATTAAACTGTCTATCAAATGCAGGCTGTAAATGTGCCAAATTTTAATTATTTTATAGTTTTAAATATTGACTTTTTATTTGTCATTTGATAGAATAACCGCGGTTAGCTTGTGCTAACTAAAAATTTTAATGTCAAGTTAGCAATGGCTAATAAAATACGGAGGACAAATATGTTTAAAAAATTATCGATTTCATTGACTGCATTAGTTTTTGTACTTGCACTTACCTGCACTTCGTTCGGTGCGTTTGCAATGGGTTCGAGCGAGGACGGTGTTTACGAAGTGCCGATTGAAATGTGGCACGCAGAAAAAGAAAGAACATCTATGGGTGACAGCTATATTGTTCACACCGCACTTCTTACAGTTGACGGTGATGAAAAAACGCTTACAATAGCTCCTGCCAAAACAACAAGCGATATGCATTTTTGGTATTACAAGGACGGCTCTGTTGAGGGCGACACAGTAGAAGTTGAGCAAAAGAATAATGTTGAAATTGACGGCACTGAATATGAAACGGCTTTTGAATTTCCGATTAAGAGCGACAATGAATTTGTCGGCGTAAAATTTGCCGCTTCGGCTATGCCTTTATCACCTTCTGCAAGAATTAAAATAGATTATGACAGTGCAAAAAAAATCAGAGATGTAAAAAAAGAAACAACCACCAAAAAAGCCACTACCACTACAACGCCAACAACAACTACTACAACGCCAACAACAACTACTACAACTACAACTACAACTACAACAGCACTAACCGTTACCGAGCCTAAAGAGGAAACGGTTAAAAATAAAAAAGTTCCGATCGCCATTGCCTGCGGCGTAGTGGGTGCGGTTGCATTTGTGCTTGTAATGACTGCTGTTATCAAGAAAAATAAACATGACTGATTGGGGCGAAGTATGAAAAAAATATTTAAGAAATTTCAAGTTAAGGATTTTGTGTTTTTGGCTGTCTTATCCGCAGCGATGACATTGTGCGGCGGAATAACGATGCCGCTTGTTATGCACACCACCGTTTTCGGACTGCGTAACATGGCAGCCGCACCTATTTATTCGATTTTCGTGGCAATCGGACTTATGAAAGTAAGAAAGCCGGGTGCTCTCACAATTATCGGACTTTTTTCGGGCGCACCGCTGATTTTCTTTTCGACGGTTATGTTTTTTAACAATTTTGTTTCCGCAATCATAGCGGAATTAATTATGCTTTTGATTTTCAGAGGTTATCAAAAGAAAGTTTCCGTTTTCGTTACAACGGGAATATATATGCCGTTTTCACTGCCGATTTCGGTTCTGTTCAGTCTTTGGCTCAATGGGCAAAGTTACGCTCAGCTTACAGCAAATCCGAAAATTTCTGTTTTAACATCAATCGGCACAATTATATTGGCATTTTTGGGTGCGGCAATCGGAATGAAAATCGCCGCAGAACTTCAAAAGGCAGGTAAATTAAAACCGTACGGAGAAGATGATAATGCTTGAAACATTTGAGGCTAAAAAGCCTTTTTATCCGCTGATTTCATTTTCAGTTTCCGTAATAGTGCTGATATTCGGAATGCTTTTTTCCAAAAATCTTTTGGCTTTTGCTTTTGCCACGGCAATTTTTGTACTTTACTCGGCATTCGGTCTTTTTAAAAGCACATGGAAAATGACCGTTGCAATGGCGATTTGCGGACTTATTATAGGCGGTCTGTCATTTTTGACAAACAGAAGTTTGGACGCATTTTGGCAAACACTTTTAAGAATGATTCTCTTGGGATTGTGTGCCGTGCCGATGGTAAGCACATCACCCTGCGATCTAACACGCTGTCTTGCAAAGCTGAAATGCCCGAGAGTTATAACGCTCGGCATGCTTGTAACACTTAAATTTATTCCGGTTTTAGTGGGTGAAATAAAGCAGATCTGGGAGGCGATGAAGGTCAGAGGTGCAAATATGAATTGGTACCGACCGAGTTGCATTTACCGTGCGTTTATTATTCCGCTCGTTATGCGAATCATCGGAATATCGGATACTCTTTCCCTTTCGCTTGAAACAAGGGCATTTACACTTGATGACAGTACAAGCTCGGTATATAAAGTAATAAAAATAAAAGCAAGGGATTTTGTATTTCTTGCCTGTGTTATCGTGCTTTGCGCAGGCGGAGGTGTTATGATATGGGCATAGCGATAAGACTGAAAGAAGTTTCTTTTAAATATGACGGTGCTAAAGAAAATGTGCTTGAAAATATAAATCTCACTGTGGAATACGGCGAAACCGTGCTTTTGTCGGGCGTTTCCGGCGAGGGAAAAAGCACTCTGCTTTCGATAATAAACGGTGTTATTCCGTTCGTTAATTCGGGCGAATTTTCGGGCAGTGTGGAAATAGACGGCAAGGATGTTACAAAGCTAAAAATCAGCGAGCGTTCAAAGCTAATCGGTACTGTGCTTCAAAATGCGGACGAACAAATTATTTATGATTTAGTAAACGAAGAAATCGCTTTCGGCTGCGAAAATCTTAATATTGCGTCCGAAGAAATCGACAGACGCATTGAACGATTCACAACGCTTATGCAAATAGAAAAAAACGCAAAAACAAAAACACTTTCCGGTGGTCAAAAGCAACGCCTGATAACCGCTTCTACCCTTGCGATGGAGCAAAAAATCATTATTCTTGACGAACCGCTTGCAAATTTGGACACTCATACAGCACACATTTTGCTGAAAGCACTTCGTAATTTGGCAAACAGCGGATATGCCGTTTTAATAGTTGAGCACAGGCTTGATGTTGTGAAAAACTACATAGATAAAGTTATGCGAATCGAAAACAAACAGCTTTTTACAAGTACGGACATAAACGACTTGAACAGCGGAATAAAAACAATTCCTCATGCCGACGGCTCTTTGCCCGGCGAAGTGCTTATAAAAGGCGAAAAACTCTTTTTTGCCGCAGGTGACAGAAATATTATAGATGGACTTGATATAGAAATTCGGGCAGGCGAACGAATAGTTTTGCTCGGTGAAAACGGATGCGGAAAAACCACCCTTATGCGCATGCTTGCAAGACTGAATAAGCCGAATGACGGTATGCTCAGCCAAACAATAACAAAAAGCAAAAAAGCAAACAGCAAATGGTTTTCAAAGGTGGGATATGTTTACCAAAATCCAGTCTATCAGCTTTTTATGCCAACGCTTTTAAGCGAGATTTCCTTTAAGGCAAAAAGCGAGAAAATAGCAAGGGAAATGATAAATGCCTTTGGACTTTCGGGACTTGAGCAGAGGCATCCGCAATCACTTTCCGAAGGGCAAAAACGGCGTGCCTCCATTGCTGCCGTCTGTGCAAGCGAGCCGACCATACTGTTTCTTGACGAGCCGACGGTGGGTCAGGATTACAAAAACCTTTGTAAAACGGTTGAAACCGTAAATAAAATAAACAAGAACCTCGGCACGGCAATTGTTACCGTAACGCACGATAAACGATGTGCCGGTGCTCTTGCAGACAGAGTGCTGATTATGGAGAACGGTAAAATATCACGGCAAGGCGATTACCGCCTCGCAAATGAATTTTTGGATAAATAACTTAATTTAGGGAGAAAAGAAATGATTAAAACAAGACTTATAGAGCAAGTACCTTCTTCAAAGAAGTACATTGCCCTAACAGTTCTTGCGCAGTGGTTGAAAACGGTTGCAAACATCGTTATGATTTTCATTCTTTCAAATCTACTTGCGCAAATTCTCGACGGTAAAGCGTTTGATTTTAAAGGACTTTTGCCTTATTTGGGCGCAATTGCGGCGATTATGCTTGTGCGCTATCTTTGCGGATACGCAAGTTCTCAGACTGCGTTTTTCGCTTCAAGCGAAGTAAAAAAAGTGCTTAGACAAAAAATGTATAAAAAGCTTACACGGATGGGAGCATCTTACAGCGAAAAGGTATCAACATCAGAGGTGCTTCAGGTTTTTGTTGAGGGTGTAGACCAGCTTGAACTTTATTTCGGCAAATATCTGCCGCAGTTTTTCTTTGCTATGCTTGCACCGATAACGCTTTTTGCCGTGCTTGTGTTTGTAAGCTGGAAAGCGTCGTTGGTGCTTCTTATTTGTGTACCCCTTATTCCGCTTTCTATTGTTGCAGTTCAAAAAATCGCAAAAAGACTTCTTAGCAAATATTGGGGAGTATACACAAACCTCGGCGATACTTTCCTTGAAAATATCCAAGGCTTAACAACACTCAAAGTTTATCAGGCGGATGAACGCAAGAATGTTGAAATGAATGAAAAAGCCGAAGAATTCAGAAGAATTACTATGAAAGTTCTTACAATGCAACTCAATTCCGTAAGCGTTATGGATATTGTTGCATATGCAGGAAGTGCAGTAGGTGTAGTAATTGCAATCATTCAGGTAAAAAACGGCACAATCACTTTACCTCAGGCATTTTTAATCATTATGCTTGCAGCTGATTTCTTTTTACCGCTCAGGCTTCTCGGTTCATTTTTCCATGTGGCTATGAACGGTATGGCGGCAAGCGACAAACTCTTTAAGTTGCTTGATACAAAAGAGGACGAACACGGAGCGGAGATTCCTGAAAATCTTGACGGGGATATCGAAATTAAAGACCTTTCCTTTTCTTATGACGGCGAAAAAACCGTACTTAACGATATTTCGGCAACCTTTAAAAAGCACGAGCTTATAAGCATAGTAGGCGAATCGGGTTGCGGCAAAAGCACGCTTGCCTCCCTGTTTTGCGGAACAACTAAAGGCTACATCGGCAGTATAACAATCGGCGGTGTTGAAATTAAAGATATTGATGAAAAAACACTTATGAACAACATCACTGCCGTAAACTTTAATTCCTACATTTTTGCAGGAACGGTTAGGGAAAATATGCTCATAGCTGACAAAAGTGCCAGTGACGAAAAGATGATTGAAGCATTGAAAATGGTAAACCTTTGGTCATTTTTAAGTGAGCAAGACGGACTTGATACTAAACTTAATCAACAAGGCAGCAATTTTTCGGGCGGACAAAGGCAAAGGCTTGCCATTGCAAGAGCCTTGCTTCACAACACACCGATATATGTTTTTGACGAAGTGACTTCAAACATAGACGCCGAAAGCGAAAACGACATTATGACCGTTATTCACAATATGGCTAAAATCAAAACCGTTATTCTTATCTCCCACAGGCTTGAAAATGTGGTAGGCAGTGATAAAATTCTTCTGCTTGATAAAGGCAAAATTGAGGAAAGCGGTACTCATTCTGAGCTTATGTCTCTTAATAAAAAATACAAGCTGATGTATTCCACTCAAGCTGAACTTGAAAAATATGCAAAGGAGGAAGCGTAATGAAAAGAAAACAATCAGGTTCCAAAATTATGATGCGGTTGATAAAACTTGTTAAGCCGCTTGCTTTCTTCATGGTACTTGCAGTTATACTCGGCGTTACAGGCTTTCTTTGCGCAATTCAAATTACGGTGCTTGGCAGTATGACGCTGCTTACAGCTGCAGGTATAAACGGTGGACTTGCAATAAAAACGGGATGTATTTGCATTATTATTTTTGCGGTTTTGCGTGGCTTTCTTCACTATGGCGAGCAAGCGTGCAACCACTATATTGCATTCAAGTTGCTTGCCATTATTCGTGATAAAGTATTCAAATCACTTCGTAGGCTAACACCGGCAAAGCTTGAAGGTAAAGATAAAGGCAATCTGATATCGCTCATAACAAGTGATATTGAACTTTTAGAAGTTTTTTATGCTCACACGATTTCTCCGATTTGTATTGCGTTTTTAACAAGCCTTGTTATGCTGATATTTATTGGCAGATACAGTATTTGGCTTATGCTTGTTGCACTTGCGGCTTACATTACAGTCGGCATTATTATTCCACTTGTATCATCTAAATTTAACAAAAATATCGGTATGACCTACCGTGAAAATTCGGGTGCACTTTCCGGCTATGTGCTTGACAGTATGAGGGGTCTTTTGGAATCAATCAGATACAATTCAACCGATACCCGCCTTAATGAAATGAACGAAAAAACCGATGAACTTAATTCACTTCAAAAGAAGTTAAAGAAAATTGAGGGGCGTAATATTTCAATTACGGATATTTCGATTATCTTCTTTTCAATCACAATGCTTTTAGTTGCAATTTGCCTTTACCAAAAGGGCACAATCGGATTTGACGGACTTATTGTTTCAACCGTTGCAATGATGAGTTCATTCGGTCCGGTTGCCGCACTTTCAAACCTTGCAGGCAATTTGACTCACACCCTTGCAAGCGGCGAAAGAGTGCTGTCAATTCTTGATGAAAGCCCTGTTGTTGAAGAAAACATCAGCGGCAAAGAAGTTGAATTTGACGGTATGGAATGTAAAAATGTAGGCTTTGCATATGACAAAGAGCAAATTCTTGAAAATTTCAATATGGAAATTCCAAAAAACAAAATCATTGCTATAAACGGACCGAGTGGTTCGGGCAAATCGACTGCGCTTAAACTTATGATGCGTTTTTGGGATGTAAACAGCGGCGAAATTGATATGTCGGGTGAAAACATTAAAAATATTAAAACATCATCACTTCGTAACAATCAGAGCCTTGTAAGCCAAGAAACTCAATTGTTTAACGATACGATTGAAAATAACATTAAAATTGCAGATTACAACGCAACAAGAGAAGAAGTTGAAATTGCCGCAAAAAAAGCCTCAATTCACGATTTTATAATGACTTTGCCTAAGGGATACGACACAAATGTAGGCGAACTCGGCGATTTGCTTTCGGATGGTGAAAAACAGCGTATAGGTCTTGCAAGAGCGTTCCTTTGCAACTCTCCTATGATTATGCTTGATGAACCCACAAGCAATTTGGACAGTTTAAACGAGGGCAACATATTAAAATCTATAAACGAAGCAAAGCACGGCAAAAGCATTGTTTTGGTTTCTCACAGAAAGTCAACGGCAAAAATCGCTGACGAAGCTTACACCGTTTACAGAGGAAGATTATCATGAAAAAAGACAGAATCACACGAGAAAAAGAAATGTTACCCGAAATGGTAAAAATTTATTGCCACGGTGTGCATAAATCAAAAAAAGGTACTCTTTGCAAGGACTGCCAAGAACTTACTGATTATGCGCTTTTCAGGCTTGACCATTGCCGCTGGGGAAACGATAAAAACTTCTGCTCGCAATGTCCCTGCCATTGCTACAAACCCGATATGCGAGTGAAAATTAAAGAAGTGATGCGTTATTCAGGACCACGCATTATGCTTTATCATCCGCTTGTGGGCACCATTCACGGTATTGAAACGATAAAGGGCGTTATCAAGGCAAAAAAGGAAAGCAAATAACACCAAAAAATATTGACTCTCATACAAACAAAGTCTTTGCCGAAAGGTAAAGGCTTTTTTCTTTCACGGTGAAAAGAAAAACAGCACCAATGCTCAATTAAGCATCAGTGCCGTTTCACAAGACTTATATTTTCAGTACAAAACGATATTTGAATTTTCTTTTGCAAGGTTTTGCATTTTTTTCGTGTAGCCGTTAATGCAAAAGAACACAAAGTATTCATTTCTGTTTTGCTTGTTCTAATTTACTTTTTTCGCCTTTTCAAGCAAATCATAATATACATTAACATCAAGTGGCTTTTTGGTATATTTGCATTCGCCGAAGATGATGTTATTGAAATTATCTGTTGCGACAATATCAATTTCTGTATCTTTTCTGTCCCACCATTTGCCTATTTTTGTGGGAGTGAAACCGAAAAATAAATGCTAAAAATGTTATTTTTTGTAACTTAAAAAGCGGATATTTCAAATGCGTTGTTTGATTCTATATAAAGCTCTTTTAAAGACGAGCTTGTTATATGTGAATTGATTTTTCGTATTTTTACTCGTTTCGGTGTGATTCTCATAAAATCGGCGGCTTAAAACCGTATTGCGTTTCGTTAAACAAAAAAATCTTGATAATAAAGCGATTGTATGTTAAAATATTTTCCGTAAATTTTGACAGAGGGTGAAAAATATGTCAGGGCACTCAAAATGGAGTACTATCAAACGTAAAAAGGAAAAGACCGATAATGCCCGTGCAAAGGTATTTACTAAAATCGGCCGTGAAATAGCTGTTGCCGTCAGAGAGGGCGGACCCGACCCTGCCGGTAATTCAAAGCTTAAGGATTGCATAGCTAAGGCTAAGGCTTGCAATGTTCCGAACGATAATATCGAAAGAATCATTAAAAAGGCTGCCGGAGACGGCAATACCGATAATTACGAAAGCATAATCTATGAGGGCTACGGTCCGTCGGGTGTTGCCGTAATAGTCGAGACTCTTACAGATAACCGCAACAGAACCGCAGGCGATATGCGTCATTATTTTGATAAGTTCGGCGGCAATATGGGAACCTCGGGCTGTGTTTCGTTTATGTTTACCCGTGAGGGCGTAATTATTATCGACAAAGAGGATGTTGACGAGGAAAAACTTATGGAGGACGCTCTCGAAGCTGGCGCCACCGATTTCCTCACAGACGGCGATGTTTTCGAAGTTCGCACAGAGCCTAACGATATGGGTGCTGTACGCGATGATCTTGAGGCCAAGGGTTATAAATACCTGACAGCCGAGGTCGATTATATTCCATCTACCTATACAAAGCTCGAAAGTGAAGAGGATATAAACAATATGGGCAAAATGCTCGAAATGTTTGAAGATAACGACGATGTTCAAAATGTTTTCCATAACTGGGAAAACGAGGACGATTACGAAGGCTGACGAATTTTGAATTTAGGGAATATTCTGTTTTAAATTCAATGCGTAATTTAAGTTAAAGACGGCTTGATTTGTTTTTCAAGCTGTCTTTTTTATTTTTCTTTCGGCATTTGTCGAACAAGGTATTGTAAATTAAAATAATACAAAATAATGTTCTTTCGTAGCATAAAAATATATTAACGTACAAACCTAAAAAATATGCCTGATATGATTGACATTTGACAAAACTAATTATACAATGTATCTGAGGAAGATTTGAAAAACATATTTATATATATTTTTTGGAGGTGCTTTTAAATGAGAAAAACAAAAATAATATGCACCGTCGGTCCGGCTACCGATGAGGACGGAGTCCTTGAAAAGATGATAAAAGCCGGAATGAATGTTGCGAGATTCAACTTCTCTCACGGCACTCATGAAATGCATAAAAAAAGGTTTGATGAGCTGGTGGCTCTTAGAGACAAACTTGATCTCCCCATAGCTACAATGCTTGACACTAAGGGTCCGGAGATACGTATAGGCTATTTTAAAGACCACAAAGCCGTAACGCTGAAAGAGGGCGATGATTATATTCTCACCTCGCGAGATATAGAGTGCGACGAAAAGCAGGCGAGCGTTTCCTTTAAGGAACTGCCGCAGGATGTTAAAATGGGCACGATTATCAGAATAAACGACGGTCTTGTATCTCTCAGGGTCGAAAAGGTCGAAGGCTCCGATATTTATTGTAAGGTTGTTGACGGCGGTGTTATTTCAGACCAAAAGGGCGTAAATGTTCCGGATACAAATTTATCAATGCCTTATCTTTCCGAGCACGATATGTCCGATTTGGCGTTCGGGGCAAAGCTCGGATTCGATTTCATAGCGGCTTCATTTATTCGCTCGGCCGCGGATGTTGATTATCTTCGTAATTTTACAAATTCCGTGGGATTTCACAAGGTAAAAATAATTGCAAAAATAGAGAATATGAGCGGCGTCAACAATATTGATGAAATTATTGCCGCTGCGGACGGTATTATGATAGCGCGTGGCGATATGGGCGTCGAAATACCGTTTGAGCTTATTCCGTCAATACAGAAAAAGCTCATCAAAAAGGCATATACGGCAGGTAAGCAGGTTATAACCGCAACTCAGATGCTTGAGTCGATGATAACGAATGCCCGTCCCACAAGAGCAGAGATTACCGACGTTGCAAATGCAATTTATGACGGAACTTCGGCAATTATGCTTTCCGGTGAAACTGCCGCCGGTAAGCACCCTGTCGAGGCTGTTGAAACAATGGCACTTATAGCCGAGACCACCGAGGCAGATATAGACTATCTCACTAAATTCAAAAATGATTCGTCTGAGTACGATAACAGCATAACAAACGCTATTTCACACGCCACCGTTACAACCGCTCACGACCTCGGCGCAAAAGCGATTATTACGGTAACGAAGAGCGGTTCGACTGCCCGTATGATTTCAAAGCATCGCCCGTCTTCTATGATAATCAGCTGCACGACCGATGAAACCGTTTGCCGTCAGATGAATATGTCTTGGGGTATGATACCGCTTATGTGTGAAGAAAAAAATAACTCTGATGCACTTTTCTCTCACGCTGTTGAGGTTGCACGTAAGCACGGTCTCATTTCAAAAGGCGATATCGTTGTAATAACCGCGGGAATTCCGCTCGGGATTTCCGGCACAACGAATATGTTAAAGGTTGAGCGCATAAAGTAATCGGTTTTTGCGTTTTTCTCATGTGTATATAAAAACAAATTATACCGAAAATATTAAGGCTTCGTTATTTGCGGAGCCTTAATATTTTATGTGCGGCGGTGATATATAAATGAGCGATTATGAGATTATAAAGTATATCCTAAACGATATAAACGAGGATCTCGACGATGAAGAAAAAGTGCATCTGCTTTTGAATAAAACGGTTTCAGAAAACAACGAGTGTAAAGAAAGCTTTGGGCAAAGGGCCTCCGACAGGCTCTCCTCTCTTGCCGGAAGCTGGACGTTCGTTATAGGCTTCACTCTGCTTTTGCTCGTTTGGATAACAGTAAATACGGTTATGGCGGCAAAGTCGTTCGACCCGTACCCGTTTATTCTGCTGAACCTTGTCTTGTCGTGCGTTTCGGCTATTCAGGCACCTCTTATTATGATGAGTCAAAAGCGACAGGATGAAAAAGACCGTCGACGCAGCGAAAATGATTATAAAATAAACTTGAAATGTGAGATTCTGCTTAAAAATATGCATTATAAGCTCGACAGGATAATCGAATGTATTGATGAAAATCAAAATTAGGCAGAAAAGCCGTATGACGCATAATATATAAAATTCTCGTTTTTTTAACAGAATTATTTGCATTTCTACAAATTGATGTTTTGCTTGCCCATTGATATAATTATAATCGGTATCGCGGTTATGCAATACCGATAATCTTTCTTCCAAGGTGAAATATATGCATATAAAACTACTTGCTCTTGATATAGACGGAACTCTTGTTACCACCGAAAAAAATATACCGGCAGGCAATAAGACGGCTATACGGAGATTTATGAAAAACGGCGGAATAGTCACAATAGCATCGGGTAGACCGATAAGCGGCGTTACGCGTTATGCCGAGGAGCTGGGGCTTAACGTCGGCGGCGGTTATGTTATAACATATAACGGATCGCGCATTTTTGACGCGCGCACGGGTGAACTTTTGTACGAAAAAAATCTCTCGGCGGAGCAGAGTGCCCGTATTATCGATGTCGCCGAAAAGTATAATGTCCCGATAACCACATACAAGGGCGATACAGCGGTTACCGACAATGCCGACGACAAATATTTTTATCTTGAGGTAAATCTCAATAACTTGGGACTGCAAAGAGTTCAAAGTCTGCGGAAAGAGGTTACTTATCCCGTGCCTAAATATCTTATAACGGGTGAGCCCGATTATATAACCGAGACAGAAAAGCTGTTTAAAAACGAGCTTAGCGGAGTTTCGATATTTCGCTCCGAACCGTTTTTCCTTGAGATAACGCCTCTTATGGTAGATAAAGGTACCGCACTTATGTGGCTTGCCGACAGTCTCGGTATAAGGCGCGAGCAGGTTATGGCATGCGGAGACGGATACAACGATATTACAATGATAAGCGAAGCCGGTATCGGTGTAGCTATGGAGAATGCTCAGGAGCCTGCGAAAAACGCAGCCGACTTTGTTACTCTTTCCAACGATGATAATGGCGTAGCGGCAGCAATAAAGAAGTTTGCTCTTTAATTATTCAAGCGTTGCTAATGGCTTTAAGGGGATACATAATTGGAAAACACATCTGAAAAAACACAGAATACAACTGAAAACAGCGACCCGAAAAAGGAAAAGAAAAGACTTAAAGCTTTAAAGCCTTTGCAAAAACTTAAAGCTTTAAAGCCTTCGCAAAAAATAATGCTGATTGCGGCTGTTTTTGTTTTAGCGGCGGCAATAGTATTGACGTCGGTGTTAATTGTCCGCGGCAATAAAAAGAAGCGTGCTGCAGTAATCGGCGAGACTCAGACCGAGGCCGCTGTTACCGATGCGGAGTTAGAAGTTTTCGGCGAGGATGAGTCTGTTTCGTCAGAGGAAGAAACCACCTCGGCAATTTTATTTGAAATTGATGAAAAAATGAAAAACGTGCAGATTGCCACCAGTGACAGCAAAAAAGATGAGGACGCTGAAATCAACCGTGATTACGGTACCAATTCGTCGCGCCTTGCGCCGGCAAAATCTCCGCGCCTGAACGGCAGATTAACGGGCGTTCCGCTTTCATCAGACAGTATGTACACCTCCTCTCTGCTGCCTTTAAAATACGTGAACCGTGATTTTATGTCGGGACTTATCGATATAGACGGTACACTTTTTAATTTTGATTCGTCACACAATCCGATAAGAGGGCATAAAGCCATAAGCGATGTGCAGTATTATTTCAACGATAACGGCGCTCTTTCCTCTATGGTAGGTATTGATGTGTCTCATCATAATGGTAAGATAGATTGGGCGGCGGTGCGAGCTGCAGGCGTTGATTTTGCTATAATACGTGTCGGATTTCGCGGATACGGCGACGAGGGAACACTCAAGCTTGATTCGCGCTTTAGCGAAAATGTTGAGGGCGCTTTAAATAACGGCATACAGGTAGGCGTGTATTTTTACAGCCAGGCGGTTACGGTTTACGAGGCCGTTGAGGAAGCGAGCGTGGCTGTAAACTATTCGAGAAAATATAATATAACGTTACCCATATATTTTGATACGGAGTTTTCAAACAGTGAGCATTCGGGCAGAGCAGACCGCCTCACGGCAAGTCAGCGAACCAACATTGCCGTTGCATTTTGCGAGGCCGTAAAAAATGCAGGATACAAACCGGGAATTTATGCGAGCAAAACGTTTTATACCGATGAGCTGAATTTTTCGCGTCTTTCAAATTATGAAATTTGGGTTGCGCATTATACGAGTGAAACCACGGATTTTAAATATGACTATAAGGTATGGCAGTATACACCCAAGGGTAGGGTAAACGGAATTCCGAATGACACCGACATAAACATAGCTTTGTTTGATTACGGCAATAATGACGATATGAGCGACAGGGGCGGCAGCGTGGCGTTCTTTGATTCCGACACAGATATTCAAAACGCTCTGAATGCGGAGAACAGTATAAAGAAATATCAGCTGTTCAGAACACAAACACTTTATAATTCCGCGCAATCGGACATCGATTTTGTTAATCAGCCGGAAGTAAAAGCAAAGCTTTTTGATGCGCTTGAGAATTTGAAAAACAAACTGGGATTTTTGGCGGAGCCCACCAAAAACAGCGAAAATGATGAAACCACCGGTGAGCTGAGTGAGGAATAGACGGATATAATATAGTTTTAAACTTCCTATTCCCGTGTGAGGCGAACTTAAAGCCTTACGGGCTTGTGTAATTTGATTGCGATTTGAGCCCTGCCTGCAAAAATTTAGGCTTGCTTTAGTATATCTCGGCATCATCCTTAAAACTCGTTTTTCCTCCGATTTGCCTAAAAATTGAAAACATTTAATAAAAAATCAAAATACCACTTGATTTTATCGCTCCGATATAATATAATACTAAAGCACTTCGGGGTGTGGCGAAGTTTGGTATCGCGCTTGGTTCGGGACCAAGAGGCCATGGGTTCAAGTCCCGTCACTCCGACCAAAAAAAGGTAAGTATCGTAAGATGCTTACCTTTTTTTATTTATCCGCAACTTTTTGTAGCTATGAAATTGTTTTTGTGATACAATCATTTACAGAATATACTTTGACTTGTTAAGGAGCGCGCTATGAAAAGATTATTAAAAAACGGAACGGTAGTCAATGTCTTTACGGGTGAGCTCATAAAGACGAACGTTCTTTTTGAAAACGGAATTATTTTGGGTGTGGACGACTACGGTGACGATGAAGCAGATGAAGTAATCGACGCTACCGGAAAATATATTTGCCCGGGCTTTATAGACGGGCATATACACATCGAAAGCACAATGCTCACTTGCCCGGAATTTGCCAAAACGGCGGTTTCTCACGGTACGACCGCGGTAATAGCCGATCCGCATGAAATTGCCAATGTCAGCGGTAAAGACGGTCTTCGCTATATGCTTGAATCAAGCGAGGGACTTCCGCTTACCGTGTATTTTGTAATACCGTCATGTGTTCCGGCAACAAGCTTTGACGAATCGGGCGCGGTTCTCTCGGCGGATGATATAGAGGAATTTTATTCGGAAAGTCGTGTTCTCGGGCTCGGCGAGGTTATGAATTATGTCGGCGTGGTTGCCGGGGACGGCGAGCTTGAGAAAAAAATCAAATCCGCATTGTCTCGCGGACTTGTTGTAAACGGTCATGCTCCGCTTTTGTCGGGCAAGCCGCTTGATAAATACATTTCCGCTGGAATAGGAGATGACCATGAATGCTCTTCGGCCGATGAAGCCAAGGAGCGCATACGCAAGGGGCAGAGAATAATGATAAGGCAGGGGACTGCGGCGAGAAATCTTTCGGGGCTGATTTCGTTGTTTGACGACCCGTGGGAGCAGAGATGCCTTTTGGTGACCGATGATAAACACCCGGCTGACCTTATCTCAAACGGCCATATAGACAGTATAATCCGCTCTGCTGTGCAAATGGGCAAAAGTGCCGTCACGGGTATAAGAATGGCGACCCTCCATGCTGCGGAGTGCTTCGGACTTAAAAATACAGGCGCCGTAGCACCCGGTTACAAAGCGGATTTGCTTGTCCTTGATGACCTTGATAAGGTAATCGTGCGCGATGTATATAAAAACGGAGAAAAGGTTGTTTCGGACGGCAAAACGCTTTGTTTTGATATGCCGAAAATAAATGATGCTCTCGAAAAGAAAGTGCGTAGCTCGTTTAATTTGCCCATGCTGTCTTCGTCTGATTTTGCCGTCGATTATAACGGTAAAAGAAAATGCCATGTTATTTCCCTTGTGGACGGGCAGCTTTTGACCGATGATTTGGTATCGGATATTGATTTCGACTGCAATAACGGCATAGATATCGAGCATGATATATTGAAAATAGCCGTTATTGAAAGACATCACAACACGGGTCATATAGGAAATGCTTTTATAAAGGGTATCGGACTTAAGGAGGGTGCCATAGCATCTTCCGTGGCGCATGATTCGCACAATCTTATTGTGATAGGCACAAATACCGATGATATGGCGTTTGCCGCAAACCGTATACGTGAGCTCGGCGGCGGTATAGTTTCGGTTAAAAACGGAAAAGTCGTGGCAGAAATGCCTCTGCCGATAGGCGGACTTATGTCGTGTGAAACAGCGGAAAGAGCAGCGGAAGAAAATGAAAAGGTGCGCGAAAGCGTGTATTCTCTCGGTGTGCCGAAGGGCTTTGAGCCGTTTATGATTATGTCGTTTTTAAGCTTGCCGGTAATACCGCATTTAAAGCTTACCACTAAGGGCCTTGTTAATGTTGATACTCAGAGTGAGGTCCGGCTTGCGGCGGAATAAATAAACTGTATTTATAAGAGTTTTTGTTGATATCATGCCGTGTGAAGTATTCTTTCACACGGCATTTTTGCGCTTAATAAATTATTAATTTTCTTGTAATTATTTGTTGCTTGATTTTGTCGAACAGTATTATATAATGGAGTTGTAAATTAAATAAAAGGATGTAACTGCGGTGGAAAAGCAAAGGTTAAGCATTGTTGTAAAACAAAATAATTTGTTTAAAAAAATGATATTTGTTCTGTCATTGTTGATTATTTTAATCTCAATACTGCTTGCGGTGTTTGGAGTCAAATATAATAAAACCAGGAAAAATCTAAAAACGGTTGCGGCACAAAAGGCGGCTGTGGAGCAATCGCTGAGTGAACGGGAATCGTTATTTGCGGATGAGAAGGGCAGCTTGAACGGCGAAATATCAAAGCTTAACGAGCAGGTGTCGCTTAAAAGGGAACAAGAGAGCAGGGCACTCGCCGAAGCCAATGCCGGCAAAGTTGTTTATCTGACCTTTGATGACGGCCCGTCGCCTAACACTCCGAGGATAATCGATATCCTGAATGAGAACGGAGTTAAGGCGACTTTTTTTGTGAAAAACGGCGGTAAGTATAACGGGTATATGAAAAACATAACCGAATCGGGAAACCAAATCGCGCTTCATTCATATTCTCACGATTATCCTCAGGTGTATGCTTCGGAGCAGGCGTTTTTTGACGATTTGCAGAAAATATCCGATCTCGTATACAATGAAACGGGAGTCCGTACAAACATATTTCGTTTTCCCGGAGGCAGCAGCAATACCATAAGCCGCAAGTATTCGCCGGGGATTATGACGACGCTGACAAAAGAGGTGCAAGAAAAAGGATACTGCTATTTTGATTGGAACGTTTCTTCAGGTGATGCCGAATCAAGGGAACAGCCTAAAAACACTATAATAGAGAATTGTAAAAAAGTACCGAAATCCAACACAATAGTTGTGCTTATGCACGATTCTGCGGTGAAAAACACAACTGTGGAGGCACTTCCAGAGATAATCGCATATTATAAAAGTATGGGTTACAGCTTCGACGTTTTAAGCGAAAAAACATATCCGGTGCATCAAAAAGTCAATAATTGATGTGTGCCCGACTTTTTTGTGTATATTCAATATGAACTAAAGCTTGCGGTTGTTATTTTGCACAAACATTTAAAATTGTTTTGATTTGTCTTTGGAGGTACAGCCGAATTATTGCAAAATCCCCCATATATCGTGTCAAAGCCGTTGACGAGGACAAGTTTTGTGGTATAATATGTTAACGGTACGAAGAAAAAACATTATTATATATCAATATTTGGGGAGAATAACTATGTACGTTAAAGATGTTCTTGTTCAAAATCAGGTAGGACTTCATGCTCGTCCTGCAACCTTCTTCATTCAGAAAGCCAATGAGTTTAAATCTTCTATCTGGGTTGAAAAGGAAGAGAGAAGAGTTAACGCAAAGAGCCTTCTCGGCGTTCTTTCACTCGGCATAATGGGTGGCACAAAGATCAGGATCATTGCCGGCGGCCCCGATGAAGAACAGGCCGTTGAGGAGCTTGTTAAGCTTGTTGAATCAGGCTTTGCCGAGTAATTTAAATATTCAGTTAAAACGGCACACCGTATTTTCTTCGGTGTGCCTTATTTTTTAACGAAGGGCGGTGAGTGCTTTGAATCCGAAAATGAAAATACTCAGAAAAAAGGCGATGAGCCTGCCTCTTTTGCCGGGCGTTTATATTATGAAAAATGCCGATGGGGAAATAATATATATCGGTAAAGCAAAAGCACTTAAAAACCGCGTCAGCCAGTATTTCGGCTCACAAAATCGCCATCCGGTAAAAGTACGTAAAATGGTGGAAAATGTCGACCGTTTTGATTATATAGTAACGGGAAGCGAATTCGAAGCTCTCGTTCTTGAGTGCAGTCTGATAAAACAGCATTCGCCGAAATACAATATTCTTTTAAAAGACGATAAGGGTTACAGCTATATTCGCATATCCGAAGGTGAATATCGCAAGATTTCCGCCGTGTTCAATAAAAAAGATGACGGTTCGGAGTATATAGGTCCGTATCTCAGTTCGTATTCGGTAAGGCAAAGTGTGGATGCGGCCAATAAAATATTCAAATTACCGCAGTGCAACAAGGTCTTTCCGCGCGATTTCGGCAAGAGCAGACCATGCCTTAATTATTATATTTCGCAGTGCTGCGGACTTTGTACGGGTAAAATAAAAAAATCCGATTATGACGAGGCGGTGGACGGCGCGATTGCGTTTTTAAAGGGTGACAGCCGCGATATAATCGCCGATTTGCGTGTCAAAATGGAAAAGGCGGCAGAGGAGCTTGATTTTGAACAGGCTGCAAAGCTGCGCGACCGCATTAACTCCATAGAGCGAATTAAAGAAAAGCAAAAGGTTGTTTATAAATCCGTCGAAGAGCAGGATGTGTTTGCAACCGCTGATATTGACGGCAGTGTGTGCCTTGCTGTTTTAAGGTTTTCAAACGGCAGACTTTTTGACAGCGAGCATTTCTTCTTCGATGACCCCGGTGATAAGGAGGGTATGCGCTCCGATTTCATCACGTCCTATTATTCTATGCGGGACAATATTCCGAAGCGCGTTACGGTAGACGGCGAGGTTGCCGACAGAGAGCTTTTGGAGCAATGGCTTTCCGAGAAAAAGGGCAAAAAAGTTACGGTCTTTGTTCCGGCAAGGGGAGAACAGCTCGAAATAGTTAATATGTGCCGTAAAAACGCCGAGGAAAAGCTGGCGATTAAAAAGGGCAGAACCGGAAGAGAGATAGCCGTTCTCGACGAACTTAAGGATTTACTCGGCCTCAAAAAGACGCCGGAGTACATTGAGTCCTACGATATATCGCATACCGCAGGGCAGGATTCTGTTGCGGGTATGATAGTTTTTAAGGGCGGTAAGCCTTATCGTAAGGCGTACAAACGTTTTTCCATAAAGAGCTTTGACGGTAACGACGATTACCGCGCTATGAATGAGGTCCTTACAAGACGCTTTTCCGAATACGAAAAAAGCAAGGATTCAACCGAGGGCTTCGGCAAATTGCCGGACCTTATACTGCTTGACGGCGGCGTTGGGCAGGTCCATGCCGTAGAACCCGTGCTTCGTGAATTCGGACTTAAAATTCCGCTTTTCGGTATGGTAAAGGATAATCGACACCGCACGCGTGCCATTTCGGGTGACGGCGGCGAAATAGCCATAAATTCAAAACGACAGGTGTTTACGCTCGTTTCCGAAATACAAAATGAGGTACATCGATTTTCTGTGGCATATCATCACCAAAAGCATGCAAAACGCGGGCTTTCGCTATCTCTTACCGAGATAGAGGGCGTCGGAGAAAAAAGAGCATCCGCGCTTTTAAAATATTTTAAAACCATGACTGCAATTAAAAACGCTGAGGTCGATGAGCTTTCAAAGGCTCCGGGGATAACCTCTGCCGTTGCACAAAATATATATGATTATTACAGAACAAAGGATTGTTTAAAATGATTAACTCGGTTATATTCGATCTCGACGGAACTCTTCTTAACTCTCTCGACGACCTTGCAGACAGCACTAATTACACGCTCAGAACCGCTGGCTACCCGGAAAGGACGCGCGACGAGGTGCGCAGGTTTGTCGGAAACGGTATATATAAGCTTATCGAGAGAGCCGTTCCCACAGGCACCGATAAGGCGGAAATAGATAAGTGTTTCGATATATTTTGCCGCAATTACAAAAAAAATATGGCAAATAAAACAAAACCGTATCCCGGAATTACGGATATGCTAAAAGCCCTTTATGAAAACGGCTTTAAGCTCGCCATAGTTACAAACAAGGCAGATTTTGCCGCACAGGAGCTTTGCGGTGAAATGTTCGGCGATTACGTTAAAACCGTTGTCGGAAGCGTAAAAGAGCGCAGAAACAAGCCCTATCCCGACAATGTTTTGTTTGCTATGGATAAGATGGGCGCCGAAAAGAGCGAGACCGTATATGTAGGCGACAGCGAGGTTGATGTCGAAACGGCAAAAAATTCGGGGCTGAGTGTTATTTCCGTGCTTTGGGGCTATCGCGATATAGACGTTCTCAAAAAAGCCGGAGCGGAAAAAACCGCGAAAAATGCCGAAGAATTAAAGAATATACTCTTAAATTTAAAAAAATAGTGAAAACTGTTGACAATTGTGATAAAATAATGAAATAATATTAGAAGCATTTTATGGAGAGATCTTATGAGAGTTATTACCGGTATAGCCAGAGGACGTAAGCTTGTGACTCTTGAGGGCGAAGAAGTGGTGCGTCCCACTACCGACAGGGTAAAAGAGGCTATGTTCAGTATAATACAGTTTGATATTCCGGGGAAATCTGTGCTTGACCTTTTTGCGGGGTCGGGTCAGCTCGGAATTGAGGCTCTTTCACGCGGTGCCGAAAAGGCTGTGTTTGTTGATAAAAGCGCAGAGGCTTTTTCCGTTGTTAAGCAAAACCTTAAAACCTGCGGTTTATCGGATAAAGCAACGGTTATAAATTCCGACAGCTTTGGTTTCCTTCGCAGCACCGCAGAAAAGTTTGATATAATTCTCATTGATCCGCCGTATAGCAGGCAAATGGCAGAAACAGCTCTGTCTCTTGTCGACGGTGTTTTAAAAGACGGCGGCATTGTAATGTGTGAAACCGATTACCGCGAGGATTTGCCGGAAGAAGTCGGTGATATTAAAAAATTTAAGGAATATAAATATTCCAAGACTAAACTCACTACCTATAAAAAGTAATTCGGAGGGGTTTTCTTGAAAACGGTTATATGTCCCGGCAGTTTTGACCCTGTTACAATGGGGCACCTTGACATTATTCGCAGAAGTGCGAAAATGTTTGATAAGGTCATCGTTGTCGTAATGACAAATTATCATAAAAAAAATAATTATGCCTTCACATCGGAGGAGAGAGTTGAGCTTTTGAAGCGCTGTACCGCAGATATGCCAAACGTCGATGTGGACCGATACGACGGTTTGCTCGCCGATTATGCGCGCCGCAAAGAGGCGGTTGCCATAGTAAAGGGCCTTCGAGCGGTTTCGGATTTTGAGTACGAATTTCAACAGGCGCTCACAAATAAAAAACTCAATAACGAGCTTGAAACGGTATTTATTACAACGCGAGCCGAGAATATGTACTTGAGCTCCAGCGTGGTAAAGCAGGTTTGTGAGCTCGGCGGTGACATTAGCACATTCGTTCCTGCTGAAATACGTGAGGACATCATCAAAAGAATAAAAAAATAAACTGAGAGACAGCAAATAAGAGGTGTAAAACAAATGACTATTGAAAGCTTAATAGAGGAGCTTGAGCAGATTATTGATGAGGGAAAATCCGTTCCCTTTACTTCTAATCAGATAGTTGACGTCGAAAGGCTCAGAACCACTATCGAGGATATGAGGCTTAATATGCCCGATGAGCTTATGCAGGCGAGAAAAATAGCCTCCGAGAGAAAGGAAATACTTACTGCGGCGCAAAGCACCGCCGAGGGGATTATTACCGCGGCAAAGAAAAAGGCCGATGAGCTTATTTCCGAGCACGAGATAACGAAGGGCGCCGAGGCCGAGGCTGAAAATATTATGGCGGAAGCACGTAAAAAGGCAAACGGTATCGTCGAGCAGGCGAGAGGGACTGCAGCGGAGCTTACAGAGCAGGCTCAAAAGTGGTCAAACGATATGCGTAAAAGCGCAGGCGAATACGTTGAGAGGGTTGTATCTATGGCAGACGAGGGTCTTACCAACTCCGTAAATGAAATAAGACGCGTGCGTCAGTCTCTCAAGGCTGCCGCTCAGCACAAAAAGGCTCCCGAAGAGAGCAAGTAATTTTTGCTGCCTTATATAGTATTTTATTTCGCCTCGTTGCATATATTTGCTTCGAGGTGAATTTATATGTTCGTATACTCCGTAAAGAAAAGGCAGGTAAAAATGGCTCTGCTTGTGTTTTTTGTGGCATTGCTTGCAGTCGCGCTGATTATTGTTTCTCATCATACGGCAGAGGCGGGAAAAACGGCGGCGCTGAATATCAGAGCAGCTTCCTCCGAGGACAGAATAGCGTATCTTTCGCAGTTCGGCTGGAGCGTAAAAGAAGATCCGGTTGAGGTTTGCGAAGTGATTATTCCCGCGGAATTTGATGATGTATACGAAAAATACAATGAGCTTCAAAAGGAACAAGGCTTTGATTTATCCTTGTATGCGTCGAAACGGGTAAAGCGTTGGACATATGAGATTACAAATTATACGGGCTACGAAAATACCGGCTTTATCCACGCAAATATCTTGGTGTATGACGGCAAGGTGATAGGCGGAGATGTGTGCTCAACAGAGCTTAACGGCTTTATGCACGGCTTTGCAAAGCCTGATAACACCGGCGAATAAATAAGGAGAAACGGATGAAAAAAGAGCGGATAGATAAGCTTATAGCAGGCAGCGGTAAACTCAGCAGAAAAGACGTGGCAGGTCTGATTTTTCACGGCAATGTTACGCTTAACGGCAGGACTGTCAAAAGCGGCTCCGAAAAGGCTGATGCCGATTCGGACGAGATTAAAGTATGCGGTGAAATTTTCACAATAAAAAAACATATATACATAATGCTCAATAAGCCGAAAGGCGTTGTTTCGGCAAGCGACGGAAAGGGCGAAAGAACCGTTTGTGACCTTGTCCCCGAGGAGCTTATGCGCCGTGGGCTGTTCCCCGCCGGCAGACTCGATAAAGATACTACGGGCTTTGTGCTGATAACCGATGACGGCGAGTTCGCACACCGTATTCTCTCACCGAAAAACCACATTGATAAAACGTACGTTGTGTCTCTTCGTGACAATATCGAAGAAGAGGCCGTTTCGTTACTCGAAAACGGCATTACTCTTCGTGACGGGACGGCTTTTTTGCCGTCAAAAATAAAAATACTCTCCGATAAAGAGTGCGAAATTACTATTTGCGAGGGTAAATATCATCAGATAAAGCGTATGTTTTGCGCCGTCGGAAACGAGGTTACAAATCTTCGCCGTATAAAAATGGGACGACTCTTCCTCGATGAAAGGCTGAGAGACGGCGAGTGCCGCGAAATAACAGCCGATGAATTAAAAATGATTTCCGAAAAAGAATAAGTTGATGCGGTATTCGCAAAGCTCCCTTTACGGGAGCTTTTTTGACGTAAAAGAACAGGACGCTCTCCGAAGGAAGCGTCCTGTTTTGCTTATTTTAGTCTATTTAATGAATTTATGACTTTCCCTTACTGCCATACTGTCGCATCGCTCATTTTCCGGATGACCCGCATGCCCCTTGAGCCAAACAATATTAAGACTGTGCTTTGATATGAGCGTCAAAAGCTCATCCCATAAATCGGAATTCAACGCCGGCTTGCCGTCGCTCTTTTTCCAACCCTTCCTTTTCCAGCCCTCTGCCCAGCCTTTTGTTATGGCGTCCGCAACATATTTTGAATCCGTATAAAGAGTTACGTCGCACGGCCTTTTAAGCGCCTTAAAGCCCTCTATTACCGCGGTCAGCTCCATTCTGTTGTTTGTGGTACTGCGTTCTCCGCCTGACAGCTCTTTTTCAGCCGAACCGAAACGCAAAATTGTACCCCACCCTCCGGGACCGGGATTTCCGGAGCACGCACCGTCGGTGTACATTTCAATTTTGTCAAGCTCTTTTTTCATGTGTTCACATCCGATTTGCTATAAAATCACACAGATATTTTAACATTAAATTCGCATTAAAACAACAGATTATTTTATAGCGACGGGGCAATAATACTTTTATGCATATATCCCTCTTTTTTCCCGAAGTGCGGAATACGTATGAAAGGTACGGTGGTTTTGTGAAAGCGGTAATAGCATCTGAAGTCAGAAACGGATTTTTTAATGATGATTTTTTCGGTACGCCTAAAATTCTTTTGCCTTTACTCGGTAAACCGCTGCTCGGCTATATGACCGATATGCTTTCTTTTTACGGAATGAACGAAATTGTGCTTTTGCTTGATGCGCAATCGGAAAAAATAAGCGAGTATTTAAAAAATAATCCGACTTGCGGAGCAAAGGTTAAGCCGGTTATCGGAAAAAGTATAAACGACGCTTTAAACTCACTTTTCTGTTCCGATGAAAAAGATGATGACAACGTTTTACTGATAACCGACAACGTGCTTTTTGATTTTGATTTGAGCGAAGCCGAAAAATATCACCGAAGTATGGGGGCGGATGTAACCGTAATAATCACGCATTGTGACGGAGTTACCGGAGAGAAGCTTGTTTTCACGTCACCGTCCGGCAGAATTACGGGCTTTTCGGGGAGCGTCGGCAGGTGTGGCTTTCTTACGGATAAGGCGGACACGGGCATTTATATAATTTCCGGCAAAATATTAAAAATGCTTCGCGACCGCACAATCACGGCTTTTTCAAATGAGATACTGCCTGAATTGCTCTCACAAAATAAAAGTCTTTTTGCATTTCGGTGCGCCGGTTACAGGCGCGGTATAAATACGGTATTATCATATTTAAAATGTACTCGCGATATGCTTGACGGAAAAACAGTATTTCCTCTGTCGGAAATATGCGACGGCATATATTCAAACAGCGAACTGCCTTGCGGCAAATACAATATTACGCCGCCTGTGTTTATAGGTGAAAATACCGAAATTTCGGACGGAGCGGATTTAGGACCGTATACCGTAGTGGGCGACGGCTGTTTTATAGGCGAAAAAGCATTTGTTCGCGGCAGTATTATGCTCAATAAATCCGCAGCCTTACGCGGAGCCGATATATCGGGAGCCGTTATGGGTGTAAATTCGGTTGCGGAGGAAAACAGCAAAATGTCTTTAGGCAGCGTGCTGTGTGAGAAAACGACTGTCGGCAGAAATATGGCGGTGGGCGAAAATATAAAAGTCACACCGAAACCGCACGGCGGTATTTCCGTGCCCGAAAGTCAGCCGCAGGCTTATTATTACGCCGAAAATATTGCCGCTTTAGGCAGCCGCGGTACCGATTCGCTTTTCGGCGATTTTGATATAGGCCTGTTTTGCAAAGTCGGCAGAGCCTTGGGCAGCTGTGAATTCGGTACGCGAACAGGAATAGGGTACGATGACAGCGTTTCTTCCGCAGCGGCTGTAAAGGCCGTTACGGCGGGACTTATATCCTCGGGCTCGCACGTGTTTGATTTCGGCAGATGCTTTTTGTCAGAAGTCGCTTTTTTCTCTTCTTTTTGTTCTCTCGGCTGCGGAATTTACATTTATTCGGAAAAGAACGGTATTCATTCGGCGTTTTACGGAAACGGCGGATTGCCGTTATCACCCGATTTCGAGCAGGAACTTGAGCGCCGTGCAGAAAACGGCGAATTTCGCCGTTGCTCGGCACAGAATATGCGAGCCGTCTCCGATATGTCAAGCATGAGTAGTATGTATCGCCGAGAACTTTTGAGACAATCGGGAGATATGCTTTCGGGTATTTCGGCCAATGTAATGAGCGATAATAAGGACATACTTTTACTTATGGAGGATTGTCTTTTATCACTCGGCTGCGGTAAAGGCGATGACATCACGTTTAAGATAACAAGAGGCGGCACGGAGGTTTCGGCATTTTGCCGTGAATGCGGGTGGATCAATATGGATAAGCTGCTTTCGTTGTGCTGTCTGTATGAGTTTCAATGTGGTCATGATGTTGCTGTGCCGTATGATGCTCCGGCAGCTATAAATGATATGGCAGACGGATATGAAAAGCGTGTTTTGCGGTACCCCGTGCAGGCGAAGACGCCTGTTCGCGATGAACTCAAATATCTGTCATCAAAACAGATTTTTTTGCGTGACGGGCTGTTTATGGCGGTAAAAATACTCGGTATAATGCGCGAGACCGGATATTCTTTCCCAAAACTGCTTTCACAGATACCTGAATTCTTTGTAAAACACAAAACCGTCAGCTTTTTCTCCGTTCCCGAAGATATTTGCAGAGCTTTCCCAAATGACACCGTTTATCCGTCTCATAACGGGGCGGTAATGTATCGCAGAGGCGGCAGAGTGCTGCTGAAGCCGTCTGAAAACGGCAAAACAATCGAGATAGTCACAGAGGCACTGAACTATGAGGTGTCGTGTGAGCTGTGTGATGATATTGAAAATAAACTGAGAGATTTAGGCTCTGTTCTCAATTGACATCCGAGGCAAAAAATAGTATTATATTATAATCCATGATTATGCGGTGGAGTGGTGCCGTATCTTGATTAGGATTTTACCTGCTTTTTGTACGTCTTGAAAAGCAGGATACATATATTCATTTTTTATTAAGGAGATTTTTAATGTTAAAGAAAAAAACAGAGAGACTTATTCCGCAGTCGGATCAGCCTAAAAAGCAGGTCAGCCGCGGAAAGGTAACTGTACCCAAAAACTCGAAACAAAACGCTCTCTCTACCGAAAAAAACAGTCTTGAGAACCGCAAAACAGCAAAAAAACCAACTTCCGGCAAGAAAAATTCCGCCGGTCAGAAAAAACAAAATCCGCAAAAAACAAAAAATCAAAATTCAAAAACACAGCAAAAATCCGTTCAGAAAAACGGTACTTCAAGGCCTGTGAAAAACGAGCGCAAGACAACCAAAGCATCCGGCAACTCAAAGGGTCAGAGTAAGCGCCGCGGCAAAAAGAATAATGTGCCGCTTAAAATTGCGTTTCTCGGCGGACTCAATGAAGTCGGCAAAAATATGACGCTCTATGAGTGCGGCAACGATATGATGCTTGTTGACTGCGGACTTGAATTTCCGGATACGGAAATGCTCGGTGTAGACCTTGTAATACCGGACTTTACCTATGTAACCGAGAATGCAAGCAAAATACGCGGTATAGTCATAACCCACGGTCACGAGGACCATATAGGCGGGCTTGCGTATCTTTTAAAGCAGGTTAACATTCCCGTGTACGGAACGCGCCTTACAATAGGCCTTATCGAGGGCAAACTTAAAGAGCACGGTATTTTAAAGCAGTGCAGTCTTAATGTTGCAAATCCGGGCGACCATATAAAGCTCGGCTGCTTCGACGTTGAGTTGATACACGTAAACCACTCGATTCCCGATGCCGTAGCCCTTGCTATAAAATCACCCGCCGGAACCGTTATACAGACGGGCGATTTCAAAATTGATACAACTCCTATAGACGGCGGAGTTATTGATATAGCTCGTTTATCTCAGCTCGGAACGGAAGGCGTGCTCGCACTTCTTTCCGATTCCACAAACGCGGCAAAGCCCGGCTTTACCGAGAGCGAGAGGAAGGTCGGCGAGACGTTTGAAACGCAGTTCAGAAAAGCTAACGGCAGGCGTCTTATCGTAGCAACCTTTGCGTCGAACATCCACCGTGTGCAACAGATAATCGATGTTGCCGAAAGTCTCGGAAGAAAGGTCGCTCTCTCCGGCAGAAGCCTTGAAAACGTTGTTTCGATAGCAGCCGAGATGGGTTACATCCGTATTCCCGATGGCATACTTATAGGAATCGACAGTATTAACCGCTATCCTGCGGATAAGCTTGTTATTATAACCACGGGCAGCCAGGGCGAGCCGATGTCGGCACTTTACAGAATGGCGTTTTCCGAGCACAGACGTGTTGCTATCTGCCCCAATGATTATGTAATAATCTCTGCAACACCTATTCCCGGTAATGAAAAAATGGTCGGCAAGGTAGTTGATGAGCTCTTAAAGCAGGGCGCAGAGGTAGTGTACGAAAAAATGTATGATGTTCACGTTTCGGGTCACGCCTGCCAGGAAGAACTCAAAATAATGATGAGCATTACGAAACCCAAGTATTTTATCCCCGTGCACGGCGAGCAAAAGCATCTGCGTAAAAATGCCGGACTCGCGAAAAGTGTCGGAATACCTCCTCAGAACATCCTTATTGCCGACAACGGTAAGGAGGTTGAGTTGACGGAGGATAAAATAAGAATTTCAGGCGATGTACCGGCAGGTATGGTCTTTGTTGACGGCTCAGGCGTCGGAGATGTAGGCTCGGTTGTGCTGCGAGACAGAAAGCGACTCGCCGAGGACGGTCTTATAATTATTGTCGCCACAATAGATAAAGAAACGGGAGACGTTCTTTCGGGACCCGAAGTTATTTCACGCGGCTTTGTTTATGTACGCGAGTCAGAGCAGCTTATTGATAAGGCGAGACGGCTTTGCGACAGCGTTATAGCCGATTGTATGTTTGAGAGAGTTCGCGATTGGACTACCGTTAAAAATCGCCTTCGCGACGAAGTCTCTCACCTTATGTACCACGAGACCAAGCGCAGCCCCATGATACTTCCCGTTATAATGGAAATATAACTGTTTTTTATTTGCTTTTTACAGAGTGCCGCGGTTCGTCGGGCTTTAATAGTTAAAGCTTTGATTTTACGCCGCAGTGCCAAAGGGAGTAAAAATGAAATTCAAAATAAGTCATCTTGTAAAAACCTATCCGATTACATTTTTTGCGGTTATTGCGCTGTTTACGGCTTCAGCTGTGACGGCGGCAAAAGGAGTGCTTTTGCCTCTTGCCATAGGCGAGGCGGCTCTTTCCGTTGTGCTTGCGGTTTCCGCAATCCTTAAAATGCACAACGAATTTCGTATAATAAAAAATGCGGTGATTTCACTCAATGCGTCGCTGTCGGATAAGGATATGTTAAAATATTTTCCGCTTCCTGCCGTAATATGCAAGACAAACGGGAAAATTCTTTGGTTTAACGACCTTTTTAAAGCTGGCGTTATAAGAAACCGTCAGCCGAGAGAAGACAATATATCCGTTTTTATAGGCGGTAAGGCTTTGTCGGAGCTTGCCGCAAAAAAAACATTTTCAGCGACTTATGACGGTCGAGATTACACCGTTATAAGTGAAACGCTTGACTCTTCCGGAGAGTCCTGTACGGTTTTTTACTTTGTGGATGATACCGACCTTAAGAGTATTGTCAGAGAATATCGTATGTCAAAGCCGGCCGTAGCTCTTGTTGCGGTTGACAGCATAGACGAGTTTTACAGAGTGTATAAAGAGAGCGAATATGCCGAAATAACAAGTGCTGTTGAAAGACTTACCGAAAACTGGTTTTCTGAATTCAGCGGCGTTTTCCGCAAACTCGGAACAGGGCGATTTATAGCAATAGTACCCGAATCCGAGCTTGAAAAGATGATTTCAAAAAAATTCAATGTGCTTGAAAACGTCAGAAGCTATACTTATAACGGTGCTACCGTCGGAATAACGCTTTCCGCGGGCGTCGGCAGGGGAGATAATTTAAGCGACGCCGAAGGTGCCGCACGTCAGGCTCTCGATATGGCTCTCGGTCGCGGCGGCGATCAGGTAGCGGTAAAGGATAACGATAAGTACACATTCTTCGGAGGCGTTTCAAAGGGCGTTGAAAAGCGTACAAAGGTTCGCACAAGAGTCGTGGCTTCCGCTATGTCGGAGCTTATAAGAAATGCATCTAATGTAGTTATAATGGGTCACAAATTCTCCGATCTTGACAGCGTCGGTGCCGCATACGGTATGTACAAGGCGGCTTTGGCACTCGGTAAAGATGCAAAAATAGTGGTAAACAGAAAAACAACGCTTGCCCAACCTCTTATTGACTATATAGGAAAAAGTGACGATGATTGCTTCGTTTCTCCTTTAACGGGTGAGCGTCTCACGGTCAAAAAGACCTTACTTATTGTAGTTGACACTCACAAGGCGGATTTCGTTGACTCGAAAAATGTATATGAAAAAGCTCAAAATGTAATAGTTATAGATCACCACAGGAAAACAGTTGATTACATAAATAATGCTGTTATTTTTTATCACGAGCCGCATGCTTCTTCAACGTGTGAAATGGTGACGGAGCTTTTGCAGTATATTAGCAAGCATCCTGTTGCAGACTCGGTTTGCGCTACGGCCTTAATGTCGGGTATTATGCTTGATACAAAAGAATTTGTTTTAAGAGCCGGAGTACGTACTTTCGAGGCGGCAGCATATCTTCGCTCCCGTGGAGCGGACACCGTAACGGTAAAATCATTTTTTGCAAATTCCATGGAGTCAAGAAAGCTTCGCGGTATGGTTGTTATGAACGCAGAAATGTATCGTGCTTGTGCGATTTCGGTTACCGATATTGAATCTGACGATATACGTGTGGTTTGCGCACAAGCTGCGGATGAGCTTCTTTCTGTAAGCGGTGTCGATGCATCATTTGTTATATTTAAGACTGATGATATCATAAATATATCGGCGCGTTCCATGGGCAAGGTAAACGTCCAGCTTATAATGGAGGCGCTCGGTGGCGGAGGACATCAGACCATGGCGGCGGTTCAACTCAAGGATATTACCGAGAGTCAAATTAAAGATATGCTTAAAACCGCCATTGATAATTATTACAGTAATTTATGATTTCGGTTCCGAAAAACGGGTGCCGTATAAAAGAAAGGATTGATAAATATGGAGGTCATTCTTAAAAAAGATGTAAAGGGACTCGGCAAAGCCGGCGAAAAAGTCAAGGCGTCCGATGGTTATGCCCGTAATTTTCTTTTTCCTAAGGGACTTGCAGTTGAGGCAAATGCTCAGACTCTCACGGAGTTTCGCAACAGCGAATCCTCAAAGCAGCATAAGATAGAGGTCGAAATAGATAATGCAAATAAAGCAAAGGCAAAGCTCGATGGCAAGACTGTAAAACTTAAGGCTAAGGCCGGTGAAAACGGCAAGCTTTTTGGCTCGGTTACGGTTAAAGAAGCTGCAGATGCAGTCGGCAAACAGCTCGGCGTTACCGTTGACAAGCGCAAGATGTCTATGGCTGACATCAAAAATTTCGGCACATATACGGCAGAGGTGAAGCTTTACAACGGAATTACCGCAAAGCTTTACGTTGAAGTCGGAGAATAAAACATAACCGGATGTGAAATAAATGGACAACCTGACTTTTGACAATTTAACAGAGCCGTATTCGCTTGAATCGGAACAGGCTGTTTTGGGCTCCGTGCTTATAGACCCGCAATGTCTTTCGGATGTAATGACGGTACTTAAGGCTGAGCATTTTTATATTCCGCAGCATCGCGATATCTATTCGGTTATTGTAACGCTTGACGCTCTCGGCTCAAAGATAGACCCGTTGATAGTTCTTGAGGAGCTCAAAAAGAACGAAGTTTATAACGATGCCGACGGCAAAAATTACCTGGCACAGCTTGCTCAGGCAGTACCGTCAACGGCAAACGTTATGAACTATGCCAAAATCGTTAAGGAAAAATTCACTCTTCGTGAGCTTATGAATGTTTCGCACGATGTACTTCACCAGTGTTCGGAACAATCGGAAAATGCCGAAACTATACTCGATTCGGCGGAGCAGCGCATATATAACATTCGTCAGGGCAAAACAACCGACGGACCGACTAAGCTCGGCGATATAGTGATAAATGACGTTATTCCCAACGTGACATTGCTTTCAACTCCCGAGGGCAAGGACCGAAAGGGTATTCCTACGGGATTTTCCGTGCTTGATAAATATATGACAGGACTTAACAAGTCCGACCTTATTCTTATCGGAGCTCGTCCTGCGATGGGTAAAACAAGCTTCGCGCTGAATATTGCACGCAATGCCGCAGTTACTTCGCGTAAAAAGGTTCTTTTCTTTTCACTTGAGATGTCAAAAGAGCAGCTTGCTCAGCGTATCCTTGCCACCGAAGCGAGAATTGAAAGCTCAAAAATGAGAACGGGCGACATTTCTCCCGAAGAGTGGGTCAGAATTGCCACATGCTCCGACGCGCTTTCAAAAGCGGAGCTCTATTTTGACGATACGTCAAATATAACTGTTCCCGAAATGAAAGCAAGAGTGCGCCGCCTTAAAGATGTTGACCTTGTAGTTATTGACTACCTTCAGCTTATGACCGGAACGAAGCGTACCGATAACCGTGCGCAAGAGGTAGCTGAAATCACAAGAAGCTTAAAGCTTATGGCAAAAGACCTTAAAATACCGGTGGTTACCTGCTCACAGCTTAACCGTCAGTCGGCGTCGGGCAAGGGCAAGGACCACAAGCCCACTATGTCGGAGCTTCGTGAATCGGGTTCAATAGAGCAGGACGCCGATATAATTTTACTCTTGTACCGTGAATCGTATTTTGATGAGGACAAGGGCGAAAGCGTTGTTGCAGACGAGAATAAGGCGCAGGTCATAATAGCCAAAAACCGTCACGGCGGCACTACCGACGTAGACCTTAACTGGAACGGTCAGTATACCTTGTTTACGACCGCGGAGTACAACAGAAATGAACCGTGATGTACTGTTTGCAGCCCAAAAATATGATATGCTGTCTTACGGCGATAAAATCGTTGTGGGGCTTTCCGGCGGAGCGGATTCGGTGTGTCTTACACATGCTCTTGTTTCACTCAGGAATTCGCTTTCACTTGAAGTCGAAGCTGTTCACGTAAACCACGGTATACGCGGCGAAGAGGCTTTGCGAGATGAAAAATTTTGTTCCGATTTTTGCAAAAGCCTGGGAATAAAATTGACCGTATTCCGCTTTGACATACCGCTTGAGTGTAAAAAGACGGGCGAGAGCGAAGAGGAGTGCGGCAGGCGAAAAAGGTATGAGTGCTTTAAAAATACGGCAGGCGAAAACGCAAAAATCGCAACGGCACATAACCTTAACGACAGTGCCGAAACCGTGCTTTTGAACATTGTACGCGGAACGGGCTGCAAGGGACTTTGCGGTATACCGCCGATACGCGGCAATATAATAAGACCGCTCATTATGACTTCGCGCGACGATATTGAATTGTACTGTAAAGAAAATTCTCTTGATTTTGTTACCGACAGCACAAATCTTCAAAACGAATATAAGAGAAATGTTATCAGAAATGTAGTTTTTCCGACTCTGCAAAAAATGAATCCGTCTGTTCTTTCGGCATTTTCCCGACTTACTGAAAATGCGACGGATGACGAAAAACTGATAGAAGAAATCACAGAGCTTAAATACTCCGAATGTAAAACTTCGCTCGGCTTGGACGAAGAGAAGCTTTCGTGTTATCCCAAGGCATTGCGCCGCAGGATATTAATGAAGTTTTTAAGCGAAAATATTAAAAAGGATATATCCGCAGTCCACATATATGATGCCGAAAATACGGTGGGTACGGCTAAAAGCATAACCTTGCCGGGTAAAATAATACTTGCTCACAAGGACGGTTCGCTCGTCCTTTCCGAAAAAGCAGAGGAATATTTACCATTTTCCGTAACGTTCGATGTAAAAGACGGCATCGTGGAATATCCTTACGGTAAGCTTAAAATTCAGATTTTCACTCAAAAAGATTTACAAAATCTTAACAAAGTACTATTGGATAATGCCGTGGATTGTGATAAAATAGGCAATGTTCTTTCGGTGCGAAGCAGAAAAGAAGGGGATAAATTCTCTTCTGCGCGCAGAAAGAATACAAAGACGCTTAAAAAGCTGTTTAACGAAGCGAAAATTCCGCAGCCGAAGAGAGTTTGTATACCGGTTGTCAGCAGCGGAGAAAAAACCGTTTGGGTTGAGGGCTTCGGTACATCATCTGAATTTCGCGTCGATAAAGGTACAAGAAAATTTATAATTATAACAGGTTTAACGGGGGAGAATTAATGAAGGTAGACTATAAGAATGACATTGAGAGTGTTCTCTTGTCCGAAGAAAAATTAAAGGAAATAGTTGCGTCGCTCGGTAAGCAGATAAGCGACGATTACCGCGACAGCGGCAGGAAATTACTCTTGGTCAGCGTGTTGAAGGGCTCGGTGGTATTTATGGGCGACCTTATGCGCGCCATAGATATTCCGTGCTGTATAGACTTTATGTCGGTATCGAGCTATGGCTCGGGTACTTCAACAAGCGGCGTAGTCAAAATAATCAAGGACCTCGACACAAATGTTGTTGAGGGCGCAGATTTGCTTATAGTTGAGGATATTCTCGACAGCGGCAAAACGTTGAGTTACCTTAAAGATATTCTTCTTCGCCGCAATCCGGCAAGCTTTAAGATTTGTACCTTGCTTGATAAACCGGAGCGACGTCTTGTAGACCTCAAGGCTGATTACAGCGGCGCTGTGATACCGGATGCTTTTGTTGTAGGCTACGGCCTTGACTATGACGAAAAGTACAGAAATCTTCCGTATGTAGGCATATTAAAGCCTAAGGTTTACGAAAAGTAATAACCGATAGTGCAAAATTACAACTCTGAGGAGTGATTAGTGAATTGAAAAAAATTGACTGGAAAGCAATAGCTCCGTATATCGTAATTCCGCTTATATTTGTTTTGTGTATTTCGATTTACGCAACAATGGGCGATGCGCAGAGAGATAAAAAACAATATTATGAAATAGTTGATTTGTTTGAAGATAACGAGGTGTCTGAGTACACCTTGAATCTTGCAAGCGGAAGCTTGGAGTACAAGTTATTCGGGGACGACGACACTACTTATAAATATACCGTGCCGAATGTTTCGATGTTTGTTGACGATATTCACGACAGCGTTGTTGAATATAATAAGCAAAATCCCGATAATCAGATTAAAATGGATTATAAATCGGGTAATTCTGGCTCGTGGCTTGTAAGCCTTTTGCCTACGGTTGTCATAATGATAGTGTTGACCGTCATTATGCTGCTGATGTTCCGCAAAATGAATCAGTCATTCCAAAACGAGAATAACCGTACACTCTCTTTCGGAAAAGCAAGGGTTAAAGATGCCAATGACGGCAAACAGAAAAAAACCTTTGATGATGTAGCAGGAGCCGATGAAGAAAAAGAGGAACTCGAAGAGATAGTTGAATTTCTTAAAAATCCGTCGGCATTTAACGCACTCGGTGCAAGAATACCGAAGGGTGTGCTCCTTGTAGGACCTCCCGGCACAGGTAAAACTCTTCTTGCGAAAGCGGTTGCCGGTGAAGCGGGTGTTCCGTTTTTCTCAATATCGGGTTCAGACTTCGTTGAAATGTATGTCGGCGTAGGTGCGTCAAGAGTCCGTGACCTCTTTGATCAGGCTAAAAAGAACTCTCCGTCTATAATATTTATAGATGAAATTGATGCCGTAGGACGTCACAGAGGTGCCGGTATGGGCGGCGGTCACGATGAACGTGAGCAAACCCTTAACCAGTTGCTTGTTGAAATGGACGGCTTCGGTGAAAATCAGGGAGTAATAGTTATAGCGGCAACAAACCGTCCCGATATACTTGACCCTGCGCTGTTAAGACCCGGTCGTTTTGACCGTCAGGTAACTGTTTCGTATCCGGATATTGACGGCAGAGAGGCTATTTTGAAGGTTCACGCGAAGCGTAAGCCCTTAGGACCCGACGTTGATTTGAGGTCAATAGCATCGCAGACTGTCGGTTTTACGGGTGCCGATCTTGAAAATTTGCTTAATGAGGCCGCTCTTTTGGCGGCAAGGCGCAAAAAGAAAGCTATTACAATGCCCGACATTGAAGAGGCTGCAATGAAAGTCCTTGTCGGAACAGAAAAGAAGTCGCACCGTATGACAGAGCGCGACAAGAAAATTACCGCATATCACGAGGCAGGTCATGCCGTTACTTCGTATTATCTTGAGCATAAGGATCCTGTAACGCATATTTCGATTGTTCCGCGCGGTATGGCAGGCGGCTTTACCATGTATCAGCCTGAAAAAGACGAGATGCATCTTATGAAGTCCCGTATGCTTGACGATATAGTCGGGCTCCTCGGCGGACGTGTTGCCGAAAAGATAATTTTCAACGATATTTCAACAGGTGCGTCCAACGACATCGAAAGAGCCTCCGATACGGCTCGTAAGATGATAACAAAGTACGGTATGAGCGAAAAACTCGGACCGATAACCTTCGGTACAGGAAACGATGAGGTTTTCCTCGGAAAAGATTACAATCATATGCGCAATTATTCCGAGGCGGTTGCCTGCGAGATAGACGAGGAAGTTGAGAAGATAATTCTCAAGGCTTACGACCGTACAGAGTCAATCTTAAACGAGCACATTGATAAGCTTCACGCCGTTGCAAAGGCTCTTGTCGAGAGAGAGAAGATAGACGCCGAGCAGTTTAAAATTCTTATGGAGGGCGGAACTCTTCCCCCTTATGAGCCAAAGAGTGAAAAAGCTGAAAATAAAACCGAGACTGTCGAAAAAGACAAGCCGTCAGCCGTTGATGATAAAAACGCGGATGAGGCGGTAAAGGACCTTGAAGATAATTTCAACAACGAAAAGAAATATCTTACGAAGGATGTAGCCTCAGAAGCGGAAAAGGAAGTTGATTCGGATGAAAAGAAAAATTCGTCCGATGAAATCGGTAAAGAAAACTGATTTTATAAAAAATGAAAGCGTGTCCTTTTGGACACGCTTTCGTTTTTTTTCTGCTTTATAAAATTCTTATTTTTATATAAAGATGCCGTTGAAAATTGCAGGTCTTAGTGTTACAATTATTTATCACGGAAGGAGAGCAATATGAAAAAATTTCGTCTTGAAAAAATTGAGATTTTGCCTGAAAAAAACGCAAATCCTATATACAATGAACTTGAAAGCAAAGCTCATACTGCATATGAGGCGGAAAAACTGTTCTATACCTGTATCGAACAGGGAGACACAGAGCGTCTCAGCTATACCATGGACGAATTTTTTAGCAATGGGCTCGTAATAGGCAAACTTTCCGAAAACAACTTGCGTCAAATGCAGTATTGGGCGGTAAGCTGTATAACCCTCGCTATACGGTATGCCATTGAAGGAGGTCTCTGTGAATCCGAGGCATATGAGATGAGTGACAAAATGATACGCCGCGTCGATTCCATGACTTCGTCAGAGAGTATACCGCCGTTTTTGCAGGAAAAGGCAATAGAGCTTACAAATCTTGTACGCTACTCATCAATAGGCAAGGATTATCCGCCGCCTGTGAGAAAGTGTATAAGCTATATCAAGGAAAATCTTGAAAAAAAGCTTACGCTCGGCGGGCTTTCAAAGGTGTGCTCTTTGTCACCGGATTATCTTTCCGCGTTGTTTAAAAAAACGACGGGTCAGAATATCAGCCGTTTTATTTTGAGACAAAAATTGGAGCTTTCAAAATCATTGCTCAATGGCAAATATGATTACAGCGAGATAAGCTGTTATTTGTCATTTTGCTCCGAGAGTTATTTCATATATTGCTTTAAACGAGAGTACGGTGTGACTCCACGCGAATATGCTAAGGCATTAAAATATTAAAAGGAGATGCTTATATGACTCAACTTGAAAAATTCTTTAAAAACCTTAAGGCAAGCTTTTTTGCTTCGGCGGCAATTTATCTTGTCACAGGAATGCTTCTTATGATTTTTCCCGAGCAGATAGCTAAAGTGGCATGTTATCTTTTCGGCGGTCTTTTTGTTCTTGCGGGTATTTATCTCGTAATTAAATTCTTTTCATGCCGTTCTGTTTCGTCGCTGTTTTCTATAACTCTTGTCAGCGGCATTATAATTGCCGCAATAGGCATTTTCCTTATGTTTAAGCAAGACGTTGTTTACTCTGTAATTCCGTTCATTTTCGGTATAGTCGCCATAATTGACGGACTTATCAATATCCAACGTGCCGTAATGCTTGCTCGCAATCATTTTCCGATGTGGTGGCTGTCGCTGCTTTTCGCCGTTGTAGCGATTGTACTCGGACTCATTATGGCGATAAGACCTTTTGAAACTGCTATGTTTGCGTTCCGCTTTATCGGTATCTGCTTTGTTTTCAACGGTGTTATGGATATGTGGGGCACATACAGCTTTAATAAGTTTGTTAAAGATACAAAGGACGATTATGTTATCGAAGCAAAGACGGAAGAGAAGAACGGAGAAAACAAATGAATTTTACTAAGCTTAACAATAACGGTCTTGTTGACGGGTTCGGAATACTGACAAAATGTGAAAAAAAGACAAGCTCACGAGGCGGAGCATATCTTGATATGATTCTTTCCGACAACGACGGCGAAATTTCCGCAAAGCTTTGGGACTACAATGAAAATACACACGGAAAATTTGAAACCGATATGTTTGTCAAGGTTCGCGGTACAATATCACAGTATAACGGTGCCGATCAGCTGCGCGTTGAAAAAATGCGTAAAGTAACACCCGAGGATAATGTGGATATTACCGATTATGTCAGGCACGCGGGGTACACCGGCGAATATATGTATAATAAGATCACGGAGACAATAAACGCTTTTTCAGATGAGGATTTGAAAAAGCTTGTCGGTACAATCTTTACAGAAAACAAAGAAAAGCTTTTGAAATGGCCGGCGGCATATAAGTTACACCATGCCATACGCGGTGGACTTTTAATGCATACTCTGTCTATTGTGAAGCTTTGCGAGGGCGTATGCGAGGTTTATCCGTTTGTGGATAAAGATCTTTTGCTGTCGGGTGCCATTCTCCACGATATAGCCAAGACCCTTGAGTTTAACGTGGGGGAAACAGGGCTTGCGAACGGATACTCCGTAGAGGGCAATCTTATAGGACACCTTGTTATGGGTGCTATGATGGTACGAGAGGCAGCCGACAAGCTCGGAACTGATAAAAAACGTGAAATGCTGCTTGAGCATATGATTTTGTCTCATCACGGCGAGCCGGAATTCGGGGCAGCGGTAAGACCTCTCTTTCTTGAGGCAGAGCTTCTCTCTGAGCTTGACCTTATGGATGCGAGAGTATATCAGATACATGAGGCAATTACACCGCTTAAAGAGGATGATTTCTCCGGCCGGCTTTGGGCACTTGACAATCGAAAAATATATAATCACGGACTTGCCGATAATAAAAAGGATGTAGATTTGGACTGAGTTTAACAAAAATACGTCGACGCTTTAAAATTTGTGCATATTTTTGTTAATTTTGAGACAACTAACTATTGAAATATATTTACCTTTGAGTTACAATAATACGAGTGAATAAAAATTCAATATTCCAAAGGAGAGAGTTATGGATCAAAATTGGATGAATAATACGACCGTTATCGTAACCGGCGCGTCAGGCGGTATGGGCAAGGGAATTGCCGAATCCCTTATCGTTGATCATGGTTGCACCGTTATCGGTATCGCTCGCAGTGAAGAAAAAATGAAAAAGGTAGTTGAGGAGCTCGGCCCCAATGCCGAAAAATTCAGCTATAAGCTTTTCGACGTATCGGTTGAGCAAAATTGGATAGATTTTGCAAAGTACCTTGAGGATAATGACATTCATCCCGACATACTTGTCAATAATGCGGGAATTTTGCCGAAGTTCGACAGATTTGAACATTATTCAATGGCTGATATCGAAAAGGCTATGAATATCAATTTCTATTCGGCGGTTTATTCGATACATACGCTTCTTCCGATGATTCTCAAGTCAAAGACTCCCGGAATCATCAACATCGATAGCTCGGCTTCTCTTATGTCTCTTGCAGGTACTTCGGTATATTCCGCAAGTAAGGCTGCTCTTAAGTCTCTTTCAGAATCACTCAGAGAAGAGCTTCGCGGCAAATGCTATGTCGGCATAGTTTGCCCCGGCTTTACAAAGACCGATATATTCAGAAGTCAGGATGCTTCCGACGCAAAGGGCCAGAAGATGCTCAATGCTGTCAGCACCTCTTGCGACAGAATGGTAAAGATGATAATGCATGACATCAGAACAAGACGTCCGCTCGGCGTTCATGGCTTTGACGCTGCATTTATGAATTATTTCGGCAGACTTATGCCGGTACTCGGCGGCCATATTTTCAGCAGCGTTATGAAGATTTCTAAGCTTCCGCTCTTTGACCCCGTATTCAAGGACTGATTTAGTTTTTAATTTAGCAAAAATATATAGTTAGACAGGAGAATTGCTATGAAAATCTTTATGATCGGCGGTACAGGCCTTCTCGGCTGTGAAGCTGCCACGACTCTCATTAAGAGAGGTCACCAGGTAAAGAGCGTTGCTCTTCCGCCTCTTCCGGAGGGAGCTCCCATTCCGAAGGAAATGGAACTCGTTTTCGGCGATATCAACAAGAAGACGGATGAGGAAATTGAGCAGATGCTCGAAGGCTGTGATTGCTTTATCTTCGCAGCAGGCGTTGACGAGAGAAAAGAATTCCCGGCGCCCGTAATGGATTATTACTACAAATACAACATTGCTCCGCTTGAGAGAATCTTCCCGCTCTGCAAAAAAGCAGGCGTTAAGAGAGCTGTTGTTCTTGGTTCTTACTTCTCATATCTTTCTAAAATCAAGCCTGATATGAATCTTGAAGAGAGAAACCCCTACTTCAAATCTCGTCTTATTCAGGAAGATGTTTGTAAAAAGGCTTGCGATGACAACTTCAGCGTAGCAGTTCTTGAGCTTCCTTACATATTCGGTACTCAGCCGGGCAGAAGACCTGTTTGGACTGTTCTTATTGAGCAGATTTCCGGTATGGACAAGCTTCCTTTCACCCTTTATCCGAAGGGTGGTACAGCAATGCTTACTTGCCGTCAGGTTGGACAGGCTATTGCCGGTGCCGCAACCAAAGAGGGTGCCAAAGGCTTTGAGGCTATTCCGATCAGTATGTACAATATGAAGTGGGATAAATTCCTCGGTATTGTATATGAGGCTCGCGGAATGCATAACAGAAAGATTGTTGGCATACCTCCGTTTATGATGAAGCTCGGTATGTACGGTATTGTTAAAGATTATAAGAAGAGAGGCATTGATTCCGGTATGGATCCGCTTCAGCTTCCCTACATTATGGACTATGATCTCTTCATAACGGATAAGTACACCCGTGACCTCGGCGTTGAGGATGACGACATTGAGGCTGCTATAACCGATTCTATCAAGGTTTCTCAGGAATCCTATGAGGGCAAGGTTAAGCTCCTTGATATGAAGGGCGAATAATCTGCATTTTGCATTGAACAGAGTACGGTTTTTCCGTGCTCTGTTTTTTTATGTTTTGAATTATTACAAATCAAGTTGTCTGGCAAAATGAACAAACAATAAATTTAATAATTAGCGTTTATGTACACAAATTCAACGTTTGTGAACAGTTTGTTAACAATTAAAATAAATTATTGACTGTTGGTCATTTTTGGAGTAGCATTTTGAAATGTAAAAAGTGACTAACGGTCATTTTAAAGAGCGCAGAACTTTAATTTGCGGTGGATGATAAAATTCTGTTAAGCCTCAGAAATTCAACCGAAAGAGATAGTGTAAAATGCCGAGTGTGGAAGAAAACAAGCTTAAAAAACGTAATAAAATTTTAGAAGCCGCATATAATCTATTTGCAAAAAACGGTATAAACACCACCCCGATAGATGAAGTTGTCAAATGTGCAGGCGTGGCAAAGGGTACGTTTTATCTCTATTTTCATGATAAATACGACCTTATGGATCAGATAATTCTTTATAAGAGCGCAGCGATTATAAAGTCTGTTATAGCGCAGATGAAAAATATAAACACCGATAACAAAATGGAGGCTATCGATCAGCTCACATTTTTTGTTGACGCAATTATAGATTATATGATCGAAAATAAAGAAATGCTTTCCGTGATAAGCGAAAAAAGCTCAATATTGTATTCGCTGATAATTGATAACGGCGACGATAACATCAAACTCGATTTTGATTATCTTACAGATATAATAGTTAAACTCGGAAATCCTCCCGAGAATGCCAAGAAGCTGTTGTTACTCGTTTCTACAATGATATTCACAACCGCTTCGAATGCCATCCTTTCGAGATCTCCGTTCACCATAGAAGAAATACGACCGGAAATTCATCTGGCCGTCAAAAAAATGTTAGCTTAGTAAATTATTATAGCAAAGGGGAGATACGATGATAGACAAAATGGCAAGGGGAATTGCAAAACACCCAAAAACAGTCCTCATAGTTTGCCTTATATTATTGATACCGTCGATAATATGTTATCTTAACACATTCGTAAACTATGATATTTTGTCTTATCTGCCGGAAGACCTTAATTCGGTACAAGGCGAGCATATCCTTGATAAAACATTCAATAACGCTGCAAGTGCCATTGTTGTTATTGAAAACGAGGATCAAAAAACCGCTGTCAAGCTGAAGGAAGAAATTTCCGAAATCGACGGAGTAAGCAATGTTATGTGGGTCGATGATATCGCTGATATATCGATTCCCGAGGATATGCTTCCCGATGACTTAAAGAATGTCTTTTACAGTAAAGACGGTAATGCCACACTTATGATGGTTCAATTTACGCAGGGCGGCGCTTCCGAGTCAACAATGGATGCTATAAAGTCCATACGTAAATGTATGAACAAAAATATGTTTATGAGCGGTGTTTCCACAATAATGTATGATACTAAGGCGCTTGCCGACGCGCAGGCTCCGCTGTATGTAGTTATTGCAATAGCGCTCGCTCTTATCGTTTTGATGTTTACCCTGAAATCGTATGTCTTGCCGTTTGTGCTTCTTATGGCACTGTGTACCGCGGTTGTATATAATATGGGTACAAACATTTTCTTCGGGCAAATATCATATATTACACAGTGTATAGCGGCTATACTGCAGCTCGGCGTTACCATGGACTACTCGGTATTCCTTATGGACCGTTACGAAGAGGAATGCAAGCATAATGACGACAGAACCATGGCAATGGCTTCGGCAATAAGCAGTACGTTTGTATCGCTGGCAGGTAGCTCATTGACTACGGTATTCGGCTTCCTCGCACTTTGTTTTATGAGCTTCAAGCTCGGTCTTGACATAGGTCTTGTAATGGCAAAGGGCGTATTGCTCGGTGTCATCACGGTTGTTACATTCCTTCCGGCACTTATACTTTTGCTTGACGATAAAATCGAAAAGACAAGGCATAAGAGCTTGGTTCCTCATTTCGGCAAGCTTAATGAATTCACCCTTAAGCATCGCCGTGTAATTGCAATAATCTTCCTTCTTCTTATAATTCCCGCATACGGAGCTTCGAAGAGCGTTAATGTATACTACAATATGGATAAGGCTCTTCCCTCCGACCTCGCGTCTATCGTTTCACTTCACGAAATGAAAGATAAATTCAATATGGCAACTACACATTTCATTATAGTAAGCGATGATATACCGAGCCAGAAGCTTGAAGCTATGGAGCAGGAAATTGAAGATGTTGACGGTATAACAAACGTAGTTGCAATGAACGAGTTTTTAGGTTCTGCAATACCCGCCGATATGATTCCCGATGATATTCGTAATATCTGCATTAAAGACGGTTATCAGCTTATGATGGTAAATACAAGCTACGCTACGGCAACCGATGAAGAAAATGCACAGATAGATACGCTGAAGAGTATTGTATTGAAGTATGACCCGAACGGTTATCTGACAGGCGAGGGTGCTATGACTAAGGATCTTGTTGATGTAACGAACCGAGACTTTGTAATAACCAATATAATTTCCGTCGCGGCAATATTTATACTTATAGCGATTATCTTCAAGTCAATATCAATACCTGTAATACTTGTTGCGTCGATAGAGATAGCAATATTTATAAACGAGAGTTTTTCGTTTATGTTCGGCGAGACGATACCGTTTATCGCGCCTACAATAATCGGTTGCGTACAGCTCGGCGCAACGGTTGACTATGCTATACTCATAACCTCGAGGTTCCGTGAAGAACTGAGAAAGGGTCTGTCTAAGGATGAAGCCATCAGAAAGGCTGCCAACGAATCCGACCGTTCGATTTTCCAAAGCGCAATGGTATTCTTTGTTGCGACCTTCGGTGTTTATCTGATTTGCGATATAGAGATAGTCAAGAGCATTTGCGGTATGCTTGCACGCGGTGCAATCATAAGTGCGTTTATAATAATCTGTACTTTGCCGCCCATACTTTATATCTGTGAAAAACTCATAAACAAAACTTCGTTTAATTGGCGGACAATGCCGAAAGAAAAATTTAAGAAATCAAAGGCAAAAATAAAAGCCGTCAAGGCTAAGAAATCGGAGGCAGCAAAATGAAAAACACAAATAAAATCAAAAGTATAATCTGTGTTTTGCTTGTTTTCTCAATGCTTTGTGTCACCTTTACCGGTTGCTCGTCCAAAAAGGACGACGACACGGTAGCCGAGGTTGATAAAAAGACCGAGGAAACTATTTACACAAACAGAATCAATAATTATAAAAAAACCGAAACGGTTTACGCTACACTTGATAACTCCGGTGCGGTTCAAAACATATCCGTTACCGATTGGATTCACACCGACACCCCCGAGGTTTACCTCAGAGATGTTACGGATCTTGAAAATGTAACAAATGTTAAAAGTGATACCGAACCCTATTTTAAGGACGGCGGCTTGTTCTGGAATATGCCGACTACCGACCTTTATTATCGCGGCACAAGTAATAAGACGCTTCCTGTAAGCATCTCAATTAAATACTATCTTAATGATGAAGAAATAGCCGCCTCCGATCTTGCCGGCAAGAGCGGTAAGGTAAAGATAGAAATACAGATGACAAACAACATCTTTAAAACCGAAAAAATCAACGGTAAGGATGTCAAGGTTTGTAATCCCGTGCTTGCCGTCGGCGGTATGATTCTTCCCGAAACCAACTTTCAAAACGTAAAAGTGGAAAACGGCATTTCTCAGGGAGATGGTTCAAAGGAAGTAGCTGTGGTGGCCGGCTTCCCCGGAATTAACGAGACGCTTGGCTTAGATTCCAAAACTCTCAAGGACGCTGCCGATATCACCTTTAACGATAACTTTACAATTACCGCCGATGTAACGGATTTTGAACTTACAAATATGTATTTTGCGGTCCTTCCTCTTTCGGCAGTAAGTAATAATATGGCTGTTCCTTCAAGCGTTGATGATTTAAAATCAAGCCTTAATCAGCTCAAGGAAATTGAATCATCGATTAAGTCAATAGACCCCAATAACGTCTTATCGACTCTTATGTCAAATCCCGACAAGCTCGGCGAGCTTGCACAGATGATAAATGATGCAACATCGCTTTATGAGAGTAACAAGCCTCTTATTGATGTTCTTTCCAAGAACCTTACTCCGCAAAATATAGAAACGCTTAAAACTCTTCTCGATTCATCAAGTAATTCCGACCTCCAGAAGATGATAAAACTGCTTTCTGACCCCAATGTACAGCAGTTCTTAAGCCTTCTTCCGTCGGCTTCAGGTGAGTTTAAAGACGCACTTCCGCTTCTTCAGAGTCTATCAAACGATATGCAGGATCCGGAGGTACAGGCCGCAATAGATAATTTGCCTGATACCATGAGTAAGATTTCGGATATCCAGGGCGAACTTGATAGCAACCAGGAGCTTCTTAACAGTCTCAGCACTCTGTTAAATGAAGACAATATGACAAAGATAACAAATCTGATGAATTCCGTCAGCGCGGCTGATTTTGCATCAAAGCTTGAAAAGTACGGTGTGCTTACCGATAATTCCGATGAGCTTTTACAGAAAGCCACCAAAATGATTGAATACGGTAACGAATATAAGATTTACTCTTCGGTTGCCGACGGTATAGAGTCAAGCGTAATGTTCGTTATGAAAACACCGAGTATTGAAAAGGCTGCGGAGGTTAATACTCAGGCAGAAAGCAGCAAACAAAATTGGTTCCAAAAGGTGTTTGGTAAAAACAAGTAAATAATTGCTTTTAAAAACGCGTTGCTCTAAAATGAGCAACGCGTTTTTTTGTGTGAAAATGCACAAACGGAGAGCCGCAAATTTGACGTTTGCAATTTGATGTTTACTTTTTAACCAATGTGCAATATGAAGAATTAAGCACTTCTGACAAAGATATTTTTTCTGCAAAAAAAGAGTTGACTTTTGCTGTAACCGGAAGTAAACTATGGGCGTAGGGTAAACGATTACCCGTTATTTATTACAAACTTAGCAAACGATTGCATAATTTTTCGGAGGTATTTGAATTGAAAGGGAAAATTTCAATGGTTGAGATTGCCGAAATGTCCGGTGTGTCCATCGCCACCGTTTCGCGCGTTTTAAATCATAACGGCAGATTTTCCTCAGAGACCGAAAGAAAAGTTATGAATATTGTTAATAAGTACGGCTACAAGGTGAATCTTAATGCCAAAGGGCTCAGAACCAATAAAACGCAGAGCATCGGTGTTATTGTTCCTGACATAACAAATGAATTCTTTGCTAAGATTATCCGTTCCATCGAGACGTCTCTGTTGCAAAAAGGATATACCGTTTTTGTGTGCGACTCTAACGAGGACAGCAGCACAGAGGACAAGCATATTTCTTCGCTTGCCGCTAAAGACGTTGACGGTATAATCTATATCAGTACAAAGAGCGATGTTAAGCAGATATATAAAGATTACAAAATACCGGTAGTTCACATAGACCGTCGTCCTGAGCATGCGGGTACCCTGATAATTTCAGATAATGAGATGGGCGGTTTTTTGGCTACGGAGGCTCTTATAAAGGATGGCTGTAAGGATATATTGATGCTGAGCGACAAAAACTATTATTCTACCACGCGAAACAGATATAAAGGTTATGTTGACGCTCACAAAAAGTATTCTTTGCCGCTTAACGATGGAAATGTTATAAAAACGGATGTCAGTTACGCTTCATCTTATGACGCGATAAAAAAAGTCATAGCCAACGGCAAAAAGTTTGACGGAATTTTTTGTAATAACGATATGATGGCAATCGGTGCTTTGCAGGCGCTTAAGGATTCCGGAATATCTGTGCCTGAAAAATGCAAGGTCGTCGGATTTGATGACATTACTCTGTCAGAGATATGCGATCCGCCGATAACCACAATACAGCAGGATACCGATATGTTCGGTAAAAAATCAGTTGAAACTCTTTTAAATCTAATCGAGAATAATGAGACAAAAAACAAAAATGATATTTATGTTATTCCCGTAAAGCTTGTTAAAAGAACAACCGCATAAAAAATCAGCTAACATATGCAAACGGGAAATATTATTTCCCGCATATTTTGGGAAATTGAGTAAACCTTTACTCAATAAAATGTATATACTATTCACATACGGATACAACTAATATGTGGAAATAATAGATTTCAAGGAGGAAAAAATGAGCGCATTAGTTGAGATGAAGGGCGTCGTTAAAAAGTTTCCGGGCGTAACGGCACTTAAAGATATAACATTTGACATACAGCCCGGCGAAGTACATGTGCTGCTCGGTGAAAACGGCGCCGGAAAGTCGACACTTATGAAAATTCTCAGCGGCGTTTATCAGCCCACTGAGGGAGAAATAATTGTCGGAGGAAAAAGCTATAAAAGGCTGACTCCCAAGGATTCCGCCGAAAATGGCATCAGCGTAATTTACCAAGAACTGAGCGTCATAAATGAACTTTCCATTCAGGAAAACCTTTTTGTCGGTAAGTTGCCGATGAAAAAATACGGCCCTGTTAAGGTCGTAGATTATAAGTATATGAATGAGCGTGCAAAAGAGCTGCTTTCGAAGGTAGGATTAAAACGAGATCCCAAAACTCTTGTTGAGGATATAAGTATTTCCGAAAAACAGCAGGTTGAAATAGCCAAGGCACTTGCCGCCGACAGTAAAGTAATCATAATGGATGAGCCTACTGCGTCTTTGACAAGTGAGGAAGTAAATCATCTGTTTAAGATAGTTCGTCAGCTTAAGGAAGAGGGCAAGGGAATAGTCTTTATTTCTCACAAGCTCGGTGAAATTATTGAAATAGGCGATAGGGTGTCGGTGCTGAAAGACGGAGCTTACGTCGGCACGAGAGACGTAAAAGATGTTACGGCAGACGATCTCGTTACCATGATGGTAGGAAGAAAAATTCAGAATACTTATCAGCATGAGGATGCTCCCGATACCTACGAGAATACAGAAGTCATTTTTGAGGTTCGTAATTTGTCTCGTAAGGATCAAAAGGTTAAGAATGTCTCGTTTAAACTTCATAAGGGTGAAATCCTCGGATTCTCGGGACTTGTCGGTTCCGGCAGAAGTGAAATGATGAATGCAATATTCGGGTCTGAGCCTCGCTCGGCAGGAGATATATTCATTCACGGCAAACAGGTTAAAATCAATAGTCCTTACAGCGCCATAAAGAACGGTCTTGCAATGGTAACCGAAAATCGTCGTGAGACAGGCTTCTTTTATAACTTTGATATTAAGCAGAATATTTCGATTCTTCCGTTTATCAAGACTTCAAAGGGAAAAGGCACCATAGGTCTTACAAACAATAAATTTGAAAAGGAATGTGCAGAGGAGCAAAAGAAAAACCTGAATATAAAATGTGCTTCAGTTGATCAAAATATAACAGAGCTTTCCGGCGGCAACCAGCAAAAAGTCATACTCGGAAAATGGCTTGCCGCAGATTCTCAAATAATTATTTTTGATGAACCTACAAAAGGAATCGACATTGGTTCTAAAAGCGAGATTTACACTTTGATGCGTAAGCTCGCCGATGAGGGTAAGGGCGTACTTGTTGTATCATCAGAGCTTCCGGAACTTTTGTCGGTGTGTGATACCATAGCGGTTTTCCGTGAGGGTAAGATCGTACAAACCTTCCCACATAAAGACGCAACAGAAGAAAAAATAATTATGGCTTCAACTGCCGACCTTAAAGAAAGGACTAATTAAAATGTCACAGTCTAAAACATTAAAAAAAGAAAAATTAACCTTTAACACGATCTGGCAGAGGTACGGTACGTTTGGTATTCTTATAATCCTTCTTGCCATCTTGGCCATACTAAAACCAACATACTTTTTCTCAAGCTCTACAGCACCTCAGATTTTGGCACAGAGCTCGGTAAATATACTTATTGCAATGGGTGAGTTCTTTGCAATTCTTATTGCCGGCATCGATCTTTCAGTAGGATCTGTGGTAGCCCTGACCGGAATGTGTATGGCAAAGTTAATGGTGGCAGGGGTAAACCCGATAGTTGCTGTTCTTCTCGGAATTTTGCTCGGTGCATTCCTCGGTTTCCTTAACGGGTTACTTGTAAATGTTACAGGGCTTCATCCGTTCATCATTACGCTTGGCACACAGGCAATTTATCGCGGCGTTACGCTTATAATCTCAAATTCAAGCGCGGTTTACGGCTTCCCGGCAAGTTTTACAAGAGTTATTTCAAAATCTGTTATAGGTATTCCTCTTGTTGCGATAATAGCGGTTATTGTAGCTTTGATCCTTGCGTATCTCACTAAAAAAACGAAGCTTGGTCGTAATATCTATGCACTCGGCGGAAACAAAGAATCCGCTTGGTATTCGGGTATAAACGTAAATCTTCATACCCTTATAGTTTTCATTATTTCCGGTATTTGCGCCGGTATAGCCGGTGTGGTTCTTCTCGGTCGTGTAGGCTCGGCAGAGCCGGCAGCGGCAACAGGCTTTGAGACCTATGCAATAGCCGCTTCGATTATCGGCGGAACAAGCTTCTTCGGAGGCAAGGGTAAGATTTTCGGAGTTGTAATGGGCGGTCTTATCATCGGCGTTATCAACTTCGGTATGAATATACTTTCACTTTCGAGTACGCTTCAGCAGGTTGTAATGGGCGCTCTTATCATCGGCTCCGTTGCTCTTGACAGATTCGTAGCTAACAAAAAATAACCGTGCAGCTTAAAGGAGGTATTTTTATGGAACCTATGTTTAACCCGTCGCTCATGTGTATGGATCTTCTTGATATTAAAAATCAGACGGAAATATTAAATGAGCGATGTGACCTCTATCATGTCGATATAATGGACGGACATTTTGTGAAAAACATCACTTTGTCTCCGGACTTCGTAAAGGCGTTTTCAACAATCGCCAAAAAGCCTATTGACTGCCATCTTATGGTCACCGATCCCGATGATTATATTGAAGTTTTAGCTGAAAACGGAGCAGGTTATATTTGTCCGCACGCTGAAACTATAAACACCGATGCTTTCCGTATTATGAATAAAATCGAAGCATTAGGATGCAAAAAAGGTGTGGTTTTGAATCCTGCAACTCCGCTTTCTTATATCAGAGAATATATTGACCGCATAGATAAGCTTACCATTATGACGGTGGATCCCGGATTTGCCGGACAGCCTTTTATAAAAGAAATGCTCGGCAAAATCAGAGAAGCTAAGGAGCTTAAAGAAAAATACGGTTATAAGTTTTTAATCGAGATTGACGGTTCCTGCAATCAGAGGACGTTTAAGGAGCTTTACGAAGCCGGAGCTGAGGTCTTTATTGTAGGCTCGTCCGGACTTTTCTCAAAGGACAAAGACCTTAAAAAGGCTTGGGACATAATGAGAGAAGAATTTCGTACAGCAACAGGAGCATAGTATTAAAAGCAATTTTTAAAGGAGGTGACCGACCATTGGATTTTACAATCGGTATAGATATCGGCGGTACAAACTTTCGCATCGGAATGGTCGGCCGTGACGGTGAAATTATCAACTTCGAAAAAAATTCAAGCAGAATTTTTGATAAAGGCGATGTAATCGAGACCCTGTATCTTAACATTTCGGATTATATGAAAAGATATAACGCGTCAGATTCGATAAAAGCGGTAGCAATTGGATTGCCGTCCATGGTCAGCAAGGATAAAAAGACTGTTATATCCACTCCTAATCTTAAGGGATTTGATAATATACCGTTCGGAGATACGCTCAGCAAAAAGCTTGGCATACCCGTATATGTTGACCGCGATGTAAATTTTCTTCTTCAAAATGATATTGTTACATTGGGTCTTCCGAAAGATTCTACTGTTCTCGGTTTTTATATCGGAACCGGCTTTGGAAATGCCATTTATTTAAACGGCAGCTTCTACTGCGGACGCAACGGAGCGGCAGGAGAGCTCGGGCACATACCGTTTCCGAATATTGAGGAAAAGTGTACGTGCGGAAATGTCGGGTGCAGCGAAGTAATTTGCTCAGGCAAGTATCTTGAAAAGATTACCGCGGAGCTTTTTCCCGAAACCGATATAAAAAATGTTTTTTTCGAACACGGCGACGATCCGAGAATAATCAAGTATGTTAAAGATCTTGCCATTCCTATAGCTACCGAAGTCAACATACTTGATCCCGATTATATTATAATCGCCGGCGGAGTGGTATATATGAAGAATTTCCCGAAGGACATTTTGATAGATTCGGTACACTTTCATACACGAAAGCCTTACCCCGAAAAAAATCTCAGAATCCTTTTTTCGGAGCATACACAACAGAGCGGAGTTTACGGGAGTGGAGACTTTGCATGGCATCAGCTTAAACAGTAGTTTCGACTGCTGAAAAAATAAGTAAAAAAGAGAGAGGAATTTATTATGAAAAGGAAAATTTTAAGTATCGTTTTGGCATTGACGGTAGTTATCGGCATTGTTTTCGCTGGTTGCGGAAGTAAGACCGACGACAAGAAAACGACCGACGGTTCGGGCTCTTCTTCCGGAACCGCAGAATATGCAATCATTCTTAAACCGCTTTCTAACGATTTCTGGGCAAATATGAAAGCCGGAATAGAGAAGGAAGCTAAAGAACTCGGCGTAACCGTTGACATTTTCGCTGCGCAATCCGAGGATGATACCGAGGGTCAGCTTAAAATTCTTGAAAACTGCATCTCCAAGGGCTACAAGGCCATAGGTGTTGCACCGATTTCCCCGACTAACCTTATTAACGGTATAGTTGAGGCAAACAAAAAGGGTATTTATGTAATGAATATTGATGAAAAGATTGATATGGATACCCTTAAGAATGCCGGCGGAAGTGTTATAGCTTTTGCTACAACCGATAACGAAAAAGTCGGTGAAAAAGGCGCAAACTATATAATGGAACAGTTAAAGGACGGCGGCGAGGTTGCAATAATCGAAGGTAAGGCAGGTAACGCATCCGGTGAGTACAGAAAGAACGGTGCAACAACTGCATTTACCGCAAACAGCGCATTCAAGCTTGTTGCTTCTCAGCCGGCTGACTGGGACAGACAGAAGGCTCTTGATACTGCCGCTTCAATGATTCAGAAATATCCGAATCTTAAGGCTATATATTGCTGCAACGATACCATGGCTCTCGGTGCTTTACAGGCAGTTAAAAACGCTAACAAGCTCGGTAAGATAATGGTAGTAGGTACAGACGGTGCAGCCGAAGCCATAGACAGCGTAAAAGCAGGCGAGCTTTCAGCAACAGTTGCTCAGGACTCAGCGGGAATCGGTGCTGTTTCACTTAAAACGATGGTTGAGACAGTAAAAGCAGGCAAAGCAATTGATGTTAATGCTACTCCCGAAACTATCCCGGTTGATTCTTATATAGTTACAAAGGATAGCTAAAAAGGTGTTTTCCATCCGTTTATTAGATAAACGAACTCCCTAACTCACAAGCTCAGACAGCACCGATTTTTCGGTGCTGTCGAGCTGTATAACGGAATATTGAAAGAGGTTTTAATATGAAAATAGCAATAGGTAGCGACCATGTAGGATACGAACTTAAAGGCAAGGTTATTGCTCACCTGAAAGAAAAGGGTATAGAGGTAAAGGATTTCGGAACGAACAGCACCGAGCGTACCGATTACCCGATTTACGGTGAGGCTGTGGCAAACGCGGTAGCATCAAAGGAATTTGACAAGGGTATACTTATATGCGGTACAGGTGTTGGTATTTCTCTTGCGGCAAATAAGGTTAACGGTATAAGAGCGGTAGTTTGCAGTGAGCCATATTCGGCACTTCTTTCGAGGCAGCATAACGATACCAATATTTTGGCTTTCGGTGCAAGAGTTGTCGGCCTTGACCTTGCACTTATGATTGTTGACACTTGGCTCTCCGGTGTTTATGAGGGCGGAAGACACGCACGTCGCGTGCAAATGATATCCGACATTGAAGAAAGACAGAAAAATAAATAAGCTTTTATTTAATTAAACAAAAGGAAGCCGCAGAAACTGTGTTTTGCGACTTCTTTTTTCTTGAATTAGAGCTTTTTTTCTGATACAATATCAGCGTGTTTTCTACGGAACTGTAATGTTTGTAGCGATTGGTTTTTATTCTGTAAATGGAAAGGCTATGTAAGAATTATGAGTAAAATGTCAGAAGTAATGCCTAAATGGGGGCCTTATTCAAAAAAGTACAGCGGTGTGTCAAGAGTCACAGAGCACGAAACGGAAAAAGGCGTCAGGTTTGATTTCATTTCGCTTCCCGCAGTTTCAAATACCGATGCCAAGGCTCCGAACGTGACTATACCGGTGGGTGTGCATCCTTGGGATGTAAAAAGTGATTATTCTTTTTATTCTTACAGACAGGACCTGGAGTGGAAGGATGTTATTTATTCCGACGTTTCTTTTACAAAACTCAGCGATGAGAGTGTGCTTGTCAGGACCGAGATTTTCAATAATTCAGAACTTATGCAAAATTGCCTTGTCAATTATTTCTCTTCGCTGCAATTTCCGTTTTTAACATCATACAGAGTTTCTCTTCCCAATAAATCGCTTATGTTTGACGCGCTTGATTACAGCGAGTTTACATATAAAACAAGCCGTCCGTGGGATAATGTAACTATGGACGCCATGCATAAAGGCGAGTTCTTTGACGATCGCTTTACTTCTCACAGAGGGCTCGGAGACCGTGACGACAACCGATATATATTGCCGAAATATCCGCGTCTCGGAGAAGAAAAAGGCGACAAAATCGTATATAAAATAAAAAATGATTTAAACTTTTCAGATGCTGCTTTATATGTCAGATACCGTACCGTTGATAATAAGCCTTCGGCTTTTACCGTGAACGGTGACAACGTTGTGTTTCCGCCTGCACAGGATATGGGTGAAATCACGATGCCGATAGGTAATGTGGATAAAGGCGATTATACTCTCGTTCTCGTTTCCGAGGGCGAAGGCGGCATAGAATTTGATTTCTTTGCAATATGCGAAAAAGACGAAACCAATAAAATATTAGTTGAAGCAAAAAAGAATAATTTTGTCCCGGATGTTAAGGTTCGCGACGAAATAAACGGTAAAACCATTGAGATAAAATACGAGGGCGTTGAAAAGCCATTTGTTTTAAGAACATTTAATGATGAAACAAGACTTCGCAGCATACCCTCCGGCTGTCTTGAGGATGTACCGACTCCCCGTATATCTCAACCGGATAAAAGCTTTGACAATATGATGGAAACTTTTTCCGGAGAATTCAGTTGGAAACACAGTGACGAGGGATACTATCAGAATACTCTTGTTCACACCTTGTACATAGAGCCGGGGAAAAGTCATACCGAATATGCGGTTATTTCGTATGGCGGTGCAGAATATGAAACGCCGGAAGATTATGAAAAGATCTATTTATCGGCGTCCGGCTCGGTTGAAAAGCTAAGCTATAATGACAGCGGAAAAAAATATGAGTTTTCAAACTGCCTTTTGCGAGCTGCAATGTTCCAAAACACCGTGTATCCGCTTTATCATCACGGAGAATATGTTATACATCACACTCCCGGCAAGAGGTGGGATTCCTTTTACACATGGGATTCGGGCTTTATAGGGCTTGATATGCTTGAATTTTCACCGAAAATAGCGGATTATATCCTCGATTTGTATTTGAGTGATAAGGATAATAAGGACTATGCGTTTTTGCTGCATGGTTCTCCTGTGCCCGTCCATCTTTATCAATATTATGAAATGCTCCAAAAAACATCTGATAAATCCGAGCTGTATGATTATTACGACCGAGCAAAGATGTTTTATGATTTCCTTGCGGGAAAAATAAACGGTTCAACCACTGCTAAATTTAAGAGCGGTCTAACAACTACATTTGAGTATTTTTACAATTGTTCCGGTATGGACGATCTTCCGCCTCAAGTTCTGATGTACAAAAATAATTTGCAACTTAAAACCGCACCGTGTATTTCTTCTTCTCAGGTTATAAGGACGGCAAAGCTTCTCACTGTGATAGCCGAGCATCTCGGTAAATCCGAAGATGTAAAAGCCTATTCGGAAGATATAAAGAGAATATCAAATGGGCTTCAGAAATATGCGTGGGATGATGAGGCGGGGTATTACTCATATGTAATTCACGATGAAACCGGCGAAGCAAAAGAACAACTGCGCTCCGAGTCGGGCGAAAATATGAATAAGACCATGGACGGTATATATCCTCTTATAGCCGGAATAACTACGGACGAGCAGACTGGCAGAATTCTGTCTCATTTGAAAAGCGAAGATGAGATGATGAGCAAGGTCGGTATAAGTGCCGTTAATATGAAGGCCGGCTATTATGCCACTAACGGCTATTGGAACGGCAACGTATGGTTTTCGCATCAATGGTTTGTTTGGAAAACCATGTTAGATATAGGTGAGGCTGATTTTGCATATAAAATAGCCAAGGTCGCGCTCGATTCGTGGAAGCGTGAGGTGGAGTATTCGTACTATACTTTTGAAATGCTTTCGATAACTACGGGCAGAGGAGGATGGTTCCATAATTTCGGAGGCCTTTCCGCTCCCGTGAACATTTGGGCTTCTGCATACTTTAAGGCGGGCACGTTTAATCTCGGCTTTGACAGCTTTTGTGAAAATTACAGCTTCGAAAACGATTTCACTCATTTTTCCGCAGACGTTTCGCATTATAACGGTAAAGACAGCATAATGCTTGTTGTTATGAATGACAAAAATAATTATGTGGTAACAGTTGACGGAGAAAAAGCCGTTTTTAACGAGCGGAGCAAAGGAACATTTGAAATAAAATTACCATCCGATAAAAAACGTGTAAAAATTGAAATTCAGCTTGTGTAATCCTCTACAAGCTTTTGTGCTTCTTCATCGGAATAAGCCGTAACACCTACTATTATAAGCTCCCTGTCGCTTTGCGGCAGGGAATTTGTATTTACGTCAAAGATTTCCACCGGCATAGAGTATCCGCGTTTAAATAAAGCTATTTTACCGTTATAGTCGGTTATGGTGTAAAGTGCTGTAACGGTAGTTTCTTCACTTTCCGTAAAGCTGCTTTTCTTTTTAGGAGATTTTAAAATTATCACTGTTACTGCACCTAATAAAGTCAGAGCAGCCACCGATGCGGCGATACATTTAAGTAAGGCTTTTTTCATTTTATTCACTTCCGTATATTATTTTTGACAAGAATAGGAAAAATATAATATTTTTTCAAAATTATGATGAAATAATCAACGGTTTGTGTTACAATAAATCAGTATAGTTATATCGTATCCGATCTTTTAAACGGAGGACTTTAAAATATGACTCAAAAGCGACGCGCAGTCACAAAAAGAGTACCTAAAAACAGAAAAAAACGCAGTAAGGGCGCAACGGTTTTGTTGTCGGTTCTTTTTACCTTTTTGCTTACCGCGGTTTTTGTATGCTTATATCTTCTTGTGTTTATGGTGTCTTACGTAAACGGCGACAGTAAGATAAATCTTGAGGAATATAAAGAGAATCAAGATCAAACCACAATTATATATGCGTATGACACCAACAACGAAGTCACCGAGCTTTCGCGCCTTCACGGTGAACAAAACCGAGTTTGGGTAACATACAGCGAAAATCCGGATGAAAGCGTTATACCGCAAAATCTTGCGAATGCGTATATTGCACTTGAGGATAAGCGTTTTTACGATCACGGCGGTGTCGACTGGTTCAGAACATTATCGTCGGCGGTTAAATACCACTTCAAGCAGGGCGGTTCGACCCTTACTCAACAGCTTATTAAAAATCTTACGGGAGAAAACGGCAAAACCGTAAATCGTAAATTTTATGAAATACTGTCTGCGCTGAACCTTGAGAAAAATGCCTCCAAGCAGACCATACTTGAGGCGTATATGAATACGGTCTATATGAGCCACGGCTGTTATGGCGTACAGACCGCCTCCGAAAAGTATTTCGGAAAAAATGTGCAGGACCTTAATCTTGCTGAGTGTGCGTCTTTGGCGGCAATAACTCAATCTCCGTCAAAATATGATCCGCTTATTCATCCCGAAGAAAACAAAAAACGCCAAAAGGTCTGTCTTGACAATATGCTTAAGCAGGGCAAAATAACAGAAGACCAGTATAATGAAGCAATAAATTACACAATGGTGTTCACGAACAGTGAGGGCTATGTGCCGAGCGAAAACCTTACAAGCGCTCAGCAGCAGACCACTACCACCATTCAGAGCTACTATGTCGATTACGTTATTCAAAAAGTTATCTCAGACCTTATGGATAAATACGGCTATACAAAGCCGCAGGCGTCTACGCTCATTTATTCGGGCGGACTTCGCATCTACTCCGCTGTGGATATGAATGTTCAGAATATTCTCGAAAACGTATATGTAAACAGAATATCATTCCCGTCCTATAATAAAAATGTTCCCGATGCTCAGTCGGCTATGACAATTATGGATTACAGCGGCAGAGTGCTCGGTATGATAGGCGGAGCCGGAGAAAAGACCGAAAACCGCGGACTTAACCGTGCGGCAAATTCGTATAGGCAGCCCGGTTCATCAATAAAGCCTCTCTCTGTTTACACACCGGCAATAGAGGAAAAATATGCTTATTGGAGCACAAGAGTTAAGAACTATGGTATTCCTCACTATTACAGCGACGGCGGAGTGGGTCCCGTCAACTACGGTAATGACCCCGGTTCTCCCGATTCGTATGTAAACGTACAAAAAGCTATTTGTAAGTCTTACAATACAGTACCGGCGCAGCTTCTTAAAAAGATGGGTTATGAATTGAGCTTTAAGTATGCCAACGGCAAATTCAGACTCGATCATCTCTATGATGTTGATAAGAACGCCTCGTCGCTTGCCGTAGGCGGTACAAGTAAGGGAGTATCAACTCTTCAGATGGCAGCCGCATATGCCACCTTCGGAAACGGCGGTAAATATTACGACCCGTACTGTTACTATAAGGTTACAAATTCAAGCGGTACCATGGTATACCTTCAACACGACGAGACCGACGGCGATCAGATTATGTCTCAGGATACTGCGGATATTATGAATGAGCTTCTGCAAACCGTTGTTACCGATACGGCAGGTGAAGCTACCGCGCGCAATTACGGTCTTAACAATATGAAGCTGTTTGCGAAAACCGGTACCACAACCGAGGATAAGGATCGTTGGTTCTGCGGAGGTTCCCCGTATTATGTAGCTGCAGTTTGGTATGGCTGCGATACTCCTAAGCAGCTTTCGAATTATGTTTCGGGCAATCCGGCGGGTAAAATATTTGATGAGGTTTTGAACAGAGTTCATAAAGGACTCGCTTCTAAAGATTTTACAAAATTCTCATCTATTGTTGAGCAAAAAGAGTATTGTACAAAGACTGGCTTGCTTGCGGGCAGCGGATGTTCGAGTCGCGCAACCGGTTGGTTCTCAAAGAGCAATATGCCGGGCTATTGTACATCTTGCTCCGGCGGCGGAAGTAAGGATGGCAAGATCGAGGGAGAGACCAAAAAGACAACCGACGGCAGCACTAAGCCGGCAGAAACAACAAAGGCGGCTGCTGAGACGACAAAAGCTCCCGAGGCCACAAAAGCCGCAGAGGCTACCAAAGCTCAATAATCAAAGGAGTTTTTATGGGCAATTTGCTGTTTAAAAATGCACACGTTATAGACCCTTCACAAAAGCTTGATACTGTCGGCGACGTTCTTGTCGTCGACGGTAAGATTGCCGATTTTGGCAAGGCTTTATGCTGCTCTGCCGATAATATCATTGATGCTTCGGGGCTTGTTTTGGCACCGGGGCTTATTGATTTACACGTGCATTTGCGTGACCCGGGTCTTGAATATAAAGAGGATATAATTTCAGGATGCCGTGCGGCGGCGGCCGGCGGCGTGACAACGGTTTGCGCCATGCCTAATACAAAACCGGTATGCGATAACGCAGAAATGGTAAAATATATACTTGAAAAAGCGGCTAATGCCGATGCTCACGTTCTCCCCATAGGTGCCGTTTCCGTCGGCGAAAACGGTGAAAAGCTCACCGATATGCAGGCCTTAAAAGAAGCCGGTTGCTGCGCTTTTTCGGATGACGGCGTTCCGGTTAAAACAGCAGAGCTTATGCGTGAAGCACTCAAAGAGGCAGCAAGACTCGATATGCCTGTTTTTGCCCATTGCGAAGAAAAAACAATTTCACGCGACGGCATTGTGAATGAATGCGATGTTGCAAAAGACCTTAATATGCCGCAGATACCGGTTTCGGCAGAAGACGTGGGAACTGCGCGCGAGACAGCCCTTTTAATGTCAGCCCCCAAAAATGCACGGTTACATATTTGTCACGTCAGTACGGGCAATTCAGCACTTCTTATAGCCTCTGCAAAGAGAAACGGATTTAATGTAACTGCTGAAACTTGTCCGCATTATTTTATATTTAACGATGAAAAGCTTTTGTTAAAGGATGCGGATTATCGAATGAATCCGCCGCTTCGCAGTGCCGTGGACCAGTTTTCCGTTCTCTACTCGCTTATTGACGGCGTAATAGATGTAATTGCAACCGACCACGCACCTCATTCACCGGAAGAAAAGGCAGATTTTTATAAAGCTCCCAACGGCGTTATAGGTATGGAGACATCTTTTTCCGCTTCATATACCGCGCTTGTTGCGTCGGGACTTATCAGCCTTTATGAGCTTATTGATAAAATGGCGTGTAAACCGGCCGAGATTTTAAATAGACCGATAGGCACGTTAAAAAAGGGAAGTGTTGCGGACATTATTTTGATAGATGAAAGTGAAAAATTTACAGTAGACATAAATAAGCTTCACGGTAAATCCAAAAACTGCATCTTTAAAAACCGTGAACTTCAAGGCAAGGTAAAAATGACCGTTCTCAGCGGCAGAATAGTATATAATGATTTAGGAGATTGACAAATGGCTTTTGACAGACTTATCCGTGCAATTGACGAAAAGAAAAATCCTACTGTGGCAGGGCTTGACCCGAAGCTTGACTACGTTCCCGAGTTTATAAAAAAAGACTCGCGTGAGAAATACGGAGATACGCTTGAGGCTGCGGCAGATGCGCTTTTGACATTTAACAAAGGGCTTATAGATTCTCTTTGCGATGTTGTGGCGGCCGTAAAGCCGCAATGCGCCTATTATGAAATGTACGGGTGGCAAGGAGTAAAAGCACTTTATGACACAATAGCTTACGCAAAAGAAAAAGGCCTGTTTGTAATAACTGACGGTAAAAGAAATGATATCGGCACTACCATGGAGGCGTATGCCGCCGCACATATCGGTAAAACAGAGGCTTTCGGTAAAACCTTTGAAAGCTTTTCCGCCGATGCCCTCACGGTTAACGGTTATCTCGGAAGCGACGGTATAAATCCTCTTTTAAATATTTGCAAGGAAGAGGACAAAGGCATTTTTGTGCTTGTGAAAACTTCTAATCCATCCTCCGGTGAGCTTCAGGACAGATTGCTCGGCGACAAAACCGTCTACGAAACTATGGGTGAAATGTGCGAGAACTGGGGCAAGGATTCTATAACGGATTACGGATACTCGTGTGTCGGTGCGGTCGTCGGAGCAACTTATCCGAAACAGCTTTCAAGTCTTCGCAAAGAATTGCCGCACACATTTTTCCTTGTACCGGGTTACGGTGCACAGGGCGGAGCCGCCAAAGATATTGCAGGTGCGTTTGATGAGAACGGACGCGGAGCCGTAATAAATTCCTCAAGAGGTATAATGTGCGCATACAAAAAAGGCGGCTTCGATGAAAAAGATTATGCCGTTGCCGCACGTAAAGAAGCTATCAGAATGAGGGACGAAATCAATTCCGTTTTATAAAGGGTGATTTATATGAAAAATAAAAAGGCTTACCTTGTTTTGGCCGACGGAACCGTATTTAACGGAATTTCTATGGGTAAAGAGGGAACAGCTTTAGGAGAAGTTGTTTTCAATACGTGTACGGCTTCTTACGGAGAACTGCTTTCAGACCCGACATATTACGGTCAGATAGTGGCGCAAACCTATCCTCTTGTAGGCAACAGAGGCGTAGAAAAAAGAGAAAACGGTTCAAAAATAATGGCAAGCGGCTATGTTGTGCGTGAATGGTGCGACACCGGCGATCTCGGCGAAGAAACGCTTGACAGCTATTTAAAAGAGTGCGGTATAGTAGGAATCAGCGGTATTGATACACGCCGTCTTACGCGCGCCGTCCGCGACAAAGGCTATATGAAGGGCGCTATAACCGACAATCTCAATGATTTTGACGTGCTTATTAAAAATATCAAGAATTATACAATTTCCGGGGCGGTTGAGGCTGTTACCGTAAAAGAACCGCAGAAATTCACGTCGGAAAATCCGAAATGCAATGTTGCGGTGATTGATTACGGTTCGCCGCGCAGAACTCTTGACGGCTTTTTGTCACGAGGCTGTAGTTTGACCGTCGTCCCGGCTGACTTTACGGCTGAGCAGTTAAAGAACATTTCACCGGACGGTATTTTCCTTTCCGACGGTCCTGCCGATCCTGACGATAACCCAAAGCTTATAGAAAATATCAAGGAGTTTAAAAAACTCGGTGTTCCGATGTTCGGAATAGGTCTCGGCCATCAGATGCTGGCTCTTTCGGAAGACTTTAAAATTGAAAAAATGCCGCAGGGGCACCGCGGTTCAAATCAGCCTGTAGTTATAAAATCTACCGGAAAGCTTATGGTTACAGAGCAGAATCACGGCTATTCGGTTGAAGTTTCGAGCATCAGTGCCGATAAAGCCGATATTACAATGATAAATGTCAACGACGGCTCCTGTGAGGGACTTGAGTACAAAAACTTCAACGGTTTCGGGGTTCAGTTTACACCGGACAGCGACCGCGACAGCAGTACATCCTGGATATTTGACCGCTTTGTTGATATGATGGGGGAATGAGTTATGACAGAAAATAAATATTCAAAAATACTTGTTCTCGGAGCTGGCCCTGTGGTTATAGGCTCTTCCTCTGAATATGATTATTCGGCTGTATCTGTTTGCAGAGCGTTGAAGGAAGAGGGCATTTCAGTAGTTTCGGTAAACTCAAATCCTGATACAATAATGACAGATAAAAATGTTGCGGATACAGTTTATATTGAGCCATTAAACGGCGAAACAGTAAAGAAAATAATTGAAAAAGAAATTCCCGATGCCATTATTGGCACCACGGGAGGAGAAGCGGGGCTCGAAATTTGCCTTGAGCTTTTGCAAAACGGTTATCTTGATGAGCACGGTACCAAGCTTCTCGGAATTAAGCCGGAAACCATAAAGGCAATAAGAAACGAGCAGGCTCTTCGAGATACTCTTGAAAATGTGGGCGAACCGTATGTATCCGCAAAGGTGTTGCCGACAGATGCGGAATGCGTGACATTCGCCGGTGAAATCGGTTTTCCCGTACTTATAAGTCCGGCATTCACGCCTGATTTTTCAGAGCCGATACGTTGCGAAAATGCAGATGATATTTTGTCAGGCTTCGGCAGTTGTGCCGAGCGATCTCTCGTAAACGAGGTATACGTAAGAAAATGCGTCGATGATTATAAAGAAGTGGAATTTGTCGCAATGCGCGATTCCTTCGGCAACTGCATAAGCGTAAGCAGTACCGAAAATATTGACAGCGTCGGCATTCATTCCGGCGACAGTATTGTTGTTATTCCTGCGCAGACTCTTACAGACAGCGAAACCGTAAGGCTTCGCAGAGCCGCAAGAAAAATAGCCGATTATTTAAATATTGAAGGAAGCTGCAATGTCCGTTTTGCAATAAATTCGGATGGCAGCGAGTATATGGTTTTGGCAGTTGAGCCACAGCTTAACCGTACTACCGCTCTTGTTTCAAAGGCTACGGGTTATCCCATAGCGCAGATCTCTGCCAAAATTGCTCTCGGATATAAGCTTTACGAAATCAAAAACGATATAACAGGCGTTACCACAGCGGCAAATGAACCTGCCATTGATTATTGTGCCGTAAAGGTTCCGAGATGGTCTTTTGAAAACTTCGATGCCGCCACCAGAAAGCTCGGCGGAACTATGCAGGCTACGGGTGAGGCACTCGCAATCGGCACTTCGTTTGAGTTGGCTCTTATGAAAGCGATACGCTCGATGAATCCGCGTACCGAATCCGTATCAATGCCCAAAATGAAGCAAAAAACCGACAATGAGATAAAGGAGTTGCTGTTAGGCTCCGATGATGAGCGAATTTTTGCTGTTTACGAAGCTATAAGACGCGGATTTGACATTGCTGAAATACAGTCTCTTACAAGAATAGATAATTATTATCTAACTAAGCTCAAGAATATAGCCGATACGGAAACATCTCTCGGTAACGGCTTTTCGGATGATTTGTATTTCCGTGCAAAAACTCTCGGTTTTCTCGACAGTACAATTGAAAAAATAACCGGTGAGGAGATTTCGGCACCCATAGCTGCAGGATATAACACCGTAGACACTTGCGCAGCCGAATTTGACGTTAAAAAGCCCTATTTCTATTCTTCGTTTGACGAGGATAACGAAGCCGCAATGTTCGGAAAAGCGCACCCGACATTGAAAAAGAAAATCCTTGTAGTGGGTTCCGGCCCTACATCCATAGGTCTTGGAACAGACCGCGATTATGCGGTGGTAAACTGTATAAATACACTTAAGGACTTCGGTTACTCCACTATTTTGCTTAATAATAATCCTGCGGCTGTTTCCACAGATCCGGGAGTTGCCGATACACTTTATCTTGACCCCATTACAGACGAAGATGTCAGAAATGTTGTGCTCACCGAAAAACCGTACGGAGCTGTTTTGCCGTTCGGCGGTGGTAACGCCGTCAGAAAAGCCGAAATGCTTCGTTCATTAGGCGTTAAGGTTTTCGGTTCGGATGACGAGGCTCACCGCAGACTAAAAAACAAAATCGAGTTATTTGATATCCTTGATGATCTCGGTATACGTCACACAAATAACCGTCACGTTATGATTGGTAAGGGTGCCGAGGTGGATGTCCTGTCCGATGGCAGCGATATACTGGTTCCGGGAATTTGCGAGCATATTGAAAAGGCCTGTGTAAATCCCGGTGACACTACTACGGTTTTTCCGTCGATAACGCTTACCTCGTCGGATAAAGCAAAGATATACGAATATACCGAAAAGCTTTGCAAAGAACTTAAAATTAAAGGGCTTATAAATATCCAGTTTGTTATATATGATAACGAAGTTTATGTTTCGTCGGCAAGCGTCGTGGCAACGCGAAACGTGCCGTTTATGACTAAGGCATCGGGGTTGCCGATAGTTGCTATGGCTACGCGGCTTATGCTCGGCGAGACGCTCGGTGATATCGGTATGGGATGCGGTATTTTACCGGAGCCTACAAGGTATTTTGTCAGAGTACCGGTATTCAGCTTTGAAAAACTTCAGGGTACCGATGTTCAGATAGGCGATACCGAAAAGTCAACGGGTGAAGTCATGGGCATAGCAGATACATTTGACGAAGCTCTTTTGAAGGGCTTGATAGCTTCGGGAATGCGTATAAAGCGCACAGGCGGAGTGCTTGTATCCGTTGCCGATACCGATAAGAGGGACAGCGTTATGCTTGCCGGTGAATTTTTAAAGCAGGGCTTTAAAATTTATGCTACTTCAAATACTGCTAAGCTTTTAAATTCAAACCATGTTGCGGCAAATTCCGTGCGTAAAATACATGAGGGCGAGCCGAATACAATGTCGCTTATTAAGAATAATAAATTATCATATGTTGTTTCAACTGCGGAGCAGGGGCCTAAGGTGAATGAGGACGACATTCGCATACGTCGTACTGCTCTTCTGCGCCGTATTCCGGTGCTTCCGTCGGTTGATACTGCCTTTGCATTTGCAAAGTGCCTCGAAAATAACAATATTCTTGAAGAAATAAAGGTTTGCAAGCTATAATTATAGGTGAATGATTTATGTTTCAAAAATCGTATAAAATCCTGTCGACCGAAAAACTGAATAATACAACTTTCAGCTTTGTTATTTCCTGCCCGGAGCTTGCCGAAGAAAGCTGGTGCGGAAGATTTGTAAATGTCTTATGCGGAGAAAAGACTCTGCGCCGCCCGATTTCAATTTCTGAAATTGACAAGCAAAACGGTACAATAACAATCGTATTTGAAGTCCGCGGAGACGGAACAAAATGGATGTCGGAGAGAAAAGCAGGGGACGAGCTTGATATTTTAGGACCTCTCGGCAACGGATTTTTCCCCGATAAAACAAAACGCGGAATTTTTATCGGAGGAGGCATAGGCTGCCCCCCTATGCTCGGTGCTGCAAAAGAATACGGCAGCGATGCAGAGGTGATTCTCGGCTTCAGAAGCCAAGAAAATGCAATACTTACAGATAAGTTTAAGTCTGTCGCTAAGCGGGTGGAAATCACAACAAACGACGGCACCCTCGGCGCAAAAGGCTTTGTTACCGATGTGCTTAAAAATATGGTTCAAAACGGCGAAAATGCCGTAGTTTATGCCTGCGGACCCACACCAATGTTAAAAAGCGTTGCTGCGCTTTGTAAGGAAAAAAACATTAAGTGCTACGTTTCGCTGGAGCAGCGTATGGCGTGCGGAATAGGTGCTTGCCTTTGCTGTGCACAAAAGACTCGCGATGAAAACGGCGAGCATATGAAACATGTTTGTAAAAACGGACCTGTTTTTGATTCCGAGGAGGTCGTATTCTGATGGCTGATTTAGGTGTTAATATAGCCGGAGTTCATTTTAAAAACCCCGTAATTACAGCGAGCGGAACTTTCGGATTTGGGCAGGAATATGCCCGTCTTTATGATATTTCGCGTCTCGGAGGTATATCTTGCAAGGGGACTACGCTGAAAGAACGCCCGGGAAATCCTGTTCCGCGAGTTTGTGAAACGCCGTCAGGTATACTCAACTGCGTCGGACTTCAAAATCCGGGCGTTGACGCGTTTATAAAAGATGACTTGCCTTTTTTGAAAAAGTCAGGTACCGTTATAATCGCTAACATTGCAGGAAGTGCAGAAGAAGATTACGTTGAAACCGTATCAAGGCTTAACGGTACGAGTGTGGATATGATTGAGCTTAATATTTCGTGTCCTAATGTTAAAGAGGGCGGAGCTTCTTTTGGAACAAGTGCCGCGAGCGTCGAAAAGATAACGTCGGCTGTCAAAAAAGTAACCGAAAAGCCGCTTATGGTAAAACTTACGCCTAACGTAACCGACATAACTGAAATGGCTCTTGCCGCAGAGAGTGCCGGTGCAGATGCCGTTTCTCTTATAAATACGCTTACCGGAATGATTATTGATATAAACACAAAAAGACCGCTTCTTCGCAATAATACGGGCGGGATGTCAGGTGCGGCGGTTTTTCCCGTGGCACTTCGTATGGTTTGGCAAACCGCATCCAAGGTTAAAATTCCCGTTGTCGGTCTCGGAGGTATAACAAAGTGGGAGGACGCTGTACAGATGCTTTTAGCCGGAGCAAGTGCGGTTCAGGTCGGTACCGCAAGCTTTACAGACGCATTCGCACCGCTTAAAATTATAGACGGTATAAACAATTATCTCGACCAAAACGGGTATAAGAGTGTGTCCGAGATAGTCGGAAAGGTTGAACCATGGTAATACTTTCGGTTGATTACGGCGATGTCAGAACCGGAATTGCCGTTTGCGATAAATTCGGTATGTTGGCGTCACCTGTTAAGGTTATTGTCGAGCGCGACAGCGGCGCGTTGGCAGATGAGATAACTGAAATAGCCACAGAAAAGAAGGCTGAAAAAATAGTATTGGGGCTTCCGAAAAATATGGACGGTTCAGAGGGCTTTCGTGCCGAGGCTTGTCGGCAACTGGCAGAGCTTATTTCAGAAAGGATTAATCTTCCGATAGATTTTGAAGACGAGAGATTGACTACCGTTTCGGCGCATAATGCGCTGAACGCCACAAACACCCGTGGTAAAAAGCGTAAGGCGGTTGTTGACGCTGTTTCTGCAGTTATAATTCTTGAAGATTACTTGAGAAAAACGAAAAATCAAAAATAAAATCAAAAGCAGCCCGTATGTCATATGATATACAGGCTGCTTTTGGCAAAAGAACAAAATTAAATTGTTTAAACACAATAGAAATTTGTATCCCATCCGGGAATGTACGGATGATGTCTGAAGTATATTTTATATTCGGGATTTACCTCGAGTATTTTTTCGGGCAAAATAAATATATCTTCGATTCTGTGGTATGCCGCAATGTTGAGTTTGGGCTTCAATCTTTTTAGCGTAATTTCGGCTCCGTCAAGCATTTCGCTTTCCGCTCCTTCGATATCCGCTTTTATATATGAAATGCTTTCACTCTTTGAAATTTCATCCACCGAAACAGTATCTGTCTTTGCTTGTGCGGCATTTAAAAGATATGAATTTCTGCCGCCTTTTCTCGCAAAACCCATAGTCAATTCTCCGCTCCAAATGCCCTTGTTCACAAGAGTTATATTGCTCATACTTTTTGTGTATTCCATAAGCTTTTTAAAATTTCGCGGAGCAGGTTCGACAGCTGTTATACTGCCGTATTCGTTGCCGGAGAAATACAAAAATTCCTTTATTGTGTCGCCGTTATAAGCACCGAGATCAAGGTAATCTTCATTTTTGCCGAGCCTTAATATATCGCTAAACACTTCTTCTTTATCGCTCTCGCAGGATAGAAGTATGTCTAAGCCTCCGCTGTATTCAAAATTGACAAACTTAAAAAACACATCTTTGGATTTTTCGTCTGCAAGCAGCGAATAAATGTTACAGATGCGGCTTTTGTTGCGTTCAAAAAATTCTCTGTTTGCTATGCCGTTTCCGTAAACCGACACGCTCGGTACAAAAGTTTTGTGCTTTGCTGCAACGCTTTTAATGTTATCGATGACCGATTTAAGCTGAGAACCGAAGCATATTACACAGTAAAAATCGCTGAATTCATTTTCGCAGTCAGAGAGACTTTTAACTTTAAATCCACGGAAGCTTCTGTCCCTGACAAATCCGTCACTTGCCATAACGGCAGATATTTTTATACCCAGTCTTTCAAATTCGTCAAATATTTTATCGGCGCCGTTTCCGGTTCCGTAGCAAACTATCGGAAGGTCGGCACCTTTTAATTTTTCCCATACAGAAGGAGATTTCAGCATTTTATCAAGCATTATAACCACTCTTTTTATTTCTGCAAAAGTTCGGTATTAATTGTAACATATAACGTGAGTTTTCACAAATGTTGTTATTTACTTTGATAAAAAAAGATATTATAATATAAGTGATGAATTCTAAGGAGGTATTATTATGAACGATATTAACTCTCTTTATAAATTATGGTGCGAAAAAGCCGTGAATGATAAAGACCTTATTCCGGAGCTTAAATCAGTTGAGGGAAATCAGGATGAGATTCTCGACAGATTTTATAAAAATCTTGAATTCGGTACGGCAGGTCTGCGCGGAGTTATAGGAGCCGGTACAAACAGAATGAATGTTTATACCGTTAATCAGGCAACACAGGGCCTCTCGGATTATCTTAACAGCGAGTTTAAAGAGCCGAGCGTTGCCATTGCCTATGATTCGCGTATAAAATCGGATGTATTTGCACGTTCCGCGGCTTCGGTGCTTGCCGCTAACGGTATTAAGGTATATATCTATCGTGAACTTGTACCGACTCCGATGCTGTCATATGCAGTTCGCAAGCTTCATTGCAGCTCGGGCATAATCATAACCGCAAGTCATAATCCCTCAAAGTACAACGGCTATAAGTGCTACGACCCTAACGGCTATCAGATGACCGATGCAGCCGCCGCCAAAACCTATGAGTTTATAAGCCGTGTTGATATGTTCTCGGGCGTTAAAACCGCCGACTTCGAAGAATGCGTCAAGAGCGGAAAAATTGAATATATCAGCGATGAGGTTTATGAGTCGTTCTTTACCGAAGTGCTGAAAGCAAGAGTCAATCCCGGCATATGTGAAAAAGCGGGACTCTCGGTAATTTATACTCCGCTTAACGGCACCGGAAACAAGCCTGTCCGCAAAATCCTTAAAATGATAGGTGTTGAGGATGTAACCGTTGTTCCTGAACAGGAATTGCCCGACGGAAACTTCCCGACCTGCCCGTATCCCAATCCCGAAATCAAACAGGCCTTTGAGTGTGCAATAAACCTTTCAAAAACAAAAAAGGCAGACCTTCTTGTTGCAACCGATCCCGATTGCGACAGACTTGGCATTGCTGTGCTTGACGACGGCGAATATAAGCTTATGACCGGTAACGAAGTGGGAGCAATGTTTACAGAATATTTGCTTGAAACTCTTACCGAGCAAAATAAACTTCCGAAAGCTCCTGTTGTTGTTAAAACAATAGTTACTTCTCCGCTTATCTCGGCCATTGCTGCTGCCCACGGCGCAACTACGGCAAACTTGCTTACCGGATTTAAATATATAGGAGAGCTTGTTACAAAGCTTGAAAGTAAAAATGAGGTTGACCGTTTTGTAGTCGGTATGGAAGAATCCTACGGCTATCTCCGCGGCTCACATGCAAGAGATAAGGATGCCGTTGTAGCTTCGATGCTTGTTTGCGAAATGGCGTCATACTATAAGCTTAAAGGTATGAGTCTTTATGACTTTATGCAGAGCATATACAAGAAGTACGGCCTTTATCTTAATACTCTTCTCAATTTCGGCTTTGAAGGTGCCGCGGGAATGAAAAAGATGGCTGAAATGATGGATTCACTTCGCGCTGACGGCCTTAAAAATATTGCGGGTATGGATGTCGTAACATCTTCGGATTATGAGGCAAGCATCGAGACAAATCTTAAGACAGGCGAGAAGGCTAAGATTACTCTGCCGAAATCAAATGTGCTTGCATACACCCTTGAGGGCGGCAACAGCGTAATAGTTCGCCCGTCGGGAACAGAACCGAAGATAAAGATTTATATTACGGCAGTAGGCAACACGCGCGATGAGGCTAAGACTGTTACCGATAAGATAAGCGACGATATGGAAAAAATACTCGGTATTAAGAATTAAAGGAAGATTCTGAAAATGATGCAAAAGAAATGGGCCGTTCGCGTTATAGCCATAGTATTGGCCGTGCTTATGGTGGCAACAACACTTACGGTTTTGCTTAATGTTTTTTACTTTAAATAATTGAAATAACACGTCGCATTTGTCGCGGCGTGTTATTTTATATGTAAAATTTGTCATTATTGCTCGCGTTGTGTAATGTACACAAAAAGTGTGGTTGACAAATGCTTAAAATATGCTATAATAATTAAGCTTGCAGTTTTATTAGCAATGTTTAGCCAAGGGGTGTGCCTGTTTTGACTGATAATGATGATCTTCTGAGGTTGGTCAAGCTGGCATCTTCAGGCGATAATGAAGCTTTATCTCTGCTTGTATCAAAAATGATTCCCGATGTGCGTCGTGAGGCTTCTAAGTTTTCAGGAGCTGTCGGCGTCGATTCCGACGATCTTTTTCAGGAGGGTATGATAGGGCTTTTGTCTGCCGCGCGTTCCTATAAAACTGATTGTGGCGCGTCATTCAGAACTTATGCCTCGGTTTGCATACGTAACAGAATCATTTCGGCTGTAAAAAAAGCGTCAGGCGGCAAAAGTGTGCGTCGTGACCTTTTGGTTCCTTTGGAAACAGAGCTTTTATCTGTGCCGGAGCTTTCTTATGATGACGGTCTTGTTGTTAAAGAGGAATGTGACAGGCTTTTTGGCTTTATCGAAACACAGCTTTCCGAAAGAGAACGCAGCATTTTAAAATTATTCCTTAGCGGGTTAAGCTATGGCGAAATAGCCCAAAAACTCGGTTCTTCATCCAAATCCGTTGACAATGCGCTTCAAAGGGTTAGGCGAAAGCTGAAGAAGTATAACTAAGGCGGTAATTAATACTTCATCAAAAGCCCTTTTCTCATTAGGAGAGCATTTTTGCGGCGGTGCAATTCCGCTTAGGGTAAAAATAATTTTTTTCAAGCGAGGTAGCAAAATGTACGAAGACAAAACCCTTATTTGTAAGGAATGCGGTAAAGAGTTCGTTTTTACAGCAGGTGAGCAGGAGTTCTATGCTGAAAAAGGCTTTGTAAACGAGCCCCAGAGATGCAAGGCTTGCCGCGATGCAAGAAAGAACGCTGCTAAAGGCGATAGACAGATGTACACAGCAACTTGTGCACGCTGTGGCGGCGAGGCAAAGGTTCCTTTCCAGCCCAAAGATGATCGTCCTGTTTATTGTAGCGAGTGCTTTGCAAAGATGAAAGAAGAGCAGGCATAATTTTAACATAAATTAAATATATATGTTTCGCTGAGTCTGTTCGTTAATTCGGGCAGACTTCTTCTTTTTGTATTTTTTTGAAAAAATTATGCTATTATAAATGTGGTGATATAATGAAAAAGACTGTTTCTGTTTTGCTTGTTGCAATCATGCTTTGTACATTTTCTTTTTGTGCCTTTGCGGTGGATAATACCGCATCCGTAAATATAGTTGAAACCGCAAGTAACGAATATACGGTTTATCTCGGATTTACCGATAACGGTAACGAGGTATGCGGCGGCAGTATGAATTTAGTATATAACAGCGACAAGCTTAAACTTGTTGATTATTCGACGGATTCCGAAAGGTGTATGATGCTGATAAATCCGGACTATCAAAATAAAGGCAATACTGTTCGTTTCGTTTTTGCATCGGCCAACGCTTTAAGTAATGGGGAAAATTTGGCAACAATAAAGTTTTCGTCGAGCGGTGACAAAGTTAAATTGTCGGATTTTTCGGTATCCGAGTATAGACTGTATGATGTAAATTCGTCCCTCGTAGCCAACGAAAAATCGGTTTCTCCTGCTATTTCGTTTAATGCTTTGTCTGATAAAAACAGTGTTGACACATCTGTTGTTGCGGACGGTAAGAATACAGATTCTGTTAGGGAAAGCACCGATTTACCAAGTAATGATTCATATTTTTCACCTGAGTCGATTGCCGAAGACATTAACAATGTATTGTCGGACGAAACTTCTGCCGGTACTCCGGTAAAATATTCTTCCAAAAGCCGTAAAGCGCTTATCATATCGCTGATAGTTTCATTGGCTCTTGTTATTATTGCCGCAGTTATAATTTTAATTATGCGGAAGAAAAAAGGTAATCGGATTTAAAATAAAAAATATAATTTAGGGCTTGCAAAATCCCCCGTATTATGTTAATATATTCGGGCAGTAAAAAAGCATACGATTTATCGGGGTGTGGCGCAGTTGGTAGCGCACTAGACTGGGGGTCTAGGGGCCGCAAGTTCAAGTCTTGTCACTCCGACCATAAAAGGATTTAGCATAAGCTAAATCCTTTTTTAGTTTTATTAGCTTTTGTTTTTGTAGAATCGGAAAGTAAGATGTGATAAAATAATAATTATTGTTGAGCGAAAGTAATTAGCTTTTTGGAATATATTGTTGCATTTCCCCAAAAAGCTCGTTTGTTTTTTGATTGTTGAGAAATTCTTGCATCGTAACAGGTGTTTAGTATAATTAATATATGAAAACGTGAAAGGGGTTAAAAATTATGAGCAACAAAAAAGAACGCCGCAGAATAGTAAAGGAATTGCTTGACGTTACGGATAAGGAATTTACGGATGAGGAACTGATACATCAGCTTATCAACACCGAGCTTTCTAAGGATTCGGATAAAACCGACAAACTCACTTTCGGTCAGCGTGCGGCGGATGCTGTTGCGCGTTTTGCCGGAAGTTGGGCGTTTATATTCAGCTTTATAGCTATAATGGTTATTTGGATGGTTCTGAATATAGTACTTAAAGATAAGGCTTTTGACGCATATCCGTTTATCCTTTTGAATTTGGTGCTTTCTTGTATTGCGGCAGTACAGGCTCCGCTTATTATGATGAGCCAAAACAGACAGGAGGCCAAGGACAGAGAGCGTGCGGAAAATGATTTTAAAGTCAATTTAAAAAGTGAACTTATAATCGATGATTTGCACAGAAAGATGGATCTTGTTCTTGAAAACCAAAAGAAGATAAATCGCCGCCTCGATCTTTTGGAACAGGCGGAAAATATAAGTCCCGAGCAAAAAAAGAACATCGTTTCTTCGTCGAAAAAAACACTTCCGCAGGATAATGATTCTCTCACATAAAAGTATTATATTGAGCAATGAGATTTTTTGGGGGTGAAAAATTATGACAGAAAAGGATTATTTAAAACAAATTGATTACGTTATCGAATCGGGACCTTATACAGACAGTTGGCAATCTTTATGTAAACATAAAACACCGGAATGGTATAAGAATGCTAAATTTGGAATCTTTATTCACTGGGGAATTTACAGCGTACCTGCATTCGGCAATGAGTGGTATTCGCGTGAGATGTATGATAAATCAAAGCCGGCATATCGTCACCACCGTGAAAAGTACGGTAATCAAAAGGACTTTGGATATAAGGACTTTATACCGATGTTCAAAGCCGAAAACTTCAATCCCGAAAAGTGGGCGGAGCTTTTTAAAAACAGCGGCGCAAAATACGTAATGCCGGTTGCTGAACATCACGACGGCTTTGCCATGTATAATACCGAGTTTAACCGTTGGAACAGTGTAAATATGGGACCGGAACGAGATGTTCTCGGAGAACTGAAAACGGCTGTGGAAAATGTCGGACTTGCCTTTTGTGCGTCAAATCATCGCGCCGAACATTATTTCTTTATGAATATGGGTAGAACATTTGACAGCGATGTGTGCGATGAAAGATATGCCGACTTTTACGGACCTGCTTATTATTGTAGGGAGCTGTCATACGATAAAATGGGTGTGACGGCATCAAACTGCCGTTCTGTACCTCCGACGGAGGATTTCTTAAAAGATTGGCTTGTCCGCATATGTGAGCTGATAGATAAATACAAGCCGAAAGTTGTTTACTTTGATTGGTGGATACATAACAGGGCGTTTAAACCGTATTTAAAGAAATTTGCGGCATATTATTATAACCGTGCCGCAGAATGGGGAACCGAAGTTACGATAAATTATAAGCTTCAGGCTTTTGCTCCGGGAAGTGCTACGTTTGACGTTGAACGGGGAGCTTTGACAGATATTTCGCCCGTACCGTGGCAGACCTGCACTTCAATAGCAAAAAATTCATGGGGATATACCAAAAATAACAAGTTTAAGTCGGCATACCATATTATATGTGATTTAATCGATATTGTAAGTAAAAACGGTGTTATGCTTTTAAATGTCGGCCCGAAACCCGATGGTACGATTACAGATGAAGAAACTGCGGTTTTGAATGAAATCGGCGATTGGCTGAAGACTAACGGTGAGGGGATATACGATACGGTTCCGTGGAAAACCTTCGGCGAAGGAAAAGTCAATACAAAGGACGGATCCTTTAAGGATAATAAGACAAAAAAGTATACCGAAAAGGATTTTCGTTTTACATATAAGGACGGAGCGGTCTACGTTTTCCAAATGAAACCGACACATGACGGTGTAATAAGAATTAAGAACTTTAAAAAGATAGCGCAGGACGCAATTGTATATTCGGTAAAGCTCCTCGGTAATCACTCACCGATAATAATCAGCCGAACCGAAAAATATATGGAACTTAAACTTATGGAAATTCCGCAAACGACCTTGCCGTTATGCTTTAAAATTGTTCTTGAATAAAAAGAGTCTCAATGATTGCTTATAGCAACCGTTGAGACTCTTTTTTTAGCTTATTCGGTAATTTCGGCATCCTTTGTAAGTCTGCCGTGGTATATAGCGTTTGATATATTTGTCGGTGATAAAAAGACCTTGAGCTGTTTAAACTTTGTATCAAGCTTATTATTACTGAACGGTATGTCCGAGAGGGAGTATGTCGTAATACTGTTTCTGAGCTCGGTAGTTGAAATAGACGTGTCTTTTTTAATCGTTACAGTTTTTTTCTGACCCGGAAGCAGATCAAAAAAGTTATCGCTGAACGGCAAAGTGCTTTTGCTGCTTTCAACTTTGACTAGGCGAGCATATTTGTCGGATGACACAGTAACATTCAATCCGTCTGCCGTTTCCTCAAAAGCGGTTTTAAGCTTGGCTTTTGGCAAGTGAAGCTCGTTTTCGCGGCAGAAAAGAACAGCTTTTTGCTGAATAAGGGCACTGTTCTCATAAAGTCTTACTGCAATGCCTGTTCTTTTTTTATCGTATTCCGAGCAAATGAACGGAACATTTAAATCAAAAACAACTGAATTTTTTACGGCACCGACGGTTAATGTTTTTTTGTTTGTTTCAAGAGTTCCGTTTTCAAAATCAAATATTTCATATTCCGCATCAACTGTTTTGCTTTCGTTTAAATCATTCAGCACAAAAACACGTATATAGTCGCTTGTATTCTCAATCGATATGCTGAGCGGCGCGTTAAAGTGCTTTGCACCGTATTGTAAGGCTTTGTAATTGCCATAGTAATCAAGACTTGACCAAGAGCATACACCCCAGCAGTCATTAAACTGCCAATACATTGAACCGTTGCATCTGCCCTTGTTTCTGCGCCAATGTTCGGTGGCATCTGCGATACATTCGTTTTGCGTTACCTGTGACAAATAGACATAATCCTTGAACTCCTTTGGTAAATTAAACCTAGATGCTATATAATATATCATTTTGTCATTGCCGTTGGCACATTTTTGGTGAGACTTAAACACATCGCTCGAAAGGGAGTAGTCGGAAGGCTTTGCAAACTTTTCGATAGCCTTCATATCAGGCAGGCTTTCAAAGCCGAATTCGCTGCAAAAACGTGTCATACGTTTGCGGTAATAATTCATCGGCTTCAAACCGTGCCATACGCCCCACAGATGGGTGTCGCCTACATTGTCGCTTTCTACTCCGACGTTATGAGATTCACCTACAGGCGAACCGGGTGTGTATGGAGTGTTTTTGTCATATTTTCTTATTTCGGGTTCAAGTATATGATAGAAGAATTTCTCGGTCCATTTGACATACTTTTGCATATGTACCCAAGCCATATGCATATCTTCAATTTCATTGTTGCCGTTCCATACAGCGAGAGAGGGATGATGACAGAGGCGTTTTACATTGTATTTAACCTCTTCTTTTACATTGTCAAGAAAGTCATTATCAAAGAACGGATAGGCTTGACAGGCGAATTGAAAATCTTGCCAAACAAGTATTCCTTTTTTGTCACAGAGATTATAAAATTCGTCGCTTTCGTAGTATCCGCCGCCCCAAATGCGTATCATATTTATATTTGAAAACAGGGCTGTGTCAATTAAATATTCGAGCTTGTCGGAAGTAAACCGTGTAATGAAGCTGTCGGGCGGTATGTAATTTGTGCCCTTGATGAAAAGAGGGACACCGTTTAATCTGAATTGGAAATTTCTTCCGTATTCATCTTTTTCTCTGTTTAATTCAATTTTTCTGATTCCTATTTTTTTAGAAGTGAAATCGACTTCTTTGCCGCCGGATACTACTGCTGCACTTATTTCGTACAACGGCTGCTCGGCTTTGCCGGATAATTCGTATGTCCACCAAAGCTCGGGATCGGTTATTGTAAAGTCAGCTTCTGTGCCGCTTTTTTCAAGTGTGCTGCCGTCCGGCAATACAACCTTTAACGAACATTCGTAATCTTTATATGCCTTTATATCGGCTCTTACGGAGATAACGGCAGTACCGTCGGCATTGAGCGCTTGTGACGCAAAAAGATATTCAATTTTTGCACCGTTCACAAACTCAAGACTTATTTCCTTTGTTATACCGCTGCACGGCAATACGGGACCCCAGTCCCAACCGAAATGGCATTGCGGTTTACGTATATGAACAATACCGTTCTGACCGTTTGAATTTACGGGAGTAGGACAGGACTTGTATTTTTCTTTAACATAATTTACCGGGGAACGAAACAATATTCTTATTTCGTTTTCACCCTTATCAAGACGTTCTTTTATTGATACGCTGTAAGCTTTAAAACAATTCCTAGCGGAAAAAGCAAGCATATTATTTACAAAAACATCACATATTGTATCAAGCATTTCACAGGTCAGAAGTATATCATCACAGTTTAATTCTTCTTCGGTTATTTCAAAAGTCTTTTTGTATTCCCAATTTGTTTCGCCGACCCAGTATACATCCTTTTCATTAAGGCCGATAAATGGGTCCGGAATATCTCCGTTTGCCATCAGGTCAAGATAGTTGCAGCCGGGTACGGTGGCTTCCTTGTATAGCTTATCACCGACTTTTCTGAATTGCCATTTCCCGTTTAGTGTCTTTTTCATTTTTCCAAATCCCTCTCTTTGAAACATCATTGGTATTATACTTTATCCCTCTGTATATTGTAAATGCTTTTATGCGCTTTTATTTTATGATTTTTTACCTGTAAGTCTAAATGCAACTCTGCGGCGGATATCTCTATTGACAATTTAATATATTTCATTTAAACTGTAATGGTATTTTGTGCATTATGCCAAAAACAAGAAGAGTGTTAGGGAGCTTTTTATGGAGAAGTCAAAGAATAAAGTCGGTAATGTTTTAAAATCGGTAAAAGAGCATTGGAAAAATCCGCCTGAGGGCCGGTATATACCGTATAAGGAGATATTGTCTTATTCGATAGGCGGTATCGGAGTCAAATTTGTATTGTACACGGTCTCGTATATCGGACTTTCGGCGACAAGCCTTCTTGCCGGAGCTGCGTTAGGACTTAAAAACGGAGATCTTGTAAAGCTCAATCTGATTGCAACGGTAATTGGTATGTTTTTAGGTCCGCTTCGCGGTATGATAATTGATAATACGCGTAGTAAAAACGGTAAATTCAGACCGTATCTTATCTATGCCGGTATACCGTCGGCAGTTGTAACCACGGTGTTTGCTTTTTTACCGTTTGAAAGTATGAGTTATGACGGAAAACTATGGTCGCTGTTTATTACCTATATGATGCTCCAGCTTTGTTATCCGTTTTACGACCAAGCGTATACAACTCTTGTGCAGGTTATGAGCCCGAATTCGACGGAGCGTGCGGATGTTATAACAATATCGACATTTATATACTCTTTGGCACCTTCGGTAATGGGCTTTGTTGTACCGATAGTTGCCGGATTTGCCGGCGGACTCGAGCATATAAATGCCTATCGCGTAATTATGCCTGTTTTTGGCATAGGTGGTGCTCTTTTGGGAATTTTCAGTTATGCCGGAACTAAAGAACGTATAATTGTATCCAAGGATTATTCCCCTAAAGTACCGTTTTTCCAAGGAATCGGAGCAGGTATCCAGAATAAGTACCAGTGGGCGCGCTCAATAACTTCATGGTTTATTCTTTTACAGGCTGGCGTCGGCAATGTTACAACATGGTATTTTTATTACGGTATTAAAGATACTTTAGGTCTTACAACGGAACAACAGGGCGTTTTAAACGGCACTCTTACAACAATTATCGGAGCAGCTGCAACACCGGCTATGCTTTTGTCTCCTTTTTTGATAAGAAAAATCGGTAAACGCAATTTGTTCATTATGTATGTTGTTTGTTCTGTTTTCTGCTTTGCCGGTATGTATGTTTTTATAGAGCAAATATGGGTGCTGTTTGTTTTTATATGGCTTAGGGGGTTTTTCTCGACATTTACGCTTATAACCGATGGTGCTATGAATGCCGATGTGCTTGATTATCAGCAATACAAGACGGGGGAGCGCCTTGAAGGGCTTATGAGTCAATTTGTAGGTATAATCGGAACATTTGTTTCTATGGGTGTAACTTATCTTATACAGACGATAATAATGCAAAATCATTACGGCCTTGTAAATAATTACGATGACCTTTACAATGTGTCTTTCAGAGAGCCGCTTTCAAAAGGTATGATTGCTCTTGCGGCGGTGGGATATATAATTTCACTAATTCCGTTTATTACAATGTACACTCTGACAGAAGAGGAACACGAGGCACATATTTCCGTTCTTAAAATTAGGGCGGCACTTGAAGATTATGCGACAGAATGCTTGTCGGAGGGTGAGCTTGAAGAAGCCAAAAATATTTATGCCGATGCAGTAAACGAACTCGAGATTTGTCGTGACAGAATAGACATCGTAAAGGGCAAGGAGAAGAGAAAGCTTAAAAATAAAATGAAAGCTCTTCAAATTGTTATAAACGAAAAAGATCGTTTTAATGACCCTAAAATGATAAAGAAAACCGAAAAAGCAAAAGAGCTTTTGTCTCATTCGGTAGAAGAGCTTTACGGAATATCAGAGCCCTCGATGGATAAATACAACGCCGCAAATGCAATGAGCGAGTCTACAAAAGAAGAAATACGTTCAAAATCAGCGGCACTTAAAGAAGCGTCAAAAGAGCTTGATCATTTCCATAAAAAAGCATATGCGTATATTCAGGCGCGAAAGCTTTTAAAGCAGCTTGAATACTATTCGCATTGGTCTGATATCTTTAGTTCGGAATCGGTTGAGATTTCGGAATGATTTCAGTTCCGTATTTCAGAGCGGTGTTTAACAACACCGCTCTTTTTAAGAAAAAGTTGTCAAAATGTTAACAATTTTTATTGCACACTTTAAAACAAAGATGTATAATATTTTTCGGTGATGTGAAATGAGTAAATCAACAATTATTGCAGTTGCGGGCAAAGGCGGTGTAGGCAAAACTTCATTATCGGCTACTATCGTCAGGTGCCTTACAGAAAAGTATCCCGATAAAAAGATACTTGCCATAGATGCCGATCCGGCAGTAGGTCTTTCGACCGCTCTCGGAATAGACGTCAAAATGACCATTGATGATATTCGTAAAGAGATTATAGCTTCCGTGGACGAGGGCGATACCAGAGGAGCCGTTGAGCTTTTAGGCGAAGCCAAGTACCGTATTTTCGATGCTCTTGTCGAGACAGACGGATATTCGTTTATTGCTGTTGGAAGACCCGAGAGCGCGGGGTGCTATTGTAAAATAAACTCATATCTTAAAGAGGTTATCTCCATACTTTCCGACGAATTTGACTATGTTGTTATTGACGGTGAGGCGGGAATAGAGCAAATTAACAGACGTGTTATGGAGAGAGTAACGCATCTTATCTTAATAACGGATCCCAGCAAAAAAGGCTGCCAAGTAATAAAAACAATAAAAGGTGTTGCCGATGATCTTGTTATGTATGATAAAATCGGTGCAATAGTTAATCGTATGACGGACGAGTCTTTAAAGGATTATATTAATATCGACGGTGTTGAAGTTCTCAGTTATATTCCGAATGATACAAATCTCGCTATGTTTGATATACAGGGCGAAAATGTATTTAATTTGCCGGAATCTTCACCGGTGGTAAAGGGAGTACGGGAGACTTTAACTAAAATAGGGGTGCTGTAATGAAAGATCTGAAACATCTGATTTATTTTGAGAATCTGCTTCAGGAGGCAAACAATGAACTTGTGCAGCGGGCAATAAGCGATGGCAAAAAAGCGATTGCGTATACCTGCTATCATATCCCGGAAGTTCTGCTCAATGTCGATAATTGTTTTTCGGTAAGACTCAGAGCTCCGAGAACAGGTTCTATGGATATTGCAACTTATTATCTCAGTTCGTACCTGTGCGGATATTCCAAGGCTCTTTTGGAGCGCGGTATTGAAGGCGGTTATAATTTTCTTTCCGCTCTTATAGGCTCGGAATCATGCTCGGAAATGAATCGTACATATGAGCATTTTATGCTTTTGAATCTTGTACAAAACGATAAATTCTTCGTTTCCATTGCCGATATTCCTTTTAAAATTGAGCCGCATACAGTCAGGCATTATACAGAGCAGATGAGAGTCAAGGTGCTCGATAAGCTACATGATGTTTACGGTGTTGATACAAGCGATGATATGCTTCGTAAAGCTGTTGAAGAGCATAACGAAGTTTGTCGTCTCATAACAGAAATAGGTGAATATCGCAAAGAGGAAAATCCGCGAATAACGGGATATGAATTTCACGTTATAAATCTTGTTACATATTGTTGCCCCAAGTATTTGATAATCGACAAGCTCAGAGAAACCGCAGAGGAGCTTAAAACAAGGGTTCCTGACGAAAAGAAAAATTATCGTGCTAAAGTTGTTGTTGTGGGTTCTGAAATGGACGATCCGGATTTCACAAAGCTTATTGAAGAATCCGGTGCTCTTGTAGTTGCCGATCGCTTTTGCTTCGGTTCGCTTCCCGGCAGAGAAGAAATAAAACTTAACGATACCGATGATGTCTTATCTCAGATTGTATTGCATTATATGGAAACATGCCAATGTCCACGTTATATGAGCAAGGAAAAGGTGCAAGGCAGAAAAACCTATGTTCGTGACCTTGTAAACACGTATCACGCAGACGGTGTAATATATGAGCAGATAAAGTTTTGTGAATACTGGGGATACGAAAGGGCACTTGCATCACATATAATAACAAATGAATTCGGAATTCCGTCGGTTTCGGTTGACAGACAGTATACGGCAAGTGCATCTGGTCAGCTACGAACTCGTGTTCAGGCATTTGTAGAAAGCCTTGAAATTAAGAATATTCAAAAAGCAAAGGAGGCGAAGTAACGTGGCAAATCAGCCTAAAAATCTCGGTCTGTTGCATGAAGATAAGACCGGACTTTTAAAGCACCGCGAGTGGCGTGGGCTTAAAGACACTATGTATGATTACTATCGTTGGCTCATAACTTGGAAAGATATGATAGTTATGGTTTTAAAAGCACCCGTGTCGACGATAAAGGGTCTGTGGAATTATCGCTGGATGGCAAGTTATCTCGCGGCTCCTGCGTGGATAGACCGTCATACGGAGGGTACGCGCGGAACACACCTTCGTATAGCACATCTTCATTTTAACGCGATGATTAAGCATACATGTAATATGATACATATGCTTTTTAAACATGATAAGCATTTTCATCCGAATGACAAATTTTCAGATAAAACAGTTTGTATGGATGAACTTTTCTCTTTTGAAATAATGGCGGGTTTCCCGAACTTATATGGTGTTCCCGTACAGACTATACCGATTTTTTTGTCATCGATGGTTGATCAAAACATAACGCCGCCGTATCTTGATATAACCGAGAGTTACGGCGTTCCCGCCGATGTTTGTTCTCTTCCCTCCGCGGAGGCAGGCGTGGCAATAAACGACGATTACCCGATGTTCGGTAAATGCTTTTTATCATGTAATATGCCGTGCGACGGCTCAACAATGAACTCGTCATATATCGACAGGCGTTTTAATCTTCCGTCTCATGTTGTTAATGTTCCGCTTAGATACACCGAAGAAGAAGTACAGAAATATGCTGTTGACGAGGTTAAATCTTGCATCAGATTTATCGAGGAACAGACAGGCGAAAAGTTTGACTGGGACGCATATTTTTCCGCTATGAAGATATACAACAAACAGCTTGAATATGAGCTGCAAAAATGGGATGTCAACAAAACCGATTATCCTCAGATGACCGGTGCCACATTTTGGCTGTACAGACTTTTTTACTTCCATCTCTCCGGCGGAATCGATAAGATATTTATTAAAACCGATAAAAAGGTTAATAAGCTTATGATGAAAGGCTATGAGAGAAAAGAACATGTTTCCAAGGAAATGCGACACAGAGCTATAGTTTGGTCATGTCCTGCAAACTATTATACGAGCCTTGCAAATTGGCTCGAAAATTGCTGGGGCATAAATGTTGTTATGGATATGGAGACGATGATATCTTATATAATGTATGATACCGAGGATAAAGAAAGATCGCTTGCCACATATGCGAAAACTCTTCAGCGCACCACAATGCGTAAGCATACCAAGGGCGGTTATCAAAACGTACTTGATGAACTTTGGCGCATTTGCGATGAATATAATGCCGACACCGTAATAATGTATAATCAGATTTCATGCAAGGGAATGGATGGTCTTAACGGTATATTTGATGACCAGGCAAGAGAAAGAAATATCAATTTCATTTGGGTCGATCAGGACCTTATGGATCCAAGAACCGTTTCGCGTCGCGATATGCGTGAGCAGATCAACAAATATATGACAACTGTTCTTCAGGAAGAACCCGTTGACCCGACGCTGGTTGATTTCGACGATACAATGGCTTGGTAAAAAGATAGGAGAGTGTTTATGAAATATTTTGGCGGATGCGACGTTGGTTCAACGTATGCAAAATGTGTAATTTTGGATGAAAACGGTAAGATTATTGCCGATGCTACCGTAAGGAGTAAAATAAATCCGGTGAAGAGTGCCGAGCTTGCTCTCGGTGAGGCTATATCGAAAGTCCCGGAACTGTCTTCTCCAGAGGATCTTACGTATCTTATAGGTACCGGCTACGGCAGAAATAAAGTTCCGTTTGCCGATGAAAATATATCTGAAATCAGTTGCCACGCAATGGGTGTACATGTTACAGACCCGAGTGTAAAGGCGATTATAGATATCGGCGGTCAGGATGTAAAGGGCATTGCAATAGACACCGACGGTACGGTTAAGAATTTTGCAATGAATGATAAATGTGCCGCAGGCACAGGGCGCTTTTTTGAGGCGATGGCAAACGCATTTGAAATGTCACTTCCGGATTTCTGTAAATTGTCTCTCCAAGCAAAAAATACTATTCCTATAACGGCACAGTGTACTGTATTTGCCGAATCAGAGGTAATTTCTCTTGTAGGCGAGGGCAAACCCATGGATGAGATAGCGGCGGGTATTCAGCTCGCAGTTGCCAAACGTTGTTTCGTTATGGCAAAAAAAGCAGGTGCTACCGACAGCATAACGCTTACCGGCGGTTGTGCTAAAAACGAAGGTCTCAAGCGTGCTATTGAGCACGTTCTGAAAATTAAGGTTGTTGACCTTCCAATCGACCCTCAACTTATGGGTGCGCTTGGTGCTGCCGAGTATGCAAGGCAAAAGGGGATGGCATAAATGAAAGCTTTAATTATAATTTTAATCGTTCTTGCAGCGCTTTTTGTGCTCACATTTTGCATCTATTTTTTCAATCTCGATATGAAACTTGTTCGTAAGATATATGATGCGCTCGGCAAACATTATGATTTGCTTGAAAAGGACAAAAAACTTTAATGAAACTTTATGACAAGCTTATCGGGCAAATAAAAAACCTTTTGCCTGAAAACGCCAAAAGGTTTTCTTATAGTGAACCGACGCTTAAAATAAAAAAAGACAATTCAATACTTTTATTGAAAGAAACGGCGTATGAACTCGGCGGAAGTCAAAAGCCGTGTGTAAGCACGGTCGCGGTGAGCGACAGTATAAAGTTTGACAATTGCACATATCTTTACGGAAAAGATATTCCGGAAATAAAGTCTGATTGCTGTTTCGGAAAAATAGTTTTTCTTGAAATCAAAGATATTGGTGAAGAACAATCGGCTTTTGATAAGATAAAAGAACTCGAACGTCTTAAATATAGCTTTTGCCCTGAGGAATTTATGACAAGAGCATCTGCATTTAATATGCGGGAGCAGATAAGAGTCAGCAAAAAAGCGGTAAAAAACGGTGTGACATTCTCGGACTACGGCTCATCGCTTATTAAGGCTTATCTTGAATTCCCTATGGTGAAGAGTGTGCAGATAATATTTATTACCGATTTCGACCGTTTTAATGAACTCGGTATGATTTGTGATAAAGTAAGGCAAACAACCGATGCTCTGAATCACATACTTGACAATGTGCTTCTTGATTGCAACACATGCAATTTAAAATCAATTTGCGACGAGGTTGAGGGTATGAAAGAACTGCATATGAAAAACGCTGCAAAGAAACAGTAAAAAAGCAGGCAAGGCCTAAATGCTTTGCCTGCTTAAATTTTATTTGAATTCGTTTTCAACAGCCTTTTCAAGTTCTTCTTCTTTTTCTTCTTCAATTTCAAGGCGGATAAACATAATGATAAAGCTTATAAACAAAAATGCACATGAAAACCAAATTGAGCGTATACCCCATCTGTCTGCCGCAAGACTACCGAATCCGGCACCTACAGCAAACATGAATATAATGCTGAAATATTCAATTGCCTTTATAAGCAGTATTTTTTTACGTGTTTTAAAATAGCCGCACAAAGCTTCCGCGCCGCTTCTCATATTGCCGATGCACATTGTGCTTGCATAGGCGTTTCCGCGCAACTTGCGGAATGTTTGAACCTGCATTGCCGCTACAAAAGAAACAAGAGCATTAGCGAGTATGTTTAAGTTAATCGGGATAAAACCGACGGCCAAAAGTATAACTATTTCAAATGCTAAAACTATTTGACGCCAATGTATCTTTTTGTAATTTTTAAAGAAAATGTGCTGTATTTCGGCAACGCATATCCCGAATATAAAAGAAATTACCGGTATAAGATAATGTAATATTAACCCGAATTCTCCCTCAAAAAAATGTGTGCTCATAAGCACAATATTTCCGGTTTGAGCGTTTGCAAAAACTTTTCCGCGGCAAAGATATGTATAAGCGTCCTGAAATCCTCCGGAAAGAGTCAGAAAAATTGCATTTGTAAAGGTGTCTGACATTTGATTAGATTTTAATCTTTCTGCCATTTTGGTTTTAATCATATTTACCTGTCCTCTAACAAAGTTTGACAATCCCAATCTTTATTATTATAATACATACATACCTATATTTAAAATATATTGTTGATATGGCTAATATGTAATTTTTATATTGAGAGGAATTAAATGTTGGTAAATTACGAATATTACAAAATTTTTTATTACGTTGCGAAATATCAGAATTTCACAAGAGCTGCGGTTGAGCTTGATAATAATCAGCCCAATATATCAAGGTCTGTTAAAAATCTTGAAAACACACTCGGATGTGTACTATTCAGTAGGACAAGTCGCGGAGTTAAGTTGACACCCGAGGGTGAAACCCTATATTCCCATATAGTTCCTGCCATTTTACAAATTGAAGCAGGAGAAAAAGAACTCTTGATGCAAAAAGAACTTAAAAGCGGCATTGTTTCAATCGGCACTACCGAAACTGCTCTGTCCGAGGTGTTGCTTCCGGTTCTTGATATGTTTCATAAGAAGTTTCCGGATATTCGCATAAGGATAAACAATTCCACAACGCCGGCGGCTATGAACGCGCTTAAAAGCGGCTCTGTTGATTTTTCGGTCGTAACATCTCCGGTTGAATATGACGATGAGTTTGAAATAGTTAATATTAAAGATTTCGACGATGTACCCGTTTGCGGAAAAGAAATGGCTTTTTTGAAAGAAAAGATAATCGGCATTGGAGAGCTTAAAGAGCATCCTCTCATAAGTCTTAGCAAAGGTAGCTCGACATATGATTTTTATAGCAAAATATTTGCCGAAAACGGGCTGAAGTACGCTCCCGATACTGAAGTTGCGACAGCCGATCTTATATTACCTCTTGTCAAAAACAATCTCGGTATAGGCTTTTTACCGAAAAATCTTGTAAAGAGCGATCTTGAAAGCGGCGAAATATTTAAACTTAATTTAAAAGAGAAAATTTCGTCAAGACAGATTTGTATTGCCGAAAATAAAAATGTCAGTCTCGGCGTTGCTGCGAGTGAGTTGAAAAATATGCTGCTCGATTATAGCCACAGCTTCGGTAATTAGCGTTTTATAAACATATTAATAATTTGCTGTTGTTTTACTGAAAAAAGAAGTATAAAAATGAATAAAAATCTCGAAAAAATCTGTGTTTTTTGTTGACGAATGCACGCAAAACAATTATTATTTATTTATTATTTTTTATTGAGAGGATGATTTTTTTGGGAGCGACAACAGAGAAGCATATGAATTTTAAAGAAATTGCGGCATATTCGCTCGGCCTTTTCGGGTTTCAGGCGATAGTCGGTCTTTTGAATTCATATCAAGCGGAATTTGATGCATCTATTTTAGGAGCTGACATTGCGGTTGTCGGCATACTTATTCTTGTAGCAAAAATATTGTCTGCGGTTTTTGATCCGGTTGTAGGTAGTATGATAGATCGTTCAAAAAGTAAACGCGGAAAGTTTAAGTCTATGATATTGAAGTCAATTATCCCTCTTCTTGTTATGACGGCAGTCGTTTTTATTAATGTCCCGTTTAAAGAGAACCGCACGGCATCGTACATTTGGATATTTGTTACATATCTTGTATGGAGTCTTGCTATGACGCTCGGCGATGTACCGTCTCAGGGTATTGCTTCGGTTTTAACGCCTAACCCCACAGAGCGCACAAATGTAGTGTCGATATCAAATACATTTAAGCAGATAGGTTTTTCGGCTTGTGTTGTTATTGTGCCGATAGCTTGTCTCATAATTCCCGGAGGGTCAAAAGTATTTGTTAAATCCGGCGAAACCGATATGCCTATGATAGCTTCGGAATATCTTTGGACGGCTATTCTTACGGCTGTTTTCGGCTGTGCGTTATTTGCACTTATACCGCTTTTAAACAAAGAGCGCGTTCCGTATGTATCCGGTGAAAAAACTACTGCCAAGGATATGTTTAAAGCTCTCAAAGACAACAAGCCGCTTATGCTTGTTATTGTATCATATTTCCTCGGATTCGGCAGACAAATGTCAATGGGTATACAGGTACAAGCTGCAAATACCATACTTGGTTCACAAAATCTTGTTGCGGTTCTCGGTATAGTTACTGCTGTCGGCTCTATGATAAGTATGGCGATTTGTCCATTACTTATCAAAAAGATGGGTGAGAAAAAGGTATATATCCTTCTCTCGGTATATGGCTTTGTCGCATCGGCACTATCGTTCGTTGTAGGGCACTTCTGGTTCAAAAATCCTGATAATACAGTGCTTACTGTATTATTCTATGCATCGCTGTTTTTAATCGGCCTTCAGTTTGCCGCTGTTACGCTTATGCCCATGATAATGACAGCCGATTGTGTTGATTATTATGAGTTTGAGACCGGCAAACGTATGGAGGGCGCAGCATACTCTATTTTAACCCTTACCATAAAGGTTTGCCTTGCACTCGGAACTGCTCTAGGCCTTGTGTTTATACAGGTATCGGGCTATTCGGATACTGTTGCTCAAATTGCTGCCGGTACTGCAAGCGGATTTAGTGAGAAAACAAAAGACATTGTGTTTTTTGCTTATACCGTGGTGCCCGGCTTTCTTGCTCTCATTTCTATATTCCCGATTTTTAAATATGATATAGTCGGGAAGAAAAAACAAGATATAGCCGATGAGCTGCAAAAAAGAAGAACAAAAGCAACTGCGGAAATCGATAATTGAGATATATTAAGCTTAGGGCTGTACCGTTGAAAAAGCGGCACAGCCTTTTTGCTTCTATATGTTTAAAATCCCATTGTTTTCATGATACTTTCCGGAAATCAGAAGAATTCCGGCCGCAGTTAGAAGAGTGTGAATGTCGGTAATATCTGATGTTTTGGATTTTATTTCACACGGATATATATTTTTCCCGGATAAATCCTTGATAATCGTTTGTATTCCGAAGTAAATTTCTTCATCATTTAAGCTTGACAGTGTTATATCGTCTTTGAAATCTGTCCCAATGTTCAGCCTTTGTTTTATCCCGGCAGAATCATTATATATTAATGCTTCGTTAATGATATCGCCGTTTTTTGATATTTCCACGGAAATTGTATTTTTTAAACTGTTGTCAAGTTTTGCACCGATGTCTGTAATTACATATTCGGGTGTATCAATATAGCTTGCCTCTATTATATTATTTCCGAGCAGCAATACGCCTCCGTGCTTGCTCAGCAGCTGAGAAAGTTCACCTGATAAACGGCTGTTAAAATCCTCGGAGACTACAATAAGCTTCACTTTATCACCCCGAAATATTATTTTCAAATAACATAAGGTTATTCAATGGTTAGAAACGTTTAAAATACTAGCTCAAAATATTAAAAAAATGCTAAAAAGCTATTGGAAAGTCTGTAATAATAGATTATAATATTACATTATAACAGTTAAATAAGGGAGGCTATGGGTTGGCTTCAAAGTATTCCGTTTCATTAGATAAACTAATAAAAGAATTCGGCTTTGAAACATTGTATTTGCCGGAAGACGCACACGACCTATCCGTTACATCGCAGGACGTTAATAGGCCGGGTCTTATTCTTGCCGGACGTGATGATTATTTTGACCCGGAACGTGTGCAGTTTTTGGGGCTTTCGGAAATAGAATTTCTTAAAACTCTAAGCGATGAAATGCGTTATGAAAGCCTTAAACGGCTTGTCGAAACTCAACCGCCGTTTATTTTAATTACACGGAATTTAGAGATCCCGTCGCATCTTTCTTCACTTGTAGAAGAATACAAGGTACCGCTCTTACGTACCGGTGAATCCACATCGAGCTGTATGTCTGCGCTTATTTCTTTTTTGGGAACAGAACTTGCCGAAAGGATAACACGACACGGAGTGCTTGTAGAAGTGTACGGCGAGGGCGTGCTGATTGTCGGCGACAGCGGCGTAGGTAAAAGTGAGACTGCGATTGAACTTATCAAGAGGGGGCACCGTCTGATTGCGGATGATGCCGTTGAAATTCGTAAGGTTTCTTCAAAAACACTTGTCGGTTCTGCACCGGACAATATCAGACATTTCATCGAACTTCGCGGTGTAGGAATTATTAATGCTCGCCGCATTTTCGGTATGGGAGCCGTAAAGCTTACCGAAAAAATAAATATGGTGGTTCAACTTGAGCCTTGGGATTCCGCTAAGGTTTATGATAGGATGGGCCTTGATAATGACTATATTTCAATTATGGACATCAAAGTGCCTGTTACTGTTGTGCCTGTAAAACCCGGCAGGAATCTTGCGATAATCATTGAAGTAGCCGCCATGAATAACAGGCAGAAAAAAATGGGATATAATGCCGCGCGCGAGCTCCTTCATCAACTCGGCATGGAAGAGGGCGAGTCTAAGGACGAAGAGCTTGAGATTTGGCAAAATTATTAAAGAGAATATAAAAACGGAGGATTATGATGTATAGAATTGGTGTTGATCTCGGAGGAACAAACATTGTAGCCGGAGTTGTTGATGAGTATTATCGCATAGTGGGCAAAGGAAAGATGCCTACTGCTTGTCCGCGTCCGTCATGGGAGATAATCAACGATGTTGCTTTGTCAATAAATATGGCTCTCGAAGAAGCAAAAATTTCGCTTGATGAGGTGGTTTCTATTGGCATAGGAACTCCCGGCTCGGTAAATAAAAAATACGGAATTATTGAGTATGCCAATAATTTAGGATTCGATAATGTTCCGGCAAAAGATATTCTTCAATCTAAGTTCAGCAAACCGATTTATCTTGAAAACGATGCTAACTGTGCGGCACTCGGCGAAGCAAAAGCAGGTGCCGGCGAGGGAGTTGCAAATTTTGTTGCAGTTACTCTCGGTACCGGCGTTGGCAGCGGAATTGTTGTAAACGGCAAGCTGCTCAATGGCTGTAATGATGCAGCAGGCGAGGCCGGCCATATGGTTATTTTTGCTGACGGAGAGCAATGCACCTGTGGCAGAAAAGGCTGTTGGGAGGCATATTCCTCAGCAACGGCACTTATTCGCCAGACGAAAGAAGCTATGGGCAAAAATCTCGATTCTGCTATGTGGACTCTTGTTGACGGAGATATAAATAAGGTCGACGGCAGAACAGCCTTTAATGCTATGCGCAAAAATGATCCGGCAGGCATAAAGGTTGTTGATACATACATACATTATCTTGCGATGGGTATTACAAATATGATTAACCTTTTCCAACCGGAAATACTCTGTGTTGGCGGCGGTATCGGTAATGAGGGTGAGTCACTTCTTGAACCTGTACGTAAAATAGTAAATCAAGAGCATTACAGCGTGCACAGCGTTGTTCAAACAAGAATATGCTCTGCTAAGCTCGGAAATGATGCCGGTATAATCGGAGCAGCACTTCTTGACGAATAATTTTGAGGGGAAATTATTTTGCTAAGTAATATAAAAGCTGTTGCAGATAAGTTTGGCTGCGAATTTCGCGAAGACGCTCCTATGAGCGATTATACGTCGTTTAAAACCGGTGGGCCTGCCGAGCTTGTTATAATGCCTAACAGCATAGAAACTCTTTCGGCACTTATATCTGCTTGCCGTGAGAGCGAAATAAAGCCGTATATCATAGGAAACGGCAGTAATATACTTGTATCTGACAACGGTTTGCGCGGAGTTGTTTTAAGGCTCGCAAAGGGTTTATCTGAGCTCAAGTGCCTCGGTGACGGTGTGATATATGCCGATGCCGGTGTTTCTTTGTCAAAGCTTTGTGCTTTTGCTCTTTCCAACAATCTCTCGGGACTTGAATTTGCCTATGGAATTCCCGGCACAGCCGGCGGAGCCGCATATATGAATGCCGGAGCTTACGGTGGGGAAATGAAAGATGTTCTGTGCTCTGTGTCGCACATAAATTTTGACGGTGAGGTAGGGTGCTTTGAAAAAGAGAACTTAAAGCTCGGCTATCGTTGCAGCGCGTATACCGACAGTAATCTTATTATAACCGGGCTTACACTTAAACTGAAAAACGGCGATTATGATGAAATTAAGGCTGCAATGAATTTAAATCTCAATAAGAGGAAGTCTAAACAGCCGCTAGAATATCCGAGCGCAGGCAGTACTTTCAAGCGCCCCGTGGGATATTTTGCCGGTGGACTTATAGAGCAGTGCGGTTTAAAAGGATACAGTATAGGCGGCGCCGAGGTTAGCGAAAAGCATGCCGGTTTCATAATAAATAAAGGCGGCGCAACAACTAATGATGTTTTAAGTTTGATAAAATATGTACAGAATAAGGTGTTTACCGAAACCGGTGTGCATCTCGAAACGGAAGTGAAATATATTGGGTAAGAAATCTGCAGAAAAGACAGAGCTTGTTATTGTTACGGGACTTTCGGGAGCAGGAAAGTCAAGAGCAGTTGACGCTCTTGAGGATATAGGCTTTTTTTGTGTCGATAATATGCCTCCGAAGCTCATACCTACTTTTGTCAAGTTGATTTTTAATTCTAACGAAAAACGTGACAGGGTAGCTATTGTTGCCGACATCAGACTCGGCGACTCGTTCTCTGATATTTTCGGAGTGTTGGATGAGTTAAAAGAAGATGAGATTAATTACAAAATTCTGTTTATAGATGCGGACAACGATGTAATTATGCGCCGTTACCAAGAGACAAGGCGTAAGCATCCTCTTGCTGATGAATTTAACACACCTTCAATACTTGAAGCCATCCAAAAAGAACGTGAGATACTGTTGCCTGCACGTTTACAAGCGGATTATATAGTAGATACGTCGAATGTTACAAGTTCTCAGTTTAAGGAGCGTATTGCAAAGCTTTTTCTTGATAATGCTTCAAGTTCTCTTAAAATTTACAGCATATCATTCGGCTTTAAATACGGCATACCGAAGGAAGCAGATCTGGTGTTCGATGTCAGGTGCTTACCCAATCCGTTTTATATTCCCGAACTTAAAGAGCATACCGGGCTTGAGACTCCCGTGCGTGATTTTGTTATGAAATTTGACCAGTCAAAGGCTCTCGAGAAAAAGCTGTTTGATCTTCTTGACTTTTTGTTGCCTCTTTACAGAACGGAAGGGAAAAGTCAGTTAACTATTGCGGTCGGTTGTACAGGGGGAAAACACAGGTCTGTTGTATTTGCCGAAGCAATAAATAAACATATTCTTGAAAATGGAGCTAATTCAAGCGTATTCCACAGAGATATTAAAAGGTAGTGCTATGACTTTTTCATCCAAGGTTAAAGATGAATTATTAAATGTTGAGACAATAAAGCCTTGCTGTATATTGGCTGAGTGTTACGGGCTTCTGCTGTTCGGCAGGGGTTTTTCGGCAGGTGAGGTTTATATATCCACAGAAAATAGAAATGTTGCGCTCAGATATAAAGAACTTGTTGAGCGTTTTACGGAAAACCCGTGTAATGTTTCAGAGTCGGCATCCGGTAAAATTAAAGTCAGCGTCGGAAATAAACAGGATCGCTTAGCTGTTTTAAACGCTTTCGGATATAACGGCAAGGAGCGAACACGTAGGCTGAATTGGGCAAATATATCAGAAGACTGCTGTATAGGTTCTTTTCTGCGCGGAGTCTTTTTGGCGTGCGGAACGGTCAATTCTCCTGAAAAGAATTATCATCTCGAATTTGTTGTTCCGCATATGTATTTGAGTCGAGACCTTCAGAAGTTTTTGTCTGATAACGATATGGCGGCAAAAGAGGTTACGCGGAACGGCGCCTATGTTTTGTATTTTAAGGATAGCGGCGAAATCGAGGATATGCTGACGGTTATGGGCGCTTCAAACTGCGTTCTTGAGCTTATGGGCGTAAAAATGTATAAAGATATGCGAAATAATGTTAATCGTCGGCTTAATTTTGAAAGCGCAAATCTTGACAGAACCGTAAATGCGGCACTTGTTCAAATTGATGCGATTAGCAGACTGAAAAAGTGCGGAATGCTAAACGATTTGCCATCGGAGCTTCGTGAAATTGCCGAGTTGAGAACAGAAAATCCAGACTTTTCGCTGAAACAGATAGGCGACAGTATGAGCGTTCCAATGACTCGATCCGGAGTTAACCATAGGCTTAAAAAGCTTTGTGCTTTAGCGGAAAAATGTAAGTAGAATATTGCTGCGAATTCAGCCGTAAACTTGAGTTGTTTACGGCTGTTTTTATGTAGATATAAGAAAATGTACAATTCGTTTTTGCTGTATAAGACGTTTTAAAATATAACCAAAACATCATAATTCGGACAAAATTCACAAAATATATTGACAATATATATATATATATTATAATTTGAACAAGGGGCGGGGAATTAAAAATATATGATAATTATTAAGGCTCGCTTTTCTTATAAGTGCGGCTTTATTTTTTTAGGAGGAGCTTTTATGAAATAATTATACGGCGGCGGTTATTAGTCTTACTTTTTACAGGCAAAGTTTTTTTATATCTCTTATGGCAAAAAATATCAGATGGGAGTATATAAGTGATGAAAAGCGAAACATATAAAATAACACTTATAATTGAGGCGGCAATAGCGGTGCTAATCGCTTTTTGCTTGGCTTTTTTCGGACCGCTGTCATTAAATGATATGACGTACGGCGAATTTGACATGCAGGTTTTTAAACTCTGCTTTACATATCCGGCAATCATAATTTTTATTGCTTTATTTGTTGTGCTGGCGGTAATTTCGTATAAAAAAGAACACACAAAAAAACGCTATGTAACCGAAATCGTTTTGTTTGCTGTCTTGTTGATATTTGTATATTTTTTAGGCGTGTTTGTGCCTCGTACATTCAGATATGAAGGCGTTGTTATGAATGCCGCCGAATACACTGATATTATGCATGAATTAAAGCCGTCTGAATGTTTCGAGGGTGAAAATACCGACTATATAGAAAAAATCGGAGAAAACCTTTCCGGTGAGTCTTGGTCCGTCTACGGTATGCAATATACCGAGGTCAGAAAATATGATTGGTCCATGGCGGATACCGGATACCAAGATTTATGCTCCGACTACGAATTGATATATTACAGCGGTATACCGAAGTTTATTTCCGGTGAAGTTGATTGCGTTGCAAAAATGCAAGATAGCCTCAGAGTTAAGATTATAGACAACTCGCATATCAAAGGTGATAACGCAACAAATATCGGAATATACACAAACGGAACTTATGAAAATATGAAATACAGTATGTATACGAAGGATTATAACGGTCAAAAGGCAATTGTTATCTACGCCGATGAAGGTGACAAACACATTTTTCTGACGCTTCAATTGTTGGATAAATCTTCGGAATTGTCCTTAGCTGACGAAAATACTCTTTTGCAGCATATATATAATGTGTTTGAAAAAGGAATTTGTTTATCATCAAAACCATAAAATTTGCTGTGTGAATTTGCTGTGTAATAATATCTTATATTTTGCGTTGTTTGCTATTGATTTTTTTTGCCGGTTCGGTTATAATAGTCTCCGTCAGTTCGCCGGTGTGATGGAATTGGCAGACGTGCTGGACTCAAAATCCAGTGGTAGCGATACCGTACCGGTTCGACCCCGGTCACCGGCACCAAAAAAACGGCATTCTTTGTAAAAAAGAGTGCCGTTTTTTTATTGTATTTTTTACAAATTTTTACATAAAGATTTTTATCCTATATTTTTGATTTTTACTTACTTTTTATTACTGTTTGTGATATAGTATTTATTAAAGTTAACTCTATTGGCTCTGTTTTGAGAGAGGAGAATTTATATGGGAAAAATCATAACAGTAGGTCGTGAATTCGGCAGCGGAGGACGTGAAATAGGTCGTAAGCTCGCTGAAAAACTCAGGTTTGCTTATTATGACCACGAAATCGTTGTTGAGATTGCCAAACGTACTGATCTTGCAACTGAATACATACAAAGTGTTGAGGAAAAACGTCCGTTTCCGCTTATGAGTATTACAACCGGGCATACTTTTTGGGCTTCGCCGAATCCGGTAATGGATCAGCAGCTTGAAGTACTTAAAACAGAGAGCGTTATAATAAAAGAAGTTGCCGAAAAGTCTGACTGCGTTATCGTAGGAAGATGTGCAGACTATGTTTTGCGAGATGAAGAGCCGTTTCGCATATTCCTTTATGCGGAACTTGAGTTCAAAATGAAACGATGCCGCGAAAGAGGAGACGATGCTAAAAAAATGAGCGATCGAGAGCTTCAAAGACATATGGCTCAGATAGATAAAAAGCGCGCCGAATACTATGCGTTTCTCAGCGGACAAAAGTGGGGAGCAAAAGAGAATTACGATTTGTGTATCAATACCTCGACGGCTGATGAGGATAAAATTGTAAACAGTATAGCTGAGTTATATCGGTAAAATAACAACAATATTAAAAGGAGCTGTAAAGTTGTTTTTACAGCTCCTTCTGTTTTTTATAGGCCCGCCCGACCGTACACGGCAATAATTAACCTGCATTCAAAAGCAGGTGGGGATCTATCGTCAGCATTCGTGCTCCCAACATCCGCCGAATGGGCGGGAGGTCTGCTCCACAGCATCGGAATCCGAACCCCTAAAATATAGGTGTTGGGTCAATATTGTCCGTATATTTATCGCATCGGGCAGGTGTTTATATTTTACGATTTTAATCAGCTTTTATTCTTGTCATCATCTTTAATAAAATAAAGATCTTGAAGTCTATCCTCAAAAATTCCGGCTATTTCGTCGTATTCTTTTTGATTTTCGATAGGCTCCAAATAAATGTCATCGCTTTCATCATTTACTTTGACAATAATAAGTTCACCGTCACCGTCAAGAATTTCTTCTGCGTCGTCATATACAGGTGTCAGCGCAAGGTATTTCCCGTCATCGGTTTCTATTCTGTCAAGCTCTTCAAAAGTATGCGTAACGCCGTCTTCATCTTCAATTGTTACAAGATCGGCAGTAAACTCGTTATCAGCCATATATTTCACCTCCGATTGCTTTATATTTTACCGCGAAACTATACTTTCGTCAACCTGAAAAGGCTTTTTGTTTCAAAAAACATAGATTTAATGTTGAATCATTTTTTATATTTCTCCCAACAGCAAGGCCATCACAGTATCGTTCTAATTGATGTTTTTTATTATTGCGAGATTATATTGTATGCGGTATAAAAGTTAAGCATAAAGAGATAAAATCAATAAAAAATATAAAAAAATTATAAAAAAACTATTGACATTATATAGATATGAGTTATAATATAATCAGACAAGGGAAAGGAAAGAAAAACAAAATAAATCCCTTGAATATTTTAAAGGAGGCGTTTCCGATGTACTGTTCAGAGGGCATAGAGCCGCAGACATCATGTTTCGCCGCTCATCCGATCTCGTAGAGACAGAGTTAATAAAGTGAGTACTTAAATATCGTATAGGCAAAATTATTGAATGTTCTACTTCGGTTGACCGGTACATAATAATAACGAATTTGCGTTACTGTAATGTGATCGGATGAGTGGCAAAGTAAAATTCAATATATATGTAAGCCAGAAAGTAAACACAGTTTATAAAGTTAGAGGAACCGATTAAAAACCGGTTCCTCGTTTTTTAGTCCTCTTTAAACTCAGCACTCCACGAAAATTCAAATTTTTTACCCGAACTCAGCTTTTGAATACCTCGTTTTTTTGAAAAATCCGTAGCTTTTTCATAAGAGTCGTTTACACCGTACCACGGTTCTATGCAGACAAAGGGTGCAGCCGGCTTTGCCCATATTGCAAGGAACGGAGAATCGCCGAACGTGAACCTTATGTGTTTGCCCGCCTTTTTTTCGTTAAGGATAACGTAATTGGATTTTACATTTGGAAAAATCAGTGCGTCCTTATCAAACAGATGCTCCGTTATTTCTATTATATTGCTATTTTGCAATATAAGATCCTTATCTCCCGTAATCACCGAATCGCGGTCGATTCTCTCGGAATAAAGAGTCTCATCATATTCGAAAGTTAATGTGTCACCGAGATTGCAGTTAAATGCAGGGTGAGCTCCGATTGAAAAATACATTTCTTCGGCGTTTGTATTTATGACCTTGTGAGTAACAGTCAGTTTATTATCGGTAATTTTAAAAGTGATATAAAGCTCATATTTGTAAGGATAGCATTTCAGCGTATCCGCATTTTCCTTTTGTAAGAACACAATCTCGTTTTCTGTCAATACTACCGGTTCAAACTCTCTGTGCCTTGCAAGACCGTGACGGATTATGCTGTATGTTTTCCCGTTGATAATACATTCATCATTTAACAGCTTACCGATTATTGGAAACAGAATAGGGGACTGACCGTTCCACACCGTCGGATTGCCTTGCCATAAAAACTCATATCCGCTTTTTTTCGAAACGATACTTGTAAGGGTGGCACCGAAGCTTTTAACGCCGACTTTGATAATACCGTTGTCAATATAATTTGTCATATAATCAACTCCTTTTTGAGTGTTAATTAATATTATCATTACTGATTGAAAAAGTCCATAATATATAAAAAGACGCTGTAAAAATACAGCGTCTTTTTAGGAGCGTTTTAAATTAACTTATTCCGCAGCGGATATTTCCTTATCCTTTGGAAGAATTGAGTTGGTAATTATACCGAGGATAAGCGCACAAGCGATGGAAGTGAGCGTTACGCTGCCGAAGTTTATTGTGAGTCCGCCTATGCCGGCTATGAGAATGACCGCTACAACAAAAAGGTTGCGGTTTTCGTCAAGGTTTACCTTCTGTATCATCTTAAGACCGCTTACGGCAATGAAGCCGTAAAGAGTAATGCAAACGCCGCCCATTACACAGTTGGGTATGGAGGCAAGAAATGTAACAAACGGGCCGAAGAATGAAATGATAATTGCCATTATAGCAGTAGCGAGAATTGTAACAACAGAAGCGTTACCGGTAATTGCGACGCAACCAACCGATTCACCATATGTTGTGTTCGGGCAGCCGCCGAAAACAGCACCTACCATTGAACCTACGCCGTCACCGAGAATAGTTCTGTGAAGGCCGGGATCCTCAAGAAGGTCTTTGTTAATAATGGATGAAAGGTTTTTGTGGTCGGCGATATGCTCGGCAAAAACAACAAATGCAACCGGAACATAAGCTACGGCGATGGTGGCTACATACTGTCCGGTTATTTCTTTTGTTCCTTTAAGAGCCTCAATAAATGTGAAGTCCGGAACAGCAAAGAGCTTCATATTCGAAAATACACTGAAATCAATTATTTGAAGAGCGGTATTGTTTGTTTTTATGCCGATAACGGTAAATATGGCAGCGGCAACATAGCCTGCGAGAATGCCGATGATGAAGGGGATAAGCTTCATCATTTTTTTGCCGTATACGGAGCAAAGAATAACGGTGAAAAGGGTGACAAGTCCGCAAATGAGTGCAACATACGGGCTTGCGGTCGATACTTGAGTCACCTTATCAACAATAGTACCGTTTTCAACAACCTGTTCTACAGAGTCTGCCATAACCTTGCCCTGTGTAAGGTCGGAAATAGCATTGCCGGCAAGCGAAAGACCTATGATCGAAACTGTGGGACCGATGACAACTGCCGGCATAAGCTTGTTAATCCATTTTACGCCGGAAATCTTTACGGCAATGGCAATTACAACATAAACAAGGCCTGCGAAGAATGCACCTAATATAAGGCCTAAATATCCAAGCTGCATTGAGATGCTGCCTGCAAACGCCGCGAGCATTGGTCCTATGAATGCAAATGAAGAACCAAGGAAAACCGGGCTTCTGAACTTTGTGAAGAGAAGGTATACGATTGTGCCTATGCCGGCACCGAAAAGTGCTGCCGATTGGCTCATATCATGACCGATTATTGTCGGTACTGCAATTGTAGCTGCAAGAATCGCAAGCAACTGTTGAAATGCAAAAACGATTACTTGCCCGAATTTGGGTTTGTCTTTGATGTCGTAAATAAGTTTCATTTACTACGCCTCCTGAATATATTTAGGTTCGGATAAAATCACGAGACCTTATTAACTGTTTTTGTAAAGCTCAGCTCTGAATGCTCCGTCAATTTCATTTACCTTAACACTTACGAACTCATCACTTGATGTAGGTATGTTTTTACCGACGTAGTTTGCACATATCGGAAGTTCTCTGTGGCCTCTGTCTATTATGACTGCAAGTTGAATTTTCGCGGGTCTGCCGAGCTTGATTATTGCATCCATTGCGGCTCTTGCTGTACGACCGGTAAAAAGCACATCGTCCACCAAAATGATATTTTTATTTGTTACATCAAAATCAATTTGAGTACCGTTTAGCTGTGGAGAGGAATATTTTTCTGACAAATCATCTCTGTATAAAGTTATGTCAAGCTCGCCGAGGTGCACTTTCAAATTTGAAAAACTCTCAATATTAGTTTTGAGCTTTTTAGCAAGCGGTACGCCGCGTCGTTTAATTCCCACAAGATAGACCTCTTCATAGCCTTCACTGTGTTCAATTATTTCATGAGCAAGGCGGGCTAATGTTCTTGTCAAAGTTTGGGTGTCAATAATTATCTTTGAGCTCATCTTTAATACCATCCGCGCAACAAAAAATACCTTGACGCAATGCGACAAGGTACACCTACACAAATATTTCTTCGCGTTACCTTGTCGGCATCTCGTACCGAATTAAAGGACTGCTTTACTTTTTGGTATAATACCATATCAAAGTGTAAAAGTAAATAGGAAAAAGTCGTTTTTTGAAACTTTGTGTAAACCTATTTTGATTTTGGCCTTTATGCGCGATTGACAAAACCGATGTGTGTAATTATAATTAAAGGACTTTAAATAATCATTTGAACGGGAGGGTTTTTTATGCAGCCCATAATCAATTATGCTATATGTGCCGTTTCGGCCTATCTTATAGGCTCGCTGAGCTTCGGTATAATTATATCAAAACTGTTTTATCATAAGGATATTCGCAATTTTGGCTCTAAAAGCGCGGGTATGACCAATATGCTCAGAACCTTCGGAAAAGCCCCGGCAATAGCTACTTTTATATGTGATGTCGGAAAAGGGATAGTTGCTGTTGTTTTGGCAAAAAAACTGCTTTGCGGAGATGCTGACCCACTGGTCTGCGGATATATTGCTGCCGTCTTTTCAATACTCGGTCATATGTTTCCTATCTACTTTAAATTTAGAGGAGGAAAGGGTGTCGCTACTGCTCTCGGAGTTACAACAGCTCTCGCATGGCAAACATTTCCGATAGTGATGATTCCGTTTGTTATTATTGTTGCCGTCTCTAAAATGATTTCTCTCGGTTCAATTATTTCGGCGGTAATATTACCGATAGCGACTTACTTTGTATATTACTTTTGGTATCCCGAATGTTCTCCGGTTGTTCCGACCGTTGCAACTGCCGTTATAGCCTTGCTCATAATTTTTATGCATCGGACGAATATCAAGCGAATGGTTCGCGGCGAAGAAAACAAGCTCGGAGCCAAGAAGTCGGACGAATAATGATTTAATATAACAAAAAGCCTGTTCTTAAGAACAGGCTTTAACTATTAAGATTTACAATATGTAAACGCCGGATTCAAGTACGGCTATTTCTCTGCCGCAGACTCTGAGATAACGGTAAATCGGTTCGTCAAAAAGACGAAAATCATTTACCGAAAAATCTTTAAGGTTGATAGTTCTTATCTTGCAAGAGCCGGCATTGCAGATAAACAACTCATTACCGTATATACTGAGTGAATAGGGATTATCAAAAGCCGTTGAAGAATCTCCGCCGATACGTAAACTGAATTTTTTGTGTGTAACAGAGTAATTTATAATTGCATTTTGCTCCGGTACGGTACACCAAATTAAAGGTCCGTCGGCAGCGACGCCTTGAACAGGGGAGTCATGATAAAATAAATCCCCGCTCCATTTACTGTTGCCGTCCTTATCAAAAATTCCGGTTTCGCCACTCGGATAGACAACTGCAATATCCTTATTTCTCATTACGGCTGTGTCGCAGGAGATATAATCACCTATATTATCGCAAATCGCCTTAAAAGCATTGCCGAATTTATTAAGCTGATAAACGCTTTTTGTGACCGGAATCGGTTTTGCTCTTTTTATATCATACCCATAAAACGTAACCTTGCATCTGTTATCGTCAAGCATTTCTTTTTTAGCAAAAATAATTCCGTTTGAATACGGAACTATATCGCAGATTTCAAAATCCACTATTTTTTTCATTTTTATATCACCGTTATATGTAAAAAACTAATATTATATTTAATTACATAATATAATACTCGTTTTTTCCCCTTCGGTCAACCGCATTTGACTATTTTTGCGTAGTTTTTGAAAATTTGTAATATTTTAATCTCTCTATACTCTTGCAGTTGCTTTTACAATCGGTACAACCGTGACATTTTAAAATTCTTTTACCGTCATTCAGTATTCTTTCTTCAACAATTATATTTTTGTCAAGCTTTTTGCAAAATTGCTCGAATGTGTTTATTATTTCTCTCATAAAATCACCTGCTTAAAATATAGCGGTATTTCACCGGTTGGGAAAAAACGGCACTTTTGTCATAAAAGCATATGTTGTCCTCATAGTATAGCGTATAAAGGGGAGAATGTAATGACAACTGCAATATATATTGTTCTCGGTATATTCGGTTTTATCATAATTATTTCGATGTTCCGCACAAAGAAATTTTTATTATCGCTTTTCATGACGGCTTTACAGGGTATAGCCTCGCTTATAGCCGCAAATTTTATCGGGGGATTTTTCGGTGTGCATTTAAGTGTTAATGCTTTTTCACTCGGTGTGTGCGGCCTCGGCGGACTGCCCGGAACCGTAATGCTGCTTATAACCGATACACTTTTTAAAATATAGAAAAACCTCTTGATTTTTATTGATTCATATTGTATAATAACACCCGTCGCCGATATGGACGTTTAGCTCAGTTGGTAGAGCATTCGCTTGACGTGCGAAGGGTCAGCGGTTCGAGTCCGTTAACGTCCACCATTTTAAACAGGACTTTAATTTGTTCGTAAGCAAAAAGTACCGTTTTTATAGCATCCGCTTTAGCCGGATGTTATTTTTTTGCCTGATTTGTGTTGACTGTGATTATTTGAAATGGTATTATTTTCTTAATATTTTGTATATGAGGAGTAGCCTATGGGGCCAAAAAACAAGTTCAAAGCAATATTTTTGATAGTACTTGCTTTTGCGGTGTCTTTAATGCTTGTTTTCGGGACGATTGATTATATAGCAAATCACCGCACCTTTGAATCGGGTGTTATAGCCGGATGTTTGACAGAAGAATATAATTTTAATAAATGAAATTTGCTTTAAATGTCTTTTCAAAATGAAAAGGCATTTTTCTTTTTTTGCTTTAATATACATTATCGGGTGATTTAAATGTATAACGCTTACGAGCATGAGCCTAACGGTATCGCCTCCGGCAAAAAATACGATTATTGTGAATACCGAAGAGGACACGAGTCCGGGGAACCCAAAGTGAAAACAGACTTCTTGCTGCCTGTTTTGAAGGTGCAAATTATACTCTGTATTGCAATAGGAATTTTTATGATTATAATGTTTAAAACTCAATCGTCTGTCTTTTTATTTCTTCGTGAGTCCTATTATAATATTTCATCTACCGATATCCCGTTTGCGGAGGTTGTGAAAAGCATTAAAAAATCTGCCGATTTTGTTTTTGAGCCTATAAACGATACCGACAAAGTCAAAAAAAACGACGAAACCGAATCGTATAGCCAAGAAGCTTTCTCACTTGCTTCGTATGATGATAACGAGCTTACCGGAATCGGTGGAGAGGATATATTGACCGCAAAAGAAAAAACATCATTTGCGCCGGTAAGCATGTCTCAAAAAGCTGTAATGCCGATAGAAAATGCAAAAATCACATCAAAATTCGGCTATCGTGTAAATCCTGTTACGGAGGAATATGGCTTTCACACCGGACTCGATTTGGCGGTGCGGGAGGGTACGCCTATAAGAGCGACCTTCGGCGGAACCGTCATAAAAGCACAGGAATCCAAGCTTCGCGGCAACTATGTTGTCATTTCTCATTCAGATAATGTCGAAACTGTTTATTGCCACTGCAAAGAGCTTTTTGTTTCGGAAGGGGACATCGTTTCGGCAGGTGACATCATTGCGCTTGTAGGCATGACCGGGCAGGCCACAGGACCGCATCTCCATTTTGAACTCAAAATAAACGGGTTGTGGTGTAATCCTGTTTGGATACTTGATATCTGATGTCTTTTTTTATTAAAGATACCGAAATTAAAATCGGCTTTTTGTTCGCGGCATCTGTTGCAGCACTTTTGTGTTTTGATGTCGGACCGCAGGTGCAATTGTCCGTCCTCTCGGGAATTCTTCACGAGGGCGGACATGTTTTTTCACTTTTGCTTTTAGGAGAACGTCCGCAGAAAATCTGTTTTGGCCTTTTCGGACTCACCGTTTTGCGTCGTAACGATATTAAGCTAAATTATAAAAACGAAATAATTACCGCTTTTTGCGGACCTTTTGTGAATATAGTGATTTGTGTATGTGCACTGTTGTTCTATCTTAATTACAGAGATAATCAAGCGTTGTTTTCAGTTGTTGCTATAAATGCTGCACTTGCTTTGTTTAACCTTTTGCCTGTGTCGGGGCTTGATGGCGGCAGAATACTCGAGTGTGTGCTTTTGAAAAGATTTTCTGTCGAAAAATCCGAAATAATATTATGTGTTACGTCGCTTGTTGTTTTAATTCCGCTTACGGTGGCGGGATTTTTGACGCTTGTAAAAAGCAGATATAATTTTTCGTTGTTATTGCTGTCTGTTTATCTTTTGATTCTTCTTGTTTTTAAAGGGTTAAAATAAGCTTAGCGGTTGCATAAAATCTGCATTTGTTGTATGATATCTCTACTAATTTTTATGAGGTATGGTATGCTGTCAAAAAAACAAGAGTTTCTTTTGCAAAAAGTGCAAAAGCCGGCACGATATATCGGCGGCGAAGTAAACAGCGTTGTAAAAGATAAAAGTAAAATTAAATTCAGGTATGCCTTTTGCTTTCCGGACAACTATGAAATAGGTATGTCACATCTCGGTATGAAAATACTTTACAGCCTTGTTAATGAACGCGAAGATGCATGGTGTGAGCGAGTCTTTGCTCCTTGGGTGGATATGGAAGAGGAGATGAGAAAGAACAATGTTCCTCTGTTTGCTCTTGAAAGCGGCGACAGCTTGTCCGAATTTGATATGATAGGATTTACGCTACAGTATGAGTTGAGTTATACTAATATTCTTAATATGTTGGATTTGGGCGGCATTTCGGTTAAAAGTAAGGACAGAAAAAGTCTCACTCCGCTTGTGGTGGCCGGGGGTCCCTGCGCCTGCAATCCGGAGCCTATAGCGGATTTTATTGATTTGTTTATGCTCGGAGAGGGAGAAGAGGTTACAAACGAGCTTATTGACCTTTTGGAAAAACACAAGGAAATGGGCTCGGATAAATATGAATTTTTATGTGAAGCGGCCAAAATACAGGGCGTATATGTACCGTCACTGTATGATGTAAGTTATAACGCCGATGGTACGGTTAAAAATATTGAGAATAAAGCCACTGCACCGAAACGAGTGAAAAAACGTATTATCAGTGATCTTGACAAGGTTTATTATCCTGATAGGTTTGTTGTGCCGTTTATTGATGTTGTGCATGACCGAGCTGTTTGCGAGATTTTTCGCGGATGTATTCGAGGTTGCAGATTTTGTCAGGCAGGGTTTATATATCGTCCGATTCGTGAAAAAAACTACGAAACCGCAAACCGTCAGGCCAAAAGACTCTGCGACTCCACCGGATATGATGAAATATCGCTTTGTTCGCTCAGTACAAGCGACTATACGGGAATAGACAAGTTGATACCGGAAATGTTTTCTTGGGCGCTAAAAGAAAATATAAATGTTTCGCTCCCTTCGCTCAGAGTCGATAATTTTTCTGATGAACTCATGGACGAGCTTAAAAAAATCCGCCGCAGCGGTCTTACGTTTGCGCCGGAAGCCGGTACGCAAAGATTGCGTGATGCCATTAACAAAAACGTAACGGAAAAAGAGGTTATAAACACTTGTGAAAAGGCTTTTGCAGGCGGATGGACTGCCGTAAAGCTGTATTTTATGATGGGCTTGCCAACGGAAACTCTTGACGATATCGCAGGAATAGCCGAGCTTGCTCAAAAGGTGGTTGAGCTTTATTACAGTAATCCAAATAAGCCTAAAGGCAAAGGTGTTACCGTCAGCATAAGTGTAGCCTCATTTGTTCCGAAGCCGCACACTCCTTTTCAGTGGGAACCGCAAGATACCATGGATATGCTCGTCGAAAAACAAAAGCATTTGTTGTCTTCCGTACATTCAAAAAAAATTCAGGTGTCATGGCATCAGTCTCCCACAAGTTTTCTTGAGGGCGTTTTGGCTCGCGGTGACCGAAAAATCTGTGACGTTATTTATTCCGCATGGAAAAAAGGTTGCAAATTCGACAGCTGGGATGAATTTTTCGATTTCGATAAATGGATGAAAGCGTTCGAAGAGTGCGGCGTCAATCCTTCGTTTTATGCCAATCGTAAACGTGAGTATGATGAGATCCTTCCATGGGATCATCTTGATTACGGTATAAGAAAAGAATTTCTTATTGATGAAAATAAGAAAGCGCATATGAGCGTTACAACTCCAAATTGCAGACAAAAGTGCGCCGCCTGCGGTGCAGCAAAGCTTAACGGAGGAAAATGCGATGCAAAATGTTAGAGTTTTTTTTGAAAAAACAGGTATGACGAAATACATATCGCATCTTGATCTTATGCGTTGTATGACGCGGGCCATAAAACGTGCGGCGATACCCGCATGGTATACGGAGGGCTTTAATCCGCACCTTTTTATTACGTTCGCCTTACCGTTGACTCTCGGAGTTGAAAGCTTGTGTGAATCCATGGATATCAGGCTAACGGAGGAAATGGGCTTTGAGGAGGTTAAAAACAGACTGAATGTTAATTTGCCTGACGGTATCAGAATAACTAATGTTGCCGTGCCTGTTTACAAAGCAAACGACATAGCTTTTGCCGAATATAAAATTACGTTCCACACAAGAAAAAACGAAAAGATAAAAAATGAAATAGAAGAGAAACTGTTAGGCGATGAACTGCTTGCCGAAAAGATGGGAAAACAAGGGAAGAGAAAAGTGCTGAAAACAATCAATCTGAAAGAGTTCGTCAATTCTTACAGCGTTATTTCTTTAAATGATAAGACGGTGCTTACTGCAGTACTTACGGCAGGCAGTAAAAATAACATCAATCCAAATCTTTTTGTTGACGTGCTTAAGCTCGGAGATGATGTTGGTTTTTGTGAAATATTAAAGCAAAAAATGATGACCGAAGATCTCAAAAGCTTTGAATAATATTTTTTAAACAATAAATTTTATAATCATTTAAAAAATGCTTGCTTTTAGAAAAACAATGTGATAATATATATAAGCATTTTGTGCGTTGGGTTTTTATAAACACTAACGGCAGTTAATGGCAACATTAAAGCTGACGGTCCTCTGCATTTGTATTTAGTGCACGAACGTCTGATAAAAATTAGGAGGACATTATGGACGCATTAAAAGTTATTACCGATGGTATGATCAAGGAAGAACGCCCTCATATCAAAGTCGGCGACGTTGTAAAGGTACACGTTAAGATTCGCGAGGGCGAAAGAGAAAGAATTCAGGTTTTTGAAGGTACTATAATAGCTCGCAAGGGCAGCGGTGTTTCTGAGACGTTTACCGTTCGTCGTGTTTCTTACGGTGTTGGTATTGAGAGAGTATTCCCTGTAAATTCTCCCAACGTTGCTAAGGTAGAACTTGTCAGAACCGGTAAGGTACGCAGAAGCAAGCTTTATTATCTTCGTGACAGAGTCGGTAAGGCTGCTAAGGTTAAAGAGCGTATATAAGCTGATTGAAAAAGAGGGTGGCTTTTTGCCGCCCTTTATTTTTTTTAAAATGCTTTGCTTTTTCAGCGTTTTTGTTGTAAAATATTTGATATGCTAAAATGTAAGTTGGTGAGTTTTTTGAGAAAAGTAGAGCAGTTCGAAGTCGATTATCGTGAGCTTTGCAGAGCTCCGGCGGAACACACAAAGCACATAAAGGCTGTATTTGATTGGTTCGATTCGGTTATATACGCTCTGCTTGCTATTTTTGTGATATTTGCTTTTCTTTTCAGACTCGTCGGTGTGAGTGGGCAATCTATGGAACCGACCTTACATAACGGCGATTGGCTTGCGGTGCGCGCTGTTAATACAAAAATAAACCGTGGGGAAATAGTGGTTGTGACGCAGCCCAACAAGCTGAATGAGCCTATTATAAAACGTGTGATAGCTGTTGCCGGTGATACAGTTGATATTGATTTTCGTACAGGTAAGGTTACTGTTAACGGAGTTGTCTCGGATGAGCCGTACATAGCGGAAAAAACCGAGAGATCATTTGATACATCTTTTCCGTTGACTGTTCCGCAAAACTGTGTTTTTGTGATGGGTGACAACAGAAATCACTCGCTTGACAGTCGATCATCCGTGATAGGATTTATAGACACGAGGTATATTCTCGGTGTTGCTGAGTTTAGATTAATCCCTGTGGGAGATTGGAAGATAGATAGCAATGGAAAATAACAAAAAAAGAGCAAGCGGTATTTATGATTTTGCTTCGGTGCTTGTAAGCGCAATTATCGCGGTAACGTTTATATTTACTTTTCTGTTTAAAATATCTTCGGTTAACGGCCCGTCGATGTTGGATTCGTTTCACAACGGAGACAGAGTCTTTATTACTGCTGCCGGATATCAGCCGAAGTACGGTGATGTTGTTATAATATCTCAGCCCAATCAATATAATGAGGTGCTTATTAAAAGAATCATAGCGGTTGGCGGTCAAACTGTTGATGTGGACGCGACTGCGGGTACTGTTACGGTTGACGGCAAAGTTTTATATGAACCGTATATAAGAGAGCAAACTTTAACGCAGGGCAATATGAATTTTCCGCTGACGGTTCCTGAGGGATATGTTTTTGTAATGGGTGATAACCGTAATCATTCTACGGACAGTCGCTATAAATCAATCGGACTTATTGATGAAAGATATATAATGGGCAAGGCTTTTTACAGGGTAGGGGATAAAACGCTTTTGCCGAGCTATGGTGTTAGTTATGAATGATACTATAAAACAAAATGTACAATGGTTTCCCGGGCATATGGCGAAAACGCGCCGAAAGATAAAGGAAAGCCTGCCGCTTGTTGATGCAGTCGTTGAAATACTTGATGCTCGCATTCCGCGAAGCAGCCAAAATCCGGAAATTGCTGAAATAATCGGAGAAAAGCCGCATATAGCAATACTTAATAAGTGTGATATCGCAGATGATGCGGCAACAAAAAAATGGCTTGAATATTTTCGGCAAAACGGTATATATGCTTTGGCACTTGATTGTAAAACCGGTAAGGGCTTAAATCGATTTGTTCCGCTTGTAAATGAAGTACTCAAAGATAAAATACAGAGTAATATAGATAAAGGCATGGCCGGTAGACAAATACGTCTTATGGTAGTCGGTATTCCCAATACAGGTAAATCGTCATTTATAAACAAAATGGCCGGCAAAAAACGAGCCGAGGTTGCGGATAAAGCGGGAGTTACAAGGCATAACCAATGGTTTGCAATAGGCGGAGGGCTTGAGCTTCTGGATACTCCGGGCGTTTTGTGGCCTAAATTTGAAGATCCGGAAGTCGGCGATAAATTAGCTTTTGTCGGGTCGGTTAAAGATCAAGTTGTTGATATTGAAACGCTTGCTGTTCGTTTTCTTCGCGTTATGCGCGATTTTTATCCCGAAAGGCTCACCGAAAGATATAAAATTGAAAACTTTGAAGAGCTTGAACCGTATGAAATACTTGAGCTTATAGGCAAAAAGCGCGGTATGATTATGCGCGGCGGCGTGGTTGATACCGAGAGAGCTTCCGTAATGCTGCTCGACGAGTACCGTGGGGGTAAGCTCGGAAAAATTACTTTGGACGGAATTTATTGATGGTGAATTTTGAGATTGAAAAAGAATACATTTCCGATGGCTTTAACTGTATTTGCGGAGTGGACGAAGCAGGACGCGGACCGCTTGCGGGACCTGTATGTGCTGCTGCGGTTATACTGCCTGTGGGAGCCATGATACCCGGGCTTGACGACTCGAAAAAGCTGACCGAAAAAAAGCGCGAGGCACTCTATGACGTTATTAAAGAAACGGCTGTGTCTTACGGTATCGCTTTTGCAAGCGAAAAGGAAATTGACGAAATGAATATACTTAACGCAACTTTCCTTGCTATGAAACGCGCCGTGGAAAAACTTGGTGTGAAACCTGATTTGGCACTGATAGACGGAAATCAAAAGCCGCATACGGGCATTAACGAAGTTACCGTTATTAAAGGCGACGGCAAGTCGATGTCGATAGCGGCAGCGTCGGTCCTTGCCAAGGTAACGCGTGACAGATATATGCTTGAACTTGATAAGAAGTATCCGCAATACGAGTTTAGAAAGCACAAGGGTTACGGGACCAAGCTCCATTATGAGAAGATCTTAGAATACGGCATTTCGGATGTACACCGCAAGACTTTTCTTAAAAATTTGGAGGACAAAAGGTGAATAAGGCTGTTACGGGAAAGCTCGGTGAACTTGCGGCCGGCAGATATCTGCGTGAAAACGGATATGAAATAATTACTGCCAATTACCGATGCCGTCTTGGAGAAATTGACATAATTGCAAAGCAAAACAAATATATATGCTTTGTTGAGGTTAAAACGAGATCTGAAAATTATAAGTACGCACCTGCCGACGCCGTTACTTTTTCTAAAAGGAAAAAGATAATAGCGGCGGCAAAGCTATATATTGCGTCACACAATGTTGATTTGCAACCGAGATTTGATGTCGCTGAGGTGTTCGTTGAAAAAAATCAGGTTGCAAAGATTAACCTTATTACAAATGCTTTTGACGGAGAGGGAAAATGAATCTTATTGATTTTCATTGCGACACCTTAAGTGAATGTTATAACAGAAAGTCCGAGCTTTATAAAAATGACCTTCATATAGATTTAGAGCGCGGAAAAAGAGTATTCAATAAATATTGTCAGGTGTTTGCCATTTGGATACCGGATGAAAAAAGAGGCGACGAGGCATACGACTATTTTAATAATGTTTACGCTTTCTTTGAAAAACAGCTTTTAAAGAATTATAATGCTGTGGCATTCTGCTGTTCTTCCGGTGAAATGGACAATGCCTTCGGCGAAAATAAAATTGCTGCGTTTTTGTCTGTTGAGGGCGGTGCGGTTCTCGGCGGCGACATAGATGTGATCGATGCATTGTATGAAAAGGGCGTTAGAATTCTTACCCTTACATGGAACGGTCAAAACGAGCTCGGCGACGGTTGCTTTACCGAAAATGCAAAAGGACTCTCGCCGTTTGGTGTTAACTGCGTCAAGAAATTGCAGAAAAAAGGAATCATTGTTGACGTTTCGCATTTAAGTGAACGTGGCTTCTATGATGTGGCGGAGTATTCCGAAAAACCTTTTATTGCAACCCATTCGGATTGTGATATTGTTGATAATCCGTTTGCCGAAAAACGCAATCTTACAGACGCTCAGATTAGAATTATTACAGAGCAAAAGGGTATAATCGGACTTAATCTTTATGAGAAATTTCTCGGTGTGGAAAACGGAGCAGGTCTTTGCTCGGTTATCAGACAGATAGAGCATTTTTGCTCGCTTGGAGCTGAACACACTATTTGCCTTGGGTGCGATTTTGACGGATGCACAGTAAGCGATGACCTTTGCGGGATAGATAAACTGTACAAAATAGCTAACGGGCTTGCGAGAGAAAATTACAGCGATGAATTGATAAACGGCATTTTCTTCGATAATGCAAACGCTTTTATCGTTGCAAATATGTAATTTATATGTTAAAATACATCTGATTTTTCAGTTAGGAAGTGCAAATTTATGTATTACACAAGTACGAGAGACAAATCTATCAGGATTTCTTCGGCTGAGGCTATTACAAAAGGTATTTCGGCCGAGGGTGGACTTTTTGTTCCCACGGAAATTCCGCATATTACGCTTGATGATATAAAGAGAATAGGTACACTTCCGTATACCGGCAGGGCAAAAGAGATTTTGAAGCTCTATCTTACCGATTTTACCGAGGATGAGCTTAATTATTGCGTAGAGGGTGCATATAAAAAGTCGAGCTTCAGCTCCGAAAAAATTGCGCCGCTTTATAAGATATCTGATAAGGAAAGCATACTTGAGCTTTGGCGCGGGCCCACATGCGCTTTTAAGGATATGGCTTTGCAGCTTTTACCGTATCTTCTTTCCGTATCTGCTTCCAAGACTCTAAAGGATACTAAGATTGTTATTCTTGTCGCAACCTCGGGTGACACAGGAAAAGCAGCACTTGAGGGCTTTAAATATGTGGATAATACTCAAATACTTGTCTTTTACCCTGTTGACGGTGTGAGTCCTATGCAAAAGCTTCAGATGACTACACAAGAGGGTAATAATGTAAGTGTGTGTGCTATCAAAGGCAATTTCGATGATGCACAAAGCGGAGTTAAGTCTATATTTACAAATTCGGAAATTAAGAAGAAATTTGCAGAAAACCATCTCGCGTTTTCATCGGCTAACTCAATTAACTGGGGCAGGCTTGTTCCTCAGATAGTATATTATGTATCGGCATATTGTGATATGGTCGAGAACGGTTCGCTAAAGCTCGGTGAGGAAATGAATGTTGTAGTTCCTACCGGAAATTTCGGCAACATCCTTGCCGCTTATTATGCCAAGAGAATGGGCGTGCCGATAGGTAAGCTTATTTGTGCATCCAACTCTAATAATGTACTGACAGATTTCCTTAAAACAGGTACATACGACAAAAATCGTAATTTCTATTGCACGGCATCTCCGTCGATGGATATACTTATTTCAAGTAATCTTGAAAGGCTTTTGTTCCACCTTTCGGGTGAAAATGATGCTGAAGTAAGAGAATATATGAAATTGCTTGCAAACAGCGGTAAATATACTGTAGGTGAACAGCTCTTTGAAAAAATCAAAGAATTATTCAGAGCCGGCTATTGTGATGATACCTTGACAAAGGCGACTATCAAGGAAAACTTTGATAAATATCATTATCTTTGCGATACGCACACGGCTGTCGCTGTCAAAGTTTATGAGGATTATGTCAGCGAAAGCGGCGATAAAACGCCTACAGTAATAGCATCTACTGCAAATCCGTATAAATTCTCCGCAAGTGTTTTGTCAGCTCTTACAAGCGATGTTCAATCTACCGACGAATTCTCAATGGTTGATGAATTGCACACGCTTACAGGCGAACCCGTACCGCCGCAGCTTGCTACGCTTAAAGATAAGAAAGTAAGATTCGGTGATGTAACGACTAAAGACGATATGGCAAATGTAGTATTCAAAATGCTCAACATTTAATCTGTTCATTTCCGGATTTTTGTTGTCTGAACGGAGCTTTGGTATGTCATTATTTGCTATCGGCGATACCCATTTGTCGCTCGGCACAGATAAGCCGATGAATATTTTTCGCGGATGGGACAACTATGTTGAAAGACTCGTTTCAAATTGGAATAGGGTAGTTGACCCGGGTGATACTGTTGTTATAATGGGTGATGTGTCTTGGGGAATGTCTCTTTCCGAAGCATACAAGGACTTTGAACTGCTGAATTCTTTGCCCGGCAAAAAGATAATAATGAAGGGCAATCACGATTATTGGTGGAACACTAAGAAAAAAATGGACGAGTTTTTTTTAAAAAACAAATTTGAAACTCTGTCTGTTTTGCATAACAATGCATACAGGGTCGGTGACATCAGTATTTGCGGAACGAGAGGTTGGTTTTTTGACGCGGAGAGCGATCTCGACAAAAAAGTTGTAAAACGTGAAGCCGAAAGACTTCGCCGCTCAATAGAGTGCGGAGAAAAATTAGGCGGTGAGCCTGTTGTATTTTTACACTATCCGCCGATAAACAACTTGCAAATTTGCGACACGATTTATGATGTGTTGGTTGAAAAGAATATAAAGAGATGTTATTATGCACATCTTCATAGTGCCTCTGTTCATAATTCTTTTAACGGTGAAAAAGACGGTATTCATTTTCAACTTTTATCGGCAGATTATCTTAAATTCTGCCCTAAACTGATAGAAAAAATAAATTAATAAAAAAGTATGGTAATTTAAGGTCTTATCTGTTATAATACCATAGTTACTGTAAATATTCAGGAGGAATTTGTATGAGTTTAAAATCTTCAAACAAGGTGGATACCAATGTTTGGGAGCTTGAAGTAAGCGTAGATGGTGACACTTTTAAGGATGCCGTTACAAAGGCTTATCTTAAGCAGAGAAAGAACATTACCATTCCGGGATTTAGAAAAGGAAAGGCTCCGCGTGCTTTTATTGAAAAATATTACGGCGAGGGTGTGTTCTATGAGGACGCTCTTGAGGCTATATATCCCGATGCGGTAGCTTCCGCTATTGAGGAAGCGAAGCTTGAACCGGTTGATACACCTTATGACCTTGAAATTCCCGAGATGGGCAATGACGGTGTAACCATGAAGTTCAAAGTAACTGTTAAGCCTGAGGTTGAGCTCGGCGAGTATAAGGGCCTTAAGGCTACAAAGAAATCTACCAAGGTTACGGCAGATGAAGTTAAAGCTGAGCTTGCAAGGATGCAGGAGCAGAATTCAACTGTTTCGGATGTTGATGACAGAGCGGTTAAAAAGAACGATATAGTTGTTATCGACTTTGAGGGCTTTGTTGACGGCAAGGCGTTTGAGGGCGGAAAGGCTGAAAAATATGAGCTTACCATAGGATCAAATCAGTTTATTCCCGGCTTTGAAGATCAGATTATCGGCCACAAAATCGGGGACAAGTTTGATGTTAATGTTAAATTCCCTGAGGATTATCAGGCTGATCTCGCTTCTAAGGATGCTGTGTTCAAAATTAAGCTTCATGGTATAAAGGTTAAGGAAGTACCGGCACTTGATGATGAATTTGCTAATGACGTCAGTGAATTCGATACTCTTGACGAGCTTAAAAAGGATATTAAGAAGCAGCTTGAAAAGAGAAAAAATGATGATGCCGAAAACGAGCTTCATAATACACTCCTTGAGGAAGTTGCAAAGGGTATAAAAGCTGAAATTCCCGAGGCAATGATAGAAAAAACGATTGATGATGACGTTAATGAGTATTCATATCGTCTTCAGTCACAGGGATTAAAGCTCGAAACATACCTCAAATATACCGGTATGGATATGAAGGGCTTCCGCGAAGGCTTCAAAGAGAGAGCAGAAACACAGGTAAGACTTAATTTGGCTCTTGAAAAAATAATTGAAAAAGAAAATATTGAGGTTACCGAAGAGGATATCGAAGCGGAATACAAAAAATATGCAGATGCATATAATATGGATATAGACACTATCAAAAAGGCTGTTTCCGCTGAGTCTCTTAAGCCGGAGCTCGCTTCCAGAAAAGCAATTGATTTAATTGTTGACAGCGCTGTTGTCACAGAGGAAAAAGCTGCAAAGAAGACAGCTGAAAAGAAGCCGGCAACAAAAAAGACCACCGCAAAGAAACCGGCAGCCAAAAAGACTTCCGAAAAGGCTGATGATAAAAAGTCGGCTGATAAAGCGGAATAAGATTCGAATTTTATTCCAATAATCTAAATGCTATTTTATGCGGCGGGCGCTTTTGCGTTTCGCCGCAGGATTTTAGGAGGAAAAACCATGGCTTTAGTCCCCTATGTAATTGAACAGTCATCTCGCGGAGAGCGTTCGTATGATATTTTTTCACGTCTTTTAAATGACAGGATAATAGTTTTATCCGATGAAGTAAATGATGCTACTGCAAGTCTTGTTGTTGCACAGCTTTTATACCTTGAGGGGCAGGATCCCGAAAAGGATATCAGTCTTTACATTAACAGCCCGGGTGGTTCTGTTACTGCCGGATTTGCCATATATGATACTATGCAGTATATTAAGTGTGACGTATCGACAATCTGCATGGGTATGGCTGCCAGCATGGGAGCATTTCTCCTTTCTTCCGGTGCAAAGGGAAAGAGATTTGCGTTGCCCAACAGTGAAATAATGATTCATCAGCCCTCAGGCGGAGCTCAAGGGCAGGCTACCGAGATTGAAATTACCGCAAAGCAGATTCTTAAGATAAGAGAAAGACTTAATAAGATACTTGCCGATAATACAGGTAAGCCCATAGATATAATTGCTAAAGACACAGAGCGCGATAACTTTATGTCTGCTGATGAAGCACTTGATTACGGTCTTGTTGATAAAATACTTTACAAAAGATAATTTCGGAGGATTTTTTGATGTCAAGAGATAATGACAGCAAAGGTAAGACCATGCGTTGCTCTTTTTGCGGTAAAACGCAGGATGAAGTCGGTAAGCTTGTTGCCGGTCCCGGCGGTGTATGCATTTGTGATAACTGTATTGAACTTTGTCTCGAGATAATTGAAGACGGCGGCGGATTTAAACAAGTCAGAAAAAACAGAGCGCAAACCGATAAACCGCTTCCGAAGCCTCACGACATAAAAAAACTTCTCGACGAATACGTTGTAGGGCAGGACGACGCAAAAGTTGCATTGAGCGTTGCGGTATATAACCATTATAAAAGAATATATTATGGTGCTAAAAGTGACGTGGACATACAAAAGAGCAATGTTATTCTTTTGGGTCCCACAGGTGTAGGCAAAACAATGCTTGCCCAAACCCTTGCAAAAATCTTGGATGTTCCGTTTGCAATTGCTGATGCCACAACTCTTACCGAAGCGGGCTATGTCGGCGAAGATGTAGAAAATATTTTGCTGCGTCTTATTCAGGCGGCCGACTACGATGTTGAAAAAGCCGAAAAGGGCATCATATATGTTGACGAAATAGATAAAATTGCAAGAAAGTCTGAAAATCCGTCAATTACACGTGATGTCAGCGGTGAGGGCGTTCAACAAGCCTTGCTGAAGATTCTTGAGGGAACTGTTTCCAATGTTCCGCCTCAAGGCGGCAGAAAGCATCCTCAGCAGGAGTTCATTCAAATAGACACAACTAACATCTTGTTTATCTGCGGCGGCGCTTTTGACGGAATAGAAAAAATCGTTGAAAACCGTACCGGCAAGTCTACTCTCGGCTTTGGCGGTAAAGTTTTGGATAAATCCAATTTGGAAACTGAAAAGATATATTCGAAGGTTATTCCTCAGGATTTGGTCAAATTCGGTCTTATACCGGAGCTTGTCGGCAGACTTCCCGTTATAACAACACTCAACAATCTTGACAGAGAAGCACTTATAAGAATTTTAACCGAACCTAAGAACGCGCTTCTTAAACAGTTTAAGGAACTCTTTAAAATGGATGGAGTTGAGTTGGAGTTTTGTGATGATGCGCTGTCTGCGGTTGCGGATTTAACCCTTGAAAAAAAGACCGGAGCAAGAGGTCTTCGTTCGATAATTGAGAAAACTTTATTACCTATTATGTATGATATTCCGTCCGACAGCGATGTAAAAAAGGTCGTTATAACAAAGGAGTGCGTACTGAACGGTGAAAAGCCGCTCACCGAAACAGCTAAAACATCTGTTAAGGAAAAATTCAAAGCTAAAACTTCTGCCGGACCTAAAAATGTTGGTTGAATGTATGACCGGTTGCTTTTGCAGCCGGCCTTTTTTGTGTTAGCGGCTTCTTTACTCTTTACGGCAAAGACTAAATTGCCTCTATAACATCTTTAATTATTGCTGTATTTGTGTTATAATGTAATCAAATTAATATAGGGCGGTGAGAAGATGAAACCTAAGAAAAAAATACGTAATTTGGATTTTTCGAGTGAAAAACAAGCCAAACAGAAAAAAATGCGTTCTTTTATCATCGCCTTTTCTTCTTTTGTTATCATATTGGGAACAATTTCGGTATTTATATTTATGAAGTCGGTTGATTTTAATTTGAACAATTTAGTCCAAAGTACGACCGTCTCGGACGAATCAACTTCAGATTTGACAACCGCATCATATGCTTTATCGGGTAGGGTAGGTATTTTACTTGTGTTTACCGATGATTCCGGGGAATTGATCAGCGTTTCAGCTCTCGACTGTAATATGGACATCAAGTGTATTTCCGTGGTGCAATTGCCAGCTGAAACCTCAGTGGGTTCCGACAGTCTTAAAGCCATTTATCAAAAGGGCGGTGCTGCCGCACTTGAAAAGCCGCTTACGGATATATCGGGGCTCAGCTTTACTAAGTATATTAAAATGAGTCAGACACAGCTTAAAAAGGTTGTATCGAAAATAGGCGATGTTACTGTTCGAATCCCGTCTGACATTAATTACAAAGGTGCGGATTTTTCTCTGTTGCTTGATGCAGGTGATCAAAATCTTACTTCCGATTTGTTTTGTAAGTACTTTTTATATGCCGATAATTCAGGTAAGCGAGATGCAGCGGTCTCCTTACTGAATGCTTTAATGACAGCAAAGAATGTTACCGCGCAGGATACCTTATTTAACTTTATAATGAATAATACAGATACTGATATTTCCGTTGTGGATTATTCGAAGGTTTCCTCCGCTTTGACGCTGTTTGTGCAGGAAAAGAGCGGAAATGTTGCTTCTGCCGCAAATGAATTTCCGGAGGTAACAAAGAAAAATGAAAAGTAGAACCAGCTTTTTGTTACTGTTATTCTTGTGTTTGGCGTTGTTATTATCGTCGTGCGGATTTTCGAATTATAACCTTCCGACCGATTTTTCATCGGTCGAGTTAATATACGAAAATGACCCGTCAAGATATTACTATAATCAGCTTACTGATGACGGTAAGACAGCGTACACTCTTATTGTAAATAATATCAGCGAACATCCGGAAAAAATTGAAATTCCTCAAATTGATGAGGATGAATTCGGCAAAGTGTTTTATGCGGTTACATATGATAATCCGGGAATTTTATGTTTCGGTATGTCAAGCTCTGTTAAAGCCGACGGAAATAAATTCTTTTATGTGCCGGAATATTCGGCAAATAAGGAAGATTGTGACAAAAAAACAAATGAACTTAATACAGCTGTTTCGGAGTTCTTAAAGACTGTTCCGGAGAACAGCAGTGATTATGAAAAAGAATTGCTTACACATGATTATATCTGCGACAAGTGCATTTATGTATATAATGAGGGTGAAAGCTTAAAGGGTTCGTCTTATGATGCGATTATAAACGGCGAGGCTGTGTGTGAAGGCTATGCGCGGGCTGCAAAGCTGTTTCTTGATAAACTGTCTGTAATCAATTATTTGATTTGCGGTGATGCTACTAATTCGGATGGCAAAACCGAAAGTCATATGTGGAATATTGTAAATATTGACGGTAAAAACTATCATCTCGATTTAACCTGGGACGATTATGATAACGATAGTGCGGCAGTAAGTCATTCATATTTTAATTTATCCGATGAAATGATTAAAGCAAATCATTTCAATCTTGCTCCGAGTGATAACAATTGTGTTTCAACTGATGCAAACTATTTTAAAGTAAATAATTTGATGTTCGAGAGTTTTACCAAAAACGAAAAGAAAGCTATGACTTCTACTGCGGTAAAAAATGTGAGAAACAGCTGTAACCAAGTAGAAGTGTGTTTCGTTAACGCTTACGCATTCAATAAGGCTATTACCGATTTAGCTGATAAAAGCGGTATTTATGATGTTTTAGATTATGTCAATAAGCAATGCGGCAAAAAGTTCTCTTCTGTTACATATGCCGAAGACGATGATATATATACGGTACAGTTTATTTTTGAATAGAGGTTAATTAAATGGATAAAGCAAGAATCGAAAAAGCTGTCAGAGAAATTCTGATAGCAATAGGTGAGGACCCAGACAGGGAAGGCCTTGTTGAAACACCTAAACGTGTAGCTAATATGTATGAAGAGATATTTGCAGGACTTGACAGTGATCCTCATAGGCTGCTAAAGGTGTTTGATGAGGGCGATAATGATGAAATGGTTGTAGTTAGGGATATACCCATGTATTCTATGTGTGAGCACCATTTACTTCCTTTTATCGGCAAAGCTCATATCGCATATATTCCGGCAGACGGAAAGGTGATAGGGCTTTCAAAGCTTGCAAGGATTGTTTCGGATTTTGCTAAAAGGCCACAGCTGCAAGAACGTCTTACTTCGCAGATTGCCGACTTTCTCGAGGAAAATCTTTCTCCGAAGGGCGTTGCGGTGGTTGTTGAGGCAGAGCACCTTTGTATGACAATGCGCGGAGCGAGAGCGGCAGGAGCCACTACCTTTACGTCGGCACTGCGTGGTTCAATGCGAAAAGATGCCAGAACGCGCGCAGAAGTAATGTCGCTTTTGAGAGGAGCAAAATAAAGTGTTCTTTTTTCGAGGAAAAAACTTCAGCTTTGAGTTAAATACACGTACATATGTAATGGGCATTTTAAATGTAACTCCTGATTCGTTTTATGACGGCGGTAAATGGAATTCGCCCGGTGCAGCACTTAACCACGCTTTACAAATGCAAAACGACGGAGCCGATATAATAGATATAGGTGCGCAATCCACAAGACCGGGGCATAAAGAGCTTTCGGAGAAAGAGGAACTTTCAATTATTAAGGAGTATATTGATGCGATAATTCCGAAGCTCTCGGTACCGACTTCTGTTGACACTTTTTATCCGGCGGTAGCTGAATACTGCTTAATGCACGGAGTGGCTGTTGTAAATGACGTAAGCGGAAGATTCAATCCGGATATTGCTTACTTAGTGAAAAATTACAATGCCGGTTGGATAGTCATGCATACAGGCGGCGGTGATGCCGACAGAATGACCGATTACGAAGAAAATGTTGTCGGAAATGTCAATGCTTTTTTTGACTATATGTTGGAAAAGAGTGAAAACTTCGGCATAAAAAGAGAACAGATATGTCTTGATATGGGCATCGGATTCGGTAAAGATTATGAGGATAATCTTACCCTTATAAAAAATATAAAGCGGTTGAAAAGGCAGGATGTTATGTTGCTTACCGCTCTTTCAAATAAACGTGTAATTAAAGCAGCATCACACTCCGACGCGGAAAACTGTTTGTTTGGAACGATAGCCGCAGATACAGCTGCTGTTTTCGGCGGAACGGATATGATACGTGTGCATGAAGTAAAGGAGTCGAAAATTGCGGCGGATATGGCTGATGCCGTTTTCAGAGGGTGATTCAATGGATAAAATAATCGTAAACGGATTAAAGCTTTATGCATATCACGGTGTAAATCCCGAAGAGAAGGAAGACGGACAGCTTTTTATTTTAGATATAACCGCATTTCTTTCTCTTTATGTTCCGTGCCAAACGGATATGGTAGAGAATACCGTGAGCTATGCTAAAATAATAAAAACAGCGCGTAGAGCTTTTTTAAGCGGAAAATTTGATTTACTCGAAAAGGCGGCACAAACAGTTGCCGACGCTGTATTAAATGAGTTTTCCGAAATTAAAGCTTTGAAAATAACTGTTAAGAAACCTCAAGCGCCTATTAAGGCTGATTTTGATTATGTTGCGGTTGAAATTGAGCGCAACAGAAACGGAGTGGCAGTATGAAAGCAGTAATCGGTGTCGGAACAAATGTCGGAGACCGACTTCAAAATATCAGAGACGCAAAAAAAGCGTTTGGGCTTGTTCCCGAAACAAAAGTTACGGAGGTTTCTTTTGTTTACGAAACAGAACCTTGGGGATATGACCAACAGGATAATTTTTTGAATTGTGTTATGACTGTTGAAACAAATCTGTCTTCACGTGCTTTGCTCGGTGTTTGCCTCGGAATTGAAGCGGGGATAGGAAGAGTGCGCACATTTAAAAACGGGCCGCGTGTTATTGATCTTGATTTGCTGTTTTATGAAAATGAGACGGCGGATACACCGGAGTTGATGTTGCCGCATCCGGGAGTAAAAGAAAGAGCGTTTGTTCTTTATCCGCTGCATGATATTTTTCCGGATATGAAAATATTTGGATATGATTATTCGGAAAATTTCAAAAACTGTGATGGCAATACGGTTACTTTTTATTCGGAATTATAAGATGATTAAGGAGCATTAAAGCTATTTATGCAGTTTATTATAATGGACCTCGAATGGAATAATGCATATTGCAAAAAGCTAAAGGGGTATATCAATGAAATTATAGAATTCGGTGCCTGTAAGGTAGATAAAGATTTTAATGTGATTGATGAGTTTTCGGTAATTGTAAAAGCACAGGTCGGAAAGAAGCTACAGGGTAGGGTAAAGGCGCTTACGCATATTACTAATGAGGATATATCTAACGGAGTTCCGTTTTTTAAAGCTCTTTCAATGTTCAGAAATTGGGTCGGTGACGATGAAAATGTGTTCTTTTCTTGGGGAGACGGAGACATCAGAACTCTAATAAAAAACTATGAGTTCTTTTTAAAGAAAAACCGGATTCCGTTTGTCAATAACTATTGTGACGCACAAAAATATTGTCAGTCTTTTATACCCTCGGCTTCGTCTTCGCAACAAATCGGGCTTTCTGCCGCCGCTTTCGAGCTTGGAGTTAATCCTGATGAATTTCCGCATCACAGGGCACTTGATGACAGCTTGCTTACTGCAGCTTGTTTGAAAAGGGTAAACGACTCGGAGAGACTAAAACGGTTCATTACCCCGTGCAATCGCGTGTTTTATGAAAAGCTTGCATATAAACCGCACATTATACGTGATATAGATAATCCGATAGTTGACCGTTCGGTTTTTAACTGCGTTTGCGATGTTTGCGGCGGAAAAGTTAAAAAGAAGAAGGACTGGCGTTTTGTCAATCAATCTTTCAGAGCGGATTTTTATTGTCCTAATTGCGATCGCAACTTTAAGCTGTGCGTAAGATTTAAGCAGTATTATGACCGCATTGATATTAAAAGAACTTTTTCCGAAATTGTCAAAGTAGATAAATCTCAAGAAAATGTTAAAGCTTAATAAGTGTTAAATACAAAAAGAAACCGGCTTCAAAATGAAGTCGGTTTCTTTTTGTATTTTTTATTTAAAGTAGCTATTATTTGATGACTCTTACTCTTATGGCGAAGTCCTGAGACGAAATTGCGGTTATTGCATCGTTTGAAACCTCCGTATCGGTATCAAGCATGGTATATGCATATTCTCCGCGCGATTTATTCACCATATTATCAATGTTTATATTTTCTTCGGCGACGATTGCTGTAATGCGGCTGATAACGTTAGGGACATTTTTATGAATAATGGTAATTCTTGTTTTGCCGCTTCTCGGTACAGATACAGCGGGCATATTTACGGAATTTGTTATATTGCCGTTTTCTATATAGTCCTTTAATTCGTCAACGGCCATAACGGCGCAATTGTCTTCAGATTCCGGTGTGGAAGCTCCGAGATGCGGGATTGTTATCACACCGGTTGCGTCAATTAACTCATCTTTAAGAAAGTCTGTGGCGTATGCGGCAACTTTACCGTCAGCGAGAGCGTTAATAATATCCCCGGTATTGACGAGATCTCCTCTAGCAAAATTAAGTATGCGTACCGAGTTCTTCATTTTGGCGATTGTTTCGGCATTTATAAAGCCGCGAGTTTCGTCAGTCAGCGGAACATGAAGCGTTATATAGTCGCAATTTGCATAAATATCATCAAGGGTTGCGGCGTGCTTTACGGCACGGGAAAGCTTCCATGCCGCATCTACAGAAAGAAAAGGATCGTAACCGTAAACTTCCATTCCGAGAGAATGAGCTGCGTTTGCTACAAGCACCCCGATTGCGCCAAGACCGATAACGCCGAGCTTTTTACCCTTGATTTCCGGTCCTGAAAAAGCGGATTTTCCTTTTTCGACAAGCTTGGAAACTGCATCTCCCTCACCCTTGAGCGTTTTTGACCATTCGATTGCGGGCACGATTTTTCTTGATGATAAAAACAGCGCACACAAAACAAGTTCTTTAACAGCATTCGCGTTAGCACCGGGAGTATTAAAAACTACTATTCCCTGTTCGCTGCATTTTTCAAGGGGAATGTTGTTGACTCCGGCTCCGGCTCTTGCTATTGCAAGAGTATTTTCCGAAAAATCATATTCGTGCATTGATGCCGAACGGACAAGTATCGCATCCGGGTCTTTGACGTCATTCGAGCATACATAGCGTTCACCGAATCTGTCAAGTCCGTTTTTTGAAATTTTGTTTAGTGTTAAAATATTGTTCATTGTGACTTTCTCCTGAGTTATGAATTAGCTTTTTCGAAATCGGACATAAAATTAACCAGCTTTTCTACGCCATCGTAAGGCATGGCATTATAAATTGACGCTCTCATACCGCCCACTGTTCGATGTCCTTTAAGATTAACAAGACCGTTTTTGGTTGCTTCTTCAATAAATTTTGCGTTGAGTTCGTCACTGTCGGTAACAAAAGGTACATTCATTAAAGAACGATCCTCCGGAACAACCGTACCTCTGAACATTTTACTGTTATCGAGGAAATCATAGAGAAGCTTTGCCTTTTTATCATTGCGTTCTTTCATTTTTTCAAGACCGCCGAGCTTTTCTATCCATTCAAGAACAAGCTTACATATATATATTGTGTAGCAGGGTGGTGTATTGTAAAGCGAATTTGCGTCTGCGTGAATTTTATAGTTGAGCATTGTTGGTGTTATGTCTCGTGCATTGCCAAGCATATCTTCTCGTATTATGCAAATCGTAAGACCTGCGGGGGCAACATTTTTTTGTGCTCCGCCGTAAAGCATGGCAAATTTTGTTACATCTATAGGCTCCGAAAGGAAACAAGATGAAATATCCGCGATGAGAGGAATGTCACCCGTATCCGGAATTTCGTGATAAACGGTTCCGTAAATAGTATTATTCATACAAATATATACATAATCCGCATCGCTTCTGAACATCGATTTATCAAGCTTTGGTATATATGAGAATGTTTTGTCAGCAGAAGAAGCAACGGCTTTTGCATCACCGTATTTTTGAGCCTCGGCAAATGCCTTTTTAGCCCACTGACCGGTGATAACATAATCGGCTTTGTTTGAGCCGTTCATAAAGTTCAGCGGTATTGCCGCAAATTGTGTTGAAGCTCCGCCTTGCAAAAACAGAACTTTGTAGTTGTCGGGTATATTCATAAGCTCCCTGAGAAGCCTTTCAGCTGTTTTTATGATATTGTCATAAACTTTGGATCTGTGGCTCATCTCCATTACCGATTGACCCGAACCCTCATAGTCAAGCATTTCGGATGCGGCCTTTTTTAAGACCTCTTCCGGTAACATAGACGGACCTGCTGAAAAATTGTAAACTCTGGACATGTTGATATTGCCTCCAAAAATTATTTCCGCTACATTATATCAATCTGTGTTAATAAAAGTCAACGAATTGACAAAAAAATAACAAAGAAAAATGCATGTTCTGCGTTTTGTACATAAAAGTTGTTGCAAAAATTAACAATCTTACTAAAATTTTAGCTTATTCTTTATTTGTTGACACTTTTTTATTGCAGATAAATCTTATTCATTGTATAATAAACTCTAATTAATTAAGTAGGAGATTACATAAATGGACCTTTTTGACAATAATGCTCTTAATATGCCTATGGTTGCATTGAGAGGATTGGTTGTTTTCCCTAATATAACATTGCACTTTGATGTTGGCAGGAAAAAAAGTATTTCTGCCGTCAAAACAGCAATGATAACAAAGCAGGACATATTTCTTTCTACACAAAAGGATATGTCGGATGAGGCCGAAAATATTGATGCGGTGTACGATATAGGCGTTGTTTGCGAAATAAAGCAAATTGTAAGAATACCATCAAGCGATTGCTTAAGAGTAATAGTTGAAGGAAAGTACAGAGCAGAATTGTTAGCTTTTTCGGATGTGAATCCATATATTACGGCTGTTGTCAAACGAATTGACAGTATTCCTTATTCGGAAAAGTACAATTTGAGAGCAGAGGCACTTGTCAGATATGCCAAAGGGTTGTTTAACGAGTATTCTATTATAGCTCAGAAACTCCCAAATGATATAAATATGGGTGTTGCCAAGCTGTCTGAGCCCGGTGCGCTTGCCGATTATATTGCCGGCAATATTCCTCTTGATTATCCGCAGAAGCAGGAGGTTTTATCCGAAATTGATTCGCTTAAGAGAATACAAAAACTTGTAGATATACTCGGCAAAGAGGTTAAGCTTCTTCAGCTTGAAGAAGATATAAATGACCGAGTACAGAGCCAAATAGATGAAAATCAAAAGGAATATTACCTTCATGAGCAGTTAAAGGCTATTAATGCCGAACTCGGCGAAGGAGACAATCCAGCTTCCGAGGCTGACGGCTATCGCGAAAAAATACTCAAGCTGCATCTTGATGCCGACAGCGAAAAGAAGCTGCTAAATGAGTGCGACAGGCTTAAATATGTGCAGCCGAGCAGCCCCGAAAGTGCAGTATCAAGAAATTATCTTGATAAGATTTTGGAGCTTCCGTGGCATATTTACTCAAAAGAAAATCTTAATATCGATAATGCTCGGAGAATACTTGACAGAGATCATTACGGACTTAAAGACGTTAAAGAGCGAATTCTTGAATTTATTGCTGTGAGAAAACTGTCGCCAAATATTAAAGGACAGATAATATGTCTTGTCGGCCCTCCGGGCGTCGGTAAAACCTCTGTTGCAAAGTCTCTTGCAAAGGCGCTGAACAGAAAGTATGAGAGAATATCTCTCGGCGGTGTTCATGACGAGGCGGAGATAAGAGGTCACAGAAAGACTTATATCGGTGCAATGCCGGGCAGTATAATTGAAGCTGTTATCAGGACTAAAACCTCCAATCCTTTGATTTTACTTGATGAAATTGATAAGCTCTCGAACGACTATAAAGGTGATCCGTCAAGTGCTTTATTAGAAGCTCTTGATCCCGAGCAGAACAATACATTCCGTGATCACTATATTGAAATCCCGTTTGATTTGAGCAAGGTGCTTTTTGTTACAACAGCTAACGATAAGAACGAAATACCGGCTCCCTTATTGGATAGAATGGAAGTTATCGAACTTTTCAGTTATACACACGAGGAAAAGTTCAATATAGCCAAAAAACATCTTATACCGAAACAACTCAAGGAAAACGGCATCAAAGCGTCACAGCTTCACTTTACCGATAATGCCATACACAGTATAATAGACGGTTATACAAGAGAAGCCGGAGTCAGAACGCTTGAACGAACTTTTGCAAAGGTAATGCGTAAAGCTGCTGTTAAAATAACCGAAGGCTATACCGGAAAAATCTCTGTGAAGCCGACCGGCCTTGAGGCCTATCTCGGTCCCAAAAAATATAAGCCGGAATCTCAGGGCCATAAGGATGAAGTCGGTGTTGTAAACGGTCTTGCATGGACTTCTGTAGGCGGAGAAATGCTGAAGGTCGAGGCAGTTAAGATGCCGGGAACGGGAAAGCTTGAACTTACCGGTTCTTTGGGCGATGTTATGAAAGAATCCGCAAGGACGGCATACAGTTATATCCGGAGTATTTCGGAAGCATTGCCTCTTGATATGGATTTTTATAAAAATACTGACATTCATATTCATTTCCCCGAGGGAGCTGTTCCTAAAGACGGCCCTTCTGCCGGAATAGCAATAACAACTGCGGTTGTTTCCGCACTCACGGGTATACCGGTAAGAGCCGATATTGCTATGACGGGTGAAGTTACTTTGACCGGTAATGTATTGCCGATCGGCGGATTGAAAGAAAAAACAATGGCGGCATACAGAAACGGAATTAAAACCGTTCTTATTCCGGAGGAAAACGTTTCGGATTTGAAAGAAATCGATGATGCTGTTAAAGAAAATGTCGATTTCGTATCGGTGTCAAAAGCCGACGAGGTATTGTCTCTTGCGCTATCCAAAAATGTAGTCTTCAAAGATAATAAACAAAGGAGCATAAAGCTCAAACAGGACAGAAGCCAAACGGCATCTGTATGCCAACAGAACTAAGAGGTAAAAAATGAATTTGAATAAAGCTGAATTTGAAGCTGCATTTGGAACATCGTCGCAGCTGCCGTCTTCCGATTTGCCGGAAATAGCTTTTGCGGGTAGATCAAATGTGGGAAAATCATCTTTGCTTAATCGCCTTTTTAACAGAAAGGCACTTGCAAGAGTGAGCTCAGTTCCCGGCAAAACCGCTACGATAAACTTCTACAAGGTTGACGATGCCAGATTTGTGGATTTACCTGGATACGGATATGCAAAAGTATCGAAATCCGAGAAAATAAGATGGGCTGAAATGCTTGAAGGCTATTTTAAGACGGGTCGTAACATAAGACTTGTCGTTCAGCTTATCGATATGAGGCACAAACCGAGCGCAGACGATCTTATGATGATTGAATTTTTGCGCTCAACCGATTATCCGTTTGTTATTGTTATGACTAAGAGCGATAAACTTAACAAAACGCAGTTTGCCGAAAGATCAGCGGCAATTTACGATGAAATACCGGATTCTGAAAATGTTACTATTATTCCTTTTTCTGCAACTAACGGATTGGGCAGGGAAGAGATAACCGAGTATATAAATAATGCACTTTAAAAGGAGAGAACCAAATGTTTGTATCAGACGGATTAGGAGTTAATGAGAGCGGCCATTTGACCGTCGGCGGTTGTGATACCGTATCTCTTGCAAAAAAATACGGGACACCGTATATGTGCTATGATGAGAATATGATAAGAAAAAACTGCCGTGAATTTGTAAAATCAATGGAAGAAAACTACGACGGTAACGGGCTTGTATGCTATGCGAGCAAGGCTTTTTCCTGCCTTGAAATGTGCAGAATATGCAAAGAAGAAAAGATGGGATTAGACGTTGTTTCGGGCGGAGAAATTTTTACTGCCGTTAAGGCCGGTTTCCCGTCGGAACGTATTTGTTTCCACGGCAACAATAAGACTAATGATGAGCTTACAATGGCTCTTGACAATAATGTCGGCAGAATAGTTGTCGATAATGTGGAGGAGCTTAAAAGGCTGAGCACTTTGGCTTCGAAAACCGGTAAGGTTGCAAAGATAATGCTGAGAATCAAACCCGGTATAGATGCGCATACACATTCTTTTATAAGAACCGGTCAGATTGATTCTAAATTCGGCTTTGCTCTTGAGACGGGCGAAGCTATGACCGCAGTTAAGCTTGCGGTTGAAACCGACAGCATTGACCTCTGCGGACTTCACTGCCATATCGGTTCGCAGATATTTGATATTGCGCCGTTTGAACTTGCTGCAAAGGTTATGATTGATTTTATTTCTGAAATCAAAGAAACCGTAGGATATGAAATCAGAGAACTCAACCTCGGCGGAGGATTCGGCATTAAGTATCTTGAATCGGATACCCCGAAGCCGTTTTCGGAATATATGAAGAGAGTTTCTGTTGTTGTCAAGAAGGAAGCAGAGAAGAAAAATGTTAAGCTTCCGTTTATACTTATTGAGCCCGGTCGTTCTGTGGTCGGAGCAGAAGGCGTTACCGTTTATACAATCGGAGCCGTTAAGCATATTCCGAACATCAGAACCTATATTTCGGTAGACGGAGGAATGACCGACAATCCGCGCTATATTCTCTATCAATCGGATTATGATGTAATGTGCGCCAACAAAGCAAACGAGCCCAAGACTGAAAAAGTAACTGTTGCCGGTAAATGCTGCGAAAGCGGTGACCTTATACAGGAAAATGCTCCAATACAAAAAGTTGAGGCAGGAGACCTTTTAGCTGTGCTTTCGACAGGTGCTTATAACTACTCAATGGCTTCAAATTATAACAGAATTCCGCGTCCTATAGTAATAATGGCAAAGGATGGAGAATCGCGTATAATTATAAGACGTGAAACATACGAAGATATTACACGTAATGATGTTTAAAATGAAAGGAATTTAAATGTCTTTTACTCATTTGCATCTTCACACAGAATACAGTCTGCTCGACGGCACCTGCCGTATAGGGCAGCTTGTTGATGCTGCAAAAGAGCTCAACATGGATTCTTTAGCTATAACAGACCACGGAAATATGTTCGGTGCCGTTGAGTTTTATAAAGCAGCTAAAGAGAATGGGATAAAGCCCATTATCGGTTGTGAAGTTTATGTTGCTCCACGTTCGCGCCTTGATAAAGTCCACGGTATTGATAACGAGCGTTTTCATCTTGTTTTGCTCTGTAAAAATAATACGGGATATGAAAATCTTATCAAAATTGTGTCTGAATCGTGGGTGACGGGATTTTACACAAAGCCGCGTGTTGATAAACAGCTTCTCGAGAAATATCACGAGGGGCTTATTGCTCTGTCTGCCTGTCTTGCGGGAGAAATTCCGAGAAAACTGTTGCAAGACGATTATGACGGAGCTAAGGAAGCTGCACTTTGGTATGACAAGACTTTCGGTCGCGGCAATTATTATCTCGAAATACAGAATCACGGAATTGCCGAGCAACTCAGGGTTTTGCCTCAGATAGTTAAAATTTCGCGAGAGACCGGTATACCGCTTGTCGCTACAAACGATGTCCATTATATAAAAAAAGAAAACGCAAAAGTACAAAAAGTTCTTATCTGTATTCAAACTAACCATACAATAGATGAAGATACGGGTTTGGAATTTGGAACCGATGATTTTTATCTCAAATCCGAAGATGAAATGCGTGAATTATTCGGAGATTATCCGGATGCGGTTGATAATACTTCTGTTATAGCTGATATGTGCAACGTTGAGTTTGAGTTCCACAAAACCAAACTACCGCATTTTGATGTTCCCGATAATATGGACCATTTTGAATATTTTCGTAATGAGTGCTATAAGGGCTTGCGCAGAAATTACGGAATTGCTCCGGAGCAGAAATATATCGACAGACTCGAATACGAACTTTCGGTTATCAATAAAATGGGCTATGTTGACTATTTCCTTATTGTTGCCGATTTTATCAGCTATGCAAAACGCCATGGTATTCCCGTAGGTCCCGGCAGGGGGTCGGGAGCCGGCAGTATAGCCGCTTATTGTATGGGAATTACAGGTATAGACCCAATTAAATACAATCTGCTGTTTGAGCGTTTTTTAAATCCGGAGCGTGTAAGTATGCCGGATATTGATGTTGATTTTTGTTATGAACGCCGCGAAGAAGTAATTGATTACGTTATAAGAAAATATGGCTCGGATCACGTTGCACAAATAGTGACTTTCGGTACTTTGGCCGCAAGAGCGTCTATTCGCGATGTCGGCAGAGCACTCGGGATACCGTACAATACCGTTGATACGGTTTCCAAAATGATTCCGCGCGAGCTCGGCATGACAATAGAAAAGGCTCTTACGAAAAATCAGGAGCTTAAAGCGCTTTATGATAAGGACGCCAAAATCAGGGAGCTTGTCGATACGGCAAAATCAGTTGAGGGTATGCCAAGGCACACCTCAACCCATGCGGCGGGCGTTGTTATAACCGATAAACCTGTTGATCGATATGTTCCGTTAGCAAGAAATGATGAGTCCGTGGTTACGCAGTATACCATGACTACCATTGAAGAACTCGGACTGCTTAAAATGGACTTTCTCGGTCTCAGAACACTTACGGTAATAAGTGATACCGTAAAATCGGTAAGAGAAAACAATATTCCCGATTTTGATATTGAAAAAATTTCGCTTGACGATAAGGCGACATATGATATGCTGTCAGCAGGGTATACTTATGGTGTATTTCAATGTGAGTCGGCGGGAATAAGAAATGTTATAACCCGTCTGAAACCGCAGAATATAGAGGATATAATTGCTGTTATTTCTTTGTACAGACCCGGTCCTATGGATTCGATTGATATGTATATAAATAACAGACATAATCCGAAAAGCATCAGATATAAGACGCCGCAACTTAAAAATATTCTTGATGTTACTTACGGCTGTATGGTATATCAAGAGCAGGTTATGCAAATATTCCGGGAACTTGCGGGATATTCTTTCGGACGAGCCGACGTTGTAAGACGAGCTATGTCAAAGAAAAAGCACAAGGTAATGGAGCAGGAGAGGGAGTATTTTGTAAACGGATTGAAAAATTCCGACGGTACTTATGCGTGCGACGGATGCGTAAGGCGCGGAATACCTGCCGAAGTTGCCAACAGCATTTTCGACGATATGTCATCTTTCGCTTCATATGCGTTCAATAAGTCTCATTCGGCCGCATATGCTGTCATTGCATATCGTACGGCATATCTGAAATGCCATTTCCCGGCGCAATTCACTGCCGCACTTCTCACGAGTGTTATTGATGATTCAACAAAAATAGCACTTTATATAGACGATTTGGCAAGGCTGAAAATAAATGTTCTGTCACCGAGCGTCAACGAGAGTTTCAGAGCATTTACCTCTGACGGCAAGAGCGTTCGTTTTGGGCTACTTGCTATTAAAAATCTCGGCTACAATTTTATTGATACTATTGTCAAAGAAAGAAGCTCTAACGGAAAATACAAATCACTTTATGATTTTTGTAAGAGAACATATGGCAAGGATTTTAATAAACGAGCCGTTGAGGGTTTAATTAAAAGCGGAGCACTTGACGGACTCGGACTTAATCGTCGTGAAATGCTTACAAATTTACCACTGATTGTTGAGAATATCGAGCGTGACAAGAGAAATAATGTTGACGGACAACTCGGCTTGTTTGATTTGAGTGGAGTGGCTTCTGGCGGCAATGAACCGCAATGTAAGCATTGTGACGAATTTCCGGCACTTGAACTTTTATCGATGGAAAAGGAAATGACCGGTTTGTATCTTACGGGGCATCCTATGGTTCAGTACGAGACGCTTTCTAAAAAGCTTCATTCCGACAGCGTTCTTGAAATGGTGAATACGGAAGAAAATGTTTCGGGAAAATATACGGATAACAGCCCGGTACGTGTCCTCGGAATAATAACTTCTATAAAGAAAAAAGTTACAAAATCAGACAGTACCATGGCTTTTTTAGGTTTTGAAGATGTTCATGCAGCTATTGAAGTAATAGTGTTTCCCAAACTTTTGCTCAAGTATTCAGAGCTTTTAAATGTCGGAAGCGTTGTATTGCTGTGCGGCAGATTGTCTCTCAGAGAGGACGAAGAACCGAAAATAGTTATGGACAGCGTTTCTTTACCTCCGGATGAAAACAGTATTGTTACCGCCGACACAGCTTCCCAAAATTCCGACAAGCCGAAAAAATCGGTGAGAAAGGGCCTTTTTGTGAGATTTTGCACAAAGAACTGTGAGGAGGTTAAAAAGAGTACAAATCTGATTACTATTTTTGAGGGGATGTTACCCGTATATTACTATTTTGATGATGCTAAAAGCTACGAGAGACAGCAATTTTCGACGACTGCCAATGACCCTATGATTTCAGAGTTGAAAAGAATTAACGGTGAAAAAAATGTTGTTGTACAACTCTAAGAAAAATGTCAAAATTGCTTGACAATATTTTTCATTTGTGTATCATTATATTTTGAATGTATTTATTTGAGGTGATTTTTAATGAAAACGATTGGCGTATTGACAAGCGGTGGAGATGCTCCGGGCATGAATGCCGCAATCAGAGCCGTTGTAAGATCGGGTTGTGAAAACGGCTTCCGTGTAATGGGAATCAGAAGAGGCTGGAACGGTCTTATGCATGGTGATATGTATGAAATGAATCTTCGCAGTGTTTCTAATATTATTAACCGAGGCGGTACAATTCTTTATTCTGCAAGAAGTCCTGAATTCAAGACCGAAGAAGGTATGAAAAAGGCAATTGAAATATGCAAAGAGCATAATATGGAGGGCGTAGTTGTTATAGGCGGAGACGGTTCTTTCCGCGGCGCTCGTGACCTTTCGCTCAGAGGCATCCCTTGTGTGGGTATTCCCGGAACGATTGACAATGATATTGCTTGCTGTGATTACACAATAGGTTATGATACCGCAATGAACACGGCTATGGAAATGGTTGACAGACTTCGTGACACAACAGAGTCTCATGATCGTTGCTCGGTTGTTGAAGTTATGGGAAGACGTGCGGGTTATATAGCACTCAACGCCGGTATAGCTTGCGGTGCAACAACAATTCTTATTCCGGAAGTTGATTTCGATTTTGAGCGTGACGTTATCGACAGAATGAAGAAAACTCAAAAAACAGGAAAAAGACATTTTATAATCATTGTTGCCGAAGGTGTCGGCGGCGTAGAAGAAATGGCGAAAAAAATCGAAGCGGAAATGGGCGTAGAATCCCGTGCAACTGTTTTAGGCCATGTGCAGCGCGGCGGTTCGCCGACAGTTCGCGACAGAGTTGTTGCAAGCCAAATGGGTTATAAAGCGGTTGAGCTTTTAAAGCAGGGGATAGGTAATCGTGTGGTAGCTATGCAAAAGGATGAAATTGTTGACTTCGACATATTCGAAGCTCTCAATATGAAAAAGTCGATTGATCTTGACCTTTATAAGATGGCTCACGAGATATCTATCTGATGAAAAATATTGTTTTAATCGGAATGCCGGCTTCGGGCAAAAGCACAGTCGGCGTTATTCTTGCAAAGACTCTTGGTATTGGCTTTGTAGATACTGATCTTGTAATACAGCAACGTGAAAATGCACTTTTGCAGGACATTATAAACGAAAAAGGGCTTCAATGCTTTCTTGATAAAGAAAGAGACGCAATATTGTCGCTTGAGTGTGAAAATTGTGTTGTTGCGACCGGCGGAAGCGTTGTTTTTCGCGATGAAGCTATGCAAAAGCTTAAGCGTAATTCCGTGATTGTCTTTATAGATGTTCCGCTTAAAAATATAAAGGCAAGGCTTAAAAATATCAAAACGCGAGGCGTTGCTGCACCTAAAAATCAGACAATAGACGATATTTTTTTTGAGAGACTTCCTCTTTATAAAAAGTATGCCGATATTACCGTTGATACAGCGGATTTATCTCCGGAAGAAACGGTTTCAAGGATTATTTTTTCATTAAAAAATTAAATATATTATATGCAGGCTTTACGGTTTATTCGGAAATAATATTTCCGTGTAAATTAACCGTAAAGCCTTATTTTTTCATAACATAAAATCCGCAAAAAAGTAAAAATTATAAATGCAGTGATCACTGTATATACGGAGGTGAAAAATGAAAAAATTTTTTAAAGTTCTCAGCATTTTCGGATTGTTAGCTGCCTCTGTTATATTTGCATTTGTAATTTACGGTATAAAAAGCATTCCGGACAGTATTCACCTGGTGAGTGACGAAAAGCTGAAATTTAATGAGATATATTCATATCGGATATCAAGCGGTGACATTTCGGTTTCCGTTAATTCCGAGAATGCGGCAAAGGGCACTCTGCTTAGTGAATACACTGTGGATATTTCCGCCCTGAAGGTTATTCCGGTAAAATCCGCCGATGTTATTGTTTCTGAGAGAAAATATGTAATTCCCTCAGGTGATGTATTTGGCATACGCATGTTTACAAAAGGCGTTGTGGTTGTCGGTTCTGATGATGTCTATACTGAAGAAGGAATTTCAAATCCCTCTAAAACAGCGGGCCTTAATGCCGGGGATATAATATTGACTGTAAACGGAAACAATGTGAACTCAACATTGGAAATTGAAAAAGCGGTACAGGAAAACGGCGGTAATGAATTGAAGCTGTCGGTAAAGCGCGGAAAAAAAGTTCTGAATCTGAAATTGACGCCTGCTTTGTCAAAAAATGATAATTGTTATAAAGCCGGTATATGGGTCAGGGACAGTATGGCGGGGGTAGGCACGATAACTTTTATTGACTCCGCCAGCAAAGTGTTCGGCGGACTCGGACATGCGGTATGTGATGTTGATACAGGTATAGTTATGCCGCTTGCCGACGGCGATGCCGTCAAAACAAAGATAACCGGTTGCTATAAAGGTTCTTGCGGTTCGACAGGTGAGCTTTGCGGCGTATTTCAGGATACTAATATAGGAACACTTTCGTTGAATACAGCTTGCGGAGTATACGGGTTTTTGAATAATATCGTTTCAACAAATGAGGCCGTACCCATTGCAACAAAGCAAGAGGTTAAAACCGGTTCGGCAAAAATAATATCCACTGTTGATGAAAAAGGTCCGCAGTACTATGATGTAAGAATCGTGAGAATTTGTAATAACGACAGCAGCTCATCTAAAAATATGATAATTGAAATTACAGACAGCTCTTTAATAGAAAAAACAGGCGGTATAATTCAAGGTATGAGCGGCAGTCCCATTATTCAAGACGGTATGCTTATCGGTGCTGTAACGCATGTGTTTGTTAATGATCCGATTCGCGGATATGCTGTTTTTGCCGATAATATGCTAAAAGTATCCGAAGCCTTAAATGCTGAGAGGCTGCTTGAAAAAGCATCGTGAAAGGTACCGGAACGGTATTTGCCGTTCCGGTACTTTAATAACGGTATGATATTGCGTAAAAAATAACAGCTGCCTTTATTGCACTTTTTCTGTTGTTATGGCGATAATAGAATTAATTTGAAAAAAATATAAGCTTTTTATAAAAAAGCTCTTGTCAAGATATAACTAATATGGTAAAATATGTCAGAAATAAAAAATTTGGAGGTATACAAAATGAAAAGCGGTTTAAAAGTAATGATGGTGTCAGAGGGCAATGATTTCGGGCAGACTTGTGCGGGAGTTCTGCGCTCTTACGGTTGCGATGTGAAAATGGTGCCGAAAAACGGTGCTGAAATATTACATAAAACCGAGACCGAAAAGCCTGATGTCGTTGTTATGGACGCATTTATGACAGCAATCGATGCTTTAGGTGTGCTGAAAGAAATGCCGAAGATGAAACTCGAAAAGAAGCCTTTAATGATGGTTATGTCAAGTGTCGACAATCAAAGATTTGAGCAGGAATTATTATCTGCCGGGGCAGATTATTATTTTTTGAAACCTTTTGATATGAATATGATGGCTGAAAGAATAACTCAGTTGACAGGATGGAGAGACAATTCGAAGTTCGGGAAACTTCACCCTGCTGACAGCTCTGCTGATTTGGAAGTCGTTGTCAGCGATATTATGCATCAAATTGGTGTTCCGGCTCATATAAAAGGTTATCAGTATTTGCGAGAGGCAATTATTTTATCAATAAACGACAGCGAAATGATGAACTCTGTAACAAAAGTTTTGTATCCAACTGTTGCTAAAACTTTTTCAACAACTTCTTCAAGAGTTGAACGTGCCATACGCCACGCAATAGAAGTTGCATGGGATAGAGGCGACGTTGACGTTCTTAGTTCTTACTTCGGCTATACAATACAAAACTCTCGCGGAAAGCCCACTAACTCTGAGTTTATTGCCATGATAAGCGATAAATTAAGACTCAGTATGAAAATATCATAAAACAGTTAATTAAAATGACCGCCCGGATTAATTTGCTGAGCGGTCATTTTTTTATAAATATTTGATTAAACCTTTGCTTTTTTCCACACGCCTGAGAGATACAGCGCAAGAGAAGCTAAGCTTGCGACTATCCAACCTATCGGCCATGACCACCAAATTCCGAGTTGCCCGATATGCGGTGTGAGAATAAATGCGAATATCACGCGAAGTATGAGATCGGTGAAGGTTGAGACCATAAAGCTTAGCATAGCTCCGGATCCACGTAATATGCCGTCAACAATTATTTTAACTGTTGCTAAGAAATAGAACGGTGATACGATTTTTAAAAACTGGACGCCGGCTGTTATAACATCGGTATTATTGCGTGTGACAAATATCATCATCATATATTTCGGAAAAATGAAAAATGCTATAAAAAACGGAATAGCAACCAATAATGCGATTTTCAGTCCCGATCCGAACCCTTTCTTTACTCTTTCGGTATTATGTGCTCCGATATTTTGCGCTGTGTAGCTTGAAATGCCGTTGCTTAATGTGACAAGTGTTGTTATTGTAAATGTATTCAGCTTCATTGCTGCAGCGAAACCTGCAACAACGGCAGCACCGAAACTATTAATAAGGCCTTGTATGAATACATTGCCTACCGAGACGAAGCTTTGCTGCAATATGCTGGGCACGGCAACCTTTGTAATTCTCAGCAACATTCTTCCCGAAAAAAATTTAGGCTTTTCACTTTCGATATTACGTATCTTTTTCAGTAATGCAATAAAAGCTAAAATGCCGGACACTCCTTGCGCAATGAACGTTGCCCAAGCAACTCCGGCAACTCCCATTTTCATAGGACCGGCAAATATTAAATCGAGCGCAATATTAGTAAGAGAAGAAAAAATTAAAAAGTACAATGGTGTTTTTGAATCACCGAGAGCCGTAAAAACAGCTGTACTTATATTGTATATAAACAGGAACGCCATTCCGGCGGCGTAAATATTAAGATAAGTAACCGAATCAGCCATTATATTATCCGGTGTTCCCATTGCCTTTAAAAGCACTTTTGATGATGAAAGACCGACTGCAGTCAGTATAAGAGATAAAATAAGAGATGAGATAATAGAGGTATTGACAGCCGTTTTCATATGCGTAATGCGTTTCCCACCGAACAACTGTGAGATTACAACAGAGCATCCGATATTTGAACCGTTTGCGACAGCGATAAAAAGCATTGTGATGGGATATGACGCGCCGACAGCGGCAAGTGCGTTAACGCCGGCAAACTGACCTGCCACTATACTGTCAACAGTGCTGTAAAGCTGCTGAAACATAACGCTGATTATCATTGGTAATGTAAATTTCCAAAGTGTTTTATCAGGATTTCCCTTAGTCAGATCTGTGACCATTTTTTTCCTCCATTGCTTTTGTATTAGTAATTATACCTAAAAGAAAGCGATTTGTGAACATAAAATGATAAATTCAGACAGATTTACAGTTTTCTCGAGTTTTAGTTGAAATGTTTGTAAAGTTAATGTATAATAATGATATATTTTTACGTGGGGCGATTTTATTGAAACTGCTTGAAGACAGAATTGTAAAAGACGGTATTGTTAAGCCCGGCAATGTACTCAAAGTTGATTCTTTTTTGAATCATCAGATGGACATTTCTCTGTTTAATGATATGGGCAAGGAATTTAAACGTCTTTTCAATGATACCCCTATAAATAAAATACTGACCATTGAAGCCTCTGGTATCGGTATAGCTTGTGTTGCGGCGCAGTATTTTGATAATGTTCCTGTGGTTTTTGCAAAAAAATCTCAGACTGTTAATATTGACGGAGAGGTTTATTCCACTAAAATTGAATCATTTACTCATAAAAGGGTGTATGATGTTATACTTTCAAAGAAATATCTTTCTTCAAAAGATCACGTCCTTATTATTGATGACTTTTTAGCTAACGGGTGCGCTTTGAATGGCCTTTTGGATATTGCACAAAAAGCCGGTGCTACTGTTGAAGGCGTCGGTATTGCGGTTGAAAAGGGTTTTCAACGCGGTGGCGAACTTATTAGGCAAAAAGGTATACGTGTCGAGTCTCTTGCCATTATTGAGAGCATGGATGCGGATAGTGGAAACATCGTATTTAAGGAACAGTGACCTTTTATTTTGTATGATACAGGGGGAGAGCTTCTGTTCATAATATTATGTCAAAAAACTGGAGGAAACACAAATGAAAAAGGTTCTCAGCATTCTTTTGTCAGTTGCTATGATCGTTCTTTGTTTTGCAGCGTGCGGCAAGACTGACGGCGATAAAAGCTCGACTGGCAAAGCAGCAAATGTCAAAGTAGGATTCATATTCCTGCATGACGAAAACTCAACATATGACAAGAACTTTATTACTGCAGCTGAAGAGGCTTGCAAAAAAGCCGGTGTTGAAATTCTTAAAAAGACCAACATCAGCGAAACACAGGCTTGCTATGATGCAGCAGCAGAGCTTGTTGACGAAGGATGCAATGTCATCTTCGCGGACAGCTTCGGTCATGAGCCTTATGTAATTCAGGCAGCTAAAAAGTTCCCGGAGGTTCAGTTCTTACATGCAACAGGAACTAAAGCTCATACCGAAGGCCTTTCTAATTATCATAATGCTTTTGCTTCAATATATGAAGGCAGATACCTTGCGGGTGTTGCTGCCGGAATGAAGCTTAACGAAATGATTTCTTCCGGTAAGATTACAGCTGACAAAGCTAAGATGGGTTATGTCGGTGCTTATACTTACGCAGAAGTTATTTCGGGCTACACTTCTTTCTATCTCGGTGCTAAGAGCGTTTGCCCGTCAGTTACCATGGAGGTTACCTTTACCGGTTCTTGGTATGATGAGACTGCCGAGAAAGAAGCCGCTCAGAAGCTTATAAACAATGGTTGCGTACTTATTAGCCAGCATGCTGACTCAATGGGCGCTCCGACTGCTTGCGAAGCTGCAGGTGTTCCCAATGTTTCATACAATGGTTCAACAGTAAGTGCTTGCCCCAACACATTTATTGTATCTTCTAGAATAGATTGGGCTCCTTATCTTGAGTATGCTATTGATTGCGTTAAAAACGGCAAAGCAATTGACACCGATTGGACAGGTACTCTCAGCACAGGATCTGTTGTTCTTACCGATGTTAACACTAAGGCAGCTGCCGAAGGTACACAGGCTAAGATTGATGAAGTTAAGGCAGAGCTTGAAAGCGGTAAGCTTCACGTATTTGATACCTCTGCATTCACTGTAACCGTATCTGACAGCAAAAACAAGAATGCTACTGTTGATGCTGACGGTCATCTTACCGGATACAAGGCTGATATTGACTCCGATGCAGATAACACCGGTGATACTGAGGTCGTTTCTGACGGTTACTTCCATGAGTCAGAAAAGCGTTCTGCTCCTTGCTTCGATGTACAGATAGACGGTATCACTCTTCTTGATACAAAGTTCTAAGATTAAATACACAGATTTATACTGTATCCGTGGCCGATGAAAATCGGCCACGGTATAGTTATTTATTGGGAAATAGTTTTTCAACTGTTTTCAATTATTTTACAGGACCTTATTCTCGAATGAGCATGGTTTTGAATTTTAAATTTGCGTGAGAAAGGCTGTGTGGATATTTATGGGTTCTCCTTTTGCCTTGGAGTTGAAAGGGATAACTAAGACATTCGGCAGTACAATAGCTAACAAAGACGTTGACCTACAAGTAAAAAACGGTGAAATACTATCTATACTCGGAGAAAACGGCTCCGGTAAGACAACACTTATGAATATGGTTTCGGGAATATATTACCCGGATTCTGGCGAGATTTATGTCGGCGGTAAGGAAGTTGTTATTAAATCTCCGAAAGATGCTTTTGATTTAAAGATTGGAATGATACATCAACATTTTAAGCTTGTTGATGTTTTTAACGCTGTCCAAAATATTGTTTTGGGTGTAAAAGACGGAAACAAATATAATCTGAAAGAGGCCGAAAAGAGAGTTAAGGCTATATGTGATAAATACGGTTTCGTCATTGACTTCGATAAGAAAATTTATGAAATGTCTGTTTCGGAAAAGCAGACAGTGGAAATAATTAAGGTGCTTTACAGAGGTGCTGATATACTAATTCTTGATGAACCGACCGCTGTTTTAACACCGCAGGAAACTGAAAAATTATTCGACGTTCTCAGAAGAATGCGTGAGGATAATAAGTCGATTATAATAATTACACACAAGCTGCATGAGGTGCTTGAAATATCCGATAGGGTAACAATTCTCAGAAAAGGTATGTATGTCGGAACGGTTGAGACAAAAGATGCAACGGAACAATCCCTTACGGAAATGATGATGGGTGAAAAAGTCACTCTCAATATAAAGAGAACTGAGCCTAAGAATACCGAGCTACGTATTGATGTTAAGAATCTTTCCGTTAAAAATCACGAGGGCAAGCTTGTGCTTGATAACATCAACTTTACTGCTAACAGCGGAGAAATACTCGGTATTGCCGGTATTTCCGGATGCGGGCAAAAAGAATTACTTGAGTCAATAGCGGGATTACAGCAGACTGTAAAGGGCTCAAGCATATTGTACAAGTCTAAAGACGGAGAAGAAAGTCAGTTAGTCGGGAAATCGCCCAAAGAAATCAGAAAGCTTGGAGTTGCTCTTTCTTTTGTTCCGGAGGATAGGCTCGGAATGGGTCTTGTCGGCAATATGGATATTATTGATAATATGATGTTGAGATCTTATAAGGGCGGTCATACGGCTTTTCTTGAACGTAAAGCCCCTAAGGATCTCGCGAATGCGATTATCAAAGATCTTGAAGTTGTTACGCCGAGTGCAGAAACTCCGGTTCGTCGGCTTTCCGGCGGTAATGTTCAAAAGGTTCTTGTTGGCAGAGAAATTGCGTCAAATCCGACAGTTTTAATGGTTGCATATCCCGTCCGCGGACTTGATGTAAATTCTTCATATCTGATATATGACCTTCTCAACAAACAAAAAGAGCACGGGACATCCGTTATATTTGTAGGAGAGGACCTTGATGTTCTTATTGAGCTCTGCGACAGAATAATGGTTATGAACAGCGGAAAAGTAACAGGTATAGTTGACGGCAGAACTGCGAAAAAAGATGAAATTGGCATTCTTATGACGAAAAATACTGACGTGGAGGGAAAAGCATGAGTAATAAAAGTGTTCGTGAACCTCTTTTTCACGTCGCAAAAAGAGGCTATGTTCCCAAATATAAATCTTGGGCTATACGCCTCGGTTCAATCGTTGCCGCTCTTATAGTATGTGCTGTTGTTACTATGATTTTAACCGGCGAAAATCCAATAAGCGTTTACAAAACTATGTTTGAGGGCGCATTCGGAACCGAAAGAAAAATTTGGAAGCTTTTACAAAGTCTTGCAATGCTTCTGTGCGTTTCGCTTGCAATTACGCCGGCGTTTAAAATGCGATTTTGGAATATCGGCGGTGAAGGGCAAGTGCTTATCGGAGGTCTTGCTACCGCGGCGTGTATGATTTTGCTCGGCGGCAAAGTCCCCAATGCACTTTTGATTATTATAATGCTTGTTGCAAGTATTATTGCAGGTGCCGTTTGGGCTTTGATTCCCGCGGTATTTAAAGCTAAGTTTAATACAAATGAAACTTTATTTACCTTAATGATGAACTATGTTGCAATTCAGATTGTTTCGTATTTCTGTATGTATTGGGAAAATCCCAAGGGCTCTGGCAAGATCGGTGTTATTAACAGCAATACCATGGACGGTTGGCTTCCCACAATCGGAAAGTATGATTATCTTCTGAATATAATAATTGTTTTGATAATAACGATTGCTATGTATGTATATCTCAAGTACAGTAAGCACGGCTATGAGATTTCGGTTGTAGGTGAATCTGAAAATACGGCAAGATACATAGGTATCAATGTAAAAAAGGTTATTATGAGAACTTTATTTCTTTCGGGTGCTATTTGCGGTATAGCCGGATTTTTACTTGTTGGCGGAACCGATCATACCATTTCGTCGACAACGGCAGACGGTAGGGGATTTACTGCAATAATGGTATCCTGGCTTGCAAAGTTTAATCCGATTTATATGATTTTGACATCATTCCTACTTGTTTTCCTCGATGCGGGTGCCAGTCAGATTTCAATGGTGTTTAATCTCAACGAATCATTTTCTGATATATTGACCGGTATAATTCTGTTCTTTATCATAGGTAGTGAATTCTTTATTAACTACGAATTGAAGTTCAGAAAAACGAAAAAGGAGGTAAAGTAAAATGTTTTCATTGATTACTTTTCTCCATAGAGCTATAATGCAGGGTATACCGCTCCTTTTTGGTTCGACGGGCGAAATTATGACTGAAAAGTCCGGAAACCTTAATCTCGGTATCCCGGGTGTTATGTACATCGGCGGTATGAGCGGTGTTATAGGTGCGTTTCTTTATGAAAATTCGCTCTCGTCTCCATCCGATGCAGTCGGATTTCTTGCGGTTATGATTCCGCTTTTGTGCTGCGCTTTGGGTTCTTTACTCGCAGGTTTGATTTATTGTTTCCTCACAGTTACTTTACGAGCCAATCAGAATGTAACGGGTCTTGCACTTACTACTTTTGGTACGGGCTTCGGTAACTTTTTCGGAGGATCTCTTATTAAACTTGTAGGTTCAGACGTTCCGTCGGTAGCACTTACAACAACAAGCAATTACTTCAGAACAACATTACCGGGAGCAGAAACCACCGGATGGTTCGGTAAGCTGTTTTTATCGTACGGATTTTTGGCATATGCAGCTGTAATAATAGCAATTATCTGTTCATATTTCCTGAATCATACCCGTCACGGATTAAATCTTCGTGCGGTAGGCGAAAATCCTGCAACAGCAGATGCTGCAGGAATAAATGTAAACAGAGCCAAATATCTCTCTACCTGTATAGGAAGTGTTATTGCGGGCTTCGGAGGTCTTTATTATGTAATGGATTACGCCAACGGCGTTTGGTCAAATGACGGCTTCGGCGACAGAGGCTGGCTTGCAATTGCGCTTGTTATATTCGCTATTTGGCGTCCGAATCTCAGCATACTCGGTTCTATAGTATTCGGCGGACTCTATATTGTTTATCTTTATGTTCCGGGTGCACTCCGCACACAGGAGCTTTACAAGATGATACCCTATGTAGTCACAATAATTGTTCTTATTCTTGTAAGTGTAAGAGATAAGAAAGAAAACCAGGGACCGGCCTCACTCGGACTTTCATATTTCAGAGAGGACCGATAATTCAAGTAATTATACTTTCTAAACTGTCTGTTGTTTTAAATAGACGGATTACAGCAAAATATTAATCAAAAAAGACAGCATAAAGAGTAATTTTTACTCTCTGTGCTGTCTTTTGCTATCTGAAAAAATATTTTATTTGCATCTTTTAATTTAAGTCTGTTTACGGTCGGGGAAAAACAAAAAAATTAAGTTGCATCAACATTGTTTTTACCAAATCTTTACTATTTTGTTATTAAAAAGTAATACGAAAGACCTATAATCAATGTATGTAAAATAATAAATACCGGTAAACCTATCATAAATTTTTTGTGAAGAGTTTTATGCCTTATTGCCTTCATAGTTACATACATTGCGGCAGCTCCTCCGAGGGCGGCAAAAGTCATAAGAGTCCTTTCGGGAATTCTCACGGCTTTTTTTATTGCAGCTATTTTGTCGTAAACGGTTATAATTACCGACGGGATTGAAATAGAAATGTAGTAGACAAGTATGTATTGCCAAGCATCCATAATATCACCGTTACTATAATATAATTTAATCATTTGCTTGTCAATGCGAAAAGGAAGGCTTTAAATGTTTAAAAAAGTTACTGTTATTTTATTTGTGTTGCTGCTTCTATCGTCATGCAGCCTGAAAAACATAAATCTTACTGAACCTGAAAGCGCATCATTTGACAGCGGTAACGACAACTGCCCTAACACCGATGATATTATCGCTGATGAATATCGCGGCGTGTGGATAAACTACAATGAATTGTCAATGAAATCAGTCGGTGGCGGAACTGCCGACGACTTTAAAAATAAGATCGATACAATGTTTGAAAATATCAAAGCATTCGGGCTTAATACTGTTATTTTTCAGGTCAGACCCTTTTCTGACAGCTTCTGCTCCTCCGAAATTTTTCCATGGTCATCATATATAACAGGTGAGCAGGGAAAGAATCCAGGATATGATCCGTTTCTTATAGCAACAAATGAAGCTGAAAAATACGGATTAAAAATTGAGGCGTGGATAAATCCGTACCGCGTAAGCTATAAAGATAATTTTGACGACTTAAGCGAATCAAACCCGGCTAAACAATGGTACACAGATAATCCTTTGACGGATGATCTGATAATAACGGGTAGCGGAATTTATTATAATCCATCATCAAAAAGAGCACAGAAAATAATCATCGACGGCGTTCGCGAAATAGTGAAAAATTACAATATATCGGCTATACATATGGATGATTATTTTTATCCGACCGTCGATGAAGGTGTTGATGTTGATTTATATACAAATTATCGAAATGAAGGGGGAGAGCTGTCTCTTGATGATTGGCGCAGGGAAAATGTTAATACTTTTATAAGCGGGCTGTATTCCTCCGTTAAGTCAATAAAACAAGACGTGAAAGTTGTGATAAGTCCTGCAGGGGATATAGAAAAAAATTACTCAATGTTGTACGCGGACGTTTTAAAGTGGTGCTCACAAGGGGGATACGCGGACATTATTATGCCACAGCTTTATTATGGTTTTAAAAACAGCAGTAAGCCGTTTTTAAAAATGTTAAATCTATGGTCGGAGGCGGTTAAAAGCGGTAATGTTAAGCTGTGTGTAGGTCTGGCGTATTATAAAAGCGGAAAAACGGACGACAATGCGGGGGACGGAATAAATGAATGGTGCGAAAACGGCAATATATGTTCCGAAGAAATAAGATATTCAAGAAGGAAGGATAATTACTGCGGTTTTTCCGTGTACTCCTATTCTTATTTATTTGCGGAAAACAAGTCGGAAAATGCCGAAAAGGAATACCTAAACATGAAAAATGTGTTATAATAATTAAAATTGATGTGGGATGTTAAGATGCAAGGATTAAAAGAATTGTTTAATAAACAACGTGTAATACTCATATTGTGTCTCGTTATTTTGACGGCGGCAATTGCACTGTTTGCCGTCAGTTCAAATAGTGCTGAGTCATTATCTGTTTTTCGTTATACCGATAATAATTCCGCTGCGAAAAATATTTCTTATACTGATAATTATGGATTGGGACAGGCAAAGCTGTGTATAATAAACGTTCCTTATTCCGAAACTATACCTGCCGACAGCGTGAGTGATAAATCGGATCCGCATTGTTCACCGCTTCCGGACGGTACGATTGATTACTATGTTGATGAAAAAATCATTGATAATAAAGAATATGTGTTCCTCGGTTCAGGCAAAATAATAAAAAAAGATGAGTGCAATGTTGTTGACGGCTTTGTTTTGCCTGAAAATTCAATAAGCGTTGCCTCCGTAAACACAGAAAATCAGACAGTTTTATTGCTTAAAACTGATTGGAAAGTACCGTTTAATACAGATTTTCCCGATCAACAATACTATACCGGTTATCTTGAACGTGCATATAATGTTAAATCTTTTAATGCATCGTATTTGGATTTTACTTTTTACTATACTGACAGTGCTGTCGGAAAACTCAATTTTAACGGCAGTAAAATAATAGATCGCGGCGAATGGCTAAAATGTGACAACGGAACTTGTGTATTGCGTTTGTATCTTAAAACACCGGGTGTGTTTTACGGTTACACCGTTTCCTATACGGCAGACGGCAAGCTGTCAATTGTTTTCAAGGATGCGCCGGACAAACTGTCAGATGCAATCGTAGCACTTGATGCCGGCCATGGAGGTAAGGATTGCGGAACTATCGGTGTGAACGGTATATATGAGTCGGAGGTTAACCTTAATATAACTTTTTTGGTTAAGGAAAAATTGGAAAAAGCAGGAGTAAATGTTATATTGACACGTTCCGATAATACTTTTTTGTCTGTTGATAAAAGACAGTCTATGGCTCGTTACAGCGGCGCTGATTTGTTTGTTTCGGTACATAACAATTTTTCCGAGAGTGTTTCGTCTCTTTCGGGTCCCGAAGTGTATTATTACAGAGCAAATTCTGAATTGCCTGCACGTCTTATTTTAAGCGGACTTGAAGAGAGTTGGAAAAATATTTATGCAGATAACCCCGGTATGAGAGCTAAAATTATACAGCCGGACGGCAGCAAACGCTTCTTTCCGTATAAGGTTACAAGAATTGAGGAATGTCCGTCGGTTCTTGTGGAGTGCGGTTATTTTTCAAATCCCACAGAGTGTACCGTACTCAGCAACCGTAATTCACAAGAAGTTATAGCTGACGGTATAGCAAAAGGCATAATTTGCTATTTGAATGATATGATATCCGAAAATAAGACTTGATTATTTGTCGATATTTTGTTATTTTATTGTTATAAATAATAAAAGGACAGTATTATGAAAAGCCGCAGAATTTTTAAAATAATATTAATTACAGCCGTATTGGTGATTATTCTGTCTATTCCGGCTTTTGCGACTGCAAAAAACGGTGTAGTTAAAAGTCAAGCGAATGTCAGAAGTGGGCCCGGAACTTCGTATTCATTGGTCTATAAAAATCTTCCGGCGAACACCCAAATAATCATTATCGACAGGGTCAAGTGTAACGACGGAACAACTTCTAAAGATTGGTACAAAGTTGAATTTAATTACGGCGGTAAGTTTTACGAAAACTGTTATATTTCAACAGGACTTGTTACCGTTACAAGCGACAGCGGTATCTCGGACGAAGTCCCCGAACTCTATAAAAGCTATATAGATAATCTAAAAAAAGCACATTCGAATTGGAATTTTAAGTTTTTATACACCGGTCTTTCGTGGGATGAGGTGCTTGAAAATGAAAACGTTAGCGGCAGAAGTGCTCTTCAAGTCCCTCCGTACGATAAAAAATACTTGTCCACGACAGATAAAACATATAATCCGTCAACAGGCACTTGGACACCGATTGACGGCAAGACTTGGTTTCAAGCGTCAAGCGATGTTGTCTCATATTATCTTGATCCGAGAAACTTTTTGACAAAAGAAAGTGACATTTTCCAATTCGAAACATTGTCCTATGATAAAAATGCACAAACGCTTTCCGGCGTCGAATCAATGTTAAAAGGTACTTTTATGGAAAATTCCAAAATCAGTACCGGAGAAAAAGAGAATGTCGGAGGCTCTTGTGATTTAAATTCGGACAATAAAACCGACATAGCGGACGCCATGATGCTGTTTCAGTATTCTGCAGGCAACCTTGCTGACTTAGGCAGCGGCAAAGATATTGCCGACCTTAACGGAGACGGTGAGATTGATGTTGCCGATGCTATGATATTATTTCAATATGTAGGCGGTTCAAGAAAAACAATCGGTAATAATGCAGAGACTGATGTTACGGTAACATATGCACAGGCGTTTATGAACGCCGCCGAATCGTATGACGTTAGCCCATATCATTTGGTATCGCGAGTTATTCAGGAGGTTGGCTCTAACGGCAGTCGCTCCGTAAGCGGTACAGAGCCCGGGTATGAGGGAATATATAATTATTATAATATCGGTGCTTATCAAAGCAGCGATCCGGTAATAAATGCGCTTAAATGGGCTTCAACGCCCTCATCCAATGAAAAATACTTGCGTCCTTGGAACAGCAGATATAAAGCGATACTCGGCGGGGCAAAATACATAGCTACGGGTTATATCAGTGTTGGTCAAAATACTCTGTATCTTCAAAAGTTTGATGTGGTTGCAAACGGCGGTCTGTATTCACATCAGTACATGTCAAACATAATGGCCGCAAGCTCAGAAGGAATAAGAACATATAATAAGTACAGTAATATGGGGCAGCTTTCAAACTCATTTACTTTCCTTATTCCGGTTTACGATAATATGCCGAATCTTCCTGCCGGAGTTAAGCCGACAAGATAATATTAAAAAGCTCTGAGATATCTCAGAGCTTTTTTTCGTAAAGCGTATAATCTTGATTTGCCAGAGTGTCTAAAAGTATTTTATTCGAAGTAATTTCACGTCTGCTGATAATTCCGGCAAGTCCCTCATTTCCTTTCTGATGGTGGTCTGATCCGGCTGTCTTTTTTAGCCCGAATTTTTCCGCCCAAAGAGCAGCAATGTCGTTGTGTGAGTCATGTTCAATATTTCTGTTGCACACTTCAATACCGTCAAGATATTTGACATTTGTTATTTTCATTCCGAATCTGAACGGATGAGCCTGATATATCATTAAGCCGTTTTTTTGCGCAAGCGCGGAAAAGCTTGATATATTCATATTTAAAAGATCTTTATTATCTCTCAAAAAACTCTCTTCTACGCCGTAAACAAGATAATCATTCGGGTCACTATCGGAATCAAAACGAAGCTCCATGCCCAGTAATATGTTTATTCGTCCGTTTGCCGCTTCTTTGGCTGAATTAAAGCCCTTCAAAAAAATGTCAACTTTATCCTGCCAATTAAGACTGTCATAATTATATTTGTAATAAGAGTGTGTGCTGAAATGATCGGTTACGACTATTGTATTATATCCGAGAGATATATAGCTTTCAACTGTTTCTGCCGCCGGCATTTTACCGCAATTACTGGTTTCTTTTGTGTGCAAATGCATTTCGGTTAAATATTTATTTATCATATATACACCTCTGAAAAAACTTATTTTATTTTACAACTTTTTCGTCTGTGTGTCGATAGTTAACAGTTTTTTCTGTAAAGTTACAATATTTTTAAATTGCTTTTTTTGTGATTGTATATTATTATATTTTTAAGTTTAACTGACCTTGGAGGAAGAAATCATGAGTCCATGTAATTGCGATAAGAATAAAATCAATCTTTCGCTGATTGACGATGTGTTGGATGAATATGCAGCCGTTCCCGGCAGCCTTATTACAATACTGCAAAAAGCACAGGATATTTACGGCTATCTGCCGACCGACGTAATAAAATACATTTCAGATAAAACGGGTATAAAACCCGCTAAGATAATGGGCGTTGCGACTTTTTATACTCAATTCAGATTAAAACCCGTCGGCAAATACCTTATTATGTTGTGTAAGGGTACTGCGTGTCACGTAAACAATTCCGATCTAATTGAAAAAACTATTATAGAAACCCTCGGCATACACGATGGTGAAACAACCGACGACGGTCTGTTTTCGCTTAAAAATGTTGCATGCCTCGGCTGCTGCAGTCTTTCTCCGGTTATGATGATTAACGGTGAAACATACGGTTCGCTTACCCCGGATAAGACAAAAAAAATAATCAACGATATCAGAGATAAGGAGTGCGCCTTATGAAAATTGTAGTTGGAGAAGGAAGCTGCGGTATAGCTGCAGGAGCAGCTAAGGTCTATGACAAGCTTGCGTCTGCTTTGGACAGGAGTAACGAACTTACCATAACAGGATGTATAGGTATGTGCTTCTTGGAGCCGATTGTTGACATTTACGATAACGGCACTCTTACGCGGCTTGTAAAGGTTTCGGAAAACGACTGCGAGAGAATAGCAAAGGCAGTTAACTCCGATGATTTGTCAACGGTAGAGGACCTTAAAATATCCGAGGACGACGAGCTCTTTTTAAAAAAGCAGACTCGAATTGCTTTGAGGCATTGCGGCATTATAAATCCTGAAAAGATCAGCGACTACGAAAATACAGACGGATATAAGGCTGTAAGAAAAGTTCTTTCCGAAATGACGCCTGAGCAGGTAATTGAGGAAATCAAAATTTCCGGCCTTGCTGGTCGCGGCGGTGCCGGGTTCCCGACGTGGTTTAAATGGAATGCCGCGCGTTCTTCGGACGGCACGGAAAAATATTTGATTTGTAATGCGGATGAGGGTGACCCGGGCGCATTTATGGACAGGGCTGTTATCGAGGGCGATCCGCATAACCTGATAGAGGGTATGCTTATAGGCGCATATGCCATAGGTGCGAAAGAAGCAATTGTTTATGTAAGGGCGGAATATCCGCTGGCTATAAAACGACTCGAAAAAGCCATAAAACAAGCAACCGAAAAAGGTTATCTCGGCAACAATATTTTCGGCAGCGGATTTTCTTGTAAAATGCGAATTAAGGCAGGAGCCGGTGCTTTTGTGTGCGGAGAAGAAACCGCGCTTATTGAGTCTCTTGAAGGTTCACGCGGTATGCCGCGCCTCAAGCCTCCTTTTCCGGCACAGGCCGGTTACTGGCATAAGCCGTCTAATATAAATAATGTTGAAACCTTTGCCAATGTTTCGTGGATAATATTAAACGGCGGAGCCGCTTTTGCCTCTATGGGAACCGCTGACAGTAAGGGTACAAAGGTATTTGCGCTTACAGGTAAAATTAAAAAAGGCGGTCTTGTTGAGATTCCGATGGGAAAAACCTTACGTGATGTTATCTTTGACATCGGCGGAGGAATTAAATCAGACAAAAAATTTAAAGCCGTTCAGATGGGCGGTCCTTCCGGCGGATGTATTCCGAATGACTTACTTGATACCGTTATTGATTATAAAGCACTCGGTGCTACTGGGGCAATTATGGGCTCGGGCGGTATGGTTGTTATGGATGAGAGCACGTGTATGGTCGGTATGGCGAAATTCTTCCTTGATTTTACCGCTAAAGAGTCATGCGGTAAATGTGTGCACTGCCGTCTCGGAACAAAGCGTATGCTTGAAATCCTTACGCGAATAGTTGACGGTAAAGGGGAGGAAGGCGATATAGAGCTACTAGAGGAGCTTTGCTATGCCGTTAAAGATGGTGCGCTTTGCGGCCTTGGGCAAACTGCGCCTAACCCGGTGCTTACGACGCTTAAATATTTCAAGAATGAATATGAAGCGCATATTAAAGATAAAAAATGCCCTGCCGGCGAATGCACAGCGTTGGTTACTTATAAAATAGATAAAAATAAATGTGTCGGATGTACATTATGTGCAAGGAATTGTCCTGTATCTGCAATAAGCGGTACTGTGAAAAAACCGCACGAAATAGATTCGCTTAAATGCATTAAGTGTGGTAAATGTAAAGAAAACTGTCGTTTCGGTGCGATAGAGGTGTTATGATGAAAGAAATCAGTGTTATTATTGACGGTAAAAAAATAAAAGTACCCGAAGGCGCTACCGTGTTACGGGCTGCTGCCGACAACGGCATAGAAATACCGAATCTCTGTTTTGACGGAAGAGTTGAGCTGTACGGTGCCTGCGGACTTTGTGTTGTCGAGGCTGAGGGAATACCGAAGCTTTTACGTGCTTGCTCAACAAAGCTTAATGACGGTATGGTTATACATACTGAAAGTGAGCGAATCCTGCGTGCCCGTAAAACGGCTTTAGAGCTTCTTTTATCGGATCATGATGGAGACTGTAAAGCGCCGTGTACACTCGCTTGCCCAGCTAATACGGACTGTCAAGGATATGTGGGGCTTATTGCAAACGGGGAATATAAAGAAGCGGTTAAGCTGATAAAAGATAAAATTCCTCTGCCGTCATCCATAGGTAGAATCTGTCCGCATCCTTGTGAAAAAAAGTGCAGAAGACAATTTGTTGACGAACCTATTTCAATAGCCGGTCTCAAAGCTTTTGCTTCGGATATGGATATGGCAAGCAACGACAAGTATGTGCCTTACGTCGAGCCTGACACAGGCAAACGTGTTGCAATTGTCGGCGGCGGGCCGGGAGGACTGACAGCCGCCTATTTTCTCAGGAGGCTGGGGCACAGCGTCAATGTGTTTGATATGATGCCGAAAATGGGCGGAATGCTCCGATACGGTATACCTGAGTATAGACTGCCTAAAAAGCTTCTTGACAGAGAAATTTCACAGATAGAAGCTCTCGGAGTTAATTTAAAAAATAATGTTAGGCTCGGCCGCGACATTCAACTTGAAGAATTACGACACGATTTTGATGCCGTAGTTGTAGCTTCCGGAGCTTGGAAAAGCAGCTCAATGAGAATTCCCGGTGAAGAATTGAACGGTGTTTTTGGTGGTATTGATTTCTTGCGAGAAGTGTCGCTTGGGAATGCTCCGGTAATAGGCAAAACTGTTGCCGTTATAGGCGGCGGAAACACCGCAATGGATGCGTGTCGCACCGCAGTTCGTCTCGGGGCTGAAAAGGTTTATGTTATTTATCGCCGCACAAGAAATGAAATGCCTGCCGAAGAGCTTGAGATAACTGAAGCAACCGAAGAGGGTGTTGAGTTTAAATTTCTTAATAACCCCATTGAATTTATTGGCGAAAACGGAAAGCTTAAAGCCGTAAATCTGCAAAAAATGAAGCTCGGCGAGCCGGATTCGGGCGGAAGGCGCAGGCCTGAACCGATTGTCGGTGACACGGAAATGTTATATCTAGACTCTGCCGTTATGGCTATCGGTCAACATCCGGATTTATCAGGTCTTGACGGTTTGGATACGACAAAACGTAATACTATATTTGCCGATGAGGGAACATTCAGAACATCGCTTGACGGAGTTTTTGCAGTAGGTGACATTACAAATAAAGGCGCCGATATTGCAATTTCGGCTATCGGAGAAGCACAAAAAGCAGCCGTGGTCATTGACAGATTTTTAAATGGCGAAAGCGTAAAATACAAAAAGCCTTTCCGAGTTGAAAGAGAATTGCCATCGGATTATTTTGCCCGATTTGAAAAAGCAAAACGCCAGACTGCAGCTGTTTTACCTGCACTCGAGAGGAAAAACAGCTTTAAGGAAGTCTCTAAGGGATTTACCGAGGAGCAGGCCAAAGCCGAGGCGATGCGCTGCCTTGAATGCGGTTGCCATGATTTCTTTGATTGTAAGCTTATTAAGTATGCAAATAAATACAATGTTAAGCCGGAAAAATTTAATGGAACGAAGCACAGCAGAAACAATGAAAACAAATCTTCGCTAATAATAAGAAATGTTGACAAGTGCATTCTTTGCGGACTTTGCGTCAGAGTCTGTGATGAAGCAATGGGCAATACGGCATTAGGTCTTATCGGTCGCGGATTTGATACTGTTGTTTCGCCTGAGTTTGGACTGCCACTCGAAAAAACGGATTGCTCTTTTTGCGGTCAGTGCGCGGTTGTTTGTCCGACGGGTGCAATTATCGAAAAGCAGCCGTGTGTCAAAAACCTTACCGTTAAGGAAGAAATCGTAAATTCCGTGTGTAATCTTTGCTCCGCACTTTGCAAAACCGAAATCCACAAAATCGGAAATACTGTAATTCGAATTAAACCGTCAGGGGAAAACGGTCTGCTGTGCAAAGCGGGTAAGTTCTCTGTGTTTGCCCTTAATGACTTAAAAGCCCAGGCGTTAACTAACCAAAGCAAAATGCTGCAAGCGGTCAAAAAGATTGTTTCGGAGGCTGACAGAAGTAATATTTCGGTTGTTCTCGGTCCATCTGTCACCGTGGAAGAAATCAAGTCTGCATTTAATATTACAGATGATGTTTTTGCAGAGCTTAATCCGTCTGCCGCTGCATTCAGAGCATTTGAAAAATACGGAGTAAAATCGGTTGAGGATATGCCTTATAAAGATGTATGTATTCTTGTAAAGAGCACATTCGGCAATGTTAAAAAAGGCACTTTAATTTCTATTGACTTTAAACAAAATGCGGAAGCCGATATTTCAATAGTGTGCGCACCTTTTGTCTCCGACAGCGGAACATATATTGATACTGATGGTGTTAAGCATTTGAATTGTGCGGTAAACAGTGCTCTGCCGACGGCTTTGTCGGTTATGAAGGCACTCATAATCAAAAACTTTGATGAAAAAACCGAAAATGTTCATGAAAGCTCAGCGATTCACAAAGAAATAATCAGGAAGGGCGGAGCGTACAGGCAGAACCTAAGCGATTCGTTTGTAAAGACTTTTACAGATATTTACTAAAATATTTATCTGTGAGATTTATAAAGGAGTTTTCACTATGAAAAGAAAAACAAGTAAATTTTTTGCAGCGTTAATATCGGTAATTGTTGCCGTTTCGGTATTGACTGTTACTGTCTTTGCCTGCCGCAATTCCGTCTGACGGTGTAATACTAAAATCTGTTACAGACGAATTTAACGCCGGAGATTCTGTTATGAAAGTGTTAAAAAGCACATTAAAGGCTAACGGCATTTCTTATCAGATTACATCAGGAGGATATGTAAGAAGTATAAGCGGTCTTGCAGAATTTGATTGCGGTCAGGGAAGCGGATGGATGTATAAGGTTAACGGTGTGCTGCCAAATGTTTCATGCAAAAGCTACAAGCTGACGAACGGTGACAAAATAGAGTTCGTTTTTACATGTAACCTCGGTAATGATGTTTGATTTTTACTATAAAAAGCTTCGGGTGACATTCTTTTCACCCGAGGTTTTTCTTTTTTATCCATTGTTTTGTTAACAAAGTGTAAATTTCGTTGATAAATCAGTGTTTTTACTTGTCTATTATTTTTTGCTATGCTATTATATTAAAATATAAAAGTAAATTTGGAGTGACCGTTTTTGTTAATAACCGAGACATTTAAGGACAACGGATTGTCAACGTCATTTGAAGTTTTTCCGCCTAAAAATAATGCACCCTATAAGCCGGTAGAGGACGCCGTTGATAAGCTTGCCGTTTATCATCCCGACTTCATCAGCGTTACATACGGGGCAGGCGGGGGTACATCTGTTAATACTCCGAAAATAGCCGCTCATATACAAAATGACCTCTCTATTCCTGCACTTGCTCACCTTACGTGTGCTTCTTCTACCAAAAAAGAGCTTGACAAAATTATAAACGATCTCGGTGCTGCCGGCGTTAATAATATACTTGCTCTTCGCGGAGATCTCCCGGACGGATATGACCCTGATAATCCCGATTATTATCATTACGCATATGAATTGATTGAAGCTATTAAATCAAAGGGTGACTTTTGCATAGGTGCTGCATGCTATCCGGAATGTCACCCGGAAGCCGAAAGTCTGCAAAAGGATATTGAAAATTTAAAAATAAAAGTTGACAGCGGCGTCGATTTTTTAGTTACACAAATGTTTTTTGATAACAATGTAATGTACAGCTTTCTTTACAGAGCATTGAAAGCGGGCATAGATGTTCCGGTTATAGCAGGCGTTATGCCTGTAATTAACGCTAAACAAATTAAGCGTTCCTGCGCTCTTTCTCAGACCTCATTACCGCCGCGATTCAGACGTATGATGGACAGATTTATTGATAATCCGGAAGCTTTAAAGCAAGCCGGTATAGCATACGCCACGGAGCAAATAATAGATTTAATATCTAACGGCGTAAGCGGCATACACATATATACAATGAATAAACCGGAGGTTGCCGGAAAGATAATGGAGAACTTGTCCTCGGTACTTTCTGCGAGGTGATTTACATGTTCGGCTACGTAAGGATTTATAAGCCTGAGCTTAAGATTAAAGATTACGAAATCTATAAAGCCGCTTATTGCTCGGTATGCCGTGCGCTCGGAAGACATTACGGCGTTATTGCAAGAGGTCTTTTGAGCTATGATGCAACTTTTCTTTATTTGTACAGAGCTGCAATTTCCGAAGCTGCGGATTGCAAATACGAAAAAGGTGTGTGTCCGTTTAATCCTCTCAAGAAATGCGGCTATATATGCGGGCAAGACAAAGCGTTTGAGTTTGTTGCGTCGGTTACAGTAATTTTATCGTATTTTAAATTGATTGACAGTATTAACGACAGCGGCTTTTTCAAAAGATCTTTTTGTCGACTCGCATTACCGTATATGAAAAGAAAATATAAAAAAGCAAAAGCTCTTTATCCGGATTTGTGTGCCGTTATAGAAAAAACTATGAACGAACAAGCTCAAATTGAAAATGAAAAGACTTTATCGACAGATCTTGCGGCCGATCCAAGTGCAAAGGCTTTGGCTGCTATAATGACTTACGGCATACAAAACGAAGAAAAGAGACTCATATCGAAAAGAGTCGGTTATTGCCTCGGCAGATGGGTATATCTGACCGATGCATACGATGATATTACAAAAGATTTAAAGAATCATAATTACAATCCGTTCATTGAGAAATATAAGATTGAAAGCAAAGCGTTTGATCGTGAACCTATAATCAAATCATTGCGGCTTACCGCAAATGAAGCTGCGCTTGCTTTTAATTTGCTCGATATAAAATGCTATAGAGAAATTCTTGAAAACATTATTTTTGATGGTCTTGAGAATCAACAAAAAATGATTACTGAAAAAGATAAAGAGGTGAGCAGATAAATGAATACAGATCCGTACAGAGTTCTCGGTGTTGGCAGAAATGCCTCAAATGATGAAATAAAAGAAGCATACCGAACATTATCCAGAAAGTATCAGTCGGACAATTATTCGAGCAGTCCGCTCTCCGATATTGCCGAGAAAAAAATGGATGAACTTGACAGAGCATACGATGCCATCATGGCCGAACGCTATGGAGACAACGCTGCATCTTATGGTCCTTCTTACAACACTTCCGCTCAACACAACGGTTATTACGGTGCTGATAACGGCTATGGAAATTCACAGTATCCGGATGTAAGAGCGCAAATTCGGTCCGGAAGAATTGATGATGCTGAAACGATTCTTGACGGTATTCCGAAGGATATCAGAAATGCCGAGTGGTATTTTTTAAAAGGTCAGGTTCAGCAGAGGCGCGGTTGGTTTGATGAAGCATATAAAAATTACTCCACCGCTTGCAGTATGGAACCTCAGAATCGAGAATACACAGATGCTTTTAACAATTTGAATAATAACGCATCAGGCGGATACCGTACTTCTCATGAAAAAGGAACAGGGTGTAGTGCTTGTGACATTTGTTCGGGACTTATGTGTGCCGATTGCTGTTGCGAATGTATGGGCGGCGATTTAATCCCATGGTGCTGAGCTATGAATAAGAGCTTTTATAAAAATTCGACGAAAACCGCAATCGGCGGTATTATTGCCGCTTTGTCAATTGTTCTTATGCTTTTGACTTCGGCAATACCGACACTTACGTATGCCATACCTGCTATTGCCGGACTTTTGCTTGTTATAATTGTTATTGAAGTTAACAAAAAATGGGCTTTCGGTGTTTATTTCGTAGTCGGCGTGCTCTCGATGTTGCTTGTTGCCGATAAAGAGGCGGCCGTTATGTATGTGATGTTTTTCGGCTACTATCCGATTATTAAGGCTATGGTTGAGAAAAAACTCAACAAAGCACTGTCTTGGACCGTTAAATTTGTAATATTTAATATCTCGATGATATTGGCGTTTTTGATTGTCACCTATGTATTCAAGGTTCCGTTTGAAGAAATGAAAAAGTATGGTGCCGCAGCCGCTTGGATTTTGTTGGCTCTCGGCAATGTTGTGTTTTTAATCTATGATATAGCTCTTACGCGTCTCATTACTTTATATATGCTGAAGTGGCGTAAAAGCTTTAAAAGGATATTTAAATCATAAACGGAACTTTTTACGCTTGTTTCTCTTTTCAAAAGAGAAAATATGAGTTATAATATAAAAAAACATTTCGGAGGTTAATTATGCTTTCTAAAGAAAGAGTACTTGAGGTATTAAAAGAAGCAGGTGTTTTACAGGAAGGACATTTCCTTTTAACATCAGGCAGACACTCAAATAAATATCTTCAGTGTGCAAAGATTTTCTGTAATACAAAGTACAGCGAAGAGCTCTGCGCAGATCTTGCTAATAAGTTCAAAAATGACGATGTGGAAGTAGTAATCGGCCCCGCCATGGGAGCAGTCCAAATGGCGTATGAAGTCAGCCGCGCTCTCAAATGTAAAAACTTTTTTACCGAGCGTGATGAAAACGGCAAGATGACTCTCAGACGAGGCTTTGTTATTGAGAAGGGTCAGCGTGTTCTTGTTGTAGAGGATGTTGTGACCACAGGCGGCTCTGTTCGAGAAGTAATAAATCTTGTTAAAGAAGCAGGCGGTGTTGTTGTCGGTGTTGGTTCTATTGTAGACAGAACCGACGGAAAAATTGATTTCGGCGTTCCGTATAAGGCTGTATATTCGGCTGATGTTGTTTCGTGGGAAGCTGCTAATTGTCCGCTTTGCCGTGAAAGCGGATTACCGCTTGTCAAGCCCGGCAGCAGAAAGATAAAATAAAATGTCCGACTCAAGCCGTAATTTGCACGAAAACCATCGAGCAAGAGTAAGAAAAAGATTTGAACACGAAGGTTTGAAAACTTTTGCCGACCATAATGTGCTTGAACTTTTACTTTTTTATTCCATTCCGCAAAAGGATACAAATGATATTGCTCACAGATTGCTTGACGAATTCGGCTCTCTTTCGGCTGTGTTTGATGCACCTAAAGATGTGCTTATGAATGTTGTCGGTGTAGGAGAGAATACAGCTACCTTAATTAAGCTTATGCCGGAACTGTTTTCTCGTTATGAGCAGGATAAAATCAAAAACGAAAGTATTGTTATTAATTCTGCCGAGGCTGCCGGTAAATATTTTATGTCGCGGTTCATCGGGGCTAATACCGAAAAGCTTTATGCTGTTTGTCTTGATAATAATTGCAAAGTGAAAAAGTTTGTTGAAGTTTCGGAAGGTAATCCTGATTACACCGATCTTAATATGCGAAAGCTTGTAAGTGAGGCTATCAACACAAATTCCTCTTCGGTAATTATATCGCATAATCATCCATCTGGAGTTGCGGCTCCTTCTGCTGCCGACGTTGATGCGACGCGAGCCCTTATTTTGATGCTGAAAAAGCTTGGAATTAGGGTAAATGACCATATAATAGTTGCAGGAAAAAATTACTTTTCAATGGCAACCAGCCGAAAATTCGAGTATTTGTTTATGTAATAAAAAACGCTCTCAAATGAGAGCGTTTTTTAATTATTGGTTAGAATCGATATTAAATATATTTTTTTATTTTCTGATTTATTTTTTCGCGATTTTCAAGCAGCCAAGAATTACTGTGCGGATATTCGGAAAAGGTTATAGGCTTGTCTGTAGAATCCTCCATAAGCTTAACAACGGCTTCTTTTCCGATTTTTGTTTCTAAAAGCTGCAACGCCATCATATCCTGCAGTCCGTCATAAAACACATTTAGCCTTAGTGAATTTAATGGCGTAAAGTTATCTCCCGGATAAACTACGAAAGAATCTCCCGAAGCAAAAGCTTTTCCGGCATCGGTCACCTTATATGGGTCAATAGGCTTTCTGGAATACTGGCTGAAGTAAAAATTGTAGCCCCAGTGAAGAAATCCTTTGACTGAGTATTTGTACATTTGGTAACCGAGAATTCTGTTCCTGACAGACGGCATTGAAAAAAATCTGTTAGAAACATTTTTTGACGATTGTGCGCTGCAATAATATGTCCAAAGCTCTTCGGTTTTCCCTATAAAGCTATCAATATAGTCGTTAGCAGGTATCGGGTAGCGGACATTGCAAATTTTAGCAAGCGGATAGGAAGACATCGCATCTATTATTTTGTATTCCGGGAAAAGATGATGGATTATTCTGCTTGCTTTTTTATATGACATAAGACAACTGAACGGGGGCTCATCAGATACATGAACCAATACATTGTCTTCAAGATTTTCTTTTCGCAAAAAACTTTTTAACGCAAAGGCAAATTGACGTAAAAAGTGTTTGTATTCAATTCCGGTTGCTTTTGTGTTCCACCCGAAGATTTTCTCCTCTTTCCCATTTACGCAAGCTTCTATTTTTGGCGCGTGTTTCGCTCCCCATTGTGTGAAGAAGTGTGACAACTCAAAGTATTCGATTCCACACTCTTTAGAGATGCTTATCCACTTTTTCAATAGCGAAAAATCAAAAGAGTAAGCACCGTTTCCGGCAGTATTTATCTTAACGAGTTGAACGGTAGGACGTTCCTTGCCGATTTCGGTATCAAGCGGCGGTGTGAAAATCGGTGTTAAAACGCAGTTCATACCGTATTTTACGGCTTTATTCAAATAATTACGCAATGTTTCCCAATATTCATCGGTAAATGCTTTGAAGCCGTAATACGTCATAAGGCAGTCGGTGTGAATCCAATTTGTGTAAATAAGAGTTTGCTTTGGCAAAAGTGCGTCAATTACTTCAACTGATAACTCTGTTTTATATGAGATGCTCTTTGTTCTTGCTGTTACTACTATATTGTGGTTGCCGCTCGGTAAAAGTTTTTTCCCGCTAGGTGAAATTTCAATCCAAAAGGCGAAGGTTCCGGAAGAGTCAAAAGAACAGCCTTCGGAAACAGGAAGTAAAAGATCGGGATATAGTCCCGGTACTTTTTTTATGTAAAAGTTATCGGTTCTTTTCGGTGCCGCCAAGTCGCTAGGCACGTTTTTGACAACTGAGATGTTAAGAAAATCATTTAGCGAGGAGGCTATATCAATATTTATAAATTCACTATCAGTTATATCTAAAGCTATTTGAAAAGACTTTTTTTCATTTTTCAGCATTGAAAAATGCTTTAACTCCGTGAGGTCCGATACATCTGAATCGATAAAAATTTTTTCAAGTGATGAGACTGCTTTAATTGATTTTAACAAAATTAACACATCCGGATACTTTTTTGTCTATTTTACAAAAAATTGAGTCGTTTGTAAAGCCGCAATTGTGTTATAATTTGCTTGCACATATTAAACAGTAATGGTAAAATATATGTCTGTGAAAAAATTTGTGAGGGTGAATAGTTTGAAATACAGAGAAAATCTCAGAAACGTAGCCATTATAGCTCACGTTGACCACGGTAAAACTACACTTGTGGATCAGCTCTTAAGACAGAGCGGTACATTTAGGGATAATGAGGTGGTTCAGGAGCGCGTTATGGATTCAAATGATATTGAACGCGAGCGCGGCATTACCATTCTTTCCAAAAATACATCTGTTCATTATAAAGGAATAAAAATCAATATTGTCGATACTCCCGGTCATGCCGATTTCGGCGGTGAGGTTGAACGTATACTCACAATGGTTGACGGTGTTCTTTTGCTTGTTGATGCCTTTGAGGGCTGTATGCCGCAGACAAGGTTTGTTTTAAAAAAGGCACTTGCACTTAATAAGAAAGTAGTAGTTGTTGTTAATAAGATTGACAGGCCGGGGGCTCGTCCTGCCGAAGTTATAGACGAGGTCCTTGATTTGTTTATCGAACTTGGCGCGAATGACGATCAGCTTGAGTTCCCAGTTATATATGCTTCCGCTAAAGACGGATATGCATCGCATAATCCCGATGACAGAAGCGGTGATATGCGACCGCTTTTTGAAGAAATTATCAGTGAAATTCAGCCGCCTGAGGGCGATGTTGACGATCCGCTTCAGTGCCTTTTCTCAAGCTTGGATTATGATGATTATATCGGACGTATAGGTGTCGGCAGAGTCCAGCGCGGCAGAATAACGGTTAATGATAAAGTCGTGCTCTGCAGAACCGACGGTACGCAGGAGAATGTAAAAATCTCTCGCCTTTATCAGTTTGAAGGCCTTAAAAGAGTTGAAGTTAATGAGGCTGCTGCAGGAGATATTATTTGTGTTTCCGGTATAGCGGACCTAAATATCGGGGAAACTATATGTGACCCCGAATGTGTAGACCCATTGCCTTTTGTTAAAATAGACGAGCCTACTCTTTCAATGAACTTTATGGTAAATGACAGTCCGTTTGCAGGAAGAGAAGGAAAATTCGTCACTTCTCGCAATCTTCGTGACAGATTGTTTAAAGAAGTTGAAACTAATGTCAGCATGAAGGTTGAGGAGACTGATTCCACAGACTGCTTTAAGGTTTCCGGCAGAGGCGAACTACATCTTTCTATTCTTATTGAGACAATGAGACGTCAGGGATATGAGTTCCAGGTTTCTCGTCCGCAGGTTATCACAAAGGTTGAAAACGGGCAGCTTTTAGAGCCTATTGAACTTTTGATAATTGAGGTACCCGAGGAATATGTAGGGACTGTAATGCAGAAAATAGGCTCCAGAAGAGGCGAACTCGAGAATATGGGAACGCGCGACGGCGGTTCAACACATCTGGAATTTAAAATACCTGCAAGAGGTCTTATCGGTTATCGTTCCGAGTTTATGACAGATACCAACGGTAACGGCATTATGAATAACGTGTTTTCGGGATATGAGCCTTACAAGGGCGATATTGAAACCCGTGAGCGTGGTTCGATAATCGCTCATGAAACAGGCGAGAGCACAGGCTACGGTCTGTTTAATACGCAGGACAGAGGTCGACTTTTCATAGGTCCCGGTGTTGAAGTTTATGAGGGTATGATTGTAGGCGAAAGCTCACGAAACGAGGATATTGTTTGTAATGTTTGCAAAAAGAAGCAGATGACAAATACCCGTGCGGCAGGCTCTGACGATGCACTTCGTCTTGTTCCTCATACTGTGCTCAGCCTTGAACAGTGTATGGAGTTTATCAAAGATGATGAACTTTTGGAGGTTACTCCCGAATCTTTAAGGCTCCGTAAACGTATACTCGCAAAGGATCAGCGACTTAAACAGCAATTCAGAAAGAAGTGATTGTTTGATTATAGATTTCCATACACATGTTTTTCCCGACAAAGTTGCGGCTAAGGCACTTCCTAAGCTTGCTGCGGGTTCAGGTGGTATGGAGCCTGTTTATGATGCAACCGTTGACGGTCTTGAATCGTTTCTTAGTAAAAACGGTATAGGCAAAGCGGTTGCCCTCAACATTTCTACTAATACGCATCAGCAAAAAAGTGTTAACGACTTTGCTGTTTCGCTTCTTAAAAGTGACAGAATAATTCCCTTCGGAAGCGTCCATCCCGACAGCCCCGATGTTTTCGACGAATTGGAAAGGTTAAAAGCGGCCGGTATAAAAGGAATTAAACTTCATCCCGACTATCAAGGCTTTTTCGTGGACGAAAAACGTATGCTGCCGATTTATAAAAAGATTTCGGAGCTGGGCTTTATTACCGTATTTCACGCCGGTGTTGACATAGGATTTCCGGAGCCGGTGCATTGCACACCTACGATGCTTTTGAGAGTCTTAGACGCTTTCGGTGACGCACCGGTTGTTGCCGCGCATTTCGGCGGATATCTTCTGTGGAAAGAAGTTTATGATGTTCTCTGCGGCACCGATATTTATCTTGATACCGCGTTTTCATCGGGCAAAATGCCTCCGCGATACGCAAAAGAAATCATCGACAAACATTCTCCCGATAGGATTTTGTTCGGTAGTGATATGCCTTGGAGTTCTTCTGTTAATGGAGTTAACTTTATTAAAAGTCTTGGATTAAATGCTCGGGATGAAGAAAAAGTATTGTCGGGTAACGCTGAAAGGCTGTTAAATTTATAATAAATAAAATAACCTCTTGACTAATTTCGGTTAAGAGGTTACAATTATGCCATTACGCTTTAACAGATAAAAGCTTTAAAGCACAAAATCATTAAAGAGGAATGAAGAGATGGAAAATAACACCGTTTTATGGATTACCATTGCAGCATACATAATTTGTCTTGTTGTAATAGGTATTGTGGAAGGCAGAAAGGCAAAAAGCATTGCCGATTTGACGGTAGGCGGCAGAAATGCAGGCGCGTGGCTTTCGGCATTGTCTTACGGAACAGCTTATTTTTCGGCTGTAATGTTTGTAGGATATGCAGGCAAAACAGGTCTCAGCTTTGGACTTTGGGGCGTTCTTGCAGGTCTCGGAAATGCTGTTTTCGGCTCATTACTCGCATGGCTCGTATTAGCGAGAAGAACGCGCGAGATTTCCGGAAGACTTAAAATACATACAATGCCCGATTTCTTTGAAAAGAGATATAACAGCAGAGCCATGAGAATTTTTTCGGCTGTGGTTATCTTTGTATTTCTTATTCCTTATTCGGCATCAGTTTACAGCGGTCTTGCCAGCGTTGCTGATGTTTTACTCGGAATAGACGATACGATTTTCCTTATAATAATTGCCGTTCTTGCAATACTTTTGGTAACTCTCGGCGGCTATCTTGTACAGGCACGTGCCGATTTTGTGCAGGGTATTGTTATGATGTTCGGTGTTGTTTTCCTGATAGTTGCAATTGTAAGATGTGATAAGGTCGGCGGAATTGACGGCCTAATTGAATATGCGCATACAGACGCAGGTCTGCCGAATTTAAACGGTTCGCAATGGGTTTCGCTTATGGCAACGGTTCTTATGACGAGCTTCGGTACATGGGGTCTTCCGCAAATGATACAGAAATACTTTGGTATAAAGGACGACAAACAGGCGAAAAGGGGAGTTGTTATATCAACCTTTTTTGCATTGCTTGTTGCGGGCGGCGGATACTTTATCGGTTCGCTTTGCCATCGCTTCTTCACGGTAGGTGTAGATATGCCGTCAGCAGATTACATTGTACCTAATATGCTTAAAGCCGCTAATCTTTCTTCAATACTTCTCGGAATAATAGTTGTGCTTTTGCTGTCGGCTTCGGTTTCGACGCTTTGTTCCATAACTCTTTCGGCAAGCTCTACGCTTACAATTGACCTTGTTGCGACGAAAATAAAGCCTGATATTGACGATAATGGAAAAAGCAGGCTTACAAAAATTTTATGCGTGCTGTTTATTATACTTTCTTACGTGGTCGCAAATACAAAGACCCCGATACTTGATATGATGAGCTATTCTTGGGGCATAATCTCCGGCTCGTTTCTTGCTCCGTATGTACTCGCTTTGTACAGTAAAAAGCTTAATAAGCAGGGCGCGTGGGCAGGCATTATAGCCGGATTTGTAATTGCGATAATTCCTGCCGGATGCAAAATACTTAACCTCTGCGGTGTAAATAGCAGTCTTGTTTTAAAATTACTTGCACAAGGGCCGCTTTATGCGTGCATAGCTATGATAGCTTCAATAATTATGTGCCTTGTTGTAAGCTTTGTCACAAAAAATAAAACTGATAAAGAAAATGTCGAATTCTTTTATAATGGTGTTGTAGACAACGAATAATTATGCTATAATTATTTAAATTTATATATTCTGCCGCAGCTGATAACTGCGGCTTGTTGTCTGTATAAATTCAGAAGATTGGAAATGGTAAAATGTTTTTTCAAAAAGATGTCGAAACAATGAAAAGAAAGGATATTGAGGCTCTTCAGCTCGAAAAGCTTCGTCATATGGTAGATTATTGTTATCGTAATGTTCCTTTCTACACAAAAAAGCTTGATGAAGCTCATGTTACGGCTGATAAAATCAAGTCTCTTTCTGACATTAAGTACATACCTCCTACAACCAAGGCAGATTTGCGAGACAATTATCCGTTTGGGATGTTTGCAGTGCCCATGAGCGATATTGTCAGAATCCATGCTTCATCCGGCACTACCGGTAAACCGACCGTTGTAGGATATACAAAAAAAGACCTTGATATGTGGTCGGATTGTGTTGCTCGTATCGCCGTAGCGGCAGGGGCAACAAAAGAAGATATAGTTCAGATTTCTTTCGGTTATGGTATGTTTACCGGTGCTCTTGGGCTTCATTGCGGTCTTGAAAAAATAGGATGTGCCGTTGTTCCGAATTCGAGTGGTAATACGGAAAAAGCTCTTATGTTTATGCGCGATTTTAAGACCACCGCGCTTGTAGCTACACCTTCGTATGCCCTTTATATGGCAGAAACCGCAAAAAAACTCGAATATCCAATGAGTGATTATCATCTGCGACTCGGTCTTTTCGGTTCCGAAGGATGCACACCGGAAATGAGAACACAAATCGAAAAAGGCTGGGGACTTTTTGCAACTGATAACTACGGAATGAGTGAGCTTTTAGGTCCGGGTGTTTCGGGTGAATGTACCGAGAGATGCGGCCTTCACATTAACGAGGACCATTTCCTTGTTGAGGTTGTTGACCCGGAAACTCTTGAACCCGTTGACGAGGGTGAAGACGGTGAACTTATTGTAACGCCGCTTTCCAAGGAAGCTTTCCCGTTATTGAGGTACAGAACAAGAGACATTTCCAATGTTATATACGAACCTTGCAAATGCGGAAGAACATTTGCGAGGATGGAAAAAATTAAGGGCAGAAGCGACGATATGCTTAAAATACGCGGAGTTAACGTATTCCCGTCACAAATTGAGAGTGTACTTGTCGGAATGAAAAATGTCAGTCCGCATTATCAGCTTATCGTCAGAAGAGAAGGCTTTGCGGATACTCTTGAAGTTCAGGTTGAGCTTTCAGACAATTCTCTTCTTGAAAGTTTCGGTATGATTCAGGATCTCCAGAATTCCATAAAACATAATCTTCATACGGTTCTCGGCATTCAGTGTAAGGTCAGCATTGTAGAGCCGATGACAATTGAGAGATTTGTCGGAAAAGCAAAAAGAGTGATAGATTTAAGACACGAAAAAGACTAATTTGGGGTGAAATAATGAGTAAAAAACTTTTAATCGGTAATGAGGCTGTTGCCCGCGGACTTTACGAGGGCGGCCTTAGGGTAGCTTCAAGTTATCCCGGTACGCCAAGCACAGAAATAACGGAATGCATCGCAAAATATGATGATGTTTACAGTGAATGGGCTCCTAACGAAAAAGTAGCCATGGAGGTTGCTGTCGGTTCATCTATCGCCGGCGCACGTTCTTTCTGCGGTATGAAACACGTTGGGTTAAATGTGGCTGCCGATCCGTTGTTTACCGCTTCATATACAGGTGTTAATGCTGGTATGGTTATAGCTGTTGCCGATGATCCGGGGATGCATTCCTCACAGAATGAACAGGACAGCCGCCACTATGCTAAGGCAGCTAAGTTATTGATGCTTGAGCCGTCTGACTCCGAGGAATGTCTCGAGTATGCCAAAGCGGCTTATGAGCTTTCGGAAAAGTTTGATACTCCCGTCATATTAAGATTGACAACAAGAGTCGCCCATTCAAGAAGCATAGTTAATATCGGTGAAAGAAATGATATAGGCGTTAAGGAATATGTTAAAAATCCGGGTAAATATGTTATGATGCCTGCCATGGCAAAGAAAAGACATATTGTTGTAGAGGACAGAATGGTTGCAGAGCGCGAATGGGCTGAAACCGCCTCTATAAATACCGTTGAATATAACGATAAGAAAATCGGTGTTATCTCTTCCGGTATTTGCTATCAATATGCAAAAGAGGCATTGGGCGACCGCGTTTCATATCTTAAACTCGGCTGTGTAAATCCGCTTCCGATTGAACTTATTAAGAACTTTGCCGCTAACTGTGACAAGGTCTATGTTCTTGAAGAGCTTGACCCATTTATTGAGGAGCATTGCAAGCAGATAGGAATAGATGTTATAGGTAAAGACGCTTTCACATTACAGGGCGAATACTCACAAAACCTTATAGCAAAAGTCATTTTCGGTGAAACAAAGACGACTATGAAAGCGGATATTGATATTCCCGCACGTCCGCCCGTGCTTTGTGCCGGTTGTCCTCATAGAGGTCTTTATTATGCGCTGAAAAAATTAAAATTGACGGTAAGCGGCGATATAGGATGCTATACTCTCGGTGCACTTCCGCCTATCGGAATGATGGATACCTGTGTTTGTATGGGTGCTTCGGTATCTGCGCTTCACGGCAGGAATAAGGCTGATGAAAACAACTGCAAGAACTCTGTAGCGGTTATCGGCGATTCAACGTTTATTCATTCCGGTATTACAGGACTTATTGATATTGCTTATAATCAAAGTAACTCAACCGTTATCATACTTGATAACAGCATTACGGGTATGACCGGTCACCAGGACAATCCGACTACAGGAAAGACAATTAAGGGCGATCCAACTACCGCAGTCAGCTTAGAGCTTCTTGCAAAGGCTGTCGGTATCGACAGAGTCAGAGTAGTAGACCCGTATAACCTTAAAGAGTGTGAAGATGTAATCCGTGAAGAAGTTGCCGCAGACGAGCCGTCTGTTGTAATTTCGAGAAGACCTTGTGCTCTTTTAAAATATGTTAAACACAATCCTCCGCTTAAGATAAACAAAGATAAATGCGTCGGTTGTAAAATGTGTATGAAGATAGGCTGCCCGGCTATCAGCATGAGAGACGGAAAGTCGGAGATTGATTTTACACAATGTGTCGGCTGTAATGTATGCAGTCAACTCTGCAAATTTGACGCAATAGAGGAGGGCAAATAACATGGAAACAAAAAGTATTATGATTGTCGGAGTCGGCGGACAGGGCACTCTTCTTGCCAGCAGAATACTTGGCGCGGCGCTTATAAGTAACGGCTTCGACGTTAAGGTCTCGGAAGTACACGGTATGAGTCAGCGCGGCGGATCGGTTGTTACTTATGTAAAATACGGTTCAAAAGTTAATTCACCCATAGTTAATGAGGGCGAAGCCGATTTGATTCTTGCATTTGAGCAGCTTGAAGCCGCAAGATGGCTTCAGTATCTTAAAAAAGACGGAACACTTATAATAAACACGCAAAAAATCGACCCGATGTCGGTAATAATCGGCAATTCGATTTATCCTGACGGTGTACTTGATGCTATTAATAAAGCAGGAGCAAAAACTACAAATCTTGATGCACTTTCTCTGGCTGTCTCGGCAGGCTCTGCCAAAGCCGTAAATGTCGTTCTTATCGGTGTTATGGCCTCACATATGGATTTGAATCGTGATGTTTGGATTAACGCTATTAAGAATACTGTACCTGAGAAATTCCTTGAGATGAATCTCAAAGCATTTGACCTCGGTTACAATTATAATAAGTAAGAAAGAACGGAGATATTCAAATGCAAAACTATTTCACCCCGGACATTGAAACCGCTTCAAGAGATTATCTTACTGCTATACAGTCTGCAAGACTGATTAAAATGGTTGAAAACTGCTACAAGCACGTGCCCTTTTATAAGCAGAAGTTTGATGAGATTGGTCTTCTGCCCGGTGATATTAAATCAATAGCGGATATAACTAAGCTGCCTTTTACGATTAAACAGGACCTTCGCGATAATTATCCTTTCGGCCTTTTTGCCGTTCCAAAAGAAAAGCTTGTACGAGTTCACGCTTCTTCGGGAACGACAGGCAAACAGACTGTTGTAGGTTATACCAAGCATGACATTTCCATTTGGAGCGAAAGTGCTGCACGGGCTTTATCTGCAGCAGGTGCTACAAAAGGAGACTATATACATATATCTTATGGCTACGGCCTTTTTACGGGCGGCCTCGGACTGCATTATGCCGCTGAAAAACTCGGAGCAACCGCCATTCCCGTGTCATCCGGCAATACTAACAGACAAATGCAAATTTTGCAGGATTTCGGTTCAGACATTATTTGCTGTACTCCGTCGTATGCCATGTATATCGGCGAATCACTGAAAGCTGCCGGTGTCGATTCCACGAAGCTGCCTTTAAGAGTGGGGATTTTCGGTGCGGAAGCATGGAGTGAAAATATGCGCAAGGAAATCGAAAGGTCACTTAATATCAAAGCTTATGATATTTACGGTCTTTCAGAAATTGCAGGACCCGGCGTCGCTTTTGAATGCTCTGAGCAAAACGGTATGCATATTAACGAAGATTATTTTTATCCCGAGATTGTTGATCCTGATACGCTTGAAGTTTTGCCGGACGGAGTATTCGGCGAGCTTGTGTTTACGTGCATTGGGAAAGAAGCCCTTCCTTTAGTGAGGTACAGAACACATGATATTTCCGCCCTTACTCACGAAAAATGTGATTGCGGAAGAACGCTTGTAAAAATGCTTAAACCCAAGGGCAGATGTGATGATATGCTCATAATCAGAGGCGTTAATGTTTTCCCGTCACAAATTGAGCATGTAATTCTGTCTCTCGGCATGGAGCCGAATTATCAAATAGTTGTTGACCGAAAGAATAATCTTGACATAATGACGGTCAAAATTGAAATGTCTGATGCTCTTTTCTCTGACTCGGTTCGTGTGATTGAAGAACAGGAGAAAAGGATTAAAGACGCAATGCATGCAACTCTTGGTCTCTCTGCAATTATTAAGCTTGTTGAACCTCGCTCTCTTCCTCGTTCGGAGGGCAAGGCAGTAAGAGTAATAGATAATAGACACATTTAAGGAGGCAAATGATATGGCAATTAAGCAGATCTCAGTTTTTGTTGAAAACAAACCCGGCAGGCTTGCCGATATTACGGGCTTTTTGGCTGACGGCGGAATAAGCATCCGTGCTTTTTCAATTGCTGATACAACGGATTTCGGCATTTTGAGACTTATTGTGTCGGATACTGATAAGGCTGCAAAAGTATTGAAGGAACACGGTGTTGCCGTTTCCATAACAGAGGTTGTCGGGATTTCTATTCCGGATGTTACCGGTGCTTTTGCCAAAGTTGTTAAGCTTCTTTCCGATGCAGGAGAAAATGTTGAATATGCTTATGCTTTCTTAACTCCGGAAGAAGGGCATGCCTATGTTATTTTCAGAGTTGATAATAACGAAAAAGCTTGCGAGCACCTTAAGGAAAACGGCGTCGATGTTATCGAAGAAAACTCTCTGCTGTAATTCAATCAGTTTAAAGCCCGGTGCTGTTGCATCGGGCTTTTTCTGCGAATTTGCGGACGTTTTTAATTTACTTTTTTTATTCGCTGTGATAAAATATTTAATAATAAAATTGTAGGTAGGTGATTAAGAATGATAGGAACAAATATAGCAATTGACTTTGGTTCTTCCTCAACGGAATTATATGTTCAGGGGAAAGGTGTCATTCTTGATGAGCCTACTATGATTGCTGTTGATGTTGAAACCGGTATGCCGATAGCAATAGGCAATGCGGCATACACTATAAATGGTAGAACAGATGATAGTATTGAGGTTATAAGTCCGATTGTAGGAGGTATTATCTCAAATTATACTATGGCAGAGCATATACTGAAGTATTATTTGCAAAAGATTTTAAAAAACAGCGTTATAAAGCCGAATGTCGTAATATCGATACCGAGCGGAGCTACGGGGCTTGAAAGACGCACTTTCCTAGATGTTGTTACGGCAGCCGGTGCCGGACGTGCTTGCCTGATTGAAGAGTCACTTGCTTCTGCCGTCGGCATCGGAATAAAAAATGACTCTCTTTCCGGCAGATTGCTTGTAAATATGGGCGGCGGCTCAATCGATGTTTCGGTTGTAACCATGGGTAGTATTGCTGTGGCTAAGTCGCTGAAAATAGGCGGAATTTCAATTGATGAGGCAATAATGCGTTATTTAAAGAAAAATCGTGATATTTTAATCGGTCCTCAAACTGCTGAAAGACTGAAAATATGCTTGGGCAGTGCTGTTCCGCGTGAAGAGGAGCTTGCGGTTATAGCCTCCGGCAAAAGCTGCCTTGACAATATGCCTATATCCTTTGAAGTTACTTCCACTGAGATTTTTGACTCAATAAGCGAGCAAATAAATATGATGATACAAGGTATAAAAGATGTGTTGGAAAAAACACCCCCTGAGCTTGTTGGAGACATTTCGGATAACGGAGTTACTTTGACAGGCGGTACTTCTCTTTTGTGGGGAATGGATAAGCTTGTTGAAAACGAAACCGGTATAGAAACAAAAATTGCCGAGGACGCCATGTACTCAACAGTTAACGGCGCCGCTGCGGCAATCAATGATATTGAATATTTAACCAATAACGGTTATACATTTCAAACGGTACGCGAAGTATAATCAGATTTTGATGCCTTCGCTTGCATTTTTGAGAAGCTCACAGGATTCTTTGAGCTTCTTTTCTTCTTCAGCTGTTATGTCAAGAGTAACTATTTCTCTGACTCCGTCTCTTCCTATAATGCTCGGTATACCGGCATATACTCCGTTGATGTCATATTCTCCGCGGAACATTGAAGAAACGGTTAATACGCTTTTTTCATCGCCGAATATAGCTTTTACGATTCTTACCAAAGCCATTCCTATTCCGTAATAGGTGGCTTTTTTTGCTTCTATTATTTTTTGTGCAGCTCCTGTAACATCTTTTGCTATTTCATCAAGGTCGGTAAGCTTGAATCTATCCGGATTGTTTTCAACAATGCTCATTATGCTTTTTGTGCCGACGAAAGCTTGCGACCAAGGTACCATCTCACTGTCTCCGTGCTCGCCGATAACGTATGCGTGAACATTTTTCGGGTCAACGTTAAAATAATCACCGAGAAGATAACGAAGTCTTGCCGTATCAAGCGTAGTACCGGTGCCTATAACTTTTTTGCAGTCGAATCCGGAAAGCTGCCATGTAATCTTAGTCATAATGTCAACGGGATTGGTTGCTACAAGGAAAATTCCGTTAAAACCCGAATATATTATAGGAGAAATTATTGTTTTGAAAACCTCAGTGTTTCGTTGAAGCAACGACAGCCTGTCTTCTCCGGGCTTTTGACCTACGCCGGCGCATATAACTACTATGTCCGCATCTCGGCAATCGGTATAAGAGCCTGCATATATCTTCATATTTGTTTTAGCAAAGGATAAACCGTGATTAAGGTCCATGGCTTCTCCTTCAGCTTTTTGTTTGTTTACATCAATCAACACAAGCTCGTCGCAAACACTTTCGCAAAGCATGGCGTATGCAAAACTCATTCCTACAAAACCGGTGCCAACCAAGGCTATTTTCTTTGTAAATCCGTATGTGTTCATTTGTTTCATCCTTTCTTTGCTTGTTGTTGTACGTATTTTATACAACATTACTTTTTTAGTATATCATTAAGCCTGTAAAAAATAAACAAAATTCACTTGTTTAGGAAAAGTTTCAGCATATTATTTCATATGCAAGAGAAAAAAACAATTTATACTATTGAATATTATGAATAAATGATGCAAAATCCGCGGATTTTTTATCGCCGCTATTCTTTTATATTGAAATCCGGCATCGCTTGTGATATAATTAACAAAATGTTGATGCTGAGCAAGTGTAATTTATATAATTTGCTGCAATTAACGCAAAAATATAAAAAGGGGTTGTTATTTATGGTCTTAACAAAAGAGCAACAAGCACTTTTGGACGGCGAAAAAGGCGAAACCATGGCAAAGGTTATGAAAACTCTTGTCATGTACGGTGAAGCCTTTGGCGCAGAGCGTATGGTTCCCGTTACAAGCAAGTATGGGCATACAGTTATCAGCTTCGGAATAGGGGTTATGAAGCCGATATATGAGCTGTATGATACTCTTCTTGAAGCCGGTGCTGTCAGTAAGCAGCCATTTTCGGTCGACCCGAGACCGCTTGATAAAAACGTGCCGTCATCATTTTTGCAGGACATTGTATTTAAGTTTATGTACAGTCAGCAAGAGAGGTATGAGTCGCAGCTCAAACACTTCGGACTGATGGGTGATAAGGCGTATACGTGCGCCTGTTATCTTCCGGAGGTTGGTAATACTCCTAAACGCGGCGAAATTCTGTCCTGGGCTGAGTCCTCGGCTGTTGTATATGCCAACAGCGTTCTCGGAGCGAGGTGCAACAGAAATTCAGGTATTATTGAGTTGATGGGTTCAATAGCAGGATTTGTTCCTGAATTTGGATTGCTTACCTATGAAGGCAGAAAAGCAGATTGGATAATAGAAATCAAAACAACCAAAAAGCCTGAGGCCCAGATACTCGGTTCTGCCATAGGAATGAAGGTAATGGAAAAAGTACCTTATATAAGGGGCCTTGATAAATGGATAGGAACCGAATTGAATGACGAGGCTTGTGCCTATCTCAAGGATTTCGGTGCCGCAACAGCATCCAACGGTTCTGTGGGTCTGTATCATATAGAAAACCTGACGCCGGAAGCCGTTGACTACGGTAAAAAGCTTTTAAGGGATAACGCGCCTACATACATTATTGATGACGCGGAGCTCGAGCGAGTTAAAAACAGTTATCCTTGTATTTGGAAAGACCCGAATGCAACGCCTAAGCTTTGCTTTATGGGCTGTCCGCATATGACATTGAAACAACTTGAAATGTGGACGGAACGCGTTGAAAACGGCTTAAAGGAGTCAGGAAATAAAAAGGTCCTTGTTCCGACGGTATTTACATCCGCTCCGGATATAATAGAAGAGTTTAACAAAACCGAGTATGCCGAGCGACTTAAAAATACCGGCGTTATATTGAGCTATATTTGCCCGCTTATGTATATGAATAATCCGTTATCAAAGAAGATGCCTGTTATTACTTCATCAAATAAGCTTCGTACATATACAAGCGCAAAGTTTTATTCTGATGACGAAATTGTACGTATTATAACAAAGGAGGGCAAATAAGATGAGTAAATCATTTAAAGGTCGCGTTGTTACTCCCGGCAGAGTTAAAGCCGAAGCCCTCGTTTCACACGGTGGTTTTAATACGCTTGCAAGCTTTCAAATGGCTTTGATGTTCGGCGATAAACAGGTTAAGTGCGGTGACCAAAATAACAGTGATATTTATAAAAAGCCCATGATAGGCAAAGCACTTTGCTTACCGGAGACCATCGGCTCAACAACCGGCGGAATGGTACTTTACGCAGCCTGTGCTCTTTCAAAGCAACCCGCTTGTATGTTGTTCTCTAAGCCGATTGATTCGCTTGCCGCCTCCGGTGCGATACTTGCGGCAAATTGGACAAATGCGTCTATGCCGGTAGTTGATATGCTAGGTGATGAATTTCTTGACTATGTTAAGGACGGTATGACGGTCTCGATCGGGGATGACGGACTCGTCACGGTAGAATAACGATTGCAAAATTTTATAGGACGGTGATAATATGAAACAAGAATATGAGGCGTTGTTTACGCCGTGGCACATAGGTAATGTAGAAATTAAAAACCGTATTGTTCAATGCTCAATGGGCGGTACTTCTATATTCGGCTGGATGGAGCCTAACCATTTTGACAAAGAGGCCGCAAATTTTTTACTTGAAAGAGCTAAAAACAATGTCGGCTTGATTTTGCCGGGTATAGCACCTATACGCGACACCTTCGGTGGTAAATGGTTATATCAGAATACAGGGAAATTCAAGCAGCTTAAAGCTTTTATGGAAGAGTACCATAAAACCGGCGCAAAGCTTTTTATACAGTTAACGGCAGGCTTTGGTCGTTCTATGGCAGTAAATGACCTAATGGAAAAGGTATATTGCAACAAAGCTTTACGTGTGCTTGCAAAGCCCATTTTAGATGTTGAGTACCTTTGTGCAAGCGCATCTCCCAATCCGAACAGATGGAGCGATAAGGTCCCGTCGAGAGCCTTAACAATCAAGGAAATCGACGAAATGATTGACGCTTTTGCGAAAACCGCTAAATTATGTAAGGAAGCAGGAGTGGATGGCATTGAAATTCACGCTGTGCATGAGGGCTATTTGCTTGACCAGTTCACGATGAAATATACCAATCAGCGTACGGACGAATACGGCGGTTCTTTTGAAAACCGTTACCGTTTCCCCGTTGAAATAGTAAAAGCCGTAAAAAAGGTGTGCGGAAAAGAATTTCCGGTTTCCCTCAGATATTCGGTTGTTTCAAAGACGAAGGGCTTCCGCCAAGGGGCATTGCCCGGCGAAGAGTATACGGAAGTCGGCAGAGATATGGAAGAATCTGAGCGCGCCGCAAAATACTTGCAGGACGCAGGTTATGATATGCTCAACTGCGACAACGGTACATATGATGCTTGGTATTGGGCTCATCCTCCCGGATATATGCCGGAGAACTGTAATTTGGAAGATGTAGAACATATAAAAAAGTTTGTCGACATACCTGTTGTTTGTGCCGGCAGAATGACTCCTAAAGAGGGAGCGAGCGCCGTTAAAGAAAATAAAATTGACGCTGTCGGATTTGCAAGACAGTTTCTTACCGATCCCGCATGGGTTACAAAACTGATGGAAGACAGAGAAGAAGATATCAAGCCGTGTATTTGCTGTCATAACGCCTGCTTTAATATGGCACATTATGAGGGTGTGCCGAATATTCAAGATATGGATGACACTTCGAATATGTCTCGCTGCGCGCTTAATCCGATGACAATGCAGTCAAAGAAGTATAAGATTGTCCCGGCAAGAGTTTCAAAATCCGTTGCTGTTATCGGTGGCGGTATCGGAGGTATGGAGACTGCTTTAGTTGCCGCTGCACGCGGTCATGCCGTTACTCTTTATGAAAAGACCGATAGACTCGGAGGTATATTTATTGAAGCTGCCGCTCCTTCATTTAAGGAGAAAGACCGTGATTTAATTGAATGGTACAGGCGAGCAATAAATAATTCGTCCGTAACAGTTAAGCTTAACAGTGAGATTAAAAGATTTTCGGATATTTCTGCAGACGAGATTATTGTTGCTACCGGCTCGGCAGCTAATAAACCTCCGATTCCGGGAATTGAGTATGCAATGGACGCAACAACATATCTTGACGGCATAGATGTAGGGGAGAATGTTGCAATTATCGGCGGCGGCTTAACCGGCTGCGAAATTGCTTACGACTTAATCCTCAAAGGCAAAAAGCCGACTGTTATCGAAATGAAAAATGACCTTATAGCAGTTAAGGGCGTTTGCCTTGCCAATTCATCGTTTCTCAGAGAAATGTTAAAATACAAAAAAGCTCCTGTTTATCTTAATACAAAGGTTAAAGAGATATTAAAGGACGGAGTAATTGTTGAAACAAGCGACGGTAAAACACAAAAAATATCTGCCGATTCAGTTATTTTGTCTGTAGGTTATCATTCAATGCCTTTATTTCCCGAGAGCAAAAATGTCCATTTGGTTGGCGACGCGGATCACGTCGGTAACCTACGTACCGTTATATGGCGTGCTTGGGACGTAGCTATGAAGCTTTGATTTTATAATAAAATAAACATTAAATCCCGACAGAACTTTTATCTGTCGGGATTTTTATCGATATGTTATTGATTTATTTGCGCTTTTATTATAAAATGTACAAAGATTTTTTATGGGGTTCCGAACGATGAAAAAAAGTTATAAATCAACAATGTGTGCTTGCTTTACAGGGTATATTGTGCAAGCAATTATTAATAATTTTGCGCCGCTTTTATTTGTAACATTTCAAAAAACATTTGATATACCGTTATCGCAGATAACCGCTCTGATTACGGTTAACTTTGTCATACAGCTGCTGATTGACCTCTTATCGGCAGGATTTATCGATAAAATAGGTTATCGGGCATCGGCTGTATTATCGCACGTATTTGCCGCGGTCGGTCTGATTTTGTTAACGGTACTTCCCGAGGTATTTGCATCGCCTTTTGTCGGGCTTTTAATAGCTGTTATCATATATGCTGTCGGCGGCGGTTTACTTGAGGTGTTGGTAAGCCCGATTATGGAGGCGTGCCCTACCGAAAACAAAGAAAAAGCTATGAGCTTACTTCATTCATTTTACTGTTGGGGACATATGGCGGTAGTTTTGTTCTCAACGCTGTTTTTTACGGCTTTCGGCATATCAAATTGGAGAATATTAGCGATAATATGGGCTTTAATCCCAATAGTAAACGCCATATTTTTTACACAGGTGCCTATATATTCTTTGCAGGAGGAAGGGGAAAAAGGATTAACGCTAAAGGAACTTTGCCGCAACAAGGTTTTTTGGCTAATGATGATAATGATGGTGTGTTCCGGAGCCAGCGAACAGGCAGTAAGTCAATGGGCGTCAACATTTGCGGAGCAAGGTCTCGGAGTCAGCAAAACTGTCGGTGATCTCGCAGGACCGCTTGCTTTCGCCGCTTTTATGGGAACTTCACGTTTGTTATACGGCAAATTTGGTGATAAATTAAATCTCAATAAGTGTATGTTTTTTTCAGCATGTCTTTGCGTTATTTCATATCTATGTATTGCGTTGATTCCCGTTCCTGCAATAGGTCTTATAGGCTGCGCTTTATGCGGATTTTCTGTCGGCGTATTATGGCCGGGCACGTTCAGCAAATCTTCTGCAGCAATCAAAAGAGGCGGAACTGTTATGTTTGCAATGTTGGCTCTTGCGGGAGATCTCGGATGCTCCGGCGGTCCTACGCTTGCCGGTTTGGTGTCGGGAAACTTTAACAATAATCTCCATATTGGTATTTTGTCGGCAATTATCTTCCCGGCGATTATGCTTTTATGCTTATTGATAAGCAAGTATAAATTATCGAAATCATAATACTTTTCTATACAGTAGTTGAATAACGTGTAAATCCTGTCACAATGAGATTCCGTAAATAGAGAAATAGGGAATATCAAAAAAGAGTAATGTTCATAATATAAAGGAACGACAATCTTACGTTGAAGATTGTCGTTCCTTTTTTGGTAGAGACAGGGGGATTTGAACCCTCGACCTCACGGATGTGAACCGTGCGCTCTAACCAACTGAGCTATGCCTCCGAATATTATATAATTATAGCACGAAAATAAAAAAGTGCAAGAAAAAAATCAACTGTTAAAGAGAGCACAATTAACTAAAATATTGAACATAATGTAATTTTATGTTATATTATTTATTAGAAAATCCAAGCAGGATAAAATGAAAACTTTGCGGATTATATCGACGGATTTATGACCGGTGCAGTAAAATATAAGCCGTATGTTTTGCTTTCGGCAACCTCTCTTAACGGTGAGCTTACCTTATCAATGTGTGTCAGAGGAAATGAAAAAGACAAAACTGTAGTTGAAAAGTTCTTTGATCTTATGGAAAAGAACATAAAAGTGATTGCTGAAGAAAAAATATAAACAATTTTTTGTTAAATGATTAAAATAAGCGGTTGTTTTGTCATACAATCGCTTGTTTTTTATAATCAGCAATTGTGTGTTGCGTTTTTTTGTGTTATAATACAAAAGAGGTTTTGAAAATGGTTTTAATTTTATATGGTTTTGTTGTTTTTTTGGCGACACTTTTAGGGTCGTTTGTAGGACTCGGCGGCGGAGTTATAATCAAGCCGGTCCTCGATGTTATCAATGCACACTCTCTAACTGAAATTTCTTTCTTTTCGTCTTGTGCTGTTTTTGCGATGTCGATAACATCAACTACACGTCATATCATTAAAAAAACGCCGATAAAGCCGTCTATTGTGTTGTTGGTTGCTTTGGGCTCGGTCGGCGGCGGTCTGCTCGGAAATTATCTTTTTAATTATGCGTTAAGTGTTTCTTCAACTCCGAATACCGTAAGAGGCATACAGTCTGCAATATTGACTGTTTTTTTAGTGTGCGTTATTATTTTTGTATCCGGTAATTTCAAAACATTTAATGTTAAAAATCCCATAGCAATTTTGCTGTCCGGATTACTGCTCGGTACTGCGGCGGCATTTCTGGGTATTGGCGGCGGACCGATAAATGTAGCTTTTTTAACTCTTATGTTTTCGTTTACGATGAGAGATGCAGCGGTGTATTCGGTGGCTGTTATTTTCTTTTCCCAATGCGCAAACATTATATCCACATATATAAAAACGGGCTTTTCCGGATTTGATATGAAGGTGCTGCTTGTGATTATCCCTGTTGCGGTTATCGGAGGGTTCATAGGTTCGATTTTAAATAGGAAATGCAATGAAAAAGCAATTAAAGTCACGTTTACAATTGCCGTATCTTCGGTTGCGGCACTATCTTTACACAATGCTGTAATGTCATTTATATAATATAACGGAGGAACATAATGAGGCCAAATATTATTTTTTATTTCAGCGATCAACAGAGATGGGACACTGTTAATGAAACCGTTACTCCAAATCTTATGAAGCTTGCCGAAACCGGTGTGAATTTTACTAATTCATATACGTGTCAACCGGTTTGCGGACCGGCTCGCGCTTGCCTTCAAACCGGTCTTTATGCGACGCAAAACCAATGCTATTGGAATGGAATTCCGCTTCCGCAAAACATTAAGCCGTTAGCGGAATACTTCAACGAAGCAGGATACGAAACAGCTTATGTCGGGAAGTGGCACTTAGCCTCTGACAGACTGCCGAACGTAGGCTTTCACTGCGAAAAAAGCGCAATTCCGGAGAACCTGCGCGGCGGTTATAAAGATTGGTGGCGTGCATCCGATGTACTTGAGTTTACATCACACGGATATGATGGATATGTCTTTGACAATGAAAACAGAAAAGTTGATTTCAAGGGCTACCGCGCTGATTGCATAAACGATTTCGCCCTTCAATATCTTGAGCAAAAGACATCGGATAAGCCGTTTTTTATGTTTGTATCTCATATTGAACCACATCATCAAAATGATCATCATTGTTATGAAGGCCCTAAGGATACTGTAGATAAATTTAAAGACTATCCTATACCACCCGACTTGTCGTTTTTACCCGGCGATTATAATAAAATGTATCCGGATTACATAGCTGCAATAAACAGACTTGATGATAATGTCGGTAAGCTCGTTAAAAAGCTGAAGGAAAAGGGACTCTACGATAACACAATTATTATTTATACAAGCGATCACGGCTCTCATTTTAAGACCCGCAATCTTGAGTATAAGAGAAGTTGCCACGACAGCGCAACGCATACGCCGCTGATTATCAGCGGAGGGATGTTCAAAGGCGGTGTAGTTGATGACAGGCTTGTTAGTCTTATAGATCTTCCTCCGACATTGCTTGATATGGCAGGAATACCGATACCGAAAAGCTATTCGGGCGTATCGCTGCTCAAGGAAATGCGTGAAAATAAGGAACGCGACTGCGTATTTATTCAAATAAGTGAAAGTCAGTGCGGAAGAGCTATACGCACCAAAAAGTACAAGTATTCCGTAAGGACTCTTGCTCCTACCGGATATGTTGCCCACAACTCAGATGTATATTTTGAAGATTATTTATATGATCTATCAGTTGATCCGATTGAGAAAAACAACCTAATAAAATCTCCGGAGTATGCTTCCGTAAGGGCTGAACTCAAAGATATGCTGATAAACGAAATGGTCAAAGCAGGGGAGCGTAAACCAAAAATTTTACCGGCTTTATTTGTAAGAAAAAAATAACAGGAGTTAAGGGAATGGAAAAGAAATATTTAACTTTAAAAGAAAAAATATGTTTTCCGCTTTCTGCTTTCGGCAGAAGCGGAATATATACTATAATGACAATGTTCTATCTTGTCTTTTTGGTTGACGTTGCTAAACTAAACGCTGTTACAGCAAGTGCTATTATACTCGGCGGTCGTATTTTTGATGCGCTTAACGACCCAATAATGGGAATGATAGTAGATAAGACGAGAAGTAAATGGGGAAAAATGCGTCCGTATTTGCTTTTCTCTCCGATACCGGTTTGTGTGTCGACCATCCTTTTGTTTATTGCTCCTTTTCAAAGCAGCGCGGCGGCTACTGTATATGCTGCGTGTACATATGTGCTTTGGGGTGTTTGCTTTACGATACAAGACGTTCCTTTTTGGGGACTGACTTCGGTTATAACACCAAACGAAAAAGAACGTACACAGTTTATTTCAAACGGACGTTTGGGTTCTACATTTGGCGGTATTCTTCCGGCACTTCTTATTCCTATCTTACGACAGTCTTCTCTCGGATTGCGCGGCGGTTATCTTTTCGGCGCAATTCTCTTTGGTGTCATGGGTGCGCTTCTTTCAAGTCTTGCGTTCTTTACTACTAAAGAGCGAATAGAGCCGTCAACAACGACACCTACTTTTAAAGAGACTGTTCATGTTGTCGGTCAAAACAAACTGCTTTTACTTGTAATCGCAGCGGCTATACTTGGTTCTACAATGGTTATTGCCAATATATCTGCTGACTATATAGCTAACTATTTAATAATTCAAGGTTACACGGACTTTGATGTTCTTGCTTCTACAAACGATGTTGTAGCCGCTTATAAAGCGGGCGGATTTTGGATACCGCGCGGAACTATTCTCACGACTTTAACTGTTGCCATTGGTGCCGGTATGGTGCCGGCCATGGTCGTATTCCCGATGCTTCGCAAGAAATTTGATTTGAAGCAGATTTACATCGGCTCGTCTATTTTCGGAGTCATTGCACACTGTGTTTGCTATTTGCTCTTTATGAATGATCCGGGGCATATTAATATTTATATTCTTTGGGTATGTCTGTTCTTAATGGGATTCCCTCTCGGAATTTATAATGTAATTACCTATGCTTTCATAGCTGACTCGGTTGATTATATGCAATGGAAAACAGGTAAACGATCTGAGGGTGTGTGTTTTGCTTTCCAGACCTTCCTTTCAAAGGTTACAGCAGGTATAGCCGGAGTTGTAACAGGTTGGGTTCTCGAAATAGGTAAGTATCAAAAGCCGATTGACGGTAATCTTGACATAAACGGCAAACAGATTTTGGCTCAGCAAACACCTTACACACAAAAATGGCTTCTGATTATGGTAACTCTTCTTCCTGCTCTTGGGTTCCTTTTAACTATGATACCGATGTTTTTCAATGATTATACCGGAAAGAAGAAAGAAAAAATACAAAATGAACTTGAAGAGATACGTAAAAAAGAGCATGAGTTGAGTTCCGCTGTAAAAGACTGAACTATTATTTATTTAAAATAGACAAAAAGACAGGCTGTATTTTTAGCAGCTTGTCTTTTTTTATAATTATTGCAAGAATTAAAAACAAATATTGCAAAACCGAGTAAAATATTATAAAATCTATAAGGTTAAAAAAGTATTTTTAAATCTTGGAGGCAAGAATAATGCAATACAGCAAAATGAATAGGGAAGAACTTGAGGATTTAAAAAGCGAGCTTAAGAAACAATACGATGACGTTAAGTCACAAAATCTTAAACTCAATATGGCGAGAGGTAAGCCGTCGCCCGAGCAGTTGGAGCTTTCCATGGATATGCTTAATTCGTCGATTTCAGCTTCTGATTGGATATCAGAAGACGGTACGGACGTGCGCAATTACGGTGGTCTTGACGGTATTCCGGAATGCAAAAAGCTTTTTGCGGATGAACTCGGAGTCGCTCCCGAAAACATCATTGTCGGCGGCGCATCAAGCTTGAATCTTATGTATGACTATATTTCACAGTGTTATACGCACGGTGCAGGTGCCGAGCCCTGGTGCCGTCAGGGCGACGTTAAATTCATATGTAATGTTCCCGGATATGACAGACATTTCGGTATATGCGAGCATTTTGGCATTAAAATGATAAATGTCAGAATGACAGAAACAGGACCTGATGTTGCAAAAATTGCCGAGCTTGTTAAAGATCCTTCTGTAAAAGGTATGTTCTGCGTACCGAAGTATTCCAATCCTGACGGAATAACGTATTCGGATGAAACAGTTCGTGCGTTGGCCGCTTTAAAACCGTCTGCGCCCGATTTCCGTGTAATATGGGACAACGCTTATATTGTGCACGACCTTTGCGATGATGCTGATACTTTGCTCAATATTTTTGATGCCTGCAAGGAATTCGGAACAGAGGATAATTTCATTGAATTTACTTCAACATCAAAAATAACCTTCCCCGGAGCAGGTATTTCGGCAATAGCTGCTTCACCGAAGAACATTGCGATGATTAAAGACAGATTAAAGTCGCAGACAATAAGCTATGATAAGATGAATCAGTTAAGACACGTTAAATACTTCAAAAATGCCGATGGTATTAAGGCACATATGAAGAAACACGCTAAACTTCTTGCACCTAAATTCAATATAGTACTTGAAACGCTTGAAAAGGAGCTTAAAGACAATGATCTTGCATCCTGGTCATCTCCTAAAGGCGGATATTTTATAAGTCTTGACGTTAACCATTGCAGCGCAAAACGCGTGGGCGAAATTTGTAAAGAACTCGGTGTCGTTCTTACTACCGTAGGTGCAACATTCCCGTACGGAATAGATCCCGATGACAGAAATATCAGAATTGCACCTTCTTATCCTTCAACTGATGAGCTTCAAAAAGCAGCCGATATTCTTTGCCTTGCAGTTAAGCTTGCAACTATAGAGGCTTTGGTGTAAAATATACTCATAAAATCTATTTGTTTGCCCTAAGTATTACAAAGGGGTTATGAGTATGTTTAAAACAAAAAAATATAATAATGAGGCAGCTTCTTATCCGTATGTTTCCGCGATTATTGTAGCTGCCGGAAATTCAACAAGAATGGGCGGCGTCAATAAGCAGTTTTTGCTAATTGACGGCGTCCCTGTGCTTATCAGGACTTTGAAGGCATTTGAAAATTCGGATCTTATTAAGGAAATAATCATATCGGCACGTGAAGAGGACATCCCTCAAATATTTGCTATGGTAAAAGATTATTCGGTTAATAAGGTCAGTAATATCGTTAAAGGCGGCTGTACGCGCCAGGAAAGCGTTTTTAATGCTGTTAGGTGTTGCATGACAGAGTCCGATTATATTGCCATACACGACGGTGCAAGACCTCTTGTGGACAGAGAAACAATTGAAAAAACGATTTTTGCGGCTTTTGATTTTGATGCCGCTGCGCCCGGTATCCCGGTTAAAGATACAATAAAAACCGTTAGTGATGAAGGAATAGTAACTTCAACGCCGGCGAGGGATTCGCTAAGGGCAATTCAAACACCGCAGGTATTTAATAAAAAAATGTACTTAAGCGCTATGCAGGGCGTTCCGAACAGTGAACTTTTTACGGATGATTGCGGCTTAATTGAAGCATACGGTAAACTTGTCAAAATTGTTGATGGAGATAATAAAAACATCAAAATTACGACTCCTGAGGATTTAATCATTGCCGAAGCAATTATCAACAAAGGAGAAAAAGATGAATTATAGAATCGGGCATGGATATGATGTTCATAAGCTTCAAAAGGGTAGAGAATTAATATTAGGCGGAGTTCATATTGAAAATGATGGAATTGGCCTTTTGGGCCATTCAGACGCAGATGTACTTGCCCATGCTGTTAGTGACGCTTTACTCGGTGCAGCTGCGCTCGGTGATATCGGAAAGCATTTTCCCGATACAGACGATGCCTATAAAAATGCCGACAGTATGGTTCTTTTATCTAAAGTGTGTGATTTACTTAAGAAGAACAGTTATTCTGTCGGAAATATAGATGCCACGGTTTTGGCTCAAAGCCCGAAGCTTGCGCCGTATATTGCGGCGATGCGCACAAACATTGCAAAAGCATGTAAAATACCGTTGTCTGATGTCAGCGTAAAAGCGACAACAGAAGAGGGACTTGGCTTTACAGGAGCAAAGGAAGGAATTGCGGCGCACAGTGTGTGTATTATAATCAAAGAGAAGGAGATAAAATTTATATAATATGCAGACTCAAAAAACAATGATGTTGATATTGAACTTTACCATAATATGTTGTGTTTTATTCAGCGCTGTTTTATTAAAAAATCTTTATAAAAAAACCAAAAGAGAAAATGCAACAGCTCCAGACGATAAAACCGCAAAAAAATATCTGCGTTTTCTTATGGTAATTTTGATAATTTTGATTGTTTTAAGTGTTATCACAATGATGTTAGGCATATTCAGTAAAATTCACATTTAAAGCTAAAACCACTCTTTTCCGAGATTATCATTTGTCTTATTTTACCTCTATTTCAAGCTATTTTAGTGCTGTTTTAGAGGTGGTTTTTTGCTGTGTTATTTCCTTTATCATCACTCGTGTTGCAAAATATGTTGCAAATATGGTAAATGAATAGTTCCAAACGGCTTGCAGGTCATTTTAATATATCAATCCATTGACCGTGATTTTTCAGTTGTATATGCTCTTGAACATCGTCATCAGTAAATACGTTGAGTATTTTATCAAAGTTTTCTGCAAGTTTCATAGACTCAAGTTCATCTAACTTTGCCCAAAACACTTTTCCCTCATCGGAGGATTGCAATGCGCCACAATATTCATTTGTTTTGAAAAGCAAAACTACATATCTTTTATTCTTGCTTACTTCCCACCATTTTATTCCGCAAATTTTAGGATACTTTACATCAAGACCTGTTTCTTCTTTTACTTCTCTGATTACTGAGTCGACAAATGATTCTCCGGTTTCAACATGCCCTCCGGGAAAAGTTATTCCACCCCAATTTTTATTCAGCTTTTCCTGCACAACAACATTCCCGTCATTGTCATATATCATACACATATTTGTTAGTTCGATTTTTTCGTATTTATGCATTGTTCGTATCCTTTTCTATTTCATAGTTCATTGAAATTACAGGAATTCCGTTATTTATTACTCTTTATATCGTCAAATATCATATTAACGACATCACTAATCGACATATCTTTCGATATTATTTTAACATTCCCTTTTCAATAAACCAATTCTTCTATTCGACATTGTCATTAGGTTCAACTAAATATAATTTCACATAATTAAATTTCAACTCCGCTTTCTTTAAAAGCAATGGCCTTATTATCTAAATCAATTTGATACTCAATTCCTAATGGTAATAATCCTGTTGGAGATGCATGACCAATATTCACATTGTAGATTATTCCTAAATGTTCGCAATCAAATTCTTTAATGATTTTTTTGAAAACACCCTTGTATTCTTCATAATACATCTCATCTTGAGGCTTGCCGACAATAATCCCCTTAATTGATTTCAATATACCTTGCGCCCCTAAATTTCTTAAATAGTACAGAACATAATCAGGCTTTGGCTTTTCTTCACTTGTTTCAATCAGTAAAATCTTGTCTTTCCATTCATCCGATTTAGGCCATATTTCAGTTCCGACAATCATTGGGAACACATCAAGGCAACCGCCGATTAACTCTCCGGTAATAACACCCGAACCGTTTATAATTTCATATCCGTGCTTTTCTTTACGCAATTTTTTAGAACGGTTTATGTTTTTCTCTTTCCAATCCACAAAATCATCCGACCAATAATTGCTAAACTTTACTTCGTAATTTGTTGTGTCTTTGAATAAAATGTTTTCCACAGCCTCTTTGGTATAATCAAACATTTTGACATATTCGCCAAATTCACACATAACAGACGGCCCATAATAAGAGACTAATCCCGCCTTTCTCATCATAAAATGACTTACTGTTGTGTCTGAATATCCCATAAAGATTTTAGGATTATTGTATATTACACCATAATCTATGTAAGGTAATAATCTTATTGAGTCGCTTCCACCGATAGCACAAAAGATACCTTTAATCGTCTCGTCTCTAAAAGCATTCATTAAATCTTTCGCTCTAAGTTCAGGATGGTTATATACAAAATCGCTACCCTTAAGCGCATTTGGCATAGTGACAACACTTAGCCCGAAATCTTTTTCCAATCTTTCTTTTGCGATATAGTACTTATGGATTAGCTTTTCATCACCTAATCCTCCCCAAGACAAACTTACTATTGCAATTTTATCTCCCTTTTTCAGTGCGTTCGGTTTTATCATCCCAATATCCCCTTAATGTCAATTACAAAAAGTATCTTCAAACAAATAATATCATAAAACGGTTAAATATAAAAGATATTTATATATATATGAAAAGCTACCGCCTCAAAACGAAGCAGTAGCCTTAAAAATTATACGATTTTTAGGTTTAGTTGCAAGCCAAGTGTCACTATTTCATCTGCCCGAAAACACGTTTTTGAAAAAAGGGTTGCAAAAGTGTTGCAAAAACGGTTGCTCGAAAACTGCCAAGTCCCGAAACCCTTGATATTACTTAGGTTTAAGCCACATCTAAACCAAAGGTCACTGTTCCCACTCGTTTATGACGAGTGGTTTTGTATTTTATTGACAAATATTTGCTCTTTTGTTAATATGTTTATAAAGAATTTATTGGGGAGAATTATATGGATAAAATCATTGAAATATCTCATTTGAGCAAGTCGTATGGAGACATAAAGGCTGTTAATGATTTATCCTTTAGTGTTTATCGCGGTGAATTGTTTGCATTTCTCGGCGTAAACGGCGCAGGAAAGTCCACAACCATTTCAATTATGTGTGGGCAGATAAAAAAGGACAGCGGAAAAATAGTAATCTGCGGCAAAGATACTGAGAAAAATTTCAACAGTATTTCATCGGATATCGGTGTAGTTTTTCAAAACTCCGTACTTGATAAAGCGTTGTCGGTAAAAGATAATCTGCGCAGTCGTGCCGCTCTGTATGGCATAACGGGCAAAGAATTTAAAAATCGTCTTGATGAGTTATCGGAACTTCTCGGTTTTGAAGATATTCTTAACAGAACCGTCGGAAAACTGTCCGGAGGGCAAAGACGACGTATTGATATAGCAAGAGCTTTGCTTCACAATCCCAAAATACTGATCCTTGATGAGCCGACAACAGGACTTGACCCTCAAACAAGACAGCTTTTATGGTCGGTTATAACAATGCTTCGCAAAACTCAAGGGCTTACCGTCTTTCTCACAACACATTACATGGAAGAGTCGGCGGACTCCGATTATGTAGTGATACTTGATGCCGGGCAAATTTCGGCAGAGGGGACTCCGTTAGAACTGAAAAATAAATATACAGGTGACTTTATTACTCTGTATGGGGAATCAGCCGCTCTTGCCGAGAGTCTTGATCTGCCGTCGGAAAAATTGAACGGCGCCGTTCGCATTGCTGTTCCGAATTCCGAAAAAGCAACCGAACTGATAATTAAAAATCCTGATATATTTAAAGACTATGAGGTAATTAAAGGAAAAATGGATGATGTTTTTATGGCGGTTACAGGCAAAAACCTGAGCGGAGGTGACGTAAAATGATGGGTCTCGGCAATCTTATCAGAAGAAACAGCAAACTGTTTTTCAAAGATAAGGCAATGTTTTTTACTTCACTTATAACTCCGATTATATTGCTCGTCTTATATACAACTTTTCTCGGAAATGTTTACAAGCAAAGCTTTTTATCCGCAATACCTACAGGCTTTGAGTTGTCGGAAAAACTCATAAATGCGGTCGTTGCAGGCCAGCTTGTGTCATCACTTCTTGCCGTATGCTGCGTAACTGTTTCATTTTGTTCAAATATGCTAATGGTTCAGGATAAGGTCAGCGGCGCGCGTGCAGATTTAACCGTAACTCCTGTAAAAAAATCAATGCTTGCCGTAAGTTATTATATCTCGACGCTTATTTCTACACTTGCAATATGTGTTGCGGCTTCAGTTATTTGTTTTATTTATTTGTCAAATTTTGGCTGGTATCTTTCATTTAAAGAGACGGTTTTATTCTTACTCGATGTGATATTACTTGTAATGTTCGGAACAGCGCTTAGCTCTATAATCAACTTCTTTTTAAACTCACAAGGTCAGATTTCCGCAGTAGGGACCATCGTCAGCGCAGGATATGGATTTATCTGTGGCGCATATATGCCCGTCTCAAGCTTTTCTGCCGGACTGCAAAAAGTTATTTCTTTTTTGCCGGGTACATACGGCACGGGACTTTTACGCAATCACGCTTTAAACGGTGTTTTCAGTGAACTGTCCGAAATGGGTATGCCGAAGGAATTTGTCACCGCATTTAAAGACAGTATTGACTGTAACTTGTACTTTTTCGATAAATGCGTCAGTATAGAAGCGATGTATGCTGTACTGTGTTGTTCGGTGGTTGTGCTGGTGTTAGCATATATTATATTAAATGTTGCAGTCAAGAAAAGATAAATAAGTTTTCAATTGTTATATCAGAATATATAAAAAGGTCACGGTAACTAAATTTGTTGCCGTGACCTTTTCTATAACTTAATAATTATTTACCAAAAGTAAGAAGTAAATATCCGGCTGCAACAGCAGAACCGATAACTCCTGCAACATTCGGACCCATAGCGTGCATTAAAAGGAAGTTAGAGGGATTGTATTTTCTTCCCTCAACCTGTGATACACGAGCCGCCATAGGAACAGCCGAAACACCTGCGGAACCTATAAGTGGATTAACTTTACCATGAGTTACGAGGTTCATAAGTTTGCCGAACAATACGCCGCCTGCGGTTGAGAAAGCAAATGCGACAAGACCGATTACTATTACAAGTATAGTTTTGGTAGCGAGGAATGTTTTGCCTTCTGCTGTGGCGCCTACGGTGGTACCGAGCATTATTGTTACGATATTGCAAAGAGAATTCTGAGCAGTATCACTGAGGCGTTCGGTTACGCCACATTCTTTGAAAAGATTGCCGAGCATAAACATACCGATAAGCGGAGCGACCGACGGAAGAACAAGTACGCAAAGAACAGTAACAACAATCGGGAAAATGATTTTTTCTGTTTTGCTTACGGTTCTAAGCTGATCCATCTTGATTTCGCGCTCTTTTTTGGTAGTTAAAAGCTTCATAATAGGGGGCTGAATCAGCGGTATAAGAGCCATATAAGAGTATGCCGCTACAGCAATGGGTCCTAATAGCTGCGGAGCGAGTTTACTCGTTAAATAAATAGCTGTCGGTCCGTCTGCACCGCCGATTATAGCTATTGAAGCTGCTTCCTGAGGAGTAAAGCCCTCAAAACCGGGGATAAGGTTGGTTGCAATTGAAATAAGAAAAGCAACATAAATACCAAGCTGAGCAGCAGCGCCGAGAAGAAGACTTGAAGGATTCGCAAGAAGCGGTCCGAAGTCGGTCATAGCACCTACACCCATAAAGATAAGGCAGGGGAATATACTCGATTTAACACCTGCGTAAATCAGTCGCAAAACGCCGGTATCATACCAATGGGCACCTTCAACAACTTGGCCGCTGTATGACGACATCATAAGCGGATCATACATAATATCAGGATATATGTTAACAAGTAACATACCGAAAGCAATTGGAACTAAGAGAAGCGGTTCAAATTTTTTGACAATAGCCAAATATAAAAGAACAAAGGAGACTAAAATCATAACCCAGTTTTGCCATGACAACGATACAAAACCGGAGCTTTGAAATATCTCCACCAAAGCATTTACAACAGACATTTATTGACCTCCTCAGTTCAAATAAGCAAGGACGTCATCAGTTGCAACCGAGCTGCTTTTTGCGGCTACAACCTGTGAAACTGTACCATCCGAGGGAGCTACAATTTCGTTTTCCATCTTCATTGCTTCAAGAATAAACATAATGTCGCCGGCCTTAACGCTCTGACCTGCGGTAACATTTACTTTAAGTATTGTTCCGGGCATGGGAGCCTTAACAGCAGTTCCGCTTCCTGAAACAGGAGCAGGTGCGGGAGTAGCAGGTGCCGAGGGCTGTGTAGCCACAGGTGCTGCCGGAGCAGAAGCTGCGGTAGGCGCAACGCTTGTTACTATTGCCTCACTTAACTCGTCAACTTCGACTTCATAGTCTTTTCCGTTTAAAGTAACTACATATTTCATATTGTTAACCCCTTACTTGTTTTCTATAAGCTTAATTGAATTGAATTTTAATCTGTTCAAAGGAACTCCGCTTTCTTTGCTGACTATTGCCATAATTACAGCCGCAGTCTTTTCATCGGTTTTATAAAGATTCAACGTTCCCAATGTTTGATTTTCCGGAAGAGCAACACCGCCTTGGGGTTTTACAACCTCTTTAACGGCATCGGATTTTTTTGCGTTCTTTGCATTCGGATCTTTTACAAACAATCTGATGAGCTTGGAAAGAAGCTGAACAAGAACTGCCAAAACAACAAGGACAATGAACACAACTACAATGCCGGTTATTGAAACATTAAGAGCTTCACCTATGGACATAACACTGTCTAATAAATACATCTTAACACCCCTTAGTCAATTCTTTTTATTGAATATTTAAAAGTATTTTTTTCTTTTTCTTCGCGTTTATCAAAAAATGCTTCAGCTTGAGTCGGGAATGCAATATAAGAAAGAACATCTTCGTCGCTCTTTGCCTTTTCTCCGATTTCTTTTTTAGCCTTTTCAAAGCCGGGTTCGAGAGAGTCGGCAAATCTGCCCTTAATAGGTTCTTCGTCGCCGAGAACCTTTTTCATAAGGTCCTTATCGATTTCGCCGGGGGCACGACCGTATTCACCCTTAATATAAGCTTTTACTTCTTTGGATATATTCTTATATCTCTCTCCGACAAGAACGTTAACAGTTGCCTGAACGCCGACCATCTGACTCATAGGTGTTACAAGCGGGGGATAACCGAGATCCTTTCTAACCTTGGGGGTTTCAAGGAGAACATCATTAAACTTATCCATTTTGTTCTGTGCGGTAAGCTGTGCAACAAGGTTAGAGAGCATTCCACCGGGAATCTGATAATTGAGTGCATTTGTGTCGGTTGAAAGCACAAGAGGATTTAAAGAGCCTTTTTTTAAATATTCATCTTTTATAGGCTTAAAGAAGTCGTTGATATCTTTAAGGACGGAAAGGTCAAGGTCAATATCATAACCTTCCTGTTTTAAAGCATAAGCCATAGTTTCCGTAGGAGCCTGTGAAGTGCCGCCAGAGAATGAGGATATAGCAGTATCGATTACATCACATCCTGCTTCAACGGCTTTCTGAAGAGTAAGCATACCGAGTCCTGTGGTACAGTGTGTATGAAGAATAATGGGAGTTTTTACATTTTCCTTAAGAGCCTTTACCATATCATAAGCTTCTTTTGGACCTAAAATGCCTGCCATATCCTTAATGCATATAGTCTGGCAACCGAGCTCTTCCATCTGCTTGGCAAGCTTGATGTATGATTCAAGATTGTGTATTGGGCTTTGAGTATAGCAAATTGCGCCGGACGCAATGGCACCATTCTTTAAAGTCTCGTCAACCGCAACTTCTATATTTCTAACGTCGTTAAGAGCATCGAATATTCTTATGATATCAATGCCGTTTTCAATTGATTTTTTAACGAACATTCTTACTACATCATCGGGATAATGGTGGTATCCGAGCAAATTTTGACCTCTTAAAAGCATTTGAAGTTTTGTATTTGGGCATTTTGCTCTGATTTTACGGAGTCTTTCCCACGGATCTTCGTCGAGGTAGCGAAGGCAGGAGTCAAATGTTGCACCGCCCCAGCATTCAAGTGAATAATAACCCGCTTTGTCCATTGTTTCAAGAATGCCGTCAAATTCGGAGTAAGGCAATCTCGTTGCAATAAGAGACTGATTTGCGTCTCTTAAAACGGTTTCAGTAAACTGTACTTTCATATATATTACCTCCAAAAAAGTAACAAAATAATATCAAACACAATATAAAATCCAAATTGCTCCAATTTAATATTAATTATACAATATATAGTTTTGTTTATCAACATAAAAAATACATCAAAAATAATTTTGGTCAAAAAGAAAAAAAGAGAGACTTTACGGCCTCCCTTTTTTGTTAATTTTATAACGATATATTTTTGGTTAAATATTTTTGCAAAGCTCATACGCCTGAGAGGTTGCATCTGCAATTCGGCCTGTTTTTTCCGCATCGCCAATGAGATAAACATTTTTAAGTTTGCCGTTTATATCATCGTAAAGCTTATTTTCAGGTCTTACGCCGAGAGACAGAACAATATAGTCAGCATCGACCAAAAGTATGTTCTCCGTATCCACCTTATTTAGCTCTATTCCTCTGTCGGTAATTTCCGTAAGCTTATGACCTACAATAAACTTAACGCCGTGTGCTTTAAGTCTCGGCATACAATCATCAATGTGCTGCATCCAAGTGCCGGGAGCTATCGAATCAGCCATTTCAACCACGGTAATATCATTGCCGTTTTCAGCCAACATTTCAGATGTTTCAAGGCCCGTCATGCCGGAGCCTATGACCGCAACCTTCTTATTTTTTAGCACTACCGAACCATCAAGAATATCGGTTGTCGTGAAAACGTTATCTTTATCGGAGCCCTTAATTGATTTAGGCTTAATTGCTTTACCGCCTGTAGCTATTATAACAGCATATGGATTGTATGACTTTATAATACTTTCGTCGGCAATTACATTATATTTAATTTCGGCACCGTAATGTGTTGCGTTTGTAACCAAGTCCTCAATGCACCAATTAATTTTTTCCTTAAGAGGGGGCTTATTAGCGAGTTGTAGTTGCCCACCGGGGAAAGCGTTCTTCTCAAGAACTATCGGTTTAAATCCTCGCTTGGCTAAAACTTCCGCGCTCATTAGACCGGCAGGACCAGCTCCGACAATTACAACAGTTCTGCCGTTGCCGTTGGCAATTGGATGCTCCGATTCCTTGCCCAATTTAGGATTCACAGAACAATGAGCATGTGTTCCTTTGTATGCGTTTTTCTGCATACTTTCCATACAATACAGGCAACAGATGCATCTTTTGATTTCATCTTCTTTGCCCGCCTTAACCTTGTTTACCCAGTGCGGATCGGCTATGTGAGTTCTGCCGAGGCTGACAAAATCTTGAATACCTTCCTCGAGCTGTTCTTCCGCTTGCTTAGGAGAGCGAATTAGGTTAGCAGCCAATACCGGGATTTTTACTTCCTTTTTTACTGCTGCGGCCATATATTTTCTCCAGCCGGGCTCAAAAGAGGTAGGCTCCAACCAATAATTATATGTATCATAACCGGCACAGGAGACATCAATGGCATCAATCCCTTCTTTTTCAAGAACTTTCGCCATCCTAACTCCGTCTTCAAGCTTATAACCGATTTCGGGTTTACCGATCATAGAATAACATTCATCAACAGATAAACGAACAACAATCGGGAAATCATTGCCGCATGCAGCTTTAATTCCCTTGATAATATCGATTAAGAATTTCATTCTTCTTTCAAAGCTTCCGCCGTATTCGTCATTCCGCGTATTCGTGTAAGGACTCAAAAATTGCTGAATCAAATAGCCGTGTGCCGCATGTAATTCTACACCGTCCGCACCGGCCTTCTGCGCACGAACCGCACCGTTTATAAACTCTGAAATTATCTTTTTGATTTCCTTAACGGACATTTCCCTGTTTAAACTTTCAGCAGAGTATGCTCTGTCACATTTTGACGGAGAAAATGTACGAAGCACAAGGTCTTTCTGCATGAGCATTTTGCCGGCAGGAGCAACCTTATAAAACATTTTATCATATAGCTTACCCATTATTCTTTCGGCACCTATCGATACCGGTACGGTACCCATAAGTAAGCCCAGATTTTGTCTGCCGGGGTGGTGAAGCTGAATGAACATTTTGCAACCATGTGAGTGAACTCTGCTTATCATTTCCGCAAGAGGTTTAATATGATAGTCGTGGCTGATTGCAAGTTGGGCGAAAGCCGATGCTCCACTGAAATCATCAACTCTCGTTATCTCGGTAATAATAAGCCCGGCTCCTCCGATAGCACGTTCCTCGTAATAATCCATCATTTCCTTTGTCGGACAACCGTTAAACTGACCGAAACCAAGCATCATAGGGGGCATAACAACACGGTTTTTAATTTGAACCGTACCGATATTCATAGGGGTGAATAGCATCTTATATTCCATTTTGGCACTCTCCTAATCTTTTTTTCGGGAAATGTTTTTCCTTTATCTTAACATAAAAACGGACACTTAACAATGATTTATTCTTTTTTTACAGACTTTATGAGGGAAAAGATGCCGGACAGTAATAAAAATGCTGCAAACATCTTTCTAACAATCGCGCTGCTAATATGAGATAATGCTGTGTAGCCGACAATAACCCCGGCAATTCCGCCTAAAACAATCGGCCAAATATATTTAAAGCTGATAATTTTCTTTCCGGCATAAACTATCACAGATATAACAGCGCATGGAAGAAAAAGCAATAAATTATAGCCTTGAGCAGTAAATTGCTCAGTGTCAGTAAAAAATGTTAGATATAAAATGTAAAAACTACCGCCGCCGAGACCCATCGAAGTTATTACCGAAGATACGAAAATGGCAAGCAAATTCATAAAATTGTTCATTTAAATAATAACCTTATTCCGGCATAGATCATAAAAAAAGAAAATGCTACCGACAAGAATCTGTTTGAAAGCTTAGAGAAAACAACCGTACCTATAATCGCTCCCAAAGCCGAAGCGGGAAGAATTGTAATTATACTGTTAAAGCTTGTAAATCCCTTTTTAATATACATATAAAATGATATTACGGAGAGAGGCAGAATAATAGCGATCGTGTTTGCCTGAGCCTGTTTTTGTGTCATACCGGCAGCTTTAAGAATCGGAACCGATATGATTCCTCCGCCTGCGCCGAGAGTAACGTTTATGATACCTATCGGAATGCCGATCAGGAATTTCTTTATCGTACTAATATTTATCACCGATGTTATGTTTTACCGCAAAAAATATTATATTCATAAAAAACAGCGAAGTGAAAAATCACTTCGCTGAAAAATTAATATTTTACTATTTATTTTTTTTGCTGAACAAGGCATCTCTGATAACACTATTCGGGTCCTTTATCAGCAATATAATTATCCAAACAATGAGACCCAATGCAATAATCGAAAAACCTAAAAACGCATCGTTCAGCATATCCTCCGGAGCAGGAGTAAAATATGCTGCCTTCAACTCGGAGTACTCAAAAACCGCATCAACGAACCACATAACGGAAGCACCCCAAAAGATATAGCACGGAACGTTAAGCAGATATTTTTTTCGTTCGGCACAAAAGTACCAAACAGCAGTTGAAATAATTGCGGCAAATACGCTGATAAGTAATGTCATTATTCCATTAATTCCTTTTCTTTGGAAATTTTTGTTTCTTTAATCTTAACGACCAAAAGCATAATTCCCCAAACGGCAGTAACCAAAAGAGACATTGCAACACCGACGGTTGCCATTTCATGAAGCATTGTAGCTGTATCCTCGGCGTTTGATGCGCCTGTAAGGAAGGGGAAATAAGGAGTTAACTCTCCGTGCCAAAGGTGTTCAAAGGCAAGAAGTAAAACACCGCCCCAAAGTAAATTGCGAAGCCAAGAAAGCTTTCTTGAAGCCGAAATTTTATACTCAGGAGCCTGGACAGCACCCTCAGGCAGCTTACATTCAAGCTTCTCCTGTGAAATTTCATGCTTTTTTGCGATTTGCACAGCTACGGTTGCAATAACAGCTTCTGCAGCCGGTACTACGAAACAAGCCATAATTTACCTCCGGTAAAGTAAAATTTGAATGATAAAAGTTTATCAATACTAATAATATAATAATTCTTTAATAGATGTTTGTCAATTGAAAATTGTCTAAAATTTCATAAATAAACAGATTTTTTTGTTTTGACTTATTTTCTTATGATTATTGACAATTGTATGAATAAAAGCGTAAAATATATCTAAATAAATTTTATCGGGAGAATATTATGGATAAAGTAAGAGTAATTGAAATAAAACAAAGTGTTTTTAAAAATAATGACGAACAAGCCGAAAAGCTGAGAGGCGAGCTTAAATCCAAAGGGGTATTTTTATTAAACCTTATGTCCTCTCCCGGTTCAGGTAAAACCACCACACTGAAAGCTACAATAAATGCGCTTAAAGATAAGCTGAAAATCGGTGTTATGGAAGCAGATATTGACAGCGATGTTGATGCAATAAAAATTGCCGAAACAGGTGTAAAATCAATTCAGCTGCACACAGGAGGGATGTGCCACCTTGATGCAGCCATGACTAAGCAAGGTGTTGAGGCTCTCGGCACCGATGGGGTTGAACTTGCAATTCTCGAAAATGTCGGAAATCTTGTTTGTCCCGCAGAATTTGACACAGGTGCCGTTAAAAATGTAATGATATTATCTGTTCCCGAGGGTGACGATAAACCGCTTAAATATCCTCTTATGTTTAAAGTAAGCGATGTTGTGCTTATCAACAAAATCGATGTTTTACCTTATTTTGATTTCGATGTTGAAAAGTGCAAGGAATATATCAAGCACAGAAACCCAAACGCAAAAATCTTTCTTATCTGCGCCAAAACAGGCGAGGGGATTGAAGAATGGGCTACTTGGCTTAATGATGAAGTCAGAGAATGGATTGACAAATAAAATAAATGATAATAAAAAACGCTTGATGAAAATCAAGCGTTTTTTTATGTCTGGAACAATTTAATTGTTAAAAGCGCCTTTAATTGACTCCAACGTTGCTGTAAGGTCACTCTGAGGAACAAGCATTGATATATCTACTTCCGAAGTAGTTATCATTATTATGTCTGTATTAGCTTTTGCGGCAGCCGCAAACACCTTGGCGGCTACACCGGGCTGACCTTTCATAGCTTCTCCGAAGACAGATATTTTGCAGTTTCCGTTGCTTACCGAAAGTTTAACATCGGGATACAAATCTCTTATTTTAGCGGAAAGCTCCAAAATTTTTCCCAAATCGTCACCGCTGACGGTAAATGACAAATGCGGCTTGTTGCTGTGCGGCGGTGTTTGAGAAATCATATCAACATCAATATTATTTGTCGAAATCATATCGAAAATTTTTGATATGGTATTCATATCGGCAGGTGAATCGTTGAGTGAAACAAGCGTCACATCTTCGACTACTGATATATTTTGAATGGTTTTCATACAAACGACCTCCTTATTTAGCATCAACAAGCTGACGCATATTGTATAGTCCTGCAGGTTTTCCCTCTAAGAAGAGAGCGGCATTTATTGCACCTGTTGCAAAAAGCTCCTTGGAACGCGCTGAATGAGAAATTGTAATTATCTCATCATGACCCGCAAAAATTATTTCATGCTCACCGACTATTGTTCCGCCGCGAATCGAATGAATGCCGATTTCGTTTTTGCTGCGCTTTGCTCTTTTCGAGTGTCTGTCAAACTCATATTTCGGTTTAACCGACAATGCATCGGATATGCTGTCTGCAAGCATAAGAGCTGTTCCTGAGGGCGCGTCAATCTTTTGATTATGGTGCGCTTCGACAATTTCAATATCAAAAGAGCCTTCAAGTACACGTGCAGCCTTGGCGGCAAGCTCCGATATTAAATTTACGCCGATAGACATATTCGCCGAGAAAAACATAGGGACTGTTTTTGAGCACTCATTTATATCGGCAATTTGCTCTTCGCTGAGGCCTGTGGTAGCTACAACCGCAGGGCACTTTTTTGCAGAAGCATATTCCAAAAGTCCGCTCAAAACAGACGGGTGAGAGAAATCAATTATCACATCGGCATCAACACCGCTGATTGAGTCAAAAGATTTAAACACCGGAAACTCCGCTTTTCCGTCACCTATATCTACGCCGGCAACTATTTCGCAGTCGTTTCTCGAGGAAACACAGTCTCGTATAACATGGCCCATTTTGCCGAAGCAACCGCTTAGGATTATTCTTATCATTTTTTCACATCCGTAAATCTTAATAATTACTTAATAAGTCCGTACTTTGCCAAAACTTTTCTCAAGTGTTCGGTCTTTTCCTCGGACATATCGCATAACGGCAGTCTGAGAGGACCGACGTCAAAGCCCATCATACGCATTGCAACCTTGACGGGGATGGGATTAACATCCATAAACAGAGCGTTGCAAAGCTCGAGATACTTAAGCTGAAGCTCGGCACTCTTTTTAAAGTCACCGTCAAGTGCGGCAGCGGCAATATCATGAGCCTCCTGCGGCATAACATTTGAAAGAACCGAGATAACGCCCTTGCCGCCGAGAGACATAATCGGAGTTATTTGATCATCATTACCTGAATAAACGGCAAAATCATCGCTGCAAAGAGAAATGGTTTTTGCTATTGAAGACAAATTTCCTGTAGCCTCTTTAGCGGCATAAATGTTTTTATGCTTTGAAAGTTCGGCATAAGTTTCCGGTTTAATTTCACAACCGGTTCTACTCGGTACATTGTACAAAATAATCGGTGTAGAGACACGGTCGGCTACATAAGTAAAGTGTTTAATAAGACCTTCCTGAGAAGCCTTGTTATAGTAAGGAGTTACCATAAGCAGACCGTCAACGCCGGCTTTTTCGGCCTCATTTGACAAATTCAAAGCATATGCTGTGTCATTGCTTCCGGTTCCTGCTACTACGGGAATTCTTCCGGCAACAACATCAACTGCGTACTTGATTACTTCTGTGTGTTCCTCATGAGAAAGTGTGGCACTTTCACCTGTGGTACCGCATATAACGATACAATCGGTTGAATTAGCTATTTGGTATTCAAGAATTTCTTTAAGTGCCGGATAGTTCACCTTACCGTCAGAAGTAAACGGGGTAATTATCGCAACACCTGCACCTGTAAAAATGGGCTTTTTCATTGTTATCCCTCCGAATAAAATCAGTCCATGTAGCCTTCGGCGCAAAGAAGTTCCGCAAGGAGAACAGCTCCGCCTGCAGCGCCTCTCAGCGTGTTATGAGAAAGGCATACAAATTTATAGTCGTACTGGGTATCTTCACGAAGTCTGCCAATTGATATAGCCATACCGTGTTCAAGCCCTCTCTGCAGTTTCGTCTGAGGAAGATTATCCTCAGTAAAATAGTTAAGGAACTGTTTGGGAGCACTGGGGAGCTCGAGCTCCTGAGGTCTGCCTTTGAAATTCTTCCAAATTTCAAGCATTTGCTCCTTGGTGGGCTTATCTTCAAATCTTACGAAAACCGCGCCCATATGACCGTTTGAAACGGGAACACGAAGACACTGAGCAGTAAAATTGGGGGAGGTGGCGTCAACAATTTTGTCGCCCTCAATGTGACCCCAAATTTTAAGCGGTTCTTTTTCGGATTTTTCTTCCTCGCCGCCGATAAAAGGTATTACGTTATCGACCATCTCGGGCCACGTATCAAACGTTTTTCCTGCTCCGGAAATAGCTTGATAAGTGCAAACCAAAACATCTTTTACACCGAATTTCGAGAGCGGGAACAGGGCAGGAACATAACCCTGAAGCGAGCAGTTGGGTTTAACTGCAATGAAACCGCGCTTTGTACCGAGACGCTTTCTCTGCGACGGTATAATTTCTATGTGTTCGGGATTAAGCTCGGGAAGAACCATAGGAACATCGGGGGTGTGTCTGTGAGCACTGTTGTTTGAGACAACGGGGCACTCGGCCTTTGCATATCTCTCTTCCAATGCTTTTATCTCATCTTTTTTCATATCTACGGCACAGAAAACAAAATCAACCATAGAAGCGATTTTTTCAACATCTTCCGTAGCATTCATTACTACCATATCTTTAACGGCGTCGGGAATATCCTCATCCATGCACCATTTGGCTCCTACAGCCTCTTTATACGGTTTGCCGGCTGATCTTGAGCTTGCGGCAAGTACCTTTATGTTGAACCAAGGATGTTCACTCAGCAATGTGATAAATCTTTGTCCTACCATGCCGGTCGCACCGATAATACCAACATTATAATTTTTTCCCACTTGTATTTACCTCCAAAAAATGTTATTCTATTGTCTGCAAAAAAAGACCGGTTAAAAAAACCGGTCATCATTTGTCAAAATAAGGCTTGCATTATCAGGAAAGATAATGTCGATAGCTCTCCATCACAACAAAATGATGACAGTCGCATTGCTGTTAACAATGTGCCCAAAAAGCATTGCCCGGAGCAATTGCTTTTTTCGGCAAAAATCCCTTTCACATATCGGTTATCAACGTCCGGCGTCTGTCAAAATGCTACTGATGATTTCTGCACCTCTATCGCAGTTTTATTTATAATATCATTTTTATTATATATAGTCAAATATTTTTGAAAAATTTATATACATATCGGAGATAAGCCATGAAAAAGCATGATTTTTATTACGATTTACCAAACGAACTTATTGCGCAGACTCCTATTGAGCCTCGTGATGCGTCAAGAATGATGGTTGTCAATAGGCAAACAGGGGAAATTGAGCACAAGCATTTTTATGATGTTGTAGACTATTTAAATCCCGGCGACTGCCTTATTTTAAATGACACCAAGGTTTTGCCGGCACGACTTTACGGTATTAAAGATGAAACCGGCGCAAAGGTTGAATTTCTGCTTTTAATGCAAAAAGAAAAAGACGTATGGGAAGTAATTACCGGCCCCGGAAAGAAAGCAAAGACCGGCTCCAAATTTACATTTAACGACGGTATATTATATGCCGAAATAACCGCTGTGCTTGACAACGGAGACAGAATCGCTAAATTTACGTACGATACCGACAAATTCAGTAATTTCTTTGAGGTACTTGACAAAATCGGTGAAATGCCGCTTCCGCATTACATCACGCACAAGCTCGAGAACGCAGACCGTTATCAAACGGTATATGCTAAGGAGCTCGGATCTGCCGCAGCTCCTACGGCGGGTCTTCATTTTACGCCGGAGGTTTTACAAAAGATAAAGGATAAAGGCGTAAAAATCGGCTATGTAACCTTACACGTAGGCATAGGCACTTTCAGACCGGTTAAAACCGAAAATATTGAAGAACATAAAATGCATTCGGAGCACTATCATCTTCCAAAAGAGACGGCAGATCTCATAAACGAAACACACAATAACGGCGGAAGAGTGGTAGCGGTCGGAACTACCTGTTGCCGTACTCTCGAAAGCGTGGCAACATACTGCGGTGAAATATGTGAAAAGGATGATTGGACAAGCATTTTCATATATCCGGGTTATAAATTCAAATGCATTGATGCGCTTATTACAAATTTTCATCTACCGGAAAGTACGCTTATAATGCTTGTATCGGCTTTTTATAACAGAGACGACGTTTTGAAGGCATACGAAGAAGCAGTTAAAGAGAAATACAGATTTTTCAGTTTTGGCGACTGTATGCTCATTGTTTGATTTAAGGAGAGTTTATGTTAAAAGTTATTAAAAAGGTCGGCAATGCAAGGCTTTGCGATTTTGAAACCGTACACGGAACCATACACACCCCGGCATTTATGAACGTAGCAACGGCGGGCGCAATAAAAGGCGGTCTTTCTGCCGTTGATCTTGAAAATATCGAAACACAGGTTATGCTGTGCAACACATACCACCTTCACGTAAGACCGGGGGATGATTTGATTCACGACCTCGGCGGTCTTCACAAATTCACGGGGTGGAGCGGTCCTATTCTTACAGACAGCGGCGGATTTCAGGTCTTTTCGCTTGCTAAACTCCGCAAAATAAAAGAAGAGGGCGTCAGCTTTAATTCTCATGTAGACGGTCGCCGTATTTTTATGGGACCGGAAGAAAGTATGCAAATACAATCTCATTTGGGCTCTACCATTGCCATGGCTTTTGACGAGTGTGTTGAAAATCCTGCCGAATATTCATACTCCAAACAGTCATGCGCACGAACTGTAAGATGGCTTAAAAGATGTAAGTCTGAAATGGAAAGACTAAATTCTCTGCCTAACACCATAAATAAAAACCAACTCTTATTCGGAATCAATCAAGGGTGCACTTTTGATGATTTGCGCATAGAAAATATGAAAGAGATTGCCGATTTGGATCTTGACGGATATGCCATAGGCGGGCTTGCCGTCGGCGAACCCAAGGAAGATATGTATCGTATCATTTCGGCTGTTGAGCCGTATATGCCTGCGCAAAAACCGCGGTATCTTATGGGTGTAGGCACGCCCGGCAATATAATCGAAGGTGTAAGCAGAGGCGTTGACCTTTTTGACTGCGTAATGCCGAGCCGCAATGCAAGGCACGGTCATCTTTTTACTCATGCCGGCATCATAAATCTCAATAATGAAAAATATAAAAGAGATGATACCCCGATTGAGCCGGGCTGTAACTGTCCGACCTGTCGGAATCACTCAAAGGCCTATATAAGACATTTATTTAAAGTAGGGGAAATGCTTGCATTCAGACTAGCCGTAACACACAATCTTTATTTCTATAATAAATTGATGGCCGACATCAGATTATCTTTAGAAAATGATACATTCCCCGAGTTTAAGAAGCAATATGTTGATATACTTGACACAAGAATATAATTCGTCTTATTTTATATCTATGTTGTATTTATCTATAATATAAACATAAAAGATAATTCGTATCTGCTGTTCGTTTTGAATGGCAGATTTTTTCTTTAGGACCAAAACCGAGCATTAAAAAAATATTTAACGCTTAATATAATCAGTAAAACACCATCCACTTTCATAAAAAAGCAGAGGGTGTTTTAATTGTTGCGTTAAGAGTTAAGTATATTAACGATTAAATTATTTCAACTTCTTTTCTTGTTAATATATCCTGTAATACATATTATAACAAGCCAACTGGCACTTTCCAAAGAGCCTTTACTTTCCTGTACTTTATAAGAGAGTAAACATCCAATCCGAAAATTACCAACAACATAATCATGTATGTTGGCATATCCATAGAATTTATTATATGAAACAATATATAATCCTCCTTTTAATAGCCAATCCATGATTTTTTCCTTGAATAGCACAAATCAATAAAAACAAACCTTATGCCAATCTCCAAGATGCAATAACGGTCTTGATTTTTGGTTGTAAGGCATAATAATTTGATTGCCCTTAGCCATTGCCTCTTTGTAAACTGTACCAATAACGCTGCCGTTTCGATAAGGGAGAAACTCTTGATTAGATAATACTATGAAGTCAGCTCTTAAAAAAAATCCTTCAAACAGCGGCACAATTTGATAATAAATAGGTTCATCAGAATTAACGGCACGTTTCCGCTTTCCGCTAAATGAACACTGAGTAAATTGATTATTGCTTACTTCAACATAATCAAGAATGCATATTGTTTTTGATTGCACATAGTAAGTAATACCAATAAGAACTAATGAACAGATTATCAAAAGAATGTTCTCTTCATCTCTATATTCAATACAAAATGCAGCAGTTGCAACGACAACAACCACCTCCACACATACCAAACTTATATGGCCCGCTATCCAGTATTTTGACAAATATATTTTCATACAATCACCTCTGATTAAAACAAGTCAATAATAGATTGCAGTATGGAAATGTTGCCACCCATTGCAAAATTAGCCGCAAACTGAGCCACAAACCCTTTTACCGTCATCATTATACATTTTATAATACAAGCAGTCAAGATTTCGTATAAAACATATAAAAAATCCGAGTTGTCGTTTAGCAAAGAAACTGCTTACCGGTAGACAATTTAAGAAAGCATAAGGATATATGCGAAAATATTTAATAAACAGTTTATTAATTTTAATGTTAATAGTTGCAAATTTTTATATTTATATGTATAATAATTTGGAATTATAAATTGGAGGAACTCAAATGAACAATTATTTAATGTTATTAGAGGCCAGTACTTCAGCCTCGGGCAAAGGCTCTTTTCAAATGATTATTTTGATGGTCTTGCTTTTTGTCGGTATGTATTTTCTGATGATTCGTCCTCAGAAAAAACAGCAAAAAAAAGAGCAGGAGATTCGTGAGAATACTCAGGTTGGCGACGAAATAACAACCATCGGCGGTATAGTCGGCAAGGTTGTTACCGTTAAAGAGGATTCTCTTATTATCGAAACAGGCGCAGACAAAAACAAGATGAAAATAACCCGTTGGGCTATTCAAACAAATGTTACTGCAAATGAGAAGATTAAAGCCGAAAGGGAAGCCGCAAAGGCTGCCGCTCTTAAAGCTAAAGAAGAAAAGGCAAAAGAAAAGGCAGATAAAAAGAACAAAGACTGAGAATAAGCGTTATAAAAGAATTCACCCTCTCATAGTAATCTATGAGGGGGTGTTTTTATGCGTAAACAAAAAAATTATGTTTTACCGTTTTGGCTCAAAAGCATTATAGTGGGATTTATATCGTTCATTTTTGAATCCCTAATGTTTTTGGGCGCATCAGCCTTTATACTGAAATCAGAATCATTTTCGGCCAATCGTTATCCATTAATATCCTATGCTGTTTTTGCCGTTTCGGTTATAGTTTGTTCGTTATTAACTATGAATAGAACTAAAATCAAGGCGGCACTCAGCTGTTTTATATCGGAATTCTGCTTATTGCTGCTAAATTTTCTGACAATAGCAATTATAAATGATTTAACGCTGAATATTAAAAGCTTATTGCTTATTCCAATCTGTTTTGTCTTGTCGGCTGTGATTGTTGTTATAGTCAAAGTAAAAAAATAATAGGCATTAACCGCAAGCTTCAGTCATAAAATGTACAAGTTTAAACAGGAGGAATTGAAATGGAAATCAAAGCTTTAAGAACAAAAAAGATAAAAGCCGCAAAGATTGGAATATTGAGCCAAAAAATGTTTTTGCTTATGACGGTTTTTATTATAGGGCTTGTTTTTGGCACTATGAGCTTAAGAAATCCGGGAGATGATTATACACTAAAAATTCAATCTTTCATTAAGAATTATTTTCTTGCCAAATCGTCACAGTCGTTATTCACTATTTTTGCCACGACGCTACTTCGCGACTGCGTGTTTTTATTAATACCGTTTATATTCGGATTATGTCTTATAGGCGAACCTATAGCGTGGCTTGAGCCGGTTTTTCGCGGACTCGGAATAGGCTTGATATCCGGATATTTATACAGAACATATAATATTGACGGTATGAAATTTTACGGCATTGTTATGTTAATTCCGTTTGTACTGTCTTCATCAATAATGCTGGCGGCGTGCCATGAAAGCATACTTATGTGCAGAGACATAAACAGGAAAATTAAGGATAATACCGTGATACCGAACAAATTTATAAAGCTGTATTTGATTAGATATGCGGTTTTGCTTGTATCCGAAATACTGATTTCAATAATATCGACAATAAATATAAGATTTTTAGCCGAAAAACTCACTCTTCCTTTTTAGAAGGATTTTTATTCGCTTTACTTGCTTTAACCTCAGCCAACGGATTAGCTTCAGAGGCTTTTCTTAGTTGTTCATCAACAATATGAGTATAAATCTCCGTTGTGCCGAGATTTTCATGACCCAATATATCCTTTAATACTAATACATCAACATGCCCGTGCTGGTACATAAGAGTTGCGGCGGTATGGCGAAGCTTATGTGCCGAAAAACCTCTGTTGCCGAGACCCGCTTTGTCCAAATACTCATAAACAATATGCTGTACGGTTTTAGGACTTATGCGTTGAAGCCGCGAGCTTAAAAACAAAGCGTCTTTGTCCTTTTCTTTTAAACCGTCTTTGGGCCGAACCGCCATATAGTTTTTAATAGCATCCATACAAGCGTCATTTAAATATATTGTACGTTGTTTGTTGCCTTTACCTGTTATCGTAATTGTGTTATTATCTCTTATATCATTATAGTTGATTGAAACAAGCTCTGACAAACGCAGTCCGCAATTTAAAAACAAAACAAGTATGCAATAATCCCGCTCTTTATGTTTTCCGTCAACGCTGCCGAGCAATTTAAGGCTCTCATCAAGAGTCAGATATTTCGGCTGTGATTTTTTGAGCTTAGGCGTTTCGAGCTCAAGCATTGGGTTTTCCTTAAAAAACATTCTCTGTACAGTCAGATATTTATAGAACATTCTGATTGAAGTAACTTTACGTGCTCTTGCTGCCGAATCATTATTGCGCTCATTTTTGCAATATGATAAAAAGGCATATGCATCCATCAAAGTCACATTTTTCAGAAAGTCTATATCAACATCTGTTATGTCAATCTTGTCAAACTCCTCGGAGGAGGGGACAAGCGCTTTTTGCCTCTTCAGAAAGCGCAAAAACATTTTTAAATCCAGCGCATATTCATCAATGGTAAGCGATGATTTATTTTTAACAACATAAATGTGGTTTAAAAATTCTTTAAGTATAATAGGCAGATCGTCAGCAGTACTGTATTTCATTATTAAAGAGCACCTCCGTGTGAAACCGTTTCACATATGCTGATTGAATATATGAATTTGCCATAACACCGAACCGGAGTTCGTAAATTATGCCCAGGCAAATAAAGTAAGGATAATACGTTATTAAATTATTACTGTATCAATTATACAATAAACTGCAAGAATTGTCTATTTATAGAATAATTTAGCTTCTGATAATTCTGCAAATCCAAACAAAAATAATCATTAAGGCAATGCAATGAATTAACATAGAGAAAACTAATTAAGGAAATAATTATTAAAATAATTATTAAAATAATTATTAAAATAATTTATAATATTTTTTATAAAGCAAATAATGCCGTAATTTAAGTAAAATGTAGATAACATTGCAGATAAAGTTAACAACGCCGACTTAAGCCATATATTAACTTCAAAAGGCAAAAAGTCCGTCAATAACCCTAAAACTACCGGAAATTAGCGAAAGTGATTATACGGTAGTTTCAAAGTAATTTAAGGACTTTTCCTGTTTTAACTCCCCTTAATTATACAAAACATTTATTTTGTATAATTGTTAATTTCAAAAAAACCTAAGATCTTTAGCACCTGCTCCGGTATAAATCGAAAAATGGGATTAAGTCAAACACTGCGATTTAATCCCATTTACTTCATCTTTTTAATTATAATCACAGCTTCAGCTTATATCCGCTGCATTTCTGTTCTAACATGGCTTTAATCACATCTACAGCATAAGCCGCAGCTTCTACCGGCGGCATACCGAATCTGCTTATATTTGAAATTACCGTATAATCGCTTTCGCTCATTTCCGGATGAGGTTTGTATGCAATATATGCGCTCATACTTTCATCTGTAAGAAGTCCCGGTCTTTCTCCAATAAGCACGCAAACAACCTTTGCGTTTAACAAAGGGCCTATTTCACGGGCTGTATTTACTCTGCAATACCGTACAAAGAACGGCTTTCCAACACTTATGCCTTCTTCTTCAAGTCCGAGATGCAGTATCGGTAACATATTTGGAACGTTTGCTTTTATTGACGGTGCAGACAACCCATCACCGCAATAAATTTGAACATCAGCACCGTATGTCGCGTTTTTTAGCAGAAAGTCTTTAGTTTCTTCGTCAAACAATCTTCCGTAATCAGGACGTGTTAACATCTCATATTTATCGTGACATTTTGTCTTTACTTCAAAAACACCGAGATCATCTAAGGTTTCTTTGCTGACTTCACTCATAACTGCATCGTTTGCCGCAGCATGTGCCGCCCTGAAGTCAAGATATGCTTTTGTTTTATATCTGCTGCCTGCCCTGCCTATTTCCAATCGCGCAGGCGTTGCACTTCTTAGACTGTCAAAATAATCGCCCATACCTTACACCGTCCGTTTACAGAAATATTCGCGGATTCCCCGCGTTTTTGCCAAGATGGCCGTTTTCCCAAATGCCGTACCCCTCAAGCCATTGCTTGAACTCTTCTATCGGCGATAGACCAAGCATTTCCCGTATCGCCGCGATATCATGGTAAGAGGTTGATTGGTACATTAGCATTACATCATCGCTCTGCGGAATCGACATAACATAATGACATCCCGCAGAAGCCAACATAACCAATAGTGAATCGCTGTCATTTTGATCAGCCTTCATATGATTAGTGTAGCAAATATCACAGCCCATAGGCAAACCGTGCATGTGTCCGCAAAAATTATCCTCAAGAGCGGCGCGTATCAGTTCCTTAGTATCATAAATATATTCGGGTCCTATAAAGCCTACGACTGTGTTGACAAGAAAAGGATTGTAATGACGAGCAAGGCCATAGCACCTACTCTCCATAACAAGCTGGTCTGCGCCGTTATGAGAATTAGATGACAACTCACTTCCCTGCCCTGTCTCAAAATACATATAATTAGGACCGATTGACGTACCCTTACTTGCCATCAATTCGTTCGCTTCTGCGAGCATGTCAACATCTGTTCCGAAAGAAGCGAGAGCTTTTTCGCTCCCGGCGATTGACTGAAAACAGAGATCCATGGGTGCTCCGCTTTTTAAAGCCTTTAATTGTGTCGTGATATGGCTCAAGACGCATATTTGAGTGGGTATTTTTAAACGGCTCTTTACATCGTTAAACAGATTGAGAATATCAGTTGTGCTCTTGACATTATCAATGGCAGGGTTAAGGCCTAAAACCGCATCACCTGCGCCGTATGATAAACCCTCAAGCAGCGAAGCTGTTACGCCTTTTACATTATCGGTAGGATGATTAGGTTGTAAACGTACTGCAAATGTTCCTTTTTTGCCTATCGTCGTATTACATGTAGCCTCGATATGTAATTTGCGTGAAACGTACATCAGATCGAGATTCCCCATAAGTTTAGCCAAAGCGGCTATAACCTCGGAGGTCATACCACGGGCTTTTTTTAGAATTTCATCTCCGCTAATCATATTGTCGAGTATAGCTTCACGTAATTCACCTATTGTAAGTGATTTGATTTTGTCATATTCTTTTGTGTCAAGATCATCGAGAATTATTCTTGTTACCGCATCTTCATTTGCAGGAACAGCAGGCTCTGCCGTAATTTCTTCGACTGTTAAATCGCTCAAAACTTCTTTTGCGGCTATTCGTTCTTTGGCGTTAGCGGCAGCAATCCCTGCGAGCGAATCACCGCTTTTTTGCTCATTGGCTTTAGCCAAAACCTCTTTAATTGAAGAGAATTTATACCTGTTGCCCAAAAGTACAGTTTCTAACTTCATTTCTTTTTTCCTCCGAAAACAAGGGTTTTAACAACTACCGGTACGGCCTTATTGCCTGCAATAGGTTCACCGATATCTATATAATCGTCTGACTTACACTCGATACCGTCAAGACAAATAAAGGGATACTTTGGAGGCAACCGTCTGCGAAGACATTGCCCCAAGGCTTTTGAAAAATCTTCTTTAAGAATCACAACTAATGTTGTATTGTTATTTATCAATTCTTTACAAGCAGTTACTATCTTTTCAGAAAGAGTATCGACATCTTTGAATGACGGGGATTTCTCGCCTCTTATGCATATGGCGCACGCCTTTTCGGATACACGCTCAAGCGATTCGATACACGGCAGATTTTTAATCGGTAATGCAACATCGGCATACTGTATGGTGCTTCCCGAAATATCCATACTGAATTGGCCTGCTCCGATAACTGTCGCCCGTATAGGATTATCAAGCTCAGTTATAACCTTGCACGGATAAGTTTCGGTGTCATTTCTAATTTCATCGGCAAGAATAACGCCGATATCACCGTATTTAAATAAATTATCCGTTTTTTCCTGCATACATTCAGAAACTCCGCCTGAAAAAGTAACGATTTCGGGGATGTATTTCCCGGATAGCAAACTATCGGTTATTAACTCGGTTTCAATAGTTTTTTCTTTACAAAAACCCAAAGCCTCTTTGATTTTTGAGGCAAGTATAGAGCAAAGCTTATGAATCGAATTTATGCTATCCGCATCATCAAAGCTTTTTATGTTTATGCCATTTGCGCGGCACAAATTTAATAACGACGATGATATAAAAATGCCATCGTCGTTACTTTTTCTTACGAGTCTGCCGCCGATATTTAAGCAACAGGTTTCCACACAACTTCCGTTTACAAATACCGATATGTTGGTAGTGCCGCCGCCTATGTCAACATTAGCGGTACATTTTCCCTCGTTTTCGCTGATAACGTCTGCCCCGGCGCCTTTGCCGGAAAGATAAGATTCAAGCTCGCTGCCTGCCTGGGCTGCAATAAAATCGCCTGCAAATTCAGATACGGAAGAAATAACCTCCGAGGCGTTTTCTCTGCAGGCACTCTCGCCTGTAACTATAACAGCCCCGCATTTCAGCTCATCCGGTGTTACGCCGGCTTTTTTATATTGTTCTTTAATAATTGCTGTAACGGCACGGGCGTCAATTTTACCGTCGGGTAAAAGCGGTGTAAAAACAACATCACTTTTAAATAAAACCTTTTTTGATGTTATATGCACGCTCGGAACTGTACCGAAGCCCTCCGTCACACCTATGCCGATGCGGCTTATAACAAGATGAGTGGTTGTAGTGCCGATGTCTATTCCGGCACTCAGCATACTTTCCGTTTTCATATTAAGCCTCTTCGACCGCAGATAATGATTCTGCCGCCATTTCTGCTTCTATTGTTGATTTTTTTCTGCGATGAATAATAAATCTGTTGCACGGATAAGTCCATAATGTCGGAATCGTCATTCCGATAAGCTTTATAACCAGATCCCAAAGGTTGCCGGTAAGGTTGTGAGATTGTGCAAAGGTTGTCATTGCAGACCCTATCCAACCGTTGGCAAAAATTGTAAACACAACCATAATTGCATATAAAATCATACTAAGCGTCGGATTCACATCAGCTTTAAATGTAATTTTTCGATTGAGAATAAATGCAATTGCATATCCGATTGTTGTAGAAATGAGATAAGTATAAAGATAGCCTTTTGAGGTTATACCGATCATATTAAGTGCATCATTTACAACAGGCACTGAAGTAAGAACTTTAAATGCCGTATTCAGTAAAACCATATGTACAATCAACTCAACAGCAGATGAACTGCCCCCGGCAATCGAGTATTTAATAAACTTCCAAAGCTCAGCGTGTTTTTTTGACCAACGCGTAAATCCGTTATCTTTTTTAGTTTCGCTCATTTTTATCCTCCGGTAATTATAAGAATTTTGCAAGTAAAATGATTAGAATTATAATTGCAGCAATAATACTGATTGTTTTAACAATCATGGGTATGGCTGCATCGACCGTAGTCGGAGCTTTGCTGGAAAGATAATCAAAAACAGGTCTTGACACTTTTTTGCCGACTAAATCTTCATATGTTCTCGAGTATGTCTTATAGCTGTCAGGTTCCTTTTCGTCAAGTATAAAACATCTGACACCACGCTTGGTTCTGTTACCGTAAGCATTAAATCCGGATGACGGGGTAAAACCGAGATCGACGTTTTTATAAGTACCGATAAAATTATTTTTATGGTCGTGACCTACATAGACTGCCATTATATCACCGCATTCTGAAAGGGCGTCGAATTCGCCGCTGTTGACATCGGGAATTGACGGCGGCTCTTTAAAAGTTCCGCCGACTCTGCATGTTTTTCCGAGTCTGTAATACTCGTGTTTATGCGTCCTGTATGCCTGAACAGCTTTTCTTTCATTCTTTTTAACTCTTCTTAGAATACAATAGTATTCCGGAAGCGGTATATGCTGGAAAACTATCGAAGGCACATATTTTCCGTTTTTCTCTTTAAGCTCATCGCGTTTTGCTTTATACCAAGAAATTATTTTTTTATCAAATGCTTCATATCCGCCACCTTTTGCATCGGTGCCGCTGTCAAAAAGATACAGATTGAAAGCATCTCTGTCGGAACCGTCCGAAGCTTTAATAGGTATATTATATGTACCGCCGCCGTCTATGCCTTCGGCTTGAGTTCCTATGCAATTTGGTAGGGCTTTATATATATCGTTGAACTGGTCTTTATTGGAGATACCAACCTGCCTATCGTGATTACCGAAGGTTACGGCAAAAGGTATGTTGCGTTTTGTAACAGGTTCAAGCAAGGTGTTGATTGTTTTTGCAACGGCGTTCTCAAGTTCTTTCCCCTTTCCCTTGTACGACACTCCATACCCTTTGATTTGGTCGCCGGTATACACAACAAGATCCGGTTTTTCGTCTTCAATTGCCGCATCGAGCAGAGCCATAGTGTCAGGCGATACTTTAGGTATCTCCTGCATATCGGTAATCTGCATAATTTTAAATAGCCCGTCTTTGTTCATTCTCATAAGACATTTCTCCTACAAACACAAAAAAATAAAGGGACACGATGAGTATAAGCAATACTCATTGCGTCCCCTTTGACGTTGTATATTCAAGTACTATAAGATAGTAACACGTTAAAAGCTGATTTGTCAACCTAATTTACGTTAAATTATTGTAAAATGTCTGTATGAAGTGTTTTTTTAGTAATTCACGATTCAGCCGCAGGACCGTTTTCGGAATCTTTTTTATTTTTGTTGAGAAGCGCAAGCAACTTTTCCTGAGCCTTTGCCCCATCGCCGAAAATTCTGCCTGCCGCATAGTCAAGAAGATATAATCCGTTAATGCTGATACCCTTATATTTCTGGCCGTATTTCTTTGCAACGTGCTTTGCTGAAAGTGCGACGGTAGAGACGGTACCTATTGCCAAAATATCACCGAAAAGATTTGACCATCTGTTTTTTCTCATTATAATCACGTAGTCCTTTCTTTTTTATAACTGCTGTTCCGATAGAGGTATTATACTACCTATATCTGTTAGGGCATCGCCGTTTAACGACTGCGGCGTTATTCCATAGTTTTGCAAAAATGCTTTTATTCGGTCTTTATCGCTGTGCATTTCAAAATTGCCCAAAAAAAGCAAAATATCTCGCGAAATCATCGCGGAACACCCGCCTATAAATCCGTAATCAAACCCATTCAGCCTAACACTGCCTTTGCTGACTTTTAAAACATCGTATCCGTTATTGAGTAGGACTTTTTCTATGCCCGAGTCATCGGTTATTACGGCGTTTTCTCTTACAGGACACAGCGAACACTTTGTATAACCCTGTTTAACATCGATTATACGCAAATTTCTGGATATGGCAACACTTAAAATCTGCGGCGAAACTGTTTTCCTGTTACATATAAAATCGTTTCCGATAACAACGCAGTTAAAAGGTACATCAAAAGGGTATTCGTAACCTAAATTTTCATCGTCGATAACAGCTTTACCTCCGACGGAATCAATCCACTCCCCTATCCTGCGCTGTGTCTTGCTTAAATAATACAAGCCACTGCCAAACGTCATAACTGACATATCAATATGCCCTCTCACGGGAGCTTGTAAAGCTTTTTCGGAGTCTCCGACAATAGTTTTAATACCCAAAGCGTTAAAATCGTTTATAAAGGGCTCTGCGGCGGCACCTACTATTATTTCTTTTAAATCAGAGTCGGGCAAAAACGGATTTTTTAAAAAATGCTTCATGTTAATTTATTATTGCTTCAAACGCCTGTCTTATGTTGCTTACACCGATTACTTCAATATCGACTTTTAAGTTTCCGGCAATTTTCTTTAGATTGTATTTTGGAACTATGCATTTTCCAAAGCCCAATTTTGCCGCCTCTTTAATGCGCTGTTCGCAGGAGTTTACCGCTCTTATTTCGCCGCCGAGTCCGATTTCTCCGAATGCGAGAACATCCTCCGGCACAGGCTTGTCCTTAAGACTCGAAACAATCGCCAACGCAATAGAGAGATCCGACGCAGGTTCATCAACTTTAAGTCCGCCTATAATATTTATATAGCAATCCATATTGCCGAGAAAATAGCCGGCGCGTTTTTCAAGAACGGCTATCAGCATTGACATTCTGTTATAGTCGACTCCGTTTGCCATTCTTCTCGGAGTGCCGAAGCCGGTAGGCGTTACAAGACTTTGCACCTCAGCCATTATCGGTCTTGAACCCTCCATAATGCAAGCGACGCACGAGCCCGAAGTATTTTTCGGTCGCCCGGAAATGAGCATCATCGACGGATTTTCCACCTCGTTAAGTCCGTTGTCAAGCATTTCAAAAACGCCTATTTCGTTTGTGGAGCCATATCTGTTTTTCACGGCACGCAAAATGCGATATGAAAAGTTTCGGTCGCCCTCAAAATATAAAACCGCGTCAACTATATGTTCCAAAACCTTGGGTCCTGCAATATTACCGTCCTTATTCACATGACCAACTATTATTATGGGAATATTCAAAGTTTTTGCGGTACGCATAAACATATTTGTGGTTTCTCTTACCTGAGTTATGCTTCCCGAAGAAGAGCTGAGTTCCGCAATATTCATTGTCTGTATTGAATCTATCATAACAATATCAGGTTTTTCCGCGGAAATAAGTTCACATATATACTGTGCATCCGTCTCGCAAAGAAGTGAAAGGTTATCGGCGGTTACCCCAAGTCTTGAGGCGCGAAGCTTTAACTGGTGTGCTGATTCCTCTCCCGATACATATAAGATTTTAAGATTACTGTCAAAATACTGACATATCTGCAAAAGCATTGTGGATTTGCCGATACCGGGGTCGCCGCTTAAAAGGACAAGCGAGCCTTTAACCAAACCGCCGCCGAGGACGCGATTAAGTTCGTGCAGTCCCGTGTCGTATCTATGCTCGGTATCAGTAACAATATCGTTTAATTTATATACTTTTCCGTGGAAATTGTCCGAATAAGCTCTTTTTGCCGTAACGGTTTGCGGAGCTTTCACTTCCTCGTTCATTGTGTCCCACTCATGGCATCCTGGGCACTGTCCGAACCATTTTGCAGACTCATACCCGCATTTTGAACATACAAAAACCGTTTTTAACTTTGATGCCACTATTACACATCCTTTGTATTTATATATTCCATTATTCCGAAAGCAATGGAAAATGCCATTTTTCTTTGATAATCCGAATTTTCAAGCAATTTGTTTTCTTGAGGATTTGAAACAAATCCGCACTCAACAAGCACAGCAGTTCTTTTTGCGTAATACAGCAAATAAATATTACTTCCTGATTTCTTAATAACACGCTTATTATCATTTTGCAAAAGACTGCAAACAGAATTTTGTATGCAATTCGCCAAAACTGCACTATCGGTAGTGTTAGGCGAATAAAAAACCTGAGTACCCCAAAGCGAACTGTTGGAAAATTTATTTTGATGGATACTGACGAAGATATTGTTTTCGTCTGATTCCATTATCGACATACGCTTATGTATATCGGAAACTTTCTGCTCACGCAGAGTTTTTGCGTTACTGTCGTGTATCGACTCGTCGTCTGTTCTTGTCATAACGGTATTAAGCCCGTATGCTCTGAGGATATAATTCAGCTTATATGCGATTTCCAAATTGATTACCTTTTCCGATATGCCGTCACTCGCAACTGCTCCGCCGTCGGCACCACCGTGCCCGGCGTCAATCACGATTGTGTATTCACATTTTCCCGGTAATTTTCCGGTCGAAACATTACTTGTAGCACGTAGAAATTCAAAAGCATAAAAGCCTACACAAAAAGAGCATAAAATAAATATACATATGGGAAACACCCTTTTGCTCATAAAACATCACCCGTTAAATTTTATGAGCTTTTCGTGCTGATTATTATATTTATCAGTATATCATATTTTTTGCCGTTTTCAATTAAAACGTCCTATATATGCGATTGTTTGTTCTTCACACAAAGGTGTTCATCCACGCTAAAATCATCCTTATAAATTGTATCATAATGCACTTTTGTTTTCAACAAAAAAAGAGCAAGCCTCTTGGCTTGCTCTTTATCTTTAATATCAGAAAATATTAGCCCTTAACCATATTGGCAATTTCATCGGCAAAGTTTTCTTCTTTCTTCTCAAGGCCTTCGCCCTTAGCATAGCGGATGAAAGAGGTAACCTTGATATCTGCGCCGAGCTTCTTAGCTACGGAGTCAACATACTTCTGAACATTCATGCTACCGTCCTTAACGAACTCCTGTTCAAGAAGACAGTTTTCTTTATAATACTTGCCGACTTTACCCTCGGCAATCTTAGCAAGAACCTGATCGGGCTTGCCTGCCATCTTAGGATCCTCAGCAAGCTGAGCCTTTATTATCTCGCTCTCATGTTCAATAACGCTTGCGGGAACGCTTGCTCTGTCAAGATAAGCGGGAGACATTGCGGCAATCTGCATTGCGACGTCCTTGCCCATCTCCTTAAATTCAGCAGTAGCGGCAGTCTTTTCATCGGTATCAAAAGATACAAGAACGCCTACTGCACCGCCCGCATGAATGTAAGTTGCGGCAATACCGGTAACTCTTTCAAAACGGCGAATCTTCATATTCTCACCGATAGCAAGAACCATATCCTGAAGATTTTCCTGAACTGTTCTGTCGCTTCCGTCAAGCTTCTTTGTAAGAAGATCGTCAACATCTTTGGGATCTTCATTTATAACAGTCTTAGCAACGCTGAGAACAAAGCTCTGGAACTTATCGTTCTTTGCAACGAAATCGGTCTCGGAATTGACCTCGATAATAACGCTTGTCTGCTTTGCTTCATCGGTGTAAGCCATAACTACGCCCTCGGCAGCAATTCTGCTTGCCTTCTTGGTAGCTGCGGCAAGGCCTTTTTCTCTGAGAAAATCTATTGCCTTATCCATATCGCCGTCAGACTCAACGAGTGCTTTTTTGCAATCCATCATGCCAACGCCGGTTTTCTCGCGAAGAGCTTTTACATCACTTGCAGTAAATGCCATAATTTATTCCTCCAGTTAATTAAACTTAAACAGAGCCCGCACTAAAGCACGGGCTTTGCTTCTTGTTAAGATTATTCAGCAGCAGCTTCGGTTTCTGCATCGGCGTTGTCTTCAGCTTCTGCAGCTGCAGCACCCTGCATACCCTGCTTGCCCTCGATAACCGCGTCAGCCATAGCACCGGCGATAAGTTTTACGGCACGGATAGCGTCATCGTTACCGGGGATAACATAATCGATTTCATCGGGATCGCAGTTTGTGTCAACAATAGCGATAATCGGAATGTGAAGCTTCTTAGCCTCTGCAACAGCTATTCTCTCTTTTCTCGGGTCTACTATAAACATAGCAGCCGGCTGTTTCTTCATTTCGGTTATACCGCCCATAAACTTTTCAAGCTTTTCGATTTCAAGCTCGAGCTTAGCAACTTCTTTCTTGGGAAGCATATCGAATGTGCCGTCCTCTTTCATTGCCTCAAGCTGACCGAGTCTCTTAATTCTCTGCTTAATTGTAGTGAAGTTGGTAAGCATACCGCCGAGCCAACGAGCGTTAACATAAGGCATTTCGCAACGAGCGGCTTCTTCTTTAATAGAATCCTGAGCCTGTTTTTTGGTACCTACGAAAAGGATTTCCTCACCGTTGGCTGCAAGATCACGAACAAACATATAAGCTTCTTCAAGCTTTTTGACCGTTTTCTGAAGGTCGATGATATAAATTCCGTTTCTTTCTGTGAAAATGTACTCAGCCATTTTCGGGTTCCATCTTCTTGTCTGGTGACCGAAATGTACACCGGCTTCAAGAAGCTGTTTCATTGATACTACTGACATTGTTTTGTCCTCCTTATTTTATCCTCCGCACAGATCACTTTAACGCAAGACATAAAAATGCAATTTTGCGATAATCACCATGCGTGCGAATTGCGGAAGCATTATACCATTATTTAAATGTAAATGCAAGTCTTTTTCACCTATTACCGAAAATTTTTTCCTGAAGAAAATAGGCTTGTGCTTTTCTTTTTTTCTCTTCGTCATTTGACAACGTAAATGTACCGTCCGATTTTTTTAATAAAACATTGCCCTCTCTGACTTTAAAAGGTAATGAATCAACCTCAACATTTAAGAACTTACCGTCGGGACACTCTAAAACCGCAATATTGTTTTCAACCCTGTCTACAACAAAAAACTCATCCATAGCTATTTCTCCGTTGATACATAAATGTGTTCACCGTCGCTGCCAACAACAATCGTACCGCTCACATCGGTACGCTTATACTGAATACCGAGCTTGTCGAGCATATCGAGAGTTTTTTCAGACGGCAGATTATATTGATTATTCACGCCGCAAGATATAATTGCAAGCGTGGGGTTAACAGATTTCAGAAAAACTTCCGAAGAAGATGTCTTACTGCCGTGATGCCCGAGCTTTATCACATCTGCCGAAACATCAAATCCGGCATTTAAAATATCTTTTTCGGATTTTTTCTCGGCATCGCCCATAAACAAAAATGAATTTTTACCGTAAGTCGCCTTAATAACCACCGAAGAATTATTCAGCTCCTCATAATCGGCATTAGGTGCCAAAACAGAAAAGCAAAATCCGTTTAAATCATATCTGTCTCCGGGAGTTGCGGCATAAGCCGTTGCACCGCTCTCGGATATAGTCTGAAGCAAATTTGTATAAATGTTTGTATCGGGCATATTCTGCTCTGTATAACGCGGCATAATTATATTGGTGATTTCAAAATTTTGAATAATTTTTGCGGCACTGCCGATATGGTCGGAATGTGCGTGTGTCAAAATAAAATAGTCTATTTTTTTAATATCAAGAGCATTAAGATATGCGGCAATTTTATCGTATGCGTCTATATCTCCGGAATCAATCAGGATAGCTTGACCGCCGCAGGTTATAAGCTCACAATCAGCTTGACCGACGTCCAAATAGCTTACCATAAACGGATATGTGTCTGTACTCGCAGTCTCATTCACTCCGGCATAACGGTAAATCGAACTCCAAGTAGGAAATACCTTTCCCGGGAAATATGTAATTACAACGGAAACCATAAACAAAACAGCGATAATTGCGAATATCAATATCTGCTTTTTATTTGTTTTTCTTCTTTTTGCCATATCTGTTGTTACCATTTTTACCGTAAGATTGTTTTGCTTTGGTTTGTTTTGTTCCGGGACGCGGCTTTATAAGGCAATTGCTTCCGAGGCCGATTAAATCCTGTCTCCCGGCGCGTTTAAGTGCCTCTTCAACAAGATCATAATTTTTCGGATTAAAATACTGCATTAGTGCTCTTTGCATGGCCTTATCATGCGGATTTTTCGCCACATACACAGGCTCAAGTGTATACGGGTCAAGTTCCGTATAAAACATTGCTGTTGAAATTGTTCCCGGAGTGGGATAATAATCCTGCACCTGCTCTGGGTGTAAATGTTCTTTTTTTATAAATTCCGCAAGCTTAACCGCATCCTTTAAAGTGGCTCCCGGATGTGAAGACATTAGATATGGAACAAGATACTGTTCCTTCCCAATACGCTTAGTATAATCAAAATACTTTTTTGAAAATTCAATGTAAGCGTCTATATGCGGTTTACCCATTTTGTCGAGAACTGCAGCAGAGCAATGCTCCGGTGCAACCTTTAGCTGCCCGCTTATATGATATTTTACAAGTTCTTTGAAAAAATCATTATTTTTATCCTTTAGCATAAAATCATATCTTATACCGGAGCGAATAAAAACTTTTTTGATGCCCGGAATCCTTCTCAGTTCTCTTAAAATATCTAAATATTCAGTTTCATCCGCTTTAAGAGCGGGACAAGCACTCGGAGCCAAGCATTTTTTACCTTTACACAAGCCGTTTTTTAACTGTTTTTCACACGAAGGATACCTAAAGTTTGCGGTTGGGCCTCCTACATCATGTATATACCCTTTAAAATCAGGTAATTGTTTCAGTTTTTCAGCCTCGGCAAGAACGGACATTTTGCTTCTTGATGTAACAAACCGCCCCTGGTGAAATGCTAATGAGCAAAAGTTACACGCGCCGAAACAGCCGCGGTTGTGTGTTATTGAAAACTTAACTTCTTCGAGCCCCGGAACTCCGCCAAATTCTTCATACATAGGGTGATACTCACGAGTATAAGGAAGAGAATAAACGAAGTCAAGCTCATCTCTTGTTAACGGAGACATCGGCGGATTCTGCACAAGCATCATATTACCGTGACGCTGCTTCAGAAGCTTTCCGCGAATATGATCCTGCTCATCCTGCTCAATTCTCACGGAAACAGCATATTCCTTTTTGGATTTCAATACATTCTCGTAAGATGGACATTCTTTACCGTACAGCGGAGTTTCGGAAACAGGAACAGCATAGCATGTTCCGTTAATGTCATGCATCAAATGTATATCTTCACCGTTTTTCAGCCTGTTCGCCACTTCAAGCGTTTGCTTTTCTCCCATTCCGTAAATAAGCAAATCAGCCCCCGAGTCAAAAAGAATCGAGGGTCGTAGCTTATCTTCCCAATAATCGTAATGAGCAAATCTGCGAAGCGAAGCCTCAAGCCCGCCTATTATTATAGGAATGTTATTATAAGCTTCTCTGATTTTTTTACAATAAACGATTACGGCTCTATCAGGTCTTTTTCCAATTTTTCCGCCGGGAGAATATGCATCCTTACTTCGAGGCTTTTTAGCTACGGTGTAATGAGCAACCATAGAATCGATATTGCCGGAAGAGAGCAAAAAGCCATACTTCGGCCTGCCGAAACGCATAAAATCGCATGTGTTTTTCCAATTAGGCTGCGACAGCATACACACCCGAAATCCTTGAGATGCCAGCACACGTGTAATTATAGCTGCACCAAAGCTGGGATGATCCACATAAGCGTCACCGGAAACATAAACAAAATCAGGGCTATCCCATCCGAGCGCAATCATTTCTTCTTTTGTTACAGGTAAGAAACCATTCATAATTTACTCCGGAATTTCCGTATCATCGTTTTTTTCATCGGAGGCAGTGTAATCTTTTGCAGCTCCACCCTGTGCCAAAGCATTCATCTCATACCACTGTTGCTTTGTTACGAGGACTTTTCTCGGTTTACTGCCTTCATACGGACCTATAATATTTCGCTCTTCAAGAGTATCTATAATTCTTGCGGCTCTTGCATAACCGAGCTTAAGTTTTCTTTGAAGTAGGGTTGTAGAAGCCATCTGTGCATCAACGACAACCTCTATTGCTTTCGGAACCATTTCGTCTGTTTCGCCGTCGGAATCATCACCGTCCGAAACAGCTCCGCCGTTTTTCTTCTTTTCCATTGCAGCCTGTCGCTCGATTTCATTCATTACTTCATCGTCATAAGAAGATTTCTCCTGCTTTTTAATGAAGTCAACAACAGTTTCTACTTCTTTATCCGAAAGAAAACAACCCTGTATACGTTGAGGCTTTGCAATTCCTACCGGGTAGAATAAAAGGTCGCCGTTACCTAAAAGCTTTTCAGCTCCTGCCGTATCAATTATGGTGCGCGAATCGATTTGGGAGGAAACCTTTAATGAAATACGACTGGGAATATTAGCTTTAATAAGACCTGTAATTACGTCAACAGACGGTCTTTGAGTGGCAATAACAAGGTGCATTCCCGCAGCACGTGCCATTTGAGCAAGACGACAAATAGAATCTTCTACCTCATGCGGTGCTGCCATCATAAGGTCAGAAAGTTCATCTATAAAAATAACGATTTGCGGCATTTTTTTCTGACCGATACTCTCGCATATGCTGTTATAACCGCTGATATCGCGCACATTGTTATCCGAAAAAGTTTTGTATCTTGACAACATTTCGGTAACCGCCCACGCAAGAGCACCCGAAGCTTTACGCGGGTCCGATACAACAGGAACTATAAGATGCGGAATTCCGTTATAGACCGTAAATTCAACCTGCTTCGGGTCTATCATAAGAAGCTTAACTTCATCGGGTTTTGCATTATAAAGTATGCTGACAATCATCGAGTTAAGGCATACAGATTTACCAGAACCGGTAGTGCCGGCAACCAAAAGGTGCGGCATTTTGGCAAGGTCTGCATATGTGCAATTTCCTGCAATATCTTTGCCCAACGCGACAAAGAGCTTTGATTTCGCATTTCTGTATTGATCTGTATCTATAATTTCGCGCAGAGTAACCATAGAACGGTTTTTATTCGGCACTTCTATTCCGACAGCCGCCTTATTAGGTATCGGAGCTTCAATTCTGACACCCGAAGCTGCAAGGTTTAATGCTATATCGTCCGAGAGATTGGTTATTCGGCTGATTTTAACACCTGCGGCAGGCTGGATTTCATAGCGTGTTACCGACGGTCCCCTGCTTATATCAACAATTCTTGTTTCAACCCCAAAACTCTTAAGAGTATCAACAAGCTTAGTGGCATTCGCCTTGAGTTCGTCCTCATATTTAACATTTCGGCCGTTTTTAGGCTCGGCCAGACAATCTAACGAAGGCAATTGATATTCGGCTTTCGGTTTGTCATTTTCATCATCGGATACGGTGCCTTTTACCGATTTTAACGCAGAAGCAGACGCAGAGCTTTTTGCAGCTTCTTCTATCGGTTTTGAAATTTGTGAATTTGCTTCGTCACCGTTCATCTTTTTAATTATATCATCAAGAAGCACCGGTTTTGACTCCGTAAGTTCATTTGTTTCAGCTTCGTTGGATTCTTTTTTATCCACATTATCAAATTGGACAATATCGGCTGTTTTCTTTGATTTCTTTGCTGATTTTTCCGTAACCGGCTCCGGGCCTAAATCAACATCGGGATTAAATGACTCTCGATTTCGCTCTTCCGCACTCGCGAGCTGCTCAAGCTTTTCCTCACGATACTCACTGACTTTCTTGACAGGACTGTAAACACCCTTCATCAATTTTTTTAAGGTTGTCCCGGTCATCAGCATTAAAAACAAGAACATTAATATCAAAATAATAGCTATCGCAGCCGGCTTGCTGCTGCCGGTAGCAAGCAATATCGCACCGCCTATTATTGCGCCGACAGCGCCGCTGCCGACAAGTGAACCGTCAAATCTATAAGCATTGTAGGCATCTATAACATTTTCCGAAAAGTCAACAACCCCGTGAAAGCCGAAAATATGTATAGCAGCGGATAAAAGTGTTATCAGCATTGCAGCCTCAAAAATCTTAACTCCGATTTTTTGGTCGGTCTTATCAAGCGTAGCCATAACTGCAACATATATTAAAACCAACGGCCATATAAATGCCGAGAAGCCGAAAAGGCCGAAACTGAGAGTCCGTAAACCACCCCACAAGCCTCCTCCGTTAATAAACGAAAGACATATAAAAAAGACCGAAACGGCAAAAAGAATTATTGCGGCAAGCTGCCTGTTAGCCGCCGCTTTTTCTTCATTTTGTTTTGTGCTTTTTGCAGGAGAAGGTCTTTTGCCTCTTTTCGGCGGAGAAACTTTCTTATTTTTTGTTGCCGGCATTTAATTCAGCTCCATTAAAATCATTAAAAGTGAATTTTGAATATCTGGCACGCAAGCGTAAATATACCGATTGCTATGCAATAATATCCGAAATATTTAAACATATCTTTTTTTAGTATCCATTGAAGTAATTTTATGCAAAGAACACCTACTACCATTGCAGTAATTATGCCTATCACGGTAGGCAACACTTCGATGCTTTGATGAATTTCAATTGCATCTTTAGTCTGAGATATATTAGCGGCAATTATTGCAGGAATACCAAGAATGAACGAATACTGAACCATATACTCCTTGTTTACGCCGCACATCATACCGGTTGATATCGTCGATCCGGAACGTGAAAGCCCGGGAAAAGCCGCAGCAAACGCCTGAGCTACACCTACGGCAAACGCATCTGTCGTATTAACTTCTCTAACAAGCTTCTTTTTCTTTGATATATATGTAGAAGTGAGAAGTAATACAGCTGTTAACAGGAAACTGAATCCCTCGACCCAAAGGTTATCATCCTCAGCAAAACTGCCGCAAACGTCCATAAGTTTTTGACCGCCGCCCACAGGTATAAGCAAGAAAAGCAACGGAATACACGAAAATACAAACATGATCAGCATTTTTCTTGTTCCGGTAATTTCCTTAAATTTGAATTTACCGGTAAAAATATCCTTGATTAGTTTAAAGAACTCAATAACAAGAGCCCAAATAGTTTTGTAATAAACAATAAAGACTGCGATTAAAGTTCCCAAGTGAAGCATTACATCAAACAAAAGGGATGTATCGCTTGTGGTTCCCAACAGATAATGAAAGAGTGATAAATGTCCACTGCTCGAAACCGGTAGAAATTCGGTAACGCCCTGCACTATGCCCAAAATAATAGCTTTTAAAACACTCATAATATCCTCCGATAATGAATTTTTGGATTAAAATATTTTGAAGATATATAATCATACGGATTTGTAGAACGCAAAGAAACTGCTGTACATTCTCCGTTAATATTCCTATATTCCACATAACCACCGTCAATAGACTTTACTGAATTTTCCGGCGCCGTAAAAGGAAAAATCTCATATGGCGAAATCACAGAATAAAGAACCACTACCTATTCTCCTTTGTTATCATACCGTAAAGGCAATCAAGCGCATCGGATAAACCGCCGAGACTATCAATAAGGCCTTCTTTTACAGCACTTTCTCCGTCAAGAACCGTACCGACATCCATAACGAGTTCTCCGGTTGCAGTCATAAGTTCTCTGAATCTTTCTGATTTCATCGAAGAATTATCTGCAACAAATCTTACTATTCTTTCCTGCATCTTATCAAAATAAGACAATGTTTGAGGAACGCCGAGTACAAGCCCGTTCATTCGCACCGGATGCACAGTCATTGTTGCCGACGGCACAATAAAAGACTTTTTTGCGGAAACCGCCAACGGCACGCCGATTGAATGCCCACCACCGAGAACAAGCGATACAGTAGGTTTTCTCATACCGCTTAAAAGTTCCGCAAGCGCAAGCCCAGCTTCAATGTCTCCGCCGACGGTATTTAAAATTATAATCAGACCTTCTATATCTCTACTTTCTTCTATAGCAACAAGCTGAGGTATAACGTGCTCATATTTTGTTGTTTTGTTTTGCGGCGGCAATATAAAATGCCCTTCAATCTGCCCTATCACAGTAAGGCAATGAATATAATGACCGTCTTTTGAAACAGTAACCGAACCCGTCTCAACAATCTGTTTTATATCGCCGTCCGTATTGTCATCTCCGTCTACCGAAGCATCCGGAAATTCCGCGGGAGATTCTTTTGGAGAAATAGGTTCAATCAAATTACTATAAGTCATAACAATACCCCCATATAAAGTCAAATATCATTATGCCCATAATAACTCATTTTATAACTGTAGTTATTTTAGCACAAATGTTTTTTTATAGCAATAGCTGTTCCAGGTTGATATTTAAAATACTGTTATTGCCATTGGTGTAAAAAAGCACTTATTTTTTACTTTTTCTCAAGTTCGAATCAAAAATTCATTTAATTTATAAAAGAATTTAAACTTTTTTAAAATTTTTATTGACTTTTTCCATTATGACGTATATAATTTAGTTTATTGAGGGGATCAAATATTTTCTGGGCAAAAAAATATTGTTTACCGCCTTTTTAAGCGGTAAGCTTTATTTTTTTGCTTTTTTTAGGTTATTTTGTTTTCAAGCGCAAAGCGGTACACATAAACCTCTTATATTTATGCAGACTTGCTATGATATAATCTCTATTTCCCTATTATTAAAGAAAATCAGGTTATATGATGAAAATTCACTTGATAATTCATTGACAAAGTATTTTATATGGATTAAAATAAGATTGTTAAAAATGTGAAAAAGTTAGGAGCGATCTATATGGGTTACACAGTAGCTCAAAAGCTTATTAAGTCACATCTTGTCAGCGGTGAAATGAAAGTCGGCAGTGAGGTCGGTCTCAAAATAGACCAGACTCTTACTCAGGATGCAACCGGCACTATGGCATATCTTGAATTTGAAGCCATGGGCATTAAAAGAGTTAAAACAGAACTTTCGGTTGCTTATGTTGACCATAATACCTTGCAGACAGGATTTGAGAATGCAGATGACCATCGTTTTATAGGCAGTGTTGCAAAGAAACGCGGAATTAGATTTTCTCGTCCGGGAAACGGTATTTGCCATCAAGTACACTTAGAACGTTTCGGCAAACCCGGAAAAACGCTTATTGGCTCTGACAGCCACACACCCACAGGCGGCGGTATAGGTATGCTCGCTATGGGTGCAGGTGGACTTGACGTAGCTGTTGCAATGGGCGGCGGCACATACTATATTACCATGCCGAAAATCGTCAATGTACATCTTACCGGGAAACTCAGCCCTTATGTTACGGCCAAAGACGTAATCCTAGAAGTCCTCAGAAGAATGACTGTTAAGGGCGGTGTAGGCAAAATAATCGAGTATACAGGCGAAGGCGTTAAATCTTTATCCGTTCCGGAGAGAGCAACTATAACGAATATGGGTGCTGAGCTTGGAGCAACAACGTCGGTTTTCCCGTCAGATGAAATAACCAAGGCGTTTCTTGAAGCACAAGGCAGAGTTGATGATTGGACAGAGCTTTCTGCCGACAGCGATGCGGTATACGACGAATTTATTGAAATAGACCTTTCTTCTCTTGAGCCTCTTGCAGCTATGCCGCATATGCCCGATAAAGTAAAAAAGGTTTCTGAAATAGGCAAAATTAAAATTGATCAGGTATGCATAGGCTCATGCACAAATTCCTCTTTAATGGATATGCTGAAAGTCGCGGCTATATTAAAGGGACATACCGTTGCCGAAAACGTCAGCCTGAGCATCGCTCCGGGTTCAAAGCAGGTGCTTAATATGCTTGCACTCAACGGAGCACTCTCGGATATGATAAATGCGGGTGCCAGAATTCTCGAAAGCGCTTGCGGACCATGTATAGGTATGGGTCAGTCGCCTAATTCAAAAGGCATTTCTCTCAGAACGTTCAACAGAAACTTTGAGGGACGTTCCGGAACCGCAGACGCAGGAATATACCTTGTAAGCCCCGAGACTGCCGCGGTATCGGCAATCACCGGTGTATTGACCGATCCGAGAGAAAACGGAGAACCGCTCCACATCCTTATGCCCGACAAATTTATTGTTAATGACAATATGATAGAAATGCCCGCTTCAGAAGAAGACGCAGACAAGGTTGAGGTTATTTACGGTCCAAACATCAAACCGTTCCCAAAAACCGAAAAATTACCGGAGAGCATTGAAGCTAAAGCACTTCTCAAAGTCGGAGATGATATAACCACCGATCATATTATGCCGGCAGGTGCCAAGATACTACCCTATCGCTCAAATATACCTTACCTTTCGCAGTTCTGCTTCGGAGTGTGCGACAAGGAATTCCCCGACAGATGTAAAAAAGAAGGCAAAGGAATTATAATCGGCGGCGCCAACTACGGTCAGGGCTCTTCTCGTGAACATGCGGCTTTGGTTCCGCTTTATCTCGGTATAAAGGCAGTTATCACAAAATCATTTGCAAGAATTCACTGTGCAAATCTTATTAATGCCGGTATATTGCCTCTCAACTTTAAAAACCCCGATGATTATGACAAGATTTCCGAGGGCGACCTTCTCAGTCTTAAAAATGTAAAAGACGAGATACTCTCAGACAAACCCGTGATGTTGCTTAACGAAACAACCGGCGAAAAGTTCGAGCTTAAATATGATTTGTCAACACGCCAAAAGGATATTATCCTTGCGGGCGGTCTTCTCAACTACACAAGAGAATCATTATAATAGGAGGATAAAAATGACTGAAGAAAATTTGCAGGAAGCTTTAAAAAAGTTTGAAGCACTCGTTCGCGAGCAATCGGAACGTTCAGACAGAATTAAAGCTCAAAAGGACAGTATTGACTATGATAAACTTGATAAAATAGTCATCGGCGTTTGCGGCGGAGACGGCATTGGACCGATTATAACAAAAGAATCGGCACGAGTTCTTGAGTACATGCTTGAAGACGATGTTAAAGCCGGAAAAGTTGAGTTTAAAGTCATTGACGGACTTACAATCGAAAACAGAATTGCTCATATGCAGGCTATTCCGGACGATGTTCTGGAAGAGCTTAAATCATGTCACGTTATTTTAAAAGGCCCAACAACGACACCGCAAGCAGGCAGCGGTATGCCCAATATCGAAAGTGCCAATGTTGCCATGAGAAAAGCTCTTGATTTATTTGCAAATGTTCGCCCTGTAAAAGTTCCTGAAAAAGGAATAGATTGGACATTTTTCCGTGAAAATACCGAGGGTGCTTATGCCGTAGGTTCAAAGGGCATAAATGTTGACGACGATCTTGCATTTGATTTTGTTGTAGCAACAAGTGAAGGTTCGGAAAGAATTGCCAAAATGGCATATGAGTATGCTCGTAAGAATCACAAAGATCGCGTATCAATTATCAACAAAGCTAATGTTATTAAAACGACAGACGGTAAATTCCTCAACATATGCAAAAATATCGGCAAGGAGTACCCTGAAATCACTACTGATGAATGGTATATCGACATAACCACAGCAAAGCTTATTGATGAAAAGCGCCGCAAAGACTTTAAAGTTTTTATTCTCCCGAATCTATACGGCGATATTATAACCGATGAAGCTGCCGAATTCCAAGGCGGCGTCGGCACGGCAGGAAGTGCTAATCTCGGGAAAAGATATGCAATGTTCGAAGCTATACACGGTTCTGCTCCGCGTATGATTTCCGAAGGAAGAGGTCAATATGCCGATCCTTGCTCCATGCTCCGTGCTACAGTTATGCTTCTGTCGCACATCGGTAAACAAGACAAAGCGGATCTTCTTGAAAAGGCTCTGGATTACTGTATGTTCACCGATAAAAAATATGTAATTACCGGACGAGAAGACGGTGCAACATGCAGCGAATTCGGCGATTATGTAATGGAAACCGTTCAAAAGCTTTCAAAGTGAGGTGAACTGAGTAATGGCAAAAAATGATTCGGTATCGTTATCTGTTGTTAAAAGACTTCCGAGATATTATCGCTTTTTAGGTGAAATAAAAAAGAACGGAACAGTTCGTATATCATCCGGTGAGTTATCAAAAAGAATGGGTTTTACCGCTTCACAAATTCGCCAGGATCTTAATTGCTTCGGTGGCTTCGGTCAGCAAGGATACGGATATAATGTTGAACAGCTGTACAAAGAAATAGGTTCTATACTCGGTGTCAACAATCATCTTAAGACTATACTAATAGGTGCAGGAAATCTCGGTCACGCCATAGCTTCTCATATGTCTTTTGAAGCACGCGGGTTTAACCTCATCGGTATTTTTGATAAAAACGAAGCACTTGCAGGCAAGCTTGTACGTAACATACCCGTAAGACATATTAACGGTCTATATGATTTTTGTCGCGACAACTCCCCTGCCGTTGCAGTGCTTTGTATACCAAGCGATAATGCAAAAGAAATTGTTGATGAGCTTGTTAAGCTCGGTGTAAAAGGATTTTGGAATTTCAGTCATTATGATATTGCTTCGGATTACCCAAATGTTGCAGTTGAAAATGTACATCTTTCCGACAGCCTTATGACTCTCAGTTATCATGTAAGTAACCTTTAATTACAATCACTACAAAAAAACGATATCGAAGTTAAATCTTCGATATCGTTTTTTATTTATTCTCAATTAAACTTTTAAGAGACCTTAAAAAATCTTCATTTTGAAAATCTTTTCGTTTATGCGGTCCTTTTGTTCTGCCGCCAGACATACGAATTTCACGAGAAATATGCCTTGACTGCAAAAGAAAGTCAATGTTATTGTCAGTATAAATCAAACCGTTTTGATTTATAGCCCTTGCATTCTTTGCAAGGCTCATAGCAGCAAGACCATAATCCTGCGTTACCACAATATCGCCGGGTGATATAAGATTGACTATTTTGTAATCTGCACTGTCTTTGCCTTTTGAAACTGTAATAACACTTGCATAATTAAACGAAAATTCATGAGAAGTATCACATACAACATAGCACTCTATATTGTGTTGTTTGGCAAAATTAATGGCTGATTCGGTGACAGGACATCCGTCGGCATCAATAAAAATACGCATTTTATTCTTCTGCAAGTGCATTTAGTTTTTCAATACACTGCTTACAAATTTTATTTCCTTTATACTCTACAATATCATCTAAACTATCGCAAAAAATACACGCCGGAACATATTTTTTTAAAACGATGGAGTCGTCATCAGTATATATCTCTACGGCACTTTTACCTGCTACGAGGTTCAAAAGCTTACGGGTCTCGGTCGGCAGTACCACCCTGCCCATTTTATCAATTCCACGGACCATGCCCGTAGATTTCATAATATTCACTCCTAACATTCAACAAAAAGCAACATTCGGAACTTCCTTTTGACATAATATAGCATTTTAAAATTATTATGTCAACGAAAATGCAATATCTATTTATCATTTCATATGAATATACATGGTATCGGTGATAGAAGTGATGAATTATATATGGTGTGCCATAATTCTTCTAAGCGTAATATTTTCATTTATTTGTGGCAGTACAGAGGGCTTATCGAGTGCTATTATTGCATCCGGCAAACAATCGGTTGAATTTTTGCTATCTGTATTAGGGGTATTTTGCTTTTGGGGTGGCATTATGAATATTATAGAAAAATCAGGCTTGAATAAGTTATTTTCAAAGGCCCTGTCCCCTATTATTAAGCTTTTATTTAAAGATGTAAAACCCAAAAGCAAACTTTTTGACGCAATAAGTCTCAGCATGGCAGCAGGACTGTTAGGACTTGGAAACGCCTCGACTCCGCTTGGTATATTGGTTATGAAAGAGTTTGCAAAAGACAGACCTAACGGATATACAGCCACAAACAATATGGTTATGTTTGTAGTCTTAAACTCAACAGCTTTAAAGGTGTTTCCGTCTACAATAGCAGCTGTAAGGCAAAATAACGGTGCCGCAAATCCCTTGGACTTTGTGGCGGCTTCGCTCGTAGCCTCATTTGCATCGGTCGCAACAGGTATTATTTTGACAAAGATGCTCGGTGGTAAAAAATATGAATAAAATAGGTGCTTACATATTTATTATTTTCGTTGCAGGGACAGTATGTTATTCGCTCTTGAAAAAGAGAAACGTCTTTCAGGATTTTACCGATGGCGTGCCGTCAGGACTCAAAACCGGATTGGCCATCTTCCCGGCGATTACGGCAATGATGCTGGCAGTAAATATGTTTACAAAATCGGGTCTCTGCGATTACTTCACAAAACTTATAACGCCTGTTTTTACAAATATCGGTATTCCTGCCGAACTGATACCTCTGATAACACTAACTCCGCTGTCAGGCAGCGGATCCCTAAGCATATTTGAAAATCTGCTCAAAGACTATGGCTGCGACTCATTTATAGGCAGATGTGCTTCCGCTGTAATGGCGTCAACTGAAACCACTTTTTATGTAATAACTGTTTATTACGGAGCAATAGGTATAAAAAAGATAAGGCACACAGCTTTTGCTTCGCTGTGTGCCAATATGGTTAGTGTAATTACAGCAACCCTAATGGTGAAGCTTATTACTTTTCAATAAGAGAAACACCTGTCATCTCAGCAGGTTTTGCAAGTCCCATAATGTCAAGCATTGTAGGCGCAAGGTCGCAGAGTCTGCCGCCATTTTGTTTGAGCTTGCAATCATAACCTACTACAATCAACGGAACGGGATTGGTTGTGTGGGCAGTAAACGGTGTTCCGTCTTCGGCATACATTTTATCTGCATTACCGTGGTCCGCGGTTATAAGTGTAACGCCGCCCATCTTATTGACTGCATCAACAAGCTTACCTACGCATTCATCAACAGTTTCAACAGCTTTTACCGCCGCAGGGAAAACACCCGTGTGACCCACCATATCACAGTTAGCGTAGTTAAGAATTACAACATCGTATTTTCCGCTGAGTATTCTCTCACAAGCGGCGTCGCAGACCTCATAAGCACTCATCTCAGGCTTCAAGTCAAATGTTGAAATTTTGGGTGAGTCGATAAGGACTCTGTCTTCGCCCGGATATACTTTTTCTTCTCCGCCGTTAAAGAAAAATGTAACGTGCGCATATTTTTGTGTCTCAGCTATACGAAGCTGTGTTTTTCCGAGAGAAGAAAGATATTCTCCCATAGTATTTTTAAGAGCCTCAGGTGCAAAAGCGACCTTAACATTCGGCATAGTCTCATCATACTGAGTCATGCAAACATAATAAAGAGGGAAATACTTCCTTTCGAATCCCTTAAATTCAGGATCAACAAAAGCTCTTGTTATTTCTCTTGCACGGTCCGGACGGAAATTAAAGAATACCACAGAATCATTTTCTTTAATTTTGCCGTCTTCGGAGCATACAGTGGGCATAACAAATTCATCTGTAAGATGCTTACCGTCACCATCGATTGTCTCATAAGACTTTTCGACTGCATCAACGGCGTTTGAATTGTGTACGCCTTCACCGTTGACCATAGCCCTGTATGCCATTCCGACTCTGTCCCACATATTGTCACGGTCCATAGCATAAAATCTGCCCATTAAGGTAGCAATTTTGCCAACACCGATTTCGCTCATTTTATCTTCAAGCTCTTTTATATACTCAACGCCGGATGCCGGAGGTACGTCACGACCGTCAAGAAGACAATGAACATAAACGTCCTTAATGCCGTTGCGTTTAGCGAGTTCCAGTAAGGCATAAAGATGAGTATTGTGGCTGTGTACGCCGCCGTCGGATAAAAGGCCTATCAAGTGGAGAGCCGTACCGTATTTTTTGCAATTTTCAACCGCGCCAATAAATGCCGGATTCTTAAAGAAATCACCGTCGGTTATTGCCTTAGTAATTCTTGTGAGTTCCTGATAAACAACTCTGCCGGCACCGATATTTGTATGACCTACCTCGCTGTTACCCATTTGACCGTCCGGAAGGCCTACATCCATTCCTGAAGCACCGATATATGTCATGGGATCATTCTTCATAAATTCATCTAACCGCGGAGTATTAGCAGCTTTTATCGCATTGCCGTAATCGGACGGGTTGTGGCCGAAGCCGTCCATTATACATAAAACAACAGGTTTTTTCATTCAAATCACCTTATCTTACTATTCAATCATTATTTAGAAGCAGCGGCAACTATTACGGAGAAATCCTGGGCTTTAAGAGACGCACCACCGATAAGTCCACCGTCAACATTTACTTTAGAAAGAAGTTCTTCGGCATTTTTCGCATTCATTGAACCGCCGTACTGAACTGTTACGCTCTCTGCAGCATCTTTACCGTAGGCTTCCTCGATAGCAGCTCTTACAAAGCCGTTACCCTCATCAGCCTGATCGGATGTGGCTGTTACGCCGGTACCGATTGCCCAAACAGGCTCATAAGCGATTATGACATTTGCAAGCTGTTCCTTTGTTACATTTGTAAGTGCCATCTTTGTCTGGAATTTCAAAAGAGTTTCAGTATAACCAAGCTCTCTCTGCTCAAGTGTTTCGCCGACACAAATAATAGTCTTAAAGCCAGCGTTCAAAGCTGCAAGAGCACGAAGGTTAACGGTCTGGTCGGTTTCACCGAAGTATGTTCTTCTCTCCGAGTGACCGACAATAACGTATTCAACTCCTGCTTCCTTGAGCATGTCTGCCGAAACCTCGCCGGTAAATGCACCCGAAGCCTTAAAGTGAATATTTTCCGCACCGATTTTTATATTGGAACCTTTAGCGGCCTCAACAGCGGCGGGGATATCAATATAAGGTACGCAGAGAACCACATCACAATCTGCATTTTTTACAAGCGGCTTCATCTCCTCAATAAGAGCCTTAGCTTCACTCGGAGTCTTGTTCATTTTCCAGTTACCTGCGATAACAGCTTTACGAAGTGCTTTATTCATAATTATTACTCCTTTATCATAATTAACAGGTGAGTAAAAATACTCACCTGTATTTTATTATTTCTTGTCGTTAAGAGCTGCGATACCGGGAAGTTCTTTGCCTTCAAGATATTCAAGCGAAGCACCGCCGCCGGTCGATATATGAGACATCTTATCAGCAAAACCAAGCTTCTGTATAGCTGCCGCAGAGTCTCCGCCACCTATAATCGAAATGGCGTTACTATCAGCAATGGCGGTAGCAACTGCTATTGTTCCGGCTGCGAAGTTGTCCCACTCGGAAACGCCCATAGGCCCGTTCCAAATTACGGTACCGGCATCTTTAACAGCGTCGGCAAAGAGCTGCTGAGTCTTAGGTCCTATGTCAAGTCCCATCCAACCGTCGGGAATTTCGTCGGAATTAACAACCATTGCTTCGGTATCGGGTTTATACTCTTTACCCACCTTATTATCAACGGGAATAAGGAATTTAATACCTTTAGCTTTAGCCTTATCCATCATTTCCTTAGCAAGGTCAACTTTATCAGCCTCGAGAAGAGAATCACCTATATTGTGGCCGAGAGCCTTCATAAATGTATAAGCCATACCGCCGCCGATGATAAGAGTATCACACTTGTCAATTAAATTTGTGATTACGCCGATTTTATCAGAAACCTTTGCTCCGCCGAGAATTGCAACAAGCGGTCTCTTCGGATTTTCCAAAGCTCCGCCGATAAACTTAATTTCTTTCTGAATAAGATATCCGCATGCTGCGGGAAGATATGCGGCGACGCCGGCAGTTGAAGAATGAGCTCTGTGCGCAGAACCGAAAGCATCATTTACATAAAGATCTGCAAGAGAAGCAAATGCTTTTGAAAGCTCGGGATCATTTTTAGTCTCGCCGGGTTCAAAACGAACATTTTCAAGAAGCATTACTTCGCCGTCTTTAAGCGAGGCGGCAAGAGCTTGAGCGCTCGGGCCGACAACATCGTCAGCCATTTTAACTTTCAGACCGAGAAGCTCAGAGAGACGAGCTGCAACGGGCTTCATAGAAAACTCGGGATTTACCTGTCCTTTCGGTCTGCCGAGATGAGAGCAAAGGATAACCTTGGCTCCGTTCTTTATAAGATACTGAATTGTGGGAAGAGAAGCTACTATTCTCTTGTCGCTTGTTATAACGCCGTTTTCCATTTTAACGTTAAAGTCGCAACGAACGAGAACTCTCTTACCTTTGACATCGAAATCTTCGACTGTCATTTTGTTTAAAGCACTACTCATTTTTTACATCCTTTCGGTTGTTAATTAACATTTTTCATCTTGTTTATTTTATAACAAACTTAGATTTTTTTCAAGTATCGCTATGGATAATGGACAGAAAATATTGATTATTTTTTGTAAATTTTGCACAACAATCAAATTGTATATGCAGACTTGATTTCTTCCGCCCTTTTAAGCACCATATTTTTCAGCTCATTTGGAGAGGTTACTTGAATTTTTCCTCCGAATTGAATAATCCATGAAACTAATCCGTCATTTACGGCTGAATTGGCATTTAAAACAAATTTTGACGGACCGTTTTTGTGTATATTAGCATCCTCTCCGAATCTGTCAAGCACATTTTCGACAATTTCATTACTGCACAATAAAGAAATCGGCTTAGGTTCGCCGGAAAACATACCGAAGTGCTTGCTTGCATAATCGGCGGAATCAAAGCTGAATTTATAAGGAGACACTTCCGAAAACGGTCGGGAAAAAGAATCGTCAATAATCTCTGTATGTTTGATTCTGTCAATTCTCATAATCATAAGATTATCGTATTTTTCTTTGTTACCGACAAGATAATAGTGATCACTTGACCAGATTAAAGAATAAGGACTTATTATATGCTCTTTTTCCTCATAAGCTTGGTCAGGATTGTCCGATAATATACGTCTGCGATATATTATTTTTACTTTACGGTTATCGTTTATAGCACGGTCAAGCTTATCAATTGTATAATACAGCTCTTCATTTTTACATTTCGGCCTATTATCAACATAAACCTGAGATTTGATTTTTTTTGACTGCTCTGCGCTTGTAAGAGTAAATATCTTATTCAGAAGCTGTTTTGTCTTTTTAGCCGAAATAAAATTTGCAGCTTGAACCGCATCACTTAACAGTCTCAGCTCGGCAAGCTCAAAGTCACGACTTGCAAGGAAGTAGCCGCCGCCGGAACCGTTACTCTTAATTATATCATATCCAAAATCAATAAGGATTGAAATATCGCTGTATATTGATTTCCGCTCTGCGGCAATACCGTGATTTAACAGATAAAGTTTTATATCCTCGGCATGCGCAATGTGGTTCTCATCGGTATTCTCCTGCAAAAACTTCAGTATATAAAGAAGCTTAAGTTTTTGATTGTTTGTCGCCGCCATATATATCCTCTCAATATCTTAACTGACTGTTAATGTCCTTCAAAACATTCTCATCAATTTTTAAAACTGCTCTGTCATATGTATAAATTCCGTTAACTTCATTTTCAACATCGCTAACTTGAGTATAAACGGTACCGGACAGACCCTTATCTATTATCGGAATAATTTGTCTGTCAAGCAATTTTTTATAAGCCTTCGTAAGACTTTCTTTGGATTTAAACATAAGATACCCGAATGCTTTTTTCTCGTTCCAAGTATGGCCCCGAACTATATTCGAATAGCCACCGAATTCAGTAACAACAAAAGCACGCTTCTTTGATTTTCTCAGATGAATCGGGAGGATATATTTATGCATACTGTCAATATCTCCGCCTCCCTGATCATACCAACCGCTTGCGTGGTCAATAACACGATAGCTGTCAAGGCTTCTGACAAAATCGCAGACTTTCAAAGCATCAAACTGCCCCCATGCCTCATTAAACGGAACCCAGCAGTAAATTGACGTGACGCTGTAAAGCTGTTTTATCATTTCTTCAAGCTCTTCATAGTAGTTGCGACGCCATTTTTTATCGCCGCGGCTGAATCTGTTGTATTTGTTATCCTTGAGTTTATAAATACCTACATTAGGTAAAACTCCCGCGTAGAAATCTCCGATGTACGCTCCGCCGCTTACCATATCCTGCCAAACAAGCATGCCGAGTCTGTCGCAATGATAATACCAACGCATCGGCTCAACCTTAATATGTTTTCTCAACATATTAAATCCGAGACGTTTCATTTCAGAAATGTCAAATATCATAGCCTCATCCGTAGGCGCCGTAAGTCCTCCGTCGCACCAATAGCCCTGATCCAAAAGTCCCTTTTGGAAATACGGTTCATTGTTAAGGAAAAGACGCGTTATTCCCTTTTTGTCACGCCCTATCGAGAACTTTCTCATGCCGAAATAGCTTTTAACAGAATCTACCGCTTTATCTCCAACGGAAACGGTAATAAACAAATCATAAAGTTTGGGATTTTCGGGCGACCAATATTCGTACTTTTTAAGCTTGATTTCGTCATGCTGCTTAACTGTTTTCTCGGCTAAAACGCTGTTGCCGTCCATTATCCGGGCTTTAATTTTAACGCCTTTCATTTCGGCGGATAAGTCTATATCGATTGATATAAGATTGTTATCAATATCGGGAACAACATCAAGCTTTCTGATATAACAGCTGTCAACCGCTTCCAGCCAAACGGTCTGCCAAATACCGGATGTAGCCGTATACCAAAAGCCGTGCGTCTTGTTAACCTGTTTTCCTCGTTGCTGCCAGCCTGAATCCGTTGGGTCAAATACACAAACGGAAAGTTCATTTTCACCGTCACGTAAAAAGTCGGTAATATCAAAAGTAAACGCGCAATAACCGCCGATATGTGAACCTACAAAGGTGTCGTTAATATATACTTTGCATTCCCAATCAACTGCTCCGAAATGCAAAAGAATACTCTTTCCTTTCAAATTGTCGTTTAATGAAAATTTTTTAAAATACCAAAGTCTTTCGGTGGGCTTTAATCCCTTTTCGACCTTTGACAAAAAACACTCGGGAGCAAATGGAACTAAAATCTTTCCGTCAATATCATTCGGCTTTTTCTCACTGCTGTCTGATATTTTATAATCATAAAGGCCGTTAAGATTTTGCCATCCGTCGCGTACAAGCTGAGGCCGCGGATATTCCGGCAGCGGCATCGTGTCTGAAACCTTGTCGGTGAAAATGCTTCTCATTGCTACAACTCCCTTTTGTACAATAATTGATAATTATTATATAACAAAATGTCTAATTTGTCTATTGATATTGAAAAAAACATTTGGTATAATAACGGAAATTTGCGGATATGGTGAAATTGGCAGACACGCAAGATTTAGGATCTTGTGCCGAAAAGCGTGCAGGTTCAAGTCCTGTTATCCGCACCATCGCTTCGCGGCCACAACCGTGAACTATGAAGAACAAGCGTGAATATAGGCGTATCAAGGGTTTTTAGATAATTTCACCCTTTCTATCCCTCACATTCACTCTTGTTCACTCCATAATTACAGTAAATCAGGGATATTACAGTAAAAATCATACCTGACTTATACAATTTTAAATGAGAAATTAGAAATAAAATCGGCTCGTATGTCGGTTTTGTTTTTTTGATTTTTTCTTTCGGTTAAGTGGTTATGTTAAACTGTTTTCATTTAAACATATATTCTATCAGCTTAATAGCACTATATTTGTACCAATATGTAACACTATTAGTTATAGCATAAAAGCGCCCCTCCTGATGTACAACCTACATCAAGAGGGGTATATTATATTACGAACGACAAAAATATTACGTATCGGCACGCTTTAGATATTTGTTAACTACATTTGTGCTGATACGTAACATTTTAATAGCATTTACAACATCTTGCGTGTCTATTTTTGATATATCAAATGACATTCTTTATACCTCTTCTTTCTCTTATCATTCCTTTACTTCCTCAACCGCGAATAATGCAGATTTCAGGTTAACCCAAATCTTACACGTGCCCTTGTATTTTATAGGGCAAAAGTTTTCGCATGAACAAATACAACACGGATTGCTTTTTACAAAAAAACGTCTAATTTGTCCTTAAATTCAAAAAAACACCCTCCACTTTCATTTAAAAAGCCGAGAGTGCTTTACATCATTAAAAACATTTCATTCGACCGCAAAGGCCGCAAGTATCAGCTATATTTTGTTATTGGCAGCTTTATATCTTCGCCATTAAGGGTAATAACATATTCGCTATCCATATTATTTATGCAAGCATAGTAATGATAAACCGGTTCAATATCTGCTGACTGATTCTGTATTACGGAGATGAAGTTGGAACCACGATTGTCAGTTATATTGATTTGACCGCCATCAGTATCAAACAATGCGATATAATAATCCGAAGAGTTTTTATATCTGTATATATGAATAGATATTCCGTTGTAAAAATACTGAAACATATCTTTTGTTGCCAATGCACTGCTAATTTTCCAGCCTTTTTGCGTTTTAGGGACAATTTTATAAGTATTCACATTGTTTTTGCTTGCAATCACAAAGCTTGTTTCCGTTCCGCTGACTATAGTGTCTATATCCCAAGAGTTTGTATAATGAAATGCTTTCTCAGGAGTAGAAAAGGTAATAAATGCGTTTTCAAACGGAATCAGGTACAACAAGCTGACAGTTATTGAAACAGCTATAAATGCTGCAATACAACATTTACGCTTATCTATTGTTTTAGTATATTTAATAAGGACAAAGAGAACAATAGCAATTATGAACCCAATGCCTAATCTGAACATTCCATACAACATTTTTTCTCCTTTCTTACTGTGCCGGCACCGGTTGTGGAAACGTTTCCGGAGCTTGGACTGGCTCACCTGAGGTTAGAAAATAGGCAAGGGCTAAAAGCGCATATCCACTAAAACCTACATCGGTATATATTGTTTTCGTGGTTTTATCATCCCACTTAATTTCTGTAGTTCCAGTATATACAATAGCATATTCTATTGGTCATTCGATAACAACCGAAACAATTCTTTCATGTCGTTTTCAATATCATCAGTGTCTGAATATAGTGATGCTTTTGCTTTTAAAAAGCTCCTTTCTATTGATGACACCATCCATGTAGCTGATAATGAATAGTAATCTGCTTCGCCATCAGCACTTTTTACTTGTACTTCTTTGCCGTCTCTCTGAACTTCACAACATACATAACACGCATAACCAATACAAAACGGCAAACGACGGTTAGAACGCCTCTCAGTAGAAAAATCAATCCAAAAAAGTCTAACTTTAAGAGAACAATCGTATTGTTCAAACAATGATGTATAGGTACTAATAATCTTAGAATATGTTTTAAGCATTATATCTTCATGATTTATGATACGCTGTGCCTTACTTTTATCATATGCAAATTTCATCAAAATCTCCTCCCAAATAGTGTCCAGTGAATTGAACGTCCTGTAATTCCACCTGTTTTTGGATTCCATGTGTTCCGTTGCCAGTGCCATTGCTGGTGAGGACCACTTTTATGAGGAGAGTGGATTGGAAGTATGCGATATAACATCTCATAAAGTGTCATAAAGATTTTGTAATCTCAAAACACACTCTCCTAAAGCGGTATGAGACAAATCATTTAGTGAATCTGTTATCAAATATGATGATTCCAAAAGTCTTTGTTCCTTTCCATACTTGAAATAAATTTTACCTTTATTTGCATACGATAGCAATTCGCTTATTTCAGGAACGATGACTTTTTGTATTTGTTCTAAATTCCACAATGACTCTTTCCCATCAAGTATTGCATTTTTTTCTTTTTCCGCACAATCCAATATGTCAACCAACGAGCAAATAAATAAGTTATTTTTCTTCATCACATTATCCTCCTATCCTAATACAGATATCCACCACTGTACACCACCGCCGGATTGCCCGAATAATGGTGTGGCTGCCCACTCTGCTTCATTTGTTAACATTAGAAATTGTTTTTCTGTGTCAAACTAAATTCTATTCACCTTTGTCATGAAGATATTTTGAACATAAATCGTGTAAATTACGATTTATATTTATTGAATTTTTATTTTTCTTATCAATAATGTCTAAATTCAATTCAGTATTTCTATATCCATCAAAAACTTCAAGTAATTTAAAAATTGTATCATATGTTATATCAAAAAGTAAGTCTTTTAAATCAGGATTTTCGATTAATGCTGTATAAACAACTTCTTCCTGAATCATTTTAATTTCTTTAAATAATTTTTCATGAACGTTATTCATAATCATTCTCCTTACTGATACTTACCATTATTTAAATATTGATACAATTGCTTTACATCTTTTTCAGTTGGAGAAGTAACGCCACCATTAGATGTTTTACTACCAAACCATCAGCAAGTAATTGGTCAACTCTACCATCTAATAACAAGTACTGTGTGCCTCCACCAATTTGGCCAAACCAAGGTGCAACTTAACGCTTGTATAGGCTGTGTTGTTTGCAACTATATCTCCGTTTTTATCGGCTATTGCTACTACATCGTTTTGTACATTCTTTATGTAGTAATATTCTTCGCCGTTATATGTGAAACCGAAAGCGTCGCCTTTGTGATACCACAAAGGCAAAACTTGTCAGGAGTACTCCTGAAACCTTTAAGGGCTTGGGATTATCCCAACAGTTGCCTTTTGTCCCCAAAAGGTGATGCTTGTCCAGATGAAATAGGCTTTAACAGTAGACTAAAAATTAGTCGTTGTCATTTAAAACCACTTCTATCCCTAATAATTCTCGCTTAAGTGTTGGAAGTTTTTGGCAAAATTTTTCCAGTAATCCTATCTCCGTATTGAGATAAAAGCAACAGTTGTGACTACTGTAATTCCCACCATCATCCAATTCCATATATACTTCTATCAAAATATGTCCCAACTTATCTTTGTGTATAAATTCAAATGTTATGCATGCGGTGGAATCATCTCCTTTTTTACCATTTTCCCAAAAAAATTCTTTTGTTTTACCTTTAATAAAATCATTTAAGCCATTAAATAATGTATCAATGCTATCATCTGATATATATATATCATTTGTAGCTACAACATGACTAGACGCACAGGTGATTTTAACCTGATAGCAAAAAATATCCTGCCAAATCTTTTCTATTAAAATATAATCCGTCATTTGCTCCTCCATATTTATTTAAATTTAAAATCATCAAATATTTTTAATGTCTGGTTATAAACATAATGAATATTGATATTGCCTTGTGATGTAGGAACAATTTGCTGCATCTTAACCCACCCTTCAGAAGCTGGCCAACGGGGATCGTTCATAGCTATATCCAGTCGATGACCCGCTGACGGATTTGACTTTACTTGTTCCATTGCAAGTTGTTCTCTTAAATTAACCGGTTGTGTTCTACCTGTTGAACCTCGTGATATTGGTTGATTTGTTTTGGGCGAAGTTGAAGAACCCTTTGTAGATACATACGCACTTCCCCCACCTAAAATAGCACCGCCTGCGGTTGCCGCAACAGTTCCCCAATTGCCCTTTGAATTAAACTCTTTTACTGATCTGGATGTAGAAGCAGCCGTTGCTACCGCCATTCCGTAAACTGTTGCTGATCCAATAAATGCTCCGGCGGCTATAGTAGACGCTGTTGTTGCAGCGGCCATTCCGCTTCCAACGGCTGCAACTGCACCTGCTGCTGCCGCAAATTCTCCCGCAGTGACAACTGTTGCTACCGCACATGCCGCAACAATTGCCGCGCCAAGCGCCCAATGCCACCACGCTTCGCCGGTAGGGTCAATTCTGTTCACAGGGTTGTTTCCACAATAGGCAAACAGGTTTAGTCCAATTAAATCACTGCCCGTAGTAAGCTGTCCGTCCGCATTCAAGAACCTGCCGACTTCGGGAGAATAATAGCGTGATTTGAGGTGGTAACAACCCGTCTCGCTGTCGTAATAGTAGCTTCTGTATCGCAGAGGGTTCGTTTGAGCCAAGGCGGTGTATTATAACACACTTCAACTGTTTCGCACGGCTTTCAACACCCAGAACCGTTCTCTGTATTATTATCTGCCAACAATTTGACGTCTTGCTCGTAATCGGTGTCAACGGAAATGGTTTCAACCATTTCTAAATCAATTACGGTAACACCGCTGTATTTACCGTATTCATTTACGGTTTCAAGCTCAATTTGGGTGTCGGAAAAGCTTTTCAAAAAACCGGTTACGCTGTTCTCTTCATCCTCCAACGAAACCAAAAGTTTGCTGTTTTCAGCAAATTTCAGCAATGAGAAGAGAATATTTCCTTCATCAGGTTCAAATTGTGGGTGACTTTGATGTTTTAATTTATACAGCGTTCCGATTTTATTTTCATACTCTCCGTCATATTCGACACGATAAACATTGCTTGCATATTCATATACAAATCCGTCGTATTCGCCTCGTGTGTTAATGTGGGCTATCAGCACCTCGTCATCATTACAGGCGGTAATATATCCCGTCAGATGATGGCATGTGTCCTCTTTATCGAGGTATACGTTTGCAACCTTTCGCTTGTCTCGACAAAATTTTATGCTGTTTATAATATCCATATTATTTTACCTCCTTCTTTTCCAAGACGGATTCATCTTTTTCTTTTCACTTTGACGCCCCGGTCTTGGTCTTGTATGTTTGTCATTAGTTTTTCTCTTTGAACCATTTTTAGTAGTCCTGTGTCCGGCAGTCTGCGAACCATTTTTAGTAGTTTTTTTTGCCAGATGTTTTATCGTAAACTATTTTTATTGCTAATACAAAAGTTACAACAGCCATTCCAACAAGTACTACTTGACCAATAATATTCCATGCATTTGCCCCGGCAAACGCCCATACATATAAACCATAACCTCCTGCTATAGCTACTGCGCTATTTCCATATAATCGACCATATTTACAGGATTATTAAGGCAATATGCAAATAAATTATTCTCAAGAACAT